>Ga0209514_10000056_pt1 | contig 265444 bp, 291 predicted proteins | sample Subgrocontami58m_FD_187452 | JGI IMG/M metagenome (GOLD analysis project Ga0209514, IMG submission 187452) | Subsurface groundwater microbial communities from S. Glens Falls, New York, USA - GMW37 contaminated, 5.8 m (SPAdes) (version 3) | ecosystem: Environmental > Aquatic > Deep subsurface...
TTCAGCAACGCAGGGTAGTCATTCCGAGGTAGGGCGACTGACTACCCGCGTGACTAGGTAAATGACTCCCCTAGGGGCCGAGATTTCGGGTAGAATGGGTACGCACATCAGCGTATAATCTCACCAATGGAACATATCCGGCTTGAAGAGGGAAATACAGAAGCTGCGATTGCCCGAGCGGCGGAAGTGCTACGCGCGGGCGGGGTCATTTTGTATCCGACGGACACTTTGTACGGCTTGGGAGCCGACGCTCTCTCGGACGATGCGGTGGCAAAGGTTTACGGTATCAAGGGGCGGGAGGACGGTAAGCCGGTTCATGCCATTGTGTCTGATTTAGATATGGCTGCGGAGTATGCAGAACTGACGGACGACGCGCGCTTGCTTGCAGAAAGACTTCCGCACGGGCAGGTGACCCTGATTTTGAATAAAAAAGCGGGTGTCGATACGGGCATCGCGAAGGGGATTCAGACATTCGGTTTCCGCATTCCTGCAAGTGATTTCTGCATTCGGATGGTTCGAGAATTCCGAAACCCTATCACCGCGACGAGTGCGAATATAAGTGGCCAAAAACCGGAGAGAAGCGTCGACGCCATATTGGAACAACTGGCAAGAAAATCTCATTCAAACGTTTTGCAAAATACTAGAACGTCAATTGATGTGGTCGTCGATGCGGGCGAGCTGCCGGAGCGACGGCCGTCAACCGTCGTCGACCTATCCAGTGCCACGCCAATCATTCTGCGAGAAGGAGCTATTCTCGCGTCCGACGTGTGGAACGTCCTGCGCGGCGAATTGTAGTTTTTTCTTTTGCCTCGTCTGCGACGCGCCACAGGTACCACGATGCGACAGATGCGTGCTCGCGCCACGGGCGTGCGCGCCTCTCCATTTGTGCGTGGTCGGGCAAACTTTTCAGCTTGTAGAGGACTTGGAAACCTTTGCGGATGCCAAGGTCGAGAGTGGGGAGTATGTCGGGTCTCTTGAGGGTAAATATAAGAAACATGTGTACGGTCCATACGCCGATACCTTTGACCTGGGTGAGATGCTCGACAATATCCGCACTTTCCATCTTGTGGAGTAAGCGGTGTTTAATCGTGCCGTCTGAGAATTTCTCGGCGAGATCTTTGATGTAAGAAGCTTTTTGCCCCGAAAGTCCCGCCGCCCGCATTTTTTCAAGCGGCATCGCAGTCACCATTTCTGGAGTAGGGAATTTCCCTTTTGGAAACAGTGCAACAAAACGCGCATCTATCGTTCGAGCCGCCGCTCCCGAGACTTGCTGATGGATGATAGAGCGCACGAGCGCTTGGAAAGGATTTTTGCCCCTTTTTAAATCTGGCTCCCCGTGCCTTTTGATAAGCGCGGCGAACCGCTTGTCGCTTTTCAATATGCGTAGCGACTTATCAATGACGTTCATATCAAGTCTTGTTGCGGAGAGGGAGAGATTCGAACTCTCGATACCTTGCGGTATGCCGGTTTTCGAAACCGGTGCTTTCGACCACTCAGCCACCTCTCCTTGTGGACGAGCCTCACGGCTCGCCCCATCGGAGAGTCGCAATTGCGACTTCTCCGGCGGAGTAGCGCGAGGCGCCACTCCCGCAACATCCGGAATGAATGTCGCAACGATCTGACTCAAGACAAAATAGCACACTTTCTCTCGAGCAGAAAATAAGCTATATTTTCAGCGAAGGGTCCGTCCTTCGACGGCACCCACAAGTGGCCCTATCGTCTAACGGTTAGGACACATGCTTTTCAAGCATGGAACCCGGGTTCGATTCCCGGTAGGGTCAAAAATATGGCATTGAACAGCACCATGGGATTTAAGCCGGTCGCGGCGGCGGTCGTCGGCAATACGGTCGTTACGATTATCAAATTCTTTGCCGCCTCGGTGTCGGGTTCGAGTTCCATGTTCTCGGAGGCGATACACAGTCTCGCGGACACCGCCAACCAGGTACTGCTTCTTATCGGCTTGCGCCGTTCGCTCAAAAAAGCCGACGAGGATTTTGAATATGGGTACGGCAACGAACTTTCTTTTTGGGCGCTTATCTCAGCCTGCGGCATATTTTTCGTCGGCGCAGGAGTGACGGCCTATCACGGCATCAACACATTTCTTAATCCGCACGAGATAGAGATTTCACTCGTCGTGTTCGTCGTCCTTATCGCCGCGTTTGCGATAGAATCATACACGCTCTGGATAGCCGCCTCTCAAATGAAGAAGATGTTTCCGCGGATGCGCTGGGCGCGGCGGCTTGCGCAAGCCGACCCTTCTACGCTCGCCGTCTTCCTCGAAGACGCGGTCGCTGTCCTCGGCGTGTGTATTGCCGCGGCGAGCATCGTGCTCTCGTATTACACCGGCTCTCCTCTGTGGGACGCGATAGGATCCGTCATCATTGCCGCGCTTCTCGCCGTGGTCGCTGTCGTGCTTATCATAAAGAACCGCTCGTATCTCTTGGGACGCGCCATTCCGGAAAGCTTGCAGGAAGAGATAGAAGAGCTGCTCCTGCGTGAGCCGGCGATAGAGAAGGTGATTGATTTCAAATCGGTCGTCTTGGGATTCGGCATTTACCGTATCAAGTGTGACGTGGAGTTCAACGGCGCCGCACTTCTCGGCGAAGCGTATCAACAGGAAGCGCTGAGCGACCAATATGAAGAGGTGCGCAACGACTACGAATCCTTCAAGAGATTTTGCGCGGATTATGCGGACCGTATTCCGCGCCTCATGGGTAAGAAGATAGACGAGATAGAGGCGCGCATCCGCAAACTCCATCCCGGCATACGTCACATTGATATCGAAATCAACTAATGCGCGTGGAGGAGTGCCGGGGCACGTTATAATTCTCTGATGTCAGTGAACCCCGATATCGTGGGAAAGAATTTTTGGACACTTTCTGAATCAGAAGTCGTCGATATTTTAGAGAGTGATGTACGGGAAGGTATCACCGAAGACGAAGCGCTGCGCCGCATCGGCATCTTCGGCTCCAATATCATCGAGCAGCCGCGACGTGCCGCGGGATTTTTCATACTCCTCGACCAATTCAAGAACCCCCTCATTCTCGTCCTCGCTGTCGCGAGCGTCGTCACGTTTGCGATCGGGCACCTGCGGGATTCTCTTTTCATCCTCGCCGCCCTCGCGGTCAATGCGGGGCTCGGTTTCTACCAGGAACACAAGGCCGAACGTGCCCTTGCGGGTCTCAAGACGTATCTGCGCCAACGGGCCCGTGTCATCCGTGGCGGCGTCGAGAAAGAGATAGATGCCGCGAGTCTCGTCCCCGGCGATTTGCTCCGACTCTCGCAGGGCGACCGTGTACCCGCCGACGCGCGGCTCGTTTTCGTCAACGATTTGCAGATAGATGAAGCGCTCCTTACCGGCGAATCACTCCCTGCGGAAAAATCCGCCGAGCCATCGAGCCCGGACTCCGTACTTGGCGACCAGGAGTCCATGGTTTTCGCCGGCACGCTGGTGACCGGAGGGCTCGGCACCGCACTCGTGTGCCGCACCGATTCGGCAACCGAGCTCGGCAAGATTGCGGCGCTCGTCGGGCGTACCGACAATGAGGACACACCGCTCCAGGCAACGATAAAGAGGTTCAGCGCGCGTGCCGGCCTCCTGCTCGGCGGGCTCACGGTAGTCGTGTTTGTAATCGGAATTTACTCGGGACACTCGTTCGCCGAGATGTTCATCACCTCAGTCGCGGTCGCGGTCGCCGCCGTCCCCGAAGGCCTTCCTATCGCGCTTACCGTCATTCTCGCGATAGGCGTACAGCGCATGGCACAGCGCAAAGGCGTCATCCGCAAGCTCGTGGCGGCCGAAGCGCTCGGCAGTACGACTTTCATCCTCACCGACAAAACCGGCACGCTCACGATGGCCAAGATGGAACTCGCGAAGCTCCTGCCCGAAGGGCTCGAAAAGAATGTGCTGCTCGAACTCGCAATCCTCAATTCGAGTGTGCTTATCGAGAATCGCAAAGACCCCGTGGCCGAATGGCGCATGAGCGGGAAGATTCTAGAAATTTCTCTCATCCGTGCGGCGGCGCTCCGCGGCATCTCCGACCTGGAGGTGAAGCAACAGTACAAAATCGTGCGCTCACTTCCGTTTAATGCCGTGAACAAATTTTCCGCGTCGCTCATAGAGCGGGCGGGGAAACACGAGCTGATATTCTTCGGCGCGGCCGATATTCTCGTCGAACGGTCGCTCCTCAACGATTCTGAGAAGCGGCACACGCTCCAGCGTATCCATGCGCTTGCGACGGGTGGTGAATTCGTGGTGGCGGTCGCGACAAAGGTGATTGATGCGAAGGAGGCGGGAGCCTTCCCCAAAGAAGTCAAAGCGGAACGACTCTCCTTCAAAGGCCTGCTTACGCTCCGCGACCCGATACGGCCCGGTGTGGAGGGTGCGATACGGCGTGTGGAGCGCGCGGGAATCAGGACCATGATAATGACCGGCGACCATCGAGGTACCGCAGAGGCAATCGCACGGGAGGTAGGACTCCCTATTGACGAAGGAGACGTGCTCGATGCCGCCGAATTACGCGGACTCTCGCGGGAAGAACTCGTGCACCGGCTCCGTACTTTGCGCGTCATTTCCCGCGTTTCTCCGCTCGACAAAATGATGATAGTTAGGACGTTGCAGGAGATGGGCGAGGTCGTGGCGATGACGGGCGACGGCGTCAACGACGCACCGAGTATCCGGCAGGCCGACATCGGCATCGCGATGGGCTCGGGTACCGAGGTGGCCCGCGATGTGGCCGACCTCGTGCTCCTCGACGACAACTTCGAGACCATCGTGGCGGCGGTGGAGGAGGGAAGACAGATACTAAAAAATATCCGCAAGGTGCTCGTGTATCTGCTGTACTCGGTTTTTGCCGAATTGCTGCTCATCGGCGGCGCGCTCGTCGCCGGATTGCCGCTTCCCCTCAATGCGCTCCAAATCCTCTACGTCAATTTTTTCTCGGACAGTTTTCCGGCGATTGCCTTTGCTTTCGAGAAAGGGGAGGGCTCGCTCGGAGGCCGCCCCAATGCGCGCGGCTCGCTCTTTGACCCGATGATGCGCTTCCTCATCCTTTTCGTCGGATTTTCTACGAGCGCCTTTCTCTTCGGGCTCTATTGGATTCTTCTCCACCTGGGCTTTCCCGCGCCGCTCGTGCAGACATTTATCTTCGCGAGCTTCGGGAGCTACACGCTCTTCCTGGCGTTTGCGCTGCGTGACCTCGACAAAAGTATTTTCAAGTACAATTTCTTTTCCAATTCCTACCTCATCGGCGGCGTTTCTATCGGCCTCGTACTGATGCTCCTCGCCATCTACGTGCCGTTGCTCCAAAGCGTGCTCGGCACGGTGGCTCTGCCTCCCGCATGGCTCTTCGGCGTCGTACTGGTGGGGCTTCTCAACATGACGGCCGTCGAACTCGGCAAAGCGCTCTTCCGCCGGGAGAGCATGAGATAATGCGCGGGTGATATACGACTACCACATCGTGCTCGCCGCGCTCGGCATCATCATCGGACTCTTGAGTTTCGTCCCGTACTTTCGGGATATTTTTCGAGGTTTGACCAAGCCGCATGTGTTCTCGTGGTTCATCTGGTCGCTTCTTGTCGGAATTACCTTCCTCATTCAAGTTGCCGAAGGCGGAGGTGTCGGCGCATGGGTGACGGGTATTGAAGCCCTTTGTTGCGCCGCGGTCACGATATTCGCGTATACGCGAGGGGAGAAAAACATCACACGCTCGGACTGGATTTGTTTCGTCCTCGCGCTTTTTGCGATCGTACTCTGGCGCCTCGCAGACCAGCCGCTTGCTGCAGTCATTCTTGTACTCGTTGCCGATATGCTCGGGTACATCCCCACGCTGCGGAAATCGTATTCGAAACCGCACGAAGAAACAGCGTCGCAATATGCGCTCTCCGCAGTGCATTGGGTCTTGGCGATTTCCGCACTTCAAGTATTCATGCTGACGACATGGCTGTATCCTGCATGGATGGCGGTCTTTGATTCCGTACTCGTCGCCACCCTTCTCATCCGCCGCAGGCAATTGGCGAAACAAGGGAGAGGCGATACAATATCCTCCAATGGCTGAGAGGAACTTTAGGCAGCTTTTGGAGGCCCAATGGGGAGAGGGCAAATTTCTCTGCGTGGGGCTCGATTCCGATTTTGAGAAGATTCCCGAGGCGGTACGACAGGCGGGCGTGGGTGAGACCATCGTGGCATTCAATCGTGCGATAGTGGATGCGACAAAAGACCTCGTGTGTGCTTTCAAGCCCAACCCCGCATTTTATGAAGCGCACGGCGACGAGGGCTGGCGAGCGCTCCGCGCCACGATTCAACATATCAACGAGGTCGCGCCGGCGGTGCCGGTGATTCTCGATGCCAAGCGCGCGGACATCGGCAACACGAACAATGGCTACGCCGAATCGGCCTTCGACCATTTGCACGCGGACGCCATCACTGTCCACCCGTACTTCGGCTCCGATGCACTCACCTCATTTTTCGAGCGCACCGAAAAGGGAATCATTGTTCTCTGTCGCTCGTCTAACCCCGGCTCGGGAGAAATACAAAATCTGAAAGTGGACGGCGTGCCGCTCTATCAAATTATCGCGCGCATGGCCGCAGGACCCTGGAATGCAAAAGGGAATTGCAGCGTCATGGTTGGCGCTACATACCCGGAAGAACTCGCCGAAGTGCGCACAATTGTTGGCGACATGCCGATACTCATTCCGGGCGTAGGCACGCAAGGAGGGGACCTTGAAAAGACCGTCGCGGCGGGGAAGGACAGCCGTGGGCGCGGGATGATAATCAGCGTTTCGCGCGCGGTCATATTCGCATCAGATGGCGCAGACTTCGCAGAGCGTGCACGAGAGAAAGTCACAGCTCTACATGGCGCTATCAAGGCAGCCCTTGTACAATAGCCGCTTATGAACGAAGACGAAGTCCTTGAGCTCCTCCAAAAAGTCGGCGCGTTTCGCGCGGGGCATTTCGTGCTTACTTCGGGCAGACACGCGGGCTCTTATATTCTGAAAGATGCGATGTACGCGTATACGCGCGAGACGTCGCAGGTATGCCGCGCGATGGCGGAGCGCTTCAAAGACGCAGGCGTCGAGGCCGTTATCGGCCCTGCTATCGGCGCAGCAATTCTCGCGCAGTGGACCGCATATCATCTCTGTGAACTTACCGGTCGCGAGGTATACGGCGTGTATGCGGACAAAGACGGACAGGGAGGATTCATCATCAAGCGCGGATACGATGCAGTCATCAAAGGTAAGAAGATCCTCGTCGTCGAAGACCTCGTCACGACCGGAGGGTCGCTGCGCAAGGTCGTCGAAGCGTCCCGCGTGGCGGGAGCCGATGTCATCGGAGCAATCGCCATCTGCAATCGAGGTGAAGTGACGAAAGAAAACGTGGGCAACCCGCCAATCTTCGATCAACTCCTCAATGTCCATCTCGACTCATGGGAAGCGAGTGAATGCGAGCTCTGTCAGGGCAATATTCCCGTCAATACGGACATCGGACACGGCAAGGATTTCCTTGCCAAAAAAGCGCAGTAAGCCCCATCATCTTTTCTTCACCCAGCACGGTGGTATACTCGATGACACGTTAGAAATTAATCACGTAACTATAGATATTTGTTATGACACAAAACGGATGGATAGCAGTCATAGTCGGGATTCTTATTATCGGAGGAGGTGCTTGGTGGTTTACGACCCAGTCGGCAGCGCCCGTAGCGGATAATTCGACGGAGGTGAGCGGCGAGACGAATACAACGCCGGCAGACACGGGAACACAAGTCGGTGTCGATGTGAACGTGAACACCGCACCGACGACGGCGACGATTACCTACAACGGCGGCAGTTTCTCGCCTCAAGAAGTTACCATCAAAAAAGGCGGTACCGTCACATGGAAGAATACGAGCGGCAGTAATATGTGGGTGGCTTCGGCACAGCACCCGACACACATCGTCTACAGCGGCACCGCACGCACCGAGCATTGTCCCGACGCTTCGAACACCGCATTTGACCAATGTGTGGGCGGAGGCGATTACTCCTTTACCTTCAACAAGACGGGTACATGGGGCTACCACGACCACCTCAATACAAGTGCGTTTGGTAAAATTGTTGTTGTTGAGTAAACTGTTGAGATGACAGATGCAGAGTTTCCGGAGGATCTCGTTTTAAAGCTCAAGCGCGGTGAGGTCTTACGCTACGGCGAGAATCCGCACCAAGGCGGCGCACTGTACCTCAATCCGGACGATAAACGCCCGGGCGTCGCCACCGCGCGCAAGGTACAGGGCAAGGAGCTCAGCTACAACAATCTGCAGGACGCCGACGCGGCATTTGAATGCGTCGCAGAATTCGACGAGCCCGCGTGCGTCATCGTGAAGCACATGAATCCGTGCGGCGTCGCCGTGGGCGAAAGTGTACACGAGGCATATCTGCGCGCACTCGCGTGTGACAAGGTTTCGGCTTTTGGGGGTATCGTCGCGCTCAATTCGCGGCTCACGGCTGTGCTTGCTACCGAATTGGTCCAGATATTTCTTGAGGTTGTCATCGCGCCCGATGCAGAAGATGATGCGCTTGCCATCCTGTCCGCGAAACCCAACGTCCGAGTGCTTCTCACTGGCACTATGCCCAATCCTGCAGAAAAAAGAACCACGATGCGCTCCATCGCAGGAGGCGTTCTTGTGCAGAGCGCAGACAACACGGTTTTCGACGGCGACGTGAAAACGGTGACCAAACGTGCGCCCACCTCCGCCGAACTTTCCGACCTCATGTTTGCCTTTACGGTCTGCAAGCACGTGAAATCCAACGCAATAGTGTATGCAAAAGACGGTGCGACGGTAGGAATCGGCGCAGGACAAATGAGCCGCATTTATTCAGCCAAGCTCGCAGCGCAGAAGGCCGCAGAGGCTCAGCTTTCACTCGCGGGCGCTGTTATGGCCTCCGACGCATTTATGCCGTTCCCTGATGTAGTCAATGCCGCCGCCGAAGCGGGGGCGACAGCCATCATCCAGCCCGGCGGCTCACAGAAAGACCAAGAATCCATCGACGCCGCAGACAAAGCCGATATCGCAATGGTATTCACCGGCATCCGGCATTTCAGACACTAGTTCACTATTCAAAAAAGCCAGACCCTCGGTGCGTATATCACCTAATTCACAGGTGTGAATTAGGTGATATGTTAACTTCGGCGAAGAGTAATGTAGATATCTTCCAAGGCTTTTACCGCATCGCCGGCGGCGATGTTGTTTTGGTGGTAAAGTCCGTCGGTGCAATCGCCCGCGGCCCATATACGCGGGTGCGAGGTCTGGTGCGTACGAGGATCCACTTTGATTTGTTTGACTGCATTCATCTCAAGCACCGGGCCCACCCAGCCGGTATTGGGTAAGAGGCCTATCTCGACGAAGATGCCCTCGACGGGTAGCAACTCCTCTTTGCCGGTCAACAAATCCTTCCAACGCAGGCCGGTAACAAATTTTTCTCCGACGACTTCGAGAATCTCACTATTTTTGACAATACGCATGTTGGGGTGTGCAAGCGCTGCATGGACGGATATTGCGTCAGCCCTAAAGTTCTCACCGCGATTGAAGAGCGTGACCGTTTTGCAGTACGCGAGGAGTTGCAGCGCGGTCTCGAATGCCGCGTTGCCGCCGCCGATAATTGCCGCATCTTTGTCGGCAAAAAGCGGGCCGTCGCATGAGGCGCAGTAGGTGAGGCCTTTTTGGTCGTATTCTGCGGCACCAGGCACCTCGAGTTTGCGGCGGTTGGCGCCGGTAGTTATCAAGACAGTTGAGGCCTTGATGGGGTCGCCCTTTGAAAGCGTAATCTCGACAGATGTGTCTTTTGGCAGGAGCCCTGTCGCGCGGACAGGTGAAAGGATGGTTAAATAATCGCCCGCGTATTCCATCACGTGCTTTTTCAAATTGTCGGCGAGGTCGGCGCCAGAGATGGCTGGGGTGCCGACCCAATTTTGTATCTCAGAAGAAACGCCGCTTTGCCCGCCCCACTCCTCGAGTATCATGACGGTCTTGAGGCGCTTGCGCGCGGCGTAGATAGCCGCAGCGGCCCCCGCTGGCCCACCACCGACAATTGCCAATTCGTACATAATCGTATAAGTATCAGGTATCAAGTATCAAACAACAAATAATAGAAAAGTGCATAAGTATCAAACTTGATACCTGCTACTTGATACTTGTTACTTCCGTCGCAAGAACGATGGCAATCCACCCCAACTGTCATCTTCATCGTCTTCGTTCTTGAGCGGAGTCTTCGAAATCTCGACTTTCGAAACATCTTTTACTTTCTCTTGTTTCTCGGAAGTCTCTATAATTTTCTTCATCTCCTCACGTGCGCGGGGATTCACTGGAGGCACATCTTGGTCTTTCTTCGCAACGAGGCGTTGTGAGCCCGCAAAGAGCGAATTGCGCGCACCTGCCTCGGGGAAGCCGGTCGCTATCACGGTCACGCGTACCTGACCTTTCTTGAGAGAAGAATCGGTAACGGCGCCGAAGATGACTTTGGCATCGGGATCGATGGCTTCGGTGATGACATTCGCTGCATCCTGTACTTCGAGCATTCCGAGGTCTTCGCCGCCCGCGATAGAGAAGAGGACGCCCTTGGCTCCGTGGATAGAGACTTCCAGAAGAGGCGAGTTGATGGCTGCGCGTGCTGCCATCTCAGCGCGGTGCTCGCCGATAGCGGTGCCGATGCCCATGAGTGCGGAGCCCGCATTGTGCATGATGGCGCGTACGTCGGCGAAGTCGACGTTGATGATGCCCGTCGTCGTGATGAGGTCGGAGATACCCTCGACTGCTTGTTTCAAGATGTCGTCGCACATCGCGAAGGCGTTCTTGATACCCGTCTCGCGGGAGACGATTGCGAGGAGCTTGTCGTTGGGGATGATGATGAGGGCGTCTACCGCCTTGCGCAATTCTGCGAGGCCTGCTTCCGCGAGGCGCATGCGTTGCTGTCCTTCAAACCCGAACGGACGCGTAACGACGCCGACGGTGAGCGCGCCGAGCTCGCGCGCGATTTTTGCAACTATCGGCGCAGCACCCGTGCCCGTGCCGCCGCCCATGCCGCACGTGATGAAAACCATGTCCGAGTTTTTGATAGCTTCCTGAATGTCCTCGCGCGTCTCCTCGGCCGCTTGTTTGCCGAGCTCCGCGTTCATGCCTGCGCCGAGGCCGCGCGTGAGATTCTTTCCGATATGAATTTTGCGCTTCGCTTTGTTCTTGTGGAGGTCCTGCGCATCGGTGTTGATGGCGATGAAATCCACGCCCACCACATGCGAGGCGAGCATGTGATTGACCGCATTGCCTCCCGAACCACCGACACCAACGACTCGAATCCGTGCAAACGACTCCACGTCCGGCTTTACTTGTTTTGTCATAGTGAAGCCATAATAGCACTTTACCGAAAAGGGCAAGCTTGACTCCTCTATGTTGGAGTGTCCTAAGGCAACAGCGAACGGAGGCCTTGTTTCAATGATTCCCAGCCGCCGCTTATGACCCCTCCGAAGGTGTGTGTCTGGCCCGAGGTGTCTTCGGCATAGGCCCAGCGGCACAGGCCGTAGGCGACCGCCCACGTGGCGTCTACGCCCGAGGAGCGGGGCAGGTGTCCTATCTGTGAGACCTGCGAGGGGAGCTGGAGGACGGCGCGGGCTATCTCGGCCGCGGAGGTGAGCCCCGAGCCGCCGCCGGTAATGACGATGCCGGCGGGCAAGAGGCGGTGGCGGTTGATTGTCTTGAGGTGTGCGTTTACAAGCGTGTACATTTCTTTGAGTTGTGCGCCGACAATGAAACTCATTTTCTTCTCCGGGATATCGCTTCCGGTCACTCCGCCGCGTTTCAGACTTTCCGCTTCCGGAAGGGGAATTTTAAATGAAAGTGCAATAGATTCCGTTATTTCGGATGAGCCGGTCGGGAAGACTTTGAGCGAGATGGGCGTGTCATCTTCGAAGACGACAATGGAAAGTGTCTCGGAACCGATATTTGCGAGAACGACACCCGCGGTCTTCTGGGCTCTCGTGAGCGTAACGAGACTCGCTGCAAGAGGTGATGCCATGACGCCCTCGACTTCGACACCCGCGGCTTCGACCGCCTCGATGAGGTCGTCTTGGTGCTGGGAGAGCATCGTAATCAAGAGCGTATCGACGGTGAGCCGCGTCCCCTGGAGGCCGTGGGGCTTGCCGAAGACCTTGGTGCCGTCGACGCGATATTCGAGGGGGATTGCGTGGATAACCGTCCTGTTGGTCAGTTTCGCCGACGCCTTCTTCTCGCTCTCGCGAAGTGCGCGTTCTATCTCGCGTTCGGTCACGATGCCGCCTGATACGGTGAGCGCGACTTCTCCAGTCGAGCGTATCTCGTCGAGGCCGATGCCGCCGAGCGCGACACGCGCGCTGCGCACCTTTACCCTCGCGGCGCCGAGCGCCCGCCCCAGTGCCTCGCGGATACTCCTGGTCGCCTCTTTTTTGTCTATGATGTAACCGTGCCGGAGGCCTCTCGACGTGGAAGTGCCGGTGCCGATAATATTGAGAGGGAGTTCGGAATTTTCAGTAGGTGCCGCAATAACGACCTTGACGTGGTAGGTGCCGATGTCTATTCCTGCGTATACTGGCCGTTGCATGAAAAATGAAAGGCGCGCAAGATGCGCTGCTCTTGTGTCTCCATTATACGCCCATGGCGGAGACCTTTTAAGTGGAAACACCCGTGGACAAACAGGAATGCGAGCCGGTCACGGAGGGGGACCCCGAAGCGTTGTCCCTCGCGCGCCGCCGCACGCACGTTGAGAAAAATCTCACCCTCGTCTTTGGAAAGAGGGAATGAAAGCACGTTGGGCTTGTAGTTCTTTTTCCTGTACTCCTTGTTCATCCGGCGGGCGAGGTCGTCGCCGCAGACCACAAGCGAGAGCTCGTAGCTTTTGCCCAAGACCCTGCGCGCAATCTTTTCATATGGAATTCGTCCCGCTCCTTTTAGAAAAGGGGCGTGACGAAGAGTAGTTCGTATGTCCAACATCAAACGCTAGCGGGCGATAGGAGCGGTAGGAGTGGTCTCGGCGGGTTTCGGTGCAGATGATTGTTCGGTGTGGCCGGGGCGGTTGAAAGAGGGGCGGCCGCCTTGTCCGTGACGGGGTGCCGCTTCGATGACCTTCCCCTCCTTGATGAGCTGTTTGTAGTCTGCGCGGCGTTTGATGAGCTTAAGGGCGCGCTTTTTCTTGACGATTTTCGAGGCGTTGCGGACGTAGTAGCGCTGCCCGCGGACGGTCCTCACCAAGCCCGTGCCCTGCACGCGGCGGGAGAATTTGCGAATGGTAGAAAGCGTGCTTTCGTTGCCGCTTTTCGATACTTCTGCATTTATAGACATGTGGGCGAGAGTCTACCACGCATGGGAGGAAAAGCAAAGAGCGGGGCCGGTTTATGCGTGTGCTCCTTCGCGCCAAGCTCCGACGCGGCGGCGTTTGAGGTAATTGGGGAGTTCGGGGAGGGGAATCGCGTCTTGAGAATTGGTCGCGACTTCTCGCACGAGAATCGTGCCCTCCATCGCTTCTTTGTGTCCCATGATGAGGATGTACGGCACGGCGAGCGTGCGAGCCGCGGCCATCTGCTCGGCGACGCGCTCGTACCAGATGCCCTGGTGTACGGGGATGGATGCGCGGCGGAGATTCTCAAGCACGCCGAGGACACGGCGGCGTGCCTCGCCGCCGAGGTGTGCGAAGTAGATGGCCGGCTGCGCCTCGCCTTGTGGCGCACGCGTTTCGCGCTTTACGCGCGTCTTACCGCGCACCTCACAGGTGATGGATACCATCGTTGCGGATGAAGGCGTGCGCGCGAAACGGCTCGCGAGCGGGTCGTAGCGGCCGCCGAATGCGAAGGGCATGCGGGCACCCGTCTCCGGATCATTCGTCGATATCTCGAAGAGCGAGTGCGACCAGCAATCGCGACTGCCGAGAATCTGCGCATTCAACTCGTAGGGCAATCCGAACATTTCCAAGTACTCAAGGAGCTCCCAGAATTTGCGGCGCTCTTCCTCGGTCAGATATTCCATCGCCTGCGGTGCGCGCGGGGCGGCGGGGTGGCCGCGTTCGATGAGTTGTACCAAAGTACCGAGCGGGTCGATTGCCGCGCGCGGGCGGAGCGTCGGGGAGATTGATTCGATGTGCTTGCGGAGATAGAGCCCGATGTCGCGGACAAAACGGTTGGAAGAATCCGACGAGCCGATGTTGTTGATGGCGAGTGCGCGCTCGCCGATGCCTGCCTCCTGCGCTATTGCGTTGGCGACGACAATGAGAAGCGCTTCGGAAATCGCACTTGTCGAGCCGACGATGTGGAGTTCGAATGAGACAGATGGAATGCCCGTGGTGCTCGGAAGCGTGCGCCATGCGAGCAAGGTGCCGCTGTGGGGTGGCATCGCGGGACCCGTTGCGGATGCGGGCGGGAGATTTACTTGCGTGGGAAGACAGCTCATGCACTTGCGTGCCGAAGAGAGGAGCGCACGCTCGTCGCGGCGCGCGAACGATATGTCGGACTCGACTTTCGAGAGCGGCAAGACGCCGCGCTTATTGGATGAGCCAGCATATGCGGGATTGCGCTGCATTCCGTCGAGCGGGGAGAATCCGTAGTACTCGGCGATACGTATCGCATTCTGAAGGAACGCGGCGGTATTCGGATACTGCGTGTCTTTGAGGCGTATCATCGGAGAAACATTATCTTTCTAAATACCGGGATTCAGAGGGAAAGACGCTGAGCTGGTTGAGCGGATAGAGCCGCAAGAATACGCGGCCGACAATATCTTGGCGCGGGAGTGAACCCCAGATGCGCGAATCGGCGGAGACACGGCGATTGTCGCCGAGGACGAAGAATTCGTCTGCGCCGAGTTTCATCGTGAGCTCGTTGCTGCCGGTAAGATTGGCGGCATCGAGGTACGGTTCCTCAAGTGTGAAGCCCTGGGGATTTTTGTCGTTGAGTATCGTCACGCTTTGGCCTGAAAGCACGACGGTCTCGCCCGGAAGGCCGATAATCCGCTTGATGAGAGCTCTGCTTTCGTTCTGCGGCAAGTCGAAAACGATGATATCGCCGCGCGCAGGAGCTCCGAGGTCGTATGAAATGCGGTCTACTATCAAATACTGCCAATCGTGGAAGTTGGGCTCCATGGATTGACCCGAAACGACGTACGGAGCCGCGATGAAGAAGCGGATGAAGAGTGCAAGACCGAGTGCGACCACGGTATAGAGGACAAGTGAACGCTGAGAACCTTTTTTACTGTTGGACGATGCCGATGATGAATTTTCTTGCATCACGGGATCAGACATGTGCGACATTCTACTGTGCTCGTGCGGTTGACACCAAGCTTTTGCGATGTTGCACCGCAAAAGAAGTATCAAGTAGCAGGTATCAAGTATCAAGTCGCGGACATTTTTTGTTTATTGTTTTGATACTTAAGACTTGTTTGATACCCGATACTTGAAACTTGATACTTAACGCGAAATCCATGCTAGGATTTCGCGCATGGCATGGATAATCGTCGGCTTAGGCAATCCTGGGGGAGAATATCAGGGTACGCGGCACAATACGGGTCGCATGGCCCTCGAATTTTTTGCTTCTCAGATGAAATTCGTTGATTGGAAGGAAGATAAGAAGTCAAAGGCGCATATCACGAGCGGCATGATAGGGAAAACGGCGGTCGTACTCGTCGCTCCCGACACATTCATGAACAAGTCTGGTGCGGCGGTCATTAAATACGTCACACCCGCCTCGACTCGCGGCGACTCGTCGACGCGAGGCGGGAGTCAGAAGGCGGCGGAGCGCATGGTGGTGATTTACGACGACTTGGACCTTCCGCTGGGTGGCCTAAAGCTCTCATTCAATAGAGGGAGCGGCGGGCACAGGGGAGTCGAATCCATTATGCGTGCAGTAAAGACCAAAAAATTCACGCGCGTGCGCGTCGGCGTCTCACCGGAGACGGCGGGGGGCAAACTCAAGAAGCCGCAGGGAGAAGACGATGTCGTAAAATTCATTCTCTCGAAGTTTAAGCCAGCCGAGCTCGATGAAATGAAAAAGGTCTTCAAGAAAGTTGCTGGCGCGCTCGAAGCTGTAGTCGCCGAAGGACCACAAATAGCAATGAACCGGTTTAATTAAGCCAGTTGACTCATGACAGCGGATGTGATTATCTGCCCGCAGCCCTCTAAATCATTGGGGCTAGGGAGATTCGCAATGCAGAACCTTGCGCATGACTGGAGGTACTACGGCTTGTGCGAGGTGGTCCTCGCAAGTGGCTTGGTCGTGACCGTTGGTCTCATAGAATACAAGCACTCGGCACGGCGCTTTGAAATTCCGAATCGGACCGGGCTTGAACCGACTGGCTGGCCAACACGCGACCTTCTCGTCGTCGAAGATAGCCACGGACAGGCGCTCTGGTCGGCCGAGTGAAGTGCCAATAAGGGACAGTATTGTAAGAGGTCCGACCGCGCGAGAATGCCGGTCGGACCTTTGAATTTGAAATTACAAAGCTGGCTTCAGCGTCATCCTGCGATTCTTACGCATTGACGCGTTAATTGGTGTTGTTTGTTTTATGCTATAGCATTTTGCAAACAACACATTAAAATAGCCGTATGGGACAGATGGAAACAGAATCAAGAAAAAGAACAAAGCGTGTAAACATTGAAAACATTCTTCTCGGGACGCTTGCAGTCGCGGGTGTTGCGGCGCTCGCAATGGCTGCCCCGAATGCTCTCCAACTTCTGAAACACGTTGATCCCGATTGGATGAGCAAACGAGACCCTCGGCGCAGGTTGCGCGAGACAATCTCTCGAATGAAGCGCAAAGGGCTGGTGGAATTTAAGATGCACAATGGTAAGAATCGCCCGCTGCTTACGAAGAAGGGGGAGGATGAGGCGCGGCGCATTACTCTTGGAGAACTTCAAATTAAAAAACCTCTACGATGGGATCGAAAGTGGCGCATCGTGATTTTTGATATTCCGGAAAAAAGAAAAGGTTTGCGTGAACATGTACGACGACTGGTCTCAAATATGGGATTTTTTCGCCTCCAAGATAGTGTCTGGGTCTTTCCGTATGATTGCGAAGAAATTGTCGCGCTTCTGAAGCTCGACCTCAAAATAGGTACGGAACTCATCTATATTATTGCTGATGCAATCGAATTCGATAAACCACTGCGCCAACACTTCGAATTAACTGCAGAATGAGTGTTGTTTGTAATAAGCTATAGCAATGGGTAAACAACACTCTAAAAGACTTTCAAAACGAAGGGACCCTATCCTCAGAGGGTCCCATAGGAGGGGCTATATCGCTCGCAATGAACGAACGACGGTGGCATCAGTCAGACGTAAGTCTGGCCAACGTGTTCGCGATAGGACTTTCGTCCTTCAGTAGGAAGGTCGTGAACCTTCTAGCTCGCCAAAGCTACCTGATCGCGAACATCGAGAACATTTGCTTCATGCTTCGATATCACTCCTCTTACACCTTCACCCAGAGTCTGTCTGGCGGTGCCTTTTAATGGTATCACGTGGCGGGTTTAAGGGTCATGCGACGATCTTTCGGTTCGAAGAACGTGATAGTGAACGGATACACTTTTCCGAGTTCGAGCTTCGCCCGCAAGTCGTCTTCGCTCGCGAATTCGGAGATGTGCACGAGTCCCGCGACGCCTTCTTCTATTGAGGCGAGTGCGCCGTGCTTGTTGTATTTGATGACGACCGCATCCACTTTCTGGTCTTTCTTGTATTTTGCACCAGCCGCTTTCCACGGGTCTTCGAGCAGCGCTTTGATGGAGAGGGAAACTTTGTCGTCCTTTATCTCGATGACCTTCACCTTGACTGCGTCGCCTACCTTGAAGCGCGTTTTCGGATTTTCGACGAGCGCCCAATCCATTTCGGATATGTGCACGAGACCTTCGAGGCCTTCTTCGAGCTTCACGAAGACGCCGAATTCGGTCGCACCGGTGACGACGCCGTCCAATGTATCCCCCACTTTGTATTTCTCCACGAGTGATGCGCGCTCGGTCACGCCCGCGCCTTTTTCACTGAAGATGAGTTTCTGCTCCTTGGGGCTCGCGGTGATGACCATGACCTCGACTTTCGTGCCCACCATTTTCTTGAGCTCGACGAAAATCTTTTCCTTGTCGCCGTCGGGCACGCGCGGGTAATGCGCCGGTGAGAGCTGCGAGGCAGGCAAGAATCCGGCGAGACCGTTCCAATTGATGATGAGTCCGCCCTTGTTGGCGTCGACGACGGCAAGCTCGAAGACCGTCTTTTTCTGCATCGCTTGCTCGGCTTCGTTCCAGATGACCGCTTGGCGCGCTTCGCGCAAGCTGAGCTCAATGTAACCTTCGGCGTTGTCCATGCCGACGACCTTCGCGGTGACGGTGTCGCCGATGTTTACATTCTTCAGCGCCTCGCGTGCAGAGAGGTATTCGCGGCCGTAGATGATACCCGTGCCGTATGGTGCGAGGTCGATGAAGACGCGTGCGCGGCCGATGGCGACCACGGGGCCTTCGACGACGTCGTCCACGACGGGCGGCGTACCTGCGGAAGCCATGAGCTCCGCCATGGGGCCCTGCTTTTCCGCTACTACCTCGACCTCGTTCTCTTCAACCCCAACAACCTTCTTATCCTCCTCAGTTTCTGAGTTCATTTTTATGGACGTATCGGTGCTCTGCCTCTTGCTCTACCGTGTCTGTCGGAGGCGGAGTATAAACCGTACGTGCACTAGTAAACTGTCCGTCGAGTATACATTTTCAAAAAGTAAAAGTCAAAACGAGAGAATATAAAAAGGGTTGGGGGTGGCGGCAGAGCATGAAAGAAATCATGGATACACGCACACCCCCGTTTTGGCCGCAATGGCCGGCGGTCCATCTAGAACCGCACCATATAGTTTCGGTTCAGAACAAAACGAACATTGATTGGAACGAGTCCCATGAGCCTTTCTTAAGGGCTCGGCGGGATGTTACGTACAGTGCTCCCCAGCCGAGGTGTCACCCAGAAAACGGATTAGCAAGTACATCGCCAACCTCCCTCATTGTGGTCTCTCGCCACACTCGTGCCTTCAAGGGGCCGACCGTGTGACTTGCCGTCAAGCTACTCCCGTCTTCTTGGTTCGTCAAACATGCGTCTGTGGATGTATAATGCCCGCATGATTTTGACTTTTCACGAAGGCGCGTGCATCCGCGCGAGTGCGGGGGATACGACCGTGGTCTTCGGGCCGGTCTCCAAGCAATCCAAGAATTTCAAGCCGACCAATTTCGGCGCAGATGTCGCTTTCGTATCGCTCAATAATCCCGACATGAATGGTGTGGAAGAAGCTGCGCGTGGGGAGAAGCAACCCTTCATCATTTCCGGGCCAGGAGAGTACGAAGTGAAGGATATGGTAATCGCCGGATTCGCTTCAGGCTCGAAGTGGGGAAACGCACCGCGCACCAACACAATCTATTATGTGCACTTCGACGGCATGTCTATCCTCTACCTCGGCGCACTCGGTGACCTCGATTTACCCAAGGATGTGCTCGAGATGGATTCGCCCGATGTACTCATCGTTCCTATCGGAGGCAACGGCGCACTTACTCCCGCGGAAGCGCAGAAGCTTGCGGTGAAGCTCGAGGCAAAAATCATTATCCCTATTCTTTATGACCTGCCTCGCGATGCCGAAGGCAAGGCGGGCGACAAATCTCTCAAACAATTTTTGAAAGAAGCGGGCGAAGAGGGTACGAAGGCGGTAGACAAGCTCACCATCAAGCCGCGCGACCTCGCGGGGAAAGAAAATGAAGTTGTAGTGCTTTCATCGTAGTACAATAGTGAGATGGTAGTCCAGAAGGCAATCAATAATCTCAAGCAAGGACCAAAAGACGATAAAGTCGCGGTTGCAAGCGGCATCGCGATATCAATCGTTATCGTCTTGCTGGCTGCATGGGCGATATTCTTCTTCCGAAATATCCAAAGAAATTCAGACCAGCTCAATTTGAGTGGTGGAGCGCAGGATGAATTCAATTTCTCAAACGTCAAAGAAGCGCAGGAGAAGCTGAAGCAGGAGTATTCGAATACCGCAGAAGAGTTTCTGCAGATCCGCAACGACGCGGCCTCTCAGCAAATGCAATTTCAGCAGCAAGTCGGTGTCCAGGAAGCACAGGGGAGTGGAGCCGACCAATTCGGTTCGCCGAATACAAATTATTGACAAAACAGTGACCCGCCGCGAAACGTCGCGGCGGGTCTGGCTTGTTCAGAGCATTTTCAGTTGCCCCTTGTGTTTGGGGCGTGTGTCTTCCGGATATCTTTTTCGACTCCCGGCTTTACCGGGTGGTGGCTGTGAACGCGCTTGCGCCCGCTTTCGCGCCACGGTCTTGCTCTTCCATGCGCTTCGGTCACTAAATACTTTCATTGCCGCACCTTTATACGCTTCGTACTTCAACGCGTCTTTGCGTTGTGCGTAAGGGACGACTTTGCGCACAACCTCCGCTGTTAGGAAGGGGAGTATGACGCCGGGTTCCCGGTGCCCTATCACCGTATTGACGACGAGTCGCAGTATGTCGCGGTCCAGCTCCTTCTTGTACTTCCCCTTTGGGTTCTGCGCGTACTCAAGTGCCTTGTCGAGCTCGTCCTCGTTTACTGGTCCGCCATCGAAGCGCATTTCGCTGACAACTGGTTTTTCTGCAACCATCATCGGCTCCTCTTCTTTTTCGCCAGTGCCTGATGAGTCGGCAGGCCGCAATAGTCAGAACCGAGCACTTTCAGATACGCACACCGATGCCCGTCCACATTCGCTTCACACTGGGTCGGACCGGGAGGCGCGAGCTTGAGTACGCGACCACCGGCACTTTTCGCAAGCTTTGTAAACCCGACCTCGAATGCAGGTGGATGTGTTGACGGTATTTTATTCCGCCATCGAATGCCTGCGATAACGCCAGGCTTTACGCCAAGCTCTTTCGCAGCGCTCTTATTGGAGTGACCGTCTTTCATGAGGCGGCGTACCGTACTCACCTGTTTACCTAGGCTCCATTTTTGAAAGGGCTTCTTCATGCTGGTTTCTCCGATTGAGGGGAAACGCAGACACAACAAACACAACTATTTACAGCCCAGAGTGTACGTCGAAAATCGCAAAAGTCAATGAAATTTCCGACAAAATGGAGCGTGCATTTTAGCTCGTTTTTGGTATAATTAGCTAGATATGGCGGCAAAGAAAGGAGATGAAACACCGGCCAAGGTTGCGCGACCCGAAGGGGTCGTCTCTCGTAGTATCTCGACCGAAATGCGCGAGTCGTACCTCGACTACGCGATGTCCGTCATCACCGCGCGCGCGCTTCCCGATGTGCGCGATGGGCTCAAGCCCGTGCACCGCCGCATCCTTTTTGCCATGCAAGAAGCGGGCCTCACCGTTTCGGCCAAGACGCGCAAGTCGGCGACGGTAGTCGGCGATGTGCTCGGCAAATATCATCCGCATGGGGACGCATCGGTATACGACGCGATGGTGAAGATGGCGCAGGACTTCACGATGCGCTATCCGCTCATCGTCGGACAAGGTAACTTCGGCTCCATCGACGGCGACGGTGCCGCGGCCTATCGTTATACCGAAGCCAAAATGTCGCGACTCGCGGGCGAGATGATGCGTGATATCGAAAAAGAAACCGTCAATTTCACCGCCAACTACGACAACACCAAACAAGAGCCGAGCGTCTTGCCGTCCGCGACGCCGAATCTTCTTTTGAATGGCACGCTCGGCATCGCCGTCGGTATGGCGACCAACATCCCGCCGCACAACCTCCGCGAAGTGGGTGAAGCGTCCATCCACCTCATTGAGAATCCCGACGCGACGACCGAAGACCTTTTGAAATTCGTCCAAGGACCAGATTTTCCGACGGGCTGCATCGCTTTCAATCAGACAGACATCAGACATGCATACACCACTGGTCGCGGAGGCGTCGTCGTGCGCGGAGACGCCGAGATTGCAGAAGGCAAAAAAGGTGATTACCAAATCGTCATCACCTCCATACCGTTTCGCGTCAACAAATCCGACCTCCTCACCAAAATCGCCGACTTGGTGCACGAGAAAAAGCTCGAAGGCATCCGCGATATCCGCGATGAATCCACCAAAGACATTCGCGTCGTCGTCGAGTTGAAGAACAACGCGAATGCCCAGACCGTACTCAATTATTTGTACAAGCACACGCAGCTCGAAGAGACCTTCCACTACAACGTCGTAGCGCTCGTCGACGGCGTGCCGCAGACGCTTTCGCTCAAAGCGCTTCTCGAATACTTCATCGCACACCGCAAAGAGGTGGTGACGCGCCGCACGCGCTACGACCTCAAAGTCGCACAGGCACGCGAGCACATTCTCCTCGGTCTCAAAAAGGCGCTCGACCACATCGACGAAATCATCAAACTCATCAAGAAGTCCAAGGATGTGGACGATGCCCGTGCGCAGCTGATGAAGGCCTTCAAGTTCTCTGAGCTGCAGGCGAATGCGATTCTCGACATGCGTTTGCAGAAGCTTGCAGGTCTTGAGCGCAAAAAGATTGAAGACGAATTGAAAGAAGTGCAGGCGCTCATCGAAGAGCTGACCGCGCTCTTGAAGAGCGAGAAGAAGCTCATGGAACTCATCAAGAAAGAGCTTCGTGATGTTATCGAAAAATACGGCGATGACCGCCGCACCAAGATTGTAAAGCGTGGTGCCACAATACTTTCGGCCGAGGACCTCATCGCCGATGAGGATTCTGTCCTCGTACTCACGCAAGGCGGCTACATCAAACGCACAAATCCAGCCGAGTACCGCCGGCAAAAGCGCGGCGGTGTCGGCGTCGTCGACCTCGATACCAAAGAGGAAGACTTCGTCACACAATTCCTGACCGCGAGCGCGCACTCGGACCTCCTTTTCTTCTCAGACCGCGGCAAAGTCTATCAGCTCAAGATGTACGACCTCCCCGAGGGCAAGCGCGCGACCAAAGGCAAATCCATCATGAACTTCATTTCGCTCGAACAAGGCGAACAAATTACCTCCATCCTTGCGATGCCGAAGGAGAAGAAAGCGGTTGAAGGTCTCTCGCTTCTTATGGCAACGCGAAACGGTACTGTGAAGAGAGTCGCCGCGTCGCAATTCCACGAAGTGCGTCGCAGCGGTCTTATCGCCATCGGCCTCGACAAAGGTGACGCGCTCATCTCCGCGCAATTCGTCTATGCGGGCGATGATGCAGTCCTCGCGACATCGAAGGGTCAAGCAATTCGTTTTGCCGTCAAAGACGTTCGCGAAATGGGACGCCAAGCAGCCGGCGTGCGCGGCATGAAATTAGGCAGCGGCGATTCTATCGTCGGGAGCGGTATCGTGCCGAAGGGTGCAAAAGATGCGGAGCTCCTCGTACTTTCTTCGACGGGCTACGGCAAGAAGACCAAGCTCAGCGAATACAAGACCCAAGGACGCGGTGGCTCGGGTATCAAGACGATGTCCATCACCGCAAAGACCAAACAGCTCGTCGGTGCCGCAGTCGTGCTTGCCAAAGGCGGCGAGCTCGTCGCGATGTCCAAAAAGAGCCAGACCATCCGCACGGGACTCGACGAGATTTCAACTTTGAGTCGCGCGACGCAGGGCGTGAGAGTAATGAAAATGCGCGAAGGGGATTCGGTCGCAAGTTTTGTCGTCTTTGAAGCAGTAATCGCAGAAGGGGAATAGGTAATTTCCCCAGGAACTCTTTTTCAAGCACTCGCGTGCGGGAGCGCAGTATATAATGTATGCAATGCAAACGCAGACTCCGCTCAAGACGGAAGGTTTCGCGCACCCGCGACGCAATGTTGCGGCGCTTGGTGTCGAGCCGGGAATGTCTGTTGCCGACTTCGGCTCGGGCAGCGGCATCTATGTGCTTCACATCGCGGAGGCGCTCGAGAATTCCGGTCATGTGTACGCAATAGACGTACAACGTGACCTTCTTCGGCGCGTCAAGAACGAAGCACATCGGCGCGGATTCAAGAATGTGAATGTCATCTGGACCGACCTCGAACGCGCAGATTCTTCCAAGCTTGGGGACAAAACGCTCGACCTCGTGCTCATCTCGAATCTTTTGTTCCAGATCGAGAACAAAGCGGCGGTGCTCGCAGAGGCGTGGAGAGTGCTCAAACCAGCCGGACGGCTTGCTATTATTGATTGGGCGGAATCATTCGGCGGTATGGGCCCAATCAAGAAAGACGTTGTCACAAAAGATGCTGCCCTCGCGCTCGCGCGCGACTTAGGATTCGAGCTGCAGCGAGAATTCCCCGCCGGAGCGCATCACTACGGTTTGATATTTCGGCTCATCCCCAAAAAGATGTCATGAAAAAACTTTCAATGTTTCAGTTGAGTCTCCTCGTCACCTTTGGCAGCCTCGCTATCGCGGGGGTACTCATTTTTTCGCTCGCGATAGGCGGCAATCAGAGCAGCTCCATCGGCGCGGTGAAGATTTGGGGTACGCTCGACCCCGTCGCCTTCGCGGTCGTCATACGGCAAGCGGCTGAGAATAATTCACAATTGAGCCAGGTGACGTACGAACAAAAAGATGCAACCACGTTTGAATCGGAGCTCACCAATGCGCTTGCGAGCGGCACGGGACCCGATTTGTTTCTCCTCCGCCAGGACTACGCGCTCAAAGATGCCGGTAAGACCTCCATCATTCCGTTTTCGGCACTTTCAAAAGCGCAGTTTGAGAATACCTTCATCGAAGCGGCCAATCCGTTTCTCACCCAAAACGGCGTGATTGCCGTACCCATTTTTGCGGACCCGCTCATACTGTATTGGAACAAAGACATGCTTGCCTCCGCAGGGTACGCGCAGCCGCCCAAGTATTGGGACGAACTTTTTCAGATAGCGCAGAAAGCGACAAAACGCGACGATTCCGGCACGATCACAAAATCGGCGGTCGCGCTCGGTGAATACAAGAACGTGACAAATGCAAAAGACATCCTCGCGACCCTTATCCTCCAAGCGGGAGGAGAAATTACCGCCTATGACACTGCGGGGCGTCTCACGCCGGCCTTGGCACCCCGCGTCGGAGCGACGGCGGTACAGTCGACCGCCTCCGCACTGCGCTTCTTTACTGAATTCGCCGACCCGTCCAAGGATGATTACTCGTGGAACCGTTCGCTCCCCGAATCCCAGAAAGCTTTTGCGAGGGGAGACGTGGGACTCTACATCGGCTATGCGAGCGAAGCGCCGCTCATCACGCGCATGAATCCGAATCTCAATTTCGCGCTCGCACCGCTCCCGCAGGTACGTTCGATGGCGAATACGCTCGTGACCGCGCATGTGTGGGGTTTGGCTGCGTCGCGCGCGGGCGCAAATCCGAATAACGCTATTACCGCCGCCTTTCTGCTCGTTTCGGCCGACACCGGCGGCGCGCTCTCGGCGGCACTGGGGATACCGAGCGCCCGCCGCGATATTCTCAATAAGAAAGCGCAGGGAAATGACGAGTTTTTCAACAAACAGGCCATTGCTGCTCATTCGTGGCTTGACCCCGACCCCATTAAGACAGCGGAAGTTTTTCGGGCTATGATTGAGAATACGACGAGTGGAAGCATGCTCGTCGCCGAAGCGGTACAGCGCGCGGATCAGGAACTCGCGCACATTCTCGGATTATGATACGGAAATATCAAAGAGCGGTTACCGGTTTATTTTTCACTGCGGTTGTAGCGCTTGCGACTGTCGCGCATGCGGAGACGGGTCTCCAAAATCCGCTCAACAAGAGTTTCAGTACCATCCCCGCATTCATCGCGGGTGCTCTGAAAGTCCTCGTCATCGTTGCGCTTCCCATCATCACGCTCTTTCTCGTGGTCGCAGGATTTATGTTCGTGTTTGCGCGGGGCAATTCGAGCAAACTCGAAGACGCAAAAAAGAATTTCGTCTACGTCATCATCGGCGCAATCCTCATCCTCGGCGCATGGGTCATCGCGACCTTGATCGGAGGCACGGTGACGCAGCTGGTGGGGAATTGAAGCATGTATAGTGTATGAAATACTCACGCATCGTTTTCGCTCTCGCCGTGCTCGTGCTCCCCGCCGCCGCGTTTGCCGAAGCAGCCCGTACCTTCCAAGAGCTTGCCGTCGACATCGTGGATATTCTGGATGCTACGACGGCGGTTCTCATCGTCGCCGGCATCGTCGTCTACTTCTACGGCGTCTCGACAAATATTTTGAACTTCAGCGAGGACGGCGCGGAGAAGGTGCGGGCATATTTTTTCTGGGGCATCATCGTGCTCTTCGTCATGGTTTCCATCTGGGGTATTTTGCGTTTATTGCAAAACACGCTTTTCGGCGGAAGCATCAACAATCCGACGACGGGCGTGGTACAGACGCCCTCTGACGCCTTCGGCTCACCGCGATTCACCGGCGAGTAGACATTTGTATGCAGACGGCAAGACTTCTCGTACGTTGGGTCGCCCCTCTTGCGCTCGTGTTTCCGGTGCTCGCGTACGCGGGAGTCGTTGATCCGGGCACAGGCGCAAGTGTCGCTACAACGCCCGGCGTTACATTTACGCAGATTATCGGGCTCTTCAATATCTTCGTCGGACTCATGCTCACCGTGGCAATCCTTACCTACGGCCTGGGATTTTTCTTGTGGCTCTGCCGTCTCGGTACGTGGCCGACGTACCGGACGGAGGCCATTAAGATAATGGAATGGTCGGTCGTTGTCCTTTTCGTTCTCGTGGTGCTTCTCGCCATCGTCCAGTTTTTTCAGTACCATCCGCGGGAAGCAGCATGGGTGGTATCCATCGTTGTAGGCATCATTATCATCTGGGTTATTCTGTATCTGGCGGCCCATTCGGGCGGCGGGGAGAAGAAAGATGAACACGCCTGAGAAGGCGCCCGTAGGGGCCGAGTGTCTGCCGAAGGCAGATACGAGGCTGTTCAGGCACGCGCCAGCAGGCGCGGGCCACGTGAGCTTTATCCACACAAGACGATTGTGTGTATAAGACTATACCTATACCATTGAGGTACTTTAGAATAATAGATATATAACGGCTCTATACCAAATATATGCGTAAAATACTAGGTTCTTCGGTTCTTGCGGCAGCGACAGTCGCGCTTCCTACGCTCGCGGGCGCTGCGACGCTCCTCGACACTCTCGCGCTCGCTAATACGTTCTTGAACGCATTGATGGGGCTCTTCATCACGCTCGCCATCGTGGTTTTCTTCTGGGGTCTTATCCGTTACCTCATGAGCGTTGGCGACGAGAAGAGCGAGGGCCTGCAGGTCATGTTCTACGGCGTCATCGCCATTTTCGTCATGGTATCCATCTGGGGCATCATCCGCCTCTTGCAGAGCACCTTCAAAGTAACCTCCACTGACCCCGTCATTCCAAAGGGCATTCAGATAAACACCGGCGGCGGCGGTAACTTTTAGTAGGGAAATTGTTTCCCTGTGAATCGTAAGGCGTAATCCCACCCGCCTCTGTAATATGGATTCTGTATCGAACATAATGTACCGTTTCGAAACGTACATCATCAACCCCGCGATACTCATCGTCTTTGCCCTCGGCTTTCTGCTCTTCGTGTATGGCCTCGTGGAGTTTCTTTGGAATTTGAATGAGGGAGGGGACAACGAAGAGGGCAAACAACACATGCTCTGGGGCATCGTCGGCATGCTCATCATGGTCTCTGTATTCGGCATCCTCGAATTAATCGACAACACCTTCGGTCTCGACTTCCGCAATCCGGACGTCTCCCGCGCCGACAACATCACACTCCCCGGAGGTTTCTTCGGCGGCAACTGAGCTTCTTTGTAGCTAACAGTGGGCGGGGAGGGACTTGCACCCTCACGCCTTGCGGCACAAGGTCCTAAGCCTTGCGTGTATTCTATTTCACCACCCGCCCAACCCGCGTATCGTACCAAACAATTCGTTAGTCCGCCCACCTGGATTCGAACCAGGGACCCACTGCTTAAGAGGCAGTTGCTCTACCAGCTGAGCTATAGGCGGTTACTGAAGGATTGTACACAAAATATTTTCTTCACGCGACTTTTCTAACGATGCACAGTGGAGTTTGCTGCGTCGATTGGCCTAGGGGATTATCTTTGAAGACCGATTTGCAAAATGCGTCCGTGATCGCCGGATTCGATTTGCCGAGTACGGCTGCGCCGAGGTCGTTCGCATCGATGATGACGACGTCACCCCCGATTGCTTCGCTGAGTTCTTTGGCGACCTTCATGGGCTTGGCAGGGCCCAATTTTGCGTAGTCGTTGTAAGGAGGCAGCGTATAGTCACACGGACCATCAATCGCGTTGATGTTGTTGCCGACGACACGATAGAAAACACCTTTTATACCGAATGGCTTGGTGATAGCAGCAGCTAAGGCGGCGATGAGCATGCGCAGAGCTCCTACTTCTCGTATCGCGAGTTCCATCGTCCACGGGCTACCGAGTCCGATGCCATACGGCGACTTGTGGACAAATTTCACCAAGAGCTTCGCAAGCCACGACGGCTTGATGTCTTTGATAGGATATGCGCGTCCTTGGCTGATAGCAACGATGCGTTCGCTGATGAAAAGCATGTCGCCGCTTTGTAGATGCGGACTCGCGTATTTCTTTATTACATCGGCGATGTCGTCATCTTTTGTGATGACGTGCGTTCTGACAGGCAAGCGTTGCCAAGTGGTGCCATCTACGACAATCGTAAGATTTTTACCAGAATTCGGTTCCACTCGCGGATTGTAACATTTCCGCTTTTTCTTTGCTTCGCACCGCGTAGCTTTACTGTATCCTGCCTAGATTTACAGGTTGAATTCAACCTCGAAGTGCACCACCCCAGACTTTTAACGGTGTCCTGTATCCGAGGCGTTTCCTCGGCCTCGTGTTCAAAGCATACTCCACTTCAGCGATGTTGGCTGATTTCCAGTCGCTGTTCTCGCTGCCGCGTTCAAGGTGATGGTATGCCGGAAGGTTTGTAGGACTTCTTCAAAAGGATCCGCGAGGACAACGATCCGAGAAGTCTTGGCGGTAAATTCTTTGTTATTTCAAATCTCAAAAAGAGATGGCCCCTCGCGTTCGCGAGGAGCCATTTTCGAGCGAGTTGTACTCGCTCGATCGGTCGTTTTGGATTACTACGACCTTCTCCGCTCCTCCCTCACCCTGTCCCACAGAGAGTAGATGCCGAGGAAGGCGAACGCTGCCAATAGTATGAGGATTTTAAGCACGCTCGGCATGATGAGGTTCCAGGCCGAGTGAATCCCGAAGGCAACCCAGATGGACTGGTACTTGATGCCGTAGTATCCGGCCAGTATTCCCAGCGGCAGAGTGAGGACGACATGGATCACTTTGCGCACCATGATCTCCCTTCCCTTTTCTTCGTGAAGCCGATTCGTTTCCGCCACCACATCATCACTCTCGTGGTCTCCGTTCTCTCGCGCGGACAGGATGTCTGGCATCCAGATTTGCTTTCCGAACCAGTGCGATAGCGCGAAGAGCCCGCTTGATACGAAAACTCCGTACCATGCGGTCGAAGACATCGCACTGAACATTATGATGAGTGGCGCACGGAAGACCAGCTCTTCCACCGCAGGCATCCACACATTGACCAGCGGGACACCGACCGTCCAGACGACCTTCCGTTCGTTCTTCTTGTGCCACTCGACGCTTTTGAGGTTGTCGCCGAACCGCTTGATAACCCACTTCAAGTACAGAAACGTGACACCAGCGATACAGGCGATGCCCAAAATAGACGGAAGGAATGCATGTATCCTCTCCACTTGTCTACCCTCCTTTCAAGGTACCGGTTGATTTTCACTTCAGCAGCATGCCGGAGGTTCAATCGAAGGTAGCATATTACGCCATAAAAGAAAGGCAAGACGCAGCAAACCATGAAATTATGCCAAAAAGTTCTCTTTTCCCGCCTCGACAAGCTCAGTGCAAGCCGAAATAGATTCAGAGTACGCGTGGCGCACACCGAATGAGGGTGGTTCTCTCCTTCGCTAAAGCTACGGACGGGCACGGTGCACCGACCCGCTTCGCCGAAGCTCCAGCGAAGCGAGTGTTTTTCTCCGGGCTCTTTTGCGGTTTTTGACCATAATTCTATGTTCCTTATCTTCACGGCCGTGACATTAAGGAACATAAGGAACCGGCGGCAACGAATTGAACAATCTTTTACGAAGTTGCGCGTACGCCTTACTCTTCAATTTTAAGGATGCTTCGCGGAGACGGGCATCTTTCTCATTTTTATAGGCTTCGTAGTATATAAGTTCAAAAGGCAAGCGTGGTTTAGTAGACGCAACTTTTCCGCTGTTGTGTTCGCTCAATCGCCGCCGCAGGTCCGTTGTAGAACCAATGTAACCCTTCGAATCTTTTAGACTGTTGAGAACGTAAACGTAGAACATATACAGATGTGCCGGGGCACCACACCAAATAGAACGTTGTTCGTTTGGTGTGGTGCCGGGGGTGGGAGTCGAACCCACAAACCTGTTAAGGTCAAAGATTTTAAGTCTTCTGCGTAAACCATTCCGCCACCCCGGCGACTCCACTACTATATACGATTTGAGGCCTGGGGGGGATTCGCACCCCCGCATATCGGTTTTGCAGACCAACGCGTTAACTTCTTCGCCACCAGGCCGTCGCGACAAATATACCACGCGATATGATATAATTTGTCCGTATGACCAAAACACTTGAAAAAGCTTTCTCAGAGGTGGCACGGTTGGACAAAGATGCGCAAGACCACATAGGACGCGAGCTTCTTGCGCATGTTCAGAAGTTCCAAGGGTTGCGTATGGATATCCAAGAAGGGGTGCGTTCACTTGATGCCGGACGGGTTGCGGTCGTCGATATTGAGGATGTGATAAAACGCGCCCACAAGCGACATGCGAAAACCAAAAAGGGAGCTCGATAGTTTCTTGATTGTTTTGAGTGAGGACGCGGCGCGTGACCTCGACGATGCGTGGGATTATCTTGCTCGCGAAGAGTCCGTGAACGCGGCTGATACGGTACTGCGCGAAATCGCAAAGACGTACAAGCTCTTAAATACATGGCCTCTGTTAGGACGAAAACGCGACAACGTATCACCGGGTGCCCGTTCCCTAGTGGTTAATCCGTATGTGGTTTTCTATCGAATAACGGAAGATACCGTACGAATCATCCGAATACTGCATCAAAGTCGCGATACCGATTTGGTTTTTTAAGTGCGCGTTAACTCATCAATACGCTGTCTATTCTTCTCGCCTAAGTCTATGGCGAAGTCGACTACGGGAATTGGATGCAGGCGGCTTTGTTTCTTGATGTACGCGCGGAAATCGGTCCGCGCGCGTTTGGCGAATTTGAGGGCTTGCGTTTCCATGGTCTGCGGAAGGACGGAAATGAATACCGTCACTTCTTTGTAGGTGGGGGAGATGTCGGCGTGAGTCACGGTGATAAGCGCTTTGACGGGGGATTCGCGCGCAAAAAAATCGCCCGCCATATGCGCGATTGCTTGGGACACTTGTGTTTGTCTGCGTGACTCCATTGTTGTTTTTTATTCCATCGAGGTGGTGAATCCTTCGAGTATGTCACCTTGCACAATCTCGAACGATGCGTTGATCTGCGCGCCGAATTCGCGCCCTTCCTCTATACGGCTCACGTCTTGTTTGTTGCTCTGAATATTTTTTATTTTTCCGACACCAAGCTCCTCAGTACGTCGCATCACGCGCACGGCGCTCCCGCGCTCGAGGAATCCCTCCGTGACCTTTCCGCCGACGACACGTTCATCCTTGCGGCTGCCGAATTGTTTGAGCACCTTCGCTTTGCCCGTTACCGCTTCCACTCTGCGCTTCGGTGCGGATTCTCCGAGGAGCTCCTCGAGTCGCTCGGTCAGTTTGTAGATGATAGTAAAGGTCTCGACACGGATGCCGTGTTGGAGTGCGAGCGCGGCCGCGGGGGCGTCGATGCCGACGTTGAATCCGATGACGACCGCAGGCACGTCGCTTGCGATAGCCGCTTTCACGTCATTTTCGGATACCGTACCGATTCCCGACTGCACCACCTGGACGCGCGCATGTTCCGTACCTAATTTCGGCACTTCTTGGTCAATCGCCTCGAGTGAGCCGGATGCGTCGGCACGGATGATGATGGGCATCGAAAACGGTCCTATCTCGCCTTCGGCAAGCGCTTGCGGTGCCATGCGCATATCTCTTGGTACGAGCGCCGGACGCGCTTTCTCGGCCTCACGTTTATTCTTGTACGCTTGGAATTCTTCACCGACCTGCGGCAGGGTGTCGAATCCGATGAGCTGCACGGGAGTTGAAAATGTCGCCTCTTTCAGAGACTTTCCGGCGGTGCTCTCCATGATACGTACGGGTGCAATGGCGCGTCCCGCCATGACCGCCATGCCGGATTTCAACGTCCCATTGGTAATGATAAGTGTTGCGGCCAAGCCTCTTTTTTGGTCGCGGTGAGCTTCGATGACGTATCCGTGTGCTGCCGCACCGGAATCGCCCGTGAAGCCTTCCATTTCGGCGACGAGCAAGATGAGATCGAGAAGTTCTTCCACACCCGTCCCGTTTTTTGCCGAGATTGCCGCCCATGGCACATCACCGCCGTATTTCTCCAGATATACCTTCTCGTCAAGAAGCATCCGTATCGTACGCTCCTGATCGGCGTTCGGCTTGTCTATTTTATTGATAGCGACGATGAAAGGCGTACCGGCGTCACGGATGCTCTGCAGGGCTTCAAGCGTTTGCGCCTTTACGCCGTCGTCCGCGGCGACCACGAGGATGGCGATATCCGCGGCGGAGGCACCGCGCGCACGAATAGCGCTGAACGCGGCGTGCCCAGGGGTATCAATAAACGTTATACGTTTATTGACCTTGAGCGAAGTCGAAGGGTCGGTTTTTTCCCTGACGACCTCATAGGCGGCTACGTGTTGCGTGATGCCGCCCGCCTCGACTCGCGGCTCGTCGACGCGAGGCGGGACCGCTTCACCCGCGACGACGTTTGCATGTCTGATGAAATCGAGGAGGGTGGATTTGCCGTGATCAACGTGCCCCAAAACTGCCACAATAGGCGGACGCTCCACTGTCACAGACTGTTTTTGTGCGTTCATAGAGGGTGTGGATGGTCATAGGTGACTCGAGGTTGAGATTATACGATGCATTGGCAGAAGTATCAAATCACAAGGGTAACAGGTATCAAACAGGTATCAATTCTAAAATCTCAAAACCAATTCCTTCGCGTTGCTTGATACTCGATACCTGATACTTGATACTTCCGCTGCTGACCTTCACAATGCGTGCATATGTTGTTTGGCAAGCAGCGGATATATCTCGATTATGCGAGCGCAACGCCGGTGCATCCGAATGCCGAGCGCGCATTCAAGGACGCATCGGGCCTGTTTGCGAATCCAGGTGCGATACATGCCGAGGGCGTTGCCGCGAAGCACGCGCTTACGGAGGCGCGCGAATCGATCGCGGCGCATCTGGGATGTAAGGCTCGTGAACTCATTTTTACTTCGGGACTCACGGAGGCCAACAACATCGCGCTCGTAGGGCTTGCTCGAGGGATTGAATTGCGCAAGCGCTCATTTGAACATACACATTGGATAGTAAGCTCCATCGAACATTCGTCGGTCTTGGAGTGTTTTGCGGAAATTGAACGCATGGGGGGTACGATCTCCCATGTGGAGCCGGACACGAAGGGAATTATCCGCGCCGCGAGCGTCGCCGCGCTCTTGCGCCCAAGCACTGTTCTCGTGTCCGTGGGCTGGGGCAACAACGAGATAGGCATGGTGCAGCCGCTCTCTTCCATAAGGCACATGCTGCGCGCGTATGATAAAGAGCATCGAACGAACATTCTTTTACATAGTGACGCAGGACAAGCGCCGCTCTACCGCTCCCCGCAGGTCCACTCGCTCGGTGTCGATATACTTTCTTTGGGTTCAGGCAAACTCTACGGTCCGCGTGGCATCGGTTGCCTCTACCTAAGCAACCGCGCGTCTCTTGCTCCGACGATATTTGGAGGCGGACAAGAAAGGGGACTCCGCAGCGGGACCGAAGACGTAGCGCTGGCCGCTGGATTTGCGGCGGCTTTCGATGAGATTACAACTCTGCGTGAGGCTGAATCAAAAAGATTGCGACTCTTGCGCGATAATTTCGCACGCGAAATTATCGCCCGCATTCCGGGCGTGGTCATAAACGGCGACCTAAAGCACGCACTACCGCACATGCTCAATATCTCGGTTCCCGGAGAGCGGACGGGGGAATATCTCGCGCTCGCGCTCGATTATGCAGGCCTCGCGCTTTCGACCAAGAGCGCCTGCCGCGAAGGCGAGGCAAGCTCGCATGTGGTAGCCGCCCTTGGAGGGGAGTCTTGGAGAGCGGCCAATACGCTCCGTTTCTCGCTCGGCCGCGGTACGACGGAAAGCGAGCTGAAGCGCGCGCTTGAGATACTCGAACGAGTTCTACCCCATTGATTTTTAGGACGTTGTGATACGATACGCGTATGGACATGGAACAACTCTCGAAATCTCAGATTGTTCTCCTAACACTTCTCGTCTCGTTCGTCACATCGATAGCCACCGGCATAGTCACCGTCTCCTTGATGGACCAAGCGCCGCCGGCCGTTGCGCAGACCGTCAACCGCATCATCGAGCGCACCATCGAGACAGTCGCCGTTGCTCCGAAAACTCAAACCGCTGCGACAATCGTCACCCAGGAAAAGACCGTCGTCGTCAAAGAGTCTGACCTTATTTCACAGGCGCTCACCCGCGTGAATCCTTCGGTGGTGCGCCTCTTTACGACGAGCACCGACACTCCCGCATTTCTAGCGCTCGGTGTCGTGATGGACGCTTCGGGAACCATCGTGAGCGATGCGGACATGTTTAAGGAAGGCGATGTGGCCATCGCCGAACTTGCGAGCGGTTCGCGTGTGCGCGTCGCACTGACCTCGCAAGATGCAACGTCAGCGATGGCGTACTTCGCTTCGGCGACCTCGACTACTGAAGGCAAATCGGTCGTCTGGAGCCCCATCTCAATAGCGGGCGTTCATCCGGCATTGGGTGCGACGGTAATCGCGATAGGAGGTAAATCAACTCCCCGAGTCGGCACGGGCATAGTCACCACACTTATCGCGTCCACAGATGAAGGAGGGCCGCAGGTCATCGATACCGACATAGGACCGGAGTCGATATTCGCCGGTTCTCCGCTCATTACGACCGAAGGCAACCTTCTGGGGCTTCGAACCGGAGTCGCCCGGATAAGCTCTCCATCGGGATTCGTCTCGGCGTCCGTCCTCATGAAGCAAGAAGAAAAGAAGGACGAGACAAAAAAGCAAAACGGTACATAAGAACTACATTTTTTGTTCCAGATACTATATACTGGATGGTATGGCTCCCTTCAATAACTACACGACGAAGGCAAAGGAAGCGATTCACCGTTCGCATCAGCTCGCCGTCGAGCGAGGGCACAATCAAGTATCCACGCTGCACCTCTTTGCAGCTCTTTTGATGCAGGAAGAAACGATGGTCGTGCCCATGCTCGAGCAGGGCGAAATAGACGTCGCGCATCTCTCGGATTCGGTTCTGGAGCTCATAGAAGGTGTTTCCGGCAATACCGCAGTATCTCCCTCGTTCCAGCTCTACCTCACGCCCGAGCTCGTGCGGGTGTTTGAAGCCGCTCCGCGCATCGCGGCATCTTTCAACGACCAGTTCGTTTCGCCCGAGCACCTGCTGCTCGGTATCGCGGAGCATCCCGGGCCCGCCTCTGATATATTGACGCGTTTCCGCATTGACCGTGCCGCGCTCGCGCGCGTCCTCACGGACATCAAAGAGGGAAAGGTACGCGATACCGATACTCCGCAGAAGCCGCGGGCGCTCGCGAAATTTGCACGCTCGCTCACGGAGCGCGCGCGTGAGAACAAGCTCGACCCCGTCATCGGGCGCGATACCGAAATCACCCGCGTGATACAGATACTTTCGCGCCGCACCAAGAACAACCCGATACTCATCGGCGAAGCGGGGGTCGGCAAGACCGCGGTCGCCGAAGGTCTGGCACAGCGTATCGCCTCCTCCGACGTCCCGGACTCGCTGCGCGGCAAGGAGATTATTCAGCTCGATTTGGGGCTCTTGATAGCGGGCACAAAATATCGCGGCGAATTCGAAGAGCGGCTCAAGGCGGTCATGAAAGAAGTCGAGCGCTCGGAAGGAAAAATTATACTTTTTATCGACGAGATACATACGCTTGTCGGCGCCGGTGCCGCCGAGGGTTCAATGGATGCCTCCAACATGCTGAAGCCGGCGCTCGCGCGCGGCGACATCCGCGTCATCGGGGCGACGACCATCAAGGAATACCAGAAGCACATCGAACACGATGCGGCGCTCACGCGCCGCTTCCAGCCCGTCTACGTCAACGAACCGTCTATTGAAGATGCGGTCGCAATCTTGCGGGGGCTTAAGGAGCGCTACGAGCTCTATCACGGCGTACACATCACCGACGACGCCATGATTGCAGCGGTGCAGCTCTCGGCGCGCTACATCACCGAGCGGTTTTTACCCGACAAGGCGATTGACCTCATTGATGAGGCGTCGTCCGCGCTCCGGCTCTCACTCGAGAACAAGCCGCCCGTACTCGAAGATGCGCACCGCAAGGTGACGCGTCTCGAGATTGAGCGCGAAGCACTAAAGAAAGAGGCAGAGGCCGAGGAGGGCAAGGCGCGTATCCGCACGAAGACCATCGAGAAGGAGATTGCCGATTTGCGCGATTCGACCCGCGAGCTGGAAATGAAATGGAAGAACGAGAAAGAAACACTCACGGAAATTAAGCGGGCGAAAAACGAACTCGAGCAAGCGCGCATCGAAGCCGACGCCGCGGAAGCAATCGCCGATTTCACCAAGACCGCCGAGCTTCGCTACGGCAAGATACCGCTTCTGGAAAAAGAAATTGAAGCAGCGCATAAGCGTTTGAAGAAGCTTCAGCAGACGCGCCGCGTTCTCAAAGAAGAAATCACCGAAGAAGACATCGCCGCGGTCGTCTCCCGCTGGACCGGCGTGCCGGTCTCGCGCATGCTCGAAGAGGAGGCGGAAAAGCTCTCCCGCATGGACATCGAGCTCAAGAAGCGAATCGTCGGCCAAGACGAGGCGGTACAGAAGGTCTCCGACGCCATCAAGCGCAGCCGCGCAGGTATCTCGGATCCCAATCGCCCCGTCGGCTCGTTCCTCTTCTTGGGTCCCACGGGCGTCGGCAAAACCGAGCTCACGCGCTCGCTCGCGGAATTTCTTTTCAACTCGGACAAATCGCTCATCCGCGTGGATATGTCGGAGTACATGGAGAAACACTCCGTCTCGAAAATGATAGGCAGCCCGCCGGGATATGTCGGCTACGACGAAGGCGGAGGGCTCACCGAGCTCGTGCGCCATCGCCCGTATTCCGTCGTGCTGTTCGACGAGATAGAAAAAGCGCATCCGGAAGTATTCAATGTGCTGCTCCAAGTGCTCGACAACGGCCGCCTCACCGATGCGAAAGGCCGCGTGGTCAACTTCAAGAACTGCGTCATTGTCATGACCTCCAACATCGGCTCCGAACACATCGACAAAATGTCGGGCCTCGGATTCGGCAGCGGCCTCTCGAAGACCGAAGGCGAACGCTACGAGCAGGTGAAGGAAAAGGTTATGGGCTCGCTCAAAGAATTCTTCCGTCCCGAATTTCTCAACCGGCTCGACGAAACAGTCCTCTTCAACATCCTCTCGACCGATGCCATCAAGGATATTGTGCGTATGCAAATAGACATCGTCGCGAAGCGTCTTGAGGAGAAGCATATCGCGCTTACCTTCACCGAAGCATCTATCGAGCACTTGGCAAAAGAGGGCTACAGCCCGCAGTACGGCGCCCGCCCACTCAAGCGCCTCATCCAAACGAAGATACTCACACCCGTCGCCAATATGATGGTTGCCCGTGGCGTCTTGGAGGGCGGCTCGGTCTCGGTGGATTTCAAAGCTGGCGGCGGTGAGGATGGAAAAGGCGAGCTCACCTTTGACGTGCGCAAAGGTCCCGAGCGCCACCGCACCGCACGCTCTCGCGCAAAAAGTCCTGTTAGTGCATAATATCCGAGCGCGTCGGTACCCAAGCGGTCAAAGGGGATTGGCTGTAAACCAATTGACTCCGGTCTTCGTTGGTTCGAATCCAACCCGGCGCACAAGTGAGAAAATTCGAGTATTTGCTCGAATCTTTCGTTTTATACGTTACGAGGGGGATTCGAACCGCGGGCCGCAGCTCCCGAGGAGGGAGCGGAGGTCTCGAGTTGCAGCAGCAACGAGAGGCGAATCCAACCCGGCGCACCAGAGTTTTCTCGTGGTAAACTATTTCCATGACTCATAGAGGTCTTGTTCGGATAGTCGCGCTTTTCGCTATCATCTTTTTCATCGCGCCCTCGCTCGCGCTCGCAGCCAATTCGCTTCCCGGGCAAATCGTCCCGAGTGAATGCAACGAAGTCGGCGGGTGCAAATCGATCTGCGACCTTGCGACCGTCGCGCAGAACGTGCTTAACACCGGCATCTATGTCGCCGTATTCCTCTCCGCGGTACTCTTCGCGTGGGCAGGGTGGCTCTATCTCACGAGCGTCGCGGGCGGCGAGATTTCACGGGCAAGAGAGATATTCGTGAATGTTGCCATTGGGCTCGTCATCATCCTTGCGGGGTGGCTCGTGGTGGATACGCTCATGCGGACTCTGGTCGGCAACGGCGGCAGCTTCGGCCCGTGGAACAAAATTTGCGAACTCTTCGTACAGCAGGTCTCCGCGTTCGTATAGTTGCGCAATTGTTGGGTTTTCTGTATAGTGTCGCGCATGTCACAGGATCAACTTTTCAGACTCGCGTGTTCGAAGTGCAACCGTATCAACTATTGGTCGCGCAAGAACAGGAAGCTCGTCACGCGCAAAATTGAGCTCAAGAAGTACTGCAAATGGTGCAAGGCTCACACGAAGCACAAGGAGGCTAAAAAATAGTATACTTGCCCCGTTGGGCGATTAGTTAAATGGTATAACTTCGGTCTCCAAAACCGACGTCGTAGGTTCGATTCCTACATCGCCCGCCCGAATACTATGCGCAACTTCATCATCTATCTTTCAAATGAAGGACCTGATTTAAAAAAAGAACAGATAGATTTACTTTCTGCAGCGCTCGGCAACAAATATTCTGTGAGCGCTTTCATGGCAAGCGATTTTGATGATTCCAAAAACCTTCTGAATTCTGATTCGGTGGTCTGGTGTTACTTTCGTGGAACGCCCTCAACGGCAGAAGACGTTCTTAACAGGTTGGAAAATTCTGACATAAAAATAATTAACGACTATCGCAAATCCGATATTTCCAACAAATGGATGAACTATGAACTCTGTCGGGTGAATGGGTTGGGCATTCCTCGAACCTACGAAGTACCCGCAAACGGCGATGTAACTCCGCTTACGTCGGGGTTACCGTACCCCATCGTGGTTAAAGGATACCCAAGTGGTCAGGGAAGAGATGTGATGTTGTGTTCTACTCCATCTGACGCGAATGAGGCATCTCGTTCGATGCAACTGAAAGGACTAAAGGTCTTGGCTCAAGAGTATATTGCGGAAAGTCACGGTTTTGACCTACGAGTATTGTTCGTTGCAAACTCCATTTCGGCGAGTATACGGAGACAAGCTGCCAACGGCGATTTCCGGGCGAATATATCACAAGGAGGAAGTTTCCAACCGTATGAGCTTTCTGCTGAGGAGGAAGGATATGTTAGAAAAGTACGATTGTTATTTGGCATCGAAATATGCGGATTCGATTTCCTATTTTCGAAGAGAGGCCTACTTTTTAACGAAATAAATGCGGCTCCCTTGTGGCTCTCCGGTTTCGACATTTCTAGCGATGTTGTGCGCAGACTTCTTTGATTCCAAGTCCGAGAGTAGGGTTCCAACGTCGTACCACACCGCCCGCAAAGATCTCCCCTACGTGGTTCGAATCTGTAAATCTTGGGGATTCTGTGATATCATTTTCTCATGCGGGAGATGTCTCGGCAGATATTAGGGAGTAAGGCAGAACCTTTGCCAAGGAATGACGAGCGTATTGCTGATGTTTCTGACACCCTTGACGGATCAAAAGAGGCGCCCAAGCTTCAAGAACCGCGAAGAAACGTAGAGGATACTTCTCAGAAGTTCCACAACACGGAGAAAATACAACCTGAATGGGATACGACGGAATTACTGAATGGCGAGGTGGAAGCTATTCTGTCTACGGCGGAAGTACGAAGAGTGCGTAAATTGGCAGGTGCAAAGAAGAAGGCGTTTGTAGAGCTCGAAGGGCGAGGCTCAGCAGTCTATTATGAAGATCTTTCGGATGCGAAATCTGCGCGCGCCTCATATCTCGTTGATAAAGCATTGGGCCTTAATGTAGCGGCGGTAACCGTGATGAGAGAAATCAACGGCAAAATGGGGTGTCTGGAACAATTTATTCCTGATGCAGAAAGCGGTACCGGTTCCTATAAAATGTTGCAAAAAGACGAAAACATGAAAGATCAGCTTGTGATTTTGGGTCTATTCGACGCACTTATATTAAATACGGACCGACATGGATGGAATGTCGTGCTGAAAGGAGACAAGGTATATGGCATTGATCACGACAGCGCATTCTCCGGCGTTTCTTGGGCGCAGTTCGATACTTTTATGTGGGAAGATATCGTTGGCCGCAAGATTCCCGCGAGAATACGCGATTCAATTTCCAGTTTTGATTTAGATGCTGAAAAAAAACATGCGTTGCGACATGATCTTCTAGAGGTACTCGATGAAGAAAGCGTCAATCTGTTTTTTGATCGTTATGAAAAGGTAAAGGAAATCGTAATGACGGGGTCATTACCCACTGAAGATCCTCGTAAGCGATCTTACGAGCAATTCCGAGCATTCCAAGAAAAAGTCTTACCTCCGGATACATTTATATGAAATACGTAAAAATATACAAATTACAAAAAGACGGATCGCAATCGGAGGTAGTCACGTGCGGTCTTATTGGGGATCAGATTGTATGCAATGGTGAAGCAAGCATAGTCACAAATCTCGAACAAGAGGGAATATGGGATTATCGCGCCGACAATAGCAATATGCGGCGCCGGCTGTTCCCCAAAGACGGCCTGCAGTTTCTAGAGAATCTTGCCGATGCGTTTAACTCGGGATATCTCATGGCTACTGATATACAAGAAAGTTAGGCGCCATGGAACTTCAAGTAGGCGTGAAGGTGCTTTTGAAAAATAAAGAGGGGAAGTATTTATTGATGCGGCGATCCACCGAGAAATATCCGGAAATGGGAATACGGTGGGATATTCCCGGCGGACGTATTGACGCAGGAACGACGTTAATGGAAAATCTCGCCCGCGAAGTAAAAGAAGAAACGGGGTTCGCGTTGTCCGGTACTCCGAAATTAGTCGCGGCGCAGGATATATTGCGAGTTGAAGGTCGGCATGTGGTGCGGTTGACGTATATCGGCGAAGCAGAAGGTGAGCCGATCTTAAGCGACGAACACGACCAATTCGCTTGGGTTACGCTCGATCAGGTCAGAGAAAATCCTGGCCTGGATCGATATCTTTTAGAGCTTCTCAAAGACGGGACTATTTCCTAAGCCACGTCCGGATAACAGATCGTATTTTTCGCGATTTCGGTTCGAACCATTTGATGTCTTTGTTCCGTTTCCAATAGCGTGTTTGGCGTATCGCATACTTGCGAATAGTTCGATTGAGTTCTTCGACCATCTGCGAGCGAGTAACTTTGCCTTGGAGGAGGCGGGCGAGGAAGCGGTATTCAAGCCCCAATTCCTCCATGCGTTTGTACGAAAGCCCGGCAGCATGCAGTCTCTTCGCCTCCGCCACCATCCCTTCTCTAATTCGCGCGAATAAGCGAATACGGATTTTCTTTTCGAGAGTCGCCAGAGGTGGGGCAAGGCCTATCCACAGAGCTTCGTAACGACTTACGATGTCGTTATAAGGAACGTGACCTAAGGCTGCGGTGATTTCGAGTGCGCGGATGATGCGACGCTTATTGTTAGGCTCAATTGTTTTCGCTCGCTCTGGATCCACTTTTTCCAACATACATAATAACTCTGCGACCGCAGTTTTATTATGTATGCGGCGGAAGGCGAGATTGGGTGGGACATTAGGAAGGATAATTCGTCCCACGAGCGCGTCGATATAAAATCCCGTGCCTCCTGCCACTATCGGCAATTTGCCGCGTGAAGCGATGTCGCGGATGGCTGTGCGGGCGTGTCGTACGTAGTCATCAGCACTAAATTTTCTTTTCGCGGAAGCAATGTCCAGGAGATAGTGCCGGACGCCTTTCATTTCGCGCTTGGTGATTTTTCCCGTTCCTATATTGAGGCCGCGATACACTTGCCGCGAATCAGCAGAAATGACTTCGCCATTGAAGCGTTTTGCAAGTTCGACGGCCAAGGCACTTTTGCCCGACGATGTCGGCCCGACGATAACAAGCACCTTTTGTTTCTTCTGCATTGCTGGCGTATTATAGATGTTCTGGCCGCCTTCGCTACGCTATGGCGCGCCAATGCCGGAGTGGCGGAATGGTATACGCGCACGACTCAAAATCGTGTCTCGCAAGGGATGAGGGTTCGAGTCCCTCCTCCGGCAAAATCAACTAAGTCAGTTTTTGGAGTTCTTCTCGCACGACCACTCTGTCGTCCCACGGAATACTCCTGCCGCCTAGTACCATCGATTGTTCGGCGCCTTTACCCGTGATAAGCACGATATCTCCTGCTTTCGCGAGCGAAAGAGCTTTTTGGATGCCCGCACGCCTGTCCTCGATAACGAATAAGTCCGTGTCACGTTTTTTTCCCGCTTGCTCTGCTGCGCGTGCGATGTCTTCAAGTATCTCCTGTGGGTCGTCGTCGTATGGATCCACGTTGGACACGACAACGTAGTCCGCCATTGTGCCGGTAAGTGTTCCCATGATTGGTCGCTTTGCCTTATCTCTCCCACCCCCTTCTGCTCCGAGCAAGACGATAATTTTGCCTCCTGTTGTGCGCATGGAGGCAGCAGTCTCGAGGACGTTTCGCATACTCTCGCCCTCGTGCGCATAATCGACGAACACTGTAAAATTCTGCCCCGCTTCTATACGCTCCATTCTGCCGGGGATAAGCGTGAGCTTCTCCAAGCCGCGGGCAATCGATGCGTCGTCAATACTCGCAAGGCGGGAAATGATGATTGCAGGAAGGGCATTCGATACGTTGAACGCTCCCGGTATGCTAAGCCGGAACTCGGTATCCGCGACTTTGAAAGCAACGCCGGAATTACTTGAGCGCACATCTTCTGCCGTGTAGTCTGCCTTCTTCCCGACTGCGAACGTAATCTTGCGGTCGGCGGGGAAGGCGAGAAAGTACGGCGCATGCTCGCTCGCCGCATTTGCGATGATGATTTTCTCTACCTGCCTCCGGTTGAGGGTCTTGCGCGCATGCGCCCGGAGCGAGGAAAACATCCTCCCCTTCATTTTTTTGTACGCATCGAAGCTTCCTCCGTGAGACGGCAAGTGTTCGGGGAATAAATTGGTGAAGATGCTGATATCGTACTGAATGCCGACGTCTCTATGTTGCTTCAAACCCTCCGAAGTTGTCTCAATGACGCAGTGCGTACATTGGGCTTCTACCATCTGGCGCAAAAGCCGTTGAATCGTAAAGGGGCCCGGCATCGTCATGTGGTACGCGTTCAGTATCTCGCGGTCGCCGATGCGGATATTCGCGGTCGTGATGATGCCGGTCTGTACTCCGCCGGCAGAAAGGCACGACCATATGAAATTAGCCGTCGATGTTTTACCCTTTGTCCCCGTGACTCCAATCACGACAATGCGGCGGGAAGGGAAGCCATACCGTATGGCCGCGGCAAGGGCCACGCCGTAGTGATATATCGAGAGTAACGCTTCGGGAGCGAATCTTTTCAACAGTCTCTTCATAGGTGCAGTAATGATATACTTTTCCCATGCAAAGTCAGTATCAAGGCGACTCTATCTTTTGGGTAGAGGTCGAACGCATAAAGCCGAATCCCTTCCAGCCGCGCAAAAGCTTCGATGAGGCGGCGCTCCTCTCGCTCGCGGAATCCATCCGCCAATACGGCGTCTTGCAGCCGCTCACGGTCACGCGCAAAGAAATTGAGCGACCTGAAGAGGGTATTTACGTCGAGTATGAGCTCATCGCGGGAGAGCGGCGATTGCGTGCCGCGAAGCTCGCGGGTCTCCTCCAAGTGCCTGCCGTCATTCGCACCGGAGAAGATTCAGACCGGATGAAGCTTGAGCTCGCCATCATCGAAAACCTACAGCGCGAGGATCTCAACCCGCTTGACCGCGCGCTTGCCTTCGAGCGACTGACGAAAGAATTCGGCCTTAAGCACATCGAGGTCGGCAAACGCGTCGGAAAAAGCCGCGAATACGTTTCCAATACACTCCGCATCTTGATGCTCCCCCAAGAAATGCGCGATGCGCTCGCGGCGGGAGAGATTACCGAAGGCCACACACGACCGCTCCTCATGCTTATGGACCGCACCGAAGAGCAGAAAGTGCTCTTCAAAGAAATCATCGCCAAACGCCTCACCGTGCGTGATTCTGAGCAGCTGGCGCGCCGTGTCGCGGTAGAGCGTGTCCGGAAGTCGGACCTCACGCCGGAGCTCCTGCTTTTGGAGCGCGAACTCACGGAGCAATTGGGCACGCGCGTGCGCATCGAGAAGAAAGACCAGGGAGGCAAGGTGCTTATCGATTTCTTCTCCGTCGAAGATCTTGCGCACATCCGCTCAATGCTTTCAAAAGAGCGGCAGGCTGCACAGGCAATCGAGGTGCCGCCGCAGGCGGAAATACCGGAATCGAATCCCGATGTCGCTCCAGAATCATCTCCAACTCCGGCAACCACCGAAAAATCGAAAGAAGAGGAAGACCCGTCTCGCAAAGGCGAAGCCGAGGCGGACCTCTACTCCATCAATAATTTCACTCTTTAGAGTATGTTTGAAAACCTGCGCTTCAGGGCGGGCTTCTCCGCGGTCGCTATCTGCATCTGCTGATGCAGCGCTCAGTCTCGGCGTCGTCACGCCTGCGAAGACCGCGGAGAAGCCCGCCCCTCGCTCCGGTTAAACGGTCTCAAACATGCGCTAGGCCTTTCCGGTGCGTTTTGCTTCGATAGCCGCCAAGGCGGCTCGGATATGCTTTTTTGCCATACTCGTTTTCGCGATGTCGTGCCATTTGCGTGAAGGCTTTGCGGAAGGTTTTGTGATTACTTCCACCATATCGCCGTTGCGGAGCGCCGTCTCGAGCGAAACCATTTTTCCGTTGACCCGCGCGCCCGACATCTTGTTGCCGAGGTCCGAGTGGACGGCATAGGCGAAGTCAATCGGCGTTGCGGCGATAGGCAGATCAATGACGTCTCCCTTTGGCGTAAAGACGAACACTCGGTGGCTGAAAAAATCCGTTTTCAGCGTATCCAGGTACTCCTCCGATTCTTGGCTTGAACGGTCCGCACGCGCAAGCTCTTGCAGCCATGCGGGCACATTCTGTTTCGTGGTCGCACCGTTCTCCATGTCCGGAGCGGTTGTCTTTTTTGCGCGGGGGAAGAACTGGCGTACCCATTCCAAGCTTCCGCGCTTACCCACCTCTAGCCCCTCTTGTACTTCTTTGTAGGTCAGGTGCGATGCGATGCCGTAGAGCGCCTCGCGATGCATCGCCTCGGTGCGCAACTGCATCTCCAAGGCGCTGCCGTCACCGGTATACACAGTCGTATGGATGCTCTGGTAGCCGTTGGGCTTCGGAAATGCGATGTAGTCCTTTATCTTTCCCGGCACGGGGCGCCAATGGGAGTGAATGATGCCGAGCGCCGAATAGCAGTCCGCGACACTTGGGAATATTACGCGTAGGGCCAGAATGTCGTAGATTTTGTCGATATCCCAACCCCGCCGTTCGAGTTTGAGGTAGAGGCTGTAGACTCCTTTGATGCGGTCTTCCGTGCGGAAGGTGCGGATACCCGCCTCGCCGAGCTCCCGCTTGAGGTCCTTCTCCACTTTTTCCAGGCGCTTCTCATTCTCGTTTTTGCGCTCTTTCAAAAGCTCGCGTGTTTTTTCGTATTCTTTCGGATACGCGTAGGGAAATGCGGCATCTTCCAGCTCTTGCTTCGCGACGCTCATACCGAGCCGGTCGGCGATCGGCGCATAGATTTCGAGCGTCTCGAGCGCGATGCGGGTACGTTTCTCTATCTTCGGCACATGCGCGAGCGTGCGCGCATTGTGAAGGCGGTCCATCAATTTGATGATGAGTACGCGGATGTCCTTGGCCGTCGCCGCAAAAAGCTTACGCAGCGACTCCGTGTGCCTCTCCATTCCGCGATACCTAAGCGTTCCAAGCTTCGTCACACCTTCGACGAGCGAGAGGACCTCGGGACCGAATTGCTCCTCAATCATCTTCGGTCTAACGCCCGCGTCCTCGATGGTGTCGTGTAAAAGTCCTGCCGCAATCGCCTGTGCGTCCATCCCCGCTTCCGCGAGCAAAAGTCCGACTTCTGCAGGATGGATAAAGTAGCTGTCTCCCGAGTAGCGTTTCTGGTCTTTATGCGCCTCTTTGGAAAGTTCGTACGCCTTTGTGACGAGCGCGATGTCCGCGTCGCTCTTACCCGACATCGCGGCGAGGATATCAGTGACGGGGCGGGCGGTGACGGGATTCATATATCTGATGATACTCTCCGCCGCGCGAAAGGTAAACTGTCCGTCTTTTCGTGAAAAATATAGTTAAGAATCCCGCCGGCGATGTGCAGGCGGGATTCTGAGTCGTGTAGAGCGAACGAGCTATTCACCAACGGCAATCGGCCGTGCCCGCATCGCGGCTTCGATGTTGGCGCGCTTGGGTAAGCTCGCTTCGTTGCCGAGATGCTGGACCGAGAGCGCGGCAGCGTGTCGCGCGAAGTCGAAGTTGTCGCCCCACGACTGGTGAGGCCGCCGCAGGTACGAGTATATGTAGGCTCCATGGAATATGTCGCCGGCACCGTTGGTGTCGATGACGCGCTCGTCCGGTACGGGTATGGCTGGCATGTGCCGGATATCGCTTCGCCCGTCAAACCAGTACAGGCCCTTTTCGCCGAGCGTTACTGCACCGACGCGGCATCCCTTACTTCGGAGCATTTCAAGCATGCCGCCGATCTCGAGACGCATTTGCTCGCAGAGACGCTCAGAGACTACCCCGACGTCGATGAAGTCAAGCAGTTCAGTTGTGTTTGAACGCATGCTTCCGCCATCCAGCGACGTGAGCCGCCCGTTTTCACGGAACGCTTTAGCGTAATAGATGGCGGCGTCGGGCTGATGCCCGTCCAGATGCAACGTGTAGAATTCGTGTGCATCAAGAATCGGATATTCAGCATCGTCTTCTTCGTCACGGCAGCGGACAATCGCCCGCAGACCGTCCTTCGGCATAATCTGCGAAAACGCAGTCTCACGCGTTCTCCTTTCGTGCAGACGTATGCCGTAGTCGTTGGCCATGTCGCGGAACATGCGACCAAGCCAATCCTCGGCGATAGCTCCCATGAGGTCCGGCTTGTTGCCAAGTTTGGCGCAACAGAAGGCGGCAGTCGTCGCGTTGCCGCCGAAGCTTACAGCATGACGTTTGGCGACGGTTTTCTCATCACCGACCGGCATCCTGTCTACGATGGTCGTGAAGTCGATGCTCGGTCGCCCTACAAAGAGGGCTTTGCGCGGGTTCTGGTCCACCTGTGTCCGTCCTTTCTTGAGTCATGGAACTGTGATAGAGCAGCAGACTCCAGCTTACACGGAGCGCGTTCAATTGCGAAGGGGTGGAAAACCTCGCGCCATCATGGAGAATTCTCAGACTTATTTTTTGGCGCCCGCGAGTTTATGCGGATTATGATTTGGACAAGTCTTGATACTGCACCTTTCGGGGATGGTCTTCGGTCACAAATAATTTCCTCGCCGCCGCTCGGAAATTTTCGCGACCCCGCCTCGCGGTCGCGCGTGCTCGCGCGACATCGCTCCGGCCGACCAAAATGAGTGGCGCACGCAACGCAGGTTGCGTGCTTACTTTCCGGATTTTGCGAGCTTATGCGGATTGTGGTTGGGACAAGTTTTATTACTGCACCTTTCCGGTATCGTTTTGGTCCCTTCCATCATGAGCGACCCGCACATGTCGCATACGCGGCCGGTCGGTTTCGACTTGATGGCATTTTTGCAGTCGGGATAATTTGAGCAGGAGAAGAAAATTCCGAAGCGACCTCGGCGCTCCACCATCTCTCCCTTTTTGCAGACGGGGCAGGCGACGCCTGTTTTCGTTCGTGCTTCCTCGAGCGGGTCCTTGCGCACGTATTTGCATTTGGGGAAATTGGAACACGCGATGAATCTACCGAAGCGTCCTTCGCGCTCCATCAGCTTACCGTTTTTACATTGCGGGCACGCTTCGCCGATATCTTTTGGCGGCGCGATTTCGCTGCCGTCTTCTTTGCGCGCTCCGAGACATGTCGGGAATTTCTCACAGCTCATGAATCGGCCGTTCTTGGAGAGCTTGTAGACCATCGGCCCCTTACAGATCGGGCAAGGGAACTCTTTCGGTGCGTCGCCCATATTGGTTATCTTCTCTATTTTATTCTTGCTCTTAATCGCCTTCTCGAACGGGCCGTAAAAGTCTTTCAGTGTTTTTTCGTATTTTCGTTTACCCTCGGCTATCTCGTCGAGCTCGTTTTCCATTTCCGCCGTGAAGGTGTCGCTGATGTACTCGCCGAAATACTGTTCGATGAATGAAGAGACGACATCGCCCGTGGCCGTCGGGATGAGGGTGCGTCCCTGCTTATCCACATAGCCGCGCGTCTCGAGCGTACGGATGATGCTCGCGTATGTGGATGGCCGGCCGATTCCGCGCTTCTCCAGCTCTTTGACGAGGCCCGCTTCCGAATATCTGCCCGGCGGCTGCGTCTCCTTGCCTTCCGAACGCACTTCGACAAGTAGCAAGGCGTCGCCTTGCTTAACCTTGGGGAGCTCGACATCTTCTCCGCGCGCATCCGGGTCTGCCGCGAGCCAGCCGTCAAACATCACGCGCGAACCGTTGGCCGCGAAGTCTGGAATGATGGAAATCGTATCTCCATCATAGATATTGGCGCGGATTTTCGTGCGCATAATCTTCGCGTCAGTCATCTGCGAAGCAAGCGCGCGGGCGCGGATGAGCGCGTACAATTTTTTCTGCTCTTCGTTGTGTCCGAGGCTGTGCTTGCTTGGGTCGGTCGGGCGCACCGCTTCGTGCGCTTCCTGCGCGCTCTTGCTCTTGGTCTTGTACACGCGCGCCTCCGCATACTTCTCGCCGAATTCGCTGCGTGCGGCCGCAAGCAGATTGTCTTGCGCTTCTTTCGCGAGATTGGTCGAGTCGGTACGCATATAGGTAATGAATCCCGATTCGTACAATTTTTGTGCGATACCCATGGTGCGGGAAGGTGAGAGGCCGAGGCGCGTGGATGCCGCCTGTTGAAGCGTCGAAGTCGTAAAAGGAGCTTTCGGAGTTCTCGATTGCTCAGATTCTTCGACGCCTTTTACAATCCACGTTCCATCTTTGGCTGCCGCGAGAATTCGCCCCGCCTCTTTTTCTGTCTTCGGCTCTTCAGTACAAATGACGGTGAACTGCTCATTCTTTTTTGTTTTTACATCGGCGCTTATCACCCAAAAGGGTTCGGGGATAAATGCCCGTATCTCGCGCTCGCGCTCCATGATGATACGGAGTGCTGGCGATTGCACGCGGCCTGCCGAGAGGCCATAACGCACCTTCTTCCATATCAATCCGGAGAGGTCGTAGCCGAAGAGGCGGTCCAAGACGCGACGTGCTTCCTGCGCACGTACGAGCTCTTCATCTATGAGGCGGGGATTCGCAAGCGCCTCATTGACGGCTTTTTCAGTAATCTCGTGGAATACGATGCGCTTGGGCTTTTTGAGCCCTATCGTTTCAGCCAAGTGCCACGCGATAGCTTCGCCCTCGCGGTCGGGGTCGGTCGCGAGGATGACCTCATCGGAGCGCCCTGCTATTTCGTGGAGCTCATCTATTATCTTTTGCTTCTCCTTCACAACCATATAGCGCGGCACGAATCCCGCCTCGACATCAACGGCGTCCTTGTTGCTCTTGGGGAGGTCGCGTATGTGCCCAACAGATGCGCGCACAGTAAAACCAGCACCGAGATATTTCTCAATGGTCTTCGCCTTGGCTGGCGATTCAACTATTACGAGCTTCATGACGGATAGTGATACCTCAGAAGACTAGCACACGTCAAGCAGCGAGATTTTGTTGATGAAGATTATCTGATGCGCACCACGCCCAATTCTTCGACGATGAGTCCCTTAATCTCCATCGTGCTCAGCAACACATTTGCTTCGGTAATCGGAAGTTCAAGTGCGGTAATCAACTCATCGCGGGAGACGGGTGAATGGATTATCTCGAAGACGCGCAGCTCGTCGGGCGAAAGGTCTTCGCGCAATTCGGCCCACGAGGTGGGGCCCTCGCGCTTTGCAATACCGAGTGCGACGAGGATGTCTTCGGGGGAAGTCACCGCCGTCGCACCAAGCCGCAAGAATTGATGCGTGCCTTTACTTTCCGCGCTAAAGATGGAGCCGGGGACGACGAGCAGCTCGCGATTGTATTCAGTGACGAGCTTGGCGGTGATGAGCGAGCCGGATTTTTCTTTTGCCTCGATGACGAGCGTCGCGTGAGAAAGCCCGGCCATGATGCGATTACGCTGTGGAAAAGTGTAGTCCGTCGCTTTCTGCTCGGGCTTGAATTCGGAGAGCAGGCACCCACCCGCTTTCAGTATCTCGCGCGCGAGGCCGACATTGGCCTTGGGGTACAAAGCACCCCAATCGAGGCCAGAGCCGGGGACGGCGACGGTGGTGAGTCCGGCAGTGAGCGCGGCCCTGTGCGCCTCGGCATCTACGCCGTATGCGAGGCCGGAGACGATTACGATAGGGTAGCCGCGCAGACCTTCTAGTAAGTATCGACAGGCTTGTTTACCGTAGGTGCTCATCGCACGCGAACCGACGACGGCGAGCCACTTGTGCTCGAAGCTCGGCGTCTCTCCGCGCAGATACAATTGCTTGGGTGGGTCAGAGATTTCGCGCAGGAGCGGGGGGAATTCCTGTGGGGAAAGCAGTTTGAGTCCATCGTCCATATAATGGTATGATTTTAGCACCGTATATATGCTCGACATCAAATTCATCCGCGAGAACAAGGATATCGTCGCTGCAGGAGCGAAGAAAAAACATATCGAGATAGATATCGACAAACTCCTCGCCGCCGACGATAGGCGGCGCGAACTCCAGCTTTCGATAGACGAAAAACGCGCCGAGCAGAATATTGCTTCCGACGCCATCGCCAGCGCGAAGAGCGATGCCGAAAAACGGGAAGTCATCGCGCGCATGCAGGGCGTGAAAGAGACGCTCCGGCTTGCCGAGGAGTCGATGCAGGAGGTGATGAAAGAATGGCGGGCGATGATGGTGATGGTGCCCAACGTTCCCGACATGTCGGTGCCCGAAGGCGACTCCGACGCAGACAATATGGAAGTTCGGACATGGGGAGAATTACCGAAATTTGATTTCGAGCCCAAGACACACAGCGAGCTTTTGCTTGCGAATGACATGGCGGATTACGAGCGCGGCGCCAAAGTCGCGGGCTTCCGCGGATACTTCCTCAAGAATGACGGCGCTCGCTTGGTATGGGCGCTTGAGCGGTTCGTGCAGGATAGATTCATGGCGCGCGAGGGATTCACGCCCATGATTGTGCCCTCGCTTGTGCGTCGCGAGCCCTTCGTCGGCACGGGCTACTTGCCTCAATCTGAAGAAGATCTCTATAAGACACAAGACGGCGACTATCTCGCCGGTACAGCAGAAGTTGCTTCGATGGGGTATTACATGGACGAAATTCTCGACAAAAAAGATTTACCCATTAAATTCTTTGCGTTCTCCCCATGTTTTCGCCGCGAGGCCGGCAGCCACGGCAAAGACACGAAGGGGATTTTCCGCATACACGAGTTCGTAAAATACGAGCAAGTCGTCCTCTGCGAGGCGAGTCACGAAGAATCGGTGAAGCTGCATGAAGAACTCACGGCGAATTCTGAGATGTTGTTGCAAGAATTGAAATTGCCGTATCGCGTCGTCGTCAATTGCGGCGGGGACTTAGGGCTCGGGCAGGTCAAAAAGTACGACATCGAAGCTTGGATGCCGAGCGAGAAAAAATATCGAGAAACACACTCCTCCTCGTACTTCCACGATTTCCAGACACGGCGATTGAACATCCGGTATCGTGATGAAGGCGGTACGGTGCGGTACGTGCACTCGCTCAACAACACCGCACTCGCGATGCCGCGCATCCTTTGCCAGATTGTCGAGAATAATCAGCAAGCGGATGGTTCGATCGCAATCCCGGAGGCACTCCGGGCATATATGGGTAAAGATGTTATCGAAAAAAAGTAGCGGAGTCATCGATTTGCGAGGGGGGCGTTCAAGCAAGCGTCCCTCAAGAGGTCAGATACCTCTTTTTTCTCCAGGTATTCCTGATGGACCACGTCGTCCCATGCCACTGCGCGCACGCCGTAGGCGAGTGCGGGCATTCTGGGCACTCGGGGCGTTGGTACTCTGTGGCGCGTTTTTTTATGGCGTGAGCTGGGTCTCGTATCTTCCGCAGTTCAACGTATCAAGCATTTCAGTATCTGGTGCAGAAGATATAAAAGAAGAAGTCATCAAGCGTTCTATCGAGACGATGCTCGACGACGGCTCCTATCATATTCTTTCGCGTCGCAACATTTTCTTGTATCCGCGCGCGCGCTTGGAGAAAACCCTTGCGGATTCTTTTCCGCTCATCAAATCTGTACACATTGCACGCTCTTCGCTCCTCGCAACCGATATTGTGGTCACCATAGAAGAGCGCGAGGCGTTTGCGCGTTGGTGCCCGCCTCGACTCGCAGGCTCATCCGGCGAGGCGGGCAGAGACGACGATACGCACTGTTACCTCATGGATGATAGCGGATTTATATATGCACCCGTGGGAGCGAATACGGGTACCAGCACCCCGCAAGCAAATCCGAGTGAGCGTTATATTTTCAGAGGGGACATAGACCCGTCCTCAGAACCAATCGGGCAGTGGTTTGTGCAGGCGCACCTCCCAGGGCTTCTCTCACTCCTCAAATTCTTGGGACAAGCTGGCTTCACCGCTCTCAGCGCGGAGGTGGAGAACGAGCAGGATATTCTCGTGCGTCTCCAAGAAGGCTTTTTGCTCAAAGCTTCGTTTGGGGCAGATGCGGGTACGCTTGTAAAGAATTTGGAGCTTGTACTCTCATCCGATGTACTTAAAGGAAAGACTGAACAACTTGAATACGTAGACCTACGATTCGGCAATCGCGTGTACTACAAATTGAAAGGGCAGGAGCAGCAGAGTACACAATAAAAAAGGGCGGCTTCGTCTGCCGCCCCGAGTGTTTTCAACGAGGTAGTTGTTAGTCGAATCTACCTCGTCGTTTAGTCTGGTGCCTGGTGGTCAGCTCGTCGAGGAGCTTGTGCGCACTTTTCGGCACCATGTCGAGATGTCGCACATCTGACAAGACGGCGACCACTTCAGGCGTTAGATGGTTGAGCGTCCTCAGAAACTCGAGGTTTTTCAGCAGCGATGCCTCGTGAACCTGGCGCGTCCTTTTGGAAGCGATTGCCCCCCGCTCACGTTTACCCAAGGTCGACCGACCTTTCTTCTTTGCCGCTTTCATTGCAACCTCACTCTGAATTGTCTGGCGGTACGAGCTAGAACTTTTTTCCGCCAGGGAAGATTATAACCCTTTTTTATATTGATGTCAAAACACAAGGTTTTATGCTATATTCTGGTCATGCAATCGTTCTGGCACACGCTACCCAAGCCGCTTTTTGTTTTGGCGCCGATGGAAGACGTGACCGATGCGGCATTTCGAGCACTTATTGCGCGGACGGCCAAGCCCGCCGTCATGTTCACCGAATTCACCTCCGCCGACGGGTTGGTACTCGCTCCTCCTTCTGGTCAGAAGATGTTGCGCAAGAAGTTGTTGTTTTCAGAATCGGAGCGCCCCATCGTGGCTCAACTTTTCACGGCTGTACCGGAGCGCATGGAGGCCGCCGCGTGGATAGCCGCCGAGCTGGGATTCGATGGCATCGATATCAATATGGGATGTCCGGTCAAAGAGGTGGTAGACACGGGCTGCGGCGCGGCGTTGATTAAAAATCCCGCGCTCGCGCGCGAGCTTATCCGCGCGGCGCAAAAAGCGGGCTTGCCCGTATCGGTAAAAACCCGCATCGGCTACAACACCGATGAATTGAATGAGTGGCTCCCAGAACTTCTTGCTGAAGATTTGGCAGCCGTCACTATTCACGCGCGCACCCGCAAAGAAATGTCGGATGTACCTGCGCGGTGGGATACCGTCGCACGCGCAGTTGCGCTTCGCGACTCGCTCGGCTCCCCGACACTCATCCTCGGCAACGGCGATGTGAAAGGTATCGCGGATGCGCGCGCAAAGGTCGCAGGGACGAAATGCGATGGAGTGATGCTCGGCCGCGCCATCTACGGCAATCCGTGGCTATTCCAGTCTTCGCAAGAACACCAGAATAGAACGCCTCGGGAAAAGGTTCGGGCTCTTTCGGAACACCTCGCGCTGTTCGACGAGCTTATGTCCGATGTCTCAAATTACGCGACGATGAAGAAACATTTCAAAGCCTACATTTCAGGGTGGGACGGTGCCAAGGAATTACGCATACGGCTGATGGAAACGGAGAATTCCGCTGAGGCCGAGGCAATCTTACATACCGCCCTATAGTCTGATGCTTGCGCGACCAGGCTGTCTTATTTCTGTATAATGCTCACCATGAAGAAAGAGGCACGACATGCAACGCTCTATCGCGCTTATCGGCCGGCGACATTTGCTGAAGTCCGCGGGCAAGCGCATGTCGTGGACGTGCTCGCGAAAGCCATCAAGAACAACAAACCCGCTCACGCGTACCTCTTTGCGGGTGGCCGGGGGACGGGGAAGACTTCCGTCGCGCGAATCCTCGCGCGCGAGTTGGGTGTGACTGACAAGGACCTCTACGAGATAGATGCCGCATCGAATACCGGTGTCGACAATATCCGCGAGCTGCGCGAAGGGGTAAATACCGTCCCGTTCGAATCGCCGTACAAGTTTTACATAATCGACGAAGCGCACATGCTCTCGAAAAGCGCGTGGAACGCATTTCTGAAGACGCTCGAAGAGCCGCCCGCACACGTGATATTCGTGATGGCGACCACGGAACTTGAGAAAGTGCCAGACACGATTCAATCACGCTGCGAGATATACACCTTCAAGCAGCCGACACGCAGCATGCTCGCCGACGCGGTAGGCGACATCGCCAAAAAGGAGGGATACTCGCTCGAACGTTCAGCGGCCGAGCTCGTCGCGCTCCTTGCCGAAGGCTCGTTCCGCGATGCGCTCTCGATACTTCAGAAAGTTCTTGCGGTTTCGAGTGACAAAAAGATAGACGTCGCGGAAGTTGAAGTCGTCTCCGGTGCGCCGCGCGGCGAAGTCGTGCGCCAGCTACTCTCTGCAATCGCCAAGAAAGACGCCGCCACTGCTTTGTCGGTTATTGCGAAAACCGTGGAGGAAAATATGGATGCGCGCACGCTCGCAAAGCTCCTCATCCACCGCCTCCGCGCGGTACTCCTCTTGCGCTACGCGCCCGACCTTGGCAAATCATTTGCACAAGAATTGACCGAAGCGGACTTGGCGCTTGCCGTCGAACTCTCCAAAGAGCCGGGCGTGAATTCAGATACTCTCAAAGCGTTGCTCGAAGCGTATTCTCAGATGGCCTACGCCGCCGTGCCGCATCTTCCGCTCGAACTTGCAGTCATAGATATATGCGCCGTGAAATAAAAGCGAGAAAGCGCAGCTCCAAACCTGCGCCCGCTAAGCCAAAAGGGCCCTACTCAAAGACGGGCGAGCAGGAGACTTCATGGGGGCACGTTGCCAATTGGTATCACGAACACGTCTCAGAATCAGACGACACATATCACGAGAAGGTAATTAAGCCGAATCTGCTTCGCGTACTCGGTGATGTGAAGGGCAAGCGGATACTCGACGTCGCGTGCGGGCAAGGATTTTTCTCGCGCGCGCTCAGTATCGCGGGCGCACGTGTGACGGGTGCCGACATTGCTCCCGAGCTCATCGCTATCGCAAAGAAGCTTGGGCCCGCGAGCATTGCGTACCTCGCAGCGCCGGCTTCGCGCATGCCGCTGCCGGATGAATCATTTGACGCTGCTATTTGTGTGCTCGCACTCCAAAACATCAAAGACCTCTCGGGTGCTTTGGCGCAGGTCTCGCACCTCTTGAAAACAGGCGGCTCGTTCGTCATCGTGCTCAATCATCCCGCCTTCCGCATCCCACGGCACTCGCAGTGGGGATTTGATGCAGATGCGGGTATCCAATTCCGTCGCACGGACCGCTACCTCTCAGAAACTTCCTATCAAATCCAGATGCATCCTGGCTCAGACCCTACTGCGACCACGCTTTCGTACCATCGCCCGCTCCAGCTCTATATGAAGGAGCTCGCCAAACACGGTTTCGTCCTCGCGGGAATAGAAGAATGGATATCGCATCGCGTGAGCGAAAAGGGACCGCGTGCAGAAGCAGAAGACAGGGCGCGCAAAGAATTCCCGTTGTTCTTGATGCTCAAGGCGCAGAAGCAATAGGGAAGCCCTTGTGGATAAGGTGGGATAGTGGCGTTAGGGGCGGTACACTACCTTTGTGGTGTATTCAAAGGCGAAGGAAAAAGATCGTGCAATACAGTTGCGTCGACAAGGTAAGACGTATTCCGAGATTTTGCGGGAGATTCCTGTAGCGAAATCTACACTTTCATTGTGGCTCCGATCTGTCGGTCTTTCAGTCCCCCAAAAACAGAAAATCACAAGACGACGTCTTGAAGCTGCGCAGAGAGGCGCAACTGCGCGGAAAACACATCGCCTACAACAAGTTCAAGACTTCGTTGAGCACGGTTTGTCTGATGTCGGTCGTCTTTCTGGCAGAGAGCTCTGGCTTATCGGGGCTGCGCTGTATTGGGCAGAAGGTTCCAAACAAAAAAGTAACAATCCGAGTACGGGCATAATGTTTAGCAATTCTGATCCCAACATGCTTAAAGTGTTTCTGGTTTGGTTGCGGCAACTTGGTATTCCAGATGACGCTATTTGTTTTGAACTGTACGTTCATGATGATAGAAAATCTGAGGCCAAGGAATTTTTACTCTGGTGGGCGGACGCACTGAATATAAAAAGCTCTCGCATCGGGAACATTTACTTCAAACGAGGCAATCCAAAAACGAATCGTACCAACGTCGGTGACTTGTATCATGGGCTAATACGCATTAAAGTAAGGCTTAGCACGGTGCTTAACAGGAAGGTTAATGGTTGGATATCTGGCATCGTTGCGTCTTTGGGGAGTGGTGTAACTGGTAACACGTCTGCCTTTGAAGCAGAAGACTCTAGGTTCGATACCTAGCTCCCCAGTTTGAAGCGAAGCGGAAAAGTGAGAGAGACTTGAATATGAACCGCGGGCTCCCGATTTTCTTATATCCGAAGGATTTAGAAAAGCGCAGTCCTTTAGGGCCGCAGGCGTCGAAGAGACGCTGAAGGTTTCGAGCGTACCAACGCGAGAGGCGATTCCAAGTCCCCCAGTTCGTAGGTTTTGATAGACTGTCGGTATGGGAAAAGAAAAGAGGATTGCCGGTGGGGCGGCCCGCGCTACGCCGAAAGCTCCAGCGAGGCGAGTACATACAATGCCGGGGGATTTACGGCAGGCCCTTACCTCGACGCCTGCGGCGCGGGCGGTGTGGGAAGACAGTACGCCGCTTACTTGCAATACTCGCTGTTCTTACCTTGTTTGCCATCGCCGCCGGGGAAACTCCGCACGATGGACTCTTGTTCGGGCGGAAGAAGGTCAAGCCAGCACACGCCATAGTAGGTGTTCCACGGGGCGTATCCATAGAGCGATTGGAACCTCGTATCTTTCGAGGCGGCGTTCGTCTGCCGTAAATCGGCGACGCCCCAGTCGAAGCCTGGGCGTTCGGGGTTCGCTTTTTCCTGCAGTCCGGTGACGATGACTTGCCCCTTTTTCACAAAGTACGGAGGAAGTATCGGTTCGGTACGCGACTCGCCGTATCCCTTGAGAGGCACTTTATCTACAACCGTTTGGATGTCGGGCGGCAAAGCGCCGAAGTGCCCGCCTCCAAATTGTATGCCGCACGGGTTCTGGAACGTAAGCCCGTAATGAAGACCGAATTCGTCGGTGAATTTGGCGACGGCAGTGAGATAGCCGTCCATCGGAGCGCGCAACTCGACAGATGTAATGCCTGCTTTGAGAGTGAAGCCGCCGTGCGGTTTGAAATCTTTGGGACCGTCGCCGCGGACTTGTCCCGGGTAGAGGATGGCAGTGACCAAGGAGAGGTCCACAGGTGACGCCAGAACGATTGGTTCTGTGCAAGCCGGCGGCGAACCTTCGCGCGCCCAATAATGCCAGTTCTCCGTCTTCGACGGATTATATTCCCAGTACGGCTTCGTCTCCGTACGCACCACCTCTGCCGGTTGCTGCGGTGGCGGCGGTGGAGGAGGTTTGGGAGCCGTTTCCGACCCCACCGCGAGCTTGCCGAGCAAGGCGCGAAGCTCGCTGACATCCGCGCCGGTTGCGGCAAGCGCATCTATTTCTTGCTCCATGTCTTTAAGACGCGACGGATGGATCCCGCCAGACTTGAGTGCCATCTCAAGCTCGGAGCGCAGAGCGCTTGTAGAAGGTGTAGTGCGTGCCGAACGCTCGGGCCCGGTATTCCTTGCTGAAGTGGACTCGGCGTCTGCAGCCGCCACTTTCTCGGGAGCCCGCTCCGCACGGGGCTCCGCATCGGGGGACGCGACTCGCTCCCGATTCTTCGTGTACACGATCGCACCGCCGAATATGAAGAGCGCGATAATTCCGATAGCAAAGACAGGCGCAAATCCACCTTCGCGCGACCGTGGCGCATCCATTGCGCCATAGTATCATCGCGATTATAGCCGCTTGCTTTTTCTCCACTGTATTCACCACGAGATATCCACAGAAACGATAATAATATATTGACAAACGATAAATAACAGAATATGCTTAGCCCCATGAAGCAAGGTTCAACACTTTTCTTGAGGATAGTGATTTACCTCATCGGGCTCGCGGTGCTCGGAATTTGCGTGATTATCGTAGGGGTTAGCGTCTCTGGAAATGCAGGAATATATCTTCCTGTCATGCTTGTTATGGGTGCAGCGGCCATACCTTTTTTCTACGCGCTCTACCAAGCCGTGCTTCTCCTTCGGTACATCGACAATGACACCGCATTCTCGGAACTGTCGGTGAAGGCGATAAAGAATATTAAAAATTGCGCATTCATCATCAGCGTACTCTATGCCGCGGGAATGCCGTACATCATCTACGTGGCCGACAAAGACGACGCCCCCGGCGCCGTGATGCTCGGACTGGTCTTTATCTTTGCTCCGCTCATCGTGAGTGTTTTCGCGGCGGTCCTCGAGAAGCTGCTGCAAAGGGCACTCGACATTAAATCTGAAAACGACCTCACTGTTTAAATATGGCAATTATCGTCAATATAGATGTGATGCTCGCGAAGCGGAAAATGAGCGTCACCGAACTCACCGAAAAAGTCGGCATCACGATGGCCAACATTTCTATTTTAAAAAATGGAAAGGCACGCGCCATCCGATTCTCGACCCTTGCGGCGATATGCAAGGCATTGGATTGCCAGCCGGGGGACATTATCGAATTTAAAAAATAAGCGCATGGAACGGCATCTAAAAATAATCGGAATCGTCGTAATCGTCGTCGGTTGCTATTTGGGCATACGGTACTTCGGATCGGTGATTCATTATTCATGCGCCGAACCCGAGTCAGATGGTCCGCCGCCCATTTGTCTTATGGGTGAACTCGGCTGGGTACTGACCGGTGGTAACTTGGTCCCCCTTTGGACACGAAACTAGGCCCCAGGTGTGGTGGCAGGGACCTTCATAGAACTTTCACGCCGGCGCGGGTACCCTTAAATCGTATGACCTTCGAATACATGGGGGCTCACCCCCGCACCCCACCTATAAAAATAAGTCGTCGTCGGGGTAAGAAATCTAAGACGGAAGAGAAGTTGGAAGAGACGCCGATTGTCGCCGAGCTTCGTGTAGCCGTCGCCAAGGAGGATGCAATCGTTTCTACCGAAGAAACGAAAGCGGAATAGGATTCATGAAGTTCGTCTGAAAGACTAAGTTGTGCCCCGCGTCTTAGAAGTGTAATGAAAAATACATTTCGATTTGCGGCTCTTTTTCTACTCTCAACATTTGTGTTCAGCCCCGTGCTCGCAGTGGCGCAAACGACCACCATCCCCGATTACTCGCGGTACTCGGAGTGGCGCAGGCAATCAAATGAATCGCAGCAAAAAATCGATGCGCTCGGCACCGTGGCGGAGCAAAACATCGCGATGCCGATTCTATTCGGCTCCAGTATGTTGCACAATTATGGTGAGCTGCGCATAAGCGGCCGCACCCACGAAGGCGAGGATATCATGGCTCCAAAGGGTACACCCATCGTTTCGCCCACCGCAGCCGTCGTCACTCGCGTTGATTATGGTGCGGGTGAGGGCAACGCAATCTACACCGCCAATCCCGGAGGCGAAAGATTCATCTATTACCACCTCGACCGTGTCGCAGAAGGTATTGCCGCAGGGCAGGTACTTGCGCGCGGAGACCTCATCGGCTACGTGGGCAATACGGGAGATGCCTCAGGCGGCGCCGCACACCTGCATTTCGAGATACGCACGAATAGCGGCAACACGCCCTCCAATCCGTTCCCGCGCCTTACGCTCGAATTCACGCCTGAGGAAAAAATGGCGTACCTTTCAAAAATACTTATACAGGCGGCCGACCCGAATGCACTCGCGCAATTTCTCGTCGCGAATTTCCGCTCCTCATTCTTGGCAGCACAAGGGCGCGGCGCGGCAGTGCCGGCGCTTGTGGGCGGACTTCTCGGTACATCGTCTACCGTGACGTCTGCCGCCTCCGGCACGGTTTTCTCTCTCACACGCAATCTCTATTTTGGAAGAAGCGGGGGGGATGTGCGTGCACTCCAACAATTTCTTAATCGCAACGGATTTACGGTCGCATCCACAGGGAATGGCTCGCTCGGAAATGAAACTACGTATTTCGGCCCAGCGACCAAAGTCGCCGTCATCAAATACCAGACTGCATACGGGATACCCGCGACGGGCTACGTGGGACTTCTCACGCGCGCGTCCTTCGTGCTTCTGCGCGTCTAAAATCTCGGTTATACTCTGCCGATGCAAGCAACACTTCGGACCACCAAGGGGGATATTATTATTGAATTTTTCGACGCAGACGCGCCCAATACCGTCGCCAATTTTGTGAAACTCGCCAAGTCGGGCTTCTACGATGGGACCAAATTCCATCGCGTTATCCCAGATTTCATGATTCAGGGCGGCGACCCGCTTACGAAGGATGATGCAATGGTGGCGCGCTGGGGTACGGGCGATCCGGGCTACAAATTTGCCGATGAAATCCGCGACAACAATCACAATGTGATTGGCACCATCTCGATGGCGAATTCGGGGCCCGATACCAACGGCAGCCAATTTTTCATCAACACCGCAGATAATAATTTCCTCGACGGCAAACACACCACATTCGGCCACGTCATAGCGGGAATGGAAGTCGTGCAGGCCATCGAATCTACTCCGACCGGCCCCGGAGACCGGCCGCTCGAGCCCATGGTTATCAAGAGCGTCAGCATCGCATAGCGGCGTGGTAGAATGTGCTCGTTATCCATTAATTAATTCTTTATGGGAAAAGGAAACAACGCGCGACGTAAGGAGGCAAAGAAGCCAAAAAAGGCAAAAAAGTAAAGTAGCAGTGGGGTATGTTGAAGGAATTCAAACAATTCTTGTTGCGCGGCAACGTCGTCGACCTTGCGGTGGGCGTTGTTGTCGGCGCGGCGTTCAGCGCGATTGTGAACGCGCTCGTCGCCGACTTCGTCACGCCCTTTATCTCGGCGGTTGCCCGCGTCCCCGATATGGGCGGTCTCGTCTTTACGTTCAACGGCGGGGAATTTAAATACGGACATTTTTTCAACGCCGTCATTTCATTCGTGCTTATCGCAGCGACGATATTCTTTTTCGTGGTGAAGCCGATGAACATTCTGGTCGGCAAATCGCGCAAGGGACCGCCCGCCGACCCGACGACTAAGAAGTGCGCGGAGTGTCTGAGCGAGATTCCAATGCAGGCGAAGAGGTGCTCGCATTGTACACAGCCGGTCATATAAGGTACGTTGGCAGAATGGCTGAAGACACGATAGTGCGATTCGAGGACGTCGCTTTCGAGCACGGGCCCCGCAAATCAATTCTTGAGGATGTTTCTTTTCCCATACGTCGCGGCGCCAAGATTACCCTCATGGGACAAAATGGCGCGGGCAAGAGCACGATATTCGGGCTCATCGTGGGCGCCATCAAGCCGGAAGACGGCGAGATACACATCGAAAAAGGACTGAGCATTGCCCTCTCGCGGCAGGTCATCCCGCGCGACGAGCTCAAGCTCACCGTGCGCGAATTTTTCCAAAAAGTTTTTCCGCGGAAAATATACAACATTGATCCCCTCATCGACGACGTGCTTGAGGTGGTGAATCTCAAGATGCATGAGAAGGTAAACGCTCCCGGTTCGTCTAAGAGCAAAGCGATTAGTCACGAACCGCAGTCCTTTAGGGATAGAGTGATGAGCACGTTCTCAGGCGGTCAGCAGGCGCGGCTCTTGCTCGCATCGGCACTCATTCAGAAGCCGGACCTGCTTTTGCTCGATGAGCCGACCAACAATTTGGACAAAGAGGGAATCGCGCACCTGACGAAATTCCTCGTGGAGTACGAGAAGACCGTTATCGTCATTTCGCACGATGCGGACTTCCTCAATGCGTTTACCCACGGCGTGCTCTATCTCGACGTGCACACGCACAAGGTGGAGCAGTACGTCGGTAACTATACGGACGTGGTCGCGGAAATATCCGCGCGCGTGGAGAAAGAGGCGATGAAGAATGCGCAGATGCAGAAAATAATCATCGCCAAGAAAGAGAAGGCAAACTTCTTCGCGATGAAAGGCGGGCAACTCCGCGCAGTCGCCAAGCGCATGCGCGAAGCCGCGGCTGAAGCAGAAGAATCCAAAGTGGAGGTGCGCCGCGAAGACAAGACCATCAAGCAGTTTCATATTCCGTGTCAGCCCGGTCTTTCGGGCGAGCTCCTGCACATCACCTCTTTTAAGACGATAAAGAATTACAAAGCAGTCATCAAGAAAAAGACCATTTCGCTCCGCAAGAATCAGCACTTGCTTCTGAAAGGGCCCAACGGCATCGGCAAGTCCACGCTTCTCGAATCGCTGGCGAACGGCACTGCTGAAGGCGCAACGATTACCAAGGGTGTGAAGGTGGGCTATTACCGCCAGGATTTTTCCAACCTCGATTTCAACTCTACTGTGTATGAGGAGCTGGCGGGGGCGATGGATAAGGAGATAGAAGGGGATATGCGGCACGTCGCGGCGGGATTCCTTATTACGGGGGATTTAATTCAAACCAAAATTGGGCATCTCTCGGAAGGGCAGAAGGGGCTCGTGGCATTCGCCCGCCTCGTACTGATGAAGCCGGGGCTGCTTATCCTCGACGAGCCGACCAACCACATCAACTTCCGCCATTTGCCCGTCATCGCGAAGGCGCTGGATGAGTACGACGGAGCGATGATACTCGTCTCCCACGTCCCCGAATTCGTGGCAAAGATAAGAATTGACGACACCCTCGATTTGGAGAAATAATTACATTCTCATATGGCGAAACGGTACAAGATACGCTCGGAAGTGACGCTCTGGCCGGGAGCGCAGGGCGCATGGCATTTTGCCCACGTCGACAAGAAGCATTCCGCAGAGATACGCGAGAGATACACAGGGCCGCGCAGGGGATTCGGTGCAGTGCGCGTGCAAGTCCGCATAGGGAAAACGACGTGGGAAACATCTATCTTTCCAGACAGCCGCGCGGGCGTCTACATCCTGCCGCTCAAAGCAAAAGTGCGGAGAGCCGAAGGCATCCAGGCGGGCGACAAAATTACGTTCACGCTCAACATCCTGGCATAGCCGCGCTATTCTAGTGTTTTGCAAAAGACTGCAATAAGGAAAAAAAAGGGGGGGGAGGGATTGGGGGAGGGTGGTTACATTATGGGATGTTTTGTGTAATGATTTGAGGATGATGAAAAAGGCATTTCCACTCGTTGTCATTGCCGTACTCCTCGTCGTTTTTGCTCTCTGGTGGCGGATGGGTACGCAGCCGCATGCCCCCAGCACGACCTTTGAAGAATGCGTAGCGGCGGGCAATCCGGTGATGGAGTCCTACCCGCGGCAGTGCCGGGACGGGAACAACACATTTGTGGAGGATGTAGGCACGACGCCTCCTCCTGTCGCGTGCACCATGGAGGCCAAGATATGTCCCGACGGCTCGGCGGTAGGCCGCACCGGCCCCAAGTGCGAATTTGCGCCGTGCCCGACCTCTACCGGAGGCGGCATACTCCCGTACAATTCCGGCATTCGAGGCACCGTACTGCTCGGGCCCACATGTCCGGTAATGCGAGATCCGCCGGATCCACAGTGTGCCGACAAGCCCTATCAAACAACAGTCACTATTTCCCGCGCGAGCAGCCCGGCGCTCGTCTTTGCCACCGCACAAAGCGCAGCAGACGGCACGTTTGCAGTGTCGCTTCCGCCGGGTGAATACGTCGTCGGGGCAAAGGGCGGAGCAACGCTGCCCCGCTGTGCGCAAACGCCTGCCACAGTCGGTGCGAGCGGCTACACGCAGATTACCGTTTCCTGCGACACCGGCATCCGCTAATACATATGGTCTTAATACTTATTGTAGGTGTTGTCGTTGTGGCGTTCGCCATTGGCTTAGCTATCGTGGTTGCTCGGAATGGTACGGGTGGGGAGGATGAGAAGAAGGGGGAGAGCAAAGAAAACAAGCCCCAATAAAAGCCAGCGAGCCCCATTTCCCCAAAACCAAAATCCGTGGGATGATCTGGTCCTGTATGAAAACCCACAGGCTTGAATTTTGGGCAGATAGCTTCCACGAAGGTAACTGGGCTTGTGAGGAGTTGTCAAAATTCTTCAAGCTCAAGGAGGTCTCGTACGAACAGGGATTCATCCCAGTCTTTCTGTTTCAAATAAATGCCACATCGGAGATTGAAATTACCGTACTGGGTTCATACAAAAACTGGTCACCGTTGCCGGAACCGATTGCAGAATTGCTTGAGTGGGGCAAGCCCGATTTGGTCGCCTATGATCCTGTTGGCAAGAAAATACTCTTTGCTATGGAAGAGACAGCGGCTGTGCCTACGGGCAATCAGGCGCTCCAAAGGTGCGAGAGAATCTATGGGAGCTTGCGCCTCGGGATACCTTTCTGGTATCTCCTCGGTGAATTTGGCCTCCACGTAGATGGTGGTGTCCGCCGTGATTCGATTTGGCCTACAGTATTGGGAATCAAACTGAGCTGTATTCAACGGACGCCGTGCATGGTCTTGCACTATTCAGATCAGGAACACCCCGAGGATTATTCCGTAGGAGGGGGTGTAAAATCTTTGTATACAGCGCTCGCCATAGAAATTGAGATTTTTGCAGGAAAAAAGAAGCGTACAGACCTCAATCAAATCTTGTCAGAGCAGTATAGCCACATGCTGCGTTTTGTTGAAAGCCAGGGAGCAAACTTGGTGAGCTTCGTCCCCAATAAAGAAATTCTCTATCATGCGGACACTCCGATGAGACTAGCCGAGCTCGTTACTTCAGGGGGCGTGCTGAGTAATAACGATTTGGATTTTTTCAATTGGGGAAAGGCAAAAGAACTGCCAGAAGAAATCTACGAAAAGATAAAGCCAGGAGGCCTGATAAAGCCAGACCTCTTTGTAGACCAGCTAGAAAAACTTGTGTCGAAAAAGACGGCCTACACCCTCTCTGGTAATGCGGGTTCTCGTCCTCAAAATGTCGAGGAGGTGAAAATATGGCTCAGTCAACAAAAAGCACTTTTTGAGGTCGGGAATACTACAGACGCAACTTTCTCACTCAAGATCAAGGACTTTCCTTCTAGTATCTCTGGACGCCTCCATGTCACCACAGCCAAGAACGTCTTCTACTTGGTCGACTCCTTCAAGGATGTGGAAGCGGCTCTCAAGCAAACATTTCCTCGACTTTCTAAAATAAAGATAGCATCCCTGAACGATTTACCGGCGTTTGTGTATATATCGAACAGTCTAAAACCAGGCAGGATTTTCGGAGACCCTTTTACTGGGCAACTTTCAGCGTTTGCTAACATCTTCACAAAAAACGTATTCGGCGACAGAACGCGGATTTCGATTGCCTACTATCCGCATCAAGTTCACACGCAATTGCTTGATCGAAACAATAAGCTCAGGAGAAACAAAGGCATTATTTTAATGAGTGAGTTGCTCGACTACGCTATATTTCAAGGAGGCGTAGTCGTGGATATGAAATCAGGAAAAATTATATGACAAATTACAATTTCACCATTAACGAAGAAATAGCCCGTTGGGTGACAGAGGTCTATGTCCGCCAGCATCAGAAACTAGGCTGGTGGGTTGCCTTTACCAATCCTATCGCCGGACCATGGAAGAAAATAACGGCACTGAACGGTGATGGTGTTCCGGTAGAAATATATCGCTTTGAAAGAGAAGGAGAGCGCCCAGATCTAATTCTCGTGAACGACAGGCTCAAAACAATTCTTATCGTTGAAGCAAAAGACTTCGTTCAAAAACTTATTGCAGAAGACCAGATGGTCAAATCTGTCCGTGTAATAGAGGAAATTACCTCTATCTTGAAGAACTGTCCAAATGAGCACTGGCTCTCACGAAAAGATTACAAAATCATTCCGTCCTTTCTTTGGTACACAGAGAATGATACTGATATTCCGGCAGGAGATAAATTAGTCAGAAGCTCGTTCGGGCCTCATTCCGATTCCGATGGAGATGAATTGCTAAACATCGTTATCACCAAAGGTAAGGATGGAAATCTAAAGAATAACTTTGTGCGCCCATCAGGAATTAATCGAGAGCTGGAAGCCTAAGAAAACAAACTTCCATTTTGGTGTGCTCTTTGCAGGTAGGAAAAATCCTTATCGAATAACACAACACCACTGAGCATCGTCTTTACCTCATTCAAAAGAGGTGATCCTATCTCTGAGGTACCTTCTAATATATCTTCGTATAATTCTTTAAGGGTTTTACGACCATCTCGGAGTGAGCTCTCGGCTATAGTTTTTACTAACTGCTCTACTGAGCTTGCGGTATTTTTTTCATCCGAAAGTTCGTCACGTAGATGATAGTACTCCCCATCTTGCGTCGTCGCGGGTTTAAGAATTTCTTCGAATCTATCAAGGAAACTTGTATTCATTCCCTCGTTAAGAATGGTGAGGATTATGACCCTATGAACGAGATTTTTTGGGGCACTTCCTCCGCGGCTTCTGAGAACTCTTTTTGCTGATTCAGTCAGATGAAATAAATCATGTGATGATCTTTTTTGTGTTTTTGCTTTTTCAAAAATACAGTAATAATCACCCACGTAACTTGTATTAGATGCGGTCTGTGATTTAGAGGAAACTACTGCCGGGATTTGATATTTTGCTTCTGAGCATATGTACTCATTCTTGGAGAATGAATCTAGAACAATCTTCCAGGCGCGTGGATCAAGATTATTGAACGTCATAAGAATTTTTCCACGCTTCTTTAACTTCTTGTCGAAGAGCGAAATTACATTGGAAATATCTCGCGCGTACTTCTCCCAAGAACTTACATGTTCCTTGCGATCCGAGACAATTATTTCTTTTTCGTATGCGATTTCTTTTCTTAGAAATCCATTCCATATAGCTGAAAATTCTACGTAAGGAACATTGTCTCCATATGGAGGGTCAAAAAATATACCATCCACGCTATTGTCTTCCAGTTCACCTAAGGCGTCGTGCGCTGATCGGTTGTGTACAGAAACTTTTGCGGAGGTGGATTTATATGCACGATCTAGCGCTTCGATGCCTTTTAGGAACTTTTTCTTCCTTGCCTGCAAGTGAATGATAGGATTTGTTTCAAGGTGTAAAGGCGCAATCCAAAACCCGGGTATCGTCCATGCTGGCCCCCCCGTACTCAGATTATTACGATAAGGAATCAGTCTTGATGACTGTGCTACCGAGGAAGTGAGAAATAGAAGAACGGCATTTTTTACTGACTCGTCCTTCACTTTATGGGCAGCATCAAATAATTCAGAGAGTACATAAAATGCTCTCGGAGTGAACAAATCGGATAGTTTCATTCCAGGGAAGGCGAGTATTCTCCTGTTTGGTATAAGGTTCTGATTTCCCACAGGTAAAGGAACCTTTCTAATCAGATCTTCTTGTTCCTTAAGATATTTCTTCTCAGTATATTCTTTATTTTCCCGGTCAAATATTTTTACTATTTTTGTGCCTTTGAATTTCTCAAAATTAAAAAACAGTCGCTCGCCACAGCTTGAGCAATGGTATTTTGAACCCTTTTTGCTCGAATGATCTATTGATCCTATTTCTTTACAGTTCGAGCATACTGATTCGACTCGGTGAACTGCGTATCGAATTTCCTTACCGTCGATTGTATAGAGGTTGGCGAAAGAATCAGCCAGCTTGAGGAGTTTGTCGGCCTCTAAGGTGAACTTAGTTATTGAGGGCGGATTCGCGGTTACTTCCGAAAGAAGATAAGCGAGTGGATTTATATCGTAACCTGTAGCATTTATATTTTGTTTTTTTGCTTCAGCTAGAAAGACACCGCTCCCGCAAAAAGGATCTACAAGAAGATCTGCATTTTTAAAGTGCGAACTTATGTACTCGCGTAATATATTGGATGGCTTTCTTGCCCAATACTTGTGGATCAAGTATTCGTTCGGGTGGGTCTCAGCCATCAAAGCTTTCGATTTCATATTTTTCTTAGAATGACCATGAGATCACATAGATTAATCCCGACTTCTCCGCCCTTTCTTCGCTGGCTCGCAGCCCAAGAAGCCTCTGTAAATTTTGGAATTCTCAATGCAGCCTTTTCAACCACGTACGTGTCTTCAAGCCTCTTAATCAATTTGTGTGTGACGGGTATATATTGTCCCTTAATTACAGTATCTCCGATCATGAGCACCGTTCTGCCATTTGGTTTGAGGTAGCCGGCTAAATTTCTCAATCCTTTTTCCATATCCTCTAGGTACTCCTCGACCTTTTCTGCTTTTCCAACCTTGAATGCCTCACGGACCTCGGTTTTCCTTACAGATGCGTGATTGATACCCAGCCAGGCTAACTCTAAAGAGTTAACGCCGCTGTACTTGTATGAATTAAAATAGGGTGGGTGGCATATTATTAATTTGCTTTTTTCTTCTCTTTTGTTTTGCGCATCAAATATCGAACGTTGTTCAATTTTGAGATTGCCATTCTTACTCTTTGGGAGAGAGGAAAGCGATTCACCCAGTTCCGTAGCTTTCTTGAGGAAGAATGGATATGCATCTTTTTCAGCTGTTGCGACGTCGAGGAAAAGTCTTCCTTGCTGCGTTGTCGCGCGCGAGACTCTACGCACGATGCTTAGAAGGGCTACTGTTAGAGCGTTTTTCACTTCGGGAGATTCGCTATGTTTCTCGATTCCAGAACGTATTCTTGCAAGAGAATTTGCTGTCTCCGGTAAAAACCAATGAGAAGGATTTCTCAACCCAATTAATTCCGGCAATTTGACTTTTTTAATTCGTCTATAGTCCTGAGAAATCTTACCCAACGTTTTTAGATAAGAGACTCTATTTATTGGGGTTATTTTTACTCGGGATATCAGAGTGGAGAGGGGGTTAACATCAAAGCACGCTGCGCGACGATTTAACAGCAGTGTTTCTAGCGCTGTCGTACCACTTCCACACATTGGATCAATGACCAAGTCCTCCTCATTCGTGTATTCTTTTATGAGATGCCGAGCGATAGGAGGAGGAAATTTGCCGAAATAGCGAAAAATACCGTGAGAGAGGTAGGAGAGGGCTTTGTTAGAAGCTCCAGATGTCCAGATTTCAATCTTAGGAGAAAAATCCTCAATACCGCTCCTTAGCACCAAATCGGCATATTTCAATCTCGTCTCCTTATCGGTGAAGGGGAGGATTTCTAATTCAGGAATATCTAATTTTTTAGAAATAGTGAGCATTTTGCAATGTAGTTGAAACATCCTTGCAATGTATTATACCCAAAAGATGTTTGCTTTTTGAGCAATATACTGTGGATAAGGGGTATTCAATGATCACCGCCACCAGGAATGTACCCGTCAAGGTACTTATCCCCTAGAGTATAGCTAAGACATGAGCCATATTTAATGGCTTAATTATTAGATTATGTCTGAGAATAATGACAAAATTGTCTTTATACCCGACGAAAAAGGCTATTCCGCCTCGTTTGTTCTGAAAAGTTCAGGTTTCGATTCTAACACTGCTGAGAATATCCCTGCCATTTCCTTAAATGCATCGGGCGTCATGAAGAAGCTGGCTACTAGGTGGTTCGGGTCTTTGTCCGGGACATCGTAGAACGTCACGGAAAGTCCTTTCATAGATACATACTTTCCTTCTCGTAATCCCATACCCAATCCAGACCTAACATGCACGTAAAATGGTTGTTTTATTTCCATAATTTGGCTTATTTACTTGATATAATGGCTACTAAACTTACTAAAGGGAAGATGTATCTTTTCGAGTGGAACGATACCTATAATTTTGTGGGCTGGCATTACGATGAAGCAATAGCCGAAAAAGAGGTAAAGACTTTCCAAAAGACACTAGGTTTTTTCGTGAAGCAAAGTAAGACTTTTTTCATACTTGCTACCCATCACAATCTCAACGTAGAACTAGGGTTCCCGGAGTGGGGAACCCTGTCCTACATCCCTATGGGAAGCGTAAAGCGTATTACTTCCGTTTCTTAGAGTGATTCGCCGCGTTGTCGAGGGCAATAGACGCCATAGTCTTTATCTGTGCTTTGGTCGGGGTTATCGCGCCTCTTAGGATTGCAGACGCCAGCTTCGCATTTTTTGGCGAAGTTACGTCATCAGGCTTTTTTGCTACCATGATTCTTTGGCTTATATTAACGCTATTAATGACTATCCACATACACCCGAACCGACTTGCTTGCATGCGTAGCAATCGGGTATACTTGTTGCGGACAGCTTCTCAGCGAAGGTCACGATGCATCAACGTAAGTTGACCGTCCTGTCATGACCTTCGCTCAGCAGCCGTCCAACTCATAATGGTAACGTAAATTGCGTAGAGGGCAAATTATGACGCCCTCTATTATATGGCTTAAAACCTTGTGGTTGACAAAACACTATCCCCTTGTCAAGTACCTTGACGGGTACATTCCTCCGCCACCTCGTTATCTTCAGCTTCGTTTTGAAAAACCCGTTAGCTGATATGCTCTGCGGACTTGAAAATTACTCTGCAGACGAATAGGGGAGACGCGACGTAGGGAGGTGTAGAATTGGCGGATGGATAGTTACTCTTGGTACTCTCAATTGATTAAGCCCACTTGGTCGCCTCCGGCTTGGGTCTTTGGGCCTGTTTGGACCGTTTTGTATGCGATCATTGCCGTATCTTTCGGCACTGTTTTTTACAAAGCTTTCACGCGGCAAATCCCATGGATGGTTGCTCTGCCATTTGCCCTCAACCTCATCTTCAACTTCGTCTTCACCCCCCTCCAATTCGGCCTCAAAAATAATCTCCTCGCGGCGATAGATATCCTTCTCGTCCTCGGCACGCTCATCTGGGCGCTTGTCGCCATTTACGTTTTCGGCCTCAAACTTCACATTGAAACCGGAGCGCCCACCTACGCTTGGATCATATACGCCAACATCCCGTATCTCCTCTGGGTCGCATTCGCAACAGTCCTCCAACTCACCATCACGTATCTCAACAAGTAGGGAACCCAGTAGGGAACTAGCCGGCGCATCCCACCGTCACCCCTCCCCTCCATCCCCACCCTCTCTTTATGCTAGTCTTTTGCAAAACACCAGCATAAGGTACGATGGTGGCATGGCAACGGGGAATAGCGGCAACTATCGGAAACTTGAGCGGATTGTCAAAGGATTCGCAAATCACCGGCGGATCCAGATTATGGATCTTTTGAAGCGCGAGCCCGAACTCTCGGTGGAAGAGATTTCTGAACGACTCAATATCGGCTACGTGAACGCATCGGACCATGTACGCAAGCTGGCGATAGCCGGTCTGGTCGTGAAGCGAAACGAGGGGAGCGCTGTACGCCACAAACTCACTCCCCGCGCAGAATCTATTCTAGTGTTTTGCAAAAGACTAGCATAAGAAATGCGCTGATATACTGTCCGCAATTTGAGGAGGAGCCGGGATGGACAGAACTCATGGCAGGAGTACGCTTATTCTATTAGCAGCCCTTTAACAGCTTTCTCTATTTTTATGAATACAAATACACACAAGGCGGGACTGGTGGGCGCGATAATGCTCGGCGGGTTCCATGTCCTCTGGTCGGTTCTCGTTTTCCTCGGCTGGTCACAGCCGCTTGTAAATTTCTCGATGTGGGCGCACATGGTGCAGTCCGGTCCGGTTTTCGGACAGTTTGACGTGGTAGCAGCGCTCACGGTCATCGTCATCGCCGCAATCATCGGGTACGCCGTCGGATTTATTCTCTCGACGGTGTGGAACAAAGTGCACAGCGCCTAGAGCATGTTTTAAAACACGCTCTAATCACAGGTTATACTGGGCAGCATGAAGATTGTGCGGTTTAGTTCGTTTGCCGACACCGAACCTCTCTTTACGAGTGCGCTTGCGGGGCACGAGGTGATTTTCGTCCCGGAGCCGCTTTCGGCCGCAAATGTGCAGCTTGCTGGGGATGCGGAGGTGATTGCGGTCTTTGTGGATTGCGACGTTTCCAAGTCGGTCATTGAGGCGATGCCAAGTGTGAAGCTCATCGTCGCGGAGTCGACGGGAGAAGACCACATCGACATGGCTGCCGCCAAGGAGCGGGGAATCACGGTGGCGAATGTCCCCGGCTACGGGGTCAGCTCTGTCGCCGAATTTACCTTCGGACTCATGCTCAATCTCTCACGGCACATCAATCTCGCGTCGCAGGAAGTCCGCGATATCGGAAAGTTCGATGTGCGGGCTTTTCAGGGTTTTGATTTGCAGGGAAAAACTTTGGGCATCGTAGGGACAGGCCGCATCGGCTCGCACGTCGCCGAGATCGGGCGGGGATTCGGGATGAAGGTGATTGCATTCGACGTGCATCCTGATCAGGCCCGCGCCGCGGAGCTCGGCTTTACGTACGTCACGCTTCCCGAGCTTGCGGCGCAGTCCGATATCGTGACGCTCCACGTGCCCTACATGCCCGAGACGCATCACCTCATCAATGCGGATCTTTTTGCGCGCATGAAGCAGGGCGTCCTCATCGTCAACACCGCCCGCGGCGAGGTGATAGACACCGTCGCTCTCGTCGAAGCGCTCAAGAACGGCAAGGTCGCGGGTGCGGGACTTGATGTGCTCGAAGGCGAACGCGAGTTGCACAAGGAAGGAGCCGTCATCAAGATGCAGGTCTCCGAAGGGCACGATTTGCGCCCGCTTATCGGAGACCACATGCTCATGGATATGCCCAATGTCCTCGTCACGCCGCACATCGCATTTCATTCGAAGGAGGCAGATTTGGATAGAGTATCGCGCGCAGTCGGCGCAATCAGCGCCTACGCGAAGGGGGTATGAAATCCCGCTGGGTAAAGAATTTTGACTCGCTCGCGACCAGCCCGGCGCGCCGAGATGCGCTCTCGATACTCGAAGCGGGATTCGACGCGATACAGACCGAGCGCGTGATACGGGAGAATGTCACGGTGACGGATGATTCGATTACCGTCCGCGGCCGCACGTTTGATACGCGCGCGTTCAAAAATATTTATTTGGTCGGGTTCGGCAAGGGGGCATGCGCCGCCGTGTATGAGCTCTACAAGATACTCAACACGCGGCTCAAGAAATCGGTCGTCATAGACAGGACGATACTCACCACGTGTCCCGCCGCCGTCGAAGCATTCGTAGGAACCCATCCGCTTCCGTCGGGCACCAACGTGGAGGCGACGAAGGTCGTGATGGGAATCGCGGAAGAAGCGGGAGCGGACGATCTCGTGCTCATCGTTATCGCGGGGGGCGGCTCGTCCCTCCTTTGCTCGTCGGACGAAGAGCGTATGCAGGATATCCGGTTGTTCAAGGAATTTGAGCACGTGGGCGCCACTATCCGTGAATTGAATACGGTGCGGAAACATATTTCCGGCCTGAAGGGCGGGGGACTCGCGGAGGCCCTCTATCCCGCGACGGTTGTGGGAATGGTCTTCTCCGACATCGTCGGCGGCAATCCCGAGGAAGTCGCTTCGGGCCCGACGTACCCGGACACATCCACCAACGCGGATGCGCAAGAAATATTGAAGCGGTACACATTGGAGGATGGATTCGTGTTGCGCGAAACCCCCAAAGACCCGAAGTATTTTGAGAAGGTCACGAACACCGTCCTTATTTCAAATGAAGATGCGCTCGGGAAAATGGCCGAAGCCGCAATCGCGATGGGTTATGAGAGCGTCGTCTTGGAAGAGCCGCTCTACGAATCTCCCGGCACGGTACTCGCAAAGATATTTGAAAAGGGTGCGCCGGGGAGAGTTGTCTTCGCAGGCGGCGAGGTACAGCTCAAGGTGCCGGAGGATCACGGATCAGGCGGCCGTTGCCAATTCCTCACGCTCGAAGCATTGCGCACGCTCGGCCCCAACGATGTCTTCGTCGCAGCGGCTTCCGACGGCCGCGACAACAGCGACGAGGCGGGGGCCATTGTAGATACGGCGACGATACGGCGCATCGAAGAACAAAAGCTCGACCTTGCCCCCTTTCGCGCGCGCTTGGACACGAGACCCGTATTTCAGAAGACGGGCGACGAAATCATGACCGGCGCGCTCGAGGCCAATGTCTCGGATTGGTATTTTCTCCTCACACCCCGATAATAGTGGATATGGCATCATCACGTTCACAAATCGTCGCAACCATCGGTCCCAGAAGCGGTACGGTAGAAATGCTGCGGGAAATGGTGCGGCACCACATGGATGTCATGCGCCTTAATTTTTCGTGGGGCACTTACGACGAACAGGCCTCGTATATTGAGGCGCTTCGCGCGGTGGCGGATGAGATGGGCGTGCGCATTCCAATCATTCTCGACCTTTCGGGTCCGCGCAAACAGACTGATACAGGCCATTCCTTTGATGCGGCGAATTATGTGGAAGGGAAAGGCCTTCTCACGAAAAAAGATATCGAAGACCTCCGCTTCGGTCTTGCGAAAGGCGTCGAATATATCGCAGTCTCCTATGTGGGCAGCAAAGCTGATGTGGAGGAGGCGAAAGCCGCGATTGCGGCGGAGGGCGGCCATACGCGCGTGATCGCGAAGATAGAGCGGCGTGAAGCCGTGGACAACGCAGATGAGATTATTGCCGCGGCAGACGCCGTCATGATTGCCCGGGGCGATCTCGGGCTCGAAGTCCCTCTCGAGCAAATACCTTTCATTGAGAAAGAGCTCATAGAAAAATGTAATCGTGCAGGCAAGCCCGTGATTACCGCGACACAGATGCTGCTCTCCATGGTCGAGAATCCCGAGCCGACGCGGGCGGAAGTCACCGACGTGGCATATGCCATCGGCCTCGGCTCCGATGCGGTCATGCTTTCCGATGAAACGGCGCGCGGCGCGTATCCCGTGGAAGCGGTGGCCGAGATGGAAAAAATAGTTCTCGAAGCGGAGCTGCACGCTCCCGATAGAATAGTGAATTTGTTGTAGAGGACCTTCGCTTCAGAACCCGAGGGATTTCATAAACGTATCGAGCTCCGCCCCCTCGATAGAACGGTACTCGCCGGATTTGAGGCCGCCGAGTTTGATATTCATGATGCGCTTTCGCAGGAGGTGCGAAGTGGCGAGGCCGAAGAAGCCGCACATGCGGCGGATTTGGTGCTTCTTACCCTCGGTCAGTGTTATCAAGAATTTTCTGTCGCCGAGTATCTCTACGATGCATGGTTTGGTGACGTAGCCGCCGATATCTACGCCCCGTTCCATTTTTGCCTTAAAGTTTGAGGGCAGCTTCTCGGTGGTCATCACCTCATATTCTTTCTCGTGCGCACGCTTAGGGTTGAGCAGGGCATCGGTGATGCGGCCGTCGTCGGTCAGAATAATCAGCCCGTACGAATCCTTGTCGAGCCGGCCGAGCGGGAAAACGCCTTCTATCGGGAGGATTTCTTTTATTTCTTCCTCTCCCTCCTGCGCCGAATGCGTGATGACGCCACGCGGCTTGTAGTAGGCGAAGTAGCGCCACTTGGTCTGCCTCCACTTCACTTCCACCGTATCCTTTTCTTGCACCTTGTCGCCGAGGACTGCCGGACGGCCATTCAAGACCACGAGCCCCTTTTCGATAAGCTTGTCGGCCTCGCGTCGCGTGCAGTACTTCTGCAAAGCGAGGTATTTATTTATTCGCATGGGGTATGTTGGCTTTCCGGTGTCCATAGGTATCTCACGGGGTACACTACCACTATATGATGCATTTTACCTATATTCTGGAGTGCGCCGATAAGACTCTCTACGTAGGATGCACCAATGATTTGGAAAAACGGCTCAAGCAGCACAATGGCGCAAAAGCGGGCGCGCACTACACCAAAATCCGCCGCCCCGTCGTACTCAAGCACTTCGAACGATTCCGCACGCTCGCGAAAGCGCGGGCGCGCGAGGGAGAAATAAAACGTCTGTCCCGCAAGCAAAAACTGGAGTTGATAGGGTAGTGCCCGCTATGCCGCATCGCCGCGCCATATCCGGTCATCCAAATCGTCGGCACCGTCTTCCTTTTTCTTCTCCGTTGTCTTTTTGGGCGAAATAGGCGGCGTTGTATGGTTTTGTTTTGCGGCCGCCTTGCGCGCGTTCTTATTCTCAAGCCACTCCTCGTGCTCTCTATCCTTCATGCGGCAATTATAGAACACCTGTCCTCGCGGGCAATGGACGATGCTAGAATGAAAAGACGGGAATAATATGGGTATCGTATGTATCATCTTGCCAGGGCGACAGCAGCGGGCATTCGCAAACGCGCTGCACAAGGCGACAGGCGGAGGCGTTGACCTCATCGTTATCACAAAGCCGCGGGTGAGTACCGACGGCAGGTGGAAGCGCATATCTACGGCCGTGCGCTCGGGTGCCATACTCCGGGAATTGTGGTACGGCGCGCTTCTGCGGCTGAGCGGGAAGACGAGGGAAGTGCTCGGCTATTTACGCGCAAGTTCCATTCCTGCTACTTCGCCCGGCTATGACGCCCCCGTCATTCACGTCGAGGATGTAAACGACGCCGAGACTGAGGCGCGCCTCAAACAACTTTCGCCTAAGCTCGTCGTCCTGTGGACACCCTCGATACTCCGGCCGAATATTTTGGCGACAGCGAAGAAAGTCATCAATTTTCATACGGGCATCTTGCCCTATTACCGCGGCTCGGTGGCGAATCAATTTGCCGTACTGCGCCGCGACGAGGGGCGCATTGGCAGCACTATTCATTACGTGACGCCGGGCGTGGACCGCGGCGATATCATCGCGCAGCTTTTTGTGGATACGAAGAAGCCGCCGAAGCAGGCGTTCCAAGAGCTCAACGACAAAAGCCTCCAGCTCTATATAGATATTGCAAAACGAATTCTCGCGGGTGAAGACGTCGCGGCACATCCGCAGAGTCAGACGGATGGAGGATTCTTCCGTTTGAGTGACTGGACCAATGAGAAGCGGTGGAAGCTCGGCAGGCAGCTTGTGCGGTGGGAGAAGACGGGAAGATTCTGAACCCGCGCCGCCACGGAAGTGTTCCTCCGGAGACGGGATTTTTCTGCTGAAAAATCCCTCTGTCCTCGTCCGTCGACTGCGGGGCTCCTCCAAAACACTTCCGCGGCGGCGCGAGGTGCTATATCTCGTCGTTCTTGATACGTGTGCGAAGCCGAGCGGCTTCTGCGTTGAAGAAATGGAGGTTGTGGTATGAGGTGAGCTTCATGCCCGTCATTTCATGCGCACGCATGAGGTGGCAGATGTAGGCGCGCGAGTAGGTGGCGCAAATATCGCACTTACATTTCGCGTCGAGCGGCTTCTGATCCGTCAGATAGCGTCGACTTCGGATATCAAATCTGCCTTTGGAGGTAAAGATGACGCCGCGGCGCGCGTAGTGAGTCGGTGCAATGCAGTCGAAGGTGTCGCCGCCCGCGCTCGCGATGTAGGGGAAATCTTCGGGGTGTCCGACGCCGAGCACGTGCCGCGGCCTTGCTTCGGGAAGGAGGTCGTGCACATCGCTCAGCATCTTTTTGAGCGAGCGTTTGTCGTAGCCGAATTCTCCGCCGATGCCGAATCCCTGAAAGGGCAGCGATCCGATTATACGCGCGCTCTCGTTCCGTAAGCCAGAAAAACTCCCCCCTTGTACGATTCCATAGAGCGCTTGTTTCGTTTTGTGTTCCTTGATGCACATCTCAGCCCAGCGGTGTGTCGTATCGAGAGAACGGCGCATATATTTTTCATTCGCGAGGGGCGAAGGACATTCGTCGAAAGCGAAGATGATGTCCGCGCCGAGTGCTTCTTGGATGCGGATAGATTCTTTGGGACCGAGGAAAAGCTCCGTGCCGTCGATTGGCGAGCGGAAATGCACGCCGTCTTCCGTAATTTTGATATTGGTCGGCTGTGTGCCTTCCGGAATGCGCCGCTCGGGCTCTTCTTTCAAAATCTTGCCGACGCCGTGGTCTTTGCCGAAGCCGAGGCTGAATACTTGGAAGCCGCCGGAGTCCGTCATGAGGGGCTTCTTCCACTGCATGAATTCGTGGAGGCCTCCCGCCTTTCTTACGAGCTTCTCTCCGGGCGCGACGTGGAGGTGGTAGGTATTGCAAATAAGCATCTGAGCCCCCGCCTCTGCTACCTCATCGCTCTCGAGCGTGCGTACGGTAGCGCGCGTCGCGACGGGGACGAATGCGGGTGTCTCTATTTCGCCGTGCGGAGTCGAGATGACGCCGAGCCGGGCGCGGGACCTTTTGGAGCGTTTGAGTATTTTGAATTCGAACATCCTGCACAGAATACATCAAATAGAGGCAATTGTGATAGCATGCCCGAATGCTCATCGATGAGATAACAATCACTATAAAGGCGGGCGATGGCGGCAACGGTGCCGTCGCTTTCAACAAAGTCAAACTTTCGCGCGGTCCCACGGGTGGGGGCGGCGGCAACGGCGGTAGCGTCTATTTCGAGGGTACGGGGGATATCAATGCACTCATGGTCTACGCGAGCCGGAAGGAGATAGAGGGGGAGCGCGGTCGCGATGGTCGCGGACAATTCCTCGATGGTCGCAGAGGGGAGGATTTCATCATGAAAATTCCGACCGGAAGCACCGTCACGAATCTTGAAACCAATTTCTCGCAAGAAATCGAGGAGGTGGGACAGCGTATTCTCGCCGCCGGCGGGGGTATCGGCGGGAGGGGGAATTTCAAATTCCGTTCGGCGACCAATACGACGCCGATGGAACACGAAGACGGGACGAAAGGGGATGTGGCTACCTACAAAATTGAATTGCGCCTCATCGCCGATGTCGGTCTCGTCGGTCTTCCCAACGCGGGCAAATCCACGCTTCTGAATGAACTCACCGCCGCCAAGAGCCGCGTCGCGAATTACGCTTTCACCACACTCGAGCCGCACCTCGGCTCGTACTACGGCGTCATCCTCGCCGACATTCCGGGCATCATCGAAGGTGCCTCGAGCGGCAAAGGGCTTGGCGTCAAATTCCTCAAGCACATCGAGCGCACGAAAGTGCTCTTCCATCTGATAGATGCGGGCTCGGACGATCCGTATCGCGATTACCGCATCGTCCGCATCGAGCTGGAGGCGTACAATCCCGAACTCGCGAAGAAAGCCGAGCACGTATTTCTCACCAAAACCGACTCGGTGACGCCGGAAGAGCTGAAGAAAAAGATAGCGGCGCTCAAAAAGGCGGGGATTAAAGCGCTTCCCGTATCCGTCCTTGAGCCGGAGAGTCTCGAAGCAGTGAAAAAGATACTCAACAAAATCAAGGACAAAAAAGGGTTATAATGAAACTTCTGACTATGATACAAAAGCTTGCATCCGTCGGCCTCGGTATACTTCTCCTCGCATCGCCGGCGCTTGCGTCGGCCGCTACAGTCGCCGATATACAGGCGCAGATACAGTCAATCCTAGCAAAATTGCAACAGCTGCAAACTGAGCGTGGCGTCGTAAGTTCACAATCATTTACGGCTTCGCCGACATCGGGGACAGCCCCGCTGAGTGTCGTATTCGAGCGGCGTGCCGTTACCGACGGCGGGAGCCTCGCCGTCGACTTCGGAGACGGAACCGGATTTGGCGCAATGATTTGTAATCCACTCGCAGGTTCAAATGACTCGTTGTGTCGTGTCACCCACGCGTACACGATGCCGGGCGTTTACTCTGCAGAGCTCATCGGAAAAGGCGCAGGCCACAGTTCGGAATGGCAGGGAACGGGGAAGCGGCTGACGTTCACGGTCCGTAACACAAGCAAGATTGGCGTTTCTGCGACGATAGACCAAAAGTCCCTTACAACGAATTCGGCCAATCCGGTACTATCGGGCACAGTCCAGAATGCCGATATCGAAGTGCGGATTAAGAAAGGCCGCGTGGCCGTGCCGTCGCCCGTAGATACCCGCTCGCAAGATTACGTGTGGCGGTCTCCGAACGTATTTCCAGTCACGGGCGGCCGCTGGTCGCTGCAGGTCACCGGCGCGGGCGTTAAATTAGAAAACGGCATCTACACCGTCGTCGTTTCCGACATGAAAACCGCCCTCGTACTTGCAACAGGCGTTTTACTCGTCGACACATCAAGGTTAGTTAATTTATAAAAATTGAGTTTTAAAGGAGGTAAAAATAACCGTGGAAAAATTACTTCTAACTTCATCACTAGCGACAATCATTGCCGGTATTTTTTTGATCATCGGCGGTATGTGGGGGGTTGCGTTTACCTATACGAATGTCGCGAGGGAAAACATTGTGACACCCGGTGACGCATCGATTCCAAAGACTCCAGTACGCGGCCCTTTCACCCTCAAGGCGCAGGCTGACATCATTAGAACTCACGTGCTTAGCATGACGGGCGGCAAAACCTTCGCAGAAATGCCGCGTCAAATTCCGAAGCTTGATGCGGATGGCAAACCGGTCTTGGGCGAAGACGGCAAGCCCGTCATGGTGACAAACACCGCTCGTGATATCTGGATTACCGCGACGACTCTTATCACGGCGTTGAATCTCGGAATTGTCTCGTACGCATTCTCCAGTCTCATAATCTTGTTCGGGCTGATGTTCGTTTTGAATGGCATAACCTTCTACGCATTGAGTCGAAAACAGTAACCAACTGATAGCCGGGACAGATACCGTTTGTGTCTTTTACACACTGTTGCCGGCGACGAATCCGGTGGTCCAGCAGAGCTGGAGTGAGTAGCCCCCCGATGGGCGATTGATGTGGAGCACGTCGCCGGTGAGATAGAGATTCTCTACTTTGAGTGAGCGCATCGTGCGCGTATCCACTTCGGTGAGCGGCACGCCGCCGTCGGAGATGACCGCTCTATCGAATCCCATAAGTCCTGAAATAGTGAGGGGCGCGCCTTTCAATATATGCACGAGCTTTTTGCGCTCTTCTTTGGTCACACTGTGCGCTTTTATATTTTGGTTGGGTAATGCCAGGAGTTCGAGAATCGCTTTTGACAAGCCGTGAGGCACCACCTCGGCCAATACATTTTTGAAATCCTTGTTCTTATTGGCATCCATCTTGGCGATTATCTGCCGTTCGAGCGCGGCGAAGTCCGTATCGGGGTACATATCAATAGTCGCGGTGACTTCGGCGTTCTTGAGCAATTCCGCAACGGCGCTCGCGCTGTTCAATATGAGAGGTCCCGAAAGTCCAAAATGCGTAAAAAGGATTTTGCCCGTCTTTGAAAAAGCGCGTTTGCCGTCGGCGAAGAATGTAATTTTCATAAACGAAAGCGAGACGCCCGCCAGCGATTTGACCCAACCCTCGCGCACTTTCAAGGGCACGATAGTCGGAGTCGAGGCGAGTACGGAGTGTCCGAGCTCTGTGAGCCACTTGAATCCGTCGCCCGTTGAGCCCGTTTCGGGATGCGAGACACCGCCCGTAGAGATAACGAACGCATCAGCCGCAAATGTGCCCTGTGTCGTTTTTGCTTCCGTGATTCGATTGCCCACGATGGAGAGGCCTTTCACCGTTGCTTTTGTCATGACGACAACGCCTGAGTCGGTAAGATATTTTTTCATAACCCGCGTCACATCGGGTGATTTCTGTGTCTCCGGGAAAGCCCGTTTACGTGCCTCGACGACGAGCGGAAGACCGCGCTTCGCGAAGAAGTCGAAGGTGTCTTGCACGCCGAATTGGGAGAGAGGAGAATAGAGGAATTGCTCGGCTGCGCCGTAGTGTTTGGCGAATGCATGCCGGTCGAATTCCGCATTGGTGATGTTGCACCGGCCGCCGCCTGTGATGTCCAGCTTCTTGCCGACGGTTGCGTTTTTCTCAAGCAGCAAGACGGACCTGCCTCGCGTCGAATCGTCGCGAGTCGAGGCGGGCCTGCCTCGCGTCGAATCGTCGCGAGTCGAGGCGGGCCTGTCTCGCTCTGCGGCGCGACCCGCCGCCATCATGCCGGAGGCCCCGCCGCCTATCACAATGACATCGTACCTTTTATTGGGCTGCATATACAAAGATGTATAACAGGCTTAGCAGAAGAACGCGAGGCAGAATCTATAAAAAAGTACGCCGGGGTTCCCAACTGGGGTTGCCCGGCGTGTTTGCTTGGAGTTGTGCGTGCAGGTTCTACTGCACAGAGATATTGACCGGCGGACGAAATTCCATGCATTCCGCGAGCGCGTCGTGAACAGGATGCTCGAGGAACCACTTCTTGAAATCCGGCGGCACGGCATCGTCGGCCTTGGGCAGAACATCGCCCGTGACCATCTGCATGAACCGCGGGCCCCACTTGCGACTGCCGAGGCGAGCCGTCGTGGAGCAGTTGTCGATCATGTAGTCGATACCGCGGGCGGCGATGTACGGATTGAGCGAATCCGTCGCCTCGATGATGGACTCGTTGCAGATTTCCGACCAACCGTGGCCGTTTTTCCGCAGCACGTCCACCTGCGCCATCATGATGCCGAGGTACGCCCCGGCAGTCTTGGGCTCAAGCGGCACCTCGATGTTGCCTTTGCGGGCGGTCTCACCGGTGCGCCACATAGTCGAGCCATCGACCTTGGTCCAGCCGTAGGTTTCGAGGGTGGCAGTTTGATCGACGACGCTCGCGATCTCACGGCCACTCTTCACTTCGTTGTAGATCTCGCTGACGAGCGGCAACGCCGCCTTGTACGTCGCGTGCAGCGTCCGGTAGAACTCATCATGTTCCGGACCTTCGTGCAGACCGCGCAATTTCAACGAGCCCATCCTGCGAGATCGCTTCGCTGATCGGGCCGGTGATGCTCATCGCGCTCTTCGCGAAGGCCTCGCCGTGGTTCATGTTCTTGTCGGTGATGAAGTGGTTATTCATGGCTTCCGCCACGCCCCACACCGCACCGAGCAAGATCGCCCGTTCGCCGAAGATGTCGCTCCGGTATTCCATTTCGAGTGTCGTTTCGAACACATAGGGCGAGCCGATCGCAATTGCCCAACCGAGGGCGATATTGCGAGCATTGCCGGTAGCGTCCTGTTCGACGGCGTAGCTCGAGTTGATGCCGGCACCGTTGACGTCGCGACCCTGTTCATAGAGTCGACGAACGGACGGTCCCATGCCTTTCGGGCACACGCCGACCACGTTGATATCGTTGCGGAACTTCGCGCCGATATTCTTCATGTGGCCGAGCAGGAAGCCGTGCGACAGGCCGATCGTTGAGCCCGGCTTCATCGCACGTTGGATGTTCTCGAACTCGTGCGTCATCGCCGCGTCGGAAATGAGGCAGAGGACGAGATCCGAGTCGCGGACCACGTCCAACATTTCGCCAGCGGTGCCGTTGTCGACGGTGAAGCCGACCTTGGCAGTTTCCGCAAACGATTTGCTGTTCTTGCGCAGTCCGATGACGACCTTGATGCCGAGATGTTCGAGCGAGTCGCGGAGGTTCTGCGCTTGTGCAGGACCTTGCGAACTCCACCCGAGAACCCCGATCTTCTTGACGCCCTTGAGGGCTTCGCCAAGCAAGGGGAACCTGTCGCGCCCGCCGACAACGACCTCCTCGGTCGTACCGGCAAGCTTGATGGGCTTCGTGCCGAACACGTTCTTCATAGCCTGGGTCTCCCAGTCTGGTTGCGTTTCAGTTCACTCTGAAGGCCGGTCAATACCAACCAACCCGCGAGAACCCTACAATATTGACGTGCGTGGCGCAATCGTGGGGAAATTCGACGGAAGTCGAGCGGGGATTTGATTTTTGTCCCAAGACGTGTTATTGTTGTACCTATGAACCTCCCGTCGAAGACGTTTCAAAGGCATGGCAAATGGATAGAAAAGCCCTTTTTGACGCATGTGCCCGTGTGTGCCTGCGGCAACAAGTACATCAAGACGCGTGAGAATCAGACCAAGTGCATTAAGTGCATTTATAAAGCCGAGGAGCGGTAGCTGACCACCACGTTTTTGTGGTGTAAACTCTGGCGATGAATAAAGAGTTCAAGCGAGTTCTTGTCATCGTAGCCGCCGTCGTCTTCATTGTGCTCGGCCTCGTCGGACTTGCTCTACCGTTCCTGCAAGGATTCCTCTTTCTCGCTATCGGACTCATCCTGCTCTCGATCTCTTCTCCGCGCTTCCGTGCATGGGCAATGGTGCATACCGTGCGCTATCCAAAAACTCACAGAGCGCTCGAGAAGATAGAGAAATGGATTCTCGGCATCATCGGACCGGTTGACGAAGACGACAGTAATCCCACCCCCAAAGCATAATTGTACCCGCAGGAGGCGCGATACAATCAGATAACCTCTGCCTCTTTATAATTCCATGGAAGCACTAAAACAATTCAGCGAACAAACATTTTCGTCACTTAAAGTACGGAACTACCGGCGCTATTTCATAGGGCAGGGATTTTCGCACGTGGGCAACTGGATGCAGACGGTGGGGCTCAGCTGGCTCGTATTGCAACTCACGGGTTCGGGAACCGCACTCGGCACCGTACTCGCGTTCCGCTTTATGCCGATGCTTCTCGGCGGCCCCTTCGCGGGTGCGATTGTCGACAGGTTCGATAAGCGCAAGATTCTTTACGTCACACAATCAAGCTTCGCCATACTCGCGCTCGCGCTGGCAATCCTCGTCTATACAGGATTGATCCAGACGTGGATGCTTTTTGTGTTTGCCTTGGTGCTCGGCCTCATCGACGTGATAGACAATCCGACGCGTCAGACCTTTGTCCACGAAATGGTCGGGCGCGACAATCTCCGCAACGCCGTCACGCTCAATGCCACCGAGGCAAACGTCGCGCGCGCGATAGGCCCGATGATAGCGGGTACCCTCATTGCGACCGTGGGCATCGCGTTCTGTTTTCTTGCGAACTCGGTTTCATTCATCGCACTTATCACGATGCTTTCGTCCATGCATAAAAAGGATATGCATACGGAAGAGCGGGAAGAAAAACCGCGCGGACATTTACTTGAGAGCATTTCGTACGCCGCTTCCGTGCCGGTCATCAAGACGGTGCTTATCTCCATGGCCATTATCGGGACTCTGTCGTATGAATTCCAGGTGAGTCTGCCGCTTCTCGCGCAGGGGACCTTTGTCGGCGCTGCCGCCGATTATGCGGCTCTGCTCTCTGCAATGGGTGCGGGCTCGGTGGCCGGCGGGCTCTTTGCCGCGAGCCGACGGAAAATTGCTCCGCACGAATTCGTCGCGTCGGCGTTTTTCTTTGGGTTTTCCATCGCGGTGACCGCGATCATGCCCACGCTTTCACTCGCCATCGTTGGGATGGTGTTCGTCGGATTTTTCTCGATTAACCTCACTTCGCTCGGAAACACGATGATACAACTCGCCGCCTCGCCGCATATGCGCGGACGCGTCATGTCGCTGTGGTCCATGGCCATCTTCGGCTCAACACTCGTCGGCGCTCCGCTCGTCGGATTGACGGGGGAGTACATCGGACCGCGCTGGGGGCTCGCCCTCGGCGGGATCGCGGCGATGGCTGCCGCCGCCTATGCGGCGCGCACGCTCCTGCAGACGGATTGGCTGCGCACCGTATCCGAGAGTGTGGGATTGGTAACACAGGAGGCGGAGGCGGAAAACCTAAAACTTTGATATATAATTGTCGGCATGAAGATCCGATCCGTCCGTGCGCGGGAAATCCTCGACTCACGGGGAAACCCCACGGTGGAGGCGGATGTCGTGCTCGAAAATGGAGTGATGGGCCGCGCGGCCGTGCCTTCCGGCGCATCCACGGGGGCGCACGAAGCGCACGAACTTCGTGATGGTGACAAGAAGCGATACGGAGGCAAGGGTGTCTCGAATGCAGTCGCCAACGTGAACGGGGAGATAGCGAAGGCAATCACCGGTAAGAATGCAGGTGCTCAATCAGAGATAGATAAAGCACTCATAGCGCTCGACGGCACGGAGAATAAGTCGCGACTCGGCGCGAATGCGATTCTCGCGGTGTCGCTCGCCGCGGCGCGCGCGGCTGCGGCTGCGAAAGGGATTCCGCTTTTCGAATATGTCCGTACGCTCTCATCGGCGCCCCGCGAGCCGCTCCTTCCGCTCCCGCAATGCAATGTCCTCAACGGCGGCGCACACACCAGTTGGGAGTCCACTGATATTCAGGAATTTATGATTATGCCCGTCGGCGCGCCCACGTTTCGCGAGGGTGTGCGGATGATGACGGAAGTATTTCACGTGCTCAAAAACGTTCTTAAGGAAAAAGGATATGGCACGACGGTCGGTGATGAGGGAGGATTTGCTCCTAAGGTGACGGGTGGCAACGCCGAAGCGCTCGCGCTTATCGCCGAGTCAGTGGAAAAGTCTGGATATAAAATAGGGCAGGACATTGTCTTCGCGCTCGACGTCGCCGCTTCGGAAATGTTTGAAAACAATACCTACAAACTCGCGTGTGAGGGCGTTGAGCGCAGCTCGGCGGAGATGGTCGCATGGTACGGAGAGTTGCAAAAGAAATATCCCATTCGCTCCATCGAAGACGGACTCGCGGAGGACGATTGGGACGGATGGAAGAAGTTGACGGCAACGCTCGGCTCCTCAACGCAACTCGTCGGCGACGACCTCTTGGTGACCAATGTAAAATTCCTGGAGCGGGGCATCAAAGAGAAAGCAGCCAACGCGATTTTGATAAAGGTGAATCAGATAGGAACGCTTACGGAAACCATTGCGGCGGTGGACATGGCACACGCGGCGGGTTGGCGCGCGGTCATCTCGCACCGCTCGGGCGAGACGGAAGATACTACTATTGCACATCTGGTGGTCGGTCTCGGCACGGGGCAAATAAAAACGGGCTCGATGAGCCGTACCGACCGCACGGCGAAATACAACGAGCTCCTGCGCATCGAAGAAATGCTCGGCGCGAAAGCGCTTTTTGCAGGCGCGAATGCGCTGAAGTGATATGGCCTACCTCATTCTCGTCCGCCACGGCGTCTCCGAGTGGAACAAGCTGGGCAAATGGACGGGATGGACCGACGTAAGCCTTGCGGAGGAAGGCATCGAAGAGGCGCGACGGGCGGGCGGCGCCATTAAGGACATGCAGATAGATACCGTGCATGTATCCACTTTGAAACGGGCGCACGAGACGTGGTATGAAATCAAGGCCACCTTGGGTTTGCAGCACGAACCCAAACATCATGCCGCACTCAACGAACGTCACTACGGCATACATACGGGCAAGAACAAATGGGAGGTGAAAAAAGAACTGGGAGATGAAGAATTTCAAAAGATACGGCGCAGTTGGGACCATCCAATCCCCGAGGGCGAGACGATGAAGGACGTACATGATCGTGTCGTGCCCTACTACAAAAACCATATTCTGCCGGAGCTCTGCGCAGGCAAGAATGTCCTTGTCGTCGGTCATGGCAACAATCTCCGTGCGCTCGTAAAGTATCTGGAGGATATGAGCGAAGAGGGTGTGGGCACGCTCGAATTCGGCACGGGGGAAGTCTTTTGTTATGAAGTCGACGAAGGGGGAACCATTGCCGGGAAAATTATACGCGCGACGAATCCCGAGAAACACAAAGTTTGATGTACCGATGAAAAAATCCGCCGGGCTTAAGAGCATTCTCCCGGATTTCCGGTAATTTTTGTTTGCCTGCCGGTTGTGGTAGTCTTGTTTTTTATGCCAAAGCTGAAACGTCTCGCGGCACTGATTCGGCATCACATCCTCACGTCATCCACCGCCGCAGGATCGGGGCATCCGAGCTCGTCACTCTCGGCGACCGACCTCATGACGGCGCTTTTTTTCGGCGGATTTTTCAGATTCGACGTGAAGCGCCCGCAGTATCACAACAACGATCGGCTGATTTTTTCCAAAGGGCACGCTTCGCCGCTTTTTTACGCGCTCTGGGCGGTCGCCGGCGGGCTCCCGAAAAAAGAGCTTACTACGTTCAGAAAATTTGGCTCGCGGTTGGAAGGTCATCCGACGATGGACTTTCCGTTTACCGAAGTACCGACCGGCTCTTTGGGGCAGGGATTGTCGGTGGGTGTGGGCATGGCGCTTGTAGCAAAGCGCGACAAGCTTCCATTCAGGACCTACATCCTTTTGGGCGACAGTGAAATGGCGGAAGGATCCGTGTGGGAGGCGATGCAGTCGGCGTCTTTTTACGGGCTCGATAATCTCACCGGTATCATTGATGTGAACCGGCTGGGGCAGACCCGCGAAACGATGCACGGGCACGATGTGCGGGCGTTTGCACGAAAGGCGGCATCCTTCGGCTGGGACGTGAGCGTCGTTGACGGGCATTCGTTTGAAGAAATTACTGAAGCGTTTAAAAAGGCGCTCCGCCCCGCCGCAGGCGGCGCAAGCACCAAAGGGAAGCCGACAATGATTGTTGCAAAGACATTCAAGGGAAGAGGAGTTTCATTTATAGAAAACAAACCCGATTGGCACGGCAAGACGCTGAAGCCGGACGAGCTCGCGAAGGCGCTTCCCGAATTGGGAGAGGTGGATACCTCGCAGACGGCGCCACTCAAGCGCCCGCGGACGATTGCCGCAAAAAAGGACGTGGTGGAGAAGGCGGCGGCCGTTTCGTATACGAAAGGCGAGAAAATAGCGACGCGCAAAGCATACGGCAATGCGCTGATACGTATCCGCGCGAAATACCCGCACATGGCGGTATTGGATGCCGAGGTGAGCAATTCCACGTATGCGGATGCTTTCAAGAAACTCTACCCGCGCGATTTCTTTGAGATGTTCATTGCCGAGCAAAATATGGCGGGTGTCGGCCTCGGGATGTGGCGCCGCGGCAAGACTCCGTTTCTCTCGACATTCGCCGCGTTTCTCACGCGCGCGCACGACCAGATACGCATGGCGCAATACGCGAATGCGCATATAGTCTTTTGCGGCTCTCATGCGGGCGTTTCCATCGGCGAGGACGGCGCATCGCAGATGGGACTCGACGATATGGCGATGTTCCGGAGCATATTGGGAAGCAGCGTCGTGTACCCGTCGGACGCGGTCTCGTGCGAGAAGCTGACCGAAGGAGCGGGGGCGCATGCCGGCGTTTGCTACATACGAACAACGCGCCAGGCGACTCCCGTTATCTATGACAGTGCCGAAGAATTTCCTTTCGGCGGAAGTAAAACGCTGCGGAAGAGCACGCGCGATGCGGCGACCATCGTCGCGGCCGGCATTACCCTCCACGAGGCGCTCGATGCGTATGAGAAGTTGAAACAGGAGGGTATCTTCGTGCGTGTTGTCGACCTCTACAGCGTGAAGCCTCTCGACCTCAAAACTCTGAAGAAAGCGATGAAAGAGACGGGAATCATCATCACGGTGGAAGACCACCACATTGAAGGCGGTCTCGGTGAAGCGGTTGCGAGCGCGCTCGCACCCTATGCCGGCACAGTGGAGTGCCTCGCGGTCCGCAAAATGCCCCGCAGCGGCAAACCGCAAGAGCTCTTGGAAGACGAGGGAATTTCATCGGCGGCAATCGTCAAAAAAGTCCGCGAAATATATGTTCCGCATCATAGATAACTTCCTCAATCAGATAACGATGTACCGCCTCTTGCTGTACTACCTGCTCGGTCTCCTTGCCGTAGCCGTCGGATTTTCCGCGGCGGGTATTCTTCCCTTCAACCCCCTCGACATTATTGCGTCTGCGGGCTTCCTTTCGGCGATCTCCTGGCTGTTCAATGCTACCGTCGCCCGTATATGGAAGGTGCCGATGAATACCGAGTCCTCGCTCATCACGGCACTTATTCTCGCGCTCATCATTACGCCCGGCAGGACGTATGAATCTTTTTTCTTACTGTTGTGTGCGGGATTCATCGCAATGGCGTCGAAATATATTCTTGCGGTCCGCGGTAAGCACCTATTCAATCCTGCGGCACTGGGTGTCGTCGCGACGGCGTTTTTCCTCGATCAATGGGCGACGTGGTGGGCGGGTGGGGATCTGCCGATGCTCCCGTTTGTGCTTATCGGAGGAATTCTCATTGTACGCAAGCTCCGCAATACCGATTTGGTGCTCGCGTTTCTGGTTTCGGCGCTCGCGAGCACGCTCGCACCCGTCGTCATAAGAGGCGGCGATATCGTGCCGGCACTCACGACGACACTCGCCCACGCGTCGCTCTTTTTCTTCGCGTTCGTCATGTTGACCGAGCCGCTCACGACGCCCCCCCGCCGAGCAGGCCGCATCCTCTACGGCGCTCTCGTCGGACTCCTTTTTTCTCCGTACATCCATGTATTTTCGATATACTTCACGCCGGAGCTTGCGCTCATTGCCGGCAACGTATTTTCGTATCTCATCAGCCCGAAATTCAAGGCGGTCCTGAAACTGAAAGAAGTAAAAGAAATCGCGGCAGACACATACGAATTCGTTTTCGCGGGACGGCCGCCCAAATTCTCGCCCGGGCAATACGCGGAATGGACGCTTGCTTCGGATGTCTCTGATACCCGCGGCAACCGCCGGTATTTTACCCTCGCCTCATCTCCCACGGAGGCGGATGTGCGGCTCGGCGTTAAGTTCTACGATAATCCGAGTACATTCAAAAAGTATCTTACACAATGTAAAACAGGAAGTTCGATACTCGCGGGAAGCATAGCAGGTGATTTCACCCTTCCGGGGGATACAAAACAGAAGCTCGTTTTTATCGCCGGAGGCATCGGCGTAACGCCATTCCGCAGCATGGTGAAGTATCTTCTGGACAAGAATGAAGAGCGTGATTCCGTTCTTTTTTATTCGAATAAGACGGAAGAGGAAATCGCGTACAAAGGTCTTTTTGATGAGGCTGCTGCAGCACATATGGGGTTCCGCGTCCTCTATACGCTGACTGGAAAGGCCATCCCTCCGTCGTGGACAGGAGAGCGCGGCTATGTCAATGCCGCCATGATTGCACGGGAGGTACCCGACTATAAGAATCGCGCCTTCTATATTTCGGGGCCGCACTCGATGGTCACGGCATTCAAAAAGACGCTCCGCGACATGGGCATTCCGCGCCGCAATATCAAGACGGATTATTTTCCCGGATTTGCCTAATTACATTCGTTTATACCCGCTCTGGTCAGCCTACATCGCGGGGCGGGCTATAATGGCGACATGGAAAACAAATCCGTGAATACCGAACAGCCGGTACGGACGCGCCAAAAGCGGATACGGGAAGAGATAAAATCACGCCTCCAAGTGGAACAAACGTGGACGGGAGCGCTTGCAGAATTCCTTACCCTCAAATTCGGGACGGTGCCCTTTCTCATTGGCAACGTGGGGGTCTTCGTCTTTTGGATACTCATCAATTTGGGCGACATACCCGGCATCGGCGCTTTTGACCCATACCCGTTTAACTTCTTGACCATGGTGGTCTCGCTCGAAGCCATCGTCCTCTCGATAGTGGTGCTTATCACGCAGAATCGCCAAAGCAAAATGGAGGATATACGCGAGCAGATAGATACCGAAATAGATGTGCGCGCCGAGGAGGAAATAACCATGCTCCTCGTCATGCTCGACAAGGTCGCGCGCCACCTCCACGTACCAATGGAAGACGACCCCGAGCTGGAGCGCATGAAGCAGCGCACCGATCTTAAACGTATTCGTGCAGAGATAGAGCGGCATTCTGATTCGTAGTCAGTTGCGCTCAAGATCCTCGAATGGTACAAAGGGGACATGCAGATGACGGCAATGCAATTTTCGCATCATCACGCGGTTTTCACTTCGAAGGCCAGCGTTTGCCATTCCTAAATTTTTATAACGGATGTCGAGAGCAGGCCTTTGAGGCCTGTTTTGCTTTATAGCTCGGCGTGGTGTCGGGTTGAGGCAATGAAGTATTGGAGGGCTAAACAGATGCCTAAGAAGATCTTTACGACCGAACACGGCAGTGTGGAAGTTTGTTGGGTTGGTTGGCCTGGAGACACCGAACCGAATCAAAAGCATGGTTGGCGGGCAAAAGCGGATGGTTCTCGGGAAAAGGTGTTCTGGAGTCGGAGTCTCGGTTGGAAAACTGATACCGAAATTAACGATGCACGCGTAAGAGCAAGAACGTTCCGTTAAATTCCTCCAACGACATTAGGTGTCGGTGATCAAGGCGGGCGCGCTTCGGCGCGCCTGTTTTCTTATCAACAATAGCGGCCTTGCAGGATACGTCGCAAATGTTACTATAATTTTACTATGGGAAGCACAACCTCATACATGCAGTCACGACGAGCAGCTTCATTTGAGGCTGTTTAGAGTGTTTGTCCCCCCACACGAACTTTCCAAAACGGCCTCAAGAGGCCGTTCTTCGTTTTAGATGCAACCGAAAGGGCGCATCTGACGATGCGTTCTTTCAGAACAAACAAAGGAGTGACTATGACTGATCGCCGAGAGACGATTGAGGCACACTGTGTGAACGGAAGATGCAAGGCGTTCATCGCCTCGTACCCAAAGGGCACATCCCCGGAACAACAGAAGTTCTTCTGCTCGCCGGAATGCTACGCAGCGTATATGACGGGCCTCGACATGTGCGTTGCGCCAGGAACACAACTGGAATATGCAAAAAAGGCGAGCGGTGTTGAATAGCGGCAATCGTTGAAATTGGTGCGCGCGGACTATGTTCGCGCGCACCCCTTCCTTCTTTTTATTTAGCAACGTATTATCATCATGAAGCCTATGAGACACCTTATATCTCTCAAAGAGCAGAGCGCGGAGGATATCCGCGCGATTTTGGATATCGCCGCGATGCTCAAGAAAAAATACCGTGCGGGGGAGACGACGGATGTGCTGCGCGATAAGACACTCCTTATGTTCTTCCAGAAGGGCTCGACGCGTACCCGCATTTCCTTTGAAGCAGGAATGACGGAACTCGGAGGCCATGCCATCTATCTCGATGCGGCCAAGACGCAATTTGCGCTTGCCGATTTCCGTGACGAGATACGAGCTGCGATGCGATTCGGCGACGTCCTCATGATGCGTCTTATGCGCGTAGAAGATGTCGCACTCGCGGCATCCTTCAATCAGATACCCGTCATCGACGGCTGCAGTGAGAAGTACCACCCGTGCCAAGCACTGTCCGATATTTTTACCATGGCCGAACATTCGGGCGGGCTGGAGAAGGTAAGAAAAATCGCGTGGCTCGGAATCGAGAACAATGTATCGAATACTCTGAAGCTTGCGTGCGCGAAGCTCGGGATAGATGTCGTCTTGGCGACACCCGAAGTGAATGCCGCGAGCGTAGATGCGGAATTGAATGCTGAGGCGGAGGGTAGTGGCCACGTAAAAAAGACTCTCAATATCAAAGAGGCACTTCTCGGTGCCGACTATGTGCATACCGATACGTGGATGGATACGGAATACTTTGAAGCAGGAAAGCCGAAGCCAGAATTTGCAGAGGAGTATAAAAGGCGCATGAAGCTCTTTGAACCATATCAAATCAATGCTGCACTCATCGAGAAGTACGCGCCTCAAGCAGGAATTATGCACTGCATGCCGATGCACGTGGGCTATGAGATTACTCGCGACGCAATCGAACACAAAAATTCCGTCATCTTTGAGCAGGCGGAGAACCGCAAGCACGTTCAAAAAGCTATTCTGCTTTGGCTCCTAGAGAAAAAAGTATAAGTCGCTCGGAGTTCCTCTATATCCTTCAATTCACAGCTGTAACTTGGATGATATACTGAAATAGTATGGCAAAGAAACGTGCTTCGGTGGTTCATTACAGAGGCCGCCTCGGTAAACAGGGCTTCGATATTCTGGAGCATCTTACGTTTGGGGATATTCTCATGTCTGCTCTCCTATCGTCGCGGTCTACTAAACAATTCTATCGAGAGGCAACAAAGCGCGCGATTGCAAGATATCGGGCAAAGAAAGCCCTCGAGCGATTACGGCAAAATGGATACATAGACACGACCAAAGACAACGATCCACATATTACTCTCACTAAAAAAGGTCGGGAACTGCTGCTGAGGGCAAAACTCTTGAAATCCAAAGTGACTCGAGCCTCTCCTTGGCAGGGGACCTGGACGCTCGTCCTCTATGACATACCGGTATCGCATAGTGCGTATCGGTATGACTTGCGGTCCGTGCTCATACATGTGGGTTTTCGAAAGCTTCAGCACAGTGTTTGGATATCCCCATATCCATGTGACGATCTTCAAGATTACGTGACGGAACACACGGGTCTTTGTCGCTACGTTCGAGTACTCACAGCTCATCCCGTGCCGGGACTGAAAACAATTGATGATTGGAAGAAGCTGCCGTTCGGATGATGAGTAAGCAGAGTATTTACTCGAGAGTGCAGTGTGGGTATATGTTAGTAAAATCACACCTGCGAATTCGATGATATATATTTGGTTATCAATTTGTTGTGCGGATATGGTTTTCGGTCCCATTCGCACATAGTCGCGATACGACCCGCCCTTCTTCCTACATATGCTATAATCCCTTCTTCTCTATGGAACTACTCGGAGAAAAATGCGCGGTCTTCGGAGTCTACGGAGAGGGGCTCGAAGTCGCGCGACTCTCCTTTTTCGGCCTCTTCGCTCTCCAGCATAGGGGGCAGGAAAGCGCCGGCATCGCAACGGCAAACGGCAAGACGATGATGGTGCATAAGGGCATGGGACTCGTGTCACAAGTTTTCAATGACGAGTTAATAGGAAGTTTCAAGGGCCACATCGCAGTGGCCCACAACCGTTATTCCACCGCCGGCGGTTCAAAGGTCAAGCACGCGCAGCCCATGCTTGCAGCGGGTGCGTCGGCACTCAAGACCGTATCGTATGAGGATCCACACCCAAGCTTGAATGATTCGGTATCGCTCTCATCCCTGCCCGACGACGGAGCAATCGCGCTGGTGCACAACGGCAACCTTCCGACGACTGCGGCCCTCGAAGAGTTTTTGAAAGCTCGAAATGTTGATACCGCGGAATTTTCGGATTCGCGCATGATCGTTGAAGCGATAGCGGCGCGGATGCGCGAGGGCGTGGAGCTCACGACCGCAATTAAAGATGTCTATCCACTGCTGACAGGGGCGTTCTCCCTCCTCATCATGTCCAGCGACTCGCTCGTTGCGGTGCGCGACCACTGCGGCATCCGCCCGCTCTCGCTCGCGCGGCTCAACGGCGGGTGGATTATCGCGTCGGAAACTTGCGCATTCGCGCCCATCGGAGCCGAATACGAACGGGACATCGCACCAGGTGAATTGCTCGTGATAGATGAGAAGGGTCTGCACAGCGAGCAAGTCGCGGATCCCAACCCGAAGCTCGATATTTTTGAATTCGTCTATTTCGCACGGCCCGATAGCCGCCTGCTCGGTAAATCAGTCTATGAGGTACGCCGCAACTTCGGCGTGCAACTTGCCAAAGAATATCCTCTCGAGGCCGATGTGGTCATACCGGTACCTGAAACGGCGATTGCTTCGGCGATCGGATACGCGGAAACACTCGGGCTCCCGTTTGAGATGGGACTCACCAAGAACCGCTATATTCACCGCACCTTTATTACGCCCGATCAGCATGTGCGCGAGCAGGGCGTCAAGGCAAAACTCACACCAATTCCCGAAATCGTACAGGGGAAGCGCGTGGTCGTGTTTGACGACTCAATTGTGCGCGGCACCACCTCGCGCCAGATTGTGAAAATGCTTTTTGAGGCGGGCGCAAAAGAAGTGCATTTCCTGGTCGCGTCTCCGCCGGTGAAATTTCCCGATTTCTACGGTATCGATACGCCGCAACAAAAAGACCTCATCGCGGCCACGAAATCGATCCCTGAAATGCAGGAGTATCTCGGGGCAACTTCACTCCGCTTTCTTTCATACGAGGGCATGATAGCGGCGACGGGTCTTCCGGAAGACCAATTCTGCACATCATGTTTTACCGGCATCTACCCGATAGATATCAAGGAACGGGCGCAAGAAATCATCCTCCGATAAGCTGTAAGAACCTTCATGATGACTCGTCTTCATATTCGAGGGCATACTCGGAATAACCGAGAAAAGCCCCTGAATAAGCCATTATAAAGATAATCAGAATAACACTATGAACATCATTCGTAACACTGTAGCGGCAATGTCCGCAATCGTTCTTTCGCTCGGTTTCGCACTCCCGGCTGCCGCTCTCAACGTAGACGGCACCGTTAATTCGGCGACTCAGGGTACGGTACGTGTCGGTAGCGCGGGTGCAAACAGCACCGTAGATGCAAACGTCGGTGTGGACGCCGGTATTGGTGCGGAATCGTCCGGTACGGCATCCGGTGGCGGCGCGCAGGGCTCCGGTTCTGCGGACGCCAGTGCCACGATGGAAGCCAACGCAGGCGTCACGATACAACCGCTTATCATCACACGTGCCGATGTTGACGGCGGTTCTGTGAAGGCAACAGCCTCCACCGCGTCGACGGTCAAGACGCGTGCCGATCTCTCGGGCTACGTCGCTGCGGAAATGAAGGCCGACTCGAACATCTCATCGGTAGAGGCTGCGTCCGGCAACGTCGCAGTGAGCTACAAACAGCGCGCAAAGCTCTTCGGATTCATTCCCGTTACCATTGATGCGACTGCCGATGTCGATGCAAGCGGCAACGTGACGGTTTCCTACCCGTGGTACGCATTCTTGATGGTGACCAACAAGTCTGACTTGGAGACGCGCATCCAGAATCGTGTAAGTGCCGATGTGAATCTCGACGCTTCAGCAAACGCGAATGCCGATGCAAACGCAACTGCAGAAGCGACGGCACAGCTTACGGCTGAGGCCCAAGCAAAAATTGTTGCTGCGGTGAAAGCCGCAATGCAGGCGGAACTCAACGCGAACCTCAATGCTTCTGCGGACGGTACGGTAAGCGTCCAATAGACAGTCCTTCGAGAACTCACGCTGAGCAAAACAAAAGACCGCTCCCAAGCGGTCTTTTGTTTTGCAAGGCGCCGCAAGACGTAGTAGTCTGGGACGATGTCATCAAAACCATATTTGCCAAGCGATACAATATTAAAAAAATACGCCGATGTGCTCGTGAATTTCGCGCTCGGCGGCGGAAAGGGAATAAGGAAGGGAGAGGTCGTGCGAGTGTCAAGCTCCGAATCCGCAAAACCGCTTTTTATTGCAGTCTGCAATGCCGTGGTAAACGCGGGCGGTCACGTGATATCCAATTACGGACCGGACGAAGAGCAGGGCGACAAGCGCCGCAATATCTCGGTTTCCCGCTACTTTTATGAACACGCCTCCGAGGAGCAGCTCACATTCTTCCCCAAAAAGCATCTGACGGGTCTCGCGGAGCAGATGGATCACTCGGTATACATTCTTGCCGAAGCCAATCCGCACGCACTTAAGGGAATCGAAGGAAAGAAAATCATGACGCGCGGCAAGGCGCTCAAGCCCTTCAAGGACATGCTCAACAGAAAAGAGTGGAACAATAAATTCACGTGGACCATCGCGCTCTACGGCACGCCCGCGATGGCGCGCGAAGCGGGGCTTTCGGAGAAAGAATATTGGGGGCAGATAATCAAAGCGTGCTTCCTCGATGAAAAGAATCCGATTGCAAAGTGGAAGAGCGTGTATCGCGACATTGAAAAATATCGCAGCCGCTTGAATAAACTCTCGCCAAAAATCGACAAACTGCACGCAGTGGGCGAAGACATGGATATCTGGTACACGCTCGGAGAAAAGCGTGCATGGCACGCGGGTTCGGGTCGCAACATTCCATCCTTTGAAATTTTCACCTCGCCCGATTGGCGCGGTACGAACGGTTGGATACGCGTCAATCAGCCGCTCTACCGTTATTCCAATAAAATCACGGGTATCCAGCTCTGGTTTAAAGACGGCAAGGTGGTAAAGAGCAGCGCCAAGACCAACGAAAAACTACTGAAAGAAATGATAGCGACTGAAGGAGCGAACAAGATAGGCGAGTACTCGCTCACTGACCGCCGTCACTCGCGCATCACCAAATTCATGGCGGAGACGCTCTTCGACGAGAACATGGGCGGGCGCTACGGCAATTCGCATATCGCACTCGGCATGAGCTACCGCGACACCTACGCGGGTGATGTGTCCAAGCTCACCGACAAAGAGGCCAAACGCCTCGGCTTCAATGATTCATCTGTCCATACCGATGTCGTTTCGACGACCGACCGCACGGTGACCGCGCACCTCAAAAACGGCAGCACCAAGGTAATCTACAAGGATGGGAAATTCGTACTCTAACGAGATGAAAACGATTTATCTGGTACGGCACGGGGAGAGCGAAGGCAACGAGTCGTTTGTTTTTCAAACGAAGGATTCGCCTTTAACTGAAAAAGGTCGCGAACAGGCGGAATTTATTGCAAAGCGTATCGAGAAACTCCCAATCGAGGTAATCATTGCAAGCCCTACTGCGCGCACAAAAGAGACCGCGGAAACAATCGCAGCGAGAGTCGGTAAGCCTGTAGAATATTCAGATTTGCTCGTTGAACGCCGCACCATGTCACGATTGTGGGGGCATCGGATAGATGATCCAAAAATTGCCGATATCAAACAAATACTCTTTCGCTTCGACGAGCCAAATCTCCGAGACTCGGATGAGGAGAATTTCGAGGATTTGAAAATACGTGCCGACTCGACACTTTTGTATCTCAAGAAAAGACCCGAAAATCACATTCTTGTCGTCGGGCACGGGCTCTTTACCCGTATTCTTGTCGCCCGTGTTCTTTTGGGAGAGAAACTCACGGGAGCAGAATGTCTCAAGATTTTGAGCGTTTTGCGTACCCGCAACACCGGCCTTTCTGTGCTTCATTACAAAGAGAATGCCAGTAGCGGATCGGAAGGGCCTGAATCAGATTGGCAGCTTCTTGTCTGGAACGACCACGCACACCTGGGCTAGCGTGCTATCATAGAAATCCTATGCGCTTTTCGGTATCAAGCGGCTCCCTCAAGTTCGTCATCGGCTGGGCTGCCGTATTCCTCTTTCGCCTCATACCGTTCCGTCCGCCGAATTTTGAACCGATGCTCGCGACGGTGATGCCGTTTTCCAAACGCTACGGCATTATGGGCAGTTTTCTTTTCGGTTTCCTCGGCATTGTCCTCTACGACGCGGTTACCAGCGGATGGGGGAGTTGGACTGCCGTGACGGCCATTTGCTACGGACTCCTCGGCATCGCAGCACATCTCTTTTTCAAGAATCGTGACGCTTCAGTCAAGAATTTCCTCCTGTTCGGCATCCCCGCGACGGTCGTGTACGACGCCGTCACTATGATGATAGGTCCTCTTTTCATGCATCAGTCACTGATAGCGGCATTCACAGGTCAAATTTCTTTTACGCTCATGCACCTCGCAGGAACAGTTGTATTTTCTACGCTGCTTTCTCCCGCTTTGTATTGGTGGGTTGTTCGCAACGAAGCGTTGGAGTTCAAAGTACCAAGTATCAAACCTCAAGTATCAAACAAGTACTAAAGTCTCAGTTCTCAAATGCACCCACTTGATACTTGATACCTGATACGTGATACTTACCCTCATGCAACACCTTGTTGAAACCCAGCAGTTTGACCGGAAGGGGCTCAAAAAGCTCTTCGAACTCGCGACTTCTCTCGAAGGAAAGCGTGACACATCTCTCAAGGGGAAAATACTTGCCTCGCTTTTCTTTGCTCCTTCGACGCGGACCCGTCTTTCCTTCGAATCTGCGATGATGCGGTTGGGGGGGAACGTGATAACCATGGAGAACGGGGACTCCTCGTCCCAATCAAAAGGAGAAACGCTTGAAGATTCCATAAAGGTAGTCAGCCAGTATGCGGATATCATCGTGATGCGACATCAGGAGGTGGGTGCGGCTGCCCGCGCCGCGGTCGTATCCTCGGTGCCTGTCATCAATGCAGGCGACGGCAATATGGGCCAGCATCCGACGCAAGCGCTTCTCGACCTTTTCACCATTCAGCGCGAGCTGGGACGCGAGGATGACATACACGTTGCCGTTGTGGGCAATCTAAAATATTATCGTTCGCCCCGCTCGCTCGCGTACCTTCTCAGCAAATACAAAGGCATCCGCGTGACGTTTATATCGTCGCCCGAACTGCGGATGGAGGATGACGTCAAGGAGCATCTCAAAGAAAACAACATTCCGTTTACCGAGACGGAGGACATGGTCTTAGGCATTAAGGACGCGGACGTCGTCTACCAGACACGCATCGCGAAAGAATGGATTAAGAACGACGAAGAGTATGAAAAACAACGCGGCCGTTACATCATTACCCGCGATGTTGCCGACCACATGAAGGAAGGAGCCATTATCATTCATCCGCTTCCGCGTGTAGGCGAAATTGAAGAGGCCGTTGACGCTTCGCCGCACGCCGTGTACTTCAAACAAGTCGGCTATGGACTCATCGTCCGCATGGCACTTCTGAAGACGATGCTGGCGGGAAAGCAAATCTAACTCCGCTCCTCAACTTTCCTCACGAACGAGCTCCCGATATATGCGAAAGCTCCACCGAGGAGGAGTCCTACGATGACGTCGCTCAAGTAGTGCACGCCGAGGTAGAGGCGGCTAAACGCGACGAGAACAATGAGCAGCGCGAGAGCACTCACGCTTGCCGTGCGCGCGAGTCCCGGCGGCATCATGCGCCAGATGAGGTAGATGAGAAAACCGTAGAGGGCAGCCGCGAGCGTCGCATGCCCGCTCGGGAAAGAGAAACCTGTTTCTGCGTACGCTTGGAGAGTGATGTCCGGTCGCGCGCGATGTAGGAGTTCTTTGAGCAAAAGCGCCGTTCCTCCCGCGCCGAAGACGGACACAGCAAGACCGATGGCGTAGGGAATTTGATGGCGGAACACAAAAAAGATTCCGATGCAGAGCGTGAGTCCGCAAACAAAAACAGTGCTGCCGAGCTCCGTGATACCGATGAAAGAAAGCGAGGTCGAGATGTCGCGGTGCGCGAAGAGATACTCAAGAACCCGTGTATCGAGCCCCGCCAGGTATTCCATCATATGAGTGCAAGAACGTACGGAGTGAAAATAATGAGGCCGACAATGAGCGCGGCGAAAATCATGAGGAGCGTTGCTCCCGAGCCCAGGTCCTTGACCTTGCCGATATTCGGATGCTCCTCGGGTGTGACGTGGTCACACAGTTCCTCAAGAGCCGTGTTAAGTGCCTCAACGGCGAGCACGGCGCCGATTACAAGAAGGAGTATCAGAAATTCAGTCTGAGTGACTTTCAACAAATAGGAAGCTGCTAAAACAACGGCACCGCAAGCGGCGAGTACTTTAAAGCTCAGCTCCTCCTTCCAGAGGAATATGAGGGCGCGCCATGACGGAGGGATATTTTGAAACTTTTTCTTTAAAGACATATGGGTAGTATACTAGAGACGTGAAATTTCTGGTACAGGCGTCCATGCGACCAACAAGCCATGCTTGAAATACTCACCGCGTCATTCCTCGTAATGCTCGCCTCGCTTTCAGGCAAGCTCATCGTTTGGAGGAAAGCAGGGCCGATTGTTGAACGCAATCTTCACTTTTTTGTAAGTTTTGCCGCTGGGGTACTGTTGGTCGTTATCTACAATGTTTCGTTGGAAATCGTCGAACACGCGGGGTCGCTCGCGGGAGGGCTGCCGTGGATCGTCGCGGGCGCTGTTCTCGTCTTGGTCGCATTCCGATATCTTCCGCACTTTCACCACCACCACGATACCACCGAGGGAGACCACACACACAACCAGATTGATGCAAACAATATTCTCATGAGTGACGGGATACACAACATCGGGGACGGTGTCGTTATCGTCGCCGCATTCGCCGCCTCACCGATTCTCGGTGTCGCGAGCACGGTGAGCATCCTTGTGCATGAAATGCTCCAAGAAATATCGGAGTTTTTCGTCTTGCGGGGAGCCGGACTTTCGGTGCGCACTGCGCTTATGTATAATTTTCTCGTTTCCTCCACAATCCTCATCGGATCGGTAGGAGGGTACTTTCTCCTCGAACAATTTGCCGCCATCGAAGTGCCACTCCTCGGACTCGCGGCGGGCTCCTATCTCATTGTGGTATTTCACGACCTCATTCCGCATTCAATCGGCTCTGCGCGCGAGAGGGGACACTACGGCAAACATGTGATTTTCTTCGTGACGGGCGTCATGCTGATGGCCGCATTTGTGACATTCCTCCCGCACGCATAAGGGCGTCTTTGTGGGGTGGAGAAAGTTGACACTACTGCAAAAATAGTGTAGGGTGCATCCTCCCATATGCACCCGGAAATGTTGATAATTAAGGCCGTTTTGTTCATCCGAGGCACTACTCCACGCATACTCCGGTGGACCTCGCAGCTTGGCTCCGCGAAGGTGGGTGCAGGTGTTGCCGCGCTCGTACTCATAATCGGCGGCGTCGCTTACTTCACCGGTCGCTCGAAGCCTCAAGTAGCCCCCGAAGTCCAAATACACAGCGTTGAAGTCAAGAGTGTTGCCGAACTTTCTTCTGCGGCGACGCCGCTTTCACTCGTCGGTTCCGTGACATCGAAATCAGAGGCGACGGTGCGTGCTGAGAAATCCGGACAAGTCATCCGAATACATACATCACTCGGTCAAACTATTTCCGCCGGCGCTGTTGCCGCTGAAATAGAAAATGCTTCAGAGCGGGCGGCCGTTCTTCAAGCAGAAGGAGGTCTCGATGCCGCACAAGCGAATCTCGCAAAGGTGACAGGCGGCGTCCGCAACGAGCAACGCTCCATCCTGGAGTCCAATGTCACGACGGCGACTGCAGCACTCGAATCAGCCCGTTCGTCTGCGCTCTCCGCACTTCTTTCCGCATACGCAAGTATGGACAGCGGAATACTGGCAACCACCGACAAGCTGTTTACGAGTCCGGGCAGAACGGGTTCCAGATTTAATATTGTGACATCGGATGCCCGTTTGACCATCGAAATAGAAAGCACGCGTGACGTCTTGAGCGCATACCTCGCGCGCGAGGCGGCTATTTCCGATTCGCTCAGTTCGTCGTCCGACCTTGCGGCTGAGATTTCTACCATGCAAGCGGAAGTTCGCGCCGCGCGCAACTTTCTGGACCTCATCGTGAGTGCTCTCAACAAAGCCATTCCCACACCTTCAATATCTACGACGGCAATCGCCACGTACCTCGCGGAGGCGACCGCCGTGCGCACCTCACTCACCTCGACACTCTCGGCACTTTCCGGCGCAACGCAGAATCTCTCCTCGAGTCAATCGGCACTCGATGTCGCCCGCAAGAATCTTGAGCAGGGAGTGAGCGGTGGGCAGGTGGAAGACGTAGCGGCTGCGAAAGCTGCGGTGAAGCAAGCGCAAGGAGGACTTGCCGCCGCACGCGCGAATCTCGAAAAGACCATTATCCGAGCACCCATCTCAGGCACTATCAACTCCTTCTCTCTGAAGCGCGGCGATTATGTACAGATGTCCTCGCCTGTCCTCACGGTCGCGAACAACGGCTCGCTCGAGGTAGTTACGTACGTCTCCGAGAATGACGCGCGGGAAATCGCCGTGGGCCAGCCCGTCTCGATAGAGCAAGCTTCCGGCGTTGTCACGCGCATAGCGCCCGCGCTTGACCCCGTCACAAAGAAGATAGAAGTCCGCGTCGGGGTGAGTGACCCCAAGGGCCTTATCAACGGACAGTCGGTTCTCGTCTCCATCGTGCGTACGCGGGTCTCTTCGGGTGATACCGCCCGTATCACCATTCCGATAGCCGCCATCAAGGTTGAATCAGAACGCACCGTCGTCTTCACCGTCGACACCGGCATCCTCGTAGCGCACGAAGTGGAGCTCGGCGCTCTGCTCGGCGACCGCGTCGTGATATCCGCAGGGCTTACTTTGGATATGCGCATTGTCGTCGATGCACGGGGTCTGCGGGAAGGAGAAAAAGTCGAGGTGTCCGCCGGAGGCGGATCCTCCTCGGGAGGAAACTAGCCGGATATGTTGCCGCTCTGGAAATTTTTCATAGAGAAGCGCCAATTCACCGTTCTCATCATTGTCGGTCTTGTTATCGTCGGTACTGCGGCGATGCTCGCGATGACGAAGGAGTCGACGCCGGAAGTGCAAATACCGGTCGGTGGCGTGACGGTCATCTTGCCGGGTGCCTCACCGGAAGATGTGGAACGTCTCGTTACCAACAAAATGGAAGAGCACCTCGCGAATCTTCCCGACCTAAGCAAACTCACCTCGTCGTCCCGCGAGAGTGTCTCGGTCGTCGTCGCTGAATTTAATGCGTCGGCCGATGTCCAAAAGTCGATACAAAAATTAAAGGATGAAGTCGACAAAGCGGTGCCGGATCTCCCCGCTGAAGCGAAGACCCCCGTTGTGCTCGAGGTGAATTTCGTCGACCAGCCGATACAAATGATATCGGTAAGCGCCGACCTTCCTCCCGCGCAGTTTGCGGCGCTTGCAGAGGAGGTAAAGCACGAGATTCAGACAGTAAAAGGAGTTTCGCGTGTGGAAATCTCGGGCGTACGCGACCGCGAGATACAGGTCGTCGTGCGCAAAGAAGAGATCGCACGCCTAGGTATCTCGCTCCCGCAAATTGTGGGGGCCATCGCCGCCGCAAACGCGTCGCTGCCCATAGGCTCGATTACGGTCAATAACATTTCATACGCGATATCCTTCCGGGGCAGTCTCGATTCCGTCGCTGATATAGGCTCAGTTGCTATTCTCAATGTGGGCGGCCAGGTCGTGTACGTGCGGGATATTGCGGATGTCTCCGACGGCGTGCAAAAGGCGACATCGTACTCGCGGATTTCCGTCGGCGGCGAGCCATCCCGGCAGGCGATGACGTTGAGCGTTTTGAAGGTGCGCGGTGCCGACATCACGACCGTCACAAAAGCAGTCAAAGGAAAACTTGGCGAGCTGCAAAAAGGGACGTTAGAAGGAAGCGACGTCGTCATCTCCTACGACGCGGGCGATCAGGTCCAGAAGAATCTTTCGGAACTGACGCAGACGGGGCTCGAGACAGTGGCGCTCGTGATGCTTGCGCTTTTCATCACGATCGGATGGCGCGAAGCGGTCGTGGCGGGCCTCTCTATCCCGCTTTCCTTTCTTATGGCATTTATCGGCCTACTCTACAGCGGCAACACGCTGAATATCGTTTCGCTCTTCTCTCTCATTCTCGCTATCGGCATTTTGGTCGATTCGGGCATTGTCATCGTCGAAGCAATCCATACGCGTACGCGCATCTACGGCGACAAACGGCGGGCTGCAATCGAAGCGCTGCGTGAGTACGGCTGGCCGCTCATGGGCGGGACCATCGCCACAGTCGCATTCTTTGTGCCGCTTTTTTTCATTTCCGGCATCGTCGGTAAGTTCATCGCCTCGATTCCGTTTACCCTCGTGTTCGTCCTTCTTGCCTCCATATACGTCGCGCTCGGTCTGGTGCCGACCTTAGCCAACATGATGGCGGCCAAGAAAGAATCCGCGCTCATGAAGCGGCAAGAAGAATACGCCGAGCGGGCCCGCGCATGGTACGCAAGCCACCTTAGGACTTTCCTCCAAAATCGTCGGGCGCAGAATCGTTTTCTTGCGCTCATGCTTGCGGGATTTGTCGTCGCGCTCGCACTCCCCGTTACGGGACTCCTAGGCGTCTCCTTTTTCCCGCAGGATGACGGCGATTTCCTCTACGTGAATATCGAAATGCCGCAAGGGACGGATCTCAACCGGACGGACTTGGCGGTCCGTGCGGTGGAGGAGAAGCTTTTCGACGATAAGCGTTTCTCATCACTCATCACGACAGTCGGCGCACTCAGTCCGTTCTCGAGTTCGGACGGCACGGTGTCTGCGGACTCGCGGTTTGCCAATATTACGCTCAACCTCGTCAAAGACCGTGCGCAGACCTCAAGCGAAATCCTTGCCGATGTGAAGGATATGCTCGCGGACGTTCACATCGCCGAAATCCGTGCGGGCGAGCCCTCGGGCGGCCCGCCGGTCGGTGCTGCCGTTCTCATCAAATTTCTCGGCAAAGACCGAATCGCCCTCAATAACACCCTCGTAAAGGCGCGCGAGGTGCTGGAGCGCACGCCGGGTGCGACGACGGTGAATTCGTCCAACAAGTACGACGGCACGCAGTTCGTCCTCTCTATCGACCGCGGCAAACTCGCTTTCATCGGGCTTTCTCCGGCGGCTGTGGCGTCCGTGCTGCGTACGGCGGTTTCCGGCGTGACGGCGACCTCTCTCACCGGAGGAGAGAAGAACGTGGACATCGTGGTTTCGCTCAATCTGAATCCCAATGCGGTTGATCCGCACGAATCTTCTTACACCTCTATCGAGAGCTTGCGGCAGATACCGCTCATCACTTCCACGGGGCAGACCGTCCTGCTCGGCTCGCTCGTCTCAGAATCGGTCGCGCAAAGCGATTCGACCATTGCGCACGAGAACAGGGAACGCGTAGCGACGCTCTCCTCGGATGTCCTTCCGGGGTACAGCACGGCCGGAGTGCTCGCCGCGTTCAACGAAGAATTCACAGAGTCCGATATGGACGAGGGCGTGCGTATGTCCGTAGGCGGCGAGAATGAGGAGACCAACAAATCGTTTATGGAAATGGGATACGCGCTTCTCGCGGGGATTATTCTCACCTTCGTCATACTGGTGCTCGCATTCGATTCGTTCCGCTTTGCCGGATTCCTGCTCTTGCTCGTGCCGCTTTCTCTCATCGGCGTCTTCGGCGGTCTTGCCCTCACGCTTCAGCCGCTCTCGTTCCCATCTGTGATGGGCGTCATTGCGCTTGCAGGCGTCATCATCAACCACGCCATTATTCTCATGGACGCGATTATTCAGCGTTTGAAGCAGGGGGCAGGGAAGCAATTCATCGATATTCTCACGGAAGCGGCGACCACGCGTCTACGCCCCATTTTCCTCACGACGATTACGACAGTGATAGGTATGGTACCGCTCATCTTCGCTGCGGGGCTCTTCGGGCCGCTCGCGCTCGCGATACTATTCGGCCTCTCTTTTGCGATGGTACTCACACTCATCCTCATCCCAGTCCTTGTGTACCGTTGGCCGGGTAAACTGCCGGAAAACATCCTGCGCTAGCGGCCCGGAGCGAAACCCCGGGTGTGCAAAAGCGTTGTGCAAAATTCTCCAGATTTGCTACCCTCATTCCATGGCAAAGGAAGATTGGGAGGCGGGAAATCCTTGGATACTCAACAAGGTATTTGACGTAGCAGACCGCATTCTCGATTCCCACGAAAGCGCAAACGTCTTCATCATACTGCTTGTCGTGCTTGCGATACTGCCGCTGCTCGGCATCGGCATCCTCCTCACGAGAGCGACTGCCCCATCCGTACCGCAGCAAATCGAAGTGCAACAATAAGTCCGACAGGAGACTCTCTATTCTGCCGGAAATTTGCTATCATTGAGACACCATGAGTGAGCAAGATATCCGTGCCGAGCGGCTCAAGAAGCTCGAAATATTGAAGATGGCAGGGATGGAGGCCTATCCGACTGATTCGCACAGGGACATGAGCAATGTCGATGCGGTTACGAATTTCGACAATTTGGAAAAAGAAGGCAACAAAGTTCATCTTGGCGGGCGCGTTATGTCACTGCGTGGACAGGGCGGAATTGCATTTGCCGATGTTTTTGATGGTACAGAGAGAATACAGCTTGTGTTGCAAAAATCTGACATGGACGAAAAAATGTTTGACCTTTTCGCGAACGCTGTGGACATCGGCGATTTTGTCGAAGCGTCGGGAACGATGTTCAAGACGAAGCGGGGAGAACGTTCTCTCAAAGTCCAAAAATGGCGGATGCTCTCCAAATCGCTTCTGCCGATGCCCGCCGAACATTTTGGTCTTAAAGACGAAGAGTTGATATTGCGACAGCGATATCTTGATATCTTGCTCAACGATGGAGTGAAAGAGATGTTTGTCCGCCGCGCGAAGTTCTGGCAATCGGCGCGAGATTTCTTTATTGCCCGAGGATTTCTGGAAGTCGAGACGCCCATCCTCGAGACCACTCCTGGCGGCGCGGATGCTAGGCCCTTCAAGACGCATCACAACGCGCTCGACATCGACGTGTATCTCCGGATTTCCGCAGGGGAGCTGTGGCAAAAGAAGCTCCTCGTTGCGGGATTTCCGAAGGTGTTCGAAATCGGTCGCATCTTCCGCAATGAAGGTCAGTCGCGGGAGCACCTACAAGATTACACGCAGCTCGAGTCCTACGAAGCATACAGCGATATGCAGAAGGGGATGGAATTTCTGAAAGAGTTGTATCGGCACATCGTGAAAGAGGTGTATGGCAAATATACATTTGAGATAAACGGGCATACAGTCGATTTTGCTGAAGAATGGGCAATCATTGATTTCTGCACCGTCATTCAAGAGAAATTTGGCATTAATCCTCTCACGTGTAGCGAAGCAGAAGCAATTCAAGCGGTTCGCGATGCTCAAATTCAGATAGGCGAGGCACTCAACAAACCGAGGGCCGTCGACCATTTGTGGAAATCAATACGCAAGAGCATATCAGGCCCAGCCTTTCTCATCGGAGTCCCGGTGTATCTGGAGCCGCTCGCAAAACGTTCTTCAGAAAATCCCGAAATAGTCGAACGCCTGCAGGTCATCCTCGCGGGCTCGGAGATGGGTAAGGCATACAGCGAATTGAACGACCCGCAAGACCAGCGCGCACGATTCGAAGAGCAGCAAAAGATGCGCGATGCGGGCGATGACGAAGCGCAGCGATTGGATGAGGAGTACATCCGCGCGATGGAGTACGGCATGCCGCCCGCCTTCGGCTTCGGCGTCTCCGAGCGCCTCTTTTCATTCCTCGAGAACAGGCCTGCGCACGAAGCGCAGCTATTCCCACTCTTGCGTCCAAAGTCCGAATGAAAACAGCGGTATTCGGGGGCGGGTGTTTTTGGTGCACGGAGGCGGTCTTTCAAATGCTCAAGGGTGTTGAGAAAGTCGAGCCCGGCTATGCGGGCGGAAATATGGACAATCCATCGTACGAGAAGGTCTCAAGCGGCACTACCGGGCATGCGGAGGTCATCCGTGTGACCTACGACCCCGCGATAATTTCATACGATGACCTCTTGACCGTATTTTTCGGCTCGCATGATCCGACGACACCGAATAGGCAGGGGAATGACGTGGGAGAGCAGTACCGCTCGGTCATCTTCTTCCAAACGGAAGAAGAGAAACGAGAGGCACGAGCCAAAATACAAGAAATTCAAGAAAGCCTGAAAGACGGCAGTCGCGTTGTTACAGAAATCTTGCCACTTGAGAAATTCTTTCCGGCCGAGGAATACCATCGTAATTATTTCAAGGAGAACACGAGCGCGCCGTACTGCCAGCTCATCATCGAGCCTAAAATCGAGAAAGTCCGCAAGCGGTTTGCCGAACTCCTAGCGCAATAACTATGTTCTTATTCGCGCGAATAAGCATATATGAATAGAAAGGAATTTGAAATGCTCGTCGCCGAAGGGTACGAGCAGTTACCCGAATGGGTGCGGGAGAAGATAAAGAACGTCGCACTGCTCGTGGAGGACGAGCCGTCGAAAGAGGACAGGAAGGCGGAGGGGTTGGAAGAAGACGAGACATTGCTCGGACTCTACAAGGGCGTTCCACTCTCCGAGCGCGGCGGAGAATACGGCGTCGGGATGACGATGCCGGATACCATCACGCTCTATCAAATACCAATCGAAGAAGCGGCAGCGGAGGACAGATTGAGGTTAAACCTCAATCTCAGAGAGGCAATTCAGAAAGTCGTCGCGGAGACCATTTGGCACGAATTTGCCCATCATTTCGGGATGGACGAACATGAGGTGCGGGAACGTGAGCAAAAGCGGGATGGTTTGTAGTCATGGTATAAAGGTGGATATGGCAAAACTGTCCGAAATCTTGAAATCCCGCGGCTACGTCTACCAGCATTCTTCCGACAAACTGGGTGAAATCACCGACGGTCCCAAGCGTACGGTCTACCTCGGAGTAGACCCGACCGCGGATTCTATCCATGTAGGAAATTTGGCGGCCTACATGCTCCTACGCCGCTTCGCGGATGCGGGGCACAAGGTCATACTTCTCATCGGAGGCGGTACGGGGATGATAGGCGACCCCAAGCCCGATGTGGAGCGGCCACTCCTCAGCATTGACGAAATTACTGTACGCTCAGAGAAATTAAAGAAGCAGGCTGAAAAAATCCTCGGAGGTATCGAGGTGCAGCTCGTGAATAATTACGACTGGCTGGGCTCGCTCGACCTCATATCATTTTTGCGCGATACGGGGAAATATTTCACGGTCAATTCGCTTATCAAGAAAGATGCGATTAGCGCTCGCATGAAAAGCGAAGAGGGGATTTCATTCACCGAATTCTCGTACCCCCTCCTTCAGGCATACGACTTTTGGCACTTGTACAACGAACACGCGTGCGACGTCCAAATCGGCGGCTCCGACCAGTGGGGCAATATCGTCGCGGGTGTGGAGCTCATTCGGCGCAAGGAAAACAAGACCGCCTACGCACTCACTATTCCGATAATCGTGGACAAAGCCACAGGAAAGAAATTCGGCAAGAGCGAAGGCAATGCCGTGTGGCTCGATCCGGAAAAGACGTCGCCCTATGCCTTCTACCAATTCTGGCTCGGTACAAGCGACGAGAGCGTCGCCGACCATCTGAAGCTCTTCACGCTTGTTTCGGACCCCGAAATCGATGCTGTTTTGGAAATGCATCGGCGCGATGCGAAGGAACATCATGCACAACATCTACTTGCCCGCGAAGTGACGACGCTCGTCCATGGGGCGGATACGGCGGAGACTGTAGAGAAAGTTTCGAGCGTGCTCTTCGACGACGCAGGTCTCAAAGGACTCGACGATAGTGCGCTCGCGATGCTCAAGGGGGCCGCACCGTCTCGTGAGGTGGAGACAGACGCACTCATCGTTGACGTACTCGTGCGTACCAAGCTTGCGAGTTCCAAGCGCGAGGCGCGGCTTTTCCTCACCGACAAGGCGGTAAGTTTGAATGGAGAAGTCATCACCGACGACAAAAGAAAGCTCGCAGCCGAAGACTTTTATAACAGGACGGCACTTTTGAAGCGGGGAAAAAAGAACATCTGCGTACTGGTACTTGTGTAAAGACGAGAAATAGGGTATAATAGAAGTTGTGGCAGTGCGTGAGGCAACCCGATCAATCGTCTAGCGGCACGTTAGGATAGAAAATGTTCGACTCTCTGCACCTTGCGGCAGCTCATGACAAAATCATGACCCGCGAAGTCGGCTATGGTGCGAGTAGAGTAGCGTTCGTGTGCGACTTGGACCACAGAAGGCAGGTGTTTCTGCCCGAGTTTTCCGAGATACAGTTTGACTGCGAGCCATACCATCGTTCACACGCCGGTATCAGTGCAGTCGGAATCAAGAAAGCGGTCATCCGCAAATACCCGGGTGTACCATGCGCGTGTACGTTGGAGTTTGCGAATGGCAAAACCATCGCATGCCATGAACTCGTGCCGTTCCAAACAGCTCGAGTTTTGCGCGTGCTAGATCGCAGGACCAAGCTTGGTCTTGCGCCCGACGCGGAAAAACTTCTCTTTGCACTTGCAATCTAATTTCTTTCGATTGGCCGGTGTCCTCCACGGGACGCCGGCCATCTTTTTTATCCACCTGCCCCAGTTGAGTTTATTGTCCCGAAGAGTATAGTGGTCGCTTCGTTCTTTGTTACGTACCATCGTGTATCGCGTGAGCCAAGAAGACTGGTTTCCATCCATTCGAACGAGGGGGAACTACGACCAATGGGAAGATTCAAGGACCCGCTAACCGCGGGAAGCCGATGCAGGCATAGGGCCGTGCTTCCTATATCTCTAGGCCCACCAGAGCAACAGGCAAGTTGCTCCACGGCCGGATGTACAGGTCGTCCGGTTCGGGATTTCAATTTGCAAATCGGTGACGCTCCGGACATTCTCGATCCCGGAAAATGTCGCTCCTGCAATGCAGATCTGTACAGACGGCGACAAGCTAACGGTCGTTGAATAAGAAACGCTCTTTCCAAACTCAATGCGCCCCGTCTCGATTCTGCAGAGGAGAAGGGGCGCATTTTTTTATTTCGTCAATTTGATAGAGTGTCCCGATGAGTAAGTTCAAACTCAAATCTGAATACACTCCCGCGGGGGATCAGCCCAAAGCGATTGAGGCACTTGTGGATGGGCTCAAGGCGGGGACGCGTGACCAGACGCTCCTTGGCGTCACTGGCTCGGGTAAGACCTTTACCGTTGCCAATATCATCGAGAAGTGGCAAAAGCCCACGCTCGTCATTGCGCACAACAAAACGCTCGCCGCGCAGCTTGCCGCTGAGTACCGTGAGTTTTTCCCCGATGCCGCCGTGCACTATTTCGTTTCGTACTACGACTACTATCAGCCGGAGGCGTACGTGCCCGTCACCGATACCTTCATCGAGAAGGAGGCGATGATTAACGAGGACATCGAACGCCTGCGGCATGCCGCCACACAGGCGCTCCTTACGCGCCCCGATGTCATCGTGGTCGCGTCGGTCTCTTGCATCTACGGTCTGGGAAGTCCGATAGAGTACCAAAAGGTGAATATGAAAGTAACGAAAGGTGAACCGATGACGCGTGCCACATTCGCGCGCAAGCTCATCTCGATGTATTTCGAGCGCGTCGCAGGAGAGCTTACGCCCGGTACATTTCGCGCGCTTGGCGCAGCGGTGGAAATCATGCCGGCGAGTGAACGTATCGTCTACCGCATTGACCTCACGGGAGGTAAGGTTGCGAAAATCGAAGAGATGAGTGCCATTACGCGTGAGATACAACAGAAACATGATGCGGTATTCATCTTTCCTGCAAAGCACTACGTGACACCCAAAGATGTACAAGAGGCCGCACTTGCGGATATCGAATTAGAACTCGCGGAGCAGCTAAAAAAGTTTGCCGCTGCCGGGAAAATACTCGAGGCAGAGCGCCTCAAGCGCCGTACGCGGCAAGATGTCGCGATGATACGCGAATTCGGTTTCTGCAACGGTATCGAGAATTATTCTCGGCATTTTGACCGCCGTAAGTCCGGCGAACCGCCCTATACGCTGCTTTCGTACTTTCCCGTCAATCCCGACGGCACGTCCAACTTCCTGACCATCATTGATGAGTCGCACGTCACGGTGCCTCAAATCGGCGGTATGTACGCCGGAGACCGCGCGCGCAAGGATACGCTCGTGGAGCACGGTTTCCGGCTTCCGAGTGCCGTTGATAACCGGCCGCTCAATTTTGCCGAATTTGAACAGCGTGTCGGACAAACTATCTACACTTCCGCAACACCGGGCAAGTACGAGCTCGAGCGAAGCGGTACGCCAATCTCGCAAGTCATCCGTCCTACGGGGCTCGTGGACCCGGAGATTGTCGTCCGACCGATTACCTCTGAAAATCTTGTGCAAGTCAGACTTGCACAAGGAGAAAACAGCCGTATGGGAAGTCAATATCCCGGACAGGTCAAAGATTTCATCGATGAGGCGGAAATGGTGACGAAGCGCGGAAGTCGCTCGATGGTGACGGTGCTTACCAAGAAAATGGCGGAGGACCTCACCACATTCCTTGCCGAGAAAAAGATAAAAGTGCGCTACATCCACAGCGATGTGAAGACCATCGAACGTATCGAGATACTCACGGATTTTCGCAAGGGGGTTTTCGATGTGCTTGTGGGGGTCAACCTCCTGCGAGAAGGCCTCGACCTCCCTGAGGTGGAATTAGTAGCGATACTCGATGCCGACAAGGAAGGGTTTTTGCGCAGCGAAACCTCGCTCATTCAAACGATAGGCCGTGCCGCGCGCAACGTACTGGGGCGCGTCATTCTCTATGCGGACAACATGACGGGCTCGCTTGAGCGCGCCATAGGGGAAACGAATCGCAGGCGCGCGATACAGGAGGCGTACAACAAGAAACACAACATCACGCCGAAAACTATTGAGAAACGCATCCACGATATTGTCGGCGACATAGAGCGTACGCGTAGTCGGGCAGTAAGCGAGCTTGCCGAGCTCGACACGGTGGCGTACGGAGGCGACGTAAAGAAGCTCATCAAAGACAAGCGACAGCAGATGCATGAAGCCGCTGATAGACTCGACTTCGAGACGGCGGCCCTATTACGTGACGAAATAGGGAAGCTCGAAGAGAGGAGCAAGCAGAAGGCAAGAAAATCCAAGAAATCAAAATAAACCATACTACATAATAAGGATGCGGTCGCAGAGTTATTATGTATCTCTCAGAAACGGGTAAAAATGCGGCGTTTCGTGTAAGCTAAGGTGATGAATATCAGAGAAAACATTGCGCTCGCACCGCTCACGACCTTTGAGATAGGCGGCGCGGCGCGGTACATGACCGACGCACGCAAAGACGATGACATTCGCGAGGCAATCCAATGGGCAAAAGGTAAGGGCTTGCAGCTCGTCGTGCTTGCGGGCGGCAGCAATGTGCTCGTGCCCGATGGGGGGCTCGATGCTCTCGTTGTTCGCCTCGTCGGTAATCTCTACAGCGCGTCGGACGGCATTGTAGATGCATGGGCGGGCACAAATCTCCTCGTGCTGATGCGCGCGCTTGGCGCGCAGGGCTGGGGAGGATGGGAGAAGCTCGCCGGTATTCCCGGCACCATCGGTGGCGCGGTACGCGGCAATGCGGGCGCATTTGGCCCGGAAATAAAAGATTTTGTGACAGGGGTTCGCGCACTCAATACGGTAAGCGGCGAAGTGCGGGAATTTACGAGTGCCGAATGCGATTTTTCATACCGCCACAGTTTTTTCAAAGACCACCCGGAGTGGATTATTCTCCGTGTGCAAGTCAGACTTGCACAAGCCGATTCCGCTGTCCTCAAATCGTTAGCAGAGGAAACTATAGCGGAGCGTGAGCGACGGCATCTGCAGAACGTAAGAGCTGCGGGCAGCTTCTTTATGAATCCCAAGGCTTCGCCTGAGATTATTGTGATGTTTGAGAAAGAAAAAGGGATGAAGTCGCGGGAAGGCCGCGTGCCCGCTGGTTGGCTCATCGAAAAGGCGGGTATGAAAGGCGCGAAAATCGGCGACGCTATGGCAAGTCTTCAGCATCCGAATTACATCGTCAATGCAGGAAGTGCGACATCACACGACGTATGCAATCTTGCGCAAATCATCAAGCTTGAAGTATTCAGTCAGTTTGGCGTGGAACTGACAGAAGAGGCGATGATTCTTTAGGTCTTATGTGATAGACTGTCCGCACCTACCCCCTCGGGCAAACCGAGGGACGGTTTGTGTTATATGGACAAAAAAGAAGACGCCTCGACTTCGCTCGGGGCAGGTAAAATCGTCATTAAAGGTGCTCGTACCCATAATTTGAAGAATATCTCGGTTGAAATACCACGCAATAAAATGGTGGTGTTTACCGGCCTTTCGGGTAGCGGAAAGTCATCGCTGGCGTTTGACACCATCTTTGCGGAAGGGCAGCGCAAGTATGTTGAATCCCTATCCGCATATGCTCGCCAATTTTTGCGTCAGATGCAGAAGCCGGATGTGGACGAGATTACAGGCCTCTCGCCAGCTATTTCAATAGACCAAAAGAGCCGCTCCAACAATCCACGCTCGACCGTCGCGACCATTACCGAGATATATGACTATCTGCGCGTGCTCTATGCGCGCGTCGGTAAGCCGCACTGTCTCGTGTGCGGGCGAGAAGTGCGTAAATTATCCAACGAGGAGATCCTAGGATCTGTCTTGGAACTGGTTGACAAGGCCGCACCCGCCTCCGCCAAAGCTCCGGCGAGGCGAGTCGCGAAATTAACCGCAGGCGTGTCAGCCGCGAAAGTCAGGATATCGGCCCCCGTGGTTGTTGGAAGAAAAGGAGAATACTATCAATTGCTCTACGACCTCCTCAATAAAGGATTCGAGAAAGTTGTGGTGGATGGCACGGACAAATCCCTGCGCGAGCGCATCGAGCTCGAGAAACACCACAAGCACGACATCGATGTGGTGGTGGACGAGATATTTGTATCGGAATTCGTAGACGACGCAAAAGCCGCGCGCGAGCGCGCGAGCGAAGCGATAGAACGCGCGCTTGCCGAATCCGAGGGCCTCGTCAAGATTACCGATGCGGGGGGTGCGAGTAGTATCGTGTCTGCAAAATTCATGTGTGCCTACGACGGCTTCTCGTTTCCTGAAATAGAACCCCGCCTCTTCTCGTTTAATTCTCCGTACGGCGCGTGCCCTGAATGTAAAGGGCTCGGAACGAAGTACTTTTTCGGGGATGAAGCGTGTGACGTCTGCAAGGGCGCACGTTTGCGTCCGGAAGCCCTCAACGTATTCTTGGGTAAGGTCACGGGAGAAGAAGGCAAGGGTCCTGTCGAGGGAATGGACATTGTTCGTCTCGCATCGCTTTCAATTCAGGACGCCCAGAATTTCTTCGAAAAGTTGAAGCTCACGAAAAAAGAGCAGGATATTTCGCGCACAGTCATCAAGGAGATAACGAGTCGCCTCCAATTTATGCTCAACGTCGGTATTGAATACCTCACGCTAGACCGCAAGGCCAACACGCTCTCAGGAGGGGAGGCGCAGCGCATCCGGCTCGCGTCGCAGCTTGGTTCGGGACTTGTCGGTGCTTTGTACGTGCTCGATGAGCCGACCATCGGATTGCACCAGCGCGACAACGACAAACTTATCACAACGCTCAAACACCTCCGCGACCTCGGCAACACAGTCTTGGTAGTCGAACACGACGAAGACACTATTTTTGCCTCTGACTACATCGTCGATCTCGGCCCTGGCGCTGGCGTACACGGAGGAGAAATTGTAGCTACGGGCTGGCTTGATGAGCTCCTTACGGCCAAGACCAACAAATCCGGCTCCCGTACGCTTTCATATCTGCGGGAGGAAACGAAGATTGAGATGCCCGAGAAGCGCCGGACCGCCGATAGAGGCAAGATAAAAATCCGCGGGGCGAACAAATTTAATATTGAAAATCTCAACATCGATGTACCGCTCGCAAAGTTTGTCGTCGTTTCAGGAGTTTCGGGCTCGGGGAAGTCGACATTTCTGTATGAGATTCTGCACCGCAATCTACAAGCTCGTTTCGACAAACGGTACCGCACCGCCAAGACCTACAATGCAAAAGAGTTCTCGGGCACGGAATACCTCGGACGGGCGATACTGATAGACCAATCCCCGATAGGCCGCACGCCGCGCTCGAATCCTGCGACCTACACAGGCGCGTGGACGCACATACGCGACATGTTTGCCATGTCGGAAGAGTCTCGCGCTCGCGCGTGGGGGCCGGGGCGCTTTAGCTTCAACGTCAAAGGGGGGCGCTGCGAAGCATGCCAAGGCAACGGCTTGGTCGCCGTCGAGATGCACTTCCTCCCGACCGTCTACGTGACGTGCGATGTGTGCAACGGCAAGCGATTTATGAAAGAGACGCTCGAGGTGAAATACAAGAAAAAGAATATCCACGATGTACTCTCAATGACGGTGGAGGAAGCGTACACCTTCTTCGAAGATATTCCTGCGGTTGCCGACCGCATGCAGAGCATGATGGATGTCGGCTTGGGATACCTTGAGCTCGGCCAGAGCGCCACGACTCTTTCTGGTGGGGAAGCGCAGCGTGTGAAAATAGCGTCGGAACTCTACCGCCCGCTCATCCAGAAGAGCATTTACCTTCTCGATGAGCCGACCGTCGGACTTCACTACGACGACGTCGCAAAACTCATCGATATTCTGCAAAAACTCGTCGAAAAGGGGAATACGGTCGTCGCTATTGAACACAATCTCGATGTATTGAAATCCGCCGATTACATCATCGATATGGGACCCGAAGGGGGAGCAGGCGGCGGCAAAATTGTCGCCAAAGGTACACCCGAGGAAGTCTCCAAAACGGACGGTTCGCACACGGGATACTACTTGAAGCGAGTCTTGAAAAAACGGTGAGACTTTGGTAGAGTCTTCGTTCCGGCCTTGTACCCTTAAGGTTAGCTGTTCCCTCGAAAGGGTGCGTGGGCCGGGCGTTCGTTGTTGTTGCGTCGCGTTGTAGGCCTGCTTACGCAGGCCGGTCGGGCAGGGGGCAGCGTATCGCCCCCTCCCGATTTCCTTTTTATGAACGATACTCGCTCCAAGACTTTGCTTTCAATTATTGTATATCATCCAAATCACAGCTGTGAATTGGAGGATATTGACGAAGAAGTGATTACGACCGATATTCGGCCCACGACTTTGTTTTCAAACCATTTCCCTTTTGTTCCGCGAGCGCGGTGATGAAGCCATCGGCAAGCTGGCGGTTGGTAATCAGAGGTATGTTCATGTCTATCGCTTTGCGGCGGATGATAAAGCCATCGGTGGATTCACGTTGAAATGCGTGCGTCGGGATGTTGATGATGAGGTCAAGAGTTCCCGCCTCGCCGCGGCGAGCTCCGGCGAGTCGAGGCGGGCCTTTCGCAAGCAGGTCAGACACATTGGGATGCTTGGCAGTACTTATTTTGTAGACTTTCTCGCACCTCACACCTTTCTCGGTTAAGAATTCTGCCGTCTGCTCGGTCGCGAATATCTTGAAACCCATTTCTGCAAGGGTTTGGATACCCGGAAGCAGCTTCACTTTGTTCTCTTCCTTACCGAGCGATACCAGTATGTTTTTCCTCGGCAGCCTGAATCCCGCGGCCATCATGGACTTCAAAAGCGCCTCGGAGTATGTATCGCCGAAGCAGGCAACTTCACCGGTCGAAGCCATTTCGACGTAGGAGATCGGATCGGCCCCTTTGATGCGCCCGTATGAAAATTGAGGTGATTTGACTGCGACGAAGTCGAGTTCGAGGGTGCGGTAACTGCCCGCCACATCAAGAGCGAGCATCGCGCGCGTCGCGATGTCGATGAAGTTGTACCCCGTGACTTTCGACACGAAGGGGAAGCTGCGCGAAGCGCGGAGATTACACTCGATGACCTGCAGCCTGTTGTCCTTTGCGAGGAATTGAATGTTGAATGGCCCCGTGATGTTCAATTCTTTCACGATACCTTTGGCGATGTGTTTTGCGCGCCGTATGGTCTCTATGTAGGTGCGCTGCGGAGGCAAGACCACGGTCGCGTCGCCGGAGTGCGTGCCCGCATTTTCTACGTGTTCGGTAATGGCGTACACGACCAGTGCTCCTCTCTTTGCCACCCCGTCTATTTCTATCTCGCGGGCGTTTTCGATGAATTTAGAAATGACGACAGGATGGTCGGAAGAAATATCAACGGCGCGTTTTAGAAATTTCACAAGCGAAGTCTTGTCGAGCGAGACGCTCATGGCTGCTCCTGAAAGTACGTAGGAAGGCCGGACGAGGACCGGGTAACCCAACTTTTCAGCTGTCTGCACTGCGGCGGTGAGTGTCGTGAGTTCCGCCCAATCGGGCTGGTCGATGCCGAGTCTGTCGAGAAGCTTCGAGAAGACGTGGCGATCTTCAGCGCGGTTGATATTCTCCGGCGTGGTGCCGAGAATGCGCACCTTGTTTTTGAGAAGTTTGAGAGCGAGATTGTTTGGTATTTGTCCGCCCGTGGAAACGATGAGGCCCTGCGGACGCTCGAAATCGGTAATGTCGAGGACGCGCTCCAGAGAGAGTTCTTCGAAGTATAGGCGGTCGGATGTGTCGTAGTCGGTCGAGACCGTCTCGGGATTGTAGTTAATCATTATCGTGCCGTACCCTTCACGCTTGAGCGTACGCAGTGCCTGTACACTCGACCAATCGAATTCTACCGAGGAGCCAATTGCGTACGGACCGCTGCCGAGGACCGCTATCTGCTTTTTTCCCCGCACCACGTCGTTCTCTGTGCCGTGGTAGGTGAGATAGAGGTAGTTCGTCTCGGCAGGGAATTCTCCAGCGAGCGTGTCTATCTGTTTGATGACGGGCAAAACTTTAAGCCGTTTGCGAAGCGTGCGAATGTGGGATTCGGTCGCCTTTTTAATGATGGCGAGCTGAGCATCAGAAAATCCCGCTTGTTTTGCTTGGCGCATCAAAGCCGCACTAAGTTTTCTACGTTTCAGTTCCCGCTCCAACGTGATGATGTTTTGCATCTTGTGTAAGAACCATGTATCGATGGAACTCATGTCGTGTATCTTTTCTACCGATACGCCGGCGCGTAGTGCTTGGGCGATGGCGAATACCCGTCTGGCTGTCGGATTTTTTATCTCATCTACGTAGTCCGGTATCTGAAAATTTCCGTTCTTTTGGGCGGTGAGCCCGTATGCGCCTATGTTGAGCATGCGGATTGCCTTCTGAAGCACTTCCTCAAACGAGCGGCCAATCGCCATGACCTCGCCGACGCTTTTCATCTCAGTACCGATGCGCGGAGCGGCATTCTCGAATTTGTTGAGGTCCCAGCGCGGAATCTTCAAGACGACATAATCGAGTGCCGGTTCGAAGCAGGCGGTCGTCTTCTTGGTGACGGAGTTTTTTATTTCGGGGAGGGTGTAGTCGAGCGCTAATTTGGCGGCGACGAAGGCGAGGGGGTATCCGGTAGCCTTCGAAGCGAGTGCGGACGAGCGCGATAGCCGGGCGTTGACCTCGATGACGCGATAGTCCACCTCGGCTCCGCCTTGGCGAGACGGGTCGCCCGTTTGCGGATGAAGGGCGTATTGAATATTGCATTCACCGACGATACCCAGATGGCGGATAGTTTTTATCGCTATTTCACGAAGTCCGTGATATTCGGCATTGGAGAGTGTTTGTGATGGTGCGATGACGATGCTTTCACCCGTATGAATACCCATCGGGTCAAAATTCTCCATATTGCAGACGGTAATGCAGTTGTCGGCACAGTCACGAACGACTTCGTATTCTATTTCCTTCCACCCTCCCAAATATTCCTCGACGAGCACTTGTGACACGTTGCGGAATACTTCCGAGAGTTTTGTGACTAAATCTTTTTCATTCCGTACTACCCCCGAACCTTCGCCTCCGAGCGCGAATCCGGAGCGCACCATAACCGGATAACCGATTTCCTCCGCGGCCTTCTTTGCTTCAGCGACGTTCGATGTGGCGCGACTGCGGGCTGTCTTCACATCTATCTGCTTGAGGCGCTTTACAAAAAGCTCGCGGTCTTCGGTGTCGCGGATGGTCGATACGGGAGTGCCAAGAACCTTCACTCCGTACTTTTTCAGGACGCCCGTTTTTTCGAGTGAAAGTCCGAGATTGAGTGCGGTTTGTCCGCCGAATGAAAGTGCGATTGCGTCCGGCCGTTCTTTTCTGATAACTTCCGTAGCAAATTTTTCGGTGAGCGGAAGGAAGTAAACGGTGTCAGCCAGCTTCTCGCCCGCCTCGCCTTGGCTCGCTCCGTCGAGTCGAGGCGGGTCTGTCTGAACTGTTGCAATATTTGGATTCATCAGAACAACCTTGACGCCCTCCTCTTTGAATGCCTTGATGGCCTGTGAGCCGGAGTAATCAAATTCCCCCGCCTGACCGATACGCAGGCCTCCCGATCCTAAAAGTAGTACCTTGCGGACTTTATGCATATGTTTTCTTATTGTGCAAGTCTGACTTGCTCAACGACGCGATGAACTCATCAAATATCCAGGCGGTGTCGGTGGGTCCGGGACACGCTTCGGGGTGGAACTGCACCGAGCGCCACTGTTCCGTCTTGTGGCGGATGCCTTCGTTGCTTCCGTCATTCGCATTGGAGAACCACTCCTCCCACCCGTTAGGAAGCGTCTTTGTATCTACGGCGAATCCGTGATTCTGAGAGGTGATATAGCATCTCTGGGTAGATGCCTCGATAGCCGGCTGATTCTGCGCTCTGTGGCCATATTTGAGCTTGTAGGTCGAAGCTCCTGCGGCAAGTGCAAGAAGTTGATTGCCGAGGCAAATACCGAGTATCGGCTTGTTGGCACGCATTGCCGCTTGAATATGCCTAATAGTTGGAGCGCATTTCGTGGGGTCTCCGGGGCCGTTGGAGAGAAAAAGCGCGTCGTATTCCTCGCCCGTGAAATCATAGTCCCACGGTATTCGAGTCACGGTCGTCTCTGGCCGGACGAGCGAGCGGACGATGTTTTCTTTCATACCGCAATCGACGGCGATGATTTTTATCGGACCATTCCCATAGATCTGTTTCTTTTTCGGGCTCACACGGGCGACGAGGTTCTCCTCGTTGGGATCGGTAAATTTTTTCGGAGCCTTACCGGTGGAGAGCTGTCCGAGCATGACCCCATGCTCCCGTAATTTTTTCGTGAGGGCACGGGTATCCACTCCCGTAATCGCGGGGACGCCGGAAGCTTTGAGCCATTCCGCGAGCGACTGCTTTGCGGCGTGATGAGAGTATTGCTCCGAGTACTCCGCCACGACCAGTCCGGCAATCTGCATTTTTTGCGACTCGAAGAATTTCTTATCGGGCACGCCGTAGTTGCCGATGAGCGGATAGGTGAGTACGACGATTTGTCCGGCATAGGAAGGGTCGGTGAGACTCTCCACGTAACCTGTCATGCCTGTATTGAAGACGACTTCGCCGGAGGCGCTTTTCGGCGCGCCGAAGCTTTTTCCTTCGAATACCGTGCCGTCTTTGAGGTAGAGCTTCATATCGTTAAGAAAAGTCCCCCAATGGGGGACGGATTGCGGGGGTATAAAAATACACCCGGGTGGGTGTTTTTTGTTGAAATCTCTTTGGAGGTCATTAAAAGCCCATTGTAGCCAACCGGAGTGAAAAGTCAAATCAGATTCGCGGTGGATAACAGTGTTGAACCATTGTTGCGTCTTCGCTCGGACGAAGTGTAAGCAAGCTCCCAATTCGCTCCTCGCTAGCCACAATAAGCCGATTCTGTATAGTGAGACTATGACCAAAGCGGAGCTTAGCAAATTCAAACTTCCCGATGAGCCGGGGGTCTATATCTTCAAAAAGGGCCCGAAGATTCTCTACATCGGCAAGGCAACGTCGCTGCGAGACCGCGTGCGAAGCTATTTCTCATCAGATTTGGTCAAAGGGCGCGGTGAAAGAATTGTTGCGATGGTGGCCGAGGCGAAATCAGTTGCACACACGAAGACGGGTTCGATACTCGAAGCTCTGATACTCGAAGCTACTCTCATCAAGAAGCATCAGCCGCCGTACAATGTCGACGAGAAAGATAATAAGAGTTGGAACTATGTTGTCATTACAAAAGAGGATTTCCCACGCGTGCTTGTCATTCGCGGCCGCGAACTCTTCGGGCTGAACGCTACAAGCTACAAACTACAAGCTGTTTTTGGTCCGTTTCCGCACGGTATGCAGCTTCAGGGAGCGATGAAGATTGTCCGCAAGATATTCCCATTTAGGGACGCGAAGTGCGTGCCGTGTCCAGATCAGCGGAAGAAGCAAGGTGTCGCCTTGCTAGCAAGGCGACACCTTGCTATCTGCAAGCCGTGTTTCAATCGGCAGATAGGACTTTGTCCAGGAGTATGCACCGGAGAGATAAGGAAAGAAGAATATGCGCAGCGCGTCAGGCACATCTGCCAGTTTCTTTCCGGGAATTTCAAAGGTCTGAAGCGCGCGCTCGCGCGCGAAATGAAAGCGGCGGCGGCTGCGGAGAAATTCGAGGAAGCTACACAGTTGCGGCGGCAAATACATGCGCTCGAACACGTACGGGACGTCTCACTCATTAAAGATGAGCATCGTGTTGCTTCTGGTGGAGGCGTGCGCATCGAAGCATACGATGTCGCGCATACCAGTGGGACGGAAACGGTCGCGGTGATGACCGTCGTACACGGCGGCGAGGTAGTAAAGGCCGCATACAGAATGTTTAAGATAAAAACAGCGACCAACGACGACGCGGCCTCGCTCAAAGAAGCGCTTTCGCGACGTCTCAATCATCCAGAGTGGCCTCTGCCGCGTGTCTTTGTCGTTGACGGGGGAAAAGGGCAGATGAGAGTGGCGCAAGGTGTTCTCAAAGCGGCGGGGGTGGAAGTACCTATCGTTGGGGTAGTGAAGAACGAGCGCCATAAGCCGGAGCGACTCATCGGGGACAAGCGGGCGATAGAAGCCTACGAAAAAGATATTCTTCTTGCGAATAGCGAAGCCCACAGATTTGCTATTTCTTGGCATAGAAAACGTCGACAGCGAATAAGTTTCAAATAACAAGTAGCAAGTATCAAACAAGTATCAAAACAAAAAGTATCAATTGGATACTTGATACCTGAAACTTGATACTTCCACAAAGTGATATACTTTGTGGCATGGCACGCACGAGCGTCGGTATCTTGCGCGGAGGGACATCGAGCGAATACGAACTTTCGCTCAAGACGGGTGCGGCGATGCTCGCAGCGCTTCCCGAAGAGCGGTACGATGCGCGCGATATTTTCATAGACAAGCGTGGATACTGGCATCTACGCGGAATGCCCACGGATTCTTCGCGGGCGCTCTCGCAAGTCGACGTTGTTTTGAATGCATTGCATGGAGGTGTGGGCGAAGACGGTACCGTACAGCGTATCCTTGAGCGCGCGGGAGTACCGTATGCCGGCGCGCGCGCCCAAGCTGCGGCGCTTTCACTCAATAAGATTCGCGCACGCGAAGTATTGCAGCAGGCAGGCATTCGCATGCCGCATGCCGTTTCTTTCAACCTCGGCAACGCACTCACGACGGGAGAAATGTCCCACCTCGTATTTTCGCAATTCGGACCGCCATATATCGTAAAACCGGCGCAGGAAGGTGGCTCACACGGCATCAAAATGGCCATGACGCTTCTCGAACTACCCGATGCACTCGGCGATGTATTGGATGCATTTGGTGTGGTACTTGTGGAACAATATATACGCGGACAAGAGGTGAGCGTCGGCCTCATCGAAGATTTTCGCGGCGATGAGTTGTACGTGCTTCCGCCTGCGCATGTGGAGATACCCGACGATGCGGATTTTGTGGAATTCGCTCACCACCAAGGCGGGGGCTTGCGTCACAATGTGCCGAGTAATTTTACGCAGGCCGAGAAGCAGGCGATTGCCGACCTCGCCCGCGCGGCACACCGCGCGCTCGGACTCTCGCACTTCTCGCGCGCCGACATGATTCTTACCCCTCGAACTGTCTACCTCCTAGAAGTAAACGCGATTCCCGGCCTGTATCCCGGTGCGTCATTTCCGCCGATGCTTGAGAGCGTCGGTTCGTCCGTGCCGGAGTTTCTGCGACACGCGATAAAGTTGGCGATGCGGTAGCTTTCATATGGGTTTGGAACCAAAACATAGTCCGCGAAGACCCGATGGAGAAAAAACGTCGCTCGCCCAGGAGGTTAAATGGAACGAGGGGATGAATGCATACCAGCAGCACCTCGATGAACTCAAGTTAACACAGGAGGATCTGAAAAAGAAGATTCTTGATGTGGGTGCAGACTTCGGTCATTTTGCTGAAATCGCAAAACAGAAAGGATATAAGGATATTTATAGTATTGATATTGAACATCCGGCTGACATGTATCTTTTAGATACGGATGTGGGCCTAGGAGCAGGCAAACTTATTGTTGCTGACGCTTTTCAACTGCCTTTTAAAGATAAAACATTTGATATTGCTATATCATTTTGTGCGATGCCCAACATCGCCGGCGGGGAGAACCCCGTCGATTATAGAAACCGCGTTAAAAAAGTCTGTCAAGAGATGCTTCGAGTTGTCAAAGAGGGGGGAGAAATACGTATGGCACGAGTCGTTTTTCGGGACGATCCAACTGATAAACGTGAACGTGCCACGCAAATCAAAAAAGCACTCGAGTGGTTCAATAAGTCGCGACACTTCGAAGTTGTCACTGATGCAACAGGTGAAATAAATGGACATCCATCATATCTAATCCGTATAAAAAAATTGTCGTAAGAGAAAACCAATACTATTGTGGACCAGCGGGGGATCGAACCCCGGACCTCCTCATTGCAAATGAGGCATTCTACCACTGAACTACTGGCCCTCGTGTGAAGTTATAGCAGATAATCAGCCATTTTAAAACTATTCATACATCTGATAAGCTCTATGTCTGGACACGAATCACACTATGAAAACAACCCTCCCAAAAAATTTGTACGGACACATTGCCGCTCTTGCTAAAGAGAATCCCGATAAGGTCGCGCTACTCGGCGTCGATGAGAGGGGAACTGTTGTCGAGAAAATAACGTATGCGGACCTTCTTGAAAAGGTAACGGCAGCTGCCGCGGAGTTGAAAGGTCTTGGATTGGTGAAGGGGGACCGAATCGCGCTCGCTTTTCGCAATTCGCCCGCGCTTCTCATTTGGAGTTGGGCTGCGTGGGCGACGGGCATCGTTACGGTGCCGATGGATACCAAGCGGGATACACCCGAGCTCTACGAATACAAGATTAATCTGAATAAAGCGAAAGTACTCATTCTTGAGCGTGGCATTCAGGCCGTCAAACTCCCTGGAGTCCGTATCAAGGTACATATGGAATTCGCTGCGGCGGGTGATGCGACGGTCGCTTGGGAGAAGGGACTCTCACACCAGGCGCTCGTGCTCTTTACTTCGGGGACGACGGGTCATCCCAAGGGTGCGATGCTCTCGCTCGAAAATCTGCTCGTCAATGCCGACGGTATCCGGCAGTGGCTCCGCATTACCGGCGATGATACATTCCTCGTCAATCTTCCGCTCCATCACATCAATTCCACCACATTCTGTCTTTCTACCTTGCTTGCGGGGGGCACTATCGCAATCCCGCCCAATTATTCCAACTCAAACTTCTGGGCTCAAATGGCAAAGACAGGGGCGACCGTTACGTCGATAGTTCAATCTATTCTTTTTGACCAAGTAAGCCGCGAAAAAGAATTTGAGGCAGTCAAAGGAAATATAAAACTCGACCGCATCCAGATAGGATCGGCTCCCGTCGTCACGCACACGGTACAAGAATTTAGGAAAAGGTTTGGTATTGCCGTGTATCAAGGATACGGGCAAACGGAGACGGCGCTTCGCGTCACCGGCGTACCGATGGATATATCCCAAGAGCTCTACGAGCAGCTTGTCGAGGAGAATTCTATCGGTACAGCAATGCCATGGGCCGACCTCCAGATTTCAGACGAAGAAGGAAAATTTCTCGATGAAAAAGAAGAAGGGGAGTTGGTAGTCAAAGGCCCCGCTATTATGGAAGGATATCTGGGCCGCGAGCCCGCGTTCCGCGATGGCTACTTTCAGACCGGCGACATAGGATATTTCACCGTCATTGACGGCCGGAAATTTTATTATCTGAAAGGCCGCAAGAAAGAAATTATCATAAAGGGCGGCGTCAACATTTCGCCCGTCGCCGTGGAAAATGCCTTGAAGAAAATCTCGTCCGACATCGATCAGGTACACGTCGTTTCCGTCCCCGACGAGCGGTACGGAGAAGAGGCGGGCGCTGTCATCTCGTGGAAGGAAGGAGTGGATGAGGAAAGCGCCAAACGCCGCTTGAAGAGCGCCTTCCTTCTCGGGACACCGTACCTAAGCGCGTACGAAACTCCGAAATACATCACGTCGCTTGCGAGCGGATTGCTCCCGATGACTTCGACGGGAAAAGTGCAGCGCAGCGTTTTGAAAAGCCAATTGCCCTATGAACGCTTTGAATCGATATACGGCCTCCTCAAAACTCCGAAGCTTCGATTCAGCGTCTTGCACCGCGATTCTCGCTGGCTCCCCGCTTCATTCGATCTGTACAACAAGTGCTGGGCGCCGCTCACCATGGAGCGGTCCGCGTACGAAAAACAGACCTCGCGAGTGCTCACTGTTCTTGCCGCAAAGCCGGATGATTCACTCGCGGGACAAATCGCACTCGTCCGTACCAACCTTTCGGCAGATGAAATTTTGAAGAAATCTTATGCAGAAATGCTCGAGCCAGGAGTTGCGGACCGCGACGGAACAGCACTTGTATGTGTTTCTATTTGCAGCGCGGACTATCGTGCAAAAGATATTCCTGTGGTTGAGCGTGTTCCCGATATTGCAGAGGTTGAAACATATCTTCCGAACGACCCTGTGTATAGATTTCATCAGAAGCCGAAAGGGGGAGGCGAGGGAGCCGAACTTGTCGGACTTATTCCGAATGGCCGACCCGAAGACAAAAGCTCTCTCGGCTACAACATGCTCCTCAAATATCCGCAGCCGGCCAATATTACGATTACTGAAGATGCGCCCGTTTCAAATCAACTCATCGAAGTCGTGCTCCTGCTCGCGCAGGACCTCGGTATCAAAGACGTCTACGCCTACTCGCGACCCGGCGGCCTTGCTGCGTTTCTGTCCACAAAGTAAGTTTTCTATCTCTTGCGCGTCTTTGCATATACGAGTAGAGTGAATCTACGACTGTTCGTTCATCAGTTAAATAAAAAGGAAACACACCAATGACCCCTGTCACTGGAAATGCCGAGCGCGTCCCTCTCGCCGAATTTTTCGGTTACCCGCCCGTATCCCGCGATACGGTGCGCCTTGTTGCCCCGCTCTCCAAGATTACCCCTGTACCTGTCGATTCAGTCGACAGAACTCCCCGACAACTCGCCCAAGACGCGAGACAATTTCTTGATGGTGCCTAAGCATCATCGCCAACTGACCTTTCTGCTCTTTTTTGGCCGCCGAGGATTATTTCTTATGATTCTCGGCGGCCGCCCTCTTATCCTTTTCGCGTTCTTGACAATTTAACGTGGTACGGCATCATGGCGTGGAATGTAAGTTTTCCACAACTTATAAATATTTGAGTGGAAAGGTTGGTTTACATTATTTTAGAGGAAACACATACAAAAGAATCATGGCTAAGAAGCTATACGTCGGCGGGCTGCCCTACAGCACGTCCGACACAGAGCTCAAAGACGCTTTCGCGCAATGCGGAGCCGTCGAGTCGGCTGTCATCATCATGGACAAGATGAGCGGTCGTTCGAAGGGTTTCGGATTCGTGGAAATGGCATCTGATGAAGATGCACAGAAGGCGATTGAGATGTGGAATGGCAAGGACTTCGGCGGACGCTCGCTCACGGTAAATGAGGCGCGCCCGATGGAAGACCGACCTCGACGCGATTTTCGTAGCGGCGGCGGCAACGATCGCGGCGGTTACGGCGGCGGACGGGGAGGCAATGGAGGCGGAAGCGGCGGCAGAAGCTGGTAGCTTCCCGTTCATTGTTTTTGAAACGACCCCGACACTACGTCGGGGTCGTTTTCCACATGTAAGCAAGCGGGGTAGAAGAATATCGCGCATAATACGGGGATGAAATACGGAGCACTCCTTGGATGGGGCATTGTCATTTATGCCGTCATGTCTTTGTTGTGGTCGGGCCTCGTCATATACGGCATGGCAGACTCGCTCCTGTCGCTCATCCTTAGGTTATGCGTGCTGATAGTAGTGACGACGATAGCCGGCCGTTCGCTCCGTTTTCATTCGTGGAAAGACATTCTTCCGTACTCGATTTTTTGGGCCGGTACGATGGCTCTGCTTGACGCGGTCTACACGGTACCTTTCTCGGGGTGGTCCATATACGCCGACTGGCTTCTCTGGGTAGGGTACGCACTGGTCGCGATTATTCCGCTCCTTACTCCATTGAGGAACCGGCTTCCCCGAGAGCACGAAGCGTAATATGCGCAGCATTTCGTTGCGAGAACCGGCTCGCGCATCTTCTTTGTCCGGCGCGAGTCTGCTTTCGCTCCATCGCTTCTTGTTCCGCTTTGCGTTTGCCGGCGCAAACATTTTCGCCTGGGTCTTCATCTTTCAATATTTTTATCTGGTCGAGCCGAGCATCGGGTACGGCCTCGCACGCACCGCGCTCCTCTATGCGCTTTCGCACACGGTCACGGCTCTTGCCACCCCGTATGCGGCGCGTCTGCTCCGCTCCGGTTCGCGACGGGTGTGTATATCCGCGGTTATCATCGCCGCCGCATCCTTCGTCGTGCTTGGCGCGGCCTTCTCCGGCTTTTGGGGAGCCGCTTACACGTCAACCGCGCTCACGGTATTTGCTATCGGTCTCGGTTTCTACCGCGCTTTGTATTGGATACCGTACGAATTGGAAGTAGAGGCGACGGGAAAGGGTCCGGCGCGCCTGTATGTAGAGTTCGTCGTTGCTCTCGCTCCGCTTCTCGCCGGATTCTGTATTGTCACCGCGACGCTCGGGCCGCTCCCGCTCTTGTATGCGGGAGCGGCCGTCATGCTGCTCTCGGCGGTACCGCTCGTATATCTGCCGGAGATGTACGAGAAGTTTTCATGGGGTTACCGGGAGACGTTCGGGCATTTGGTCGAACCCGCAAACCGCCCCATAACACGGAATGCCTTCTTCGAGGGGATGGCCGGAGCGGGGCTCCTCCATTTTTGGCCTCTGGCACTCTTTCTCATCACGGGATGGTCGTATGGAATGTTGGGGGTTATTCTCACACTCACTTTTTTCATCTCGATACTCGGCCGCTCGTTTATCCGGAAAAGTATCCGCCGGAGCGGTCTCCATGCATCCAAACTCTTGAGAACTGTCCTTGCGGTGACACCGTGGGCATTCCGCGCGCTCGTGGGGACGCCGCTCGGCGCGGTTCTCGTCGATTCGTATTTCCATACCACCGCGCCGCGGCGTTTCGGAGTGGATCCGCAGGCCTTCGAGCAAGCGGCGGATGCGGGTTCGTATATTGATGAGTACACGGCGCTCAAAGAGATGGGTCTCGCGCTCGGCAGAATCGCGCTCTGCATAGTGGGGACGCTCGCGGCTTTCTCGGTGTCGCTCCCCGCAGCTTTCATCATCGTATTTTTCTGCGCGGCGCTTGCTTCGGTCGCTCTCTCGCTCGATTCGCGCTAAGCAAAAAGTGAAGCGATTACTTCTTTGACGAGATTGCCGTCGGCTGTACCCGCAAATTCCTTCATAACGATGCCTGTGAGTTTACCCGCTCCCGATGCATCGGCGACACCAAGTTCTTCTTTTTTTGCGCGGGCGACTTTCTCGATGTCTTCTCGGCTTGCCATCTGTGGCAGGTAAGATTCTATAATTTTCAATTCGCTCAATTCTTTGTCCGCGAGCTCGGCGCGGCCGCCCTTTGCATACACGTCCGCCGCTTCTTTGCGTTGTTTCCCGAGCCGCTTGAGTACGGTGAGAGCATCAGCGTCAGCAAGTTCTTCCGTGGGCTTCTGACCTTTTGCAACGAGTTCATTCGTAAAAGCAGCCAGAGCTCCCCGCAGAGTATCCACGCGAAGCGAATCGCGGGCCTTCATCGCAGCGGTCATGTCGGTGCGTATTTGTTGAGTGAGCATGGGGGAAAGTATATCACTCATAAAAAGCAACGCCGTCGGCAAGGGGCCGACGGCGCTTTCATGTTGAACTCTTGAGCTCAGCGGCTCAGAGCATTCGTTCGCGGCGCAATCCATCGCGAACAGCACAAGGGCCAGTAGCGCGAGTGCCACCAGCCCTGAAAAACCCCATAGAAGCCAAAGAGCTATCTGACGCATCGGCGTCTCCCTGTTGCTGAGTGTCGTCATATTGTAATATCAATAAGACAGATTGTCAACTCTTACCCTCACCAAACTCACGCGTGTTAAAATGCGTTCATGGAATGGCTTGTTATCGGACTTCTCGTAGCAAATCTGGCACTTCTTGCCTTCCTTTTCATACGTAAGCCAGCGAGTGCACAAGACCCGCAGAGTATGGTGCTGCTGCAAAATCAGATGCAGGAGCTGTCGCGCTCCATGGAAAGCAAGCTCGGCGAAGGGACGACACGCATGTTCGAGTCAATGAAGACGCAGTTCGGCGAGTCGCAAAGACTCGCCTCCGATATTCGTGACCTCGTTGCGAAACAACTCACGGAGGTGCGCGTCGAGCAGACCAAGACCAACGAATCGACAACGCGCTTCATGGTGATTGCCGAACAACTTGCGAACCTTGAAAAAGTCTTGAAGCACCAAAAACAGCGGGGGAATCTGGGCGAGGCGTCGCTTGAGCTCATACTTTCGAATATTTTGCCGCCCGGCTCGTACAAGATGCAGTATGAGTTTCCGGGAGGAGAGACGGTGGATGCCGTCGTCGTGACGAAAGAGGGTGTCATTCCGATTGACGCGAAATTCTCGCTCGACAATTACCAGCGCTTGGTGAATGCGATAGACGACACGCAACGCGCGGAATTGGAGAAGCAATTCAAGAATGACCTCAAGATGCGCATCGATGAGACCTCGAAATACGTACGCCCCAAAGATGGCACGTTGCCGTTTGCCTTTATGTATATTCCAGCCGAAGCGATTTACTACGACCTTCTCATCAACGAGGTCGGCTCGGTCAAGGTAAACACGCGTAATCTCATTGATTACGCATACAACGAAAAGAAGGTCATCATCGTTAGCCCTACGACCTTTGCCGCATATCTCCAATCAGTACTCTATGGCTTCAAAGCGTTCAAGATAGAAGAAACGGCAAAAGATATCGCGAAAAATGTGGAAGCTCTCGGAAGGCATCTCAATGCGTATCAGGATTACTACAAAAAACTCGGCGCATCGTTGTCTACAACAGTGAACCACTTTAATGCGGGCTCCAAGGAGCTTGGCAAAATAGATAAAGACGTCCTTCGTATCACGGGTGAATCGGCTGAGTTAGAAACGCCGCTCTTGGAGCGGCCTGTTGCACAACAAGAAAGTTGACCCCGGACGCAATACATGCCGGGGTCATTGGCGAATTCCTCTGAGTATCCAGGCACTGTATGCCATGAACGCTAGAGCACCGAGTTTGAAAGGCTCACTGTTTTCGGACAGCATTTCCGGGACATTAAAAAACGTTATGGGCACGTAGATAGCCACACCCGCTATGGCGGCCCATTTCGCGTTAACAATGTCTTCTTCAACTTGCTTGACCGGCGGCTCTTCTTCTGGCTGCCACTTCGGTTCGTCTTTCTTCTCAGGAAACAGATCTATGGGCATGGGCGCCTCCTCTATTCTTGCCCAAGCGCATCGTCTACCTCCGCCTTGAGGATGTCAAATCGCTTGCGCTTGAGCTCCATATGTCGTAAACTGCGCGCTTCATGGCTAAAATCGCTATTATAGAGACGGGCGGGAAGCAGTACGTTGTCACGCAGGACAGCGTTTTGGATATTGAAAAACTCAATGGGCACAAGACGGGCGACAAAGTAACCTTCGACAAGGTGCTTTTGACCGACGACGGCAAGGAAACCACGGTAGGAGCGCCGTACGTAAAGGGCGCCACGGTTTCGGCGGAGCTCGTCGAGGAAGGCCGCGAGGCAAAAGTGACCGTAATCCGCTACCGTCAAAAGAGCCGCTATTTCAAGAAAAAGGGGCATCGGCAACCTTTTGCAAAAGTGCGCATCACCGCATTACCGTAACCCACAAGTCTGACTTGTGGGTTTTAGCGTCTGCTCTCGAGGGCGCTTTTGATGGTTTCGGGGTCAGCGTATTCGAGTTCGCTGCCCGTCGAGAGCCCGCGGCCAAGCGCAGTAACCATCAAGGCGTCGCCTTGATGGTTTTTTAACAACTGCTCGCGGACTTGGATGGCTGTGGCGTCGCCTTCGGGATTTGCGGGAAATGCCAAGATTATTTCTTGGAGCCCCGACTTTATACGTGCCGGGAAGGAATCGAGCAGTTGTTTGATGCGTAAATTGTTGGTCTTTTCGGATGCAAGCGAGATGGTGCCGCCGAGTACGAAATAGAATCCTCGGTACGTCCCGCCGCGCTCAAGTGCCGCGATGTCGGCATCGGAGGCAACGACTGCGAGAAATTTCGGGTCGCGCTGCGGGTTCGAGCACATACTGCAAAGCTTCGCGTCGCTGCTGGAGAAGCGCATACACTGAGGGCATTGCCGCACCGAGCCGCCGAGCGACTGCACGGCCTCGACTAATTCTTTGCGTACAGAAGGGGAGCTACGCAAAAGGAATTGCACAAAACGCTGCGCTTGCCTCGGGCCGATGCCCGGAAACTTTTGGAAAAGGGAAGTCAGCCGCTCAAGAGAGTCCATAAACAAGAGTATAGCGTATAGAGTATGGGGTATAGAGGGGATGCCCCCGCCATACGTGGTACGCAATACTCTATACTTTTTTGCTAAAACGGGGCGCTGCCCGCTTCGACCTCCGTCTCCGGGTTGAAGTCGCCGAAGTCGCTCTTGTCGATGGAAAGGAAGGTGGTCTTCTCTTCGTCGAAGCGGAGGTCAATCTTTCCGACAGGCCCGTTGCGGTGTTTTTCCACTAGTATCTCGGCGATGCCTGGACGGTCGGAATTGTCACTCATTTTGTCTTCGCGGTGGATAAACATAACAACGTCGGCGTCTTGTTCGATAGATCCGGAATCGCGGAGGTCCGAGAGTCGCGGGCGGCCGCGGCGTTGTTCGACCGCGCGGGAAAGCTGCGAGAGTGCAAGCACCGGTATTTCAAGCTCGCGCGCCATCGCTTTGAGTGAGCGGGAAATCTCGGTGACTTGCTGCACAAGGTTGTCTCCACCGCGTGCATACGTGGGCGTGATGAGTTGGAGGTAGTCCACGATAATAAGCCCGAGGTTTTTTTCCATTTTGAGACGACGGGCGACGGAACGCATCGCGAGCACGGTAGTCGAGGCTTTGTCATCTATATAGATAGGCGCTTCGGCGAGGACTCCCATACCTTGTTGCAATCGCTCAAATTCGTCCTCGTCTTTTATCTTTCCCGTACGCAGGCGCCACGAATTCACACCGGCTTGCGCCGCGAGCATGCGGTCCACCAGCTGCTGCGAACTCATTTCGAGAGAGAAGATGCCGACCGCGACACCATGCTTGGTAGCGGTCTGACGTGCGATGTCGAGCGCAAGGGCGGTCTTACCCATCGAGGGGCGCGCGGCGAGGATGATGAGATCCGATTTTTGGAAGCCCGCAAGAAGGTTATCAAGCTGTGGAAAGCCGGTCGGTATGCCGCGCATTGAGCCGCTGTGCTTTTGCAAACTCTCAAGGCGCTCCCACGCTTCGGCGAGCTCGTCTTTGATGGCGGTAAACGAGCGTAGCATCGGCGTCTGAGTCACCGAGAAAACCGCCGATTGGGCTTCGTCGAGAATGATTTCGATGTCGCGATCCTCGGCGAAACCAAGCTCCCCGATCTTGGCGGCGGCATCAATGAGACTTCGCAATACGAACTTTGTCTGTACTCCCTGCGCGTAGTGGCGCGCGCTCCCGGGAGAGGCCGCCGCGCCGACAAGCTCCGAGAGGTAGCTCGCTCCTCCTATCTCGTTTAAGAGCTTCCGTTCTTTGAGCTTACTCGAGAGGGTAACGACATCAATCGGTTCGCCTTTCGCGAAAAGCCCGAGCATGGCATCGAATATCGTCCGGTGTTTGCCCGCATAAAATGAATCCACGCCGACAAGGTCGGCTACTTCATAAATGGCGTTCTGGTTGAGCATCAGAGCACCCAAGAGGGCCCGCTCCATCTCAATGTCTTGCGGTGGAATTTTTACGGCAGTTACCATGGAGCGATTCTAGCATCGAACCTACCCCAGCGTTTTCTGCCGCGGTGAGACAAGATGTGTCTTTCATGTGGACATTGACAGGATAACTCCTACTTGATATAAGGTAAGACACGAGGTATAATAAGAGTCAAATATGCTATCTTTTCAGCCAAAATCGGTAACCAAAGACCTACTCTCCAATCTACCGGAGCGCTCTCGCCGTGTCCTCACGGACCGTTTTGGACTTGCGGGAAAGGGTGAACGCCGTACACTCGACGCCATCGGACAGGAATACGGCATTACCCGTGAACGCATCCGCCAGATTGAAAATCACAGCATCTCGGCAGTTCGCGATTCCGATGCATACGCCGCACTCACACAGCACTGGGAAAACCTCAAGGCCGAAGTCGCCGCGCTTGGCTCTGTGCTTTCTGAGGAAACGATTCTACAGGCTCTCGCAAAAAATGAAGCCGAGCGCAACCACCTCCTCTTCCTCCTCACCGTCGGACATCATTTCAACGACCGCCGTGAAGACAACGACTTTAGGGCGCGCTGGCATGTCGACGAACAGCTTGCTGAACAAGTTGAGACGGCGCTCTCAGGCCTCTATGAATCCATCGAGTCGAACAAACTCACGCCCGAGGAAGAATTCTTGGAACTCTTTGCAAAACATCTCAAGCAGGCGGGTGTGAAGAACCGCTCGAATGAAGCGCTCCCGCGCTGGCTTCTCATATCAAAGCGCATCGGCAGAAATCCGCTCGGCGAATGGGGCAGGCAGGATTCCCCGCACGTGCGTATCAAGAACACGCGCGATTTCGCCTATCTCACCCTCAAGCGCCACGGCTCCCCGATGCACTTCACCGAAGTCGCCAAGAGCATCGAAAAGCTCTTCGGCCGCAAGACGCACCCTGCGACCACCCACAACGAGCTCATCAAGGACGGCCGCTTCGTACTCGTCGGCCGCGGCCTCTACGCACTGAAGGAATGGGGCTACGAGCCCGGTGTCGTGCGCGACGTCATCGCGGGAATATTGGAGCGCGAAGGTCCGCTTACGCGCGATGAGATAATCGAGCGCGTCAAACGCGAACGCTATGTGAAAGACGCGACCATTGCCGTGAATCTGCAGAACGGAATGTTCATTCGAACGCCCGAGGGTAAATACTCCCTCTCCAAATAGTTGGTAGAACATAGTACGTAGAACGTAGTAAGCCGCGACGGCTCTTTTTATTTTGTCTACACTACAGACTACAAACTACGCACTGCGAACTAGTTTGATGCTAGAATTGGGGAGTGATTGATGAATATGAACAAAAAGGCATCGTCACGTCCACTGACTTGCGGGCCGCGGTCTCTGCGCTCATAGCTTTTGATTTGCACGGCCTTGTCGACGGATACCTCGGCGGATATTGGGCTATCTCACGACTTCTCACGTTGAGCATCTTTTTCTGGGGCCTCTTCGCGGTGCTGTGGAGCATGGTACCGAGTTTGCCACTATTCGCATTCGGCTGGCTTCTCGGCACAGCGCCGATATGGATGCCCGTCGCCGCCCTCATATTGGCCTGGAAAGTGTGGGTGTGGTACTCACATTCGGGCTATATCTTCAAACGCGACACGGTTCTCCTGGAAGTAAAGATGCCGCGCGAGGTCACACGCTCGCCGCGCGCAATGGAGAACGCACTTTCGATGCTCTGGACCGATTCGGGCGAGACCACGTTTCTCAATAGAATTTGGCAGGGGCAGGTGCGCCCCTATTTTTCACTTGAGATAGCTTCATTCGGCGGACAAATCCATTTTTACATCTGGACCTGGCGCAATTGGCAGCCCAACGTCGAGGCGATGATGTACGCATATTATCCGGAGGTCGAAATGGTCGAGGTGGAAGATTATGCATCGAAATTCAGATTTGACCCTGATACACAAGATTGTTTCCCGACCGATTGGCGATTCGAGCCGCGCAATGACGCGTATCCTATCCGCACATACATCGAATTCGAGCTCGATAAAGATCCGAAAGAAGAATACAAGGTAGACCCGCTCGCCGAGGTAATCGAGCGTATGAGTATATTAAAACCTTCGGAGCAGATGTGGATACAAATTGTTGTCACACAGTGCAGAGACCGGCGGCGGAAGAAAGGCGGCGCGTGGTACGAGACCGAAGACCGGTACACAGGAGTCATCAAGGATGAGATTGACGTGCTCCGAAAGCAAACAACTTCTGCCGACCCGAATAACAGAGAGGCGCATGACCTATGGATGTCATACGCCCGCGTGCCGATGTACCGATACACCGAGACCATCAAGGCGATGGACCGCAATATGGGAAAGCATCCCTTCAATGTCGGCATGCGCGGCGTCTACATCGCGGATTCCAAGGACTTCGGCGCTCCCGGCTATACGGGCATCCGTTGGATATGGCGTCCCGTCGGAAATCCACAGTACATGAATCAGCTGCGTCCGCGCCGTTGGGGCAACCCATTCGACTGGCCGTGGCAGGATTTCAATAACATCCGCTGGAATCTCATGATACGTCGCTTTTTTGATGCGTATCGCCGTCGCTCGCACTTCTATTCACCGTGGATTATGCCGCACAACATGATGTCTACGGAACAAATCGCGACTATCTGGCATCCGCCCTCGGCCGCCATTGGAGCGCCGGGTATCGCGCGCATCCCCGCCAAGAAGGCCGAACCACCGGCCAATTTGCCCAAGTAGCAAATTTGGAAGTAACAAGTATCAGGTATCAGGTATCAAATTTTGCCTCGTTGCTTTATTATTGATACTTGTCTGATACTTGCCACTTGATACTTCAGCCCCATGGAACCTCCCGAACAAAAATTAGAAGAATTATTCGACAAAGGTCACGGGCTGATTGAGCGGCTCGGTGAACGCTGGGACCTTCACGCGAACCGGCGCACCGTCATCATCCTCATCATTATCGGTGCGCTTGCGACGTTTTCGTACGTTGAGGTCATACAGCCGCCTGATGCATTTCCGCTGAACCAACTCGTCGAGGTGCCCCAAGGCCAGTCATTGGCAGAGGTCGCGCAGACGCTCAAGGACGGTCAGGTCGTCCGTTCGGCGTTTGCATTGCGGGCAATCGTCAAGCTTCTGGGAAACGAACGGAATGTCCATGCGGGGGACTACCTCTTTAAGGAACCGCTCGACATCTTCAGCGTCGCGTACAAGCTCGCAGTCGGGGCCTACGGCCTCGAGCCGACGCGCGTCCGGATACACGAGGGAGCAACCACCAAAGAAATGGCGACGCTCTTTGACAGGCAGTTTGAGCGCTTCGACGCCGACAACTTCCTCGCGCAGACAAAATTGCAGGAGGGCTACCTTTTCCCCGACACGTATTTCTTTTTGCCGAACGTCACTGAAGACACCGTCATTCAAGCGATGCGGCAGAATTTTGATACGCAAATCGCGCCGCTTCTGCCTCAGATAGCGAGTTCGACGCACTCGCTTTCGGACATCGTCGTGATGGCATCTATCATCGAACGCGAAGCGCACAACAGTGTCGACCGTCGGAAAATATCGGGAGTTCTCTGGAATAGGATTGCACGCAATATGTTGCTGCAAGTCGACGTCACCTTTCTCTATACGGTGGGCAAGGGGACGTACCAAATCACGATGAAAGACCTCCTCACCGATTCGCCTTACAATACCTATAAATACAAGGGTCTACCGCCCACTGCTATCGGGAGCCCCTCACTCGATTCACTGAAAGCGGCCATAGACCCCATCGTGAGTAACAATCTCTATTACCTCGCAGACAGAAATGGCGTCACCTACTTCAGCAAGACCTACGCCGAGCATCTTCGAAAAAAGAATTTGTATATCGGCAGCTACTAGGTAGTGTATTCTTATCGAATGGCGCACAAGGTTTTTGTCGGTTTGTCTGGAGGCGTCGATAGCGCCGTATCGGCCGCGCTCTTGAAGGAGCAGGGCTACGACGTCGTCGGGGCGTTCATAAAAATATGGCAACCAGAATTTATCGAATGTACCTGGCGGGAAGACAGACTCGACGCGATGCGTGTGTGCGCGGCGCTCGGCATACCATTTCGAGAAATTGACTTTTCAAACGAATACAAAAAAGAAGTCGTCGACGCACTCGTGCGCGATTACGCACGCGGTGTCACTCCCAATCCTGACGTGTTGTGCAACAGCCGGATAAAATTCGGTTCATTTGCGCAGTGGGCAAAAGCGGAGGGAGCGCACAATATCGCCACCGGCCACTATGCGCGCAAGAGGGAAGTCGGCGGCCACCTGGAGCTGGTACGCGCCCGGGACCTTTCGAAAGACCAGTCATACTTCCTGTATCGTCTCGGGCAGCTCGACTTGGCGCGCACTATGTTTCCGATTGGCGGAATGCTGAAATCAGAAGTCCGTGCGCTCGCACACAAATTTAATCTGCCGGTCGCCAAGAAACCGGACAGTCAGGGACTGTGCTTTGTGGGTGAAGTCTCCATGGCCGAATTCCTCAAGCGTTTCATCCCCGTGGTTCCGGGTGCCATTCTTTGTGAGGACAAAGTAGTCGGCGAACACGAAGGCGCACCGCTCTATACCGTCGGTCAACGGCACGGCTTCCGGACGTCGCAAGAGTCCGCCTCGCATCCGTACTATGTGATAGGCACGGACGTTGCACAGAATCACGTGTACGTCTCGGCGCGCCGGCAAGACGCAGAGCGTCCGGCTACGGCTCTTACTGACGTCCATTGGGTGTACCGGGAACCAAAAATGCCTTGCGTCCTACAAGCACAAGCCCGGTATCATGAGCAAAGCGTCGGGGCAACGATAACGAAAGAGGGCGAAAGGTATATCGCGACGTTTGATCGGCCGCACATTGTATCGCGCGGTCAATCTCTCGTTTTCTATCAACCGGCGAGCGGGACTGATGAAGGCGACGCCTGCCTCGGAGGAGGCACTATTCAGTAAGTATCAAATTACAGGTATCAAGTACCAAACTTGAAACTTATACACTTATTATTTTCCTGATACTTGTTACTTGATACTTGTTACTTACAATGCATGCATGGGTGCGATATTTTCCCGGATGATCTGGTTCTTTGTGGTTGCAAGCCTTCTCGCATACGCCGCATATCTCTTGGCGGGTAAGATTGTCCACGCGGAGGCATCCGGCGAGAATCTCCCCACCATCGTCCGCGACGAGCTCGGGAAGGGTGTCCACCACTTATCGGGGATGATTATGGTACCCACGCCCTGCGACCAACTTTCCGTGCGGGTCGAGCCCCGCTCGAATACCGCGTTCGTACTGGTTTTCCGCACATGGCGCGAACCTTCCGTCGATTGCAAAATGGAAGAAGCGCCGCGCTATTTCCGGGCAATCTTCTTCGCGCCGTCGACCGGCGTCGGATTCAGCGCAACCCTCGATGGTATCGGTTTTCCAATCACTGTGCTCCCCGCACTATCGAGCCGCATCACGCTTGAATAATTATGTCACCTACCGCATCTTCTCCTCGCCGATCCCGTCCACAGACGACTGGCCTTCGTCTTCACCCGCACATACTCATCACAAAAGCAGACGGCGAGCAGGAACCGTTTGATCCCGCCAAGCTTGAACACTCCCTCGCACTCTCCGGCGCGAGCTCGACCATGCGTGCCAAGGTCTTAGCGCACGTCATGCATGAATTACAGCCCGGCCCCAGTAGAGACGCGGGCTCTAACGGGGCAAGGATGACGACGGAGGATATTTATCGTCATGCATTTCAAATTCTTAAGCGCGAGGAAGTCACTCCCGTCGCCGCACGCTACTCCATCAAACGTGCCGTGTTTGCCCTCGGGCCTTCCGGTTTCCCCTTCGAACAATTCCTTGCCGAGGTTTTTCGCGGGCACGGATGGAAGGCACAGACAGGTGTCGCTCTGAACGGCCGCTGCGCTCCGCATGAAGTCGATGTGCTCGCGGAAAAAGGCGGCAAACGTATCGGCATCGAGGCGAAATTTCATAATGACCCCGGCGGGAAGACCGACATCAAAGATGCGCTCTATGTACACGCGCGGTACGAAGACCTGCGCAATACACCCGAAGCCTCTTCGCGCGTTGACGAAGGCTGGCTCGTGACCAACACGCGTTTTACCCGCAACGCTATCCGATACGCGCAATGTTCGGGACTCTCGCTCATCGGGTGGGATTATCCGCGCCACCGGAATCTGCTCACCCTTATCGAAGAGGCGCGGGTGCACCCGCTTACCTGCCTCACGACACTTTCCGACTCAGAAAAGCGGAGATTCCTCGACCAGAGGATAGTGCTCTGCAAGGACGTTGGCACACCGCATCTGCTTAAGGAATTCGGGGTCAAGCCGGAACGTCTCGACAGCGTCATACAGGAAGCTCGGCAGCTTTGCGGCATATAGAATGTATGGCGTATAGAGTATGGAGTATGGCGGGTGGAAGGCCTGTGTATTTCCCTCCATACCCCATACTTCATACGCTATACTGAGCCTATGCACACACCCGCGCTCTTCATAGACCCGACCGTCATCATGTTTGCGAAACTTCTGCTCGCGATGATCCTCGGTGGAATCATCGGTACCGAGCGCGCGGTTCTCGCCAAGCAGTCCGCCGGCACGCGCACCTTCGGTTTGGTGGCCTTGGGGGCATGCCTTTTTATTGTCACGGGGAATTTTGTGGATACGGCGTACTTGAGCGTCGTCAGTCTTGACCCGATGCGTACTGCCGCAGGAATTATTATGGGCATCGGATTTCTCGGAGGCGGTATTATCGTCTTTCGTGGAGATGCGGTGCATGGCACGACGACCGCTGCGGGCCTCTGGATTGCCGCAGGCGTCGGTATCGCCGTCGGTTTCGGCTTGTACGCGGTAGCTATTTTCACGACTGTTCTCTCGCTCCTTATGTTCACCGGCATGTGGTACATCGAAAATCGCTTCAAGCACTGGTTTACCGAGCATGCGCCGGATGTACGGGCAAATGAGGCGCCGAAGCTGTAGAGGGGAGTGATATACTGGCCCGCATGCCAAAGGGATACCAGAAACGAACGCGCAACCTGTACGATCCGAGTTCATCGGAGCCGTTCCGCATCAGCCGCTCAAAGATCGACCTCTTCCACGAATGTGCTCGCTGTTTTTATCTCGATGTCCGTTTGGGTATCCCACGGACGTCATTTCCTGCGTTCACGCTCAACAATGCGGTAGATGAACTGATGAAGCGGGAGTTTGACGCGCACCGTGCCAAGGGAGATGCGCATCCGCTCATGAAGACATACAAAATAGACGCAGTGCCGCTCAAAGACCCGCGAATGGAAGAATGGCGTGACGCGCTGCGCCGGGGCATTCAGTATCATCACGAACCGACCGGCATTATTTTCCGCGGAGGAGTGGACGATATTTGGGTAAATTCCAACGGTGAGCTCATCGTCGTGGACTACAAGGCGACAAGCAAAAAGGAGGAAGTGAATATTGACGGGTATTGGCAGCAGGGCTACAAGCGGCAGGTGGAGATTTATCAGTGGCTCTTGCGCGGTATCGGAGAGAAGGTTTCGAACATCGCGTATTTCGTCTACGTGAACGGCAAAAGCGACGCCAAGGCATTCGACGGCAGACTCGAATTTGAGGTGAAGATAATTCCGCATCAAGGGGACACTTCGTGGATCGACCCGCTAGTGCAGGAACTTGCGGAGTGCCTCAAAAGCGAGGAAGTTCCAAAGCCCAATCCCACCTGCGAATATTGCGGTTACCGCGAAGCGGCGGGGAGAGAATTGCAGGCCCGGATGAAGTCAAAGAAGCAAGTGGACCAAAAAACACTCGGCCTATAAACTATGTTCTTATTCGCGCGAATAAGCACATAGTATGCAAGAGAAAACTTTCACAGAAAAAGTTCGCGATATTGTACGCAAAATCCCGAAAGGGAAGGCGATGACCTACAAACAGGTCGCGACCAAGGCAGGTAATCCGCAGGCAGCGCGCGGCGTGGGAGCTATCATGCGCTCCAATTACAATCGCGATATCCCGTGCCATCGTGTCATCCATTCCGACGGCTCGCTCGGCAGCTACAATCGTGGCGGTACGCTCCGCAAGCGAGAGCTTTTGATGCGCGAAGGTGCGCTATAGAAACATATGGACAGCTTGCGAGAAATAGCCGTAGTTTCCAATTTCAAAGAAGAAGACGCGCGAGCGGAAGATTCACTATTATCCGATGCTTTAAGCAAACATATTCCTTCAGTAGTGGTAGACCTTCTCGATGTTGCCACGTCGGAACGCAGGAGCGATACGCTATACCTTTTCAGGAATATCTGGGGCAGGGATGGCGTGTTCGAGAAGGATTTTGGAAAGCTCTACGAGACTCTAGAGAAAGAGAGGACTACCTATAGAAATATCTACAACGGAAAGGGCGACCAAAAAGGAAAAAAGTATTTAATCGAGTTATATCAAGCGGGACACCAGGTTGTCCCGACATTCGACTCCACTGATAACGCGCTCAAACACAAGGCATCTTCGTATGTGGTAAAGCCGATTGTCGGAAGCAGCGCCGTCGGCCAAATGGAAATAAGAAGGGAAGAGTTGAGGAGTTTTGTTTTAGATAACAAGCATCTGATACAACCGAAGATAGATTTTACACATGAATCGTCCTTGTTCTTTATAGACCAGTCCTTCCAATATGCACTGAAAACGAGAACGGGTAGATGGGATTTGGAGCTCTACCATCCTACCGACGAAGAACTGGAGATTGCGCAGGAATTTATACGTTGGAATCCAGTCAAGGGAATACAGCGCGTCGATTTTCTCCATACAAAGGAGGGTCAAACATTGCTTTTGGAACTTGAAGATTGGTGCCCCTACTTATCGCTCTTTGATGTAGCAGGATCGCCGCCCGAGCTTTTCATAAAAAATCTTCTTGCGTCGTTTTCGTAAGGAAGTATTGAGAGATGAAAGAGCGTTGTAAAAAGCTCAGCCTCCGCGAACGCCGCGGAGGCTGAAATGTTGATACCGACTCCACGTCGACAGTTATTTTCTCGGGAGTTCGAGCGCCAAGAAGGAGTCTCCTTTTTCGTTACGGCCCATCCGATGCAGTTTCCAGCCGCGATCGAAGAGTCGGCGCATATTGGCGAAGTTTTCGCCCGTGCTCACCACACGACCCGGACGTCCCGAAATCCATTCAAGTCGGCGGGCGTACAGCATTTCCCAGATACCGCGCTTCTCGTATTTGGGGTCGACGACGGCCAGTGCGAAGTACATCGCGTCACGGTCTTGGCCATCAGGACTCGAATGAACGTCGGTAACGCACGCCGCACCGACAAGCTTGTTGCCGACGAAGGCACCGTAGGCGATCAAAACGTGAACGATTTCTTCCATCGCCTTTTTGGGATAGGGGTCTTTCTTGCTCCCCCACGAGCCATAATCGAGCAACTCGGCCCAACGCGCAGTCCATTTCCTGTTCGCTTTCCGCCTTGGATCGAACTGACGGATAATGATCTTTTCATGCCGCTTGGCCATGACACCCTCACCAGTGTGAATCCGCGTGCCGACACCATGCCGGAACAGGGCTGCCGCGTAATATGTGGTAATATTCCAGTTATGTCAATGGATAGGCCGAGGGAGCAAAGTCTCGAAGAAATCAATATTCGATTCGACAAACTTTCCAAGGAAAGTCCGCAAGACGTCGCGCGGGCAATACAGCTGCTCGATTCCATTTGGCAATCAGCTGGGAGGGATTTTGAATCACAATTTCCGGAGCTATATCCCGATGCTCCACCTTTCGATGGACGCGAGTACAACAAGAATTATTGGGCGGTGAAGGATGAAAAAACCGGCGAAGTGATTGGGATTGTTGGGTATTCCGAATTTAAAGGCGATTTGCCGGAACACGCATGGCTCGGATGGTTTTGCGTTAAAAAAGAGCTACGCGGCAAGAATCTTGGTGTTGAGATGGTGGAACATGTAGTTCGACAACTGAGAGCACTTGGCAAAACCGATCTCTACGTCCAGACGTCTGATCGCCCCAACATGGTGGGTAACGAGAAATTCTACGACCGCTGCGGATTTCCCGTCGTAGCGAGAATGGATACAAATCGCACGATCCACATTTTCAGCGATGCGGGAGACTTGTCCGAGGAGGTCGTCAGGACGGTTGTAGGTGTAAACGATAAAGACTCGTCAACAAAAGACATTACTAATTTCATACGCCGACGCCCTCTAATTGTTGCCTAATCCTAAATCTGATAGCATCCGCATATGTCAAAGGAACAAACAATACATGAATTCGCGGCAGCGCATCCGGAAATACGGACGCCGTACTATATTGCCGATGAGTCGCTTCTCTTGAAGAATCTGGAGAAGATCAAGTACGTGCGCGAGAAATCGGGTGCGAAATCGGTTATGGCCCTCAAGTGCTTCTCGATGTGGTCGGTTTTCCCTCTCATGTCCAAATACATGGACGGCACGACTTCGAGCGCTATCTATGAGGCCAAGCTCGGGCACGACCACTTCGGCGGCGAGACGCAGGCGTACAGTGTTGTCTTTACAGAAGAAGAGGTAAAAGAAGCTCGTACATTTGCCGATAAGATAATTTTCAATTCAATCTCCCAACTCAATTCCTTCTACGATATTGCCAAAGCTGTACCCATCGGACTGCGCGCCAATCCTGGTTTTAGTTATTCTCACTTCGACCTCGCCGACCCCGCGCGCAAAAGTTGCCGCTTGGGTGTACGCGACATGGACGCCATCAAAGCCGTGGCCGATAAAATCACCGGACTCATGTTCCACATCAATTGTGAAAATCCAGATTTCAAAGCGTATTCCGATATTCTTGATCGGCTTGGCGATGATTACGGCGAGTTGCTCAAAAAGATGGAATGGGTGTCGCTTGGCGGCGGAGTTGCGTTCACGAATCCCGGTTATCCGCTCGACGACTTTGCCGCACGACTCAAAAAATTCTCCGAAGATTTTGGCGTGCAGGTATATCTTGAACCTGGCGACGCGGCCGTCACCATGGCGGGATTTCTCGTCACGCAAGTGCGGGATGTCGTTGAGAATGAGGGTCATGTCGCGATCGTTAATGCTGCCGTCGAAACGCACATGCTCGACAATCTGACTTACAACGATCCTGCGCAAATCGAGTTGCCCGTGCAGGGTCCGCACACGTTCATCGTGGCGGGCAACACGTGTCTCGCGGGCGACACGTGGGGCACATGGGGTTTTCCAGAGCCGCTCAAAGTGGGAGATTATGTTATCTTCGGCAATGCGCTACGCTACACAATGGTCAAGATGAACTGGTTCAACGGCGTACAGATGCCAAGCATCGTCGCGAAGCGGCTCGACGGGAGTGTTGACGTGGTGCGGGAATTTACCTACGATGACTTCCGTAGCAGCTTATCCTAACGCTCATGACAAAACCAAATGTTTTGATAGTCGGAGCCGGAGCGGTAGCGCATGTAGCCGCTCACAAGGCTGCCCAGAACAACGACGTGCTCGGCGATATTTGCATAGCCACGCGGAAGCGAGCGAAAGCCGACAAGATAATTGAGAGCGTGAAGCGCAAAAAGAGCATCAAAGACAAGAAGGGAAAAATCTATTCGCGCGAAGTGGATGCGATGAATATTCCCGCGATGGTCAAGCTCATCAAAGAAACCAATTCTTCCATCGTCATCAATCTCGGCACCGCCTACATCAATATGTCGGTCTTGGAGGCGTGCATCCGAACAAAGAGTGTGAACGGCAGACCGGTCACCTACATGGACACCGCCATCCACGAGGATCCCAAGAAGGTCGCGGAGGATCCGCCGTGGTACGCAAATTATGAGTGGAAGAAGAAGGCCGCCTGTAAGAAAGCAGGCATCAACGCAATACTCGGTATCGGCTTTGATCCCGGTGTCGTCAACGTGTGGGCGGCTCTTGCCCAAAAGCATTACATCGACAAGATCGATACGATAGATATTCTGGACGTAAACGCGGGCAGCCACGGCAAATATTTCGCCACCAACTTCGACCCCGAGATTAACTTTCGCGAGTTTAAGAAAGTGTGGACGTGGATTAACCGCAAATGGGTGGTACGTCCTGTGCACGCGGAACGATGGGACTACACGTTTCCAGTCGTGGGCTCGCGGCCTGTCTATCTGAACGGCCACGACGAGCTCCACTCGCTCTCCAAAAATATCAACGCTCGCAGCATTCGCTTCTGGATGGGTTTCGGCGACCACTATCTCAACGTTTTCGGCGTGCTGCGCAATCTCGGCATGCTCTCCGAAAAACCAGTGACGACCGCAGAGGGGGTGAAAGTAGTGCCGCTCAAAGTACTAAAAGCCGTGTTGCCCGACCCCGCCTCGCTCGCCAAGACTTACACCGGATGGACTTGTATCGCGGACTTGGTGAAAGGGTGGAAAGACGGCAAATGGCGCGAAGTCTTTATCTACAACAACTGCGATCACGCCAAGTGTTACCGTGAGGTGGAATCGCAGGCGATCTCATACACCGCCGGTGTCCCGCCGATTGCAGCGGCGATACTCATTGCACAGGGTAAATGGGCACCGCGCACGATGGTCAACGCCGAGGAGCTCGATCCGGATCCATTTATCAAACAACTCAACAAGATGGGACTGCCGACCAAGGTGAAAGATGTCACGCCCAAAAATGGCAAGCCGAGTAAAGATGGCATGCCTGCGTCCGCGGCAAAATCCAACAACGTCGCCCCGAGCGAGGTGTGGTAGCTTTTGTAAACCACTTGACTAAGAGAATTTCAAAAGACATGCTTGGACGGGCGTTGTACATTTCGGTGCGATGCTCTTTAATTTCACCTTAAACGGCCTATAACCGGCCGGGGAGAGAATGCCATGTCAAGTGGATCACACGGACCCGTCATTGGAATCGTGGCCGGGATCGTCGTTATCGCAGCTATCGCTGTTTCCGAGTATATGATGCCGGGATATGGCTTCGGAAGTCGGTTGGTTCAGAGCTCCGAAACGATTGCCACAGCTCGGAAAGCAGAGGCTGATCGCATCACAGCGGAAGGCGATGCGGCTGAAAAGCGCATAACGGATTACAACGAGCGCATAAGAAAATACCATGAGGATCAGGCAAAGATCGAAGATGAAAACAGTTTTCTTCGGTCGAGTCGCGTTCGTGGTTCGAAGATTGTATGTCCAGACGCAAAAAAGTGGGCAGCGCTCACCCTGCAAGATCAGCAACGCTGGCACTCAATTTTGACTTCGCGTAACCTGCAGCCCCTCATCAATGACTGTTACCTTTTTGAGTGAAGGCGGGTTTTTGCGAAAAGGGAGGCTCTGCTGGACATGTCGTCTGGCAGAGCTCCTTTGTTTTGTATACTGTCCTCATGTCAGACCAAGATGATGTAAAAATAGAAGCCTCGTGGAAAGAGGCGCTCAAGGATGAATTCGGTCAGGATTACTTCAAGACTCTGCGCGAGTTCGTGAAAGGCGAGTACCAACACGCCATTGTCTATCCGTCGCCAAAGAATATTTTCCGCGCGTTCGAACTTACGCCTTTCGAAAAAGTGGAAGTCGTGATACTCGGGCAGGACCCGTACCACGGCCCGCAGCAGGCCAACGGTCTCTGCTTCGCCGTGAGTGAAGGAGTGCCGCTGCCCCCATCGCTTCAGAATATATTCAAAGAGCTTTCAGCAGACTGCTCTTTGCCCTTCGAAGCTTTAGCGAAGAAGGGTGGTGGTCTCGAACATTGGGCCAAGCAAGGCGTTTTACTTCTCAACGCAACCCTCACGGTTCGCGCGCACACGGCCGGCTCGCATCAAGGCAAGGGGTGGGAAGAATTCACCGACGCGGTCATCCGCAAGCTCTCCGAAGAACGCGAAAATCTCGTCTTTATCCTCTGGGGCAACTACGCTAAATCCAAAGGCGCACACATCGACCGCACCAAGCATTTAGTTATCGAATCCGCCCACCCCTCACCCTTCTCGGCCAGTAATGGCTTCTTCGGCTCCAAACCTTTCAGCAAAACGAACGAATATCTAGTCGAGCACAACAAAAAACCGATTGATTGGTTGTAAAAGCGAAACCGTCCTCCAACGGCTCGCGTTGTGGACGGTGGGGCGGACGGCAAGAGCTACTTGACTCCTGTTTCTGCCGCGAGGCGAGTAAGTTTGCCCCGAGTTTCGTCGGTGATGTGGACTGGCGAACCGTTAGGCAGATAGATGCTTTCGAACCTAATCGGCACCTTTGGTATTTTCAGCTGCAAGTTCCGGATTTTGTGATCCGCAAGCAAGTACAGCTGCGCCAGCGTCTTGATTTCCACGAGACCACCGGGTGCATCGAAGAGCTTTTCCGTGTACGTCGCCGAGCGACCATTACGCATTGTAGCGACGAACAAGATGTCTCCCCGAGTGTCGAGAGACAACCCCGGACTCGACAGTCTTCCTCCGACGACGATTTCAGAAGGTTTCTCTTCATTCACCACGCGGACAAATTCGTCAAGCGTTTTCAACTTGAGGCTGGACAGATAGGCGAATGGGTACCTCTTCAAGAAGCCAAACATCAGCACCTCCCAAATTTTGACAGATCAGACCCGTTTGGGTTCAGCCCAACGCTAGCATACTCGCGCCGGAACTCAACCTTCAGCAAAACAAACGCGTACCTCGTAGCTCACAACAAAAAACGAATTGATTGGCTGTAGTCGCGCTCTGTCTTTGTTCCTTGTATCGTCCGACCGGACGTAGTAAGGAACACGAAGATTTACACGCGAAGGAGTCGTAAAAGTTGCTCTTTATGCAAATGCGGGCCGATGATGGCTAGGTTGAGTTTGTTGGTCTGAAGGATATCCTTTGCCACGCGCTGAATGTCGGCCACGGTGACTTTGTCTATCGCTTTGATGACATCTTCAATAGGGCGCACCCTGCCGAGAGCTATCAGCGAAGTAGATGCGTGCTGAGCCACCGCATCGCTCGTTTCGAGCGAGAGGGTCATCGTGCCCTTCATGTAGGATTTCGCCTTCTCGAGCTCTGTTTTGGAAACTTTTGTACGCTTTATTTTACGGAACTCTCCGAGAATCGTCTCGACTGCCTTTTCGAGCTTTCCGTGCTCCACGCCCGCCTGCACGACAAATGAGCCCGTGTCGGGATATTTATCTACTGATGCATGCACCGAGTAGGCGAGACCGCGCTTCTCGCGGACTTCCATGAATAGCCTGCTGCTCATGCCGCCGCCGAGAATGGTGGCGAGTACGCTGAGTGCGTATTCGTCTTTGTGCAGATACGGATAGGCGGGGACCCCAATCATCAGCTGCGTCTGGTCGGTTGCCTTCTCCTTTATTGAGATGCGTGGAGCGTCCTGAATAGCCGTGAAGGGAATGAGACCTGGTGCTTCGGCCTTTTTCACGCGGCCGAACTCTTTCTTTATTTTGGCAAGTACTTTTGGCGAATTGAATGCGCCAGCGACGCAGACGACCGTGTTTGCGGGGACATAATTTCTCTTGAGGTACGTAGAGAAATCCGTGCGCGAGAATGCGCGGATGTTTTCCTTGGGACCGAGAATCGTGCGGCCGAGCGGATGCTCTTTGCCGTAGATAAGCGCGTCGAAGACGTTGTCTACGGTGTGCATCGGCATGTCCTCGTACATATCTATCTCCTGGATGATGGCGCCGCGTTCTTTTGTTATCTCCTTACCGGGCAAGGTGGAATTGAGGAAGATGTCGCTTATCACATCGAGCGCGGTATCTATGTAGCGGCCGCTGACCTTGGCAAAATAGGCAGTGCGATCCTTGGCGGTGAAGGCGTTGTAGATGCTGCCGACGGCATCGAGCTCCTCCGAGATTGCACGTGCGCTTCCGCGCTTCTTCGTGCCCTTGAAGAACATGTGCTCGAGAAAGTGAGCGAGTCCGTTTTCACGCTCATTCTCATAGCGCGAGCCCGTGCCCGTCATCACGACTACCGTCGCGGTAGCAGTCTGCGGCATCGGGACGAGTACGACCCGCAAGCCGTTTCGCAGTATGTGGATGTCGTACTTCATTGCGAATGAGCATAGTACCTTTCCCGCTGTTGCACAAACAGCACAGACACGCTATTTTTACTCAAATGACTATCAACGAGATACGGACGAAATACCTCCAGTTTTTTGAGAAGCGGGGACACACCGTCATCCCTTCCGCTCCGATTGTCCCGCAGAACGATCCGACGACGCTTTTCACGGGGAGCGGCATGCAGCCGCTCATTACGTACTTGTTGGGGGCCGAACATCCCAAAGGCAATCGACTCGTCAACAGTCAGAAGAGTTTTCGCGCAGAAGACATCGAAGAGGTTGGAGACAATCGTCATACGACTTTTTTCGAGATGCTCGGCAACTGGTCGCTCGGCGATTATTTCAAAAAAGAACAGCTCCCCTGGTTCTTTGAATTCTTGACGGAAGAAATCGGCCTCGATCCCAAGAATCTCTATGTGACGGCATTCATCGGCGACGAGAAAAATAACGTGCCGCAGGATACCGAGTCAGCGGCTATTTGGACAAAACTTTTTGCAGACAAGGGGATAGATGCCAAAGTGGTTTCGATAGGTTCTGAAGCCGACGGTTACCGATTGGGTATGCAAGGTGGTCGTATTTTCTACTATGAAGCCAAGAAGAATTGGTGGAGTCGCGCTGGAGTACCCGAGAATATGCCGCCGGGAGAGCCGGGGGGACCGGATTCAGAGGTATTCTACGATTTTGGTACGCCGCACGACCCGAAGTTTGGCGCGGAATGCCACCCGAATTGCGATTGCGGGCGGTTCCTTGAAATAGGCAACTCGGTCTTCATGCAGTACTTGAAGCAAGCAGATGGTTCATTCGCGCTATTACCCAAGCAAAATGTGGATTTCGGTGGCGGGCTCGAACGCATTGCCGCAGCAGCGCAAGGCAATCCCGATGTATTCGCGATAGATGTATTCGCCGACACCATCGGTCTCCTCATTCATTTCTCGGGCAAAGAGTACGACGACAGCCGCTACCAGCGCTCTTTCCGCATCGTCGCCGACCACATGCGTGCAGCAATGTTCATGCTCGAAGCCGGAGTGCGCCCGAGCAATACTGAGCGCGGATACGTATTGCGCCGACTTATCCGGCGCGCAGCGCAGCATGCGCAGAAGCTCGGCGTCGAGCACGGCCAAGACAAAGACAGCATGCTCGTGAAATGTGCTTCGGTATTCATCGAAAAGTACAAGCAGGCCTACACCGACCTCGCGAGCGAAGAGATGTATCAGCAGATCACCGAGGAGATTTGGAAAGAAGAGAAGCAGTTCGCACACACCCTCGAGGCGGGAATGAAAGAATTTGAGAAGGTCGCCAAGGCAGGACATATTTCGAGCGATGATGCGTTCGTTCTCTTCACGACATACGGATTCCCCTTTGAAATGACGCTCGAGCTCGCGCACGAGCGCAGCATCGATGTCGATGAGGATGGATTTGCTACGGCGATGAAAAAGCATCGCGAATTGAGCCGCGCAGGAAGCGAACAAAAGTTCAAAGGCGGACTTGCCGACCAATCTGAAAAGACGACACGTCTGCATACTGCGCACCACTTGTTGTTGAAAGCTCTTCAGATAGTCCTCGGTCCCACCGTAAAGCAGCGTGGAAGTAACATCACCCAAGAGCGTCTGCGCATCGACTTCTCGTACGGATCAAAGATGACTGACGAACAGAAAAAGGAGGTTGAACGCATTGTGAATGAAAAAATCGCCGAGGAACTACCGATGGTACGTTCGACCTTACCAAAAGATGAGGCCGAGAAGCTCGGTGCCGAGCATGAATTCGGTGCCAAGTACCCCGACACGGTCTCCGTCTACTCGCTTGGACCAAAGGGTGCAACAGCAAATGACCCCCAGTTCGACAAAGCATTCTCGATAGAATTCTGCGGCGGCCCACACGTCTCGAATACACGGGAGATTGGTGAAGGAGGCACGTTCAAAATCCAAAAAGAGGAAGCGGTTGCGGCGGGAATCCGTCGCATCAAAGCAGTCCTGCAATAGGGACCAGCGACTAGGGTATAGGGTTTAGAAAAAGTAATCACAGTTTCTTCTCCCCGCTAAATCCTAGTGGCTAGTGGCTGTTATACTATTCTCTATGTTTGGTATGCACTTCAGCCGTGCGCGCGAGAAAATAGTCGCCCTCGCAGATATTGGAAGCGGCAGCGCCGCTGTTGCAATCCTTTCGGTTCCAAAAGACGGACACGTGCGCATCCTTGCCGCAGAACGTCGATATCTCCCGCTCGAAGAGCGTACACCTGCGGCCGTTGTCGCGGCGATCGGCGCGCATTTGTTTGAGGCCGGGCAGCAGGTACTCGCGCAACATCGAAAGAAAGGCGGCTCCCAGCCGGAAGCGGTCTATGCGGTCATACGCGCTCCCTGGACTCAATCAAAAACCATCGGAGCCCACACCACGTTTCCGAAGCCGACGAAGGTAACCGGCGCCATGATAAGTAAGCTTGCGCAGGAAGCCATGGCGAGTGTGAGCGTAGAGAAAGAGGCGGTTCTCGAGGCGGGTGTGATTCGGGTGGAGTTGAACGGCTATCCGACAAGCAAACCCGTGGGCAAGCCGTGCTCGGAACTTGCCATCGCCGCCCTTCTTAGCGCGTGCGATCCGGCACTGCGCAAGTCGGTGACGGACGCACTTCAGCAGCTTTTCGGCGCTCGCTCCATCATTATGCGCTCGGGCGTCCATGCCATTCTATCGGTCATGCGGAATATCCCGGAGGCGCCGGAAGATTTCCTCGTCGTAGACATGGCCAGCGAAGGGACGAACTTTGTGGTTGTTCGCGACAGTGTCACGACAGATCATGGGACCGCCCCAGAGGGGAAAAATGCCATTCTGAAACGCATTAGCGCGGACGGCATGGCGGATAACACGCTCACCTTACTTCGTCTCATAGCGCGGGGAGAATGCCACGACCCCGCATGTGAAGCGCTTACTCTTGCGATGGTGAAAGCGGAGCCGGAGCTTGTACGCGTATTCGGTGAAGTTATCGCGAAGCTCGTCTCACGCCAACGTTTGCCGAATCACCTGATACTCGCAACGCATGAAGACCTCGTCCCGTGGCTCACCAAGCTTTTCTCACGTATCGACTTCGCACAGTTCACCGAGACGACGCGGCCCTTCGATGTCTTTGCGCTCCGCCCTGTTGATTTCGCGCACTGGGTGCTCACGGAAGGCGCCGTACGAACCGACACCGGCATACTCATCGCCGCCGCACTTGTTCACATAGAGACGAACCACGCGTGATACAGTGATGTAGAATAGAGTCAATTATGGCAAAAGATTATTTTCAGGACATTATCCCGCCGGGTGAGAATTCATTTCCGCCTCAGAATTCTAAACCACGCCCGCTTGCGCCACTTCCGGATATGCCCGCGGGCGAAGAGGAGGCACTCAACATTCCAATACAAGTATCGGACACGGGAGGAGCCAACGGGGAGCCGAGTGATTCTCCCTCCCGCGGCATACGGAGCATATCCGCACCCACGCGTGTGTATCCGAACCGGCCGGCCAGAGCACAAAATCTCGTCGGCAGAGACTTCCGGGAAGCTCCTCCCATCTCAGGCGATGTGCCCCGACAGCACTCTTCACGCCTTTGGATGTGGGCGGCTGCGTCAGTTCTTGTTTTGTGTATCGTTGCGACACTCCTCTTCTTCTTTGGCTCAACAACAATTACAATCACTCCAAAATCACGCACCGCCGTCTTGAGCTCCGCTGCTCTCACGGCACGGGAGGGCGCGGCTGCCCCCCTAGGGACGCTCTCGTATACGCTTCAGACCTTCGACCTCGAGGATTCCGAGGTTGTCGAAGCGGAGGGGACGATTCACGTGGAATCAAAAGCTTCCGGAAGTATCGTGGTTTCGAATGCCTACTCCGCTTCACCGGTAAAGTTCGTCAAGAACACCCGTTTCCAGTCGCCGCAGGGTCTTATATTCCGCGCGGTGTCGGACATCGTCGTGCCTGGCAAGAAAGGATCCACGCCCGGGACGGTGAGTATCACCGTGGTTGCGGACCAACCCGGAGAAAAATACAATGTGGGTCCGGTCTCAAAGTTTACGCTTCCTGGCCTCAAATCGAATCCGGACATGTACGCAGGTGTGACTGCGCGGTCCGCGGCGGCAATGTCGGGCGGTCAGATAGGAGATCAGCCGGGCACCGCACCGGGCGCACTCGAAGCAGCCGTGGCACAAGTTCGCGGGAGACTCGAAGCAAAAGCGCACGAAGCCGCGGCAAGCGCGGGGAAGGATGACACCTTTGTATTTCCGGAACTCGTAGTCATCACGTACCAATCACTTCCTACCACCAAGGAGGCGGGTACTTCGGTGAGAATCCATGAGAAAGCGCACATGGAGGTCCCCGTATTTTCAAAAGACGCTTTCGCGCAAGCAGTGGCGAAGGTTGCATTCGCCGATTTTGAAGACATATCCGTAAGTATGGAGCCGCAGGAAGATTTCTCGGTACACGCTCTTACCCCCAGTGATGAGCAGGGAGTAGGCATCCTAAACCTCGTCGCATCCGGCCAAGCACTCATTATCTGGAAAGTTGACACCACGGCACTAACGACTGCGCTCCAAGGTAAAGACGACTCGGCCTTCGAAACTATCGTGAAGGAATTCCCGAGCGTTCTCGAGGCACATGCGCGCATCTCACCGTTCTGGAAGAGCAGCTTCCCGGCCGATGCATCCGACATCAAGGTGGTGGTAGAGAAGCCCAACGCTACCAAGTAGCGCCGGAGGGGTTGACTAACGGTGGGAGTGCTGCTATTCTGGTCAACGCAGATATGACTGAACAAGAGGTTGTGAACGGAGTCGTCGATGAGGCACTTCCCAACACTCTTTTTCAGGTGAAAATTGAAGGCGGCGAGCGGGTGCTCGCATATCTCGCCGGAAAGATGCGTCTGCATAGAATTAAAGTGCTTGTCGGCGACAAGGTAGAAGTGCGACTCGACCCTTACGGGGGACGGGCGCGCATCGTCAGACGCACCTAAGCGGGAGAAAGTAGAGTCGCGCACTCCGGAGTCCGGAGACGGGATTCGAGTTACGTTTTGCAAACTTATACATGAAAGTAAAGTCCTCAGTCAAAAAAATCTGCACGCACTGCCGCTCCGTGAAGCGTCGTGGGCGGTTGTGGGTTATTTGCAAGAATCCGAGACATAAACAACGACAAGGCTAATATGCGCATCGCAGGAATCACCATACCCGAAGAAAAGCGCCTCGAGATAGGGCTCACCGCTATTTACGGCGTCGGCCGACCCCGCGCGCTCACTACGCTTGCCGCACTCAAGATTGACTCGGGCAAAAAGCCGAAAGACGTTTCCGCAAAAGAAGAGCAAGCACTTCGCGAGGCGCTCGAAAAATTCACTGTCGAAGGCGAATTGCGCCGCGACGTGAGCGCGAACATTCGTCGATTGAAAGATATCAAATCCTACCGTGGCAGCCGCCACGCGAAGCATCTTCCGGCACGCGGCCAGCGCTCAAAAACCAATTCACGCACCGTCCGTGGCAACGTCCGTAAGACGATGACATCGGGTCGCCGCAAACTAGAAAAAACATGATTTTTTCTAGTAAGTATCAAGTATCAGGTAGCAAGTATCAATTTGATACTTATTTTCTTGACACTTGTTTGATACCTGTTACTTGTTACTTGTTACTTTTGTAATCAATTATGGGAAAGAAACGAATAATCAGAAAATCAGGCGGAAGCGTGGACCAAGGGCTCAAATCCCGATCCCTCGCGCGTGTCGCCAAAAAGAACATCCTCGCAGGTACATTGCATATTCATGCGACGTACAACAACACCAAAGTCCTTCTCACGGACAAGAACGGCAATGCGGTCGCGTGGTCATCTTCGGGAGCACTCGGCTTTTCCGGCGCCAAGAAAGGGACGCCGTTTGCCGCCGCCAAGGTCGGTGAGCTCGTCGGCGATAAGGCCGCCATCATCGGTGTCAAAGAAGTTGACGTCGTCATCCGAGGAGTGGGCGCTGGAAGGGAGTCCGCGCTCCGTGGATTTGCAGGCAAGGGAATTGACGTCACGCGCATTGCTGACGACACTCCCGTACCGCATAATGGCCCGCGCCCGCCGAAGCCCCGCCGCGTATAACATATACAATATATGCTTTTGATAAAATCAAAATTTAAAATTGCGAAGCGACTTGGTGCTGCCATCTTTGAGAAGACGCAGTCGCAGAAGTTTGCGCTCTCGGAGGCGCGCTCAGCAGCCAACAAAAAGAATTCGCGCGGTGGCCGCGGGGGCAGCGATTACGGCCGCCAGCTTCTAGAAAAACAGCGTGTGCGCTTTACCTACGGTATCTCGGAGCGGCAGTTGTCCAATTACGCGGAGGCCGCATACACCCAGCCGGATCCTTCCACAAGTCTCCACCGCGCGCTCGAAATGCGTGCAGACAGCGCCGCCTACCGCGCGGGGCTTTTGCCCACACGCCGCGCCGCCCGCCAGGCCGTCTCTCACGGACACATTACAGTGAACGGCAAGCGCACGACCGTCCCTTCCTATCGCGTAAAAAAAGGAGACGTACTCGGAATCCGGGAAGGGAGCAGGCAGAGCCCGCTTTTCGCGGGTCTTCTCGAGAATAAGGCGGAAAATACCCGTACCGTCCCCTCATGGCTTACCGTAGACCTCAGTCTCTTGAAAGCAGAGGTTGTCGGAGAGCCGGCATACAATGCTGTCGAGGCGGGGCTCGATTATCCCACGCTGTTTGAGTTCTACAGCAGATAAGGTATAATGGCGGGCACTTTTTGCATTCTATAATTCGTATTTTATTGGCGTTTGAATTTACTAGCACCTAGACCCTAATACCTATTTTACATATGTCTGATTATCACATCGCATTGCCCAGCAAGCCACGAGTCGTCTCTGAATCGGAGCGAAGCGGTACCTATGAAATAGACGGGCTCTATCCGGGCTATGGGTATACACTCGGCAATTCATTGCGCCGTATCATTCTCTCGTCTCTGCCGGGCGCCGCCGTCACGCACGTGAAGCTCCCGGGAGTCGCCCACGAGTTTTCTACGATCGAAGGCATCAAAGAGGATGTCGTCACGATTCTCCTCAATGTGCGCAAAATCCGCCTCAAGCTCCTCACCGACGAGCCTCAGACCATTACGCTCTCCGCGAAAGGGCCGAAGGAAGTGACCGCCGCCGACCTCAAACTCCCCGGCCAAGTCGAGATACTGAATCCCGAACAGCACATCGCGGATGTGACGGGAAAAGTGAATCTGGAGATTGAGTTGCGCGCAGAACGCGGGCTCGGCTACATCGCAAAAGAAATGCATCAGAAGGAACGCGTCGAAATCGGCTCGATCGCGCTTGACGCGATATTCTCCCCGATACGCCGCGTCAATTACGAAGTCGAAAACATGCGCGTCGGCGACCGCACTGATTTCAACCGCCTTCGAATCGTCATCGAGACCGACGGCACACTTGCTCCGCGGGAAGCGCTCGAGCGCTCAATCGAGACGATGATTCATCAGCTCAAAGCGGTTGTCGGCTTCAAAGAAGACGAGGCGCCAGAGGCACTTATGGGTGTACCCGAGGGCGGTACGAGCGCCCGCGAAGATAAAGGCAGCGCTATGGATGCCGAGGTCCTAAAGACGCGCATCACCGAGCTCAGCATGCCGCAGCGCGTGGAGATGGCACTGGACAACGCTTCTATTCGTACCGTGGGGGGGCTTGTACGTAAGCGAGAAGATGACCTCCTCGCCATCGAGGGCTTGGGCCAAAAAGGTCTGCAGGATATCAAACGCGCACTTTCCAACATGGGGCTCACGCTCCGATCCGACAAATAACCAATCGGTACTCTTGGTATGCAGCATCACAACCGCAATAGAAAACTGGGACGCGAAAAAGGCCAGCGCACGGCGCTTTTGCGCAGCCTCGCCCGCTCGCTTGTCCTTCAAGAGGGCATAACGACGACCATTGCGAAGGCGAAAGAACTTCGTCCGTTCATCGAACGAATGGTTTCTATGAGTAAAAAGAATTCTCTCGCATCACGTCGTATCATTGACACCCGCATGGGAGGTGCCTCTGATGTCGTCAAAAAGCTTCATGAGGTATACGGTCCGCGATACGCGAAGCGGGCTGGTGGGTACACGCGCATTGTACGACTCGGCAAAATCGGAAAGCGCGTCATCGAAGCCGCGCGTATCGAATTCGTTAAATAAATATGGAGACGAAGAATACATATACGATAGACGCTGCCGGCCGCACACTCGGACGCGTTGCCTCTGAGGCTGCAAAAGCCCTTATGGGCAAGATGCGCCCCGACTACACGCCCAACAAAAATTCGAATATTAAAGTCACGGTAGCAAACGCAGGCAAGCTCTACATCCGCGAACGCAAGCGTTCCCGCACTATCTACACCACGTACTCGGGATACCCGGGCGGGCAGAAGCGCGAGAGTCTCGCATCGCTCACCGCACGCAAAGGCAACGGCGAGGCCTTGCGCCGCGCTGTCTCCCGCATGCTTCCTCGCAATACCATGCATACGCCGCGTTTGAAAAATTTAATCGTTACCGAATAGTTCGATGGTTCGATTTACTCACCACAGGTACACTCACTATAAATAGTTATGGCAAAAGAAACACGATACACCGAGGCGGTAGGACGACGTAAGACGGCGACTGCCCGCGTGCGTATTACTGAAGCGAAGACTTCTTCAATGCTCGTCAACGGCAAGATGGCCGACGAATATTTCCCGCTCGACGTCATGGTAAAAATGGCATTTTCTCCCCTAAAGCTTCTTGGAGCCACCTACGCGGTTTCCGCACATGTGCGAGGCGGGGGACTCAAAGCGCAGGCAGAGGCCGTACGCTTGGGAATCTCTCGCGCCATGATTGAAGTCGTTCCCGAGCAACGCAAAGACCTCAAGGTCCGCGGTTTCCTGAAGCGCGATCCCCGCGCCAAGGAGCGCAAGAAGTTCGGCCTCAAGGCAGCGCGCCGCGCGCCACAGTGGTCGAAGCGCTAGAAAAAGCAAACTGCTTTGCTTTTTCTTGACGCTTCGACGGCCGGAGCAATGTCGCGCGAGTACGCGCGACTGCGAGGCGGGCTCGCAACCGAGCCGCGCTGGCGCGGCGAGAGTTGTGAGGGAAGCGCTAGCTACAATAATTCCGTCCATCAAAAACACCTCGCAATCACGAGGTGTTTTTGTTATACTCGCCTCGTCATGGTGAACAACTCCGAGGAACAAGATGTCGACTTTGAACCCGAAAATGACCCGTCTCGACTTGTCGAAGACGAGGCGGAACTCGGTGACGTTGCCGGCGCGCAAGCAAAGCTCAAGAAACTGAAAGATGAGCTCGCGACAGTGAAGGCGCAGCGTCAGGAATACCTCGACGGCTGGCAACGCTGCAAAGCGGATAGCGTGAACTTGCGCAAAGAGACGCTTGCAAACGCTGAGCGGCTCGGCGAGCGGGCAAAAGAAGGATTCATTGAGGACATCATTCCGGCCCTCGACGGTTTTGATATGGCCGCAGGCTCATCCGCATGGGAAAAAATGGATGCAGGGTGGCGCAGCGGTATCGAGCAGATACGAAATCAGCTTCTCGACGTCCTTTCGCGGCATGGCGTGGAGAGGTTCGGCAAAGTCGGCGAGTCTGTAGACCACGCGGCACACGAGACCATAGAAGAGTCCGGAGATCTGCCGGGTGAACCGGGTACCGTCGTGAAAATTCTCCGCTACGGTTACAAAATGAACGGAAGGGTACTGCGTGCGGCACAAGTCATTGTAAAGAAGTAGCAAGTATCAGGTATCAAGTAGCAAACAGGTATCAAAATATCCAATGAACAAAATTCATAAATACTTGCAAATTAACTCTTTATCTGATACTTGTTACTTGCCACTTGATACTTCTAAAATTAGCAGGTAATAATTTTAGCTATATGTCAAAAATACTCGGAATAGACCTCGGAACTACCAACTCGGCGATGTCCATCGTCAAAGGCGGTGAGCCGGAGATAATCGAGAACGCCGAGGGTGCGCGCACCACGCCCTCCGTCGTCGCAATATCGAAGACGGGCGAACGGCTTGTAGGTCTTCTTGCCAAACGCCAAGGTGTCACGAATCCCAAGAACACGATATACCAAATCAAGCGCTTTATCGGACACAATTTCGATGAGGCCGCAGTCGGCAAAGACCGCGCGGCGGTCTCTTTTGAGACGCAGAAGTCCGCGAGCGGCGGGATAGAAGTCAAAATGGCGGACAAATGGTATCGCCCGGAAGAAATCTCCGCGATGATATTGCAAAAGTTGAAACAGGATGCGGAGGCACGGCTCGGCGAGACTATTACCGAGGCCGTCATCACCGTGCCCGCATACTTCAACGATTCGCAGCGTCAGGCGACGAAAGACGCGGGTAAAATTGCAGGCCTCGACGTGAAGCGCATCATCAACGAGCCGACGGCGGCGGCACTCGCATACGGATTCAACAAAAAGAAGAACGAGAAGATAGCCGTCTTCGATTTCGGCGGCGGTACATTCGACATTTCGGTTCTTGAAGTCGGGGACGACGTCATCGAAGTCCGCTCCACCGACGGCGATGCGCACCTCGGCGGCAGAGACATCGACCAGAAAATCATGGGATGGATAGCCGATGAGTTTAAAAAAGAATCCGGTATCGACGTGAGCAAAGACCCGCTTGCGCGTCAGCGCCTCGACGAGGCCGCAGAGAAGGCAAAAATTGAGCTTTCAACCGCGCTTGAGACCGAAATAAACATCCCGTTCATCACGTCGACCGACGCGGGCCCCCAGCATTTACTCATCAAGATGACGCGCGGAAAGCTTGAGGAACTCTCGCGCGAATTTCTGGACCGTGCAATGGAGATAACTAAGCGCGCCGTCGCAGCGTCGCCCTTCAAGATTGGCGATATCAACGAAGTCGTCTTGGTCGGCGGTCAGACCCGCATGCCCGCTATGCAAAAAGCCGTCGAAGAGTACTTCGGTAAGAAGCCGAATCTGAGCGTGAATCCCGACGAAGTCGTCGCCATCGGCGCGGCTATTCAGGGTGGCATATTGAAGGGTGATGTGAAGGATGTCCTCCTACTCGACGTGATTCCACTCTCGCTCGGCATTGAGACGATGGGCGGCGTCGCGACCAAGCTCATCGAGCGCAATACCACTATTCCGACATCCCGCTCGCAGACATTTTCCACGGCATCCGACAATCAGCCGTCCGTTGAAATACATGTGGTGCAGGGAGAACGCCCGATGGCAGGTGACAACAAATCACTCGGCCGATTCAATCTTGACGGCATTCCGCCGGCTCCGCGCGGCATGCCGCAAATTGAAGTATCTTTTGACATCGATGCCAACGGTATTCTCTCGGTCAAAGCAAAGGACAAGTCTACTAATAAGGAACAATCTATCCGCATTGAGGCGACATCGGGACTCTCCGACGCGGAGGTAGAAAAAATGCGTAAAGACGCCGAGGTCAACGCCGATGCCGACACCAAGAAGCGCGAACTCGTGGAGGCGCAGAACGCCGCCGACCAAGTCGTCTACGCGGCCGAGAAGGCGCTCCGTGAGCACGGTGATAAGGTGAGCGAGGATATCAAAAAGAACGTGCAGGAGAAAATCGAAGCCGCCAAGGCGGCGCGTGGCGGCACTGATGCCGCAGCCATCAAATCTGCCGCAGAAGCGCTCTCCACGGCAATGAGCACGATAGGGCAGGCGATGTCCGCCTCGGCTGACGCGAGTCGAGACGGGTCGCAAAATCAACAGACACCGCCGCAAGAACCGCCAAAAGAGGATCAGAAACCGCCGGAAGAGCCTGCGAAGTAGGTCGTTGCATCACACGCGCCCCTGTGGCACCCTATGGAATAGGAACCGGAGGATGACCTTCGGACCTCACTATGGAGGTACACGCTAATGACACCGTTGATCCACGGATTCGTGCTGATTTTTGCTGCTGCATTCCTTGCCGCAGCTGTTATTCGGCGGTATGAGAAGAGACCCGAAAGCATGCTTGCAGGAGTGATTTTTCTTCTCCTGTGCGTAGCGATGGCACTTGATTTTGCCGACTTCAATGCAAAGAGCAGCGTCGGCCTTTATTGGCCATCATTTCTTCTGGGACTCGAGATCTCGCTTGCGGTGGCCATCGTGGGACTTCTTTCCTATGCAGGTTATCGTAAGGTTAGGATTAAGACCCAAACAGGTTGACGGAAATTGGCGAAGGCTGTCCCACGGGACAGCCTTTTGCTTTGCAAATGTGGTGATTGTAATTATTCCAGCGAAAGCGTACATAATTACAATTCAGCGAAGGCTGAGATAATTACAATTTCCAACAAGGTGGGTATGGGTATGGTTTTACTTTCTAAAATCTTTCGGGTACTGTAAGAACCACATGAAAAACTACTACATCCTTCTGGGTGTGCAAAAAAACGCGAGCGAAGAGGGAAAAAAGAATAGAGTTCGGACACGATACCCTTCACGATACCTTCACCACGCGTATCGCACTGTGATAGGTTGAACAATTCTGTTCAAACCAAAGGAGCGAAAAGTGAACAATTCTCGTGAGCAAGGTGCAAAAGAGGATCAAGAGCGAGAAGTGCGCGAAATTCGTAACGCACTCCAAAATCATCGCGTAGTCGTTCTCGACGTCTATATTGACGAGAAGTCGTATGGGGACGTAAGGCTCAGACTCCTGCAATTGCAGATAGAGGGAGCAGGGCCTGTGCGTCTGCTCATCGACTGCAACGGCGGTGAAAGGTTCTACGCAGAGAAACTGTACGGTCTGATTAACGGCATTCTGACGATGCCGGTTCACGCGCTTGTGGTGGGCAAATGCGCATCGGCAGCGACACGCATTCTTCTCGCCTGCAAAGTACGGCGCAGTATGCCGTACGGACAGTTCCTCATTCATTCAGGATCGATGGAAAACATCAGCCTAAAGCAAGACGGAATGACTGAAAAGAACGTAGACCGCTTGCTGAGAGAAATTCGAAAAGATACTGAGAAGCTCATCACGTTCTACCAACGCCACCTCAAGAAGTCGAGGCGGATAATCAAGAAACTAATCGAGGGAGGTGATGAAAAGTTCGACAATTATCTCTCGGCGCAGGAAGCTCTGGAGATTGGCCTCATCACCGAGATTGTTTCAGGAAATGCGGAAATTTTCCCACCCTTTCCGAAGGAAAGATGAGCATGTTCTTCGCGAGGTACAAAGGGGCACCTGATTGGCGCCCTTTTGCTTTGCGAATAGGAGAAACAATGAGTCAAAATCAGCAACAGACGCCGCCACAGGAGCCACCCAAAGACGAACAAACGCCACCCGAGGAACCGCCTAAATCCTAGCTTTCCCAGCCGCAGGTTTAACCTGCTGTCGAAAAGAAACAAATAGAGAAAAGGCGCCGTCCGAGCGGCGCCTTTTCAAGAATTCTCCGGCTGGGCTTAGGCGGCCACTGACCGAGGTGTTCGGAGCTTCTTGATTTTTTCCACTCCGGAGGGAATTCCATTGTGGATTAAGGTGACCAGGTGCCCCTTCTTGAAGGGGACAATCGCGACATCGCCGCGATCTACAGCTGCCACAACGGCAGCGATTTCTTCGGGAGTCCGGAACTCCCGTCGGCGGTGCTTGCGCACAGCCGCAACCACATCCTCGAATGTCACCGACACGGCTTCCTCCTCTTGCAAGGGCATGCCCTCTCGCATGCGTATTTCAATCATCGCCCTCTCGCTGTCAAAAGTCAATCGCTTTTCTTTTTGCGTGGCATCACTATAATGAGTTATATGAAGAATTACTACCCCGATACCACAACGCTTCGCGTTGGCTACGGGGCAGGCGATATTCTTTCAACAAAAAATTAACGCTATGAAGAATTATTACGATATATTAGGTATTTCCAAGACTGCGAGCGAGGAGGAAATAAAATCCGCTTTCAGAAAGCTCGCCCATAAGCTGCATCCCGACAAAAAAGGCGGTGACGAGAAGAGGTTCAAAGAGGTGAGCGAGGCGTATTCTGTTCTTTCCGATAAAAAGAAGCGGGCAGAATACGATACCTATGGCAAGACCTTCGCCGGAGGCGGAGGTCCGCAGCAGGGTGGATTCGGCGGCTTCAACTCTACGAACTTCGAGGACATATTTAGAGAATTCTCCGCCCAAGGCGGACCAGCCTCGGGCTGGGACCTCGGTGACATCTTCGGCGACGTCTTCGGCGGTTCACCCCGAGCGCAGTCGAGGGGGCGCGACATTTCGATAGACATAGAACTTTCGTTCCGCGAATCAATATTCGGCGCGGAGCGGCGCGTATTGCTTTCAAAAACGAGTGTCTGCGATACCTGTGATGGCTCGGGCGCGAAAAAAGGTTCGAAGCTCATCACCTGTTCGAGCTGCAACGGCAAGGGCGAGATACGCGAATCGCGCAACTCATTCTTCGGCACATTCACGTCGGCGCGCCCCTGCCCGCGTTGCCACGGACGCGGACAGATACCGGAAACGGTCTGCGAGGCATGCCACGGCGAAGGAGTCCGCAAGCGCGAAGAAGAAATACACATCGTCGTGCCTTCGGGCGTAGAAGACGGCGAGATGATACGCATGCCCGGCCGCGGAGAAGCTGCTCAGGGCGGCGGGGCAGGTGATTTGTATGTAAAATTGCACATAAAATCTGATGCAAAATTCTCGCGCGAGGGCAACAATCTCATTACATCACTCCCCATAAAACTCTCGGATGCCCTTCTGGGTGGTGAGTATCGAGTGGCTACGCTTGATGGCGACGAAGTGCTTACCGTCGAATCAGGTATCGCACACGGAGAGGTCATCCGTGTGCGAGGCAAAGGCGTACCACATGGCCGCGCCCGCGGTGACCTGCTTGTCCGCGTGGATATCGAATTCCCCAAGAAGCTTTCGAAAAGCGCACGCGAACTCATAGAGAAGCTGCGGCAAGAGGGTCTGTAGTATAATCCACCGATGGACATCTCATCACTTTCCTCGATTTTCACCCATTGGCCGACCGATTGGATACTCATCGGCGCCTTCACTGCCTTTGCGGCACTTGATGCGATGCGCAGCGGTCCGACCCGCGCGACAGCCCTCATGCTCAGCTTGCCTACCGCACTGTTTCTTATCGACAAGCTTCCTGACGCTGTTTTTCTGGGCGCTCTCTCCGCCCAACTCGTATCGCCCTTGGCGCAGGCGGGTGTATTCGTCATCGTGACGGTCGCCCTCTTTTTTGTCATACACCGGGTCATGTTTACGTTTTCGAACGGTCTTCCCCCCATCCAAGCTCTGATAGCAGGCATCGCAGCTACCATCGTGCTCGTTATCGTCTGGCTCCAAGTGCCTGGCCTAGACTCCGTCTGGCACTTCGGCGGCCAAGTACAAGCAGTATTCAGCGAAGCATACCGCTTCTGGTGGCTGCTTGCTTCCTACTTTGCTCTGGCGTTTGTACGAAGCTAAATACTTTCCACGGGATATAATGCGGCCAATGGAAAATCCTTTGATTTCTTTCGTCGCCTGGGTTAGACGGCACAAACAACGCATCGGCATTATCGCCGTCGGGCATACCGCAAAACGAATCGAGGAATATCTTTTTGACTGGCTCATTTACGGAATAGTTGTTCTCTGGACTACCTCGCAGTGGGGCAACTGGTACGGCTCTCTTGCGGCGTTTGTTATCATGGCACCGCTCTCAGCGCTTGTCTGCTGGATGTACATTCTTCTTTACGACTGGGCAAAAATGGACTGGCTCGGCCTCGAGACGTTGAAAGAGTTGAAGGAAAAAGAAACTACGGGGCTATTTGGGAGGCTATTTCAGTATGCGCTACGTCTTGGCGATATACCCGTTTTTCTCCTCCTCTCCGTATACACTGACCCCTTCATGGTGACCGTATACTTTCGAAAGAAAGCGCACGAGTACGCGAGCCTCACGCCGCAGGATTGGAGAATATTCTGGACAAGTGTTATCGTATCAAATGGATACTGGACGTTACGCTGGACTGTAATACTGGTCGCGGTCACGTTCGTTTGGAGCTGGCTAGGAACGATTTTTCAATAACATTTTATGAACACAAATATGATCTTCGTCGGGTTCATCGTCGCAGGTTCGGTTCTCTCCATCGCACTGGCCTTCAACAAATATTATATCGAGAGAGATTATTTCGTGTATGCGAATGTAGCATGCCAGCCCGACTTTAACTCCTGTTTTATAGGGGACGGGGAAAATGCCCCCTCCTTTTACAAAACGATAGCAAAGAAAGCGTACCTCATCCCAGCGTGTGATGCCTGGCAAGACGAGTGCACTGCGCTTTCATGTGACGCCCCAAACGAGGAATGTATCGCGACGTACTGCGACCCGGATTCGGGCGAAACGCCGTGCCATGGGCCTCTCTATCGTTAAACTATGTCCGATAGTCAGATTGTCAAAACGTGGAGCAGATACGGCATTAGGAAAACGGCCGGTGCCTTGCTCCGGAACATCTCCGCCGGATTTCTTGCAGATGAGCGTACGAACAAGAAACAAATCCGTGAATTGCTATATACACCTCTTCAAGACGCGTTGGCTGAATTGGAAAACCGTCGTCAGAATGTCGAACTATGTCAGAAAGTCGATATGTTTTTTGGAAACTTCAAACCGCCAAAAGCATTCGGAAAGAGCCCTCGCGCCGTCATGGCGCGTTATATCGCAAGTCCGACGATTGAGTACGAATATTTTAAGTCAGTTCAAGAGGGGTTGCGTATGGACCCCTTATTTTTGGAATTCGGATCGGACAAATTCGTTGCCCGCAATCATGAAAAATATGCTCTTTGTCGACTTGCATTTATGCGGAACAATCCGGACGGCAGGCGGTGGGTTGTGAAGAAGCGGCGAGTGGTCAACTTCAATGTTTATGAAGGGAAGCCGCTCGACGCCATCAAGACGGAATGGGGCGAGCCGTTGGTAGATTTTCATCACGGTCTCTTGCGTCGCTCCGGGTTCGATAAGGGAGTAGAGGTGTCGGATTTCTCGGCGTGGTTCAAAAAAAGTCGCTCGCTTTCGGAGGAATATTATCTATACTATCTCGCGTTATTCATGGTTCACGGTATCTTATTCGAAAATTTCTTATTCAACGAACAGGAGGTATCTTTTACGGAGACGAGGGTCGTGCCAGCCGTCAAGAAATTGACGAAAATGTTCGGCGTCCGCCCCCTAATTGTCCCCATAGTCCCTTTGGAGGCCGAAGAGGCTCCGTACTGGTACTATTACGACGAAAGGATTATGCAACTTTTACCCGACCCTTCGGAATCTCATGGAATATAACCTTTTAGCTAACCTTCAATATTGCAAAGACATCGTCTCGGAGATGTCGGGTTTGCTCTACTACACGCATATTCCCGCGGGTTTTCTCGCGCTTTTCGTAGGTGTATTTGTTCTTCACAAAACTCGTTCTCAGGCAGGCCTTCTTCTTTTTCTGCAAGGTGTGGCGTTCGCAGCGTGGGTTTCTCTGAATTTGGTTCTCTGGCTCGCCTTCGACAACAATACCCTAATGATTACGCTCTGGTCGTTCCTCGGCATCTTGTCGGCCTTGCTTTTTTATCTAACGCACTGGTTTGCGCACACGTATATCACCGGCACACCGTTTCCGTCTTGGATGCATGTCCTGTGGCTCCTTCTCTGTATACCCGTGTTCATTATTTCACCCGCAGGTTACCTGAGCGGAGTGGATATCAGAGAATGCGTAGCTGTAGAAAATCAGATGTTTGTTAATTACCATTACTCCTTGGGTCTGGTCGCGATGGTCCTTATCGCCTGGGCTCTCTATACGAGCTACAGCAAGAAGGACAACGCCAGCGCCCGTTCCGCCAAATGGATGGTCTGCGTCGGGGCGGAACTTTTCCTACTTGCATTCCTCGTGACGGGCACGCTATCAAGTTACCTCGTAGGAGCAGGGCTGATACCCGACTTTGGTTTGGAACAATACGGTCTCGTTATGATGCCTGTTTTCATGGCAATAATCGGCTACGCCACCGTCCGCTATCATGCGTTCAATCTTAAATTGCTGGGCGCGCAGGCCTTAGTAGTTGCGCTCGTTATATTAATCGCTTCGGAATTCATGTTCGTAACGAGCATCACTAATAAAACCCTTGTTGCAGTGACGCTCTTTCTTGCGTCTGTTTTCGGATACTTTCTTGTCAAAGGGGTGAAAAAAGAAGTCGCGCAGCGTGAACTCATCCAGAAGCAAGAGCAGGAGCTTGAGGTGGTGAATAAGCAGCAGGAAAATCTTCTTCATTTCATCAGCCACGAAATCAAGGGCTACCTCACCAAGAGTGAGGCGGGATTCGCGGCTATCACGGAAGGGGATTATGGAGCGATATCGGAGCAGTTGAAGGCTATGTCGCAGGCGGCGCTCACGGACGTGCGCAAGGGAGTACGGACGGTCATGGAAATCTTAGACTCCGCCAATATGAAGAAGGGTACGGTCGGCTACAAAATGCAGCCGTTCGACTTCAAAGCGGCGGTGGTAGATGTCGCGAAACATCTCAAGCAGGCCGCCGAGGAAAAAGGCCTTGTTATAGACCTCGTAACTGCGCGCGAGGGCGTCTATACGCTCACGGGCGACGAGGTGAAGCTCCGCCAGCACGTGATACGCAACCTTATCGACAACGCCATCAAGTACACGCCAAAGGGGCACATAGAAGTGCATCTTTCAGACGGCGACGGCAAAATACACTTCTCCGTCAAGGACAACGGCGTCGGCATCACCCCCGAAGACATGAAGAATCTCTTTACCGAAGGCGGGCATGGCAAGGATTCCATCAAAATCAACGTCCACTCCACGGGCTACGGCCTCTTCATAGCGAAGCAAGTGGTGGATATGCACGGCGGCAAAATCTGGGCCGAATCGGAGGGTCAAGGTAAAGGATCCCGGTTTATTGTCGAACTCCCAGCCGTGTAGTAGAATCGACTTATGTTGACGAACAAAGACATAGATAAAATGATTAAGGTCTTTGCGACCAAGGACGATGTTCGAAGGATCGTACAAGAAGAGCTCGTGGAGATTAAAAAGTCCATCCATGGTCTTGTGCTAGGACTTGATAAGCTCGCCAGTACCGTCGATAAGCTTCTCTTGGAATATGCCGCAGTGAGTGAACAATTGACGCGGCATGAACGCTGGATAAAACAAGTTGCAAAGAAGGCGGGTGTCGTACTCGCCGAATAGTCGAGTTACCCGCCGTATAGTGCTTCGCGGGAGACTATATACTCAAATATCCCTTTTTGAACGCCAATTCGGCATTTAAAATCCCCCCGCCTGCGGCGCCGCGGACGGTATTGTGCGAGAGCGCGACAAAACGGTAATCAAGCACCGGGCATTCGCGGAGACGCCCGACTATGACGGCCATCCCTTTGTCCGTATCGCGGTCGCGCTTGGGCTGCGGCCGGTCGTCCTCCTCGCGGTAATGTATCGGCTGCCTGGGTGCGGAAGGCAGGTCAAATTTTTGAGGCTCGCCGCGGAAGGAACGCCAGGTATTGAGAATCGTGTCGCGGCGCGGTTTTTTCTTGCCGAATTCGAGTGAGACTACCGCCGTATGCCCGTCGGATACGGGCACGCGCGTACACGTTGCAGAAATTTTGATGCCCGTGCGTTCTGTGAATGTACCGTTCTTTATGCTGCCGAGTATTTTGTACGGTTCGAATTGCGTCTTTTCTTCTTCTCCGCCGATGTAGGGAATGATATTGTCGATGATATCCCAGCTCGATACACCGGGGTACCCCGCGCCGGACACCGCCTGCATCGTGGTCACGAGTATGCGCTTGATATCGTAGCCTTTTTGCAAGAGCGCGTGGATCGGGGCGATATAGCTCTGGATACTGCAATTCGGCTTCACGACGATGAATCCTTTTTCCCAGCCGCGCGCCTTTTGCTGCAAGGGGATAATGTCGAGATGATGTGCGTTTATCTCGGGAATAAGCATGGGGACATCGGAAGTATGGCGGTGTGCGGAAGCGTTTGAAAATACCGGCATGCCAGCGGCGGCGTACATTTCTTCCGTTTTGCGTATCATGTTCTTGTCGGGCATTTCGAACGCGGAGAACACGAGGGCGCACTCGCCTGCAGCCTTCTTCACGTCGGCGACATCGTGTACCGTAAGCCCGGCGACGCCAGAAGGTATCTCTCCCGCGACGATCCAGCCGTTCTTGAGCGCATCCTTGTATTTCTTTCCCGCCGTTTGAGGCGAAGCGGCCACATACGCGACCTCGAACCACGGATGATCCGCGAGCAGGCGAATATACTGCTGGCCGACCATACCGGTCGCGCCTAATATGCCCACGGGGATTCTTTCCATATCCTCAGATTACTTCTCAATGTACTCCTTGTGAAGCACTTTCAGGGCCTTTTTTGCATCCTTTTCTTCCACAACGAATGTCATGCTCACGCCCGAAGATTCTTGCGATATCATTTCGACTGCGATTTTATTCTCGCCGAGGACCGTGAACATCCTTCCGGCAACGCCCGCGGCATTCACGCCGCCGCCGACCGCACAGATGATGGCTTTCCCGCGCTCGACCGAAACATCTCCCAGCTTTCGAAGTTCTTTGAGAATTTGGGGGAGATTTTTTTCGTCCTCCACGGTAACTGACACGCTGGCGACGGAGGTCGTTACGACATCAATGCTGGTTCGGTACGTATCGAATATCTCGAATATGCGGGCGATGAAGCCGTTCCCGTCGAAAAATTCGGGCGAATTGATGTGTACCGCAGCTACGGGGCTCTTAAACGTGAGCGCCTCGACGTTGTGGCTTTTTTTGCGGCGTTGTGCAAAATTCGCGACGATGGTCGTGCCTTTGTCTTCTGGCTTGAAGGTGTTGAGCACTTTGACGGGGACCCCTTTGCGCATGGCAGGCAAAATAGTTTTTGGGTGCAGCACCTTCGCACCGAAATACGCAAGCTCGCCGGCCTCCTCAAATGCAAGCTCCGGTACCACTTCGGCTCCCGGTACGAGGCGCGGATCGGCGGTCATGATGCCCGAGACGTCCGTCCATATCTCGATTGACGAGGCACCGAGCGCCGCGCCGACAATCGCCGCGCTGTAATCGCTCCCGCCGCGGCCGAGCGTCGTCGTTTGCCCGCCGGGAGTCGCGCCAATAAAACCGGTGACAATCTGTAATGCTTTGTGCTTTCTAAAATGCGCACGAATAGCCGCGTCTGTTTTCTGGAAATCGACCGCCGCCTTGCCGGAGTGGTCGTCGGTCACAATGACATGCCGCGCGTTCAGATACTCGCACCGCACACCGCGCTCTGCGAGCGCATCGGCGAGTATGTGGGCGGACAAGCGTTCGCCGAAGCTCATGATGTAATCCAAGCCGGCTGGCGAGAGTTCACGCAAGCGGTAGACTCCCACAACGATGCTTTCGAGGTGCCTCAACAGTTCGTCGACATGCGCGAGCGCCCCTTTCTGCCCCCTGCGACGTATAAGTGTTTTGACCGTATCAACGTGCCTGCGTTTAAGTTCTCTGAGTATCTTTTTATAGGCGATGTCCTTCTTGCCTGCGAGATGCGCGATTTTAATAAGTTCATTGGTGGCGCCCGACATCGCAGAAACGACGACCGCTATCACTCTCGTTTCGTGCGAGGATTTCTTCACAATATTAATCACCTGCCGGAGAGATTCAGGCGTCCCCATAGAAGTACCCCCAAATTTGAGGACTTTCGTGTCTTTCCCTTTCATGTGACGGACGCTACCATGCTCGCACCGGCTCGTCAAAAAAATCACCCTCAGTTTAAGCTTCCATAGCGAAGTAAATGCTGGATACGCACTATTGACGAAGTATATACATACGTATATACTTTACATATGAATATGAAAACGACTACCATTCAAAAGTGGGGAAATAGTTACGCGGTGCGTCTTCCCAAATCCGCCTTGCGCAAGCTCAATTTGAAAGCAGGCCACGCCGTAGAGATTCGCGAAACCGCTCATGGTCGAGCTTTTTCTATTACTCCCGTGCAGAAAAAGGCTGTTTCTTTCGACGAGCTCGTTACCCGCATAACAAAAGAGAACCGCCATGCGCCCGTCGATTTTGGCGAGGGTGTTGGAAAAGAGATATGGTAGCGAAGCGTTCGTATACTCCTTGTCGTGGCCATGTCGTATGGATTGATTTCAATCCAGTTCGTGGACATGAGCAAAGAGGAAGACGCCCGGCACTCGTTGTCTCTTCGGAAAAATATAACGCGAAGTCTGGACTTGCACTCGTATGCCCAATCACCTCTCAGGTGAAGGGGTATCCGTTTGAAGTCGCTCTTACAATCAAAGCCGTGCCAGGGGTACTACTGGCCGACCAGATTCGTTCAATTGATTGGACCGAGCGCCGTGTAAAGAAAATCGGCGCTGTCTCTGAAAAAACCATAGCGGAAGTTCAAGACCTTTTGAGAAAACTCATCACTGATTAAGCAAGGGCTGAAAAGGTGCGGAGTTCATCGTCGAGTTGCCCGCGTCTGCATAAGGTGCAATAGTTTGAGGAGGTCTGCATGCCCTTTGCAGACAGAATCGTGAAAAAAGACGAGATCGGTCGAACACCGACACCTCGTTGAGCACGAACGCTCTTTCACATTCGACCACGAACGGTCAACGTAGGGTGGAGTAAGTTCTATGGAACAATGCCTTTCGCCGGAGAGCGTCCTTGCGATGGACGCAAACGGTGAACTTCCCTCCGGCGCTACAGCGCTCTGGGAGAAAAAGCACCCGAAAGTGCGCAACGAGGCCACCTCTTGTATCAGGAAACGCCTCTGGTACTACACGGCTGCGGCTGCCTGCATGCTCTACACAGTGGTTGCGTGGTTCTGGCTGCTCGACTATGAAGTCTTGCGGTTGCAGCGCGAAATGGTTCCGCCGGACATGGCGACCCGTGCAGCGGTAAACGCCGTTGTGCTTATTTCAGCCATTATGGGATTGTTCGTTTCGATAATCCTATACGTAAGCGCTGACGGGTCGGTTCACAACTACCGATACGTAGACGGCTTTGGCAGCAACTATCCGGACCTTGTGGGATGGCTGGGCCTAAATGTCGAGAAGTTGCGCTCTAAGCCCGAGAGAGTGCAACTCCGTTACCTACAACTTCGAGCAAATGCTCGGTTGCATTCGGTTACCCTCTCGATCGCACGTTTGCAACAGGCGGCTGGCTTTACCCCGGTCGAAATCGAGAAGAAGGAGGCAAAGGATCAGCTGATGGCGGACCTGAAGGCAATCTACGACGTCCTGCATCGATTCTCGCTAGCGGACGGCGGATACAGGCCCTACTTCGCATGGGCCAATAAGAAGCTCCTAAGGACGACCGCCTAACGGCGATAGAGGCTGGCGTGTCGCGGGGGATTGACCCTGCGGCACGCCGATTTGTTTACACACAGGCACAGCGTTTTTCTGGTATTATAGGCCGATGCAACGCCTTTTTACCGGCCTCCAGCCATCCGGCTCACTTCATATCGGTAACTACTTGGGCGCTCTCAAGCAGACCGTAGAATTGCTCAAAGATGCCGACGGATTGGTCATGATTGCCGATTACCACGCCCTCACGACCCTTAAGGATACGGAGGGTCTGCGCAAGAATATATCCGACGTCGTACGTGATTACGTTGCGGTAGGTGTAAACCCCAAGAAGTCCATTATCTTCCAACAATCTTCTGTGTCGCAGCACACCGAGCTCGCATGGATTTTTGATTGCCTCGTCACGGTGCCGTTCCTCATGCAGGCGCACGCGTACAAAGACAAAGTAGCAAAAGGCCTCGAAGCCAATGCGGGCCTCTTCACGTACCCGATGCTCATGGCCGCGGATATTTTGCTCTACGACACCGACATCGTGCCCGTGGGTGCAGACCAGCGACAGCATGTGGAATACGCGCGAGAAGCGGCGGCAAAGTTCAATGGTGCATTCGGAGAGACATTCAAATTGCCACAAGAGAAAATCCTCGAATCAGTGGCGGTCGTGCCCGGTACCGACGGCAAAAAGATGAGCAAAAGCTACGGCAACACGATTCCTCTCTTCGGTACGAAAGATGAGATACAAAAAGCGGTCATGAGCATCGTCACGGACTCAGCAGGGGATAGACCCGAGAATGTCTACAATATCCACCGCCTGTTCAAGACTGAAGAAGCTCTCGCAGTGCTGTACACGGAAAACAAAGGAAAATACAAAGCGCTCAAAGACGCGCTTGTGGAAGATATCGAGGCGATGATAAGCCCGATGCGTGAGAAGCGCGCAAGCATCACCGACGCGGACGTGAAAGCGATTTTGCAGGATGGTGCACAGCGAGCCCGCGAGCAAGCTGAAAAGAAAATGAAAGATGTCCGGCAAAAAGTCGGCGTTACAATATAACGACTTACGATGTCGTTAATTTTATGAACAGAACATTCATCAAAGACTTAGCCGAACATGTGGGGGAGTCGGTACTCATCAAGGGCTGGGTATCGGTGCGTCGCGACCAGGGTAAGATGGTCTTTTTTGATTTCAGGGATATGACCGGCACGGTGCAAGGCCTCGTGACTCCCGGACACGCCGCAATGGAGACCGCAAAGAACACGAGTCGAGAATCTGTCGTTGCGGTTACCGCCACCGTGCAGGAACGTCCCGGCAAGAACGCGCAGGCAGACAAAATGAACGGCGGCATCGAGCTGCTTATCGAAGCAATCGAGGTCTTGAGCCCTGCGGCAGTCTTGCCATTTGAGGTCAATGAAGATACTGCGGGCATCGGAGAAGAGACCCGACTTGTGCACCGCTACTTGGATTTGCGCTCGGAGCGTATGCAACGCAACATCCGGCTTCGCAGTGAGCTCGTGCGACGCTGCCGCGCATACCTTTTTGCGGAACATTTCACCGAGATAGAGACGCCACTTCTCACGGAATCCACTCCCGAAGGTTCCCGTGATTTCGTCGTACCTTCACGGCTTCACCCCGGCAAATTCTACGCGCTTCCGCAGTCACCTCAGCAATACAAACAACTCCTCATGGTTGGCGGTTTCGAACGCTACTTTCAGATAGCGCGTGCGGTGCGCGACGAGGACCTCCGCGCCGACCGTGGATTCGAGCACACGCAAATAGACGTGGAGATGTCCTTCGTCACGCAAGAAGACGTGATGCGAACTGTCGAAGAGATGATTACGACCGCAGTCGAAGCGATGGGCTTTACGATAAAAGAAAAGCCCTTCCCTCGCTTCACGTACGCGGAAGCCATCGAAAAATTCGGCGAAGACAAATTTGATTTGCGTACACCCGAAGACAAAGAGAAGGGAATTCTCGCGTATGCATGGGTGCACAAATTCCCATTCTTCGAAAAGACACCGCAAGGTGGATGGACCTTCACGCACAATCCTTTTTCAATGCCGATACCCGAGCATGTGGAGCAACTCCTCGCGAAGAAAGATATCGGTGAGATTCTCACCACGCAATACGACTTGGTCTGCAATGGGTACGAGACAGGCGGCGGGAGTATCCGAGCGCACAAGCCCGAAATCCTCAAAGCAGCCTACGAGGTGATGGGGTACAGCGAGGAAGAGATACAGGAGCGCATCGGTCACATGCTGACCGCATTCGGATTCGGAGTGCCGCCGCACGGCGGGATTGCGCTCGGCGTGGAGCGGCTCGTCATGAATCTCACGGGGGAGTCGCACCTGCGCGAGGTCCAGGCGTTTCCTATGACGCGCGGCGGCCAGACTTCCGTCATGAAAGCACCCAAAGCGCTTACGGCGGAGCAGCTCGCTGAACTGGGCATCCGGATACAACCCGAAAAGAAACATGAGCAATGAACGATTCGCCTTAGCGACAGAAGCATTCCAGGGGCCGCTTGAGACGCTTCTCAACATGATTGAGGAGCGAAAAATGTCCATCTCCGACATCTCTCTCGCCGGGGTCACCGACGCATATCTCGCATATGTAGAAAAACTGCCCGAACTTCCTCTGGGGGAGACCGCGCAATTTATTTTGGTCGCATCCACGCTTCTTCTTATCAAATCCCGTACGCTTCTGCCCGGACTCGAACTTTCTGCAGATGAGCGCGAGTCTGTGGAGGAGCTCGAACGCCGTCTCGCGCGCTACGCGCTCATACGTAAAACAGCGAAGCTTCTGCGGGGGCACTGGGGCACAAGCCCGCTTCTTCTTGCGCACCGCTCGCCGCTGCGTCCCGCGGTCTTCAGCCCCGCCGACGCTACGCTTGCAACGATAGCGGGCGCGGCCGCGCGGCTCGTCAGCATTTTGCCGAAGCCCGAGAGAATGGTAGAGGCGGCCGTCGCACCGATATTGGCCCTTGAAGACGTCATAAAAAACGTCCGCGCGCGCCTCTTGACGGCGATACGGACGAGCTTCCGCGAACTTACGAAGTCGCGTGACAGAAGTGACGTAATCGTCTACTTCCTCGCCACACTTGAATTGGTGCGCTCCGGCAGCGTGAGCGTCACGCAGGAACGGCTTTTTGAAGATATCACCATCGAATTGGAAAACGCCGTGGCTCCGCGCTATGGAATATAGATATGGATAACAATCTCACGGCACGCGCAGAGGCGTTTCTCTTTAGTGAAGGGGGAACATTGACGCTGCGCAAGCTCGCACAATTATTGGAAGTGGGGGAGCCCCAGCTGCAGGAGGCACTTGCGACATTGAGAGTGCGGCTTGAGGGCACGGGGTTGACGCTCATCACAACGGATACTGAAGTCTCGCTCGCGGTGGCAAAGGAAACCTCTCCGGCAATCCAAAAAGCCTACGAACGCGAGCTCTCCCGGGAAATCGGGGATGCGGGTCTTGAGGTATTGGCAATCGTACTCTATCGAGGCCCTTCGACGCGCGCGCAGATAGATTACATCCGCGGCGTAAATACGAGTTGGACTATCCGCAATCTCCTCACGCGCGGACTTCTGGAGCGCACGGGCAATCCGGAGGACGGGCGCGAATATTTGTACCGCCCGACTGTTGAACTGCTCTCGCATATCGGCGTGCGCAATCTGCAGGAACTTCCCAGTCAGGCCGAGATAGCCGCAGAACTCAAAGCTTTTGAATCACGCCCCGCAGACGCATCCTCCGGTACATAAGATATGGCAGACGAATCACTGACTCATGTCGTCACGCCTGCGGAGCCGCAGCCGACACCTCCTCCGCTCATACTCTTACCCGAACATGCGGAAGCCCCCCGCCTTTCGCTGCAGCGATTTTCGGGTGCTGCGGCACTCGTCCTCATGTTCTTTGCAAGCGCCGGCTTCACTGTCGCATATCTTTCTTCCGGAGGAGAAATAGCTTCCGCCGCATCGGAGACGGCCGCCGCGGCCGGCACGGCGACGGCAGAAGACCCTTTTGCTTCGATGTCGGTCATAGCGGAGGGCGCATACGTGTTCGACCTTGCGACGAACCGCATTTTGTATTCAAAGAATCCCGACACCCAATTAGCACTTGCGTCTCTCGTAAAAGTCCCCCTCGTGCTTGCCGTCTCGGAAGTACTCGAACCCGCCGCGGAAATAACGATACCTCCGCATTCGACGCCCGACGGCGCGGGAGTCCGCATCCCAAGCGGCCTCACCTTCGAAGCACGTGACCTCATCGATTTCACCCTCGTCGCTTCTTCGAACGAGGGCGCCGCCATCCTCACGGAAGCGGCGGAAGAAGGCCTCCGCAGGAAATATCCGCTTGCGACGCCGGGCGATGCCGTCTTGTGGCGTATGAATGATATTGCGAAGAACCTGGGCCTCAGCCACATGGTATTCCTCAATACCAACGGCCTTGACCAAAGCGGCACTCAGGCGGGGGCATACGGCTCCGCGCACGACATCGCCGTCCTCTTTGGATACGCCGCGCGGACCGCACCCGCATCCTTCGAACAAACGTCGCGCGACACCGTGAAGATCCGGGCGAAAACCGGCGAGACCGTGACCGCGGTGAATACCGACGAAGTGCTTCCCGCGATACCGGGCATTATTATGGGAAAAACGGGCTATACGGAGCTCGCGGGAGGGAACCTTGCCGTTGTCTTTGAAGTAGGCCCCGCACATCCCGTAGTAGCCGTGGTATTGCACTCCACACAGGATGCGCGTTTTTCCGACATGAAAAAGCTCGTCGCAGCTACCGTCGCGGCTATCGCGGCAGGGCAGTAGAGTACAATACCCGTATGTTGCCACCTTTGGTCCGGATACTGCTCCCTGCGGCAATCGCATTCGTGCTTGGCATGGCGCTTACGCCGCTTCTCACGCATTACCTGTACAAATTCAAAGCTTGGAAAAAACGTTCGGGCAAATTGGCATTGGATGGCGAGGCCGCGCACGAATTCAACCGTCTTCATAAGGAACACGAGGTACGCGCACCGCGCATGGGCGGCATCGTCGTATGGGGAAGCGTGCTCATTACCATCTTCGGTATCGCGGCGCTCGCGCAGCTCTTTCCCTCGCTCGAGAATCTCAATTTTTTGAGCCGCAATCAGACATGGCTCCCGTTTGCCACGCTGATTATCGGAGCCTTCATCGGATTCCTTGACGACCTTATGGTCATACGGGAAAACGCGGAGGGCTTGCGGCTGCGGTACCGCATCGCGATTGTGGTAGTACTCTCGTCATTCATCGGATGGTGGTTCTGGGAAAAACTCGCGATAACCGCCGTCAACATTCCGTACGGCGCGCCGCTCGAAATCGGCTGGCTCATTATTCCTCTCTTTGTCGTCGTTTCCCTCGCTCTGTACGCCTCGGGCGTCATTGACGGCATTGACGGGCTCTCGGGGGGAGTCTTCGCCTCGATATTCGCGTCGTATACCATCATCGCGTTTTCGCAGAATCAGGTAGACCTCGCGGCGTTTACCGCCTGCGTGATGGGAGGACTGCTCGCATTTCTGTGGTTCAACATACCTCCCGCGCGATTTTATATGAGCGACACCGGCACCATGGGACTCACCTTGGCCATCGGCACCGTGGCATTCATGACCGACGACCTCGGCGGCGGAGTGGGCATTTCCGTATTGCCGCTCATCGGCGGACTCCTCGTCGTCACCGTGCTCTCTGATGTGGCACAGGTCGTTTCAAAAAAGTTTTTCGGGCGCAAACTCCTGCGCATCGCGCCGCTGCATCACCATTTTGAGGCGCTCGGCTGGCCGGGACATAAGGTCGTCATGCGCTACTGGGTACTTTCTATCGTCCTCGCGTTCGCAGGCGTCATGCTCGCGCTCTCTTCATCGCCCGTACAATGAAACAGCGAATCGACAAGCCGCTCGCCATACTCATTGCATTGCTCGTATTGGGCGGCTCGATGGTATTCATTTCCGCCGCATTCGGCATTCTCGGCCGGGGATTTTCCGGCATCACATCCGTCGCCTTCAGCCATTTGGTACTGGGAGTGGGGGGTGGCACCGTCCTGCTTCTCATTGCTCTCAACATCAACTACCACCATTGGAAGAAATTCGCGCCGTACATCTACGGGCTCGCCCTCGTGGGAATGCTGCTCGTCTTCGTTCCAAATCTCGGGTTTGCACACGGCGGGGGACAGCGGTGGATAGTCATCTTCGGAGTCTCATTCCAACCGTCGGAGTTCTTGAAGATTGCCGCTATTCTCATCGCCGCCGCCTACTATTCGACCATCCGCGCAAAAACCGAAAGTTTTCTCTGGGGTGTGGGCGGTCTCATCGCGATACTCGCGGCACCCGTTATTCTTCTCGTGTTGCAGCCCGACATCGGTACGCTCGGCATCATTTGCATAAGCGTCGTCGGCGTCTTCTTTGCCGCGGGCGCGCGGGCGAGAGACCTTGCTATCCTTCTCTGCGTCGCTCTCGTCTCACTTACCGTCCTCGCATACATGAAGCCCCATGTGCAGAAACGCATTGTCACATTCTTCTATCCCGCCCAAAATGAGCAGGTGGAGGCGTACCAAATTACCCAATCCCGCATTGCAATCGGTTCGGGGCAACTCTTGGGAAGGGGATTCGGCCAAAGCGTCCAGAAATTCACCTATTTGCCCGAGCCGATGGGCGATTCGATATTCGCAGTCGCGGGAGAGGAGCTCGGCTTCGTCGGCACGACTAGTATCGTACTTCTCTTCTTGGGGCTTGCCCTGCGCGGCTACGTCGTCGCAGCGCGCACGGCAGATATGTTCGGCGGACTACTTGCGGTGGGCATCTCGACCTACCTCGCGGGGGAAGCCTTCATTAATATCGGCGCCATGCTCGGCCTTGTACCGCTTACGGGCGTACCGCTCACCTTCGTGAGCCAAGGAGGCAGCGCGATGCTCATCTCGCTCCTGAGCGCGGGTATTCTCTTGAATATTTCCCGGCACCGAGGCACAAAATGATTGTCCGTACACAGGCTTGTGCTAAAGCTGACTTTGTTGTATAGTCCTTGGTGGACTATATTGATCAACCTTCGGCAAACCAGAGGAGAAAGCCGATGAATGCGCAGCTAAAGCTTAGGCCGCACGAGGTACCGCTGGGCGCACTGATGTTTCCGCATCTGCCTGGGGAGGAGTTCCCCAGCGACAGGGCGTTTAGGCCGCTCGTCGGCGGAGTGCCCAGCCGCCGAAAGTGGTACACCTTCGACATCGAAGGGAAGACGCTACTCGGAGGCGCAGGCGAAGACGAGAACTTCAAGGAAGACGTCTATTTCACTCCCGTGAAGTCCTATGTCCGCGCTGACGCGCCGCCCAAGACCCAGTTTGCCGTTTTCATCGGAGGCAGGCGGGCCAAGTACGACAAGTACCCGGACTGCTATGTCGAGGTCACCAAGCTCGCGGATGGCACACTCATGTCCGTGGGCGGCACCGCGTACGACCACTGGCTTCGCCGGCTCGGATTCCCCGAGGATGCGGTGCTGATACCACATAGCGAGTGCGAGTACGAGCGAAGCTTTGACGACGCGGTCGTACTCCCCCTCAAGGAGTACAGCGACGCCATGAACATGCTCGCAAAGGCTGGTGCCGCCTTCTACTACAGCCATGCTCGGAAAGAAGGCGACCCCGACGAGTTCTATTTCGTCTGGCTGCCTCCGGGCTGGAAGGTAATACCAAGCGAGCAGCAGTACACCAGCGCGCGCTTCGAGCATGTGGTGGACAACACCGGCATGATGCGGGCACGTGTTGCTTGGGTGGAGCAGCACGGTCGGGATCTGTACAACGACGAACCCACGGTGCGGAAATCCGGCGCAGTGTCGCTCGAAAACACCATCAAACTCGAGAGCGGCGAAATCGTCTGGTAATCGCAGGCAATCGACTCCAAAGGCACGGCCCTCGCGGCCGTGCTGTTCTTTTTTGGACTTACACAAGTCAGACTTGTGGGTGATTTCCGAGTCAAGCAGATTGATTATGAAAACTCCAACATCTTTTTGAGCGCAACGTCTATTTTCTTTCGCGTCGCTGCGTCTATTTTGCCGATTGCCTGCATCACACGTCGTCCCACATGCGCAACTCGTCCTTCAAGTCCATGAAGTTGTTTTGTGATAAAATACTCCAATGCGTATTGTATTAGTCGGCGGGGGGACGGGCGGACATTTTTACCCGCTTATTGCTATCGCCGAGGCAATCGAGGATATCTGTCATGAGCGCACGCTCATCGAGCCCGAGCTCTTCTACATCGGCCCGCCGGCCTTTGATTCGGAAGCGCTCCTCCAGCACGACATCACGTACCTGCCGGGTACCGCAGGCAAGGTCCGCCGGTACCGCAGCATGTTGAATGTGCTGAGCATATTCACCAACGGCATCGGCATTATCCGCTCTACCGCGCAGCTCTTCCGCATCTACCCCGACGTTATTTTCTCCACGGGCGGATACGCCGCATTCCCGACGCTCTTCGCCGCGCGCCTCTTGCGGATACCCGTCGTTATTTATGATGCCGACGCTTCGCCCGGCCGTGTGTCGCTCTGGTCGGCGAAATTTGCGCTCTGGATTGCCGTCGCGCACCCCACTGCGGCTACAAAATTTCCCGCGAACGTGCAGAGCAAAATTGCGGTCGTCGGCCACCCTGTGCGCAAAGAGATACTCGAGCCCGCGAAGGAAGGGGGATATGAATTCTTGAAGCTCGATGCGTCGGTGCCCACGATCTTCATCGTGGGCGGCTCGCAGGGCGCGCGCACCATCAACGAAATAGTCCTCGATGCGCTCCCTTCGCTCGTCTCGCAATTCAACATCGTGCATCAGGCCGGCACGGCGAATCTTGCCGAGACGAGCAACATCGCTTCCGTTATTCTCAAGGATTCACCGTACGCGGAGCGGTACAAGATTTTCGGCCTTTTGAATACATTCGCGCTGCGCATGGCCGCGGGTATCGCCACGGTCATCGTCGCCCGCGCCGGCTCGGGCACCATTTTTGAAATAGCCAATTGGGGATTGCCCGCCATTTTGGTACCGATACCGGAGGACGTCTCTCACGATCAGACCGAGAATGCCTTCTCCTACGCCCGTTCGGAAGCGGCGGTCGTCATCGAACAGCGCAACCTTTCGCCGCACCTGCTCGTCGCCGAGATACAACGCATCGCGGGAGATGCGGCACTACGCGCAAAGATGACGGCGGCCGCCCGCACATTTGCGCGCCCCGACGCGGCGCGCAAAATCGCGCTCTCGCTTCTCGAAACGTCGATTGCCCACGAGCCCGTATGAGTAATATCCGTGTCAGATTTCCACCGAGCCCGACGGGCTATTGCCACGTCGGCACCGCCCGGATGGCGATTTTGAACTTCCTTTTTGCGCGCAAGCACGGCGGCGTCATCATCTTCCGCAGCGAAGACACCGACAAGGAGCGCAGTAAACGGGAATACGAAGAAGACATCATCGAACAGCTGCACTGGCTCGGCCTCTCGTGGGACGAATTTTATCGCACGACAGAACTCGTGAGCACGCACACGAAGGCCCTGCAAAAGCTCATCGACGAGGACAAAGCATACTTCTCCGAAGAGGAGAGCAAAAAGGAACCGGGCAAAATGGCGCGCGTTGTGCGTATGCGCAATCCGGGAAAAGTCGTCACCTTTACCGACGCGATACGCGGCGAGATTACCTTCGACACAACGGAACTCAAGGATTTTACGATTGCCCGCGCAATCGACGACCCGCTTTACAATTTCGCCGTCGTCGTCGACGACGGCGAGATGGGCATCACACACGTCATTCGCGGAGAAGACCACATCTCCAACACGCCGCGCCAGATACTCATACAGGAAGCGCTCGGGTATGTGCGCCCGCTCTATGCGCACTATCCGCTGCACCTCGGGGCCGACCGCTCCAAACTCTCCAAGCGCACAGGCGACGTGGCGGTGCGCTCCTACCGCGAAAAAGGATACCTCGCTCCCGCGCTTCTCAATTATCTCGGGACGCTCGGTTGGACGGCGCCGTCGGGGAAGGAGGTGCTTTCGCTCGATGAAATGATTACAGAGTTCGATCTTACCGATATCCACAAAAGCGGTGCGGTCTTTGATGTAGAAAAATTGAATTGGTACAACCGCCAGTATCTCCATGCGCTGCCGCTCACGGATTTTGCTCTGGAGTCGAATAAGACTCTGAAGCGCTCATTCGATGCACGGGGTATTGCGTGGGACGAGTCAAAAGCAACGAGACTCGCACCTCTCATACGCGAGCGCATATCCGTGTGGGACGACCTCCGGACATTGGCAGACGGAGGGGAGTTCGATTTCTTCTTCGCGGATCCGAGTCCCTCACCTTCACGTATCCCGCAAAAGGGGGTAAGTGCAGGCGACACCATACGTCATTTAGAGCGTGTGAAGCAACTACTTTCTGACGTGCCCGAAAGCGACTACACCGACGCGGAGCGCATAAAAGCTGCCGTTTGGGACTATGCGGGCGCCGAAGGCCGTGGTGCCGTCCTCTGGCCGCTGCGCTACGCCCTTACGGGGCTTGAGCGGAGTCCCGACCCCTTTGAAGTCGCCCAATTGATAGGTAAAGAGGCGACTCTGCGGCGCATAGACTCCGCGCTAGGCCTCCTCGCGACGATATGACGTCCCGTACACTAAGCTCCGCCGCGCTTGTGGCAAGTGCAATTCTTTGTGTTGTGGCGCTCTACCCGCTCGTTTCGCGGGCGCAGAGCACGACCGACGCGCAACAGCCCACAGCCGCGGAAATACAGGGGCTCATAGACGTCCACAGCGCACAGATAGCGGAACTCGATAGAGAGATAGCGCAGTACGAAAAAGAACTCGTCGCCGTCGGCTCCAAAAAGAAAACTCTGCAGAACACTCTCTCTGAAATTAATCTTTCGCTTAAAAAGAGCGCCGCCTCGATAGCGGCCTCGAAAAAAAAGATAACCTCGACGCAATTGCAGATACAACAACTCGCGCAGGGAATCGCCGTGAAGCAGGATTCTATCAATACCGACGCGGCGGGACTCGCGGAATCCTTCCGCCAGATGAACGAATCCGAGGCGTCGTCGCTTGCCGTGCAAATACTCGCGTCCGATGATATCGCAGAGACGTGGCGCGATTTGGATTCAAGTCAGACTCTGCAAGAGGCGGTCACCGACCAGATGCAGAAACTTTCGGAGGAAAAACAATCGCTCGCCGATGTGAAGAAAAAGACCGAAGAGAAGCGCGCGGAACTCCTTGCGGAGCAGAGGATTCTTCTGGCGGAACAAGGTGCGCTCAGCGCGACCAAGAAAGCGCAGAACGAGATTCTCGCACAGACGAAATCGCAGGAATCGACCTACCAGAAGATACTGGCGGAGAAAATAGCCGGAAAAGCATCTTCCGAAGCGGCGCTCAACGACCTCAAGGCGCAATACCTGCAGGCAGTGGATCCTTCCCAGATACTCACCGCCCGGAAAGGCATACTCCGTTGGCCGCTCGACAAGATACGCATAACGCAGACGTTTGGACAATCATCTTTCGCATTGAGCGGTGCTTACAACGGCAAGGGGCACAACGGCATTGACCTCGGCTCGCCGCTCGGCACGCCTGTCAAAGCGGCGCTCTCGGGGACGGTCATAGGTACGGGTAACACAGATGCCTACCGAGGCTGCTATTCGGCGGGAAAATGGATAATGATAAAGCATGTAAACGGTCTCTCCACGATGTACGGGCACCTTTCGCAGATAAGTGTGTCCCAAGGTCAGGCCGTCGCTACGGGGCAGATAATAGGCAACGTAGGGGCTACGGGCTATGCGACGGGCCCGCACCTGCACCTCAGTGTCTACGTGACCGCAGTGACGAAGATTATGACGTTCAAAGAGGCCACAAACAGGGTGACCGCCTGCGCCAATGCTCTGATTCCGATTACGCCCCCCGCAGGATTCTTGAACCCGCTCAGCTATCTGCCTTAACGTTTTTTCCATTCCACGATATTCATCGCCTTCAATTCGAATGGGGAGGGCGTGCGTAGCGTACGCAGATTCTTTTTGGGGGCGACAGGGAAGTGTCTTGCGTTGTCGAGTGCATCGACGAGCCAGTGCAAATCATCGTCTGCCACCACCCAACGCTTGGGCGCATAGCGCGTCAGGTCAATCGGATTCGAATATTCGCGCAAAGATTTTTTGCCGTCTGATTCCACGTACTCGTGAAAATACGACATCGCGAGTTCACGTGGAGAGCGGTACACCGCATCTCGGTAGCGCAATATCGCGTGATTGGTTTTGCTTATCGCGCCCCAGAGTCCATTCACTCTGAAAAGAGTAATCACGTGGTCCTCGTATGGCCGAGATGTACGCAAATCCATCAAAAGCGGCTTTTGGCCGTGATACGCGAGCACGGCCGCCGCGAACAATGCTCCTTCAAAACAGTGTGCCGTTTTCGCTTTCATCATGCGTCGCGGCGACATATACGTCTCTCCGCGAAGCTCATAATTTATCGGAAGCGTGTCGAGATAATTTTGTATTTTTTGCGGTGTCGTGAGTTTGCCAAAGATTTTACGTTCGACAGGGGATAGGAGTGCCCGCAGACGGTCTACATATCGAGAACTCATGCTTTCATTGTAGCTCGTTCTCAAAAAATATTCCCTGAGGGCCGCACTCGGACGCGGTCCTCGGGGTCTCCGTTATATGCCGTGGAGCGCCTTGCGCCAACAAAACAAGTCGCATCAAACGCGGCAACTCGCTGACGCCCAATGGCTTCGTCAGCGTCTATTCAGTATACAGGGAGTCATCTTTCCACAAACGCATGTAGCTTATGCGACATTTAGTGCTATCCTGGGAAAATGGCTAGAGGAGAGATTTGGCCGCTTGAGAGGATCAAAAACGGCCTCGAACGCTTTTTTAAGGAGTACGGCAGGTATCCGACTGCGACGGAATTTGACGAGTACGCTTATTTGCCGCGAGCAAAAACGGCCGAGAGAAAATTTGGAGGCCTTGTTGCCTTACGCAAACAATTGGGATTGGAAACGGCTCATGACTTGCGTTCGGGAGCCCACCGATCTGACCTCGCTCAACTCATCGGTAAACGGGCCCACACCGAAGAGCGGAAGGTGTACGATTTTTTGACGAAGCGATTTGGGCGAGAATTCGTTCATCGAGAGTACTTTTATACGGACGACCATCGCACCCGGGCCGATTTCTTCGTCTACGATAATACACACGGATTTTGCGTCGATGTCTTCTATGCGCGGTCCTTACGGAACGTATCCGGCTGCCTCAATATCAAGTTGAAGAAGTATGCCAATGTGGAGGCCTTCATGTCGTATCCGATAGTCTTCCTGCAGGTGAACCCGGATATATCACAAATGGAACTCGATACGCTTGTAGAAAGGAAGAAGCGGGGGTTGGGGAAGCGTCAGTCGCTCATGAGCTGGGATACGTTCGTCGAATTCTGTAAGGGCAGAGCTCCGCTTAGAGTGCTCGGCGGAACTAAGAAGTAGGCGGCCTAGGGATTACGGGCTTATACGGGTATACGTCGCACATCACACCCGCGTAAAACAAACATTGTGCGACGTTCGGTAGTATGAAGAAGTAGTATTACAACATTACACCACGAAGGTGTAAAATCACCATTTACCGGTCTCCCCTCGCACCCCATCTCGATACGCTTCGATGCGGCGGCGGTTCGCCGGAGAAATTTCTTCGGGCAGATTATCGATGTCAAACCAGCTCCGTCCCATTATCTCGATATTCGGGGTGAGCGAGAGCGATCCTTCGAAATCACCCGTGTAGTAGACCACCACCATATCTCCCCTTCCCCACGTCCCTTTATATTTTCCAATCTCGCCCGCAAGAGATTTTATGATAAATCCCGTTTCTTCTTTCGTTTCGCGTATCGCGGCGTCTTCAGGCGTTTCATTTTTATTGATACCTCCGCCCGGCAGCGTCCACGTCCATGGCGCGTACCAATGGGTGACGAGGACGACCTTGCGGTCCTGTACGATGATGATGCGCACGCCCCGGATGTAGCTCTTTGAAAAGGAAGTCCAGTAGCGCACCGCATGGACTACGGAAATAATAGTAAGCGAGAGGTACATGCCGATTTTTCGGATGGTATGCATAGTGATTATGAGGACTTACGCTTTCTTCCAAGGTATCTCGAACTGTGCGAATTCGGGGAGCAGCTTGCGCCCATACAGTAGACGTGCGATGACCTCCGCATGTGACAGAGCTCCGGTGAGGGCATTGTGCGGCGAGGGCTCTTCGGGGATGCCGCAGTAGTTGAGTACGGCGTCCAGATTGAGCGCCGAGCGGCGGTATTTGACGGGCGGCTGCAGGCCCTTGTGCACCATGTGCATGAAAGCCATCGTGTGGGTATCGAGCGTGCGGTGCGCAAACGGCCAGTTGGTGTGACCTGCGCGCTCGGCCGCCTCTTTGAGAAAATCCCGGTCGAAGGATACGTTCTGTCCCGCAAATGTGCGCTCCTCTACTCCCTCACTCCATTCCAGAAAGGCATGCGTGAGGTCGGCTTCGCTGGGCTTTGATGCGTCAGTGACCTGTTCGCGCGTAAAGCCGTTTACCGCGAGAGCTTCATCCATGATGTGTGCACCGTCCCAGATGCGGCACTCCATATAGAAGCGATTCGTAGGGTTGGCGAGGTCGAGCGCGCCGAGACTCACGATTGAGTGAATCTTCGGCTCTACGCCCGTCGCTTCTACATCGAGGACGATCATGCAGCGAAGTATAGCGTATAGAGTATAGAGTACGAAGTGCCTGTATTTTTATCCGCCATACGCGATACGCCATACTCCATACTTTCATTCGAGTCCTTTGCAATTCTTGGCGGGCGCATACCCCGCTTTGCGTGCCACCTCTTCGCTCTGGAACCACTTCTGATTTTGCGGCAAAATTTTCGACGCACCGGTACACCACGGATAGTAGTAAACGCTCCCGCTTCTCGCAGCCACGAAGAGCCCTCCGATGGCCATTGCCTGCTGATTCGCGGCCATAGGCGCCTGTGTGACGGATACGAGCGGCCGGGCGGTCTCCAGAGCGGAGAGTCTGCCGAGCCCGAAGGAGGCGAGGGCGACGAGGAATACGATGATTACGAGCCCCCATTCGTGGACGAGGTCCGCCCCCAGACCCTTGATTTTCATGCCGATATCCTGTATCCTCTCCATGCTGGTATTTTAACGTATCCTTGCTTGATACTTGATACCTGCTACTTGATACTTAACCTCCATATATGGCACATGTAAAAGCAGGCGGAACAGCGCATAACCTCAATGACTCAAATCCGAAGTACCTCGGCGTTAAACGCGCGGACGGCCAAAAGGTCGGCGTCGGCGAGATTATCGTACGCCAGCGCGGTACGGCTATCATGGCAGGCAAAAACATCGGTGTTGGCGTAGACCACACCCTCTTCGCACAAACTGCAGGTACCGTGCATTTCCGCTCCAAGCGCAAGACAAATTTTGACGGACGATCAGTTCGCCGCCGCGTCGTTGATGTAATTTAGAGCGTGTTTGAAGACCTGCACTTCTGGGCGGGCTTCTCCGCGGTCGCTATCTGCATCTGCTGACGCAGCGCTCAGTCTCGGCGCCGCCGCGCCTGCGAAGACCGCGGAGAAGCCCGCCCCTCGCTCCGGTTAAACGCTTTCAAACACGCTCTAAGCGCTCGCGACTATCGCGATCGTTATTTCGACCTTCACCTCGCCGAAGGAGATTTTTATCATGTGCTCCCCCGTTTCTTTGATTGGTTTTGCGAGCGCAATTGTTTCGAGAGGTATGCTCACCCTCCTCTGCTCTTGAACCGCTTTTACAATATCCGCCGCAGTGATTGATTTGAAGAGCCCGCCTTTTTCGGTAGCTTTCGCACTAATCTCGATGCGCGCGCCTTTCAAGCTGTGTACCGCCTCCGTAATCATTTTATTGTGCTGCTCTTTCGCCTCCCCTTCCCTCTTTTGCGCCGCCAGATGCGCGGCAACTTTGTCGGGCGTCGCCTGTATCGCAAGCCCGCGTGGAATTAAAAAGTTGAGCGCGTAGCCATCGGCCACTTCTTTCATTGTCCCGTGCTGCCCCACCTTCGCGACATCTTTGAGAAAAATGACTTTCATCTGCATATTCTAAATGAGATTTGAAGACGGCTGTATTGACAGATGTCGTATTGGATTGTATTGTTTGCACGTTCCAGTCTTGAACTGGTATCGGCCACAGCGAGCCATCTCACAAGGAGAATCGCGATGAAGAAGATTACGAAGTTCCTTCACAAGGCATTGGAGGGTAGTCCGGCAATCGAGCCTGCCCTCACCATAACGGAGGCGCTTTATTGCGCCTGTCGAGAACATCCGACCGCGCAACTCTATTTGGTGCCACCTGTCGATGCTGACATGGCCCGATATTTCGAGCCCACGAGGCCCGAGTATTCGGACATCAAGGACGCGTTCGACCAGTCGCATCGCGTGGAGACGCACATCCAGCCTCGGAGTTCGTGCTTCGTCAGTGAAGAGTACGATATCGAGGTTCACATCCGGTTCTATCGGACTGGGGAGAAATCCCCGATCTACCGTTTGTCGGCGGCACTCGCTGACGGCAAGCTCGTCTTCCAGACGAGGGATGCCGGGTTGGACTTCATCAGGAGAAGCAAGATTGTCGCTATTGAACGGTTGGCGGAGGCGCAAATCGTGCCGAGCTCAAACTCGGACTGGCTCGGTATCGGGCTCTCTGACAAAGAGCTTCTCCGAGTGCGGTACACGCACACGATGAATGATTCGCCGCCGCGTGGTGGCGACTACTTCCGCATCCAACACTTCAAGAAACTGCGCGAAGTCTCGACAATCCAAATCAAGGCCTCGCCGTGCTACGAGTACTTGGTCGACATCGGCCACGGATTAGTGCTCTATCCTCACGGCAAGGGCATCCTCAAGAACATACCACTCCGACCGGTCATGCATCGCTGCACGGAATGGGCGGTACGGAAATTCAATCCGGCTGAGTGGAACAAGGACGTGCCGATGAAGCCCGTTCAAGAACTCAGGGCCGCCTAAACAAGGCATGCGCTAAGGACTGAGCAGACCTCCTGCTCCGCGCTATATCTTCGGATTTAGCGCGTTTTCTTTTTATTCAGCTTTCAAAATCTCCACTGCCTTGTCCATCTGCGGGTCTTTGCCCGCTTTTATCTCTTCTTCCGATACCTTCACTTCGACGTCGGGCGTTATTCCCTCTTGCGGGATGTGGACGCCGTCGGGAGCGAGCCAGCGCGCGACGGTAATCTTGAGAGCTGTCTCGGGAGTTATCTCGACGAGCTCTTGCACGGAACCTTTGCCGAAGGTGTTGGTGCCGACGAGCTTCGCGATGCCGTGCGCATGAAGTGCATCGGCGAGAATCTCCGAGGCCGACGCCGAGCCGCGGTCGACAAGTATCACCATCTTGAGATTGCTGTTGAATACGTTATACCCGAGCGAACGGTGGACGATGTTTGCGGCGTGTCCCGCGTAATCCTCGGTGACGATGATTTTGCCGAGCGGCAAAAACCAGCTCGCCATATCCACCGCAGCTCCTAGATATCCGCCGGGATTCCCACGCAAATCAAGAACAAGTTTCGTGTCGCCCGATTTCACGAATTCGCGAAGCGCATTGCGGAAAAGGTCGGGCGAGGAGGAGGTGAATGTTGCCACTTCAATGACGTACACGCCGTCAGGACGCGCGGTCGTCGTGACAACGGGGACACTGATGACTTCTCGAGTGACTTTTATTTCTCGCGATTCTGTCCATCCTTCCCGCAAGACCATAAAGGTGACCACGGTACCCTTGGGACCGCGGATTTTTTTCACCGCCTCGGCAACATCCATCCCCTCAGTCGTCACTCCGTCAATTTTCAACACGAAGTCGCCGCTTTTTATCCCTGCCCGTTCCGCAGGTGTGCCCTTCAGCGGCGAGACGACGGTAAGTACCTTATCCTTGACCGCAATCTCCATGCCCACACCTTCGAAACTGCCGCTCATGTCGGAAGCGAATTGTTCATTTTCTGAAGGCGGCAAGAAGAAGGTATACGGGTCATCCAATGAAGCCGCCAAACCTTCTATCATGCCCCAGACGCGTTTCTGGTTGTCATTTGAGCTCGAAGTAGAGCTCGCGACGACGGGAGTGGAGCTTGCGACCGATACAGGGACGAATTTCTCATTTATAACAGCCCATGCCTTCCAGACGGGCGAAAAATCCACATCGGGCGGCGGACCTGCGTTCAGCGATAGTCCCGCGATTGAAGGTCTGCCTGCGTCTTTTGCACCGAGGAGAAATCCCCCGCCAAATGCGGCGGCGGCGATGAGAACCCCCGCGAGAACTGCATACGTGACAGAGATGCCGCGTTTCTCATTCGTTTCGTACATGCGGACAAGTATCTCACGGGAGCGGGCTGGCGCAAAACTCTCTGATATAATTGCGTGGATGCATACTAGGTATGAGCACAATGGTTTGGTTTGGATAGACCTCGAATCACCGAGCCGCGACGAGGTCCAAGACGTGATGGACCAATTCAACATCGCTCCGCTTATCGCAGAAGAATTGCTCCTCCCCACGACCAAGCCGCGCGTCGAGTATTATCCCGACTACGCCTACCTCGTGCTCCACTTCCCCGCCCTGCGCCACAGTCACAAAACGCGCGAGCAGGAAATCGATTTTATCGTGGGACACAATTTCATCGTCACCACGCACTACGACACCATTGACCCGCTCCACAAATTCTCCAAGGTTTTCGAGGTCAATTCCCTCCTCGACAAAAGCAATCTGGGCGACCACGCGGGATACATGCTCTACTACATGCTCAAAAAGCTTTACGGCGCAGTCGAGCACGAAGTCGAGTATGTGCAACACGACCTCGCCATCATCGAAGACCACGTCTTTTCCGGACACGAGGTATCCATGGTCGCGAGTATTTCACGCAGCGCGCGCGATTTGCTCAACCTGCGACAGCGCATCGAGCCGCACCGAGAGGTCTTGCGTGATTTTGAATCGGGCGGCCCGCAATTCTTCGGCGCTGATTTCAGCCCGTACATCCGCAACATCTCCGACGAATATTATCGGGTACACAATCACATCATGCGCGCCACGGAATCGCTCCACGAACTCCGCGAGACCAACAACTCCCTTCTCACGACCAAGCAGAATGAAACGATGCGTATCCTCACCATTATGGCACTTCTCACCTTCCCACTCGCACTCTTCGTGGCTATTTTCGACATAGATGCGACCTCCAATCCGATTATCGGACTACCCTACGATTTCTGGATAATTCTGGGTGCGGTTCTCACCATAGGTGCAGGCATGCTCCTCTACTTCAAGCACAGGAAGTGGCTATGACCCAGCTTGTAGCTTGTAGCTGATAGCTGGTAGGATACATCCATGTTAGCAGTAGTTGAATTCTTTGTGGGTCTGTATGCCCTTGTTATCGATGCGTTTACGCCGTGGTCGCAAGACAAACTGCAGCGTACCCGGCCGCCGCTTTACTTTTACAACACGCTTGGCGCAGAAAAACAGGAGTTCAAACCGGCGCCGCATGCGAAAGAGGTACGCATGTACAACTGCGGCCCGACAGTGTACGGCCGGCAACACATCGGCAATCTATCGATGTTCGTCTTTACGGATATTCTGCGTCGTACGCTCGAAGCAAATGATTTCAAGGTAAAGCAGGCCATCAACTTCACCGATTTTGGACACCTCACCTCCGACGGCGACGAGGGTGACGACAAAATGACGACAGGTCTCAAGCGCGAAGGGCTCAAGCCCACTCTCGAGAACATGCGCGCGCTCGGCGAAAAGTACGCGAATCTCTTTCTCGAGGATATCCGCATCCTCAATATCGAAGTCGACAAGATAACCTTTCCCCGCGCGAGCGATTTCATTCCCGCCCAGATAGCGATGATACAAGCGCTCGGAGAAAAGGGGTACACCTACCCGGCAAAAGCGGGCGTCTATTTCGATACCTCACGATTTCCCGAATACGGCAAATTGGGCGACATCAATCTCGCGGGGCAAAAGCAGGGCGCCCGTGTCGCCGCTGATAGCGAGAAGCGCAATCCTACCGACTTCCTGCTCTGGAAATCCGACAAGAAGCTCGGGTGGGACAGCCCGTGGGGACAGGGCTTTCCCGGTTGGCACATTGAATGTTCCGCGATGATACGCGCGACCCTTGGCGCGCAGATAGATATACACACGGGCGGCATCGAGCACATTCCTGTACATCACAACAACGAAATAGCCCAGTCCGAATCGGCGACGGGCAAGAAGCCGCTCGCGCGCTTCTGGCTCCACCGCGCGCACCTCCAGCTCGAAGGCGCAAAGATTGCAAAATCGGAGGGTAACGTCGTCTACTTGTCCGATGTCGTGGAGCGCGGGTATCACCCGCTTGCGCTTCGCTATCTCCTGCTCGGAGCGCACTACCGTACGAGCTCGAATTTTACATGGGAAGCACTCGGTGCCGCACAGACGGCATTCGGCAAGCTCCTCGCGCTGCGCCTTTCGCACGCAGATGTCACGGCGGGAAACATCTCGCAGCATTGGGGGGTGCAAATTATGCGCTGCATCAACGATGACCTCGATACTCCCGGCGCGCTTGCTCTCGTGTGGGAAATGACGAAAGACGGCTCTCTCTCCCCCGCTGATTTACTCGCGACGCTCTTTTACGTAGACGATGTGTTCAAGCTGGGACTTCAAGAACCCGACGGAGAAGCCCGTAAGCTTGCCGCAAAGTATATGCAAGAAGAGGTCGCCGATTCTGACCTACCTATCGAAATTCAGACATTTCTCAAAGAGCGCGACGGGGCGAGGCGAGAGAAGAATTGGCAACGTGCCGACGAACTGCGCACCCTAATAGAAGCCGCGGGATACACTATCGAGGACAAGGGCGATACCACGCGCGTGCTGAAACAATAGCTATTCTTGGACGACAAAATTGACGAGTCTGCCTGGCACTACAATCGTGCGCAAGATTTTCTTACCTTTCAACCGCGCGGCAACCGCCTCACGCGCAGCTTTTTCAACTGTACGATTGTCAGCATCGGCTGCCACCTCGGCTTCATCGCGCGTCTTGCCGTTTATTTGTACCGCAATCTTCACACTTCCCTCTTTGAGGCGAGCACTGTCGAATTCCGGCCACACCGTTTTGTGCACCGACTTTTTCTGTCCGCTTTCCGCCCACAACTCTTCGGCTATATGCGGCGCAAAAGGCGCAAGGAGCTTCAAGAAGGTCTCCCACTGACCCTTGCCGATTGCTTTTTTACCCTGAGCCTGTCGAAGGGTTTCTTTTTCCAAAGCGTTGAGAAATATCATGAGAGCGCTGATGGCCGTGTTGAATTTCATGGCACCGATATCCTCCCCTACTTTTTTGATAGTTTTATGCAGAAGATTCTCCAGCGCGATACTATCCGCCTTGCCGACATATTCTTGAGCTCGCCAGACACGTTCCAAGAAGCGGCGTACGCCGACGACGCTGTCGGGATTCCACGGGAAGCTTGAGACCTCGTTGTAGGGCCCTATAAAGGCGAGATACATGCGCACGGTATCCGCGCCCAGCCGTCCTACCACCTCGTCGGGGTCTATGACGTTGCCGCGTGATTTGCTCATCTTCTGGCCGTCGGGCCCGAGAATGAGCGAGCGGTTCATGCGGCGCGTATACGGCTCGGACTCTTTGACGAGCCCGAGGTCGAAAAGCGCCTTGTGCCAAAAACGTGAATATAAAACGTGCATCGTGGTGTGCTCCGCACCCCCCGAATACAGGTCTACGGGCATCCAGTTTTCCATCTTCTTGGCATCGGCGAATTTCTTCTTGTTCTTGGAATCGGTATAGCGCAAGAAATACCATGAGGAATCGACGAAGGTGTCGAGCGTATCCGTCTCGCGCTCGGCAGCGCTTTTGCATTGTGGGCATTTCACCTTCACCCACTTTGTCGCCTTCGCGAGCGGCGACTTGCCGCTCCCCTCGGGGAGGTAATCCTTGACCTCCGGCAGCTTTACGGGCAGCTCGCTGTCTTTGACCGCAACGGGGCCGCATGAGGCGCAGTGGACGATAGGTATCGGCACGCCCCAGTAGCGCTGACGGGAAACTATCCAGTCACGGAGTTTGTAGGTCGTCTTTCTCCTGCCGAATTTCTCCGCAATCTTGGGAATCGCCTCATCGCTCGTAAGGCCGTCGAACTCGCCGGAATCGAAGAGAATCCCCTTCCCCGCATAGCACGATTCTCCTTGTGTACGCTGCCATACCGCGCGTGAATCATCGCGATTGACGAAAGCGGCTATATCTTTTTCATCCAACCATTCCACCTCTTGAATGCTCTGCTCCCGCTCCGAAATTTCCACGCGGGCATCGTCTTGAAGCTGAAACAAAAACGGTTTGAAATGTCCCGCGAGATTTTGTTTCTTCGTGGGACTGAAGAAGGTGCTATGGATGACACGGCCGAGGTCTTTCTTGAAAACGGCGTTGGTATAACCGCTCTCCTCCTGTATTTCGCGCTTCGCGGCCGCTTGCGCGTCTTCCCCCGCATCGATGCCGCCTGATATAAATCCGCGCGCGTCGTTGGCTTTGTAGCGCACGCACAAATACTTGTTTTCCGACCAGTGCTTCACCACCGCCACGACCGCGGGGCGCTCAACGAGCGGTTCGTTCTCACGTATGGCATCAAGCCCTGTCCGTTGTATGAAATGCGGTTCGAGCGTTTCCTTGAGCGGAATACCGTATTTCTTTGCAAAGGCGTAGTCGCGCTCGTCATGCGCATCCGCGAAGACCGCGCCTGCGCCATAGTGACCGAGTACGAAATCGGCGACCCATACCGGGATTTCCTTGCCCGTGGCGGGATTAACAGCTTTCACGCCCTTCAATTCGACGCCCGTCTTTTCCTTTTCCTCCGCCAATCGCTCTATTTCGGTGCGCTTTTTTGCCTTTTCGACGTATGCCTCAACCTCTTTCGCGTTTGTGCAGGTCTGACTTGCACAAGCTTGCGTAACCCAAGGATGCTCCGGAGCAAGGACGAGATACGTGCCGCCATAGAGCGTGTCCGCACGGGTGGTGAAGACGCGGATGCTTGGCGCACACATGAGAAGTACATCCGGTTCTTTTGTTCCACAAAAATGCGCGGCGCTGACCTTTCCCGCCATGAACATCGCACCGAGTTGTTTTACGTATTCTTGCGCGTCGGAAGCCGGCACGACTGGGTCTTTTGCATCAGGGACGACCATGAAGGTCCGGGCGTTCTTTTTTATGGTCTCAAAATCGAATCCCTTTTTACACGCAGCAGTAACGCTTTTGCGGACTTTATTATCCAAAAATTTGCCCGAGAACGGCGTCGAGACGAGTACTACGCGACGCACCTTGTGCCCTCGTTCCAAAAGGCGCATAGCGACGACCCCACCAAATGAATGGCCAACGATGACCGTGCGCTCGTCGAGCGTACAGTGCTTTTCCACATAGTCCGCCTGTTCCTCGTCATTCGGCTCGTTGGGATTCGGCATATCGACAACCTCAACTTCGTAACCGCGCTTTTCAAGTTCGACTTTGAGCCACGGCTGGTATTCACCCTTTGATGAGCTTTCTCTCCCGTGCAAGAGAAGAAAACGTGAGTTATCTTTGACGGCACCCGTGAGCGGAAAATCGATCTCTGCGCCTTCGGAGCGCCCTATCCAATTTTTCTGTGACTCTTTAATTTCCTTGGGCCAATCGAGCGCATCGAGGTCGTTGATGAGCCGCTCGGCGTAATCGGTGATTTTGATATTCCACTGGAGCATCTGCTTTTGCACGACTTCGCTGTCGCATCGCTCACACTTCCCATTTACCACCTGTTCATTCGCAAGGACGGTCTTGTCTTTCGGGCACCAATTGACCGCCGTTTCTTTGCGGTACACCAATCCCGCTTTGAAAAGCTGGAGGAAGAGCCACTGCGTCCATTTGTAGTACGCGGGGTCGCAGGTCACGACCTCGCGCGACCAATCGAATGAGGTCCCCATCGAGCGAATCTGCTTTTTCATGTACTCGATGTTGCTCAATGTCCATGTGCGCGGATTGAGTTTGTTCTTGATGGCGGCATTCTCGGCAGGCAGTCCGAACGCATCAAAACCTATCGGGTAGAGCACATTTTTGCCCTGCATGCGGCGGAAACGCGCGAGAATATCGGGCACCGCAAAGGCGTACCAGTGCCCCACGTGGAGGTTGCCGGAGGGGTACGGGAATTCGACGAGGAGGTAGAAATTTCCGCCCGAGGCGGACCGGCCTTGGGCCGGGTCTTTCTTACGAGCTTTATCAGGCGTCTTATAGAGCCCATCTTTTTCCCACTGTTTTGCCCACTTTTTCTCTATTGCCTTGTGGTCGTAACTCTTCATTCGGAAAGACTAGCACATTTTGCCGGAAGCTGGCAGCGGGAAGCTCGCAGCTATTTCGTTGGGTACGGCGGGTAACGTTCGGGGTCTATGGTGCGATCGAAGCAAACCCTGCCCGCGCTGTGCTGCCAGTTGTCTTGGATATCTGTGCCGATACTCTTCGGCTCCGGAGGAATCGCATAAGAACGACCTTGCGTGCCGTTCGTACCGCCCTCCATCGCGAAGGTCGCACAGAGTCTGAACGAGAGAGTCCCGGTCTTTTCATAGATGTACGGCTGCTGTGTCTGTGGATCGAGCGGCAAAATGTTGTTCTGTATCGGATCCATCACGTCACCAAGAATCGCGGGCAACTTTTCTTTCTGCTGCCAGTAATTGACGATTTGCCACTGGATGTTCTGGAGGTCCTGCACGCGGACGGCGTCCTGCTTTTGCACGCGTATTTGCTGCGGAGTGCCGATGATGAAGAATCCCGCGATTATCGTTACGAGGACGAGAACGCCGACGCCCCAATTGACCATCCGCGCACGTGCTTGTTCGCGTTCCCAATACCCCCAGAGGTCTGCCATGAAGTGCATAAAGCCAAGCCCTGCTACGAGAAGGACGGTCAACACCTTGAGAAGGAATCCAATGGTAAGGTCCTCTCCCTGAAGATATGTATTGAGGAGAACGATGAGGTCGACGACGATGGTGACGCCCGCAAGGAAGAGTGTGAGGAAGAGTGCCCAGCGGCGGACCCAGATGTCGTTGCGGGAAGGATCTTTCGCAATGTCGCGCCGTATGAAGCGCATGAGGATGAGGAAAACGGGCGTCAGCACGATGAGCGCAGCCGTCTCATAACTGATACTGGAGGAGTACGGGTCGACATAATACGAACCCGAGACGGGATTCGGGTATGCCTTGTTAATGTATTCGAACACGAGCGTAATAAAAGCTACGACACCCGCGTAAAGGGCGGCCATAGCACCGAACCAGAGGACGAAGTCCTTGGGCGTTACTTTTGGTTTATCCATATGGCCAAAGTATGGCACTTGGGGGGAAACCCCGCAAGCGCCGACCCGAAAGGTCTGCGGGGGCTCTAACTGTGCAGAAATTCCATCACGTCACCATCTTGGACTACGTATTCCTTACCTTCCGTACGCAGTGTCCCCTTCTCGCGTGCCTTTGACCATGAGCCCGCCTCAAGCAGGACATCCCAGCGGATGACTTCCGCGCGGATGAATTTGTCACGGAAATCAGTGTGGATTGCAGCGCCGGCCCCTGGAGCGGTCGAGCCGCGGCGTATCGTCCACGCGCGGCTTTCCTTTTCTCCTGTCGTAAGGAATGAAATGAGGTCGAGGAGTTGGTAACCCGCTTTAATGAGGTCGTCGAGCCCGTCGCTCTGCACACCGAGCTCGCGGCGAAAATCTGCGCGCTCGTCGTCATGGACATCGGATAGATCATTCTCGACACCAGCGTCTACAATCACTGACTTAGCATTCTCCCGCTCAAGAAATTCTTTCAAGACTCTCCAACGCTCTCCGTTTTCCGCATCCACATTGACCGTCCCGCTCTTTCTGTTGAGCACATACAAAATGGGCTTCATGGTGAGGAGCTGCAAGCCCTTCGCGACAGGTTTTTCTTTTTCATCAAACACAACCGTCCGGGCCGCCTTCCCCATCTTCAACACGGGGAGTATCTTGCGCAGCACATCACGCTCGGCGATGATTTCCTTGTCACCGCCCTTGGAATCGCGCTCGGCGCGTTCAAGACGCTTCTCGACACTCTGCATATCGGCGAGCACGAGTTCCAAATCAATCGTCTCGATGTCCCGCAGGGGGTCGGTTTCACCCTGTACATGATGAATGTCTTCGTCGTCAAACATACGTACGACTTCGGCTATCGCATCCACCTCGCGAATGTGTGTAAGAAATTGATTGCCGAGCCCCTCCCCTTGCGAAGCTCCTTTTACCAATCCTGCGATATCCACAAACTCAACGGCAGCTGGCACTTTCTTTTCCGAACGCGACATCTCCGCAAGCTTGTCGAGCCGGAAATCCGGCACGGCGACGACACCGACCGACGGATCAATCGTACAGAAAGGATAATTCTCAGCGGGTACGCCCTTCTTGGTCAATGCATTAAAAAGCGTCGATTTCCCGACGTTGGGCAATCCTACGATACCTATACTGAGTGACATGATTTTATTATTACCTTTGACACCTGCCCCGTAGCCAGCGCGAAGCGCTATCGTACTGGGGTCGGACAATACTAACGGAAAATGTATGGTCACGCTATTCGTCCGAAATATTTTCGTGCTCATTCTTCCTTGTCGGCAAATACCACGAGCCGCTCCGAGTAACTTTGCTGGGCCGTATTCCAGCTTCCGTCGCACGTAATGAGGTTAAGGTGCGCCTTACCGTCATTTGATACAAACACGTCTTCCGTGTCCGCTTCCGGATCGTACCTTCGACTTTCGCGCACCACAAAGGAAATGACCTTGCCCGTATCGTCTTCAATATAAATCTTGTCGCCCATGCGCAACGTATGTAAATCACCAAACACCAATCCTTTACCTTTAACCCATCCATAGTGCCCCGCAATAACAGCACTCCCCTCTTCTCCCGGACGCACCCCCGGCTCATACCATGCTACGTCATCAAGATTTTTCGGCGTATCCATCTTTCCGTCAGGAGCGATTTTCACGTACTCGATTGCAGCATCAACAGTAATCTTTGGAATTTTCAGACGCACCGGCGCTCCTGTCGGGGAGGTAGACTGACTGGAAATCGTTTTCCCCTGTTCACGAAGCAGTGAGAGGCCACCCTGCGGGCCGAGATATACATAGAGCAACGACAGGAGCGCGGCTCCCGCGAGGATGGGTAGCAACAGAGTATGTGGACTACGTTGCACGTTTCTTTGCAACTACTGCGAGTGAGGCCAGAACAAAGGCAAAGATGCCGACCAGTATGGCGGTATTCAAAGGAGTGCTTCTCCCTTCAGACGGAAATCCTGTGTCGGGAAAACCGGGTGTTACTGAAGGTGCGAGTGCAAGCGTTGGTAGAGGAGTTGCTACCGTCGTCACCACGGGATTGAGCGTCGGAATGGCCGCTGCAGGTACCGGAGCGAGAGGAGTAGAAATTATTACCGGCACTACCGTGGGAGTCGGGGTCGGAATTGGAGTTGGGGTTGGAGTCGGAGTCGGGGTCGGCGTAACAATCACAGCCGGAGCCGCGCACGTGGGCTTGGTAATGGGGCTTGTGTCCAGTGTCACTGCGCCGTTGCGCGCCAATACCCTGCCGTCAATCGAAGCGCCGGTATTTACCGTCACCGACGACAAGGCGATTATCGTCCCGACGAAATGTGAATTGGTCCCGAGTGTTGCGGACGAGCCGATTTGCCAGAAGACATTACATGCTTGCGCGCCATTTACGAGATTCACATTGCTTGCCGATGCGGTGGTCAGCGCAGATCCTATTTGGATGAGAAACACCGCGTCCGGATTCCCCTGTGCGTCCAAGGTCAGCGTGCCCGTAAGGCCGAGCGACGATGCGGAATTGTAGAGGCCGGGTATCAGCGTTTGGCCGCCGAGATCACCCGACATCGTCACCGCGCCCGATGATTGTCCGCTCGCCGCATTGTAAGCACTGACCAAGTCCGCTTCCGCCTGCGTCGCTACCGCATCGGTCACATGCTGTGCGCCGTTGACGGTGCCCGGCGGAAATCCCGTGACCGAGGTACCCGGGCTTAATCCGAGGTCCCCGTTCACAATCGTGTTACCGGTATTGGTAATGGTGGATCCTCCGAGTACCGCAAAGCTGCCCGCCGTTCCCAAATCTACCGCGGTCGCTGCAAAAACGGTACCGGACATGCCGAGCACTAAAAAAGCGGCGAGCACAGATACAAGGACGGTATTATGTATTTTCATGTTCATTGAAATTGTAAATGAATAGCTCGACCACTCTCACACATGGGAGATGAGGCCATCATGAAGATTCGGCCGTGCGTTTTGCTGCTCTAGAGCCCCCGCAAGGGATGGTCTTGGTGACGTCTTTCGTCGCGTTCCAGCTGCGCCTGTTCCGCCTTTACCTCGTCATCTTCGAATTCATCCACCGTCTCTCGCTTCCCTATCTGCCGCAGCATAAATGCGCGCAGGGTTTTCATGCTGAAATAAAATGCAAAAAGGAATATCACGGCAATCACGACCCTCAGCATGAACGCGATGGGATTTACGCTGTCATATCCATACATGCCCCACATCGCATAGATGACGAGGCCGGTGCCCGAAACGATGGCGCTGCCGAGCACGACCCATTTGTCGCGCGGATTCATGAGAGCCGCAAAGGCGGCCGCAAGCAAGGCACCGATGATAATGAGCGGGAACTGCTGTCGCAATGTATCACTGTAGAGGGGTGAAAATATCATCATGAGCGCCGCGGCTCCGAGCAATAATTGACGCACAGAATCTCCGTAGTAATGAGGAATATTTCGGGGACCACTATTCGTTGTTCCCCAAAAAAAATCGGCCAATCCGCCGTCGCCGCCACCATCTCCTCCCCCGCCGTCTGACATGCCCTTATGATGCCATGTCACCGGTATTCCGCAATAGCAAGTACTGCTTTCATGTTGTCGTTCTTTGCGACCGCTATGGGGCGCGAAATGTGGCACCGTTCACACTGCTGGATGATGCGATACTTGCCGGTCGAACCCTCGAGTGCGATTGGTTCCATCATCCCGCCGCAGGCAGCCGCCCTATCGCCCGGCGCCACATCTACGTGCTTGCTCCACAGGCACTGCGGGCAGTGATTGGTATACCCGTCGCCTTTTACGTGAATACCGCAGTGTTCACAAACGAAATTCTCAATCGTACGTTTGAACATACTTAACGCACCATGACAGCTGCCGTCCTTTGGAAGGTCACGCCCGAGGCGGTGGTGCACGAGAGCGTAAAGACGAGTGAGCCGACCCGCGTGGCCTGCGTCGTCGGAACGACCTTGGAGCCCTGATTACCCTCCGCGATGACTGTCGAATTAGCCCGGAGCACACATGGTGTAGCGGCGCTCGTGCCAATACTTGTCCACGAGACTTGCACGGGATTGCCGCGTGTAACTTCGCTTTCTTGTACGACGATATTTGCCATTAATCTGCCGGCCTGTGCGTCGGACGGATTCTGAAGCGCACGCTCGAGTTCTTGCGCAACGGTTGAGCTCGACGATGTGGTTTGCGGCCGTGAAGTGACGGCGGGCGGGACGGTCCTTTGCGGAGTAGGGGGCGTTTGTTGCGGTTGGGAGTACGAGGCCGGCATGGCGGGCGCCGGTGTCGCATACCCGAATGCACTGCCGTACCCAACGGTCGCGGGAGAAGCGGACCGATTAAAACCCAAGGGGGAGCCGAACGGAGTCCCTCCGTTCGTACCGTAGGCCATTTGCGACACGAATCCGGGAGTACCGTTGGGCAGCTTCCCCCCGTAGACGAGCGTCATTGCGTTTTCAAGTTGCTGGGGCGTAAAAGGAACGAATCTTCCATTTTCCATACGCGCCATTGCCATGGCGATTTTTCCTACTTGTTCAGGGTCTTTAGAGTCGATGGTCTGGTTCATCGAAATGCCTGTTTGATTTTGGACAAATACCGCATAGGCGTTGCAGTTGTTACCGGCGCGGTCTGGTGAATAGCCGTTGCAGAGCAGCTTGAGGATAGTGTTGTTGTCGCCACCGAGATACCGTGAGCTTGTGAGCAAGTCAATTTTCGCGGCAAGACCGTGTTCAAGGCTCGGAAAACAAGTCGTGTTGTTGTTCTGACCGCAGGGTTGACCTCCATACTTTGATTCCCAAAGAGCCCACGTAAGGGCGCCAGGATTGTTGGTGCGACAGGTGAGCGTACCTGGATTGGAGAAGCATGCGCTGTCACTGCATCCGCCCAAACGCCCACAAAGCGGCGCAAGTGTATCCGCAACGACGCCCCGTACGACTTCCTGAAATGTGAAAGGAACGGCAGTTTCTAGACGTTCGAAATCATCTTCCTTCAAAACCCCTGCAAATTTTTTCGGGTCGAGGCGCACCTCGTCCGTTAGGTCTTTGTTGAGGCGGAAGCCGAGCTGTCTAGCAATCGTATTTGCTTCGTCCGTATCTGACGTACTCACAAACTTTTTGAGCTGCGCCTGCACGGTCGCTGCCTTATCTTCATCGCTTACCTTTGCATCGGCTTCGCCTTCTGAGAGCCCATAGTTCTGCAGAACCTTCGACAGCTGGTCCCGACCGTCTTGGGTATCCACCTTCACCTCTTGAAGACGCTGGGATATCAACGCCTGAGCCGCAAAATCGGTCATACCCTCTATCCCGCCGGCCATCGCCTTTTCGAAATTCTTTTTGAAATTGGGGTCGCACTTATCGAGAGGGATTGGCTTTTTTCCGACCGGCGTGAAGACTAATCTTCCACATGTGCACTCCGCAGGCTCAGCCTTCTCTTTGGCGAAAGTGCAGCCCCCCGAAATGTTCTTGCAGGTTTGGTATCGCACGCCGTCTGTACGGCCGGGCTGGGTAATTACCTTCCCGTTAAAAATGACGACCCTTTCATCCAAACACTTGTCACTGCTCCCCATAACCGCCTTCGGGTCAAATTTTTCCAGGGAGGAAAGCGCCGACGGCACGAGAAAAAGGAACGTAACAAAAAAGACGACTGCTCGAATACGCATTCTCTTCATTGTACCTTTCATGCGCACGTAGAGCGCACTGATGTGTTGAAAACCCACCTGTTCCTTATCTCGTCCGACCGGCTGTACTAAGGAACATTTACAACAAGACGACGACGCGGCTGCCCGAACATTCAAGTACTCCGTTTTCGATGGAAAATTGTTTCGAGTCACCCTCGGCGAGGCGGACCGTGATGGTACCGGGCTTCAGTGTGGTAACGATGGGCTCATGATGCGCGAGAATCGTAAACTCACCTGCGGTGCCGGGAAATGTTGCAGAGACCGCAGTACCGTCAAAGCGCGTCTCTCCGACGCTCGCTATTGTGAGGTGAAATGTGTTTGCCATACGTACAAGGTTCAACCTTGTAATTTTACAAGGTTGAACCTTGTACTTCACCTATTCCTCCCTTCATATAGAACGCCTGTTCATTTTGAGCATCGTGCTTGCCGTCGAGAATCTCAGCGAATGAGCGTACCGTATCGGCGAGTGAGACGTACTTGCCTTTGGCGCCCGTGAATGTCTCGGCGACCGCAAACGGCTGCGAAAGGAAGCGTTGTATCTTGCGCGCGCGATAGACGAGTTTTTTGTCTTCGTCGGAGAGCTCTTCGATACCGAGAATGGCGATGATGTCCTGTAAATCTTTATAGCGTTGCAAGACGCGGCGCGTCTCGTTGGCGACGCGGTAGTGTTCTTCGCCGACGATTTCGGGTGTGAGCGCGGTTGAGCCCGAATCAAGCGGAGAGATGGCAGGATAGATACCGAGCGCAGCGAGACCGCGGTCGAGCACGATGGTGGAGTCGAGGTGCGCGAATGTGGTGGCGGGAGCCGGGTCGGTGAGGTCGTCGGCAGGCACATAAATCGCCTGTACCGATGTGATAGAGCCCTCGGTTGTGGATGTGATGCGCTCCTGCAAGAGACCCATTTCTTCCGCGAGTGTTGGCTGGTAACCGACCGCCGACGGCACGCGGCCGAGCAACGACGAGACTTCGGAACCGGCCTGCACGAAACGGAATACGTTGTCCATAAAAAAGAGCACGTCTTTGCCTCCCTCATCACGGAACGCTTCGGCCATCGTGAGGCCCGAGAGCGCGACACGCGCGCGGGCGCCCGGCACTTCATTCATTTGTCCGAATACGAGTGCGGTCTTATCGAGCACACCCGAGTCTTTCATTTCGTGATAGAGATCATTTCCTTCGCGGACACGCTCCCCCACTCCTGCGAATACGGAATAGCCGCCGTGCTCCGATGCGACGTTGTGGATGAGTTCTTGAATGAGCACCGTCTTTCCAACGCCTGCACCGCCGAAGAGCCCTACCTTGCCTCCCTTGATGAATGGCGCAAGCAGGTCAATCGCTTTGATGCCGGTCTCGAAAAGCTCGGCTTTCGTAGACTGACGCACGAAGGCGGGCGGGTCGCGATGGATTGGGAGCCAGCGAGGTGACTCCTCCTTGGAGGTGTCTCCTCGCGGGATTGGAGGAAGACCGTCTATCGGCTCGCCGATGACGTTGAACATTCTACCGAGAGCCGCGTCGCCGACCGGCACCGAGATGGGTGCCCCCGTATCGGTGACTTCTGCCGCGCGCGCCAAGCCCGCGGTGTCTTGCATACTGATACAGCGTGCGCGGTTGAGCCCGAGATGCTGCGCCACTTCGAGCGTGAGCGTCCCTTTGCCGTGTTTGACGTGGAGGGCATTTTTGATAGCGGGAAGATTTTCGTCGAAGCGCACGTCAACGACCGGCCCGATGATCTGCGTGATAGTTCCTTTGGTCATACTACTGTTGCGGAGATTATAACTATTTTTATCAAAATTGCTATGCGGCGGTAATTAAATCATCGTCCCTTGCAGACGTTTGTCGAGTTCTGCCTCAAAATACTCACCTGCCTTGGCGAGGTCGATGGTGTCTGCTGTGTTCGCTAGGTGCGGCCGCAATACGCGCATTGCTTCCATACTCGCTGCAGCTTGAAGTTCTTCTTTGTTCTCTTCCGTTGTTTCTAATCCATAGCGCACTACAACAGAATCGAACATATGAGGGTTCTTGAGAGCTATGTCTACAGGAAGTAAAAATCGTTTCAGCGTTTGAGCAAACGCATCTTTTACTGTTTCCAAAAGCGCTGAGGATCTTTCAGATTGCCCCCTCAAGTTATCTACTTGTTTTTTGATTGCTTCGTTCGACATATTTTATTTCATCGCTTCAATACCCGATGTAATTTCCGAGACTTCGCGTGTGATGGATGCCTGACGGACTTTGTTGAAGGTGCGCGTGAGGCCTTTTGCCATATCCTGCGCCTTGTCGGTGGCGCTCTTCATCGCAACCATACGGGCCGAGTGCTCGGATGCTTTCGATTCGAGCAGCGAATGAAATACGGCGATGTTGAGAAGCTTGGGCAAGAGCTCCGAGAGTACCGCGTCCGCGTCCGGTTCGATGGTATAGACGGCCACCTTCGCCGAAGGCTCCGGCGTGCCAATGGCGGGTGAATACTTACCCTTGGCCGGACGGATGCCTTTGACGATTTCTTGCATGGTGTCCGGTCGTATCGGGACGATTTGCCGCACCGTCGGATGCTGCTCGAATGTCGAAATAAAATTTTGGTATGCGACAAGGACGCTGGTGATGTCTTCGCGACTGATTATTGCGGCGGTCATATCCCTCATTTCGCCCTCTGAAATGCCGTCGCTTACGTTGGTGTGGACACTTTCTACTGTGTAACCGCGAGAGGTGAAATATTCTCCACCTCTGCGGCCGAACGCATAGACGACGACGTCCTGCTTATTGAGGTTTAACCTCAATATTTCGGCTTCAACTCTACGGATAACGCCGCTATTGAGTGCGCCTGCGAGCCCCTTGTCACTCGTCACGACGATGACGGCAGTCTTCCCTTCTCTTTCCCGCATAAGCGGGTGGCGGGCGATTGCGGCGGTACCGGAAAGGCGCTCAAGAACGGAAAGTGCCGCGGCCGCATAAGCACGGGCCGAGAGGGCGCGCTCCTGCCCTTTGCGCATCTTTACAGCGGAAACCGCCTCCATGGCATGCGTCACCGTCCCCGTCTTTTTGTACGAGAGTATTTTTGATTTGATTGATTTAAGATTAGCCATGTGTCTACTTCGCGAGCGTGAAAAGCTCCGCGTGAGCGAGTCTGAATTCCTCCATCGCCTTGTTCAGCTCTTTCTTCGCATCTTCAGAAAGCTGCCCCGTCTTCTTGATGCCCGCAAGCGTCTTCGAGTGCTGGCCGTCGAGAAAATCCATGTACTGTTTTTCCACCTCGGTGACCTTGTTGACCGGCACGTCGAGGAAAAATGCGTGCCCTGCGGCATAGAGCGCGGCGACTTGCTTCTCGAGTGGTATCGGAGCGCCGTTTTTTTGTTTCAAGACTTCCACCATACGGCGGCCTGATTCGATGCGGTCCGCCGTCGCCTTATCGAGGTCCGATGCGAATTGCATGAACGCTTCCAATTCGCGGAATTGCGCGAGCTCGAGCTTGATGCCGCCCGCAACGCTTTTCATCGCCTTGGTCTGCGCCGCAGAGCCGACGCGCGATACCGAGATGCCCACGTCGATTGCCGGCTTGATGCCCTTGTTGAAGAGGTCGGTTACGAGGAACATCTGACCGTCGGTGATGGAGATAACGTTGGTGGGAATGTAGCCCGAGACGTCGCCCTCTTGCGTTTCGATGATAGGGAGCGCCGTGATAGAACCGCCGCCTTTTTCTTCGCTCAAGCGGCACGCGCGCTCGAGAAGCCGCGAGTGTAAATAGAAGACGTCGCCCGGATATGCTTCGCGGCCCGGCGGACGGCGCAAGAGTAATGAGAGTTGGCGGTATGCTACCGCCTGCTTCGAAAGGTCGTCGTAAATGATGAGGACGTCGCGCCCCTTGTCCATGAAATATTCTCCGATGGCGACGCCCGCGAATGGAGCGAGATATTGGAGCGCGGCTGGAGCCGATGCGGGAGCGTCGACGATGATGGTGTAGTCCATCGCGCCTTGTTCGCGGAGCTGTTGCGCGATGCGGGCGGTCTTGGATTCCTTCTGGCCGATGGCGACGTAGATGCAGATGGGGCGCGTCGCCTCAGGCTCGTACTTTTGATTGATGATGGCGTCGATGGCGACGGTCGTCTTGCCCGTACCGCGGTCGCCGATGATGAGCTCGCGCTGACCGCGGCCTATCGGAATCATGGCATCGATGGCCTTGGTGCCCGTCGCGAGCGGCACCGATACCGACTTGCGGTCGATGACACCGGCCGCCTGCCGCTCGATTGGCATGAGGGTGGTCTTCTTGAAGGGGCCTTTGCCGTCTTGGGGCTCGCCGAGCGCGTTGACCACGCGACCGAGAAGCTCTTCGCTTGATGGGACGGAGAGGATTTTGCCGGTCGATTTGACCGTCATGCCCTCGGAGACGCGCGCCGTATCGCCGAGAATAGTCGCGCGCACGCCGTCTTCTTCGAGGTTGAGAATGAGGCCAAAGAGTTCGCCTTGCGCCTCCATGGAGCCGGCGAGTTTTTTACCCTTTCCCTCTTCAAAGAGGAGCACCTCGCTCATCACCGCCTTGGAAAGCCCGTCTATCGCGACGACGCCATCGCCGACCGCGACGACGCGCCCCACATGCTCACCCTCGTGTGCGGGCGAAATATTCCCTATCTCTTTGATGATTTTCTCGACAGTTGATGAATTCATAAGCTATGCGGTCGCGCGGTTATACAACTCCAATAATTGATTCTTGTAACTTGCGTCTACCAATTGCTCTTTGCCCTCGAGGCGCCAGCCGCCGATAAGCGTATCGTCGATTTGCGTCTTGAGGTCTCGGCCCAAGGCCTGGGCCCGAGGCCCATCAGCCTTGGGCTGAGATCCGCCTCGGGCGGACTTTGCGTCCATACCCTCGAGGTACTTCTTGGCCTCCAAACGAGCACGATGTATATCCTTCTCGCGTGCGACCGTGAGTATCACACCGGTGCGCTTTGCCTCCCGCGCTGCGATACGCGCAAATGCACTCGCGATACGCGGCAAGAGTGCCTCCCGGCCGTGCGTCTTCAGAATCCCGTGAAGCGCGTGTACGGCTTTGGCGGGCGTCATTCCGTCTTCCACCATCTTCCACAATGCTTGTGCGTATGCTGATTCCATAGTCATTAGTTAGTAGAACGTAGTACGTAGTGACCCATAAATACATTAGGCCGACTTTTCGCGGAGTATCTTTTCGGCTGCAAGCATCGCAGCGCGGGCGATTTCTTTCGAACTTTCCGAGAGCGCCATGCGCTTCGCCTCTTCGGCGCGCGCATTGGCCTCTTCGAGCACCGAATTTGCGCGCGCTTCCGCCGCTTTCACGATTTCATTTCCCTTCTCATCTGCGCGGCTTCGAGCAGTCGCGACCAAGCTTTCTGCCTCACGCGCTGCGGTACCCACAATGCCCTCGCCCTCCACCTGCGCATCGGCAAGTTTCCGGTCGGCCGCCTCCGCGGTCTTTACACCGTCGGCAATCTTTTTCTGCCTGTCGTCTATGAGCTTGAGGACCGGCGTGTAGAGAAAATACCAGAGGACGAAGAGCAGCAATCCGAAATTAATGGCCTGCACCAAGAGCAGTTGCCAATTGATTCCGAAAGCTGCAAATAGTTCACTCATATGTTAGTTCACACTGGAAACGGGGACGGGCTTAGGCGGTGCTTGATTTTGGATGCGATTCGAGGCGTCGGAGAAAAATGGAACGAGGCATACAAGTGTATGACGAGCGACATTTTTCGAACGACAACGATGAAGCGCGCCAAAAGCAGGCGGCGCTAGGTAAATTTGATGATAAAGCCGATAACTAGGGCAAAGATGGCGAGTGCGTCCGTGACGGCAATACCGATAAACATCGTCGTCTGAATCTTGCCTGCGGCTTCCGGATTGCGTCCGATGGCTTCCAATGCGCGGCCGACCAAAATACCGAGACCGATACCCGGGCCGATGACGCCGAGACCGACGGCAATCGCCATTCCGAGTGTTTTTGCTACTTCAATATCCATAATAAAAAGGCTTAATCGTTATTAATTGATGCCGCAACTATATCACATCATCATTAAAAATGCCCCTGTGGACAGAGCCTCTTAATGGTGTTCCGGCTCCATAATCGCGAGCTTGATGAAAAAGAGGGTGAGGAGCGCGAAAATGGCAGCTTGGAGAAAGCCGATGAATATTTCGAACATCATGAGTGGCACGGGAAGGAGGTACGGGGCGAAATAGATGGCAACGGCGATGATTATCTCGCCCGCCAAGATATTACCGAAGAGCCGGAACGAGAGCGATATGACGCGCACCAGCTCGCCGATGAGTTCGATGATGCCGACAGCGAAGCCGATGGGATTTTTGAAGGGATTTTGAATGAACTTGCTGCTGTACTTCCAGAAACCGATGGCGAGGATGCCCGTTATTTCGATAACGAAAAAGGATACGATGGCGAGAACGAGCGGCACGGTGAGGTCGGTATTCGGCGCGCGCAGAAGCGGGTGGTCATGATATTCGATGGAGCCGATGCCCGGTATGAAGTGCAGCATGTTGCCCACGAAGATAAAGAGGAATATCGTCATGAGAAGCGGAAAAAATTTGCGCGCCATATCGCGGCTTTCGAGCGTCTCTGTGACGTAGTCGTAGACGAACGCGACCATCGTCTCCATGAGCGTCTGAAACTTTCCGGGAATCATTTTGAGCTTGCCGCGCACGAGGAACGCCACCGCGACCAGAATTGCGATGACTACCCAGCTGGTGATGAGCGTGTTGGTGATAGGAATGCCGAAAAATTCTCCGAGCTTTTCCGCCGAGATGGCAACGTGAATACCTTCATTCATTGGCGATAGTTTAACATAAAAAGAACGGCCGACTGAAGATGTTTAATCATCAGCCGGACCGTAGAGGATAAATCCACAATTTCTTATCTTCGCACCACTTGAAGCCGAGCCCGCGCGCCGTCCCGTCGTATCGGCGCTTCATGTCGGCCTGGTATTCCTCCAGCGTTCGACTACCTTCGAGGAGCCACTGAATCGTGCCCCCTTCTTTTTTGACTGAGCACAAACCTACCGGCTCCGTAAACCACGTCGTGGTAGACGCTGCCTGTATCTGCACTTCCCGGTATACTTCCCCGCGCCTCGCGAGCTCGATGAGAGCCGAGACGAGAAGCCGCTCCCAGCGGAGATAACGCACCGGGCTTTGCTTATCTCCCTGGGCTTGAAGTTGCTCGACGAGAAACCCTCTCTCCACAGGACGAAAACCCAATATGGCGAGGGTTGCCCTTCTCGTCGATACCCGGGCTGTAAGCTTGAGCCCGTACCGTGTGTCCCAACATATGAGACCGCCCGAACCAATCGAGCCCACATGAGGCTCGATAACGAAGTCATGCGGCTCCGCGTCGTGACCTTTCTTCACAAACTTCCGTACAAGCTCCCCCATGAGATCACGGGGGAATGACTTGGGACTCAGTAGGTCATCCAGCATTGTCTCCTCCCCTGTGATGGAACCCTTCGGAAACCCTACAAATGTTGAGGACGCATGTCAATATCAGACACTGCCTCTCATAAAGACCCGAATGGATTTTGCAACTATCTTCTCTCCTCCCTTGAAACCATGCCCGACTTTCAGAACAATGGCTACTTCGCCGGTATAGAGGTGTTCTTCAAACCATGATGCAATCTCTTTTGCCGGCCTGTTGGAATACTCATCTTTACCAGCCCAGAGAACAAGAAGTGGTGTACGAACGCTGCTAAGTGTTCGCGGATTCTTTTTTGGCTGTGCATACGGAAAGATCTCTTCGATGCTGTCGGGCGTATAAAGAGAAAGAATTCGCTGCGCATCGAATGTTTCGTGCCTCTTAATCACTTTTCCTTTCGGCAGTAGGTCGTGCTTGCGACCGGAGCGAACGAGTGCTCGTGCCGCTGCAGCGGTTTGTTCGACTCGTTTTCTTCCTTGCAACATCACCTCAGCAGCCCAATCACTCACTGGCGCAAGTAAGATAATGCCGCGAACCCCCTTCCCCTTGCGGCTCGCCCAGAGAATCGCCTTTTGGCAGCCTGTCGAATGTCCGGCGATATATATACCACCTATTCCCTGACGACGAACGAAATTGATGGCACCTTGAATATCATCGACCGAATCGGTAAAAACTTCGTGACCTGCGCCAGCAAGTATCCACTCACTCTTACGCCTAGACTTTCGCTTCACAGTATTAATCTCCCCAAATCCCCTATTGTTGAACGTGACTACGGCAGTCTGTCTGTCGACGAGGGCGTCAACGACACTCTTCATGCTGAACAAAGAAGCGGTAAGTCCGTGTATGAAAATAATGACCTTCTTCGGCTTCTTCGGCCCGAACCACAAGCCGTTCAATACAAACTTCCTCGGTGTAGTAATCTCGATGTGAAAACAGGGGCGCATACAGTTTATCGTTTTATTTTCCTGCGCGGAATGAATTTTGTGCCGATGGCGACGCCCTTCATAATATCCGAAAGTACATTTTTACGCTTCCCATCGGCGATATGCACCGGTATGCCGTGCGACATGAGCTTTCGTGCGACGGCAAACTTGCTCACCATTCCCCCTCGTCCGCCGGCGGTCTTCGTGATTGTCACGTGTTTCCGGAACGACGAAATCGTCCTGCCGGTAATCTCGGGTATCACTTGCGAGGACTCGTTGAGCACACCTCCGACACTGCTTAAGATTATGACGGCGTCCGCCCGCAACTGAAGCGCTATGAGTCCCGCCAGTTCATCGTTGTCGGTAAAGACAAGCTCTCTGATGGCAACCACGTCATTCTCATTCACTATTGGTATCACTTTGTCGTACAGCAAACCCGCAAGACAATTTTTCATATTCAAATAGTGCTCGCGGTCACGGAAGTCTTCCTTGGTCGCCAAGACCTGCGCACACAGGTAGCCGTGTTTCGCAAACAATTTTGAATACGTGTTCATCAGCTTCACCTGCCCTATCGCCGCGTACACTTGTTTATTTGGGACCGTTTCCTTGCCTTTGAGTGTAAGCAGACTCCGGCCCGAACCGACGGCGCCTGAAGTAACCAATATGATTTCTCTGTTTTTCTTCTTTAAAAGAGAGACCTGTTCTACAAGCTGCCTGAGTACACGCTCATCAAGCGTGCCGTCACTTTTTGACAGGACTTTTGTCCCGACCTTCACGACTATCCGCTTATACATACGAGGCAGAAAGCTACGTCCCGTGCTGCCATGATTCCAAATATTTCTTTTGTTCCGGCGTGAGCTCGTCTATCTTCATGCCCATTGAAGCAAGCTTGAGCGTAGATATTTCGCGTTCCATTTCTTCGGGAATGTCGTACACGCCCGGAGCGAGGGGCTTTTTTTGCGTCGCCATCCATGCACTGCCGAGCGCTTGGGTGGAAAAGCTCATGTCCATGACGCTCGCCGGATGTCCTTCGGCGGCGGCGAGATTCACGAGCCGCCCTTCCGCGAGAATGCGGATACGCTTCTTGCCGATACTGTATTCCTGCACATTTTCACGTACCACCTTCGGCTCGCCGCTCGCCATTTTCTTCAAGTCGTTGAGATTGATTTCCACATCAAAGTGGCCGGAGTTGCAGACAATGGCACCGTCTTTCATCACCTTGAATTCCTCCGCGCCGATGACGTTGATGTTGCCGGTCACCGTGCAGAAAATATCGCCGACGGGAGCCGCCTCGCGCATCGTGGTGACGAAAAATCCGTCCATCGCGGCTTCGAGGGCTTTCACGGGGTCAATTTCCGTGACGATGACGCTCGCACCCATGCCCTTGGCGCGCATCGCGAGTCCTTTGCCGCACCAGCCGTAGCCGGCGACGACAAACGTCTTGCCCGCGAGTAGTACGTCGGTGGCGCGGATAATGCCATCAAGCGTGGACTGACCCGTGCCGTAGCGGTTGTCGAACATGTTTTTTGTCTTTGCGTCGTTGACGGCGACGATGGGCATCTTGAGGGCTCCCGCTTTGTGCATGGCGCGAAGTCGGATGACACCCGTAGTGGTCTCCTCCGTCCCCCCCAGCATATTTGCCAGAAGTTCCGGATGGTTCTGATGAATAGTCGTCACGAGGTCCGCGCCATCATCCATCGTGAGTACCGGCTTTTGCGCGATAAGGGCTTCGATGTGTTTGAAAAACGTCTCTTTACTTTCGCCCTTTATCGCAAAAGTCGGAATCCCGTGGTCTTGTACCAAACTCGCCGCTACGTCATCTTGCGTAGAAAGCGGATTTGATGCCGCCAAAAATACCTTCGCCCCACCCGCTTTGAGCGTGCGCACGAGATTCGCGGTCTCTGCGGTGACGTGGAGAACGGCGGCGAGCGTCTTGCCCTTGAATGGCTGGTCCTTTTCGAATTGCGCACGGACACTTCGAAGAACAGGCATATCACGCTCCGCCCACTCGATGCGTCGTTTGCCTTCCGCGGCCAAACCTATGTCTTTGATGTCGTGTTCCATTCGACTCAGTATATACGGCATGAGGTGTTTTTGAAAACAATACGGAAGCGAGGAAGCGGGTCTCTTCGGCGGCTTCGCAGGCGCGGCGGCGCCGAGACCGAGCGCTGACGCAGCAGTGTCAGATAGCGACCCCGAAGAGACCTGCTTCAGAGCGCGAGCTCCACACCGTAGGTTTTCTTGTACCGGTCTTTGACATCCTCCAGAGTAAAGTGGTGGGTCTGCGTGCCGTAGGTTTCCACCACATATGCGGCCACTACACTCGCGAGCCGCGCGCATTGTTCGGCGGGAAAACCCATGAGCATGCCTTTGATATATCCGGCGCGGTACGCATCCCCTGCGCCGGTCGGATCCACCAATGCCTGCGCGGGGCATGCTTCCACGTGTGTCGTACCCGCGGCGGTGATGATGTCGGAGCCCTTGGCTCCGAAGGTAACGACGATGGTGGGCACTTTGCTTACGATTTGTTCCTGCGTCCAACCCGTCTTTTGCTTGATGAGCTCGAATTCGTAATCGCTTCCGAAGAGTACGTACGCCCCTGATATTCCGTCCCGCAACATTTCCTGCGAAAGAGCGGGAATCTGCTGCGCGGGGTCGTAGAGGTAACGGAAAGCGCTTTTCCGGTAAAACGCCGGCAGCGATTGCATGTCGGGAACGCAGCCGGGAGCGATGATGGCGAGCGCGCGGCCTTCCGTCTCCACCGGCGTGTCATAGGCAGTCCCCGCGGCGCCCTGATGAAATGCCGCTATCTGATTGTCGGCTTTGTCGGTGAGTATGAACGCGGAGGAAGTACCTTCCTTGTCCAGAATGCGGATTGATTTGGGATCGACACCTGAGTTCAGAAGATGCGAACGGTATGAACCGAAGTCGTTACCTGCCGTCGCGATTATTTCCGGCTGCTCACCGAGCAACGCGAGATTGTATGCGATGTTGCCCGCGGTGCCGCCGAACTGTACCGAGAGATTTTCTACTTGGAAACTGAGATTGATGCTGTGGAGCTTCTCCGGCATGAAGTGCTCGGCGAAGAGGCCGGCGAAATCCATAATGCGGTCGTATGCGATGGAGCCGGAGACGATGACCTTGGACATATGCGCGGATTTTACCATACCGCGGTGTTTGATATCGAAATCTCCGTCTTGTGAACGAAATACCGGACTATTTGCGGACGATGAATGAGGGATGCACGGGCTTGTTCATTAAAATACATTACGCCAATGAACCTTGTTTGCAAGCACCAAAATTTTTTGACCTCACGGGGAATCGAACCCCGGTTCCATCCTTGAGAAGGATGTGTCCTAGCCGCTAGACGATGAGGCCTCGTGCGAAATAGTACCGTAAAACAAAGAAATTTCCACTTTTCCAATACCGGTATTCGCCATACTCTCACATTCTTAAGAACGTGAGAATGTTTCTATGAACGAGTGGAAGGTCCGCCCGTAAGGAGTGAGGACATGCCGGACTTCCCTGCCCGCGTACCGCTTCTCTATCAAACCCGAGAGCGTCAGCCGCCGCACATGTTCTGAAATCGTTTTCATATTTCCACTGACCGCATCCGCAATATTGATGAGGCTAATCTCAGGCCGCTTCGCTATCAAGAGAAGTATTTGGATGCGTCGATGATTCGAAACGCCTTTGAAATGCCGCTCAAGTTTCTTCGGCCCTTTTATCTTTTTCTCAGCCATTCCACCATACTCTCACATTCTTAAGAATATGAGAGTGTCCCTATGTGGATAAACAACGGACAAACACAACATCCTAATATCCCTTGCCTGTGAGTGCGAGCTTGATTCCATTGAATGCGCAGAGTGCGTGCGAGTGTCCGACGAGCGGACCGCAGTAGTGTACGGGGTTTACAATCCCCGCCGCTTTTAGGCGGCTGTCGAAAATCTTGATATCTGCTTTGCTGCCGTTCACATCTATATCGTTCGAAGTCCACCCTCGGCTTTCCAAGCCACCCCCAATCTCCAAGTCGAGACCGTTTGCATGCGCGCGCACTGCTTCAAGAGTAATTATCGGATACCGGTGACCCAGAAGCGGCATTAGGAATTTTTTTCCTAACAGATTCGGGATTACCTTACAGGTCTTACATTGCATATAATTTTATCGATCTGGCGGGATGCTGTAGTAGTTAATCAAATATTTTGCGAGATTGGAGAATGGGTGCGAAAGCGTCGCGGAGGCGAATGCCTGCCCGTGCGGCTCTACCGCAAAGAGAAGGACGATGAATTTGGGGTCGTGCGCCGGCAAGTAGCCGAAAAAAGAGTGGAGCGTGCGGTCGGTATAGTATCCGCCGCCGCCGGGAATCGCGATTTGCGCAGTACCCGTCTTCGCGGCGAGCGAGTAATGCTCTTGTTTGAGAGCCCCTCCAATGAGAGCCGTGTCGTAACTTTTCACGAGCATGTCGGTGACGGCCTCCGTCGAACTCGCGCTCAAGACGCGAGCTCCCTGTCCTGCGTCAACGGAGCGCGTGATGCCGTTCTGGAGTTTTATCGCCTTGACCACGTGAGGATTCGGCAATACTCCGTCGTTCCCGAGAATAGAGAGAGCGCGAATCATCGCTATCGGCGAAACGGCTATTCCCTGCCCGAAAGATGCACTCGCATAATCCACGTCGTACCCATTGTCTATCGATTTGAGCTGGCCGGCGGCTTCACTCGGGAGATCGATCCCCGTTTTTTTGCCGAGCTCCAGCTCGCGCAGGAATTTCCCGAACTCCGTATGCCCTATCCTGTCGGCGACGAAGGAGGCCCCCGTGTTGAGGGATTGATTCAGCACGGTTTGCATGGAAACGACGCCATGCGCTTTTTCGTCCGAGTTGCAGATCTTCTTCCCGCTTTTCTCGATACAGCCGGTGTCGTTGTACGTGGTCGAGGGAGTGACGACGCCCTTGTCGATGCCTTTTGCCATGGTGAGCGGTTTCATGATGGAGCCCATTTCAAATGTGCTTTCTACGACCGCGTTCCGGAACACAGCGGGGTTTGCGACCGCGCCGTAGGTATTGGGGTCGTACGCCGGGCGGCCGGCCATCGCGATGATTTCCCCCGTGTGCGGGTCCATGATGAGGCCGCCCGAGATGCGCGGCGTATACGTTTTCATAATGCCGTCGAGCGTATCTTCGAGTTCGCGCTGCACCGCCGGTTCTATGGACGTCACGATGGAGCCTTCGTGGGCGGCGGGATTCGTCGAGACCGCCGCTTGTATGTTGGTGAATATTTCCGCAAAGGGATTCACGGAGAAACCGTCTTGCGTCTGGAGCAGCGTATCCTGCCAACTTTTTTCGAGACCGTACACACCCACACGCTTGTCCCCCTGATATCCCACGAAGCCGATGGCCTGCGCGGCGAGCACGCCTGCGGGATAGAACCGCCACTGGTCCTGCACGAGCAAAAGCCCCGGGATTTTCTGTTCGCGGATTTTCTTGGCGACATCGTCCGGCACCCGAGATGCTATTTCTTCGTACGGGTCCCCTTTCTTTGCCGCGCTCGCGAAGAAACGCTCTTTGTCTACCGGAGTAAGGGCATTCAGCTGCTCATACACGCGGGCCGCGTCTTGAATCTCGTCCGGTTTAATGGTGATAAGCCAGCCCGTTTGCATCACCGCGGCAGAAATAAGCTCGCCGTTCTTGGCGGTGAAATATATCGTGCTGCGGTTTACCGTGTCGACATCCTTCTTCACGTAGTGCGAACTCGCCCTGCTTTCGTAGTAATCGCCGTGCACAATCTGGAGCAAATAGAGCTGCCCGATACAAAACAGTGCCGCGAAGACAAAACATCCGGCTAGAATCCGCGTCCGCAAAACAAAACGCGACCTCATACGGATGTGCCGCGCAGATTTCTAAATCTCATTACGAGCAATTGTAGCAGCTCCGACATTGCCCGGACGGTACACGTAGTGTTGTTGGCTTATCGGCGTGAGCCCAAGCGCTCCGCCTGTCTCCGGCGAGATGCCGCCCGAGAGCTTGAAGTAGTGCTGCTCGAGCCCTCCGATTGAACCTTGGATGACTGAAATGCGCGTAAGCGCCTCCTTGCGCGCGATGACATTCAAAATGGAGGCGGAAACGAAATACAAATATCCGCAAATAGCGGCAAGGAGGACGATAGAGAGTACGCGGAGTGCGACGCGTTCCACGGGGTGTTCGAGCGAGAGCGATACGTCGTGCTGGACAGATGAAAAATCAAATCTCCCCTGAAATATCGACGGGGCGTATTTACTTATTTTATGTATATGAGCTCTCATGGTTTTATATTTTTTCGATTACGCGAAGCTTTGCACTGCGGGCACGGGGATTACTTGCGGTTTCTTCTGCCGTCGGCACAACAGGTTTCCGGGTGATGCGCTTGCCTTCACCTGCCTCTTCCCACTGCTTGAAGGTCTGCTTGACGAGCCTGTCTTCAATGCTGTGGAAGGTAATGACCGCGATGCGTCCATCGTGCGCAAGATGACGCCAGCCGTCCGCGAGACCTTGCGAGATGCTCCCCAGCTCGTCGTTGACCGCGATGCGAAGGGCTTGGAAGGTGCGCGTCGCCGGATGAATACGCCCGAAACGGTATCTCGGGGGCACCGCTCCGTAGATGGCTTCGGCGAGTTCGCGTGCCGTCGTGAAGGGTTTTGTCGCACGCCTTTCCACGATGCACTTCGCGATACGGCGCGAGTATCTTTCCTCGCCCCAGCCAAAGATGACGTCTGCAATTGATTCCTCTGCCCACTCGTTCACTATTTTTTGGGCAGTGAGCGCGCCGGGTTCTTTGGAATACGTCATCAAGAGCGGTTCGTCGGCCTTGAGCGAGAATCCCCGTCCTGCATCGAGCTGAAAGCTGCTCCACCCGAGGTCGAACAAAATTTTGTCGACTTGGGTGATGCCCGCCTTGCCCCGACGAGGCAGGCCGAGCTTTTCAAGCTGCGCAGATAGGTCGCGGAAATTTGCTTCGACGAGGTGTACCGTTGGTTTGGCACCCGCGAGCAACTCCTTGCCTCGCAAGATTGCGTCGCGGTCCGCATCTATGCCAACAAGGATCCCCTTTTTGCCGAGCATCTTTGCCATCGCAAGCGCGTGGCCCGCGCCGCCGAGTGTCGCATCAACGACTGTATCGTCTGGCGAAAGTGCTAGCAGTTCCAATGCTTCATGTAAAAGAACGCTTCGATGTGTACCCTCCTTAGCATAAGCCTCGGAGGGCCCTGATAACACCGGATTGCCGGAGAACCGAGATCGTCGTGTGCGCATGACAATATTGAAATTCTCCAGCAATCGGATGTTGCCAAATAAAAGAATTAGAGGGCGCCAATTTGAGAGAGCTTCGCAGCCATCTTGTCTGCGTTCTTCTCAATCTTGGCCTTATATGATTTCCAGCTTCTAGCGTCCCAGATCTCGACATGGTCCGAGACTCCGGCAAAGATGATCCGCTTATCCAAACCCGCGAAGAGTTTCTGATGTTCGGGTATCAAAATACGTCCGACCCCATCCACATCCACCTCGGCGGCACCTGAGAGCATGAAGCGATTGAATCCTCGTGTATCAGGGTTCACCAGCGAAAGTGATTGGAGCTTCTTCGCGACCACATCCCACGCCTCACGTGAATACGCGAAGAGACAGTTGTCTAAGCCCCGCGTCATGACGATCTTTTTCCCCATCGCGGCGCGGAACACTTTCGGAAGCGAAACCCGCTTCTTTTCGTCGAGCGTGTGTTCGTATTCGCCAATCAGCAAGTTTGTCATATTTCCCACTCTATCCCACTGCGATAAAGTATATACCACTATACCCTATCGCAACCCAATCTGGAACAAAATTGTGGAAAACTCATGAGGGCAACGCACCGCTTAAACTTTGGGTCAAAACGTGGTAGTATCCTCTCATGTTGACCATCTTCAAGGCAGCCACGCCTGAAGCGCTCACGGAAATAGCGGAGGAGATGAAGGTGCGGCAGACAAAGCACTTTATTCTCCTTTTCTCGATGGGTTCGCAATTTGATCACCTCATCGTCCAGCAGCTCGCAAAGCTCGGCGTATTCGCCGTCGTCGCCGACCCGGCAAGCGTAACGGCCGAGGATGTGAAAAAGGCGGCTCCCGCAGGAATCATTCTCTCGGGCGGTCCGGCGTCGGTCTTTGATGAGCCGCCACCGTTCGACGATGCCATCTTCGACCTTGGCATTCCTACTTTGGGTGTCTGCCTCGGATTCCAGATGTGGGCAAAACGCGCGGGGGCAAAAGTATCCTTACAAGAAAAGCGCGAGTTCGGCGTGCACACATTCCGCATCAAAGGCGATTCGCCGCTTTTCGACAGCATCGGTAAAGAGACTCCGGTCCTCGAGAGCCACGGCGATTCGATTTCCAATGCCCCGTTTGAAGTGCTCGGTTCGACGGACAACGCCGAGGTCGCCGCGGGACATCACAAGCATCTATGGGGCGTGCAATTCCATCCGGAAGTGACCGACACCGTCGAAGGCGCAAAGATCTACGATAATTTCATCAAGATTTGCGGCATCACGGACCGCTTCCCTGCTCACAACGTCGCGCAAGAAAAAATCACTGAACTCACGAAACAGGTCGGTGGTAAAAAAGTTTTGATTGCACTCTCCGGCGGCTCGGACTCCTCCGTGGTCGCGTATTTATTGAAGGGCGCAGGTGCAAAACTCAAAGGAATCTACATTCGCGGCATCGACAGGCCCGATGACGAAGCGTACGTGCAAAAATGCTTCGGAGGTCAAGATTGGATAGACGTTGAAATAGCTGATGCCACAAAAGAATTCTTGAAAGCGCTGAAAGGCAAAGAAACGATGCGTGAGAAGCGGCTCGCGATGCGTGGTGTGTACAAAGAAGTGCTGGAGGAAAAAATAAAAGATTTCGGCGCGGATTTCATTGCACAAGGCACGCTCTACACCGATTTGCGAGAAAGTGGCATGGGACACGATACGGGCGCACGTATCGCAGAAATCAAAGTTCATCACAATACGAACCTTGGATTTTCGGTTCCAGAAATTTCACCCCTCGAAGACCAGGTCAAAGATTCGGCACGTGGAATTGGCCGCGACATCGGAGTCCCCGAAGATTTACTCGTACGTCATCCATTCCCCGGCCCGGGACTCGTCGTACGTATCGAAGGAGAAGTTACGGCAGAGAGTTTGCGCGTGGCGCGTGCTATTGATGGCATTTACATAGAAGAATTGCGCGCTGCGAATTTGTACCAAACAGTGTGGCAGGCTGGAGCAACACTCACGCGCTCCGAACACACCGAGAGCAAAGGTGATGGCGCTGGAATAGGCCGCGTGGTCGCGCTCTGGGCAGTCTGGAGTGTGAACGGCTTCACCGCCCGCTTCGCCCAGCTCCCCTACGATTTCCTCGACAAAGTCTCCCGCCGCATCACCAATGAGGTACGCGAAGTCGGTGCGGTCGTCTACCGAGTCAGCGATAAACCGCCCGCGACTATCGAATGGGGTTGAGTCGTTTCTGGTTTTTGTGGACCCACCGGGAATCGGACCCGGCCTTCGTCCATGCCATGGACGCGTAATACCACTTTACTATGGGCCCCTGTTTTGTTCGTCGTAATACTACCAAAAGTGTTAGGATATGCCCAACCTCTCGTCGTTCAATGGATAGGATAGTCCCCTCCGAAGGGACTGATGTCGGTTCGATTCCGGCCGAGAGGAATGAGCGTAGTGAATGACGATTCGGTAGGAATCGAACCGCGGGCCGCAGGCGTCGAAGAGACGCCGTAGGTTTCGAGCACAGCAGTGCGAGAGGCGATTCCGGCCGAGAGGAATGAGCGCAGTGAATGACGAACAATTGCCCTTCCGTAGCCTCGGCGAAGGAGGGCCGAGAGGAATTATTCCGTATCGAAGAGTGCGCTGAGCGATTCACCCGATTCTATGCGCTCTATCGCGTCGCCGAAGGTGTCGCCTACTGACACGACTTCAATCTTCTCCCCGAGCTCGCGGTCGGCGGAAATGGTATCCGTGATGAAAAGCTTCTTGATGGGAGATGCTTCGATGGTTTTTATCGCATCGCCGGAAAGTACGCCGTGTGTTGCCGTTGCGTAGACTTCACGTGCGCCATTTTCCATGAGGAGGTCGGCTGCGCGCGCGAGCGTCCCGCACGTGTCTGCCATGTCGTCGGTGATGAGCGCGATTTTCCCCTTCACATCGCCGATAAGTTTCATGCGTGCAATCTGATTCGGAATCTCACGCTCTTTGTGGATGATGGCGAGGTCGGCAGATTTCATCAAGCGCTTCGCATACGATTGCGCGCGCACCACGCCTCCCGCATCCGGCGACACGATGATGAGGTCGTCGGTCGCGAGCGCATCCGCAAAGACGTCGCGGAAATGCGAGATGAAGACTTTGCGCGCGTAGAGATTGTCGACGATGGTCTTGCGAAAGAATCCCCCGATAGCATCATTATGCAAATCCATGGTGAGGAAGCGCGTCGCCCCCACACCTTCGAGCGTCCTCGCGAAAACACTTGCAGAAATTGGCTCGCGCGGTTTCGATTTGCGGTCTTGGCGTGAGTAGCCGAAATACGGCACGACTGCAGTAATCTCGTGCGCTGAAGCGCCACGCGCAGCGTCAATTGCGAGCATGAGCCGCACCCAATTTTCGGCGGGAGGATTGGTGGGCTGAATGAGGAAGATATTCTTGCCGCGAAGATTCTCCAAAAATTGCACTTGCTGTTCCCCGTCGCTAAACGAACGGCATTTGATCTTCCCGAGGGGCATCCCCAGACGTTTCGATATTTTATTTGCAAGTCCGTCGTTGGCGCCCAAGCTGAAGATCTTGTACTCCATGTGTGACGATTATACCAGACTGCTAAAGTTTGGGCTATATGGATTACCATATAGCGTCTTCGCTCGCCGATGATGAGCACAAGTGCTCGCCATGCGACTCGCTAGCCGCTATAATCCCGAAACGCACCTTTAGCTCAGTTGGTTAGAGCGTTCGATTCACATTCGAAAGGTCTCAGGTTCGAATCCTGAAAGGTGCACAAGGAACCGAGAGGTTCCTGTACAAGTTTGAGTGGTGTCCCAGACGGGCCGTAGTATACCGGTAGTACGTACGATTCGGGTTCGTAAAGACCGGGTTCGATTCCCGGCGGCCCGACCAGGGGGACATCATCCAAACGGGCTGTCGTATAGTGGTAGTACGCATGGCTGGGGGTCATGCAGCCCGAGTTCGATCCTCGGCAGCCCGACAAAAGACTCCGCGTCCACACTGGGGATAACGCGATGGCGCAGAAACGATGGCAGCATATGCTGCACGTATGGGAGGACCGCTTCGAGTCGTCACGGCATTCGTCGCTTCTTATGCCGCCGGATTTTCCGGATATCTCTTTATTAATCCGGCCACGCTGAGTTGGTATGAGAATCTCACGAAGCCGGCATTTGCTCCGTCACAAAGCTTCTATGCGGTCGTGTGGCTCATCGTCTACGGCGCGATGGCGACGGCGCTCGCTATCGTCTGGACGAAAGACCCACGCGCGCCGCATACCGAAGGCTGGGTGCGTTTCTTTTTCGTGCAGTTGCTTTTCAACGCATGTTTCCTGATGTTCTTCTTCGGCCTCCATGCGGTCATCATCTCGTTCATCACGCTGCTCTTCCTCGGATTCATGGTGCTCTCGCTCGCCGCGAGCGCGGGCGAAATAGACCGCCGCACCGTATATCTCATGATTGCGTATCTCCTCTGGATACTCTACAACGCGTACCTGACCATCGGCATCTGGTTGTTGAATTGAGAGAAGACCTTCTATCTGTTATATTCTCTCGAACGGGTATAGTCCCGCAAAAAAGTAGGGCTTATAGTAAAGTGGCATTACGCGTCATTCGCATTGACGAGGCCCGGGTTCGATTCCCGGTAAGTCCAAAAACCCCGTGCTATACTATTCTTCACTATGGCAAAAAGAAAAGAATCGGAGTTTGACAAGCTTGCCCGCCTCATCAAAAGCGAGAGCGAGGATATTCGTAAACGCATGGTGACGAAAGAAGATATCGCCGTTGTGAGAAACGAAATGGCGACGAAAAACGACACTGCAGCTATTTTGGAGGAATTGAAAGATATCAAATCAAGATTGAAAGTCTTGGAAGAAAAAGTCGAAGACCATTCCGGGCATAGCAAAGAAATTGATCATGCGTTCGAACGCATAGCGACGATCGAGAAGCATCTCGGCATCAAAGTAAAATCGCACTAAAAAGACAGGAGATCGAGTCCTGGATTCGATTCATCGAGACTCCAAAAAATAACCTAGTTTTCGGAGAACTTTTCTTTCCGCTGCTCAAGACCTTCCTTCAATTTTTTAATGCGCTCTTCGCGTGCACGGGTCCTTCGTTCAAACTCACGAAGCTCTCGTTGCTCTGGAGATTCCTGTTGCGATTCAATACTGTTCAAGACTGTTTCTGGCGTGTGCGGATTTTTAGGGACTTCTGTTGGCCGTTCAATTTTCTTTTTACCCCAATGGGATTCGCCGTCTTTTCGTTGTGGCCAGTGCGACTCAATCATACTCAGTAGGGTCGCTCTTTCTCCATCTCGCCCGAATATTTGCCTTGCGTCGCGAGTGAATTCATCTTGGAGCGGAAGACGAGCGCTTCCTGCGCTTTACCGACATTGGCATTCGGACTTTCAGCCCAAATCTTCAGTACGGGATTTTGTAGCGCACGCCCGTACGAGAATGAAAGCGGCCACGGAAGCTTGCCCGCCTTATTCATTGCATTGAGGTGCTCTGTCGCCTGTTCATCGGTTTGTCCGCCCGAAAGGAACGCAATGCCTGCAAGATTTGAGGACAGTGTTTCCTTGAAAGCGCGTATCGTCTCTTTCGCCACATCTTCCATGCTTGCCTGCTGTGCGGCTTTTTTCCCCGCGATAATCATACTCGTCTTGAGGATGACCCCCTCGACGGCTACATTCTGCCCGGCAAGTTCTTCAAACGTTTTTTGCAAAGTCGCCACGGACACTTCGTAGCAACGCTCAATACTATGATCGCCGTCTATGAGTATTTCCGGTTCCACCATGGGTACGATACCGGCCTCTTGGCAGAGCGCCGCGTAGCGCGCCATTGCGTGCGCATTTGCATGGATACACGCGTCTGAAGGTATGGTTTTTCCTATGGTGATGACGGCGCGCCATTTGGCGAAACGTGCGCCCAGCGTTTTATACTCGGCGAGCCGCTCGCGGAGACCGTCGAGACCTTCGGTCACCTTTTCGCCCGGATGGAGCGCGAGTTCTTTGGCGCCAGTGTCCACTTTGATACCTGGGAGGATTCCTTTTTTTTCAAGAACCGCTGCGAACGCCTCTCCCTCGTTGGTCTCCTGCCGGATAGTCTCGTCGTAGAGAATGACGCCGCTTATGTACTGCTCAAGCCCCTCTGCGGTAAGCAGCGTCTCGCGGTACGCGCGCCGGTTTTCTTCGGTGCAGAGCACACCGACTGATTCAAACCGCTTTTGGCACGTACTCGAACTCTCGTCAGCGGCAAGAATTCCCTTCCCTGTGGCAACCATTTGCTTCGCGGTCTTCTTCAAGAGCTCGATGTCCATATTGAAATTATTGCATATGCTTTGTTTTGATAAATCGCACCGTACGCGGATGCGTGGACATCACGACCGAGTGCGTCACGATATGGTCGGCTGCGAAGAGCACTCCGTCGGCGAGCGGCCCCGTAACGACGCCCGTCGCGGTGAAGCTGATGTCATCGCCCTTGGCGAGATCGCGCGCCCTGAAAATCGTTGAGAAATCCGTTACCCCCGCGTCGTTGAGGCGCTTGATGTGTTTCTCGTCTTTGGGCTTCCAACGGCACAGAAGCTCGCCGCCGAGGCAGCGCATCGCAGCCGCAGACAAAACGGCCTCGGAACTCCCGCCGGTCCCCATAAGTATGTCGACACTGGAGCGCGAAAGGCAGGTGCCGAGTGCCATCGCCACATCGCCGTCGGTAAAGAGGCGGACGCGCGCACCCGCAGCGCGCGCCTCTTTGATGAGCTCGTCGTGCCGCGGACGGTCGAGCGTTGCGATGATGATTTCGGAAACATCCTTGCCGAGCGCTTTTGCCACTTTCTTTATGTTGTCGGCAACGGGCGCGTCGAGGTCAATCACATCCACCGCCTCGGGGCCGACGGCTATCTTTTGCATATACGAGTCTGCGGCATGGTACAAACTCCCTTTCGGTCCCGTGGCAATCACCGTGAGCGCGTTGGGAAACCCGTTGGCCACCGAATCCGTGCACTCAAGCGGATCGACGGCGATATCGACGACCGGCTCTTTGCCCATGCCCAATTTCTCGCCGATGTACAATTCGTGTGATTCATCTTTGGCGCCTTCGCCGATAACAATCTCGCCCGAGAAATCTATCGTGTTGAATTGCGCGCGCATCGCGTCGACGGCGGCTTTATCAGCGAGCTTCGCCTCCCCTTTGCCGATCCACTTCGCGGCGGCTATCGCCGCAACTTCGGTCACCCGGACAAACTCGAGCGCAAGGTTGTCGAAAGAGGAACCGCCGTTGGATTTCATAAGTGCCCTCAGCGTACGCTGCCCCAAAATGGAGTCAAGTGGATAACCGCGGCATTGCGGAGCCGCTACTTGATATTGACTATCTTGTACTTCTGCGCGCCTTTGGGAGTATCGAACGAAAACATATCGCCGCGCTTCTTATCCATGAGAGCCGAACCGAGCGGTGAAAGGTGGGAGATTTTGTGCTCTTGCATATTGGCCTCCGCAGAACCGACTATTTCGTAGGTGTGCTCCTCTTTTTCGCCCTGTTTCTGTATCGTGACGACGCTTCCGAGCGAGACGGCATTTCCCTTCGGGTGTTCGATGATGCGGGCGTGGCTCAATTGCTCCTCAATAACGCGGATGCGGTCTTCGGTAGCAGCCTGGAGATTGCGCGCCTCTTCGTATTCAGCATTCTCAGAAAGGTCGCCGAGGGAGCGTGCGTATTCGAGCTGTTCCGCTATCTCGCGACGGCGGACGGTCTTCATGTGTTCGAGCTCGGTCGTGAGCTCGTCAAATTTCTCTTTGCTCAAGTAATTGGTGTCATCGGTCATATAGATTTTTGGTTCGCGCGCATTATACAGGATTTCATCAATGCAACAACTCTCACTCCGCGTACTGCGGATGGGTCGCCACGAGCCATTGGAAGAATGCGCGCACGCCGTGGCCCGCGCCGACGGCGCTTATGGAAGGTGCCTGCTCGAAAACGACCGCAAAAGCGTACTTCGGGTTATCGCTCGGCCAGAATCCTATATTCCACGAATTCACCCACTCATTGCGGGCACCGAGTTGCGCCGTGCCCGACTTTCCTGAGAGCTGTATGCCGGGGATTTGATAGAGATTGAGTGTCGAATCACGCCTGTTCGATGTGACGGCAAGACGCATTCCCTCGCGTACGATCTGAAGATACTCATCGGGAACGCCGACGGAAGTCCCTTCCGAGGTTGAACTCGCCGTGAGGTGAGGTGTGAGTAATGTGCCGCCATTCGCGATGGCGGCAACATACCGCACCGCCTGGATGGGCGTTATCTGGAAGCCGTACTGCCCGATTGCACTGTGATACGTGTCTCCTGTCCGCCATATTTGATCATTGGGGAAAACGCGGGCTTTCCATTCTGGAGTGGGAATTACTCCCGCCGCCTCTCCGGAAAGTACGAATCCGGTCGTTGACCCGAGTCCAAACCTGCGCGAATATTCGTCGAGCTTCGTGATGCCAAGACCTTTTTGGTCTCCGTACCCTCCACCCACGACATAAAAATATTCGTCTGACGAAACCGCGATCGCTTCCCGCATGTTGACCCAGCCATGCACTGTCCAATCGCGGAAGATTGAGGGCTTCGAAGGGTCGTACGGATTTGGCAGCGTAATCGCGCCTTTCGAGAGTATCTTTTTCTCGGGCGAGATGAGACCTTCGTTTAGGGCCCCCGCGGCGAATATAAGTTTCATGATAGATCCGGGCGCGTAGAGTCCGCCTATCGCACGGTCTAGCATGGGCGTCCGCGCATTCGAAAGCGCCTCACGCACAGCAGCCGTATTTCCGTCATTGAATGCCTGATTGTCGTACTCGGGGAAACTCGTGAGCGCGATTATTTCTCCGGTGTGCACATCCATGATGACGGCGGCACCGCCTCGGTAGCCTTGTACCCGCGCCCTCTCGGAAAGTATCCTGTGGAGGGCGGTCTGTACATCCGCATCTATCGAGAGGGTGAGGTCGGTGCCGCGCTCCGGAGGAGCAACGATATTCTCTCTCTGGATTGCCTTGCGAGCATCGGTCTCCACCATCGAGCTGCCGTTCTCTCCCTTCAACGTGTCGTTGAACGCGCGTTCTACTCCCGACTTTCCGATATATTCTTCTCTCCACCAATTCCCCTTGGAATCGGCTTTTGGATACTGGACGAATCCGAGTACATGGGCGAATCCCGGCAACGTGGTGTATTTTCGGAGAGCGTACGAAGAGCTCGATGCGGCGGTGCCACTCGGAATTTCGTTCCACGCAAGTTCCTTTCCGTTCCTGTCGAGGATGAGCCCGCGAGTCGCAAAGACGAGTGTGCGATCGAGAGTATTGTTGCGTGAAATATCTGCGTACTCAGAACCTTGGACAACTTCCAGACTAAAAGCGCGGATAGCAAACGCCAAAGCGACGATGCAAAAGACAAGACCCACCGCAAGAATCGCCCGATTGGAGAGTGCCCGTACTACGCGGCCTTCGAATTGCACGACGTTGTGCCCCGGCAAATTCGACGAATCGAGAAATATCTCGTCCGGTGCTATCTCATGGTCCCGCCGCGAACGCTGAAAGAATCCCATTTGTGCACTATACCAAGATTGGAGACAGACGCAGTGTAGAAGAAGTATCAAAACACAGGTATCAAGTATCAAACAAGTATCAAGTGCTAAGTTTTAAGGCTTGATACTTGATACCCGATACTTACGGCAAGAACTGCTGTCGGAGCGGCGCGCATATCCACACCAACACGATGCCCGCGATGAGGAAGACGGGCATCTCGAAACCTTCCCCTGGAAGCCAGAGAAGATCCATCACAAGCCCGATGAAAAGCACCTCCCATGCGGGATAGCGCAGCGCGAGCGCTATCATGCAGATGAGAGGCACCCACCACGGCGCAAAAAATGCCCCCGCGATACCGATTACGGCGAAGAAAAACCGGATTTTAATTTCTGACGGGAAGAATATAGACATACCTGAGTGAGGAGAGATTGACGGGGAGTACGATGAAAACTTCCTGCGACGCGCTCGCCGTGCTCGATGCGATGCTGCCGACGATGCCTATCGGGCGCTGGCCTAATTCCGGCGCAAACACCGGTTCATCGATGCGTATGGTAAGCGCACGTGGCACCTTCGCGCGCGCATTGCCGCCGCCGGAGCCGACGGCGGAAAACACCGCCCCGCCGGCCATCGCTTCGACTGATGCGCCCGGCGCGAATATCTCCGCCACCGTCGCCGTATGCGCGCCGAGGTCGGTCACCTTGCCCACGACGAATCCACCGCTCGTAAGTACATGGCTCCCGCGTACGATTCCCTCCGATTCGCCTGCGCCTATCAAAAAAGTGCCGTACGGGGATGTGCGTACCGACGAGACGACGGGGGCAGTAACGCCCTGCGCATCTTTTGAAGAACCTTCTACCAGATGCACGAATGCGCGGAGCTGCTCGTTTTCAGAACGCAACGCTTCGTAGCCGCCGGCCCGTTCTTCGAATTGTGCGAGTTCCTCAGTGAGAGAGCGGTTCTGCGCCTCGAGCGATGCCCGCGTCCTAAAGAGGCCGCTGCCGGCAATGCTCCCGCCCACATATCGGGACCACTGCCCCAATACGACCGCGCCGCCGCGCAACTGATGCCGGATGAAGCCGCCGGAGAGAACATCCAGCAGGAACAGAAAAATGACGAGCACCGTGAGCGCAAGCAGACGTTTGTGCGGGCTCTTATTCTGTCGGTACGAGTTCATCATCGCTCTTGAGTAACGCCTCGCGGTAGGCGTCGAGGTCATTGAGTACGACAGAGGTGCCCCGGACGACAGCCGTAAGCGGGTCGGGAGCGACGATGACCGCCACGCCGAGAGCATTTGTGAGGAATTCCGGTAAGCCCCGGATGAGTGCTCCGCCTCCCGCAAGATAGATACCCCGTTGCATGACGTCGGAAACTATCTCCGGCTGTGTCGTTTCCAATACCTCCTTTATCGATTCGACGAGCTCCTCTATCGAGTGGCCGATGGCGTTGCGCACATCTTGGTCGGTGATGCTCATTTCGCGCGGGAGCCCCGTCACGAGGTCGCGGCCGCGCACGATGAATTCGAGCGGCATTCTGTTGGGCGAGATGGACGCGATGGCTATTTTCGTTTCTTCCGCGCTTTTGTCACCGATGAGCATTTTGAATTCGTTGCGGACGTGACCGACGATATCGGTATTAAATTTGTCTCCCGCGATGCGTACATTGCGCGAATTTACGAGGCCGCCGAGTGCGATGACGCCGATGTCGGTCGTACCTCCGCCGATATCGACAATCATGTTGCCGCGGGGCTCATGCACCGGCAGCTCGATTCCGATAGCCGCAGCCATCGGCTCTTCGATGATGTGCACTTCGCGCGCGCCTGCGGCGCGCGCGGCATCGCGCACCGCACGCACTTCTACGGATGTGATTCCGGACGGCACGCCGACAACGACGCGGGGCCCGAGGAGCTTCGTGTGCCCCGCCTGCGCCTTGCCTATCAGATACGCGAGCATTTCGGAAGTCACTTCGAAGTCAGAAATGACACCGTCTACCACGGGCTGGACCGCTTGGATATGCGCGGGTGTACGGCCGAGCATCTCTTTGGCTTGTGCTCCCACAGCGACCACCTGCCCCGTCTTCGTGTTCATCGCGACTATCGAAGGCTCGTTGATGACGATGCCGCGACCCTTTACGTAGACAAGCGTGTTGGCGGTGCCGAGGTCAATGCCGATATCATTCGAAAAAAAACCTAAGACCCGGTCCGTGTAACGCCCCACTGCTTCCATGAATCCCATACTTAATTGCGGATGCGTTCCAGTATCTCGTTCTCGGATACGATAGCCGTTCCGCCGTTCTGTCGGCCGCTTACTTCGACGCCGCCTTCGGCCATCGTCTTTTCAGACACAACGAGACGCATCGGGATTCCGATTAAGTCCGCGTCGGCGAATTTCTCGCCCGCGCGTGCATCACGGTCATCGTAGAGTGCCTCGACACCGTTCTCTTTAAGGAGTTCGTAGAGGCGATCGGCTTCGGCGGTCACATCCGCATTGCCACCTGAAATCGAAATGAGGTGCGCGGAGAACGGCGTGACTTCCTTCGGCCACACGATGCCTTTTTCGTCCGACAGGACTTCCACGATTGTGCCCATGAGCCTCGTCGTGCCGATGCCGTAGCAGCCGACAATCGGATGTTTCGCCTCGCCGCTTTTGTCTTTGTAGGTAAAATTGAATGCCTTCGGATATTTCTGTCCGAGATCGAAGACGTTGCCCACCTCCGCGGCTTTGGCGGCTTTGAGAGTTCCTTTGCCGCATTTCGGACATTTCTCCCCCGCTTTTTGCTTCGACACCTCGACGTTGGCACAGTGCGTACATGCTTCGCAGTAGACGATGTCGTCCTCACCCGCATCCGTGAGGACCATAAATTCGTACGACAATTTTTCACTGAAAGCGCCGCCCGAAGCCTCTGTCACCTTGGCGTTGAGGCCACATCTTTTGTAGACCTTAAAATACGCTTCTTTTACGACCTCATAAAATCTGTCGAAATCTTCCTGAGATTCATGGAAGCTGTACATGTCTTTCATGCCAAATTCGCGCCCGCGCATGATGCCGCTCTTCGCGCGCAACTCGTCGCGATATTTTTGTCCTATCTGATAGATGGCGACGGGCAGGTCTTTGTACGAACTCGCATACTCTTGCGCGATAGGAGTGACGATTTCTTCCTCGCTTTGGCCGAGTGCGTATTCTTTTTCCGTGCGGCTCTGGATTTTGAAAAGCACGTCAACGCCGTCCCATCCTCCCGTCTGCTTCCAATTTTCGCTCGGATGGAGCGTCGCCATTTTTGTCTCCTGTCCTCCGATAGCATTCATCTCCTCGCGAATGATTTGTTCTACCTTTCCGAGCACACGAAGGCCGAGCGGCAAGTATGAATACACGCCGGCCATTTCTTTGTGGATGAATCCAGCGCGAATGAGGAGTTGCGCATTCTTCGCGACTTCGTCTTTCGGAGCGAGTTTGCGGGTTTTGGTGAAGAGCTGTGATTGCCGCATAGTCCGCGCATTGTACCGATGAAACAGCGCTTTGCAAAGAATGAGGATTGTGGCCGTCTGCGGCCCAATGTCGGAGGTCTATGCAAACAACCGCGCGATATCGTTGTACGTGACGACCACCATAAGGAGCACGATGAGCGCGACGCCGAGCGCATTTAACGCTTGGATAGCAAGCCGAGGTGCGGCGCGACGCATGAGAGCTTCGATACCAAGCACAAAGAGCCGTCCGCCATCGAGCGCGGGTATCGGGATGAGATTGATGATGGCGAGATTGATGGAAATCAGCGCGGCAAACATGAGTACCGCGCCCAATCCGTTTTGTGAAGCCGCGCCGACGTAGCTCACGATGCCGATGGGGCCGACGACGGACGCGAGGTCGGGCGCGCCGCGAATCGCTCCCTCAAGTAATATCCACAAGTCATTCGCCACCATTTTAAATGCGTTACGGGTCGCCGGAAATGCATCCGCAAAAGCTTGCATCCACGGCACTTGTTCCGTTGCGATAAGCACGAGTGCGATTCCGAGCGCAGGCTGTCCTGCGGCTTTGGGAAGTACCGCATTCGCAGGAGTGAGCGTGATGGTGGCCGAGGCATCTGCGTGAATGTACGAAATCTGGACCGGCTTACCGGCGCGTGCGCGTACAAAATCCACAACGCTCATCGCGGTGAGCGTTTCGACGGAAGCACCTTTCGTGTCGCTCACCCCCGTTATCTCATCGCCGGGTTTCAGACCTGCTGCCTCCGCGGGCGAACCCTGCACAATATCCGAAACGATGAGCTGCACTTTTTGACCCGGAAGCGGCGTGTCTACCGGCTTGGGTACACCGAGGTGCAGCGCGACGGCAAAAAGCATCCACGCCACAATCACATTCGCGGTGACTCCCGCGACGAGCACAATGGCTTGTTTCCAACGCGGTGCGTCAATGAAACTCCCGCGGCCGTGCTCGGCCTGCCCTTCATCACCGAAGAGTCGTACGAATCCGCCGAATGGAATCCAGTTGAGTGTATACTCCGTATCCCCTATCTTCCCGAATCGAAAAGCGCGCGGTGGATATCCGACACCGAATTCATCCACGCGTACGCCGAAAATCTTGGCGGCCAAAAAATGCCCCAGCTCATGCGCGACGATGAGGAGGACGAGAATGGCGATGACAAGGAATGCGGTAATCATGATGTTGTCGCAAGTGCATCTTTCAAACTAAATATGGAAATAACACGATCACGCCACTTAGTATACCTTGCGTTGTGAAGATTATTGCCTTCAAGGAGGTTTTGCCACTCCGCGTTCTTCTTTGGGTCATCTATACGTTCTCGCATTTTGGGAATTTTCTCGTCGTCTCTTTGCGCGTGCACTTCAGCAATAGCCCCGACGATTTGTTCGAGCTGATTCTTGGGTAACTGCCGAAGTACGGCAGCAACACTCTTCCGATACGGAATAACTTGTCGCAGTCCACGGTTCCCAACCACCGGGTCGCATAATGTAGAAAGTGTACTAATTGCAGTTCCAAAAAAAGGGTCGTCGAGTAGGGTATCTCCGGCCAACCATTTGTATATGTCGCGTTCGAGTTGATCTACATTGATATTGTAAATCCAGGCATCATATTTCCGCCACCCTGGACCTCGGGGTTCCGAACGGCGTTTTTGAGTGTCAACCAAAGAATAAGCTAGCTCTATGTCCTGCGAGACTGGCTCATCTACCATGACAGCAAAATCCATATCGGAATGCAGCTCTGGGTCAGTGCGATCTGCATATCCAGACACGTATGAGCCGCGGATTGCAATTCCAACAAGGTTGTACTTTTTATCTCTTTCGATGTTTTCTTCAACGTATGCAGCCGCTTCTTGAATCGCGCGGGTCGTAGGTTTACCGGAACGGTCACGAAGTATAAGTAAATCGTTTTTCAGTGCCGACGTGAGTTCGTCGACGTAAGAAGTCTCATTTCCTTCTATCATAAAGGGTCGGTGAGGAAAATCCGTAATCGCGTTACGTGCTCATCTCCGCCTCCTTTTTCTCGAATGCGGTCTCTAATTCTTTGTTGGCCGCATCCACCTTCTTCTGCAATTCTTCTTTGAGAGAGAATTTGTCGTCCTCGGTGAGCGTCCCCTCCTTTTCCTTCTCCTGAATATCTTTCCACGCTTCATCGCGTGCGACACGCACCGTGGTGCGCGCTTCTTCAAGCTTCGCCTTCGCGAGCTTCACAAGCTGCTCGCGGCGCTCGGAGGAAAGCTCGGGAAATGTGACACGGATATTCGCACCGTCGGACGACGTGCCGACCCCGAGATTGGCGGCGGTGATGGCGCGCTCGATATCTTTGATAAGTCCCGCATCGTATGCCGACACGCGCAAGGTGCGCGCATCTTCCACGCCCACGTTGCCGACTTGTTTGAGCGGAGTCATCGAACCGTACGCGGAAACCATGACTCCGTCCAGAATCGCGGGTGCGGCACGGCCGGTGCGCAAGCCACCATACTCTCTCCCCAGCCATTCACGTGCGGCAACAATCTTGCTCTCAAATGTTTTGAAATCGTAGTTCGTCATTGCGACATTATACCCTAGGTACGAGTAACGCCACTTGTTCAAGTAGGGATTTTACAAGTGCCCCCCTATCACCAATATATTTGCGCGCTCGGTAGATTGCATGAAGTCCCTCGGGTTTTTTTTCGAGCCGCCGCTCCAGAGCAGTTAGGAAGCCTATGATTTGCGCGATATCACGCTTATCATCTTCGTCCTTTTCGAGGAGCGGCTTCAGCATATCCAGACGCTTCGGCGGAGCCGCAGCAAGAAACGCTTTTGCATCGATTGAATGTTCTTCCGCGGCAGCAGTATCAAGTACAAGCATCTGTGCGCGGCTACGAAATGTCGCGAGCAAGGTCTCGGGAGCGGGGACGATGAAGAAAAACATCGCGTCTGCCGGCGGTTCTTCAAGTATTTTCAGAAGTGCGTTCTGCGCGTTGTGATTCATATCCGGAGCCACGATGACGAAAACCCGTCTGTCGCCTACCGGTCGGAGCGATGCCCGTTCGCGAAGTGTGCGTGCGTCATCGACGCTGAAGTATTGGTACTCGCGCACATAGATGTCCGGATTTGCCTCGATCTTTATGCCTTCTGCTTTCAAAAGCGCGAGGATGTGCGGAATAGCATCAGCGGTTCCCGCAATAAGATGGACGTTCCCCACAAGCATGCAATAAGTATAGCGTATGAGGTATAGAGTATGGAGCGATATCGAATTCCACAGCCATAATACTCCATACCCTATACACCATACTTCTTCTGCTATACTCTCGCGCATGCCAGATAAAAAACGAATACAGAAAAGTGCGCTCTCCGTCACGCGGTGGGTCGGCTCGCCCGCATCCATCGTCGTCCACACCATACTTTTTGCGGGAAGTTTTTTTGCGGTCTTCACGGGGTGGCTGCACTTCGATCGGATGCTCCTCATCCTCACGACCATCGTTTCTCTTGAGGCGATTTACCTTGCGATATTTATACAGATGACCATCAACTATACGACGCAAGAATTGGCCGAGGTGAGCGAAGACATCGAAGAAATGCAGGAGGACATTGGAGAGATCGCGGAAGATGTCGATGAGCTCCAGGAGGACGTCGAGGGAATCAGCGAGGATGTGGACGAACTAAACGAAGAAGAGGCCAGCGAAGAGGTCCTCGAGGAAGCGCGCAAAAATGAGCAGAAGAAAACGCTCGTTGACATTCAGTCCGACCTGCGCAAATTAATGCAAGATATCGAGAAGCTCCAGCAACCGAAACAATAAACGAAAAGCGGCCGCGAATTCGCAAATTGAATTGCCATCACTGCGCATCCCGATACTTCATCTTTGGGTGAAGTATCGGAACTGCGGCTATTGTGACTGAGATCTAAGCCACGCTGTCAGTTCCGCAAAGCCGGCTCGATTGTAGACGCACATACGCACGCGCCCACGTTTGTGTGTGGTAACGAGACCAACGCGCTCCAGTATCATGACCTGTCTATGTACCCTTGGAAGCTTCATGCCGAAAGGGTCGGCAAGTTTTGAAAGCGACATTGCTCCCCCTTTTTGAAGCCGCTTGAGCAGCTTTCTTCGTAGAGGAAGACCGAGCGCATCGAGCATAAGTCCGCTGTTCTTTTCAGGATCTCCAGGCGTATAGGTCCGGTGCTTCTCTGTCAACGCCGCGGCACGACTCACATTTCGAACCTCTTTGCGACGAGCGCGTTCTTGAATCTTCTTAATCCGCCTCGAATTCCAATACTTCATTATGAATGAAAGTATCGGGATTGGGTAAAGTAGTCAAGGGGGTGTTGTGATTCTGTGACCAATCATAAAAACGAAGGACGGTCGCGCGAACGCGGCCGCCCCCGGAGCATTGCTCCATTTTGTACCGGAAACTGGCCTCATGCAGTTTGCGGCTTGGCTTTCAATACCCTTAGCGATATCGAACGCCCGTGCATCGTAAGCGCGAGGTTCGACGCCGTTGCCGCCGCAATAGGCACAGCAATCGGAAACAGCATAGCCCAGCATATTTGCATGTTGGGCGTGGACATGAGGTACATCGCAGTTATAAACAGAACCGCGAAGTATCCGGCCGAGAGGACGAAAATGGTCCCGCCCTGCAATTCACGATTGACCACATGCGCCATGCCTAAGATGCAACCCGCGCACATCAGTGCCAAGCCGAGGAAAAACAGAAGAAAACCGAGATATAATTCCAGGCCGTAGAGACTGAATGCGTAAACTGCTCCTTGGAAGGTGATTATGGAAACGAAGCATAGTCCACGAAATCCTCCAAGAGACGCCGCTGCCAAGATGATTATTGTGGCAGCCACCAGAATCACTTCGACTTTTCCACGCGCTGCCGCTGATGCCACCTGCATTTCCGAGAGCACTGCCGTCCCGATGATGACAAAGAACACGGCGAGCGTGAGGAAAGCGAAGTCTCGATTGAGTATTTTGCGATACTCGTTGATTTTCGCATTCATCCAAGCACCCCATCTTTAAACCTCTAGACCACCATGGTCTAAATGGCTTATTTCTATTGTCCAAATTTTGTATGACCTTGTCAACGTTTCGAGATTATTGCCTTCTTGTACGCATCCAGATGCTTGAGTGCTTCGCCCGTGCCTTTGGCGACACAGTAGGGAGCGTCTTTGGCCACGCGAGCTTTCACCCCCGTGCGGCGGAAGACGAGCTCGGGCAGATTGCGTAGAAGTGACGAACCGCCCGTCATGATGATGCCGTTGTCGATGATGTCCGCTGCCAATTCTGGCGGGGTTTCCTGCAACACATCTTTCATCGCATTTATCATCGTGCGCAATTCCTTGCCTATCGCGCGCACGACCTCATTGGTCCCGATTTCGATAGAACGCGGCAATCCGGTGAGATGGTCGCGGCCTTTGACTACCATGATGAGCTCTTCCTCGACAGGCACGGCTGAGCCCACGTGTATTTTCACTTCCTCCGCCATTTTATCGCCGATTCCGAGATTCGATGTCTTCTTGATGTAATCAGCTATTGCGTGGTCTATCGCATTGCCAGCGCATTTGACCGACGTGGAAGCGACGATGCCGCCGAGCGAGATGACCGCGACGTCCGTGGTACCACCGCCGATGTCGACGACCATGTGCCCGCGAGCTTCGTGAATTGGAATGCCTGCACCAATCGCCGCGAGTATCGGCTCTTTGACCACATACGCGTGGCGCGCACCCGCTTTCGTCGCCGCCTCGACGACTGCACGCCGCTCGGTCGAGGTGACGCCCGCAGGCACACTTATCATCACTTCCGGTTTGAAGAGATTCCACTTACCGAGAGATTTTCTAATGTAGTATCGCAGCATCGCCTCCGTCACGCGGTAATCCGCGATGACGCCGTCTTTCATCGGGCGGTACGCGATTATTTCTCCCGGCGTACGGCCGACCATTTCCTTGGCATCGTTGCCCACCGCGAGTATTTTATTGTCTCGCACCGATACGGCGACGACCGAAGGTTCGTTGAGGACAATGCCTCGCCCTGGCACAAAGACGAGTACGGTGGTCGTACCGAGGTCAATGCCGAGTTTTGGGGAAAAAGAGAAGGCCATACAGGAAAGGCATTGTATATCGTATCTCGTATGTCGTATAGAGTATGAATAACGACTTACGAAGTCGTTATTGCTCCACCTTCCGTCGCTTAGGGAAGGGCCGTCTACAGGTGCCCATCATCTCCGATGGGCCTTTCTATTAGCCTGCGCTTCGGGGGTATGATTTTTGGGATTAATTTCCCACCAAAACTTCTTAGAGAAGTTGCCTGCGTCGTCGCAGACTCTTTTCAGATAGTAGAGATCCTTGGTCGGAATCGCCTGAAGGAGCTTCCCCATCCGCCCCATGGATATGGCATTGAGCCCGTCGCGCAAACGGGTGCTATTGAGCTTGTCGCAGAAATATTGCATGAGCTCGCCGCGCTCCGTGGTACGCGCTTCATCCATCGATTTTTTGAGATGCGTCGCGATGTGCTTCATGGCTTTATTGTACACTTTCCGCTATAGTTTTCTTGATGCGAACAATTCTGCCCGAACACAAGAATCCCGCTTTGCGGGAGATCGCGCGTGAAATCTCGCTCTCGGATATCCGTGGCGCTCCTATCAAGAAACTCATCGCTGAAATGAAGGCGCTGCTCGCCAAAGAAGAGTACGGCGTGGCGCTTGCCGCATCCCAACTCGGAGTGCCGTTGCGGCTCTTTATCGTCTCTGGCCGAGCCCTTGCACGCGATAGGCGCAACGCCCCCGACGAACCCGAACGCCATGAGGCGACGCCTCATGGCGAAGTACCGCCGCCGCTTCCCGACCCGTCTCGACTCGGCGGTCGAGCCGAGGCGGACCAGGTGTATATCAATCCAATAGTACTAAAAATGTCGCGCACGAAGAAAGAGAAACATGAGGGTTGCCTCTCGGTGCGCGGCAAATGGGGTATCGTGGCCCGCGCCGAGAAAACGATGCTTAGCTCGTATGACGAAAAGGGACAAAAAACAACGCGCGGCGCATCGGGATTCTTGGCTCACGTCTTCCAACACGAAATGGACCACCTCGACGGCATCCTCTATACCGATAAGGCGGCGGCACTCTATGATGATAAACCCGAAAAAAAGTAAGGATATTCGCTTCGCCTTTTTCGGCACACCCGAACTTGCGTGCGTCTTTTTAGATGAACTTGAAAATGCTGGGCTCGTCCCCTCCCTCGTCGTTACCACACCAGACAAAGCTCGCGGGCGCGGGCTGGAAGTTTCCGCTCCGCCGGTAAAAAAATGGGCAGAGGAACGGAGTGTTTTTGTTCTTCAACCAGAAGAATTTAATTCTGATGTTCTTGAGAACATTAGAATGAAAGAATGCGATGTTTTCGTCGTTATTTATTATGGCAAGGTACTGCCGCGTACGCTTCTCGACATTCCGAAGCGCGGTACTTTGAACATCCACTTTTCCTTGCTCCCGCGCTGGCGCGGCACATCGCCCGTACGCGCGGCAATTGCCAATGATGATAAAGAAGCAGGAACATCGATAATCCTTCTGGATGAGAAAATAGATCACGGACCTGTTATCGCGCAAAAGCGCCTCCCAGTAGCGGAATGGCCTCCGAAGGCAAGCGAGCTTGAGAAACAAGCGACGCACGAGAGCGCCAAACTTCTCGTTGACATTCTTCCAAGCTGGATAGCTGGCGACATTGAGGCGCGCGAGCAAAATCACGACATCGCCACTATGTGCCCCGCCTATACAAAAGAGGACGGGCTTCTAGATTTGAACGGAGACCCCTACCAGAATCTCCTCAAAATACGCGCCTTTGATACTACCGTCGGCACGCACACGTTCTTTGAGCGCGGTGGTAAGAAAATTCGCGTCGGTATCATCGACGCTCATATTGAAAACAGCAAATTGGTTATCGACCGAGTGAAGCCCGAAGGCAAAAAAGAAATGGCGTACGAAGAATTTCTGCGCTCAGGTGCCAAGCCGGTCTAATTCTCGAATTTCATCCAATTCTTTATCGCGGAACCCGTTTTGCGCATCACGCGGATGTGCAATTTTTTCTCGCGACGCAATTGGCGCTCGATTTCTTCTTTCACATCGTCAATAGCGGCATTCACGGTAGAGGCATTATTGCGCGCATACACGGGAGTGCTTCCCGGAGAAAGAATCCGTATTTCAGCGAACCACATATTCGCTCCATGGCGCTGCCCTCCCGCAGCGCGACCCAATTCCACCTCGCAACGCACGAGCGATGTATCGCCTCCGAGAAATTTCTCAAGCGATGCGATACGGTCATCAAGATAGCTTCGCGTCTCTCCCGTCAATTCATAATCACTTGCCTTGATCCGTATATCCATATGCATTCTATTGTCGCACACTCAAAATCTTTCCGCGAGTGCGGTGACCGGAAACGATGCGGACATCTTTCACGGGAACTTTATAATGCCGCGCGACGAGTGCGCACACGCGTTTGTTGGCGCGGTTATCAAGCGGCGGCTCACGCACGAATATTTCCAGCGCCCCCTTCTTCCCCTCCTCGAGGAATTCCTCGCCCGCGTCCGGCCATACTTTTACGCGGACGAGCTTCTCGTCAGCCATATGATTAAATGCGCTTGTACCGTCCCACGAGCTGTGTCTGCGCAAGGATGTGCCCTTCCATCGCCTTTTCTACATCTGCCTTGCTCGCCCCTGCCGGGAGCGGTAGCTCGCTGTCGAGTGCGTAGAGTTTGAAGACGTACCGATGCTCGGACGGTTCATACTGCGGAGGCGGGCACGGACCGGCGTACGCATTTTTTCCCGCGCTATTTGCACCCGCAACGCCAACGCTCCCCCCTTCCGAAATCTCACGGGTATCGGCGGGAATATTGAAAAGCACCCAATGGTCGAATACCCCGTCGGCGCGCAGCACCTTCGGCACATCAGGATCATCCATGATGAGCGCAAGCGATTTCGTACCTTCCGGCACACCCCCGATTGAGAGCGCCGGACTCACACTCCGGTCTCCGTCGCAGGTAAACCGCGGAGGAATAGATGCGTTGTCCGCAAATGCCGGACTCGTGAGTGTAAAGGTGGGAGACATAGGTATATCTTTTTGCGAAATTGGGTTGGTAATTTCCAGCGGCTCAGTATCACTATTGCGGGTGAAGTTGCGATTAAAAGCATACGCCGCGCCCGCGAAAACGATGAGCCCTGCAATTCCTACGATAGCGTAGGCGTTCCGCATACATACTATCCTATCACTTGGCGCCCTCATGCCCACGACGCGGTAATCAACACATACCCCGCGGTGGCCCCTGGTACGGCCAACGGGGGTGCTAGAGTTAAGCGGTTATTCATCTAACTCAAACGCACATGGACGAAAAAGATCAGTACGCAGCACTTATCAGTGAAATCATCAAGAAGCAGACGGTCATCCTCGGGCCGGAGATTGCGATACTCAAGGCGCGAAGCGTACCGGGACTCATGGTGGACAACGATGGCAAGGTAACGGGTGTCGGCGACAATCCGAAAGAAACGCTGCAAAACCTCGTCGACCAGTATGTCGAACTCTCCGGGCAGATTGTGAAGAATGCGCTCGGCTCGATTTTTGCGAAATATCCGGAATTGAACATTAATAAATGATCTATGGAAACTGTAATCACTTTCGGCTACTACATTTCCACCCTTGGTTTTGTGCTCGCGACGGCCATCATGGGCATCGCAGTAAGTAAATACGGAAAATCCGCACTTGGTTCGGTTCTTACGTATCTTTTCATCGGTACCGGCACATTTTTGGTCATTACCATCTTCCAGAAAATGGGCGCCGATTTCTGGGGTATCAGCGACGAATCCATGGACATCTGGTGGCATCTGATGTTCTACCTCTCCATGCTCTCGTATTACTTCGGCCTGAAGACACTGGTCGGTCTCGGCAGCGACGATTCATCTGTGGGTCAGAAAGCTGGGATTGCACCCGAAAAACTCTGGGGATTATTCTGCGCAGTAGCACTGGCCGTTATCTTCGTTGTTCCAAGCATGGCCGAACCGGTGGTCCTTGCGTACGCAGGCTCAAATCTCTCGGCTCTTGGATTACACCACTTCCTCGCTTTTATTGCGGCGGCTGTGGTGGGTTCTTACCTATTGAGCGTAAAGAAAAACCTCGGACAGATCGGACGGGCTATCGCAAATCCGATGATAATCGCCCTCTGGGCGTTGAGCTTGCAGCACTTCTGGGAACTGCTTTTTGAGAGCTGGAAGACGGTGCAAGTCACGACCGAAGTCGGCGAAGGCGGTGAGAGGATATTCCTTATCGTTGCCTCGGTGTGCATCACATATATCGCGTGGCGTTTGAAGTCTTTCGCACAGAGGTAGCTCCCGGCGCGAGCGGGGCACAAGCGTCCGTTCGCTCCCCACCGTAGGTCCATTTCGCTCTCAATGACGACAATAATCCTGCTCTCAACACTTGCGCTGCTTAGTCTTGGACTAAGTGCTTTTTTGCTGCTCAAGGAGTACCAGTCGAAAGGCGTGGTGCAAAAGCGGGAACAGGATATCAGCCGTCGGATGTACGAGCTTGCGATCCTCAAAGAGCTCGGCGACCGGGTGGGATACTCGCTCGACGTCCAGCAAATCGTGGACATCATCACGAGCTCACTGCATCAATTCATCGAATACGCGGCGGTCTCCTACATGCTGCTCGAACCGGAAAAGGTCGTCTTCAAAATGCATCTTGAACGTTCGGTCCATCGCCGGTTTGTCGTCGATGTCCGGGACCGCATGCTGAGCTCTTTGGGCGCCCTTCTCGACCGCGAATTCAAAAAAGACTCGGTCAAAGAGCTGCTCTCGGGTGCCATCCTCATCGAAGACCTCGACGAACCCGTACAGTCATTCTTCAACATCCCGCTCGTCATCGCGGACAAAGTGGTGGGAATCTTGACCGTCGCCGATACGAAAGCTGGTCTCTACAAGGAAGAAGAGATGACGATTCTGTACAAACTCATACAACAGGCGTCGAAGGCCGTCACCCGCCTCCAAGAGGTCGTGAAAACGGAGCAGGAGAAAGTGAGCGCAATGGTAGAGAGTATGGAAGACGGAGTGGTGATGACTGATGCGGATTACCGCATTCTTGTCATCAACCCGGCTGCGAAGCGCGTTATCGGGCAAGAAAAGAAGACAGAGATAACGATATTCGATTTTATTGACAATCTTGGAGGCAAAATGGATATCCGCGGTCGGCTCGAAGAAAGCGTCAAGCTCAAGAAAGCGTACGTCTCCGAGAGATTTGAAATCAGGGACAAATTCTACCAGTCATTCGTATTTCCGGTGAAAACCTCCTCGCCTTTGAACGCAGAGGGCGTCTTAGGCGGCGTTGTCATCTTTCACGACGTGACACGCGAAGTCGAGCTCGAGCGCGTACGGGAAGATTTTACATCCATGATTGTACATGAGCTCCGCACGCCGCTCAGTGGTATTCAAAAAGCGAGTGAGCTGCTGAAGAAGCCGGGCAAAAAAGCGGGGAGTACTCCGAAGCAGTACATCGATATTATTTACCAAAATTCATCGGGCATGCTCGACCTTGTGAACGACATCTTGGACGCTGCAAAACTGCAGGCGGGAAAATTTGAAATCAGCCGGGAGCCCGCAGATATCGCCGACGTCATCGACAACCGGATTGCCTTTTTCAACCTCTCGGCGGCGGACCGAAAGATCGGGCTTACGGCCTCGATTGCGGATACCGTCCCGAAAACCGTGCCTTTTGATGTGCAACGGATCAAACAGGTCCTCAACAATCTCATCTCAAACGCGCTCAAATTCACTGCGGAAGGCGGCACCCTTTCGATTGCGGCCTGTATGCATGAGCCCGGCGCGTTGGTCAACGCGAGTATAAAAAAGATGAAAGTGTCGCTTCCCGATGTTCTCCCCGAAGAACGCATGGCCACACTCCCCCGGTCTCTCGTCGTCGCGGTTTCCGACACCGGCATGGGCATTTCATCCGAACATCTGCCGGAGCTCTTTTCGAAATTCAAGCAACTCGATAGTAAGGCGCTTGTCCCGAATATCAAAGGTACTGGGTTGGGACTCGCTATTGCAAAGGGTATAATAGAGGGGCACGGCGGCATTATCGGAGTCGTCTCCAAGGTCGGCGTCGGGAGCACCTTTTATTTCACGTTGCCGGTAGTGCAAACATCACCATAACTAAAAATACCATCACTCTATGAAAAACGTACTCATCCTCGACGACGACGCGGCCTTCATCGATACGATGAAGGCCTCAATCGACACAACACAATACACGGTTGTTTCCGCAGGAAACGGCGAGGAAGGATTGAAGAAGCTGGAGGATTTCAAGCCGGACATCATTTTACTCGATATTTTGATGCCGAAAATGGACGGTATTGAATTTTTAAAGAAACTGAATGAAAAGTACGGTGAGGGCAAGACGCCGGTGCTCATTACGTCAAACAGCTCATCGCTCGAGAAGATAAGTGAGGGCGTATCACTTGGCATCTGCGGGTATGTCGTCAAATCCAATGAATCTCTCCAGAGTATCGTCGATATCATCGACAAGACGCTCGTGAAGTAGGTATCGCTCCCGTAAACAAAAACACCCCGATTGCTCGGGGTGTTTTTGTTCTAAGACCGAAGTCTTTAGGAGACGCGGGAGACCTTGACCGCGTTCGGCCCCTTCGGGCTGTCAGCGACTTCGAATTGAAGTTTGTCACCTTCGCGGAGTTCGTCGAAGGAAACCCCGACGAGCTCGTTGGAGTGGAAAAAGAGATCCTTTTCCTGACCCTCGCGAGAGATAAACCCGAAACCCTTATCGGTGAGACGGGCGATAGTTCCTGTTTGCATAGCAATTAGAATTATTCGATGGATAAACCGACAAAGATTGTGGTCTCTGGTGGTATCAATGTCAGTTAGCTGGAGTTGTAGGTCGATCCCCCTTCTCTGGATCAGCGCTGGTTGATACGGGGATACTATCATGGGGCACACTGCTTGTCAATGCCTCTTTGTGCCGCCTAACTTTTGCGGTTTTTAGGCCGCGAAATGAGCATTATCGGTATATCGAATGATTGCCGATGTCCAAAAACACGACCTCTTCTTTTTTCTTGCCGAGAAACTCAAAAAGGATTCGGTACCGTTGGTCGACGGAGAAACTCCACTGTTTCTTGAGCTTGCCGTGGAGCCGATGCGTATCAAGACGCGGGTCGAATTGGTTGCGTCGGAAAATCGCAATGCGCTCATCGGCGAGCCGTTGCAGTTGCGGATCCAAATTTTCGTAGCTGCGGCGATACCGAGAGTAGACGTAAATCGTCATGCCGCGGGTGTATTTAGGCGAGCTTTGCCAACTTACCGGCCCGACGGAGCCTTTTCGCTTCGCGCGACCACCGCTGCACGTCTCGTTCAGTCACAGGTTCGCCTGCGCGCGCAATAAGCTCATCGAGCTCCTTCTTGGGGATCACGACGAGGTCGTCTTTGCCCCCTAATTTCCTTGGAATTGTGATTGTTGCCATGTGGATACTATAGCATATTGTAACCACAGGCTATATAAACGTGCTTCACCACCTTCCGCCCTGCGCGTCATGCACCGCAATCGTGCGAGGCGTACAATAGCAGTGCGGACGATGCCGCACCTATGTATGTTCAACGATAGAAAAGACGCCGGACAAAAGCTCGCCCAGAAACTCTCGCAATATCGCGGACAGGAGACGCTCGTCTTGGCGCTCCCGCGCGGGGGCGTAGTGCCCGGATACGGGGTTGCAGAGGCGCTCGGTCTTCCGCTCGACATCGTTGTCGTGCGTAAAGTGGGACATCCCGACAATCCCGAATACGCCCTCTGCGCGGTGGATGACACGGGCATGCGGCTGTGCAACGAGGCTGCGGTGGCGTCGGTGGACAAAGCATGGCTTGCGGAAGAAACGGCGCGGCAGGTGCGTGAAGCAAAACGACGTGTCGCTCTTTATCGCGGCGGCAGGAGGCCGATACCAATCGCAGGCAAGACCGCCCTCATCGTGGATGACGGTATCGCAACAGGTCTCTCAATGAGGCTTGCCGTGCGCTCAGTCAAGACACAGCGACCGGAGCGCATCATCGTCGCCGTACCCGTAGCGCCGCCGGAAGCCGTGCGCGACCTCCGGAAAGAGGGCGCCGATGATATCATCATTCTGGAGCCGCCTGAGGATTTTCTGGGTGCTGTCGGCGCACATTATTTGCAGTTCGAACAGGTTGAGGACGCCGAGGTAATCCGTTTGATGAAATCGGTATAAAAATCACGCTATGCATACTCATCTCAGCGTACTTCGCGACAGAAAGACGGACACCGCCGGATTCCGCGCCGCATCGGACAAACTTTGCGCCGGCCTCATGCAGAACCTGAAAGCAAATCTGGAGAAACGCGGCGTGCGTCCGGAGCGCGTCGTCTTTGTGATAATTCTGCGCTCCGCCATCGCGCTTCTCGGACCCGCGATACAGGCGTTCCCCCGCGCCCCCGTCGGCGTTCTCGGACTGAAGCGCGACGAGCATACGCTTATCCCCCGCTCATACTACGAAAATCTGCCGCCGCTTGATGAGTACGACGCCATCGTCCTCCTTGACCCCATGCTCGCAACGGGCGGTTCTGCCGAAGCGGCGGTCTCCCGCCTTCTCCTGCGCGGAGCCGGCTCGGAGAAACTCTATTTCGCCGGCATCATTGCCGCCCCCGAAGGGCTCTCACGCCTTTCGGTGCACATCCCCCGGGAGAACATCATGCTCGCGGCGGTGGACGAAAAGCTCGATTCAAAGGGGATGATAGTGCCGGGTCTCGGAGATTTCGGCGACCGTTACTTCGGATACGGAGATGTCCCCGTCTCGTTCGGCACACAAACGTCATAAGCATATGCAAGGATACCGGTGAAGGATTCCCGTCGGTCTTCCTCATATCTTCATGTCTCTTTCTATACACTCACGCCATTACTCGCCCAATATTTTTATCTCGCTATGGGTATCATTATTTGGATAATCTTCGGAGGTCTCGTCGGTTGGGTCGCATCGCTCATTATGAAGTCCGACGCGGAGCAGGGCGTGCTCTTGAATATCATCGTCGGCGTCGTCGGAGCCGTCATAGGCGGATGGATTATGAGCGTGCTCGGAGAGCGCGGAGTCGGCGGGTTTGATCTCTATAGTTTTGTCGTCGCACTCCTGGGCGCATGCGTTTTGATAGCCGTGGTCCGGGCTTTGCGCCGCTCATGATGTGTGCGCACGTGATTGACTCGACACCCTGCTGTAATGAATTGCATAAGCGCACGTCAGTATTGATGCCATGATTCCACTACCTATCTTCTCACAAAGGATTTTTGTAATCGCAGCGATTTCTGCGAGCGTGGCCGTTGCGGGCGGGCTTCTTCTCTACCAGGGCTACATTCCGCTCGCACACGCATTGGGTTCAGACTCTCCGCCTACGACCTCCGTAAACACGGTCTATCTTAATCCCAGTGCCGCTGCGACATCGACACCGAAAGCGGATCCGGTGCGTGAAGTGCACATCGCCAACAACGGGCTCACACTCTTGCGCGGCGCGCGCGTACTTTCTGTCTCGGGCAACACCATCGTAGCCAGTATGACTTGGGGCGCGTCGGAATTTACGTGGATGGTGCAGACAAGTTACGCTACGAAATTCCTCAACGCAGAGGGCGAAAAATCCTCGGCGGCGGAAATTCACGCCGGCGACATCGTGACGGTGACGGGAAAGATAGCTCAAGGCGGCGTCAAACCATTCGTGAGCGCCGATATCGTGCGGAAATCGGAGTGAACACTCCATCCGGATGAAGCGCAGATGAGGATGCGAAGTAAACACCGTAAGAGGTTCATGAGGTCGCCGTCTTCATGAGCGGAGAGAGCGTAGTCAGCTCTACTCATTATCAATTATCGAAATTAATTAAGAATCGTTATGAACAAGAATACAATTTCACTCATGTGGTCCGTGCCGGTTGCCGCGCTTCTGACCGCGGTACTCCTGTGGGCGGGTAGCGCATCCGCACTTACCATGATTACCGCCCAGCTCGACTTCGGGGCAACGGGAGGCAACGTTACGTCCTTGCAGCAATTCCTTGCTGCGGACGTGAGCGTCTACCCTGAAGCACTCGTCACCGGCTACTTCGGAGTTCTTACGCGCGCCGCAGTGCAGCGGTACCAGTGTAAGCAGGGCATCGTGTGTGGAGGTACCGCCGCATCGACCGGATACGGTCGTGTCGGACCCCGCACGCTCGCAGCCATTAATGCTTCTATTGGAGGTGTTTCCGTAGGGGATATTTCCGCGCCGATCATGAGCGGTGTCCTCAGCGCGACAAGCTCATCTTCAGCGACGTTCACATGGACGACGAATGAGCCTGCGCGCGGCACTATCTACTACGGCTCATCCCCGCTCGCCCTTCTTGAAGGCGCATCGGGAATCTCCGCCGTCATCGGTGGACAGACGGTGAGCGAATCCGCGTTCGGATTTAATCACGTGCTCAGTGTCACCGGACTCTCTGCGAATACCACCTACTACTTCGCAGCGAAATCAGAAGACGCATCCGGCAACGTCCAGCTGACGTGGCCGTCAGCCGTCCGTACCGCACAATAGACATTGTGTCTTATAAAAACCGCCCCTTGATTGGGGCGGTTTTTATATAGAGGAGATGCCTTCATCAGTTCACCATGCAATCTCCCCCATACTGCGTATCTATGACAGCATATATATTTGGTAATGGATACTACTACCCAATCGGCTTTGCCGTGCGGCTCGTGAACTTAGTGGTCGGCCTCATTGAAGGAGCATTCGTCCTGCGCATCATACTGCAACTTCTGGCCGCAAACCCAAGCGCAGAATTTGTCGCTTGGGTATATGAAGTCACCAACAGGCTTCTTGGACCATTTGCGGGAGCGCTGCCCACGTTTGTTATCGGTGGAGGGGCTGTGATAGACCTCTCGGTCATTCTCGCGATGATTGGCTATTCCATCCTCGGCTGGCTCATTATTCTTTTACTCAACTACGTTTTCCTCTCTTCTGGTCTATCCGTAACAACAGCGGGAAGTTCTGAACACAAAGAGATGCCGCTTAGAGGGTAGCGGCATGGTGAGCACGAGCTGGAGCATCTTTCTATATGGTCGCGTGCACGATGGAAACTTTTGTCCCCTCGGTCGAACTTTCGGTACGTATCATTGCTTGGAGTTGATTCGCGAGGGCTCCGACAATGCTGGTCCCGAGACCCCGTGGACCTTCCTTGACGTCTTCGCTCTGACCGACGCCGTCGTCTGCTATGCTTAGAACCCATCCGGAAGTGGTCGCATCATAGGTGACGACAATGCTGCCCTCTTGCCCGCTTGGGAACGCGTGCTTGATGGCGTTTATCACGAGCTCGGTCGTGAGAAGTCCCATGGAGACCGCGGTATCGGACGCGACCATACCCGGACCGGCGACGACCCGCACGGAAATAGGCTTGCGACCGCCAATCATCGAGCGGACCAGGCTCTTACAGAGAGCGGTCAAATATCTTGCAACGTGTATATCCTCACCTCTGCCGACCGGGTCGAGTTGCTGTTGTATGGTAGCGATGGAGAGGATGCGTTCGTGCGCATCTTCAAAGTGGGCACGGCCATCCTTGGATTCCACCGTTTCGGCTTTCAGCAGGAGAATGCTCGCGATGAGCTGCAAACTGTTTGCAATTCGGTGCCGCATTTCTTTGAGCAGAAGGTCTTTTTGGGTGAGCAAGTCCTCCCGCTCGGATTCGAGCGTACGCTGGTCGGTGATATCGAGCAGCGAGAGAAGAATTTTTCTGCGGTGATTTTCATACCGTATCTCACGCGCGTTTACAAGCAGCGTACGCATGCCCGCCGCGGGAAAATGGTGTTCTATCTCGTACTCTTCGACGGTCGTATTCTTCGGTAGCACTTCTTCGAGAAGAGTGCGCAACGCGGGAATGTTCCACTGTCCGTCACCGAGGTCGTAAAAATGTTTGCCTTGAGTATTTTCGTGCGTCAGTCCGAATTTTTTATAGAACGAGCCGCTTGCGACGATGATGCGCAGCTCCTCATCCAGTACGATCAGTGGCTCGCGGATGGTGTCGATAATCGCTCGTGTGAGCAAATGACCATCCTTCGGGTCACCGAGTGGGTCGAAGACCCTCTCGTGTGTATCCACACTTCAACACTACTCCTATTTCTGGGGAAAGCGAGGGAAAGCTTCATGAGGAGTATTCATTAGGCCTTCATGATAGCTCGTGTAAGGTGCGCCGTGAGCACAGCGTCTTCATCAGACCGCCGCGCATGCCGAAGTAGGTCGAACTTTTCAACCGGCACAGTAGTTCATTACATTAGTAACTAAAAAAATTATATATGAATCAAAATATCATTATCGGAATCGTCGCAGTACTCGTTCTCTTGGGAGGCGGATACTTCCTCATCACCATGAATCCGGGGACAGACGGAACGACCGCAACGAGCACACCACCTATCACGAACGACAACACGACCGTCACTCCCCCGCCCGCGCAACCGACTAGGGGTGTGCCGAGCGTCGTCACCGACTCTTCCGCCGCGCCGTCAAATTCAACGGTAGTGGTCACAGGAAAAGTGACGCCGAACGGCGCGCCGACCACCTACTGGTACGAATACGGCGAGACGACCGCGCTCGGCGCACGCACCACATCGCAGGGCATCGGCTCCGGATGGACGGCAATTCCCTCCCCCGCCTACATTACCGGATTGCGGGCCAACACGGCCTACTACTTCCGTCTGAGCGCGCAAAACTCGTTCGGCACAGTAAATGGCAGCACGCAAAGCTTCAGTACCAACAGCAATCCGCCGCCGACAGGCAACGCCCCCTCGGTAAGCGCGAACGCCGCAACGGACGTAGAGCGGACGACCGCGACTCTCAACGCGCGCGTGAATCCGCGCGGCTCGCAGACCACGTACTGGTTCGAATACGGAACTGATGCCAATTTCGGCAGCTTAACTTCGTTCCAGCCTGCAGGCAACGGCACCGCGTTGACCGCTGTTTCAGCTTCGGTCTCCGGACTCTCGCCCGCGACGAAATACTTCTTCCGCGTAAATGCGCAGAACCAATTCGGCACGGTGAACGGCCCGACTCAGAACTTCACAACTAAAGGACCCGCGGTCGCGGCTCCCGCAGCGACGACCCGTCCCGCAAACAACGTCGAGGCAACGACGGCAACACTGCGCGGTATCGTAGACCCCAACGGGGTGGAAACGACCTACTGGTTTGAGTACAGCTCCGATTCCCTCTTGGGCTCGCTCCTGCTGAAAACAACGGCGCGGATTTCCGCGGGTTCGGGTACGAATCCGGATTCCGTAGAAGCCGACGTCTCGAACCTCAATTCGAACACGACGTACTACTTCCGCATCGTCGCGCAAAACAATCAGGGAACCGTGCGCGGGGATAGAGAATCCTTCAAGACAAAATAATGAGATTCGGACTCACTCGGAGAGGTGTTGCTATCGCGCTTCTTACCGTAGCGATAGTACTCCTCTCCGGGATGACGGGAAGACCTCCAACGGGCAACCTCCTTGCACAGGAAGATTGGCAACAATTCGCGGGAGCTACGACGACGAAGGGCGGCCTTCGCATTCAATCACTCGGCCGGAATATCATTCATCAAGACGGCTCCCGCGGACAGCCGAATCCGCCGGTCAATCTCGCGGGGCCGCACCTCGCCCTTTCCGGTGATTTCAAGCTCACTGCGCGCATGGAAGACATCGGTTCGCGGGCAAGCATTCGACTCTATGCGAGGCCTCCCATCGTGTACGACCAGTGGCGATACGAGCCGGGTAGCGTGGACGTGCAGGTATCAACAAGCACCGTCGCCATGCGGATATGGGACGGCAGTTCTTCGACTTCAATGGATGTACGGACTTTTCCCTTTATCCTTCCTTCTGCTCAGAGCGCAATCGTGCTCTCTATCGAACACAAAAATAATACGCTCACGGTGAGCGTAGGCGGTCAAGTGCTCGGCACTATCCCCGACCACAATATTTTTGACAGCAAAGAAGTCTGGTTCGGTTTTGATGCGGCAGACGAAAGTGGATGGGTACTCTCTGCGCTCTCGGTAGACGGGCATGCCGAGATTATTCTTCCGCCCGCATTTCAAGTACCGCAGGACGCGCCCGACGCGCTACGCACGCTCGCGGCTGCGCATCCCCGCAAACTCCGCGTGGGCGCAGCTATCGCTTACGGCGCACTTCTTACCGATGAGGAGTACCGGAAGATTGCGCTCGGCGAATTCAGCATGATGACGCCCGAAAACGGCATGAAGCCGCAGTTCATCCATCCGCAACCGGAAGTTTATTCGTTCACTGAAATGGATGCGCTCGTCGGTATCGCGCTCAGAAACGACATGCTCGTGCACGGGCACACCCTCGTATACGCACGGAGTAATCCCGAGTGGATGACAAAAGCGCCCAAAATGGCGCGTGAGAAAATCATGACTGAGCATATCGCAACCGTTGCGGGGCACTTCAAAGGAAAGGTGGCCGAGTGGGACGTCGTCAACGAGCCCCTCTCAAATAAAAGAGCCCCCTATCACGACGGAAGGCGAGGCCTTGACAACAACATATGGTACGAGGCCATGGGCGAACAATACATAGATGCGGCATTCCGCGCCGCGCGCGAGGCCGACCCCTCCGCCAAGCTGTACCTCAACGACTACGGTTTGGAACGTGACGGCGAGCGGTGGGATGCCCTTATTGCTTTAGTGAAGCGCCTCAAGACAAGGGGCGTGCCGATTGACGGCGTTGGATTTGAATCTCACGTCTATGGCGACGGCGATTACAGCGACTCAACCGTGCTCCGCGCGCACATGCGTACACTCGCGGCGCTCGGGCTCAAAGTCCGCATATCGGAAATAGATGTGACGGGCGATGATGCGAAGGAGCAAAGGAATCAGTATGTACTTGCTTTAGATGCATGTCTTCGTGCGCCCAACTGCACTTCGTATTCCACGTGGGGCGTCACTGATGCGTATGGTTCTACCACCCGCTCCGACCGCTACCCGCTCGTCTATGGCACGAGCCTCCTTTTCGACAAAAACTTCAAGCCGAAGCCCGCATATACGGCGCTCCAAAATCGACTCCGTCTTCCCTACTAAAAACCGTCAGCGTACGTCGGCGACGTTGTCGCGGAGGTAGCGGACGAATTGATTCCAAAAACTGAGCATGTGCCTGAAGGGTGTCTCGATGATGAAATCGAGGATAAATATGAATACATTGACGGTCGCAAACTTTCTGCTGAGCCAATGCCCCGTACGGACGACGGGTACGGCGAGGAGATTGACCATCGCGGGGAATGTGCCGTCGCCGAGGACCTTCCAGCGGTTCGCGTTGTAGCGTATGCGGAAGGTAAAGTAACTGACGAAGAAAAAGAAGAAGTAAAAGAGCACCATGCTGACGATATTGAACGAGAGGGCTTGAAGAATCGCGAGAATGGCTCCAAAGACGCCGAGCGCGACGAGCGCGTAGAGCGCGGCAAACGTCTTGGCGAATCTGATACGGCGGTAAATTTCAATCGGCTGCGTATCGGTGCTATAGAGCACCACCCGCAGCCCCCGGAGAATCGCCTCGGTATTCGCGGTACCCAACGACACGACTTCAAGCGTGAGACCGAAGAGCAGAAGCGGATGGAAGAGGACGTTGACGACGAGCGGTATCGGGCTCACGCCGCCAAGGATATATCGCTCGTACGGAAGCTCTATCACGAGCGCGAGAAATATCTTGGTGAAGAGAAGGTACCACACCGCGCGCGTCCCGCTTGAGCGGGCTTTGTCGTTCTCCTGCGCATACTTCTCCGCGAGAAAGGCGCTCGTGGCGGCTTCCATTTTTTTCGGGTCGCCGAGCACGTCGATGGCCAAGCTTCCGTCGCGCCCTACGAGCTCGCGGATGATGCGGAAATAGATGCACTCCTTCTTTATCTTCTGCACGATTTGCCATTGCACCGTGCTGCCGACATTCATCCGTATCGTGCTGACGATGGCGGGAATCTTCGCGGCAATCGCGTCGAAATCTCCTGACTCCTCTTTCCATTGCGGCACATAGAGGAGCCACAGCGCATACGACAGTGCCGCATCATCCGAGCCGAGCAATGCGCGGCGGCAGGCAGAGCGTATCTGGACGTCGAGATGGTCACGCTCGAATTCAGCGCCCTGTATCCGCGGTTGGACGGTTTGGTAAAACGCCTGCACGAGCGCGTCGTCGAGCAGGTGCTCGCGCGGTGCCAGCACGGACTCAATTTCGCTCGCCACAAAACTTATAACGGCGCGCCGAAGCGGTGCCGAACCGGAGAGAAGCGGCTCGATGCGGACGGCTTTGTTGATGCTCTGCGTAATTTTCCGCGCCACGCCTTTGGTCGCCCCGCTGCGCGGTAGGTATCCCCCTTCCACAATCTCGGCGAGGAGCGTGCGCGCATCCAGTGATTTGCGCTCGATGAGCATCGAACGCCGGAGAATGCGTTCGATCGCGCTTCGCCGTACCGCGTGTTCTTCCTGATAATCGACGAGGTAGCGCAGATTTTCGTAGAGCGCCGCGGCGGGGTTCGCCACCCGATGCTCTTCGATGATAACCTCTCTGTCTTCCGGCAAGGCCTCGCGTGATTCATACCCCCTCATGCGGAAGAGGAGCTGTTGTATCGGTTGCGACAGGGGTTGCATAACTGTAAGTTAATGGCTCTACTCCGCTCTATGGCAGGTTTTCCGGACCATAGATTACCCTAGATTATACCCCATGCCGGAATATTCGCTCCCTATTTGCTTTGCTCCACTCATTGGATGCGTTCAGAACTCTTGGGTGGAGGAGGATGGCTCAAGAACTATCACTGCTATTCCCTCAAGCGACTATATAAGCCAAAACGCCAACGACACGAGGATTGTTTGAACCGCAGAAAAAGCTACCTGGATGATGACGAACCCAGACAACGATGTAGCATTTTGTTTGCCCGCCTCTGCAAATACCGTGAAGCTCGTCAGAAGCATAAATAGCCCAAGCGCGAATAGCCACGGATTTTGAACGAGCGGATATACATACGCAAGGACGATGCCTTGGAGAACCATCGATGAAAAACCAAAAGCGAACCTCGGGTTTTCGATGTTCGAGTAGATTGCAAGTTTTTTGTAGTACTCCTTGAAAAGTACAACGTGCCAAATCGCACCGAACGAAAAGGAAATTACTAGATACCCAAGCAAATAGAAGTAAAACGTTGGCATAGAGTTTTATTCGATCAGGCCGCGTCGAACCGTGCTTTATTTTCAGCCATCCACTTCATCTGTTCTGCTTTCTTTTCTTCGTCTGTTAGATTCGCTTTGCCTTTCATGACATCGGCATGCGCCTGCATGTAATGCGGCATAAGGGCTTTCATCCAATTTTCGAACGTTTCTCCCTGTGCCGTTGCTTCGCACAGGTCGCATGTAAGGGTCTTCATATCTTATTGTTTAAGATTAATAACACGAATATACCACGAGTTCTGATGCCCGACTCGGGTATCTAAAATACATCTACTGCATGCCATTGGTGGCACCGAGATACTTCAGTATGCATGTGCTCACGTAGTACCCGCCGACAAACGCAAGCGTATGGACGATGCCGAATGCGATACCCGTCCCCAAAAGTCCCATCCCCCAAAAGGTCAATCCTTCAAGTGCAATTCCGAACGGGTAGTAACCGAGGAGTAGCGGAAGAATGTTGTAGTACGACCCCCAGAGCAGCGAAACAAAAACGCCTGCGGCGGCGACTTTGACTAACCCGTTCTTCGGTACCGTTACGAACGACAGAAATATGAGTGAAAACACAAGAAAGACCAAAAACTTGGCAAGAAAATATCCCGGCGTTTCCATCGGGTTTGAAAAAAACAAATGCGAGAAATAATCTATCCCAAAAACGCCGACAACGGCGATAAGCAGAGCCGTACCGACTATTCTGATATACGGTGGCATGCATTTAAGATTGTAGCACCTATTTTGATGAACGGCGTCAGATCGCTGGCGTGCCGGTTTCCCCTCATCAAAATCACATCTTGGCTATGACACTATAGTGCGATATTAATTAGTAATTATAGATTTCTATGGATACAAAAGATTCTCCGGATAGTACGGCTACTACTTGCGCAGCGTGTGAACACGAGCACAAGGAAGCAGACGGCTCATGTGCGTGCGGATGTAAGACAAACAAAGAAGGAGGAAGCCAGTAGCAAATAAGGAAAAACTATGCTCTGGACAATCATTGCAGTCTTGCTCATTCTTTGGCTCCTCGGATTTAGCTTCAAGATAGGCGGCGGTCTCGTTCACACATTGATAGTCATTGCGGTTGTGGTTCTCATCATCCAGCTTCTGTCCTAACGCGAGGCGCGCAGTAGCTCGCTCGCGCGGAGCCCATACGAAAAGACACCCGAGGGGGTGTCTTTTCTACTCTGGGCTTCCGAACTTGGACGCGTTCAGAATTGTAGATTGGGGGCGGATGAGTCGGGAAATGCAGACGCCAGGATTAATACAGAAATAGAGACACCCGGCAAAGCAAGTCGAGTGCTCTGCCGGGTGTTGAATGGTTGTCTTCCGTTAGCCCAAATGGACTAACGAGCGTCGAGGAAGTCGTACTTCTCAAGACTTCGACTGACCAACTTCTCTCCCTCATACACGGCCTTGTACGTCTCGCGGTAAGACACGGTAACCTTTTGGCCGACGGTAAGCCGGTTCCACAGGTCTTTTGCCTTTTTGCTCTGGATCACGAACTTGCCGTGCTGACACTGAAATACGACGGCGTATTGCTCCGGTATGCTAACCGAAGTTGTCGTAACGCCGACGCTCAGCTCACCGCCCGTCATACCGATAGTCGGACCAGAAGCGCTTCCGTGTCGGGAAGGCATGTAGACGAGGTCCACGACGGTCGCCGGCTCGGTAAGGATATCCGATTTCTCGGTGACGATTTTCTGACACCCGGCCACAACGACCGCGACGGTCGCCAGTGCCGTTAGTAGACTGGTTACTCGTAGCATGACTACCTCCTTGAGGCGTCGGATTCCGCACCCGACTCGCGGCTAGAAACTAGCGATTAGTCGAACTAACTGCCTAGCACTATATGATTCCAACAAGCACTTGTCAAATTTTCTCCGCGGGTAGGCTCCCGATTTGTCCACGCCAGGCGTGCTTACAAATCGCAGTCCCCTTTGGGGAATTCGCCTCTTCCTTCGGTCGAGACGCTACATTTTTCAGCCAAGCTGAAGCTTGGAAAAAACGTGCGCCTTCGGTTCGAATCCTGCGGGGTCAGAAACGCAAAACACCCCGCTTGGGGCGTTTGCCTTTCTGAAGCTCATCTATACGAATTGGCTCGTACCCATTTTACCCTGAACCCCTAGTCGCGCGCTCCGCGCGCGTGGTGGCTTTGTACGGGAGTGGTCCGATTCGACTCCCTGCCCGCCCCCGCCACGCCGTCTCCATTTCTCATCTCATTTCGCGGGGGTTTTTGAAAATTGAATGGGCGGCGGGGCGGGGGCGTTTTGGGTTATACTAGCCTGTAAGTAAATATGTCTGAAAAAGACCTGCAAAACGAAATACTGGACTTGAAGGCTCAAGTCAAGAAGCTCCAAAAAAGCAATCTTGGACTCGTTTTTGAGGACAAACCAGAAGATGTAGTTACGCAGTGTCAAAAAAATATTCCGGTCTTGAAAGAAGTTAAAACAAGGCGTGTTGTCGCAAAAAATCATCCAAACAATCTGCTCATCGAGGGCGATAACTATCATGCGCTTTCAGTTCTCAACTACACGCACAAGAAAAATATTGACCTTATCTATATCGACCCGCCGTATAACACGGGTGCAAACAATTGGAAATACAACAATGATTATGTAGACAAAGAGGACGCATACCGACACAGCAAGTGGCTTTCGCTTATGCGCCATCGGCTCAATCTTGCAAAGAACTTGCTCAAAGACGATGGTGTTTTGGTTTGTGCGATTGACGACAACGAACAGGCGCACCTGAGCGTCCTCATGGAACAAATATTCTCGGCACATGAACAGCATGCGGTAACCATCGTTCATAACCCAAAAGGGGTGCAAGGTACAAATTTTTCATATACTCACGAATACGCAATTTTCGTCATTCCGAAAGATAAGAAAGCAATCGGCGACCGCTCGCTAACTGAAGAAGAAATATATGTCTCTAACTTAAGAAATTGGGGCAACGAATCAGAACGGACTGACGCGAAAAATTGTTTCTACCCGATTATAATTTCTGAGGGCAAGATTGCAGGCTTTGGTGATGTTGCTACGGATAAACTTCATCCGAAATCTGCAAATGAAAAGCAGAAAGACGGGAGTACTTATGTTTGGCCGATTGACGAGAAAGGAATTGAAAGAAAGTGGCGATATGCCCGACAAAGCGTAGAGGAAATAAGAGACATTTTACAAATTAAAGAATCACGGGGTGGGCAAATTCAGATAATGATTGCGAAGGATTATGGCACATACAAAACAGTATGGACTGACAAAAAATATGATGCGAGCGAGTATGGGACAAAGCTTCTTCGGGAAATAGTCCCAAACTGCGATTTTGATTTCCCTAAGTCCCTTTACACTGTTTACGACTGTCTTTTTGCTGTGGTAGGCAATCGCAAGCAAGCAAATATTCTGGACTTTTTTGCCGGCTCGGGTACGACGGGTCACGCCGTTCTTGAGATGAACAAGAAAGACGGAGGAAATCGGAAATTTATCCTTTGCACCAATAACGAGAATAATAACGGGAATGGTGAGGGTGGAATTGCTGAAAAGGTTTGTTATCCGAGAATAAAAGCGGTCATCAACGGCTATAAAAATAAGAAGGGTGAAAAAGTCGCAGGGCTTGGAGGTAGTCTGTTTTACTACAAAACAGACTTAGTAGACATCGAACAATTGCACAAAGTTCCCGACGAGGCAAAAATCCGAGTAACATATCAAGCCGGAGAAATGATTGCGGTGCGGGAAGATACACTCAACGAAGTTGAGAAAAATGAATGGTGGCAAATTTTCGAGGGACAAGGACGGGTGACGGCAATCTATTTTAAAGAGGACAAATCGAAGCTCGGCGAATTGCTAGAGAAAATGGAAAAGCGAGACGCACCCGTCGCTCTGTATATTTTCAGTTGGGGCAAGAATGAGTACAAGGGCGAGTATTCTTCCGCTAATATCCGAGTGGAGGATATTCCCGAACCAATCCTTGAGGTGTACAAAGAAATAAACCGCCTATAAATATATGTTTGCGCTAAAACCATTTCAAGAAACCGCAGTATCGAATCTCAAGAATGAGTTTCTTTCGCTGTGGAAATTGCCGAAGCAAAATATGCCGCTCGTTTTCAAATCGCCGACTGGCTCGGGTAAGACAATAATGCTCGCGCAGTTTTTGCGCGATATCGTAAGCGACCCCCGGTTCGAGGGGAACGATGTCGCGTTCGTGTGGTTTTCTTTTAGCGAGGACTCATACGAGCAGAGCAAGAGAAAACTCTTTGAATACTACGGGGGCGCGTCTGAACTTGACTTGATTGATCTAAATGACCTTTCTCGCGGAAAACTTAAGAAAAACAACGTCTTCTTTATTAACTGGCAGAAAATCAAGGGCAAGACGAAAGACAGTAGAAAACTTCGGCGAGAAAATGAGCAAGGGCTCACATTCGACAATTTTATCAACGAGACGCACGAAGACGGGCGCAAAATCGTCGTAATCATTGACGAGGAGCATATCGGCTCCGATACGGAACTCGCGCTTGAGGTGGTGGACGGACTCATAAAGCCAAAAATTACCCTGCGTGTTTCTGCCACGCCAAAATACATTCCTACGCGCGCGGACACTGCCGGATATGTTGAGGTAAAGAGAAACGAGGTTGTGGAGGCGGGACTTATCAAAGAAAAAATCATTTTTCAAACAGAGGAAGACCTTTCTCAAAAAGCACTCAAAAAACTCGACCAAGACGAGATGCTTCTAGAGCTTGCCTACAACAAGCGACATGAACTCGCCGGATTGTATAAAGAACTTAAGGTAGAGGTAAATCCGCTCGTGCTCATACAACTGCCCAACGACGACCAAGCAACGAAAGAAACCGGAGGCACGACCAAGCAGGCAATCGTTCTTGAATATCTGAAGCGAAAAGGCGTGAAAGAAAACGAGATTGCAGTCTGGCTCTCAAAAGAAAAAGAGAATCTTGAAGACCTTGAGAAAAGCAATTCTTCGGTTTCGTTCCTATTGTTCAAGCAAGCGGCCGCAACTGGCTGGGACTGTCCGCGCGCGGGAGTACTCGTGATGTTCCGCGAGATTAAGAACCCCACTTTTGCCATTCAAACTGTGGGGCGCATATTGCGTATGCCGTTCGCTGCCCACTTCGCGCACCCTGAACTAAATCTCGGTTATCTGTACACAAATTACAAGCGAAACGAAGTGCTCGCTGAATACGCAAAGTCAAAAACCGAAAATCGTCCGGCAATTAACCCGAGCAATCGGAAAAAAGGCATCCAGCCAATCAAACTTGAATCTGTCTTTATGACTCGTGCTGACTACAACGACCTCGGCGACTCGTTCCAAGAGACGTTCAAGAACGTTGCGGACAAGAAGCTCGATATAAAGAAATTGGACTTGAAGCCGAAAGTGACCAACGGGTTGATTGTTGGTGTCGAGATTGACGACTATGACAACTTCACGAAAGAGCTTATTGCTGAGGGCGGAAGCCATGACCAAGAAATGTCACGACATGATATCGAGCGACTCTATAACCTGCTCTGTTTCAAGACCATCGTCAAGCAGATCGATGAAAATAGAAAATTCGCACCTGAACGTTCGTGGGGAAAACTGAAAACAGCATTGAACATTTGGCTGATGAAGAAGCTTGGCGCGTCGCGCATTGATACGTACAAAATTGTTGTAAACGACCTAGTGAACCCTGCGAGCGCCCTCGCGCCGATTATCGGCGATGCGCTTCTTGCATATCGTCCGGTACGAGAGCAGGAGGTCAATAAGAAATCTGCACGCGCGAGGCGCATTGAGCAGATTGAGATTCCACGTGAAGCGCTTTTCTTCACCGATCAATACGAGGCGCTTGATGTAAAAAAATCGGCTATGGAGCCGTTTTGGATTGAGAAAACATATGCGGGACGAAAGAACGAGGAGGACTTTGTGAAGTTTCTTGAATCGTCTAAAAACAAGGACGTAGTTTGGTGGTACAAAAACGGCGACTCGGGAAGTGAATATTTCTCAATCTCTTACCATAATCCCGATGAGAATAAAGAAAAGCTGTTCTATCCCGACTGGATTGTGCAGACGAGGAGAAGCGTTTATATCTTAGACACAAAAGCCGGAATAACGGCAGAGAGTAACGATACAAAGTACAAGGCCGATGCGCTTCAAGCGTGGCTAAAAAATAAAAAAGGATTCGACGGCGGAATTGCTGTTCCAGATGGACCGAATGGTTGGAAAATAAACCGCAACGGAAAATATTCGTACGACTCGTCAATGAAGGGGTGGGAGGTGTTGGAATTGAAGTAATCTCTATTATACCACTTCCTATCAAAAAAGCAAGCGTTTGCGCGCCAACTATGTGAGCCGTTCGATTTTGCCTGCGACAAGTCGTCGAGTGCGCTAAAATACAGACATGGCTGACGAAATACGACCGACACCGATTCCGGAACCCGCGCCGCCTGAGCCCGTGCAGGAAGCCCCAGCGCCCGTAGAAACGCCAACGCCTGCTCCGACAGAGCAAACCCCGCCCGAATCTCCAACGGCTCAAGTACCAGTAAATGAGCCGTTGCCTCCCGAACCTGAGCCCTTCGACTCCGCTCAGGACAAGCCGAATCCCGCTCCCGCTCCTGCACCCGAGCCGCCGCAGGCGGCGAGTGCGCCAGTATCACCCGCACCGGCTTCGACAAGCACACCGCAAGCCACGCACCCCGCTCGCGATCTCTTGGTGAAAGCACGCGCGACGATTCAAGACCGAAAGCGAAAGAAACTCGAAAAGATTCTGGAAGCCTTGAACACGAAAGGGAAAATTACTAACGACGAAGTAGAGAAACTCTTGCATGTCTCGGACGCAACAGCAACGCGGTATCTCTCTGCATTGGAAAAGGAGGGAAAAATTCAACAAGTCGGGAAAACAGGCAAGGCAGTCGAGTACACACGCATTTGAATTTGAGTGCAAGGAGGCAGAAAGTCGGATGTGAAATGCGATATACAAACGACGCGCAGCCGCGCAAAGCGAGGCTGACCCATGCGCCTGACCCAGACAGGCGCATGCATAAAATGGATGCAATCTGGCGGGCAGGTATCTCGCTAGGGAACGCTGGACCGAGGCCGGCCCGCGCAAGCGGATGACCAACTATGTACGAGAAATCGGAAGTGGAATACTGACCGCGGGTGGGGGGAGCTGCATCACGCTAGGAGGCTCCAAAAGCCGAGGCACAAACCCGAACGGAGCGGCGGATAAATGAGACCTACTGCAACCGAGCAAACCTGAAACCGATACAAAGACGAAGCGAACGGACGCACCGCGAGGCAATAAATATAATCGAGGGTTTTTGGAGCACTAGCGCGATGGAGCGGGGGGTGGGTGTGCCCACCCCACTCGATGGAGCGCCGTAGGCGCACCGATACTGCCGGGCGAGCCCTAGCGAGATACCTGCCCGCCGGATGGCGGGTAGTAACTAAACATCAAGACGAAGGCACTGTTCGCAACCCGTGGCATCCGCTATTGCATCCCTGCATCCAAACGGCTCACATACCCGTTATGTGAGCCGTTTGCCCCCGCCCCGCCGCCCATTCAATTTTCAAAAACCCCCGCGAAATGAGATGAGAAATGGAGACGGCGTGGCGGGGGCGGGC
>Ga0209514_10000059_pt1 | contig 253501 bp, 254 predicted proteins | sample Subgrocontami58m_FD_187452 | JGI IMG/M metagenome (GOLD analysis project Ga0209514, IMG submission 187452) | Subsurface groundwater microbial communities from S. Glens Falls, New York, USA - GMW37 contaminated, 5.8 m (SPAdes) (version 3) | ecosystem: Environmental > Aquatic > Deep subsurface...
TTTTGCCTTTTTCACTGCTCCGGAGGCCGTCCTAACCAGAGTCACGGTCTACAACCGAGGAAAAATGAAGAAACCGGATAAATATTATGCAGTCAATTCTAAAAGTTCAGCGTTTCGCGGGAAGCTCTTTTAAATGCTCCTGAGAGGAAAGGATGCCAGGACGTCATAAACCGCGCCGGTGGGCTTGAGTGTGCTCTTCATAAGATTTATGCCCTTCGCTTCAAAATACCGGCCGCCGGCGAATTTCACGGCCGTCCATTGTTTTCCGAACTCCTCAAGTTCGGCAGGTCTCATCCCCTCCGGTACACGCGCAAGAGTCAGATGGGGGGTAAAATCCCTCTTTTCCGGCGGGAATCCCAGCGGGGTAAGCGCTGAATCTATGTGTTTTTGAACTTGGGAAAGCGCATCTATATTCTCTCCCAGACCCACCCACACGACCCTGGGCCTGCGCATATTGGGGAAGAGCCCAGTGTCTTTCAGACTAAGGCGAAAGGCCGGATGCTCTTCCGCAATCTTGCCCAGGTACTTCTTGATAGGTTCTATCTGATCCGGAGCCACATTTCCCAGGAATTTGAGGGTGAGGTGAACGGAGTTAACCGAGACCCACCGGAAACGGGGAAAACTCCTCTTGAAGTCTTCCTGCAATTTTTGCAGGTCGGACCTTACGTTGTCGGGAAGCTCAATTGAAATAAACGCGCGGATATAGTCCATTAAGACCTCTTGAGCAGCGCCGCGGCGTTGCGCGTGGTGATGGCCTCCAATTCTTCGACCGGCAAATTAAGAGAATTGAGGTATTTCACGGCGCGAGCGTGGCTGATAAGAGGATAGTCGCTGCCGAAGATTATTTTCTCCTTGCCGGCTAGCTTAATGGCCGCAGCAAATATCTGAGTACCGTAAAGAAAGTTTGTGGCCGCAGTATCGAAAAAAGTATTCGCCAGGGCCTTGGCCACTTCGGGCATCAGCGAGTAGAAGACCAGTCCTCCTCCCCAGTGGGCAAGGACTATCTTTACGTCATTAAAAGTGCTGATCAGGAGGTAAAGATAAGGAAGGCTGACCTGCCCCTTACCTGTGTAGCTGTGTCCCACCGGTTCGGAGGAATGAATCACGACCGGGAGGTCCCATTTTCTGGCCGCCTCCATGACCGGCTTCCAGTAAGTGATGTCTTTTTCCATTATGCCCTGCATGTCCGGCCTCAGCTCTCCGATGCCGGCGATTCCTGCTTTTACGCATCTTTCTATCTCATAGTAGGAGGCATCTCCATCCGCAGGCTGCACAGTGCAGAAAGATGTGATTCGCCCGCCGAGTTTGTCATGCGTTTCAATCATGTAGTCATTGTGCTCACGGCACAGTTCCGGATTTTTCCAGCCGATGCCGAGAGCGACTGAAGAATCCACGCCGGCCTCATCCATACTATGGACCAAGTCTTCTGCTGTTGCGATGACTGCTTTGGGGTTCGAGTACAGCTCAGAAAAGCAGAGGTCTCTGCTTATCCAGCGCTCCCGATGGGAGCTGACATCAGGGGAGAATATATGCGTATGAAAATCAATCATGGGGTTCACCAAGGTGAGGTCCAAGGACTTTTTTCGTCTTGCGGGCCTTGATGATGATATCAGCGCCCAGGAGTGGCAACCATAGACGGCGCAAGGCCACAAAGGTTCCTGAACAAGTCTTCTTTTCTATCGTGAAGCCCTCCCGCCGGAGCAGTTTGCCGAGGGTGTCAACGGTGAAGTAATGCAGGATACCGCCATTCCATCCTATCTGGTCAGACTGGGCTGGAAGTTTTCCGAAGAGAATAGCCATACGGTATCTGACATAAGACAGATTCGGTACCTGAATAATCAGGATGCCGTTGTTCTTCAGGACGCGATGGCTTTCCTTTACCAGAGCATAAGGGTCAAATATGTGGGCCAGAACTGAGGTGCAGGTTACGGCATCGAAGTACGATTCCGGGTATGGCAATGACTGATTCAGATTTCCCTCGATGAAATTGAATCTCCTGGCATCTCCTCTCGCCTCTGCCTGCTTTCTCGCCCTGGCTATGGGCCTGCTCACTATGTCTATTCCATAACAGAACTCATATTTGTCTGCTGCCTTGAAAGCCAGTATACCTTCCCCGCAGCCCAGGTCTACGAGCTTTTCGCCTCTTTCCAGAAGCCGGAAAGATGCTTCCAGCCTGTCCAGAGTAAGCTTTCTCCTGAGCCTGGAAAGAGCGCCTTGTTTGCCGGGTGACGCACCGCCTCCGCCATACATCCTCTCGTAGAATTCCTTCTCCACCATGATTAATCATCTTACTTTAATAAAAGACAGAGGGCAAGCATTAGAAGTATAATAGATAACAATTTGGGTATTGCAGCCCGATGCCCGTGGCAAGGAATATGGATTAGCAGGCGTAACAGCTTGAAGGAATTGCAGAAAGGAATCGCAGATAAGTCTTGCAGGATAGGCATAATAGGCCTTGGATATGTGGGACTGCCCCTGGCTCTGGCTTTTTCTAAAGCTGGTTTTCGAGTCACAGGCTTCGATATTCAACAAAAGAGGGTTGACCAGGTCAACAGGGGAATTTCTTATATCGGCGATATCAAGAATGACGTCCTGTCCGCTGCTGTATCGAACAATTTCCTCCAGGCGACAACCGACCAGAGCAGGCTCAAGGAAATGGACGCGATTTGTATTTGCGTTCCCACTCCCCTTACCAGGACCAAAGATCCGGATCTGTCCTATGTGAGAAGTGAGAGTGAGGAACTATCCAAACATCTTCAACCGGGGCAACTGGTGGTGTTGGAAAGCACAACGTATCCGGGCACGACGAGAGAGGTCATGCTTCCCATCCTGGAGCGCTCCGGCCTCAGAGGCGGTATCGACTTTTACCTTGCCTACTCCCCGGAGAGGGTTGACCCGGGAAGCAAAGGCTACAACATAAGAAATACGCCAAAGATCGTGGGGGGGTTGAATCCCCAATCCACGAGGCTGACGGAGCTTCTCTACAAACAGGTCACAGAGGTGGTGGTGCCAGTATCATGTCCTGAAGTGGCTGAGATGGCCAAGGTGTTCGAGAACGTGTTCAGGAACGTAAATATCGCGCTGGTCAATGAGCTATCGCAGCTTTGTGAGAAGATGGGCATAAGCGTGTGGGAAGTTATTGACTCTGCCTCCACCAAGCCCTTTGGATATATGCCGTTTTATCCCGGGCCCGGCATTGGAGGACACTGCATACCCCTGGACCCACATTATCTGGCAAACAAAGCCAGAGAATATGATTTCCATACCAGGTTCATTGAACTGGCGGCGGAGATTAATGAGAATATGCCGTATCATGTCGTCTCCCGGCTCATGGAAGCGCTAAATGATAGGGGCAAAAGTCTGAAGGGCGCAAGAATCCTGGTGCTTGGAGCGGCCTACAAGAAAGATATCGAAGATATGAGGGAATCCCCGTCTTTGAAACTCATCGAACTTCTTCAACAAAAAGGGGCCACAGTCAGCTACAATGATCCTTATATATCCAGGCTTCAGCTGGCAAAAGAGGTCTTAGACTCGGTAGAGCTGAGCAAAGAAGTTTTGTCTTCCGCCGACTGCGTGCTTCTGGCTACTGACCATGGCAAATACAACCTGGAAGAGATAGCCGCCCAGGCGAAGCTGCTCTTTGATGCCCGGGGGGCAACCAGGAAACTGAAATCCGATAACATAGTCAGATTAGGGGAATAGAAAAGCTGGACAGGAACATAGCTGTCGTAGGCTCCGGCTACTGGGGCAAGAACCTGGTGCGGGTCTTTAATGAACTCGGCGCCCTTCGGACTGTTTGCGACAAGAATTCGAGTCTCCTGTCGGAATTGAAATCCGCCTATCCCGGCGTGGTCGCGGAAGCCGATTTTGAAAAGCTGCTGAAGGACGAAGAGATACGGGGAGTGGTCATAGCCGCTCCTGCGGTTCTTCACTACTCCATGGCGAAAGAGGCCCTGCTGGCAGGGAAGGATGTCATGGTGGAGAAGCCGCTGGCGCTGAAGGTGGAAGAAGGCCGGGAGCTTGTCCGCCTCGCCAAAGAAAAAGGAAAGATTGTCCTCGTTGGCCATCTGCTGGAATACCATCCGGCTGTCTTGAAGCTCAAAGAGCTGGTGGATAGAGGGGACCTCGGGAAGATTTACTACATATGCTCTAACAGGTTGAACCTCGGGAAGATCCGTACTGAGGAGAATATCTTATGGAGCTTCGCGCCGCACGATATATCAGTGATCTTGCTCCTGATGGGCGGAGAGATGCCGCAGGAGATATCCGCACACGGAGGCTCTTACCTCAACTCTAATGTAGCCGACGTGACTTTGACGACCATGAGCTTCAGGGATGGGTCGAGGGCCCACATATTTGTCAGCTGGCTGCATCCCTTTAAGGAGCAGAAACTCGTGGTCGTGGGGGAAAAGAAGATGGCTTTGTTTGATGATACCAACCCGACGAATAAGCTACTTCTTTACCCGCACGAGATAGAGTGGGTGGAGAGAAGGCCCGTGCCTCGTCAAAAACAGGCCGAGGTTGTGGAAGTATCGAACCAGGAGCCGCTGAAAATAGAGTGCCAGGACTTTCTGGACTGTATTAAGAGCCGCCGGAAAGCCAGGGTAGACGGAAGCAAGGGCCTCAAAGTACTGGAGGTCCTTTCGAATTGCCAGAAGTCCCTGGAGCAGGGGGGAACGGTTATAATGTTCGACAGCGGAGACAGGTCCTTCTTTGCCCACGAGACGAGTGTCCTGGAACAGCCTTACCAGATAGGGGAAGGAACAAGAATCTGGCATTTTACTCATCTCATGCCTAATGTGGCAATAGGGAAAAACTGCGTCATCGGCCAGAATGTGTATATCGGCGAGGGCGTGAAAATAGGGAATAACGTAAAGATTGAAAACAATGTATCCGTGTTCAAAGGGGTAACGCTCGAAGACGATGTCTTCTGCGGGCCTTCCTGCGTGTTCACCAATGTTATCAATCCGCGCAGCCACGTGTCTCGGAAGCATGAGTTGAAGCCTACAATTGTGAAGAGGGGCGCCAGCATCGGCGCCAACGCCACTATTGTTTGCGGGAATTCGGTTGGGGAATATGCATTTGTCGGAGCCGGGTCTGTGGTTACGAGGGATATACCGGAGCACGCCCTTGTCTATGGGAATCCCGCCCGCCAGCACGGCTGGATGTGCCAGTGCGGCGTGAAACTGGATTTCGGCCATGATAAGAAGGCCAAATGCAGTAACTGCGGCAAGAGCTATGTGATAAAAAGCCAGAAAGTACTTCTGATTGATGATGCATATCCCACTGGTTGACCTGAAAGCACAGTACGATTCCATCAAGGGCGAGATTGACTCTGCCCTCAAAAATGTCCTTGAGAGAACGGAGTTCATTCTGGGGCCTGAGGTTAGCTCTTTCGAATCGGAAATCGCGGCTTACTGCGATACGAAATTTGCTGCTGGCGTGGCTTCGGGGACGGATGCATTGCATCTTGCTCTCATTGCCTGCGGGATAAATCCCGGCGATGAAGTAATAACAACGCCTTTCACTTTTATTGCTACCGCAGAGGTAATAACATTAGCCGGGGCCGTTCCTGTATTCGCCGACATAGAGCCAGAAACTCATAACATCAATCCCGCAAAGATTGCGGAGAAGATAACCTCCAGGACCAGGGCAATTATGCCGGTCCATCTGTTTGGTCAGCCCTGCGATATGGACCCCATACTTGAAATAGCTAAGAAGTACAACCTTAAAGTGATCGAGGACTGCGCTCAAGCGCTGGGAGCGGAATACAAAGGGAAAAGAGTGGGCGCCATCGGAGATGCCGGCTGCTTCAGCTTTTTCCCCAGCAAGATTCTGGGGGCTTTCGGCGATGGCGGTATGCTGGCCACCAGTGACGCAGGGGTAGCGGAAAAAGTCCGTATGCTGCGTAATCACGGCTGCAAAGAAAAGTATTATCACCTCATCCCGGGATTCAATAGCCGCCTGGACTCGCTTCAGGCTGCCATCCTGAGGGTCAAACTGAGGCATCTCGATGAATGGAAAGAACTGAGGCACCGGAAAGGCGCCCTTTATTCAAAACTGTTGAGCGACATAAAGGGGGTTGTTCCTCCGTTGGAAAAGCATTATTCGAAGCATATCTTCAATTATTACACCATCCGACTGAAGAACGCGGGGTCAAAACGGGATGCGCTCAGAAAGTATTTGCGTGACAACGGCGTGGATAGCGCAGTTTACTATCCCCTGTCCCTTCATCTTCAGGAGGTGTACAGGTCCCTGAGGTATAAAGCGGGCGATTTCCCTGAAAGTGAAAAAGCCCAGGAGGAAGTGCTCTCACTCCCCCTGTATCCTGAACTGAGGGATGGGCAGATTGAGAAGGTAGCGGGCATTATTAGCAAATTCATGGAATCTCAATCTTGATCTCCGTCTCATTCTGAACGTGAAAATCATTCTTGTTGCCGGCGCCAGGCCGAATTTCATCAAGATAGCTCCCTTGATTGAAGCCATAAGGCGATATAACGGCTCATCCCCGGGAAAGCCTATTCAATCCATCCTTGTTCATACGGGTCAGCATTATGACTACCAGATGTCACAGGTATTTTTCAAGGACCTGGACATCCCTGAGCCGGATATACACCTGGAGGCTGGGTCAGGGACTCATGCCCAGCAAACCGGGAAAGTAATGGTGGAATTTGAAAAGGTGCTTTTGAAGGAGCGGCCTGAACTCGTGATAGTGGTGGGGGATGTGAATTCTACGCTGGGCGCCGCAGTTTCCTCAGCGAAGCTTCATATTCCGGTGGCCCATGTTGAAGCGGGACTTCGTTCCTATGACAGGGAAATGCCTGAGGAGGTAAACAGGGTTCTAACGGACGTCATTTCCGACTATCTTTTCGTACCCACGCGGGACGCCGTCGAGAACCTAAGAAAAGAAGGTGTGCCGCAGGAGAAGATATACATGGTGGGCAATGTGATGGCGGATAGTCTAGTTCAGCACAGAGCAAAAGCTGAGCAATCCGCTATCCTGAGCCAGCTTAAACTGGAAAAGAAAGGTTACGGGGTCATCACTGTGCACCGTCCTTCAAACGTGGATGATAGGGAATCCCTCGCAAGAGTCCTCACAATGCTAGGGCAAGTATCGTCCCTTGTTCCGCTTGTCTTTCCGGCCCATCCCAGGACCAGAAAGAATATCGAGAGATTTGGCCTGCAGGAACTTGTACCTGAAAGCAGCCGTTTGCGATTGATAGAACCCCTTGGCTACCTGGATTTTGTGAATCTTGTGATGAATTCCAGATTTGTCATAACTGATTCGGGCGGAGTCCAGGAAGAAACAACCATATTGAACATCCCCTGCATAACCTGGCGGGAGAGAACGGAATGGGTCATAACCTTGAGCTCCGGCACCAATGTACTCGTCGGTAATGACGCAGACAAAGCTATCGCCGCCGTCAGAAAGATATTGGACAGCCCGCCTCACTCTGACAAGAAATCCAGTCTCCTGGATATGTGGGACGGGAACGCGGCAGTGAGGATCATAGAGGTTCTAGTAAATGAAAGATCGCTCAGACCTTAGGAGGGGTTATTTGCAGTCGGTTCTGCTCGAAATCTTCTTCCTGGACTTTTCCACAAGCTCCCGGTACAGTTTTTCCCGCTCCTCCATATTCGGCGCCCAGTTGTAGTTCTTCAACACAAATTCCCTTCCGTTCTTGCCCATTTTTTCTCTGAGAGCATCGTCAGACAACAGCCTAATGACGGCATCTGCTATGGCTTTCGGGTTTTTGGGCTCGACGAGGATTCCCGTTGAACCATCGCTTACCGCCTCAGGTATTCCACCCACGTTACTGGCGACAACCGGCACTTCCATAGACTGAGCTTCCAGGGCTGCTACCCCGAAGGACTCGTAAACAGTCGGCATCACAAAAACATCCATTAGCGCGAGGTATTGGGGGACATCCCCATGGGGAACCTTACCCACGAACTTAATGAAATTCTTAACTCCGAGTTCCCGTGCGATCCTTTGATATGGTTCGCTATCTCCTCCGCCGACTATTAGAACTTCAAGCTCCTTGAACTCTTTGGCAATATAGGGAATCGCTTTGATCAGGTACTCAATGCCGTACGTCAGTTCCATTCCTTTCACCACTCCGATGGTCTTTCGCGTTCCTGGTCCTTTGTTTTCCGGCCGCGGCTTGAAGACTTCGCAGTCCACGCTGAAGGGCAGCAGTTTGATTTTCGAGGCAGGTATGTATTCGAGAAGGGCATTGTATTGTATTCTGGTGATGCAGGTAGCAAGGTCTGCCTTTTTTAGAACCGCTCTGGCCGGCCACCTGTAAAATATTGAAATCCTGGGGTCAACCAGTATGTCGTTGCCCCACACGTTGATTATGAAAGGGTGGAAACCGGAGGCAAGACCCAGATAGCCGGAGACCGTTATGAAATGAACATCGAGCAAGTCGGGTCTGATGCTTTTTATGGTCTTCCTTGTTTCAAATAGCCATAAGAAGCCGTTCAAAAGTCTGAAGATGACCCAGTTTGACGGCAATGGTTTCCGCAACGGATGAAGCTGTACTCCGGCGCAGTAACCTTCGGTGAATCTGGAGGAAATCAGGTGGACTTCATGCCCTTTTCCGGCGAAATGGTTAAGAAGCCACTGAGTGTGGTGGCTCTTGCCATCCGCTATGTAGCATATTCTCATGGCACGCTGTTATTTCACGAGCTCTATGAACTGCCCTGCTATGTTACTCCAGCTCAAGTCTTCTTTCACAAATCTCTTGCCCTGTTCTCCCATCTTTTTTCTCAGTTCAGGGTCCAGTAACTTCTCCATCTGTCTCGCCAGATCCAGGGCGTCATCCCCTTTATAGGTCAGGCCGTTGGCGTGTCCGACTCTTTCAGTGACTTCCGAGGTATCGCTTATAATGATGGGCAGGCCGCAGGACATAGCTTCAATCATTCCGAGAGAAGCCTCGCGGGGCCATACGGCGATATCAGCCGCAGAGTAAAACTTGTAGAGCTCCTTGTTGGGTACGGCGTTTACCCAGACGAACTTATTTTCCAGACCGTTTCTGCCAATGTCCTGTTTCATTTCATCCATATATGAGGGAAGCCCGTTTCCTACCAGCATGACCTTTATGTCACCTCTGGTCTTTGTTAGTTCTGTTGCTGCCTTCACAAGCAAATGAGGCCCCTTCTCTATCACCATTTTGCCGGCATATATGAATACCGTATCTTTTTCGCCAATGGAAAGTTGTTTCCTGATATCGCGGCGAGCAACTTCATCATATTTGAAAAGGCGGTCGTCGGCGCCGAGCGGAATGACCGCTATTCGCTCCAGCGGGATTCCGTACCTTTGGTGCATGAACATCTTGCTGGTCTGGCTTACTCCCACAAAAGCATCCGCCGCATCCTGAAGAAGGCGGGAAAAAAGAAACTTGAATAACGGATATAGGAATCTCGCCTTGCTACGGCTGGCATAAAAGACCATGTGGTCATCGTTAATCAGCTTGAAGTTCTTTCGTTTTTTCTTCAGCCCGGCTAACCGGAGCGTAAAGAAATTCACGGTGCCGTGCATTACGACTATGTCCGGCTTCAACTCCCGGATTTTTTTCTCCAGACCGATGGGCCACACCTTGCGTTTTAGCTCAAGAAGGGTTTTCAGTCTCCAGACTCTAATGCCTTCCTCATTGAAGAATCCCGCACTTTTTATCCGTTCGCCGAGTACCTTTTTTGCGGCGCCGCCTTCGTAGACGTATGGATTGTACCTGTCGGAAGTTACGACGAAGACCTCGTGGCCCAGTTTGATATGTTCTTTTGCCAGGAAGGTCTCCTGGTAGCCCAGTTTTGGCTGGAAATAGTCAATGCAGTGGACGATTCTCACTCTACGGTTACGCTCTTGGCCAGGTTGCGCGGCCTGTCTATGGGGCAGTTCCTTGCCGCGGCGGTGTAATAGGCCAGCAACTGAAGGGCAACTACGTTGACAACAGGGGAAAAAATGGCGTCCACCTCTGGAATCCTGATGACGTGGTCCACATATTTGTCTATGTCCTGATCATCTTCCGGGGCGAGAGCGATCACTGGGGACCCCCTGGCCTTTATTTCCTTGATGTTGGAAAGAATGGGTTCGTAGGTGCTGTCTCTCGCGACTACGCAGACTACAGGAGTATCCTCTGTGAGGAGGGCGAAGGTACCATGTTTGAGTTCTCCGGCGGGGTAAGCCTCTGCGTGAATATAGGAGACCTCCTTCATTTTGAGAGCGCCTTCGAGGACGGTGGCGAAGTTCAAGCCTCTACCTATAAAAAACATGTTCTCAAACTTCGAGACGTAAGTTGCGAGTTTGGCTATTTCTTCTTCCCTGGAGAGTACTGTCTGCACCTTGGCCGGCAAGGACCTTAATTGGCCAAACATCCTCTCTTTGGAACGGTTGTCCATCCTGGATATGGACAAGGCGAAAAGGTAAACCGCTACAAGCTGGGCTACAAAGCTCTTGGTGGCCGCCACGCTAATCTCGGGTCCGGCCTTGGTGAGCAAGCTTTCGTCCGTAAGGCGGTAAGCAGAGCTGTCCTCGACATTTGTTATAGACATGGTGCGAAAACCCATGTCCTTGGCCTTCTTCAAAGCTTTCATGGTGTCTGCGGTTTCACCGGACTGGGTTATGCTAATTACCAGAGGGTTAACCAGGGCCATGTCAACATAGTTGAACTCCGAGGCGATTTCCACGTGGGACGGAATCTTTGCCAGTTTCTCTATCACAGACTTTCCTACCAGCGAGGCGTGATAGGAAGTACCGCAGGAAAGAAAAAGAATGTTGCTAATAGGCGCATTCTTCTTAAGCTTCAAATCAATTTCATTTCCTTCAAGGGACAAATAGTTGTAAAGTGTGTCCTGGATGACCCGGGGCTGTTCATGAATTTCCTTAAGCATGAAGTGTTCGTAGCCAGCTTTCTGGGCGTCCTGGTAGTTCCAGGACACACTTCGCACTTTTCTGTCGGCAATTCCTTTGCCGTTGAAAATCTCAACGCCTTCTCTGTTCAAAATGGCCAGGTCCCCATCCTCTAGATAGATGAACCGGTCGGTATATTCCAACAGAGCGGGCACATCTGAAGCGATGAACTGCTCCCCGTCTCCAAGTCCTATGACCAGGGGGCTTTCGTTTCTGACAACGATCAACCGCGGGTCATCGCGGATCATAAGGATGAAGGCATAGGAGCCCTTTATGTCCTGGAGCGCCCTTCTCACAGACTTCACAAGATCGCCATCATAGTATTTTTCTACGAGATGAGGTATGACTTCAGTGTCTGTCTGGGAAAGAAAGCGGTGGCCCTGCGCAGTCAACTCATCCCTCAATGCCTGGAAGTTCTCTATGATACCGTTGTGCACAACCGCTATTTTCTCAGAGCAGTCCAGGTGAGGGTGCGCATTAGTTTTTGTAACCCCACCGTGAGTGGCCCAGCGGGTATGGCCGATCCCCATGCAGCCAGTGCAGTGCGGCAGGTTCCCTTCCATCCATTCGATCCTGCCTACATCCTTGTAAACCTGGATATTCTGGTCCATCAAAGCCAGGCCGCAGGAGTCATAGCCCCGGTACTCAAGCCTCTTCAGCGAATCTACGAGAATGGGCATTGCCTGCCTGTAGCCTACGTAACCAACAATGCCGCACATACCTAAACCACGATGCTCCTGTCTGCTATGTTCTCCATCACGTGCCTTAGCGGCTTAATTCTGGCGGAGTTTCCGATCATAACGCCCGGGTTGACGGTTATGAAATCTCCCAGAAGACAGTTCTCCCCGATCATGGCTCCTATGATGACTTTGTGGTACTCCCCTTCCACTTTCACCTCCACTTCTTCGCTACGGGTCAGAAGGTGGCTCCCAATGCTGGTGGAACGGTCTATTACACTATCTACAATCAGAGAGCTCGGCCCGATAGTAACGCCATCTTCTATTACGCTGTTTCTTATCTCGCAAAAGGAGGAAACGGTGACATTATCTCCCAAACTGGAAGACGCGAAAACGCAGGCATTTGGACCAATCCTGCAGTTTTCCCCGATGAGAAGTGGTCCGGAAAGGTAGCTGTTGGCCATTATCACACTGCCTTTGCCTATCGAAACAGGCCCCTTCATGTAGACCCCGTGCTCCACCGTTCCGGCAATCTGTGGCCTTAGGGTCTGCAAAGCTGTATCGTTGACCTGGAGTATGTCCCACGGATAGGCTATGTCGAGCCACTGGCCGCTGGTGCGGACCGCTGATATTATGACGCCTTCGGAAAGCATGTTCCGAAAGACCTCATTCTGGTCAACCTCTTGCCCGATAAAGTCGAAGATTCTTTCATCAAAGTAATAATTGCCTGTGCTGACCCACTGGAACTCTTCGCTTTCGTGGCCATTGGTTATGGAAGTAACCCTGCCGTCTTCATAACCCACGACACCGTATTTGGAAGCGTTTTCTTTCTGCGTAACCAGTATGGTATTAGCCGCAGACTTCAGTAACGGCGCTATGGTCTGGGGTTCGACCAAACTGTCACCTGCCAGGGCCAAGAAATGTCCTTTTACCAGCGGCTGTGACTGTTTGATGGCATGCGCAGTTCCGAGCTGCTGTTTTTGCACGACATAGCTGATATCAACTCCAAACCTTTCCCCTGCTCCAAAGAAATCCTGGATTTGCTCTTTCTTATAGCCGACAACTATGGCCAGTTTTCTGATGCCGTTTTTGGCAAGGGCTTCTATTACGTATTGCAAAAGGGGACGGTTGGCCACTTTGATCATGACCTTGGGTCTGGAGGCTGTGAACGGTCTGAGGCGCTGTCCCTCTCCGGCTGCCAGAATCACAGCCTGGTTTATGTTATTCATGTGCGTATCTAGTATATCCTCGAAAAGGGCAAGACCTCGCCGCTGACCAGCGCGCCCGGCCCGACAAACGCGTCGTTGCCTATGAAGGAGGCCGGGTTAATACTGGCATTAATTCCAGTCTTCACATTGTCGCCGATTATGGCACCCAGCTTCCGGGAGCCAGTAGGTACATCCTTCACTATTATTTCTTTCTCATCGAGACGCAAGTTGGCTATTTTTGTCCCTGCACCAAAATTGCAGCCCTCTCCTATTACGCTATCGCCTATATAGTTTAGATGCGGTATCCTGGTGTTGTCCATTATTATCGAATTTTTGACTTCTGCAAAGCTGCCGACATGGCAATTATTTCCGATAACGGTCCCGGGCCTCAGGTAACAATTGGGTCCGATCGTGCAGTTTTCCCCTATGACTACAGGCCCTTCGATGTATACACCGGATTTGATGAAGGAGTTTTTCCCAAGCCTCAGGACGCCGGATACATGGACCTGCTCCATCTTCCCCTGGACTTCTTCGGACAAGCGATCCAACAACATCCGGTTCACCTTCAAGAGATCCCAAGGATAACTGAGATTCTGCCAGCTTGTTATCTCTTCGCAGGCCATGTCATTGCCCTGGTCAATGAAAGCCTGCAGTGCACTGGTTATCTCATATTCACCCCTGGTGGAAGGCTCCAGTTTTTCAATAAATGGAAAAACCGAAGTATTCAGCAAATATAATCCTGCATTCGCCAGATTAGAGGGGGGCTTATCCAGTTTTTCATGTAAGTGCTTAACCTTCCCGTCAGTTACTTCCGCCACGCCCAGGTCCTGAGCATTGCTGACGGCCTGTAAGGCCATGCAGGGCCGTTGATGCCGGATTACCTTCTGGATATCTTCGGCGGAAATAGGTCCGTCTCCGTTCAACAGCAGAAATCTCTCTGTGAGGAAGTCCTTGGTCATTTTGAGGGCATGGGCTGTGCCCAGCTGCTTCTTTTGAGTGACGTATTCTATTTTCACTCCCCATCTCTGTCCGTCACCAAAATACTCCCTTATTTTTTTCTCGAAGTAGCCAACCACAAAAACGAAGTCTTTCAGGCCGGCCTTTTCGGCCCCCACGAGAAGATGCTCCATAATCGGCTTGTTGGCCAGCGGAAGCATGACTTTGGACCGGGTATAAGTGAGGGGTCTCATGCGGACCCCTTCCCCCGCGGCAATGATTACGGTTTTCATAACTTCAGGGTTAACTCCTCACCCTTAATTCTTCCCTCCTAATAATGGGAGGGAAAAAGACTGTTGAAACAGGCAAAGCCAGTTTTCATCCTTCTTAATCCCCGTGAATGGCACTTTCCACGTTTTTCCTGGCCATGTTATACAGTTCCTCTGCTCTTTGCCTGGTCCGTGCCTCCACCGATATTCTCATCTTCGGTTCAGTTCCCGAAGGACGGAGGAGCAGCCACCCGTCGGAGAAACTCAGCTTTATCCCGTCCTCTGTACTCCGGGAAAGGCAATCCATCCCTGAGAACCTATCTTCTATGCTGCTCCATCTATCTCTATCCAGCGGCAGGCTTCCTCTTTTTAGAGGATACAAATTGATGGAGTCCACTAGAGCAGAAAGCTTCTTTTCACTGACTATTTGGGCCAGTTTCGCCGCCGCATAGACTCCGTCCGGGCACAGAGAGACTTTCGGGAAAATCCAGCATCCGGAGGCCTCGCCGCCAAAGTCGCCGTCCTCCCTTAGTTTTTCAGAGACGAAGGTATCCCCGATTTTCGTCCTGCTGACTTGAAATCCAGACTCTTCAAGGAGCATGGTAGCATCGAGTGTGGTGACCAGCTTCCTGGCGCCAAGGTCTTTTGCCAGAATGAGCAGCAATCTGTCGCCTTCGAGAACACGTCCCTTCTCGTCCACCGCTACCATTCTGTCGCCATCCCCGTCGTGGGCGATTCCCAGGTTAGCATGAAGAGATACCACGGCCTGGCGCAAGTCTCCCAAGTTCTCTTCTGCCGGCTCGCTGCCTCTGGGGAAAAAACCAGTTGGTATGCTGTTGATCGCCACAACCTGGCAGCCCAGTTGTTGAAGCAGAAGAGGGGTGGCGAAACAGGTCGCTCCGCCTCCACAATCCACAACAATTTTTGTACCCGCATTGCGTGGAAAATCTTTCTTGATACGTTCCAAATGTTCCTGCTGACAGCCGCTCACTGTCTCACAGTTTCCCATCTGTTCCCAGTTGATTTCTCCCGGGTCCCTAATCATCTCAGTTTCCAGGAGGGATCTTTGCACCTCATGAAATGAAGAGCCGTCCGGGTTCCAGAGTTTTAGTCCGTTGTATTCGGGCGGATTATGGGACGCGGTTATCTCCACGCCGGCTTTGTATTTTCGCGTAACATAGGCCAAAGAAGGAGTGGGAAGCATCCCTGCATCATATACCTTTGAACCGGAGGCGCTCAGGCCTGAAATCACCATGTGTTTCAGGGCAATGCTCGATGTCCGGGTATCATTGGCTATGACTACGTCGGAATAGTGCCTGCCCATGGCAAGCGAGATATCGAAGGCGGTAGAGAAGAGGTCTCTGTTTACCAGTGCTCTGACGCCTGACGAGCCGAATATACTTATTGTTTGCTTTCTCCTTGTCTTGATGATTTCAGTCCCTGGAACATCTCCTGAGGCTTCTGGGCATATTTCAGGGCGTCATCCCTGGCAACCATGCCTTCTTCAACCAGCTTTTGCAGCGCCTGGTCTATAGTCTGCATGCCATGCTGAGTACCTAACTGCAGGAAGTTCATCAGTTGATGGGTTTTCCCTTCCCTGATAAGGTTCTTGATAGCGTAGTTGCCAAGCATTATCTCGAAGGCGGGAGTTCTTGTTTTGCCGTCTGTAGCGGGCAGCAGTACCTGGCTCAACACTCCCTCGATAACGAGAGAAAACTGCATCCTTATCTGAAGCTGTTGGGCAGAGGGGAAGACGTCTATGATCCTGTCAACGGTCTGCGCGGCGCTAATAGTATGTAAGGTGCTCAATACCAGATGTCCCGTCTCGGCGGCGGTCATGGCTATTGAAATAGTTTCCAGGTCCCTCATTTCTCCGATGAGTATTACGTCCGGGTCCTGCCTGAGAACGTGCTTCAATGCGCCGGCGAAGGATTTGGTGTCGCCCCCGAGGTCCCGCTGTATGACGAAAGACCTGTTGTTTTGATGCAGGTATTCTATGGGGTCTTCGATTGTCACAATCTTGCATCGCCTTTCTGAATTGATAAAGTCAATCATGGCGGCGAGTGTGGTTGATTTCCCGCTTCCGGTAGGTCCGGTTACCAGCACCAGTCCTCTGGGTTTGAGGGCCAGTTCGCGGCAGACAGCTGGCAGCCGTAACACCTCCATAGATGGAATCACAGCGGGAATTGGACGGAATGACAGGGCGATAGTCCCACGCTGCCAGCAGGCGTTCACTCTGAAACGGGCTATCCCTACCAGCCAGTAGGCATAGTCCAACTCCCGTTCAGTATTGAAAGCCTCCACCTGTTCCGGTGTGGCGCTTGCACGCAGGGCTTGTTTCAAATCGTCCGCAGTCAGGGGATCATGTCCCTCCATTATACCGAGGGCCCCTCTTATCCTCGCCACCGGGATGCTTTCTGCCATCAGATGTATGTCTGAAGCGCCTCTCCTGACTGCGTCAACCAGAATGCGGTTTAAATCCATTTTACTATTTTACCCTTTCGACCTCGCAAAGCACATCAAAGTAGATCAAGTGGCCCGAGGCGGCGCTGTCGGATACTACTTTGGGATGCTCCAGTGAGGGGTTTATCGAGTCAACATCATCCACGGGCCGGGTGAGAAGATTATAATGGCCGCTGAAGAACTGGTCTCTTGCCCAGCCATGGTGAATGTTTACCATGCCTGGCTGCACTGCTTCCGTAACCAGAGCCTTAAGCTCCACGGAACCGCGGTCGTTAAAAGCTCTCACCCTGTCGCTTGAAGAAATGTTGCGCTTCCCGGCATCAGCCGGGTTTATCTGAAGGGCAGGTTCTTTTTCTATCTCGTTGAGCCAGCCAATATGAGCGCTTTGAGTTCCGGTAAATCGCCTGTTCTTCTTGGTCAAAAATGTGAGGGGATATTTTGAGGCCAGGATGGAAGACCTCGGATCTTCCAGGTTCTCCTTATACGCCGGGAGGGCATCGCCATAGGAAACCAGGTCCTCCACATAGATTTCAGCTCTTCCTGTCGGCGTGGGGAATTTTCTGTCCAGAAAGTGAGATGACAGGTCAGGTGGGTTCTTCATCCTCATCATGCCATCCTTCTTCAGTGTTTCAAGGTTAATTCCTTCAAGCATCGGGTTTTTTGAGTCCAGCAGAACTCGCAGGAAGTCCTCTGGAGACATATCGAAGTGTTCTCCCAAGCCGACCCGCCGGGCAAGGCCTTTCCATAAATCGAAGGTGCATCTGGCTTCGGGCAGGGGGTCAATCGCCTTGGCCTGGTAGACTATGTAGGGACCCGACCTCGTTATGTCCTCCCTTTCGAAGACAGTGGCATCAGGCAGGACGATGTCGGCATAATCTGTCGTCCATGTCCTCTGAATCTCGCTGACTGCCACCAGGTCCATATTCTTAATCATTTCTATATATGAACTGGCATTTCCGTAGGAAGTAAATGTATTCTGGTTAACGATCAGGAGGCCCTTAATCGGGTAAGGGGTTCCCTCCCTGACGGATGTCCAGCCCCTCGCGGAATTCTTGCTTCCAGGTATTTCGGCCTGACCCGGAGCGCCGGCAGGCATGGTGGCTTTCCTGGTGTTGAAGGGCGACTCCAGACCTCTGATGCTTGTGGTTATTCCCCCGCCCTTGACGCCGATATTACCACACAGGGCCGCAAGGATGACAATAGCTCTGGAGCCCAAGTCTCCAAATTTAGTATATGCGAGGCCATCCGACAAATATATGGAAGCGGGCTTGGAAGTGGCATATTCAACGGCAAACTTTTCTATTGTTTCCGCGGGCACATTTGTAATTTCCGTTGCTTTGCGTAATGGATATTCCCTCGCCCTTTCCACCAGAAGCTGAAAAGAGGTGGCGCAGAGCATATCGGCCACAGCATACTTGCCCAAGAGAGCACTCTCAACATTTGATCCGCTGTCAGCCGGCTTGTCATTTACAGGGTCCCAGACCATATATTTCCCGGGGTCTCCCTTGGCTCTTACGTCAGATTCACGCAGGAAGCGGCCGGTCCGGGGGTTTACCAGGAAAGGTCCCACAGTATGTTTCCGTATGAATTCTTCGTCATACAGTTTTTTCTCTATTATCACGTTTATCATGGCGAGTGCAAGGGCGGCGTCTGTGCCGGCTCTGACTGGTATGAAGGAGTCAGCTTTGGAAACAGTGGCATCGAATACAGGGCCCACGGCGAATGTCTTTACTCCTCTCGCGATAGCTTCAACAAAACCGCGCATGGTCCTGAATTTGGTTTCGGCTGCATTGTAGCTCCACAGCACCATCATTTTGGAATTGATGGAATCCCATGACGAATGCCCCTGCTTTGACTCTCCCAGAACGAAGAGGCTGGAGGCGGGATTTCCCCCGTCTGAGGAATAGCCTCTACCCTCAAAAGTGCTCGAGCCCCAGAGGTTGGCGAATCGAAGTCCTGAAGTCCTCTGAATTGTCCCAACCGAACTACTCCCGCCTGCAATTATGCGAATGCTCCGGGCGCCGTGTTTTTCTCTGATTCCCAGCATTTTGGAAGCTATGAAATCCAGGGCTTCGTCCCAGGAGATTCTCTTCCATTTTCCTTCTCCCCTCTGGCCGGTGCGTTTCAGCGGATATCTCAACCGTTCCGGGCCATACAGGAGTTTCAGACTTGCGAGTCCCTTCAAGCAAATACATCTCCAGTGGGGGTCCAGGGGCGTATCTGCCGATTCCACTTTTACCACCTGGTTGTCTCTCGTATGAACTTTGATAATGCAGTACTCGTGACAGCCCGCCATTGGACAGATGTTGTAGGTTATTCTCTCGCCAGCCATACTCCTTCTCTCCTGTCTATTCGCTACTTCCCTTTTTCCACTTCCACCAGACAATCATTATAAATCAAATGGGCCGATGCCCGGAGATCCGGTATTACTCTTGGCGTTTCGAGAGAGGGATTGATCTGTTCCACGTCATCAATCCCGCGAAGAAGCAGGTTATAGTGGCCCTTGTAAAACTGGTCGGGCCACCAGCCGTGATAGATGTTGACCGATCCCGGCGGCGTTGACTCAATCAACTTTGCCTTAAGCTCCGTTTCGCCCCTATCATTGAATACCCTGACCCGGTCTCCAGTCCTTACATCCCTTTTTAAAGCATCTTCCGGATTAATCTCCAGGTAGGGCTCCTTCTCGATCTCAAGCAGCCAGTCTATATGGGCGCAGGTGGAACCCATGTGCTGCCTTCGCTTCCTTGTGAAAAGGCTGAGCGGATATTTTCTGGCGAGAGGAGAAGTCAGGGGGCTTTCCAGAGGCTCCCTGTGCACCGGCAGGGCATCCCCGTAGGACGCAAGGTCCTCCACGTAAAACTCTGCTTTGCCAGAGGGAGTAGGAAATTTCCTGTCTGGGAAAGCCACAGGGGGAGGAAATGGCATTCTGATATGGAACAGGCCTTCCTTTTTCAGTTTGTCGATGTCAAGGCCTCTCAGCAGAGGACTTTCCGAATCAAGTAACATATCTATATGTTCCTGGAGGGTGAAATCAAAGTGCTGGCCGAAGCCGACCCTCTGGGCGAGTCCTTTCCAGACTTCGAAGCAGGACCTGACATCCTCGGGAGGCTCAACCGCCTTCTGCATATAAACAATGTAAGGCCCCGACCTCCACACATCTTCCCTCTCATAGCACATGGCATCCGGCAAAACATAATCCGCGTACTGGGCTGTCCAGGACATTTGCACGTCGCTGACCACCACCAGTTCCATCTTACTGAAGGCTTCAATATAAGTAGTGGCATTGCCGTAGGTCAGAAGCGGGTTGTGATAAAACAGGAAGGCAGCTTTTATCGGCTGGGTTTTGCCCTTCATAATCAGGTCCCAGCCTCTCAGGGCATTGGTGCTGCCCGGTATGAGCGAAGCTCCGGGAGAGCCAGGCACCCATGCGGCTTTCCTCATATTGAATGTGGGCTCGGCTCCGCCTCCGCCGGTTGAAGCCCCTCCCCCGGTTATGCCTATGTTGCCGGTAATTGTCGCCAGTATCAGTGCAGCCCTGACTCCAATATCGCCATATTTTGTGTAGGTCATTCCATCGGATAGCTGGATAGAGGCTGGCTTGGCAGTAGCATACTCAATAGCCAGCTTTTCAATGGTTTCCGCCGGAGTATTGGTTATCTCAGAGGCTTTGCCTGCAGGATATTCCGCCGCTCTTTCGACCAGTAGCTGGAATGCGGTGGGGCATTCGACGTCGCCTACTTTGTACTTCCCCAGAATAAGAGGTACCACCCCCTCCGTATCATGGGCGACGGCCCTATTAGACACAGCGTCCTGGATGACGTATTTCTTTGGGTCCCCGCCGGCCCGGAGGTCCTTTTCTCTGAGAAATTGTCCGGTTTTCAAATTTACCAGGAAGGGCCCTACTGAATGCTTCCTAATGAAATCCTCGTCATAGAGCTTTCTCTGAACTATCACATTTATCATGGACATTGCCAGCGCAGTATCTGTGCCGAGCCTGAGAGGTACCCATTGGTCGCATTTCGCGGCGGTCGCGTGGTACACCGGGCTTATCATAACCAGTTTGGCTCCCCTGTCCCTGGCGTCCAGATAGCTCTTTATCATCCGCATCCGCGTCTCGCAGGCATTGGGGCCCCAGAGTATGACCATCCTGGAATTTACACAGTCCTCCGATGTATGCCCCTGTCCCGAATCGCCAAAGACGAGGAGGCTGGCCGCCCTTCCTCCGCCATCGGAGGACCAACCCTTGCCCTGGAATCCACAGGAACCCCAGATATTGGCGAAGCGGCTTCCTATGGAAGTGGAAACCAGGCCCGCAGTGCTGCTGCCGCTGGGACGGATCATGACTGAGTTGGCACCATATTTGTCCTTAATTTCCAGCAGCTTAGAAGCTATGCCATCCAGAGCTTCGTCCCATGTGATCCTTTTCCATTTCCCTTCCCCTCTGGCACCGGTCCTTTTCAAAGGGTGCAGGATTCTCTCAGGAGAGTAGACCAGCCTTAGGGAAGCCAGTCCTCTCGAACAAATGGCCCTCCAGTCGGGGGCCTCGGGGAGGTCTGGCATTTCCACCTTGTATACCTTGTTTTCCCGGCTGTGTACCTTAAGGATGCAGTTCTCGTGACATCCAGCAATAGGACAAATATTGTACGTGATCCTGTCGGGCGCCATTTTCTGCTCCTTCATCATGTATGTTATAAAACGCAGAGGCTATCGGTTTGCAAGAAATAATATTATAATATACTTATTCCGTGTCAATAATACAAGAAACGGAAAGCCTTTGACATCTGGACTTATATATCTTATATTTAGCGGCAGAAAAATATTGAGGAGCGTTTCTTATTAAGACTCCAACAGTTTTGCTGGTAGACGACGAAGTCCGAATCCTCAATTTTCTTAAGGCCAAACTGAAGGCTTCGGGCTATAAAGTTGTCACCGGGATTAACGGCGCGGAAGCCCTGGAGCAGGTGCAAAACCACCAGCCAGATGTTGTTGTGCTTGATATTTTGATGCCAAAGATGGATGGCCTTGAAGCGCTAAAGCAGCTACGCACGTTTTCCAATGTTCCGGTGATAGTTCTTACCGCAAAAGGAGAGGACAGCGATAAAATAAAAGGACTCAGCCTTGGCGCTGACGACTACCTGGCGAAACCTTTCAATCCAGATGAGTTACTTGCCAGAATTCAGGCAGTGTTGAGGCGTTTTGAGCCGAGCCAGGTGGCCAAATCATTGAGGTTTCTTTCTCTGGCCGACATTACTATAGATTTTGAGAAGCATGTCATACTTGTGAGGGGGCAGGAGCAATACCTAACGAAGACTGAGTGGATGCTTCTTGGTAAGCTAGCCCAAAATGCCGGACGCCTGCTCACATATGAAGAACTTCTCACTCAAATATGGGGACCTGAATACCGCAACGACATTCAGTTCCTCAGGACGTGGATCAGCCGGCTAAGGAACAAGCTGGAAGTTGACCCGAAGAACCCCAAACTCATTCGTACGATAACCAAAACAGGCTACATAATAGACGCCCCGCTCTCGTAGCACCGCCATATTGCAGTCCAGCCATTCGGATTTCGCCGCTAATCTTAGCCTTGCCAGTTGTCCTTCCTATTCCGAAAAGTTTCTCTCTGCCTTTCGATGTGGCCGCCGAAAATTGTCATAAGAATGCAAGAAGTTTTGTAATAATTTTATGATAATTTCATGACTTCAGTCATATACTTTAAATCTAAATTAGATGATGATTGATTCGTCTAATGGTTTTCTCTGGCAAATATCTCGGTCAGGGGAAAGGAAAGAAAGGAGGACTGCCATGACGACCTGGTTTTTGAAAGAATGTCCGAAATGTGGCGGAGACCTTTACCTGGATCCATTGGTTTCTGGCGACACGGTGAAATGCCTTCAGTGCGGTCTGGAGGTCAAGTTGTCTTTCCTGTATATCGGAGGAAAGGCAGCTAGTCAGACTGAAATGGCTGCGAAGGCTGAAGAAGTTGCCGCAGTCAAGGAAGAGCCGGTAGCTAAAAAAAGAAGAAGAGCGGCCTCTGTCAACTGATGGCGGCCTTTGATTTGGGTCATGAGAAGACTCGAACAGTACTGGTCGGGGGTGAGGGTGTCAGGAATGGCTGTGTCTGTAAACCACCGGGCAGAAGGGGGCTGATGTTGCGAGTGGGGTATGCTTGGCTGGGTGACAGAGCAATCCCCGGGCGGGGCAGAGACAGAGATAGGGAGTAGACGGATAGAAGGGGGCGGGTCTCTGTCTCTGCCCCGAATATCTATTTATTGGGACTGGTTCGTACTGCCCTCAAACCAACCGTTCATTTAGAAGAAATGTGTTATCATAAATCATAATTAAAGCATAATCATGATTAAAGAAGGAGGATAGAGTGGTATATACAGCAAAGGATTACAGCCGTCTTATCGGGATGAAGGGTTTCAGCGAGACACTGCTGAAGAATCATTTCACTTTGTACCAGGGTTACGTGACGAATATCAATAAGATACAGGATACCCTGGGACAGTTTGCCAGGGAGGGCAAGGTCGGGCTGCCCGAATATGCGGAGTTGAAACGCAGGGTGGGGTTTGAGTTCAACGGTATGCGCCTCCACGAGTGCTATTTCGACAATCTGGGAGGCAAGGGTATGCTGGACAAGACCGGTAAGCTTGCGGCCAGGATCAGCGCGGACTTCGGCAGCTACGAGAACTGGGAAAAAGACTTCCGCGCGACTGCTTCCATGAGGGGCATAGGATGGGCAGTGCTTTACCAGGACAGCATTACGGGAGGCCTGATGAACGTGTGGATTAACGAACACGAGACCGGCCATCTGGCTGGATGCCGTCCCCTCTTGATTCTTGACGTTTTCGAACATGCTTTCATGATTGATTACGGCCTCAAACGGGCTGACTACATCGAGGGGTTCTTCCAGAACCTCCGGTGGGAGGCAGTGGAGAGCCGCCTCATGAAATGATGAAGGGACCCCGGGATGCTTCAGGGCAAGTACGTTGCGATATTGGTCGAGGATGGGTTCGAGGACTCGGAGCTAGCTGAACCTCTGAGAGTGCTGCAGGCCGCTAATGCAAATGTGGTCATAGTTGGCAGTAGCGTCAAGAAGGCTTTTAAAGGAAAAAGGGGAAAAGTCACCGTTAACGCCAATGCCGATGCCAGCGAGGTAAACTACAAAGAATTCGACGCTGTGGTGGTACCGGGAGGCTACGCGCCGGACAAGATGCGTATGAATCAGGCAATGGTCAACCTGGTAAGAAACCTGTATGACGAAGGGAAAGTGGTTGCCGCCATATGCCACGGCCCGCAACTTTTGATTTCAGCCGGTGTCGTTAAAGGAAAACGGGTTACTTCCTATCCTTCGATTGCCATAGATTTGAAGAACGCGGGCGCTGAGTGGGTGGATGAGCCTGTGGTCGTGGATGGAAACCTCATCACATCCCGCAGGCCCGCGGATATCCCCGAGTTTAATAAGGCTATCATAAAATCTCTGAAGCTGAAATCGTAACGTCCCCTTCTACTTCTTCTTCCTTTTCACAACTATTTTTGCCCTATTAACTATCTGTTTCCAGTTCAGGCCGTATTTTTCGAGAAGTTCCGCGGGGGTACCCGATTCGCCGAAAGTATCCTCCACAGCGACCATCTCAAGGGGGACAGGCTGGTACTTTGCCAGGACCTCCGCGACGGCGCCTCCCAGGCCGCCGTTTACCTGGTGCTCTTCAGCGGTAACTATGGCCCCAGAGGCTCTGGCCGCCGTGACTATGGCTTGCCTGTCAAGGGGCTTGATGGTATGTACGTTGATTATGCCGGCATCTATGCCTTCTTCCGCGAGCGTTTTGGAAGCCTTCTGGGCTTCGCCTACCATAACGCCACAGGCGATAATATACAGGTCTTTTCCCTCTTTCATCACGTTCGCCTTCCCCACCTGGAACGGGTCTGATTCAGAGGTTATGACGGGAAAAGGCTGCCGTCCCAGCTTGAGGAAGACCGGTCCGGGGAAACTTGCCGCAGCAATGGTGGCTTTTTTGGCCTCCATGGCGTCGCATGGAACAATGACAGACATATTAGGCAGGACCCTCATTATGGCGATGTCCTCCAACGCCTGGGCTGTTGCTCCATCGGCTCCAACGGTGAGTCCGCTGTGCGTGGCCGCAATTTTGACGTTCTGATTATTGTAGCAGAGGGATACTCTTATCTGGTCGTAAGCCCTGCATCCTATGAAGACACTGAAGGAGCACACGAAAGGAATCTTGCCGGAAAGAGCCAGTCCCACAGCCGTCCCCAGCAAGTCCTGTTCACTGATTCCCATGTTAAAGTAGCGGTCAGGGTAAAGCTTCTGAAACTTGTCAGCACGTGTAGATTCCGACAGGTCTCCTGTCAGGACGAAGACATTCTTGTTAGTTTTCCCAAGCTCGACAATGCCGTCGCCGAAGCCGTCGCGAGTGGCCCTGCTGACAACCTTAACTTCAACCACGGGCGACCTCCTGGCTGTGTTTCAAATCCACCTCTTTGAGAGCTTCTTCCAGCTCTTTCTTGTTCGGCGCTTTGCCGTGCCATTCCGCTTTGTTTTCCATGAAGGATACCCCTTTTCCCTTTACAGTGCGCGCCAGGACGAGCGATGGCTTACCCTTAACGGATTCCGCTTCATCCAGGGCGTCCATGACTGCCTTAACATCGTGTCCGTCTATTTCACAGACGTGCCAGCCGCACGCCGTCCACTTGTCTTTAACAGGTTCCAGGTCCTTAATTTCTTTGGTCCAACTATCTTGCTGCACGAAGTTGCGGTCCAAAATACCGCAAAGATTATCGAGACGGTGGAAGCTGGCTGCCATCGCAGCTTCCCAGATTTGCCCTTCGTCTATTTCACCATCTCCCATCAGGCAGTAAACTCTACTATCCCTTCCATCATATCTGGCGGCCATGGCCATGCCGTTGGCTATGGATAAGCCCTGTCCCAGAGAACCGGTTGAGGCCTCCACGCCGGGGACTTCAAGATAAGCATGACCTTGCAGGCGTGAGCCCAGCTTTCTGAAGGTAAGAAGCTCCTCCTTTGGGAAGAAGCCCCGGTGCGCCAGAACCGTGTAAAGGACTGGGGTGCAGTGACCCTTGGAAAGGACGAATCTGTCTCTATCCGCCCACTGCGGGTCCTTTGGTTTGTGGCGAAGTTTGTAGCAATAAAGGCCTACAAGAATCTCCACCGCCGAAAGGGAGCCTCCGGGGTGCCCTGAGCCGGCTGCTTCCAGCATTGTCAGAATATCCCTTCTTACTTGCCAGGCCTCCTTCTTCAGTGAGGAGATATCCGGGCGGGTTTGTCTAGCTGCGGTTTCCATTATTCCATCCTATTTATCTTTTGTTTGCTTTACCTCGTGTCCCCCGAATTCCTTTCTCAAGGCAGCCACAACTTTCGAGGCGAAGGAATCTTCCTGCCTTGACCTCATCCGAAGGGCCAGCGCCAGCGATGTCATGGGCAGGGGGACGTCGCGTTCCAGGGCTGCCTGTACCGCCCAACTTCCCGTCTCTCCTCCGCCAACGGCTCCCCGGAGAGTTGTCAGCCGGGGGTCTTTTTCCAGTGCTCTTTCTGCCAGCTCCAGAACCCAAGAGCGGATTACCCCTCCATTGTTCCATATCCGGGCGACCTGCGCCAGGTCCAGCGGGCAGGGGCTTTTCTCCAGGAACTCGAATCCCTCGCCATAGGCCTGCAGCAAGACGTATTCGATGGCATTGTGCACCATTTTCACAAAATGCCCCGCGCCGCTTTCCCCCACGTAGCCATACCCACCCGGCGCCGCGAGGGACTCGAAGACGGGACTGGTTCTTTCGAACGCCTCCTTGTCTCCACCTATCGTCAACGAGGCCCCCGAAGCTGCTCCCTCGAGCCCGCCGCTGGTGCCCACGTCGAGAAAGAAAACTCCCCTCTCCTTAAGGCTCAGCGCTCTCCTCTGGGAGTCCTTGTAATGGGAGTTCCCTCCATCTATTACGATGTCGCCGGCGGACAAATGGGGGGAAAGGTCCTGGAAAATCACATCGTCTACTATCTTTCCCGCCGGCACCATGAGCCAGATTATCGCGGGCTTTTTCAGAGACTTCGCCATGTCGGCGGGTGAAACCGCCGACTTCGCACCCTTACCGGCTACTTCGTCAACGCTGGCCGTTATTTTATCATACGCCGCCACGCGGTGCCCTTCGGACAGCAGGCGCATGACCATGTTCCGTCCCATCCTGCCCAGCCCGATAAATCCTATTTCCATTACACTTCCACCATCACTTTCATCCGGTTGGGGTCCTGAAGCGAGAAGGCTTTCTCATAGTCCTCAAGTTTAAAGGTGTGGGTGAACAACTGATTGAGCAAGCCATGAAAGCTTCGCTCTATTCTTTCCAGGCTCGTGATGGCCTTCTCAAAGTGGGACCTGTTTGAGTTTACGCTACCCACGATTACAATGTTGTATCGTGTTATAGTTCTTAACAGCAAATCCGCATCGAAGTTCGCTCTGCTTTTTCCCCGGGGAATGCCGGTCATTACATAGATGCTGCTTCTAAGAAGGCATGGTATGAGGTTTATGGCCATCTCTGAGGCACCGGAAGCTTCAAAAATAATGCTTGCGTTTCCGGACTGACATGTCCGGGCGACAACATCTTCAGGCTGTTTTAAGCTGCCATCCATATAGGTGGCGCCAAATTGCTTGACGAGCCTTGCTTTGACATGGTCCTCAGGCACTATATCAATGGTGGTGGTATTCACCCCTGCGATCCTTAGCTGGGCTGTGGCCAGAAGTCCCAGCGGCCCCGCGCCTATCACGATAGCGCTCTTGCATCTTCCCCAGTTCTCTTCGAGGAAGGAGTGGTCCGGGTGCCCGCAGGCCCAGGGCAAACGGCTTTGTATGATCTTTATCTGCTCCACCGCTTTTTCAACGATGCTGATTGGCTCCAGAAGAACGGCATAGTTGGCCAGCGTATCCGGCACCTTTACGATGTACTGCTCCTCATCAACAACGTATTCGGTCAGAAAGCCATCGAGCTTGTGGATGCCTCTCTCGGTGAAAAGACCTGTCATGCACATATCGCTCTGGTTATGCATACAGGGGTGGCACTGCCCGCAGCCGCGGCGCACGGTCATCGTAACCACGTCGCCCCTCTTAAGAGTTGTTACCCCCGTGCCAACCTCCTCCACCACGCCCGCCAGCTCATGCCCCAGGACGATGTTGTCCCTTCCCTCTGCCAGGTCTTTGAGGTCCTCGGAGACCAGGGTAAAATCCGTACCGTCGAGGCCAACTTTCTTGACCTTCACCAGGACCTCAGTGGGCTTTGTGATTTGGGGCTTAGGAATATCGAAGGACTGAATACCCTTCTTATCTCTGACCAGGCCAGCAGCGAACATAGGAACTCCTCCTGCCTTTAGGAAATGATAGCCTAATATTATGGTAGGGTCAACAGTTTTTGTGAGGGTGCAAACACGAAATTTGTTCGTGCCAAAATGCTATAATTCTAGCTAGCAAGCTGCGAATTCGTAGAGCCAGAGGACGAACGAATCGGTAATGATGACTAACTTCCGGGGTCAGTAATGTTTCGGGGACTATAGTGACCATTTCTGACGAAGCATACTTAGACATAGAGACCACAGGCCTGTCTCCCTGCTATGGTTATATAACAGTCATCGGCATATATCTTGCCAACGGGAATAGCGCCAGGATGGTCCAATTGGTAGGAGAGAAGGTCACTGAGGAGAATTTGCTTAAAGCTCTAAAGGGCGTGGGCACTATCTTCACTTATAATGGCAGCCGGTTCGACCTTCCGTTCATACAGGCTTCCCTTAAAGTAGACTTGCTTGAAAGTCATTGCCACCATGACCTGATGTATGACTGCTGGCGGCGCAACCTGAGAGGGGGTTTCAAGAGAGTGGAAGAACGGTTATGCATTCCCAGGAAATCGAAGGGCATTACCGGGTGGGACGCAGTCAGACTCTGGTGGAGATACAAGAATGATTACGATGAGGAAGCGCTCAACTTACTGCTGGAATATAACAAAGAAGACGTTGTGAATCTGAAGGCGCTGAGAGAGAAGCTGGAAGGGTATTAGACTAATGCCTGTCTATTCTCACTCACAGCTAAGCGTATATGAACAGTGTCCCCTGAAATACAAGTTCCGGTATTTGGACAAGATCAGGAGAGAGGAAGGACAGGGCATCGAAGCTTTCGTGGGCGACATGGTTCACAAGACGCTGAAGAAGTGCTACGACGATGTTAAGCTTACCAGGGTGAATAAGCTGGATGAACTGCGGCGTTTCTATGACAACTTGTGGCATAAGAACTGGAACGATGAAATTGCCATTACGAAGAAAGACCTGACTCCAGAACACTACATGGCCCATGGCAGGAGAATGCTGGAGGACTACCACAGAAGGTACGTTCCCTTTGACCAGGATAAGACCGTGGGCACGGAGATGCTAATCAGTTTCTCGCTGGACGGCAAAGACAAGTACAGGCTCAGAGGTTACATAGACAGGCTGTCCAGCGCCGGCAATAACAGTCTTGAAATCCATGACTACAAGACCGGAGCTCACCTTCCCACCCAGGAAGAAGCCGACGGTGATAGGCAGCTGGGCCTATACCAGATCGGGGTACAGAATAGATGGCCTGCCATAAAAAGCATAAGGCTCGTCTGGCATTACATGGCTTTTGATGCGGAACTCGTTTCCTCGCGTTCCGGGGAATCCATTTCCTGCCTGGTCGCTGAGACCATGAGATTGATTGATGAGATAGAGGCCACTGAGGATTTCCTGCCGCAAGAGTCCAACTTGTGCGAGTGGTGTGAGTATCCCGATCTCTGCCCTGTTCGAAAGCATTCGTGTATCGTGGAAGCACTGCCCGCGAATGAATATCTGTCCGAAACAGGCGTCGCCCTCATCAATAAATATGTGGAACTGAAGGCAAAGGCCGATGAAATAGGCTGCGAAATAGGGGAACTAAAAGATGCCATTATTGAATATGCCAGAAGAGAGGGGCTATCCGTAATAGAAGGAAGCTGCCGCAATGTCAGGGTTAAGTTCGACATGAAACTAAAGTTCCCGGGGAAGAAGGAGGATGGAAGGGAGGAGCTTGAAGAAATCATAAGAAAGGCCGGCAAATGGATGGAGGTTTCTGACATTAATACGGCGGCCCTGACTCACGTCATTGAAGATGGTGAATGGAATGGGGATTTGGTCGGCAAAGTCATGGAGTATGGCGCGATGGAGGAGACCGTCGCTGTTTACCTGTCAAAGATGAAAGAAGAGGACCCCGAATAACCGGATCGCTCTCCTGTCATTCCCGGCAAGCGGAAGTCGTCACTTGTTATGTCGGGTTTGCCTCGGCAGGAATGACGGCGCCAATTATTGACTTTTGACTCTATCACAGATATACTTAATTATCCCCCCTTTTGAACGGCTATTTTAACATGGCATGAAACGTCCGCAGCGGGAGACTTATTCATTGAACTTGTCTCCCTGTAATGTTTATCGCAGGAAAAGGGAAGCCCGAGTGGCGCAATGGCAGCGCAACCGATTTGTAATCGGTAGGTTAGGGGTTCGACTCCTCTCTCGGGCTCCAGTGTGTTACCTGGAGGGGTGCCGGAGCGGTTAATCGGAGCAGACTGTAAATCTGCCGCCTGAAAGGGCTGCGGAGGTTCGAATCCTCCCCCCTCCACCAGATTAGACATTAAGATTAGAAGATTGGAAGTTTATTAGAAGAGGAGATTGATTCGCTTCTCTCGCATAGAGGTGGAGGGAAATACAGGCCCACATAGCTCAGTTGGTAGAGCGCGCCCTTGGTAAGGGCGAGGTCACCAGTTCAAATCTGGTTGTGGGCTTTCTGAGGGATTTACATTATCGTTCAAAAACCCTTATAATAGTGAAAATTAAAATCAAAAAATATGTGGCATAATTCTAATTTTTATGTCCGCTGAACCCAAAGTGGAAAGGTAAAGGAGATTTAATAATGGCAAAGAAAAGATTTGAGAGAACCAAGCCCCATGTCAACGTAGGAACTATCGGACATGTGGACCACGGCAAAACTACTCTCACCTCTGCGATTACAAAGGTGCTGGCGGCTTCCGGCGGCGCTCAGTACAGGCCGTATGACAGCATTGATAATGCGCCGGAAGAAAAAGCCCGCGGCATGACAATCGCTATTGCCCACGTTGAATACGAGACAGAAAAAAGACACTATGCGCATATAGATTGCCCGGGACACGCGGACTATATAAAAAACATGATTACCGGCGCCGCGCAAATGGATGGAGCCATTCTCGTTGTCAGCGCTCCTGATGGCCCCATGCCTCAGACAAAAGAGCATATTCTTCTGGCCCGCCAGGTCCAAGTTCCGGCAATCTGTGTGGCACTAAATAAGGTTGATGCCATGGAAGACCCCGAGCTGCTAGAGCTGGTGGAACTGGAACTGCGCGACCTTCTCACAAAATATCAGTTCCCGGGTAAAGATATTCCCATAACCAGGGTAAGCGCTCTGAAAGCTATCGAGTGCGGCTGCGGAAAAAGAGAGTGCCAGTGGTGCGGCGGCATATTGAAGCTTATGGACAGTGTGGATTCATATATCCCTCTGCCGGTAAGGCCGAAGGACAAACCTTTCTTGATGCCTGTAGAGGACGTGTTTGGCATCAAAGGCCGCGGCACCGTGGTTACGGGTAGAATCGAGAGGGGCATCGTTAAGGTTGGCGACGAAATAGAGATAATTGGACTGAAAGAGACCAAGAAGTCGGTGGTCACGGGCGTTGAAATGTTCCACAAACTACTGGACCAGGGAGAGCCCGGTGATGCTGTTGGATGTCTCTTGAGAGGCATTGAAAGGGAAGATGTGCAGAGAGGCCAGGTGCTGGCGGCTCCCGGTTCGATCAAGCCTCATCAGAAAGCAGAAGGCCAGGTCTACGTTCTGACCAAGGAAGAGGGCGGAAGACACACTCCCTTCTTTAACGGATATAAGCCGCAGTTCTATATTAGAACTACGGATGTCACCGGCGTCATCGAATTGCCAAAAGGCGTGGAAATGGTCATGCCCGGCGACGATATCAAGATGCAGATAAGTCTGATATATCCCGTGGCGCTTGAGGAAGGCCTGCGCTTCGCTATACGCGAAGGTGGAAGAACAGTAGGAGCCGGCGTTATCGGAAAGATACTGGACTGAGATTCGCCCCGATAGAATCGGGGCTCAGAATGACAGCAAAAAGATAAGAAAGACGGAACATTTTTAATGGCTAAGAAAGGTGAAGCGAGAGACGTTATCTACCTCGCATGTTCGGAGTGCAAGGAAAGAAACTACACGACTTTCAAGAACAAGAAGAACGACCCCCAGCGGCTGGAGTTGAAAAAATATTGTCCCCGCTGCAGAACTCATAAGGTTCATCGAGAGGTAAAGTAGCGTTGAACTTCATAGAGGGTGGCAGGGATTGAAGCCGCGCGTTTCCGCCAGGGAAAAAAGGTCCATAGCCAAATATGCGGGGGATATCGTTGGTGAGTTGAGGAAGGTAGTGTGGCCCACAAGGCAGGAAGCAATTAACCTGAGCCTGCTGGTCGTAATCGTTTCCGTAGCTATGGGCCTTCTTCTCGGCTTACTGGACTACGGCTTTACACAACTGGTACAGAAGGTATTCTTCGGGCGTTAGGCGAGGTTTGATGGTAACACAGGAAGATATAGGGCAAGAGAAACTGGCTGAACAAGGGCAGCAGCCAGCTCCGTCCGCGCCAAAAGACGCGGACTGGTTTGTGATTCATGCTTATTCCGGGTATGAGGATAAGGTTAAGAGAAACTTAGAGCAGAGAATCAGGACCATGGATGCGGATGATGAGGTCTTCCGTGTCGAAATTCCTACCGTTCCTGAAGTTGAAATCAAAGAGGGCAAGAAGCGCATCGTTAACCGTAAGCTTTTCTCCGGCTATCTTCTGGTTCAGATGAAGATGAGCGACAAAAGCTGGAATGTAGTAAGAAATACGCCAGGAGTCACTGGTTTTGTCGGGAGGGGCGCCAAGCCGACTCCCCTGTCACCCAAGGAGGTTGAAGCCATTTTGAAGCAGAAGGAGGAGCAGGTCCCAAGAATCAAGGTGGGTCTTCAGAAGGGCCAGAGCGTTCGCGTTATTGACGGACCTTTCATAGACTTTGCCGGTATTGTGGATGAAGTGAACCTGCAGAAAGGAAAAGTGAAAGTACTACTTTCCTTTTTCGGCAGGGAAACACCGGTAGAGCTGGACTTGCTTCAAGTAGAGAAAATCTGAGGTTGAAAGAATAGTATAGATGGCAAAGAAAATCAAAGCGATAGTTAAGCTGCAGATCCCGGCGGGAAAGGCTAATCCTGCGCCTCCCGTAGGGCCTGCTCTGGGTCAGCATGGGGTGAATATCATGGCCTTCTGCAAAGATTACAACGCGAAGACCCAGTCCATGGAAGGTTCCATAGTCCCTGTGGTAATCACTATTTACGAGGACAGGTCGTTCACATTTGTAACCAAGACCCCTCCTGCCGCAGACTTGATAAAGAAAGCGTTGAAATTGGAGAAAGGGAGCGGCCTGCCGGGAACGCAAAAGATAGGGAAGCTCTCACGGGCTGAAATTAAGAAGATAGCTGAGCTAAAAATGAAGGATCTCAACGCGATTAATGTTGAGGGCGCCATGAAGATCGTTGAGGGCACGGCGCGAAGCATGGGCGTGGAGGTGGAGGGATAAAATGGCACAAAGAGGCAAGAAGTACACGGAGGCAGCCAAGCAGGTGGAGCACAACAAGCTCTATGACCCTAAGGATGCCGTAGCTCTGGCAAAGAAGGCTACTTATACCAAGTTCGATGAGACCGTTGAGGTCCATCTGAGGATGGGCGTGGACCAGAGGCAGGCCGACCAACAGGTCAGGGGCATAGCCCACCTGCCAAATGGGCTGGGAAAGAAAGTCCGTATCATAGTGTTTGCTCAGGGAGAGGCAGAAAAGATCGCCCGGGATGCAGGCGCGGAATCGGTGGGGGCGGATGACCTGATCAAGAAGATAGAAGAGGGATGGCTTGAATTCGACGTAGCTATTGCCACTCCCGACATGATGAGCAAGGTTAGCAAACTGGGCAAAATTCTGGGCCGTAAGGGTTTGATGCCAAATCCTAAGTCCGGAACGGTAGTCCAGGGTCAGGACTTGCCCAGGGTCCTGAAGGAAGCCCAGAAAGGGCGTGTTGAGTTTAAGCTGGATAAGTCCTCCATATTGCATTTGCCTGTGGGAAAAGTGAGTTTCCCGGAGGAAAAGCTTATGGAGAACCTGACCTCGATAGTAGAAGCGATCGTCAAGGCAAAACCTGCTGGCGCAAAAGGTCAATACATAAAAAGCATCACCCTCAGCACCACAATGGGTCCCGGCATCAAGCTGGACCTCAAGTCATCGCTTGCCCTTGCTGCCTGACCCCCGCTCTATTTGTAATTTCCTAAATATTGGAGGAAGAATGGAAGGCATTACCTCGTATGGTGCATATGTACCGCTATTCAGAATCAGGCGTGACGATATTGCCAGAGCGTGGGGAGGTGGTTCACAGGGCGGTGAGAAATCCGTAGCTAACTTCGACGAGGACAGCATCACCATGGGTGTCGCGGCTGCCCAAGACTGTTTGAGGGGCATGGATAGGAAATCCGTTGACGGCTTTTATTTTGCCACGACAAGCGCGCCGTACAAGGAAAAGCAATCTGCGCCTCTTCTTACATTCGCCCTCAATATGAGGAGCAACATTTTTGCCACCGACCTTGGGGATTCGGTCAGGGCTGGAACTAATGCTCTGAAAGTGGCCCTTGATTCGGTTAAGTCGGGAAACGTAAAACATGCTTGCGTGGTGGCTTCGGACACGCGGCCTGGCTCCCCCCGCTCCGAGTTCGAGCAGACCTTCGGAGACGGAGCGGCGGCGGTGCTTGTGGGCAAAGATAATGTCATTGCTTCCCTGGAAGCTTTCAGCAGTTACACCCATGAAATCCTGGATTTCTGGCGGACGAAGGATGACAACTTCATCAAGACCTGGGAGGATCGCTGGGTCCTTTCAGAGGGATACTTGAAGAATGTAGGCTCTTCTGTCAAGGACTTCCTGAAGAAGAATTCTCTGACGCCAAAGGACTTCAACAAAGTTATTCTTTATGCTCCTGACGCCCGCAGACATCGCGAGATGGCCGGCATGCTGGGGTTTGACTACAAGAATCAGGTACAGACCCCCTTCTTTGATGTCATGGGGAATACCGGTTCGGCTTTCGCTCTTATGCAGCTCGTGGCTGCACTGGAAGAGGCAAAGCCGGGAAGCAACATCCTGGTGATTAATTATGGCGATGGTACCGACATATTCCTTTTCAAGGTAACGGAGGCAATCACCCGGATCACGCCTAAGAGAGCTATCAAGGCGCATATGGCCACAAAGAAATACATCACCAGCTATGAGAAATACATCAGTCACCGACAGGTAATCAATGTTGAACCGGCCACGCGGCGTCCTTCCTTTGTATCTTACCCGACTATTCTTGCCAGGGAGCGCCAGTGGATAATGGGACTGAACGCTTCGAAGTGTCAGAATTGCGGCCGCCTTTTCCTTCCTCCGCAAAGGGTGTGCGGCTATTGCAAAACGAAAGACAAGTTCGACTATGTAGATGTCTCCGACGCTCGCGGCACTCTTTACACGTTTAACCTGGATAACCTGGCCACAAGCCCGGAATCTCCGGAAGTCTTCGCGCGGGTCCATCTGGAGAAGAACGGCGATAAGGTCGGTTTCTACTGCCGTGTGACTGACCGGGACCCTGCTTCCATCAAGCTCGACATACCCGTTGAGTTAACTTTCAGGAGACTTTATGAGGCGGGCGGCTATCCCAACTATTTCTGGAAGGCTATGCCTGTAAGAGTATAAAGGAGAATACAATGAATCCGCATGCTATTAGGGATAAAGTAGCCATAATCGGAATGGGCTGCTCCAAGTTCGGGGAGAACTGGGACAAGGGCCCGGACGATATGATTATCGAAGCGGTCTATGAGGCATATGAAGATGCCGGGGTGGAGCCTAAAGACATTGAGGCCGCCTGGGTGGGCACCTGTTTCAGCGGCGTTGGTGGGATATCCATAGCTGCCCCTCTGAAGTTGGGCCCCATACCTATAACAAGAGTGGAAAACCTCTGCGCCACCGGAATGGATTCCTTGAGGAATGCTGTCTTTGGAGTCGCCTGCGGGCTCTATGATATCGCCCTGGCGGTGGGAATAGAGAAGCTTAAGGATACCGGTCTGGCGGGTTTGCCCGATGGCTACACTCATCCGGTATTCGGGCAGGGCGCCACGGCTCCGGGCAGGTGGGCTCTGGGCGCGACCAGGTATTTCGCGTCGCGTCATATTTCTCCCGAGGAAGGAAAGAAGACCCTGGCCAAGATAGCTGTAAAAAACCATTACAACGGCTCTTTGTCTCCCAAGGCACACTTCCAGAAAGAGATAACGCTGGAGCAGGCCCTCAATGCTCCTATTATTGCGTGGCCGCTGGGCCTGTTCGATTGTTGCGCCAATACGGATGGATGTGCCGCGGCTATCATTTGCCCGACGGATATGGCAAAGAAGTTCCGGGATGATTATATCCTCGTCCGGGGAATCGGCCTCGCCATGGGGCCGGGACTGGGCAAGGAAGATATGGACTACAAGTATGACATTCTCCCGGAGACGGGCGCAGCGGGAAAACAGGCTTACGGCCAGGTGGGAATCAAAAACCCCCGCAAGGAATTGAGCCTGGCTCAGCTTCATGACTGCTTCACAATCGCCGAACTGATGGAATACGAGGCACTCGGTTTCAGCGAGTTCGGCAAATCGGTGGAAGATGTCAATGATGAATTCTTCACCCTGAAGGGCGGACTTCCTGTGAACACTGACGGCGGACTTAAAGCCTTCGGCCATCCGGTAGGTGCCTCCGGCCTCCGCATGTGCTACGAGAACTATAAGCAGATACAGGGCAAAGCCCAACTGCCGGCCCGCCAGCTGAAGAATCCTGTCCAGGGCCTTTCTATGGCGCAGGGCGGTCATCCCGGAATGCTCCTGCCTATCGTGACGATACTGGGACACAGGGACCTGGCCGGCAAAAAACAGTAATTGAGGATGAAATGGTAGGGATTTCAGCCTGCGGCGCTTATGTGCCGATTTACCGCCTCAGTAAAGATGAGATTTCCCGGGCCTGGGGGAGGCCTCCGGCGGGTGGCGAGAAGGCTGTAGCTAACTTCGACGAAGACAGCCTGACCATGGCTGTGGCTGCGGGTATAGATTGCCTGCAGGGAATTGAACGCTCCGCTATTGACGGCCTGTACTTCGCTTCCACGACTTCTCCCTATAAGGAAAAACTTTCCTGCAGTATCATCGCATCTGCTCTGGACCTCCGCCGGGATGCCTTTACAGGGGACTTCGCCCACTCGTTGAGGAGCGGCTCGATGGCGCTGAGGGCCGGCCTGAGCACGCTGAAGGACGGCGCAAAGAAAGTGCTGGTTACGGCCTCCGATTGCCGTCTGGGAGCCCCAGAAGGAGATTTGGAGATTAACCTTGGAGACGGGGCCGCCGCTATTGTGCTCGGCACTGAGGATTTGATCGCGGAACTGGAGCATACTTACACTCATCATGATGATTTCCTCGATCTATGGAGAACAGACAACGACCTGTTTCCAAAGACATGGGAGGACAGGTTTGTTGTAACTCACGGTTTTATGCAAAATCTCCAGGAGGCGGTCCAGGGGATTCTGCGCCAGAGCCACTTGAAACCCCAGGATATCCAGAAATTCGCATTCTATGCTCCGGACCCCAGATATCATCAGACCATGGGGCGGTCTCTGGGTTTTGACCTGAAAACTCAGGTGCAGGACGCATTCTTCAGCCAGATGGGCAATACCGGTTCGGCTTTCGCGTTGATGCAGTTTGTGGCAGCGCTTGAAGGGGCAAAACCCGGGGACAGAATCCTGCTTGCCTGCTACGGAGACGGCTGTGATGCCTATATTTTCAAGGTCACCGACAAAGTCGCCAGGTTGAAGAACCGCCGTGGGATGAAGGGGCATCTGGCTTCCAGGAGACCGTTGTCTAACTATGAGAAATACCTTCGCTACAAGAATCTTACAGAGCGGCAGCCGTTATCGAGACCTCCCGACAGCTCGTCCGTTCCCCTCCTGTGGAGGCAGCGAAAGCAGCTTATGAGCCTCTACGGGCACAAGTGCAAAGTCTGCGGCACATCCTATTTCCCCAGACAGCATGTATGTCTTAAATGTCTATCCAAGGACAAATTTGATGACATAAGACTGTCTGATAAAAGGGGAGAGATTTTCACTTACACTATTGACAACCTCGCGGTGAGCCTGGACCCGCCCACGGTGCAGTGTGTACTGGATGTTGGGGGATGCCGTTTTTATTGTTCGATGACGGATAGAGACCCCCAGGAAGTAAAGATCGGAATGCCGGTGGAACTGACTTTTCGAAGATTTCACGAAGCGGCCGGCGTTATCAATTACTTCTGGAAATGCAGGCCGGTGAGGTAAAAAATGGAAAGTCTTAGAGATAAAGTAGCGATCATCGGGATGGGTTGCTGCAAGTTTGGCGAAAACTGGGATAAGAGCGCCCAGGATATGATCGTCGAGGTAGCCTACGAGGCTTACCAGGATGCCGGCGTCGAGCCAAAACAGATACAGGCCGCTTGGGTAGGGACTATCTTCACCGGTATGAGCGGCTGCATCCTGGCTGACACTCTTAAGCTTGACGGCATACCGATTTCCCGGGTGGAGAACCAGTGTCCCACTCCTATGGATGCCCTTAGAAACGCCTGCTACGCCGTAGCCGCGAAAGTTTTCGACGTAGTCCTTGTGGTAGGCGTTGAGAAGCAGAAAGATTCGGGCTATTCCGGTCTGCCTGACATAGATACCTTCTACCCTATTCATCCCGTTATCGGCAAGGGTGGAACAGCTCCGGGCTGGTTTTCTCTGCCTGCGGCCAGGTATTTTGCCAAATACGGGGCCAGCAGAGAGCACCTGGCCAAAATCGCGGTGAAAAATCATAAGAACGGCACGCTCAGTCCAAAGGCGCATTTTCAGAAAGAGATAACTCTGGAACAGGCCCTGAACGCCCCCATAGTTTCCTGGCCTTTCGGCCTTTTTGATTGCTGTCCCACCACCGATGGCGCGGCGGCGGCCATTATTACCACCAAGGAGCTTGCCAAAAGCTTCAACAAAGACTATGTGCTGGTAAAGGCTCTCAACCTCGCCTGCGACTCCCTGGCCCCTTTCCAACGTCCGGATTTCGACTTTTTGGGCTGGCCCGCCACCCAGAGAGCTGGGCAGGCCGCCTATAAGGACGCAGGCGTGACTAATCCCGCCAAACAGATAAGCATGGCTGAAGTCCATGATTGTTTTACGCTGACCGAGCTTCTCACCTATGAAGACCTGGGCTTCTGCAAGAAAGGCGAGGCCAAAGACCATGTGGACAGCGGCACCTTCGAGATTGCGGGTGATCTGCCGGTGAATGTTGATGGCGGGCTCAAGTCCTTCGGCCACCCCGTGGGAGCCAGTGGACTGAGAATGATTTACGAGATTTACAAGCAGTTGCAGGGCAAAGCCGGGCCGCGCCAGCTGAAAAAGATGGAGCTGGGCCTGGCACATAATATAGGCGGCTTTCCCCAGGTAAGCAGCGTAGCTATACTGGGCCGTTGAACGGCGCGGCAATTTGTGCTATCATTTTGCAGTTATTGTTGAATCGGAGATTGAGACAGAAAGATAGATAAAAAAGGGCTTGAGAAAGCAGGTTCCGCCCGGGCGGAATAACATATCGCCTGCCGAGGCTCACTCACCGTTTATCTGTATTGCCAGCAGGGGCAATTCATAGATCGTCCCTGTTTGTTCGGTAACACAGTGAACAGAAGGATTTGCGATGAGGAGCCCCGACACGTCGGGGCTTTTGCTTTTTCAGGAGGAGAAAAGGATGTTAAAGAGTAAGAAGGCGGAATTAATCAAGGACATCGAGGAGAAGTTTTCAGGCAGCTCTCTCCTGGTTTTTACGGAATTCAAGGGCTTGAAGATGACTGACACATCCGAGCTCAGGAATATCCTCCGCAAGGAAGGAATGCAGGTCAAGGTAGTCAAAAACACCCTTGCCGTGAAGGCCTCTGAAAAGGCTGGTTTGAAGGGAACGGACAAGTTGTTTTCCGGCCCGACCGCTGTTGTCCTCGGAAAAGGCGATCCTTCCATTCAGACAAAGGCGCTGGTGAATTATCTGAAAACGAGCAAAATCCCGGTCACGATAAAAGGTGGTTTTCTGGACGGCAAGCAGCTCACCCTGGATGAGCTGATCGCTATCTCGCAGCTACCTGGAAAAGACGCCCTCGCCGCCAGGCTGCTCGGGCAATTGCAGGCCCCGATGTATTACCTGGTAGCTGTGTTGAACGCCAGCATGAGGAACCTGGTGCTGGTACTGAAGGCAAGGCAACAGGAATTAGAGAAGTCTCCGGCTTAAATAACCGGTCGGGGCGCAGTCCGCCGAAGGCGGATGACCAATGCTAGATACGAAGTCATAGTAATATAGGAGGAACAAGACAATGAGTGATAAGTTAACTAAGGAGCAGCTAGTAGAAGCCATCAAAGGGCTCACCGTTCTTGAGCTGGCTGACCTGGTCAAGGCTCTGGAAAGCGCGCTCGGAGTGAGTGCGGCGGCGGTAGCTGCCCCCGCGGCGGTTGCGGTAGCTCTAGGAGCGGCAGCGGCGCTGGCAGCGGTGGAAGAGAAGACGGAGTTTAACGTCATCCTCTCCGAAGTGGGTCCCAACAAAATCAACGTTATCAAGGCTGTGAGAGAGGTCACTACCCTGGGTCTCAAGGAAGCGAAGGACCTGGTTGAGGCCGCTCCCAAGCCGGTCAAGGAAGGCGTCAACAAGGAAGAAGCTGCTTCCATTAAGGCAAAGCTGGAAGCCGCCGGAGCCAAAGTAGAGCTAAAATAAATGTGAAAATGGGGCTCCGATTCGTCGGAGCCCCATTCGTTTCCGTAAAACCTCGGGGCAGTTCCTGAATTGCCCCGAGCGCATAGGCAACCCCGGACCGTGCCGATTGTTGCACGTTCATTCTGGATTTAATATAATAACACCAAACGCTGCGGATAGCGGTCGTTTTTTGTTTTGTGAGTGTTTGAGATGCTAACGGAGATAAAGTTTCACGGTCGAGGAGGACAAGGGGCGGTTACTTCTGCCGAGATGCTGGCGCTGGCTGCCATCGGAGAGGGGAAATACGCCCAGGGTTTTCCTACTTTTGGTCCTGAGAGACGCGGCGCCCCGGTGATGTCTTTTGTCCGGATAGACGATGAAGCTCCTATAAGGACAAGGGCGGAAATCTTGCGGGCGGACGTGGTGGTAGTCATGGATTTCACTTTGCTCAGGGCCATTAATGCAGCCGGAGGGGTGAAGAAGGGTGGCATTATCATTGTGAATACGAAGAGGAGTGCCAGAGAGTTACACGAAGGTTTCGGTCTTCCCTTGCCCTTAGCCACTGTAGATGCCTCTACTATTGCCTTGAAGTTTCTGGGAGTGAATATTGTTAACACCACCATGCTAGGGTCCATTCTCAAAGTCAGGCCGCTGGTAGACATTGAATCTCTCGAGGATCCGCTGAAACACCGTTTTGCAGATAAGTGGGAGAAGAATTACCTTGCGGCAAAGAAGGCTTATGAGGAGACCCTGATCACTGTTGAGCTCTCCGCCGAACCCGCAGGAATCAAATAGTTCAATATTAGCAGGCTTTATTCCTGGTTTTTCAAATCCAATCCCGGATAAATCACTGTTATTCGAATTTTTTAGGTAGAGATTAGGTATGGCCAAAGAGACCAAAGAGAAAAAGCAGGAAGAAATGACCTGGAGGGACCTGGAAGTAGGCTGCGTCGTCTGCAAGCCCGGCAGCGCCTGCAGCTACAGGACAGGAGACTGGCGCTCCCGGCGCCCCATTTGGGACCATGAGAAGTGCATTAAGTGCGGCCTCTGTTACCTTTTCTGCCCGGACGCCTGCGTCTCGCAAAAAGAGGGAAAGTTCCAGGCGGATTTAGACTATTGCAAAGGGTGTGGGATTTGTGCTCAGGAATGCCCCACTTCGGCAATAAAAATGGTGGAGGAGGAGCAATGAGAAAAAGAGTAGGGATGGAGGTATCTCTCGCCTGCTCGGAAGCTGCCAGGCTCTCAAGAGTTGATGTTGTCTCCGCTTATCCTATTACTCCTCAGACTCACATTGTTGAGAGACTGGCTGAGATGGTCGCCAAGGGCCAGCTGGATGCTGAGTTCCTATGTGTTGAATCGGAGCACTCCGCCATGAGCGCCTGCTTGGGCTCTTCCGCAGTCGGCGCAAGAGTTTTTACCGCAACTGCCGGGCAGGGACTGGAACTGATGCATGAAGTCCTGTATGTTGCTTCGGCGAGCCGGCTTCCCATAGTTATGATTGTGGCTAACAGGGCGCTATCTGCCCCGCTGAATGTCTGGGGGGACCATTCCGATGTCATGGCGGTCAGGGATACAGGCTGGATACAGTATTTTGCCGAGAATGGTCAAGAAGCCTTCGACCTCGTACCGTGTGCTTTCAAAATAGCGGAAAACCGCAATGTTCTTTTGCCTGTGATGGTGCACATGGACGGGTTCCATCTCACTCACGTGGTGGAATCTTTATATCTCATGAGCCAGGAAGAAGTAGATAGCTATCTTCCTCCTTACGAACCCCTGCATAGTCTGAATCCAGACAAACCCGTCACCATGGGAGCTTTTGCCGCTCCCTTCATATATACCGAGGCAAAGAAGGCTCAGCAGGAAGCCGTGAGAGATTCCAAACAGTACATCTTGCAGGCCTGGAAGGAGTTCGGCGCGCTTACCGGCAGGGAATATACCCCTCTTAAATCCTACATGATGGATGACGCTGAAGAAGTGTTTTTCGTTATCGGCAGCTTCAGCGAGATGGCATCTGTGGCTGTCGACAAGATGCGTGAAAGAGGGGAGAAGGTGGGGTTGCTTAGCTTGAAGCTGTGGAGACCCTTCCCTACCGAGGAACTCAAAGAAGCTCTGAGAGGTAAACAACTTGTCGCAGTGCTCGATAGAAGTCTTTCTCCCGGCACGGAAAGTCCGCTTTTTACCGAGGTGCGGTCCAGTATTTATGACATGAGAGAGAAGACCAGGGTAATCGGATTCATAGGCGGCCTGGGGGGAAGGGAGCTCTCACCCGATGATTTCGAACAGATGATGGAGCGAGCAAGAACTCTATCCCATAACGGATTTGTCGGACAGGCGGAAATGATTGGAGTGAGGGACTAATGCAGCAGTACTCAGTTTTTGTACCCCGCCTATTGCCCAAAGAGGAATTCCTGGCGCCGGGATACCGGTCTTGCCCCGGGTGCGGGGAGACATTGATTGTCAGGATGGTCACCAAAGCCCTGGGCAGAAACGTAATTGTGACCAATGCCACGGGTTGTCTGGAAATCGTAACCTCACCATTGCCTACAACTTCGTGGAGAGTGCCCTGGATTCACACGCTTTTCGAGAACACCGCAGCGGTGGCCTCCGGAATCGAATCGGGCCTGAAAATACTGAAGAGGAAAGGCAAGCTCGGCGATAAGAAAATCAAGGTGGTGGCCTTTGCCGGAGACGGAGCCACGGCCGATATAGGGCTCCAGGCCCTGTCGGGTGCGATGGAGCGGGGCCACGACTTCATGTACGTGTGTTTCGATAACGAGGCTTACATGAATACCGGTGTGCAGCGTTCGAGCTCTACTCCGTACGGCGCGTCTACTACCACCTCGCCCGTTGGACGTGGCGTGGGGCAGATTACGTGGAAGAAGAATATGCCTGCCATAGCTGTGGCCCATAACATACCTTATGTCGCCACGGCCAGCCCGAGCTATCCGTTTGACCTCATGCAGAAGGCGCAAAAAGCGCTCAATGTTAACGGACCCGCGTATTTGCATGTGCTTTCTCCCTGCCCACCCGGCTGGGGTACACCGGCTGACATAAGCGTTAAGCTGGGCCGGCTGGCTGTCGAAAACGGCGTTTTCCCGTTGTTCGAGGTGGTTGACGGGAAGTATAAACTTACCGTGGAAACCGGCCCTTTGCGCCCCATCAAGCCTTATATCAAGGCGCAGGGCAGGTTCAGACACCTGAATGACGAAAGCATAAATCTAATTCAAGAGAGGGTAAAGAAGGAATACGATGTCCTCCTCAACAAGATTAAGTGCGGCGCCTGAAACCGTAGATAGTAAACAGATACTGGCTATTCTGGACAGGTTCCACAGAAAAGAAGGCCAGTTGGTAGCCATACTGCAAGAAGTCCAGGCTCTGCACAGGTATCTTCCCAGAGAAGCTTTGGACCTCGTCAGCAGCGAGCTCAACGTTTCTCCAAGCCAGGTGTATCATGTGGCCACCTTTTTCCGTGCTTTCAGCCTCAAGCCAAGGGGAAAGCATCTCCTTCAGGTGTGTCTCGGCACGGCTTGTCACGTGCGGGGCGCTGTAAAGATAAAGGAGAAGCTGGAAGAGAAACTGTGTGTTCAGGCAGGAGAGACGACCGAGGACCGAAATTTCACTCTTGAAACCGTGAACTGCGTGGGCGCCTGTGCTCTTGGGCCTGTGGTGGTTTTGGACGGCCAGTATAAAGGCAAGCTTGATACGGATAAAGCGGCTCAGTTGCTGGAAAAGTTTAAGTAGATATTATGAACAGGTTAACTTCTGTTAAACAATTAGACGCATTAAGACACTCGCTCGGACAGAGGCGCGATTCCGTGACATTGACCATATCTGTATGCGGCGGCACCGGATGTTCTGCCCAGGGTTCTGGTGATATGCGGCAAGCTTTCGAATCTCTTATCAAGGAAAAGGGTGTAAAAGCCAAGCTTCTCTTCACCGGCTGTCACGGGTTTTGCGAAAATGGACCTCTGGTGGTCATAGGTCCCAAGAAGATTTTTTATAACAAGGTCAAGGCGGAAGATGTTCCCGAAATCGTTGAGAAGACGGTGCTCCGGGGTGAGGTCATAGAAAGATTGCTCTACGTTGACCCGGCTACCAACAAGCGTGTGGTCTATGAAGACGATGTCCCCTTCTATCAGAAGCAGCAGCGGTTGATTTTCGGACTAAATGGCAAGATAGACCCCACCAAAATCGAAGACTATATCGCGGCGGGCGGTTATAAGGGTCTGGAGAAGGCCTTGCAGCAGATGACGCCGCAGGGAGTCCTGGAGGAAGTCAAGAAGAGCGGAATCCGGGGAAGGGGTGGCGCCGGCTTTCCCACTGGACTCAAATGGGAAGCGACCCGTAAAGCTCACGGTGATCTCAAGTACATAATAGCCAACTGCGACGAAGGCGACCCCGGCGCTTTCATGGATAGAAGTCTTATGGAAGGAAACCCTCACAGTGTGATCGAGGGAATGATTATTGCGGGCTATACCATCGGCGCGAGTGAGGGCTACATCTATATCAGGAACGAGTATCCCCTGGCCGTTCAGAATACGTCTGTCGCGCTGGCCCAAGCCGAAGAGATTGGCTTTCTGGGGAAGAATATCCTGGGTTCGGACTACAGCCTTTCTATAACGGTAAACAGAGGGGGTGGGGCTTTCATATGCGGCGAATCTACTGCTCTGATGGCATCGCTGGAGGGCAAGGCGGGCGAGCCGCGCGCCAAGTACATTCACACCTCTGAGCGGGGTCTCTATGACAGGCCCTCAAATCTGAATAATGTGGAGACGCTGGCTAATATCCCCCATATAGTCAACAGGGGAGCGGGCTGGTTCAGTTCTGTGGGTACCGCCGGAAGCAAGGGTACCAAGATATTCTCCCTGGTGGGGAAGATCAATAACACCGGCCTTATCGAGGTACCGATGGGGGTTACACTCAGGGAAATCATATATGACATAGGCGGCGGAATCAAGAATAACAAGAAGTTCAAGGCGGTACAGACAGGCGGTCCTTCAGGGGGCTGCATACCGGAATCTTTGCTTGACCTCAAGGTTGATTTCGACGAGTTGGCCCGCGCCGGCTCCATGATGGGTTCGGGCGGCATGATTATCATGGACGAAAATACCTGCATGGTAGATATAGCCCGCTATTTCCTGGGTTTCCTGGCCGAAGAATCCTGCGGTCAGTGCGTCCCCTGCAGGGAAGGAATAAAGAGGCTGCTTGAAATAGTCACTAACATTGCCGAAGGAAAAGCGGAGATGGGCGACCTCGACCTTCTGGAGAGGCTGGGCAGCACCGTGTGTGACGCCTCGCTGTGCGGGCTGGGGCAGACGGCGCCTAACCCTGTTCTGAGCACTCTTAAGTATTTCCGAGACGAGTATGTAGCTCATATCGTAGATAGAAAGTGCCCCGCCGGCGTATGCAAGTCGCTCATTCGCTATTTCATAGTGGCAGAAAACTGTCCCGGCTGCGGGCTCTGCGTGAAGGCCTGCCCGGTCAAGGCGATAACCTTTATGGGCAAGAAGAAGCCTGTTGTCCTGGACCAGGACATGTGCACCAAGTGCGGCTCCTGTTTCGATGCCTGCAAACTGAAGGCAGTGGAAGTAAGATAAGATGGTTAAGATAAACATTGACGGCAATGACCTGGAGGCCAGAGAAGGCTCGACTGTTCTCGAAGTTGCCCGCGAGAACAACATTGATATACCTACCCTTTGCTATCATCCGGAGCTAACCCCCTCCGGTGACTGCCGCCTCTGCCTGGTTGAACTGGTGAGAGGCAACCGTTCCAAGATGGTGGTTTCCTGCCTTTACCCTGTAGAGCCCGGGCTGGTGGTCAAGACCAATACCGAGAGGGTGCAGACAGACCGGAGAATGGTCATGCAGCTTCTCCTGTCCATTTGCCCCGGTTCCGAGTTGCTTCAGGACATGGGGAAAAAGCTGGGTGTGGGGAAGGTGGAATTCCCCGTGGAGAAAAACCCGTGCATTCTCTGTGGCCTGTGCGTAAAGGCCTGCAAAGAGGTAGTGGGGGTTGGGGCTATCGGATTTGCCCAGCGCGGTACCAAGAGAGTTGTAACCACGCCTTTTGACGAGCCTTCGGGCACGTGTATTGGCTGCGGTTCCTGCGTTTTTGTATGCCCTACCAAATTCGTTAAGATGGAAGACAAGAACGGCTACAGGATAATTCCCAACTGGGGAGTGAAATTGAAGCTGGTAAACTGCTCCAAATGCGGCACTCCTTTTGCCCCTGAGCGCCAGCTTGAGCATATAAGAAAGAAGCTAAAACTTCCAGCCGACGCTCTCACAGTGTGCCCTTCCTGCAAGTAAGACCAATCGGTTCATCTGCCCCTTAAGTTGTTGCGTGAAATCCGATTTTTCGGAGTCCCTGCAAAATATCAGGTTATTCTCCCGACGGTGCTATAATAAGACTGTTGGAGCTTTGGCTAATCTTAGAGGTGGATAACTTGAACGGAAAACGTCCCTCAGCAGGCGGCAAATCTGATGCCGATGGACTCCTGAATTATCACCGGAGGATGTTCAAGGACATGGTGTCCCTGCAAAAGATAGCAAGCGAGCTTGATGAAGTCGGTTCGGTTGATATTATGCTGGAGTGGTACAAAGGCGGTGGTGATGATTTGCCCAGGCCGCTTCAGATGAAAACTCTTTTGGAAGCATTTGAAAAAGGCATTCTGGCTCACTTCCGTGAGGAAACAGTCTACATTCAGGAATTGGAACGGTACGGCGACTTGAAGACTCGGGCAGATGCCCTTCGAAAGGAACACGAGAAATTTACGGAAGACATCGCCTTTTTGAGGAGGCAACTGGAGGAACTTCTGCCGGAAAAGCCCGAGACAGTGGAAAATCTGGAGAGCTGGAAATTACTGCTGCATAACTTGAGGGAACTCCTCAGGCAAATCGGCAACCACGCCATGTGGGAGCAAGAAGCCATATTTCAGCTGAGGCATAATGTTTAACGCACGGCAGCACTCCGATGAATCGAAGTGTGCGCCGTAAAGAATCAAAGATTTTCATATGAACTATCTTTACTGTCCTTTATGCGGGAATCCGCTGATCATCTGTGAAGTCGCAGGACAGCACAGGCCCAAATGTTTTCTCTGCAATTTCATCCATTTCAGCGACCCCAAGGTGGCTGTGGGCGTAATAGCGACAAAAAACGACTTGGTCTTGCTTCAGAAGCGCAGGCATAACCCGGGCAAAGGCAAATGGTCTTTTCCCGCCGGTTATGTTGACGCTGGAGAGAAGGTGGAAGAGGCTGCGCTCAGGGAGGTGCGGGATGAGACACTGGTTGAAGTTAAGCTGGGGGGGCTGGTGGGGGTTTATTCGGAAGCGGGCAGCCCGCTGGTCTTCATCGTTTACCGAGGGGTTATAGTTGGTGGCGAACCAGGGCCGGGGGACGAAAGCCTGGAGGCGGCGCTCTTTTCCGTAGAATCCATACCACCGCTCGCGTTCCCCCATGATGAACAAATCCTGGAAGATTGGAAGAAGCTGGGACCTTCGTCCAAACCATAGCGACTCTCTAGTGATATTTGCCGCCGAATTCTGGGCTTTTCTGCGCTTGTCTGTGACAACAGTGGTGTAGTAATCTATATCAGCTTCTTCTCGCGGATTCTCCTGATTCCTTTCCCAATCCTGCGGCAGGGCATGGTCCATGTGATACGGGACATTACCGTACGCAAGCAAAGGCCTGCCTCTGCGCAAAGAGTGATACGCCGAGGCCCCGATTCCCGGGGCCATTGATGCAGGGCTAATGTCAGTAGCTCTTCACCTTGTAGACCCTGCAGAGAGCGGTCCTCAACGGTGAAGAACCGGTTACCGGGTCGCATATTTCTGGGTCATCGTTGGTAACAACGTTGATGTTCACTTCCCAGAGACCGTGAAGCCACGGTTCCTCTCCCGGCAGCTCCGGCAGCCACCAGCCGTGCTCCGCGTGTACGACGTTCTCAGAGACTCTCGTGTTCAGCTTGGCTTTGTGTTTGACCCGGCCCCGCAACGTCTCTATCCAGACCCAGTCTCCATCTCTTATGCTCAGTTTCTCTGCCGTTTCCGGGTGTATATCCAGAAGAGGATTAGAGTCGTATCCCAATTGTTCATAAATCCTGGAATAGAGTTCAGCTTTGTCTGAGGGAGTGCCGAATCCCACTTTCTCATACTTGCGGAACTCCGCGGGCTTCTTCTCACATCTCATCCGGTGTACGTACTGGTTGTGGGTCATGCCGGTGGGCTTGAGAAGAGCATCGTAGAATTCTCCTATGTCTTTCCACGGCCAGTATTTACCGAGGCCGAGCCTGAGGCTCAGCTCCCTGTAGACATCATAATCCGTCTTATGGTCATACTGACCCTCGACTATTGCGGGAACCGCGGCCTCGCCTGCTGCCATCTCCCGCGCATAGCCGTTGAAATCCCACATTATGGGCCTTTCCAGCCAGGATGCGACAGGCAGGACATAGTCCGAAATATCCGCGCAGGGAGTCATCCAGAAATCCATAACCACGTACAGGTCGAGGCTCTTCAGCGCTTTGTAAACCAGCTTCGTGTTTGGCTGGGTTATCAGGGGATTGCTCGCGACCGTTACGGCGGCTTTGACGGGATAGGGCTGGCCGGTAATCATCGCCCGGAACACCATGCCCGGCTGCGTGATAGTTCCAAGGTCCGGCGTTCTTTTCCAGACTTTCTTAAGGTTTTGATGGGATCAACTCCTGCCCCTGCCATTTAAGCAGCTTGAACTTATCTGAACCTATCTGTTTGCTGAGCGCCGCCCGGTCAACCGGCATTGCCGGCGTTATTTCACGCGAGGAGAGGATGTTCGGATGAGGTCCGAGGCCCCGGGGCGGTTTGTGGCGTAGACCCGGGCCGCTTCCTGTATCTTCTCAACGGGCACTCCGGTTGTCTGCGATACCTTCTCCAGGGAGTATTCGTTCACCAGTTCCCTGAGCTTGTCGAAATCGTAGCACCACCTGCTGACGAACTCTTTGTCGAACAGTCCTTCACTGATTATCACGTTTACCATTCCCATGAGCAGTGTGCGCTAACCAGGGTAGGACGTATAACATGATAATAATGCCGGGCCATCTCTGAAAGAAAGTCAAAACAAAAGAGGCCCGGGGTTCAAGGAATAGACCCCTGCCCCGAAAGGGCGGCACCTGAGAGTAACGCAGTAATGTCTTTCGACGGACCTATAAAGGAATACCTTGCCACATAATTGTCATGTTTTTGCAATATTTTTCGACCGAATGTTATTACTTCTTGATTTTGTGCCGATATAATTCTTTGATATATCTGATGAATAATATAAATAATAATCGTATGAATGGTAAAACCTTTGTTATCGGGACGGTCATCTTAAACGAGCTTCCCCATATATCAAGACCCCAATCACCGACACCTGCTCTCGTGACCGCAGTCCTCCTTCCGGTGGTGGAAATAGATAACAAGACACAAATGATCAGGGAGAAGAACTGGTAGCGTATTCTCCGTGCACAGGTTCGGGAAATCAATTCGGGAGAGAAAATAATGGGCAGGGCAGTTCGATTTTTTGTCGCTGTGTTTCTGGGCTTCAGCATTATCTTAATCTCTTTTGTGCCGTTAGTGCCGGGCGGAGTCACAGGGAACCTCCTCCATACTGCGGAGGCAGCAAACCCTTCGATAAGGATGAACGCGGAGCGGAAGGCGCTGCTTGACAGGATATCTCCGCCACTGAATATTTCGGTAGCCGCAATCCCGCCCTGGGGCTTTCCTGCCTACAGCGGAGACCCGACACAGGAACGTCTGCCCGATTCTTTCGATGTAGTGGAGCGGCCCGCCTGGTACGACGGTGTTCCGGTGACCATTCGTCCTTTTCCACGTCCCAGCGTGGGCGATGGCGGACCAAAAGCGAACCACGCGGACATGTTTGTGTTCTACTACCCTGATGGCACGCCGGTGAATCAACCTCCCCTGTTGTCGTCGGTGCCCCTCAATGCCTTCGACGGAGCGGTCGGCAGCCCGGAAGCCCTTTCTCTCGCGGCCCGCATGTTTTCCGCAAACTGGGAGCTGCATGCTGTCAGGGTGACCAAAAACTACATCCCGGGCAGTATCAAGAGCCTTCTGGACCTGGACGATCCCAACCTCGTTCTCGAGGACCTGCAGACGAACATGTTCGTTACTTTCCCCATATTGCCCAAACAGGGAAATGTACCTGGCCTGGAGTTGAACGGGGCCGACATACACACCGCCATGTTCGAAGGCAAGATTGTGCGCTTCATAGATTATGAGGTGGGCGACAGCGAGTTTATCAACAAGCCGCTTTATATGTTCAGGAAGCCAAATGGGGAGTTCGCCGGGGACGCCGTGCTATCCGGAATTCCGGGACAGCCCCACATAAGCTCGTTCTGGGACGTGTTTATGGTCCAGGTTACCGCAGGCTATGTAGCCAACTCTCTGAGGTCCGAGGACGCGGTGCTGGCAAGCGGCTTTCTGATTATCAACTCTTCCGACATGTTCGCTCCTGTGGAGGCTGTGGACGGCATGCGCACCCGTCTTCCCGACTTCAGAAGCATTCTTACCGGCCCCGACGGCAAGTTCAGGAAAGACCGCTTCCCCATGCAGTACGCTTTCCCGACCCAGCCCTGGTTCACGGACCCCCGGCTCAGTCCAACCACGTTCAACTACGTCAGCAATTTCGGTTTTAATGACATAACGATTCCCCGCCTGGATACCGTCGCGGCGCGAATCGATGTAGCTTTTCTGCTGCTCGATGAGCTAGGGCCTAACGTAAGCGGCGGGGCGAAGCTTGTGTTGCCGCCTCACATTGCCCGCCAGTTGCTGGTTGTGAATGCCACGGGTGGCTTTACTCACCTGAGACAGTCCGACGTGGACAATATGCCCCTGAACGAGATTATGGCCCGCGGTCAGGCCATTTTCGAAAGGGAAATTATGGAAGAAGACGCTTCCGGACCTTCACTTAACGCCTACTCTTGCGCTTCCTGCCACGGATTGCCGTTCAATATAGGCCTGGAGCCAACGGCCGGCGGAGGTGGCGTGCGTTTCAGAAACGCGCTCCAGCCTACCGACACGGGCAGGAAAACCAGCCGCAACACTCCCCACGTTTTTGGCTCCGGAATTCTTACCCAGATTGGCAAAGAACGCCATGCCGGAGGGCTGCCGGTGACCGATGATAATCCTCACCCGCACAACTGGAAAGGCACCGTGCCCACCGTGAGGGATTTTACCGCGGGCGCTCTTAACGGAGAAATCGGGCTGCAGGCGGTGGAAAAGGTAGCCCAGATGGCCAGCGTGTCGCTGACCGTGGCCGCGACCCTTGACCTTGACCACGATGGCTTCGTATCCGAGATGACTGTGGGAGATGTTACTGCCTTGACTGTATTCCAGGCCGCATTGCCCCGCCCTTATCAGAAGAATCCCGGCGACCCGTCAATGATAAAGGGGCGCCAGGTATTCATGAGTACCGGCTGCGCGGGCTGTCATACGCCGGTGCAGACTCTTCAGTCCACAATATTGGGTGTAACCAATCCGGAAACGGCCGGTGTCGTGAAGGTTCCCCTGGGAGACCCCGGAGTGGAGCTTTTCTCTGACCTCAAGCGGCACAAGATGGGCGCGCTGCTGTCCGAACCGGGTCCCCAGGGCGGGGTGCCTGCCGACGTATTCCGGACACAGCCATTATGGGGAGTAGCCGATACCGCTCCGTATCTGCACGATGGTTCGGCTAATACTTTTGAGGAAGCTATTCTGAAGCACGGAGGCGCCGGAAGCGAGGCGCTGCCCGTTGTACAGGCATACAACACCATTTCCTCCGCGGACAAAGATAGTCTGTTTCGTTTCCTCGGATCGCTGGTGCTGCCTAACAGGACGCAGATGGAGATGGATTTTCTTAACAGGCTCAGCAACGGCGATAAGATTATCCTGGGGCAAGTACTGGGCTCCTTCGCCCGCGTCATAGCTGCCGGTCCCGTATTGCAGGCCTGGACTTTTAATCCGCCTCCTGAGGGCATGGGTAGTATCAAAGGACGGTTCACCTTCCAAGTGTCAATAAACGCGGAGGCGGCAATAGCCCGAGCCGCTATTTTGCTGGACGACAAGTTGTCCCTGCCTCTGTTCTATAACCCTGTCTCAGGCTTCCACGAGGCGCAACTGGACACCACAACTCTTCCGGATGGAGATCATAAGCTGGTGCTGGATATACAGGATAGCAAAGGGCAGAAACCCCTTGCACTGACCACGAGCTTCATCACCGTGCAAAACACGGCTGTCAACTTAAATCTGAGCCCCCATGCTGCTAACGGGTTCTGTCCCTGAACGAAGGCGGGCCGTGACTTGATAATGTACTAAGCCAGTGTAGGAAGGTTCTTGGCGGAGTCCATCATCTTGTTGACTTCTTCCTTGGTTTCCTGCTCGATTTGTTTTTCCTTTTCGAATAGCTCCTGGGCAAGCAGGTTCATACTTTCTAGCTTGGATACCCTGGTCAGTTCAGAAGCGATTATGGTTACGGAGACCTCACGGTCTCTCCTGGGATAATCTCCAATCCTGACGACCGCCTTGGGGGATTTTTGTTGCAGATAGCCCGCGATTTCGTCAAGCATGGAGACGCTAAGGACATCCCTGGGCGCGCTGACCAGGGCCAGGAACCGCCTGGCATCCTTAAGTTCGATAGAGAGGCCAAGATTATTCTCAGCCTGGCGCAAAGCTCCCGCAGCGGAGTTCCGCTCTTTGGCGCCTTCGTTAAAGCTTCCTCCATGGAATTTGTAGAACATGGGGAGTTCGACGCCCCCCCTGCCTATGGTGGTGATGCCGTTCAGTGACTGCATGATATCGCCGGCGTCAATGACTTTGCTCCCGATGTATTTCTGGCTTTGCTCCTCCCCTGCGCAGCAGAGGTCGAAGAAGCCGCTGACCATAGACATATTGATCGCTGCCAGGTTCTGGCTCAGGCTGCCGCCGGACTTTCTGAACCTTTCATTGTCCAGCAGGAACACTGCATTGGCGTACTTCGATACCGTGTTGATGCAGGTAGCGGTGTTCATTACTGCTCGCGACCTCTCTCCCTTTTCTTCGAATCCGAAAGGCAACACGATGATGGCGTAAATTGGCTTGTCGGTACGCTCCTTAAGCTCCTTGGCCAACACGCCCACGATTCCTGAACCTGTGCCGCCTCCGCCGCTCGCAACGGTGATAATGGCGTCGGCCTCGCTGAATCTGCTTGAGCCCACGATGGTATCGGTCACCGCGGAGCCACATTCCTTCATGATTTTGGCTGCCTCGGAGTTTATTTTCCCAACCCCGTGACCTGAACTTGCGAGGCTGCCTAGCAGGATGCGGTGACGGGTATCTTTGGGAATGTTCCTGAAGCTGGTCAGGTCGGTCTGATCGGTATTTATGGCAAAGGCATCGGTCAAAATCTCGCGATGCCCCTCGAAAAATGATTTGGAGTAACTATTTACGGCATAAAACCCGTCCGCGATATTACAGCCGCATTGTCCGATGCCGACAACTACCAGTTTCATTTTTCACCTCATTAACTTTTTTTCTGGGGGGGGTACCAATATTGGCCTGAATTCTAGCATTTCATACCTGATTTGTCAATATGTTTTTATACTATTTTAGAACTTATTCAAGACATTGTCCTGCTTTCAGGAAGCCACTCCGTGAAGATGTCTTCATGGCCCAACGGCTTAACGCGAAGCTAATCCTGGTTTGGCGTAGACTCTGAAGGCGGCTCTGTTCCAGGAGGTTGCTGGGCAGTCCTGGTCTTCTTTCTTCTGAGCAGCAAATAGACTACAAGAGCAACAACGGCGGCAGCCAGGAGCGTCCACAGCAAGATAGCGGCGGAACTGCTGCCCGCAGCAGGTGCGGTTGGAGCGGGTGTTGGCGCCGGCGTAGCTACCGGCGCAGGTGTTGGAGCAGGTGTTACCGCCGGAGTGGGAATCGGTGTGGGTGTTGCCACGGGCGCAGGTATGGGTATGGAGGTGGGAGCAGGTGTCGGGGGCACCGGCACCGGGGTAGGAGCCGGCGTCGGTTCGGGCGTGGGTGCCGGTGAAGGTTGCGGCGTCGGAACCGGCGATGGCGAAGGGACTGGAGACGGCGCAGGCGCCGGAGAAGGGGACGAGGCAGGTGTCGGAGGGGCAGTGGCCGGCTGAGCAACCTTAATCAGGAAAGCATCGGTATTGCCCGGGAATTGCTCCCCCGGAAATGCTCCATCAGTAAATCCCGCAACATAAACGTTGCCGGACCCGTCCGCGACCACAGAGTTGGCGGCGTCTCTCAACCTGGTGCCGAACTCGTAGTTCCATAGCTCATTCCCCGATGAATCGTACTTCTTTACGAAGGCCTCATCGCCTTCTGAGCGCTGCTCCTCTCGTTTGAAGTTGTTGATGTAGCCTGCCATATAGACGTTTCCCGCAGAATCAGTAGAAACAGAGAAAGCGTTGGCGCCGCCGGTGGAGGCGATGCGGCGCGTCCAGAGCTCAGAGCCGGTGGGGTCGAATTTCCTCAACAAGACATTCCCGAAGACGTATCCGGCCACGTAGATATTCCCTGAACCGTCCACCGTGACAGAGCTAATACTGTCGTTTACACTTGTTTCCCCGAATGTTCTGGTCCAGATTTCTTTCCCCTCGGGACTGAACTTTTTTAACAGGGCGTCAACGTCACCGAAAGGGAATGAAGTCAATTTGATGTTCTGTCCGGCTACATAGATGTCCCCCGAGCCGCTGACAGCCACAGATTTAGCCTGAGAAGCATCGGGAAAGCCAAACACACTGGTCCATATCTCCTTGCCCTCAGCATCATATTTGGATAGAAATCCTGTGGTGTAGTCGGGACCCTTCCCTTCAGCGTGAACAAATCTGGTACCGACTACGTACACGTTCCCCGAACTATCCAGGGTGAGGGATCCGATCTCATCCGCCGGATCGGAGCCGAACTGTATGGTCCAGCGTTCATTACCCGACGAATCGTACTTCCTGACAAATGTGCTCATTCCAACCGGGTGAATCCTGTTGGTAAGGAGAACATGAGAGGTATATCCAGTCAAGTAAACATTGCCTGATTTGTCTACAGCGGTGGAAACGGCAACATCAACACCGGCTGACCCAAACTGATTTTTCCAGGTGGCATTTCCGGCCGGGTCGTATCTGGCCACAAAGGCATCCAGTCCTCCGAAGTTCTTGTTGAAAAGGCTGCCGTCTGTTGATCCGGCCACGATAATATTGCCGGAACTATCGAGGACCGCTGAAAAGGCTTTTTCATTTCCGCGTTCAATCCCTATGGAGGTTATTTGACGTATCCAGGCGGCGGTAGGCCGCGCATCGTCCACAAGGTTCATGGCAGGCCAATCGGGCTCGACGGAAAGCATCGAAGAGGACACATGCGTGTTTTTGGATTCCCCGCCGCCCGCATCGTCAATTGAGATGTTCGGTGGGACCGGCCCTCTGAATGCAACCAGCGGAAACACAAAGATGGCCAGCATGAAATAAGCCCTAAAGTTTTTCATTTTTTCTATCCTGTCAATCATAAAACTCGGGTATCAGACAAGGCATACTCCTTGGGATTATAAACCATATTGGCTCACTGTGACAATCTGGTGAAGTAACCGATGTTTTACGGGTTAAAGGAGGTCCTGAAGCACGCTGGGGCATTGATCAGATTGCCCTAGTAGTTATTCGTTCCAGCAATGCCTTCAGAGGTGCGGGAAATGCCGAGTGTACAAGATGACTATCAGCGTCCACAAGATGGACACCGCGGAGGCGAACCGCAGCTTTAAAAATGCACAAGACGGACAAGATGCCCATGGTTTGGGGATGAGCATCTCGAAATTATGCCCTGTTGTAAACAGCAGTATATAGAAAGCAACTGCAACCTTAAAACAGCACGAGTAATATGAAGAATAAGAGAGAAAAACCCAGTCGGGAACTGGAAATATTGGTGAGCCGGACGTGCCAATAGACAGAACTCTTAACAAGGTTTTCAAGGCAGTATTTAATTATGCCTGAAAATGAATCGCTGGATACTTTAAGTTCGAATCCTGATTGGTTGGCCATTCAGGACAGCTCCCGAACTTTTCTTCGAGAAGCGGCAACTTATTCCAGAGTTACAGCAATTATGTATCCGCTATAGTAAACTGACTAAAGCAACTTATTAAAATCATCTACCGATAGATTAGCTCCATCAAGTATCGAGGCCAATGTTCCCGTATCTATGCTCTTATGGTCAGGGACCACCAGCTGAGCAAATGGATTATCTCTCCGAAGTACAATATGGCTCCCTTTTCGCCGTTTAAAATAGAAACCTGCTTTCTCTAAAGCTTTTACTACCGCTCTGCCCGACATGCCTCGAGGCAGCTTAGTCACTTGGCTGCGACCTCAAGTTCCACAGTATCCATACCAACCTCTGTAGGTACGGGCAGCCCATCCTCAATAAGGGCTTCAATATAGGTTTCCATTGCTTCTTTGATATTTTGCAGAGCTTCCTGCTTAGTCTGTCCCTGGGAAATGCATCCCTTTAATGCGGGAACATAAACTACATAGCCAAATTCACGACCTTTTTCAATGATGATGGTGTATTTCATTTCTGTTCCTCACTGGCTTGTATCTGGATATTCTTTACCTTCTCCCGCATTTCTGCAGGCAACTTACATAACTTAATTTCTATTTCATTTGCTATTTTACCTCGGCTACTATTTGTAAAATATTTATAAAGCTCTTCATTTATTAGAATAAGAAATTTTCTTGATGCTTTTACCAGGAGAAGAAAATAGAGTTCTTGATACAATTCGGCAATCTTCCCCGAAGGAATGTTTCCGCCTTTTGTTTTGAAAGAATTCCCCTTAATTCCTGCAACTATGCTTTTGTCTCCTGACACAGCATCAAATTCATGTTTCCCACCAGTGACAAGTTCTAAATTCTCCTTAGTAAAAGATTGGTTTGAGAACTGCGGGGCGAGCCAATTTCTTACCCACTGTTCCACTTCATTTTTCAGATAAGTCGTATTTGCCATTGCAGACCTATTTTCATGCTATGATTTGCAAATATTTATAGTATATCATGTAAGAGTTGCCATTTATTTTAATTTTCGAGATATTCCGATCTTTCTTAGAACAGACATAAAAACGGGAGCGCCAAACCATATCCCGTTCAGTATGACAGCTACGACCAAAGGCGTGCAGATTTACACTAAAAGGTATCGGAGAGGTGCCGGTGGAGGTGCCCCGGGATCGGAAAGGGGAGTATCAGACCCGGGTCATTCCTAAGAGCAAGCAGTATGAGGACGAGTTGAGGCAGGACATCTCAGTGATGTTTTTGAGCGGGGTGAGCACTCGCACCGTATCCATGATTTCTAAACGGTTAATCGGGAAGTGAGCCGGGAGAGTATCGAACTCTCGACTCCCTGATTAAAAGTCAGGTGCTCTACCACTGAGCTACCGGCCCGTGTTTCTGTATTTGTCAGCCACCCGACTCGAAAGCCCGACTGCTTGGTCAAAAGGCAGGCGCTCCGGTCTGAACTGAGGGCATTGAGTCTGAATCTTCTGACATTTTAGCACCTTACCAGCTTACCTAGCAAGAGATCAGGCACCGCGGCTCTTCCAGAAAGCTCGCTGCCCGTTTTGATTTGCGCACACAAATCGAATATAATTACTTTGCATGCTATGCGAAAAAGTCATAAGTACGACCGCGGAGGATAGATGAACCTGGAACAGTTACAGACATTTCTCGCCATATCTCAACACCGCAGCTTCTCCAGAGCATCAAGGGAGCATAAGCTCACCCAGCCGGGATTGAGCCGCCAGATACAGAGGCTGGAAAAGGAGCTGGGAGTGGAACTGCTGCGGCGCTACCACAGCCGGCTGGAGCTTACGCTGGCAGGGGAGAAATTCCGGCTCTACGCGGAAAACGTTCTGTCTCAGCACAGGAAGTTTCTGACAGCTTTGCGTGAGGGAGCAGCGGCCCAAGCCGGCAAACTGCGGATAGCTTCAAGCCTGGCCCCGGGGGAGTTTCTAGTCCCCGAGCTGGTATCCCGTTTCACCGCTTCCCATGCCGGCATCCAGACAGAAGTCTTCATCGCGGACGGCGCACAGGTGGTGGCAGAGCTAAGGGAAAGACGGTGGGATATCGGCTTCACGGGGAAGCAGATTCAGAAGAGAGGCCTCCAGTATGATGTAGTGGCTGAAGAGGAAATAGTGCTGGCTGTGCCTGTGGCGCATCCCTTCGCGGCGAAGCGCGAGGTAAAACTGGAGGAACTGGAAGGCCAGCCGTTCATCGAGACCTCGTACGGAGAAGGCGCACTGCGCACCGTCAAAACGCTTCTGGCGAGACGGGGGATGTCACTTCCGCCCCACCGGATAGCAACCTCTCTAAGCTCCAGCCGGGCTATTCTTCTGACAGTAGAGAGGGGGTCCGGCGTCGGATGGGTATCATCACTGGCGGTGGGGCCTGAATGGAAAGGCCGTGTGACGCCGGTCAGGCTTTCAGGGTTGCCTTTGAAGCGGCCCGTTTATCTTGTGCGCATCAAGCAGCGTCCCCTTCAGCCGATAGCAGGTTCCTTTGTGAACTGGCTGATGTCTCAGGTAAAGGCTTCTTAAAAAAGAAAGAGCCCCCGTCTCCGGGGGCCCTCTTACGACCTGGTTTGCTTAACCCGTGAAGCTATTTCTTGGAAGCTTCAATCAAGGGTTTGGCCACAACCTTTATTGTCCTGGTTTTGGCCGTTTCCTCTTTAGGCAGCTTAATGGTCAGTATGCCATTGTCCAGATTCGCCACTACCTTGTCCGACTTCACGGACGTCGGCAGAGTAAACTGGCGGCAGAAGGACCCGTAATGCATCTCTCTCCTGAAGTAGCTGAAGTCTTTTCCTTCCTCCGCTTTGTACTCACCCTTTATTGACAGCAGGTCGCCTTCAAGCGAAATATCCAGGTCCGCCACGCTCATCCCCGGTAATCTGGCTTTCACTATCACTTCATCCTTCGTTTCCAGTATGTCAACCGGGAAGAAGTAATAACCGCGGCCCCAGATTTCCTGCAAATGCCAGGGACTCACGGACGTGTCGCCAAAGGCCCTATCCACGATTTCCGCCAAGGGTTCCCAGTGAACTAACTCTCTTACAGTCATTGTTACCTCCTCAATTCTGGTACATTCAAAGTACGGCAAGGCCACTCGAACCTCGCCGGGTGCTTCCTTTTTTGATATAAGCTTTCGTGGTGCTCATCTTTCTTAGCACCACTTATATAGTAGATTATAATTGATTAAGAAGTCATAAAATATGCGGCAAAAATATTACAATTTTTGCCAGGCGTGTACGGCGGGCGCCAGTTAGCGCGGGTTTACCTGAGGGAGACCCATAGCGGGGCTCGGATCGTTCGGAGCCAGTGGCGGGCGGGTTTCAAACCCGCCCCTACGGAACATAAATGCGTCATTATTTAGTACGTTCGTATCAGGCCAGCTTCTGGATTTTTCTCTTCTGCTCTTCCAGGGCGTGCTGATACTGAGAGGTCAGTTCGGACAGTGCGGCGCGCCATTCTTCCTGCAATGCCATTTGTTTCTCCATCTCAGCCCGCCCGGCGGCGCCTCCCGCCGCTTCAATCGACCTGCCGGGCCTGGTACTCTCAAGCTTTTCCTTGAATTTTAGCTGGAGCTGGCGTAAGGATTGCTCATAGTAGGAGAAGAGATGGTCAATTTCGTTGCTTACGCCTTTGACTTTGTCCTTCTCCTTTTTGAGAAACGTAATGCCGTCAAGGGCTTTCTTGCTGGTCTTTCTGGTCTGTTCGTTCATCGGCAGGATTATGTTTCTCAGGAAAACATCCAGAGCACCTTCTTTAATGAAGACTACTTCTTCCTTGTTGAACTTATTCAGCTCTGCTTCCAGAGATATTTCGCCCTTCAAGAACCTGGCAGCCAGAGCGTTGCCCTTAGGTATGGAATCCAGTCGATGTTGCTCCGCAGGCGTAAGCTTACCCAGCTTTTCGGCCTTTTCCATGGCTATCTCAAGGGCACTTTTTATGTCTCCCAAATCAATCATCCTCCTCAGTTCAATCAAAACTCAAGCTATTAAGATGCTCACTTCTTTCCTCTGGCTTTGGGCGGAGTCTCCGCCTCCGAAGCCAGCACCCCGGACTGAGCCCAGTCGTCTTTTGAAATATCCTCGAAAATCACGAAAGTGGCTTCAGGGGTGGTCTGCGCAATGTTCACCACGGCATCCGTGATGACCCTGGCCAGCTCCGCTTTCTGAGCTTTGGTCCGTCCCGTCCACATTTGCACCCGCACTATAGGCATTTTTCTTCTCCCGCTTGTGATTTACTACCTGTTTCGCTGTACCTGGGATAAGAGCCGAGAATCTTGAACAGGGCAGTCTTAGGCCTCACTTTTTCCAGGGCCTCGGCTACCATGGGTTCCTGCTTGTGCCCTTCGAGGTCCACCAGGAAATAGTACTTACCCAAGCTTTCTTTTGATGGGCGAGATTCAATTTTGGCCAGATTGATGTTCCTTTTCGAAAACTCTTCGAGAATGTTACAGAGGCTTCCCGGGTGGTCCGTCCCGATATAAAAACAGAGGGATGTCTTGTCATGCCCGGTGGGAGGACTGTCCTCCCTGGACACAACGACAAAACGGGTTATGTTCGGAGCTTTGAGCGAGTCAGTTTGAATTCCACGCGCCATTATCTCGGCCCCGTAGATTTCGGCTGCTCTTTTGGACCCTATAGCCGCGGAAGGCTCCGGGCTGGCCATCATTTGTTCTACGGCTGCCGCGGTGCTGAGGGCGGCCACCAGCTGGGCCCTGGGGAAAATGCGTTCCAGAAAGCGCCTGCACTGGGCCAGGGCCTGGGGATGAGAAAAGATTATCTTGATTTCCTGGGCCTGCGTTCCCGGCTTCGCCAGCATACAGTGCTCTATGGTCAAATTCAGCTCTTTTTTTATCATGAGGCCGGACTCATGAATCAGAAGGTCCAGGGTGTCGTTCACCGAGCCTTCGAGGCTGTTCTCAATAGCCATGATCCCCTCATCGGCCAGGCCGGTCTGCACCGCCGAGGCAATGGCATGATGGCTCACGAACGGGATTAGACGCGCCTGGCGGCCATACAGGAGGGCCGCCTCTTCGCCAAAGGTACCGGGGGGACCCAGGTAGGCCAATCTTGATGACATGGCTTTCTTCACGCCCTTGATTTCTTAGCTGCCCTGCCCGCTGACTCATCGAGGACCATGAAACTGCTGTACAGTTCGTCTTCAAGCGGTTTAGGGGTGATAGCTATTATCTGGTCTCCCGCTTTCAACTCCGTGTCGGGAGAGGGCAATTTTGGCTTTTCATTGAAAGGTATCACGAGCGTGATGTGGCTGTTGGCCGGCAGGGGGATGTCTTTGATTGCTTTACCGACGGCCCTGGACCCGGCGGGTATTTTGACTTCCACCAGCTCAAGGTTGGAGGGGGAAAGGGAGAAAAGGTGGATGAGGGGGTGGGTCGGCACCTCCTGCTCGATTTGCTCCATGATCAAGGTGGTGTCGCAGATGGTGAGGTCTATCCCCAGGCTTTTAAAGATGGACTCGTTCCTGGGATTGTGGACCAGCGCCATGGTACGGGGGACGCCGAATTTCTGCTTCGCCATCTGGCAGGCCACAAGGTTGTCCTCATCAGCATCAGTAACGGATATGAAGAGGTCAGCCCTTGACGTCCCGGCCTCGGCCAGAACCGAAGTCTCGCTTCCATCGCCCTGGAGGCATACCTGTCCCAGGTCCTCGATAATCTTGTCACACTTCTCTCTCTGTTTTTCGATAACGAGGACCTCGTGTCCCTCGCTTATCAGCGACCTTGAGAGGTAATAGCCGATTTTCCCGCCGCCGACCATTATGACGTACACTACTATCCGCCCACCAGTCGTTCTTTCAATACGTTTGAAAATATGATGGTGGGGCTCAAGGCTTCAAGCCCCAGGGATTCGTAGATTTTTTCCCTGAGAGGGTCGTAAATACGGCATATGACCCGGGGTACCTTGAACAGGTGTTTGGCCACCTGGGCCGCCATCAAGTTCACGTTATCGCTCCTGGTAAGAGCCACAAAGGCCTCGGCCATGTCAATCCCGGCGCGCACAAGAGTCTCCTCTTCTATGCCGTCACCTACAAAAGCCGTACCGGCAAAGTTTTCCGGCAGTCTCCGCAGCCCGTTGGAGTCAATGTCGAAGATTGTGATTTTGTGCCCTTCAGCATCCAGGGAAACCGCAAGCCTGGCGCCCACGCGCCCGCAACCCATGATAACTACGTTCATTATCTGGAGCGGTCAGGGAGAGTGAAGAACCTCCGGCTCCCATCCAGGACAGGCTCATACCTTCTCTGAGTGGGTGTCGTTTCGGTCGGGGAGGACAGAATTACGGGTTCGCGGTACACCAGGACCCGGCACTGGGCGTTTCTCAATACGTAGGGCAAGGTGCTGCCGAGGCTGAACTGTCCGAATCTCTTCTTGTAGGTGAAGCCCATGATAATGACGTCCGCGCCTTTCTTCATGGCTTCCTCTACGATGGCCGGCCCCGCCTCCCTCGCCTGAAGAAGCTCGCTCTCTATTTGATAGTCCTCCTCTTCTTCAGCAACCCTTTCCAGCTGCTCGAAGATCTGCTCCGCTTTGCGAATATCCGAATCTATGCGGGCATCGAGAGGCAGCACTCTTTCAACTTCTATGACGTGAAGCGCATATACTTTGGCCTTTGATTTCTTGGCAATACTGCAGGCCAGCTTAACCGCCTCCTCGTCAGATTTATCGCCGCTGACGGGAACCAGGACCCTTTTTACATCCATAAATTAACGAGCTTAAGAATACCCGAAAGATATTTTATCTTAGCCGACCTTAAATATTATAATATTTTTAGCTATTTTGCAAGTCACATCCGCATTGGACCTTCATATCCGGCCGGCCTTCCCGCAAGACAGACTAATTTTATCAAGGCGGCCTGGAAGTATCAAGGAAAGGTTTGGTCGTAAAGCTGCGGGTCAATTGGTGAATTGGCGTTACTTGCTTGTAGCTGTCCCGTTTGTGATATAATTTTTTTCCAAGGGGCCCCGCCACCAGCAGGAAGGCCCCGGACAAGCCCGGTCTGTCCATAAAAGGGGTAATTGGGGGAGCCACAAGAATCTGATTTCAGAGAGGTAATAAATGCTCATTATCGCTAACAACATAACTTCCCGGGATGCCAAAGTGGCGCAAGCTATGAAGAATGGCGATGCCGCCTATCTGCAGGACCTGGCACAGAGGTGCTCGAAAGCCGGAGCTAACGTAATAGAGGTTAACCTCCAGCAAAAACACGACAGCCCTGACATAGTGCAATTCGCGGTGCAGGCCATACGGAAGACAGTAGATGTTCCTATTTGTTTGAGCACCAATAATCCGGAGACTCTGGAGGCCGGGCTGAAGAAATGCAAGGGCGAGGCAATAGTGAACTACATTGCCCACGAAGAGGTCAGGCTGCAAAAGATGCTTCCACTTGCCGCTAAATACAAGGCGCGGGTGGTACTTTTCCTGGCAGCGGTCAACCCTGCGATCCAGGCCGAGGAAGCTTTCAGGCTGGCTTCCATGCTTGTGGGAGCCAGCAATGAGGCCGGGATTACCAACGATAGAATCCTTATAGACCCGGGTGTGGTGCACGTGACTACGCTGGAGGGACAAAGCCGCGTCAAATACTTCAGGGAGCTCCTCCCTGAGCTGGCGGAGAACTTCGAGCCTGCTGTGGGTACCACCTGCTGGGTTGAAAACGCATCTTCGGGGCTTCCCAAAAAGCTTCGTCCTGCCATCACCAGCATTCATCTCGCCATGCTGGCAGGTCTGGGACTCTCTTCAGCGTTCCTGGATGTGCTTCAACCTGAGACTATGCGCGCCGTGCGCCTGATAAAAATCATGAACGGTGAACTAATCTATTCCCATCGAGAGGCGGAGCTGTAGCAAATTCCGGAGGGTTCAGGTTGGTGAGATGATGGATGCAGGCCAGGGCTGAGGGACTCTCTTTCTTATGACTAGAGTACTTGTGGCCATGAGCGGGGGCGTGGATTCCTCGGTTGCCGCCGCGCTGCTGGTAGATGAAGGGTATGAGGCCTTCGGCGTTACTCTTCGCCTGTGGGACTCGGAGGAGTCGTCCAGTTGCCGCCGGTCCTGCTGCGTTACGGAAGACGTAAATGACGCGCGGAAAGTCTGCCAGATTCTGGGCATCCCGCATTATGTGTTGAACTTTCGCGAGCAGTTCATGAAATGGGTGGTGGAGCCCTCGTGCCGGGAATATTCGTCAGGGCGAACGCCGAACCCGTGCCTTCTCTGCAATCAGCACATCAAATTCCGTTTTCTATTGAACAAAGCCCTTTCCCTGGAAGCGGATTTCATAGCAACCGGTCATTATGCAGGAGTGCAGGAAGAAAACGGCGTTTTCAGGCTTATCAGGGCGAGGGATGAGAAGAAAGACCAGTCTTATTTTCTTTACTGCCTGGGACAGGAAGAACTGAAACATCTCCTGCTGCCCTTGGGCCTCCTCACGAAAAGAGAGGTGAGGCAGATAGCGAAAACAAAGGGGCTGCCGGTCTCCTCCAAACATGACAGCCAGGACCTCTGCTTCGTTCCTGACGGCGACCTTAGAGCTTTTCTGAGGGAGCATCTGGAATGCCGGGCGGGCGACATTATAGACAGTGAAGGAAAGGTGCTGGCGCAGCATGAAGGCATTGCCTTCTATACCATTGGGCAGCGGCTCCGGCTGGACCACTCCGCCGGCGGCGGGCAGAGGCTTTATGTTGCGGGAATCATGCCCGAAAAGAATATCCTGATAGCGGGAAGAGAAGCCGACCTCTTCAGGGACGAGTTGAAAGCGGGAAACATAAACTGGGTTATTGGCAATCAGGACTTGCGGTACCCGCAGCCCTTGCCGGTCAAAATCAAGATACGGTATGGCAGTGTTCCCGTGGATGCCATGCTTCATCTAAACGGAAACGCCGGTGACCATTGTGGCGAGGTGCTGGTTTCTTTCCGCCAGCCGCAGCGCGCCATAACTCCGGGACAGGCTGCTGTTTTTTACCGGGGGCAGGAAGTGATAGGGGGTGGGACGATTCTCGAGACCGGGGCTTGAGCCTGGCAAAAGGCAGGCAGCCAGCTGGGAAAGCCCGGATTTCCCCTACCCGGAAAGTGGAAAGGGACCTTTTTTTACAGGGGTATGAAATGGTTGCCGGTGTGGATGAGGTAGGGAGGGGAGCCCTGGCAGGGCCTGTAGTTGCCGCCGCGGTCATCGTTCCTTATCGCTTAAGCGCTCCCTGGGTTAAAAGGGTCCGGGACAGCAAAATGCTGCTCGCGGCCGATCGGGACAGGCTGGGGAGAGCAATTGCAGAGGCTGCCCTGGCTGTGGGAGTGGGCGCGGCTGACTCCCGGTACATAGATTCAAGAGGTATTGTGCCGGCTACCCGCCTGGCCATGCAGAGAGCGGTGGAAAACCTGCAAGTGAAACCTCACTTTATCATGGTAGATGCCGTGCGGCTTCCCGCCATTCCGATCCCTCAGATGGCTATCATCAAGGGCGACCGGGACTGCTTCGTCATCGCATGTGCTTCCATAATAGCGAAGACATACAGGGACAACCTGATGAAAGAGCTGGCCGGGAGCTATCCGGGTTATTATCTGGAGAGGCATAAGGGCTACGGCACATCGCTGCATTTACGCTGTCTGGACGAGCTGGGGCCCTCAGCAATACATCGCTGCACGTTCGCTCCGGTAGCAGAGGTCATCAGGTTCAGGTCCCCGGTTAAGTTGGGAGAAAATGAGCTGGAGAAAGACGATTATGGACCGGATAGCTCTAGGTAAAACGGGCGAGAAGCTGGCCCAGGACTATCTCAAACGCAAGGGATACCGCATCCTGGAGGCCAACTACCGCTGCACCATCGGCGAAATAGACATAATCGCCGAAAAGAAAGGCAGACTGGCTTTTATTGAAGTCCGCACGCGTTCCTCCAGGGAATTCGGCACTCCTGAGGAGTCCATCACAGAGGCGAAGAAGGAGAAACTGGCTTCACTCTGTATGGAATATGTCAGCAGTCATAATGTTAGCCGGGAGTGGCACCTCGACCTTGTGGCCGTGGAGTTCAACCGCGAGGGCAAGCTTCAGCGGATAGACCATCTTCCCGATGTTCTGGCCTAGCGCAACGTTATGCTATAATTAGGCCGAGAGGAAACAATATGCCCGTATATGAATATCACTGTGAAAAATGCAGGCGAAGAGCGTCGCTTCTCGTGAGGGGTTCTTCTTCACCTCCTCCGCCTATGTGCCCGCGCTGCGGAGGTTCCAATATGGTACGCCTTTTTTCTACTTTCTCGGTGCGAAGGTCTTTTGAGGATGACTACCAGGACATCCTTTCCGACAGCAGGCTGGTAAGCGGCCTCGAAAACAACGACCCGGTGGCTATGGCCGAGTGGAGCCGGCGGATGACCAGGAGCATGGACGATGACAGCATTGCCCCCGAATGGGAGGACATGATGTACGACCTGGAGCAGGGCAGGATGCCCGGAGATTCAGAAGTCCACAGTACCGAAGAAGATGCCGGAGACGAGGGGGAAGAATAGGGTCAAATGCCTCTCTATGAATTTGGCTGCCGCAAATGCGGCCATGAGTTTGTCGCGCTGGTGAGGAATCCCTCCGTGGACTTCAAAGGAGCGTGCCCGTCCTGCGGGGGCCTTGAATTGCAGAAGAAAATATCTTCTTTTGCCTTCCGTCATTCCGAGGCTACCCGTCTGGAGAGGGCCGGAGACCCTGAAAAGCCAAATCCGGAGTTTTACAAAGACCCGCGCAACATCGGCCGCTGGACGGAGAAGAAGTTCAAAGAGATGGATATCGAGATGCCGTCTCATCTTCGGAATATGATTGACTCGTCCAGGGAAGGGCAATTTCCCGACTCCATGAAGGACCTCAAACAAGGACCCACAGAGATTTGACAGAAGCCTCCAATCCTTGAGTATTCCCTGAGGCCTTTTGCTATGGACCGCGTTATCGATGCCAACCTCAACCGTCTCGGCGAGGGCCTTCGCCTTCTGGAAGATGTCGCGCGCTTCCGATTGGACGATAAGCCCTCTTACAGTGAGCTCCGCCGGATTCGCCTGGAGCTCCTGGAGGCGCCTGCCTCTCACCGCCTGACACTGCTTTCCTCCAGGGACGCGCCGGGAGACCTCGGCGCCGACGTAGAAGGGAAGGGAGACAAGATGCGGCCGGACATACCGGGCCTCATCTCCGCCAATGCCCGGAGGGTAGAACAGGCGCTGAGAGTCCTGGAAGAGGCGGCGAGACTCCCCGAATACAGGTTTCTGGAGCACACCAGATTCAAAAAAGCCCGTTTCTCCGTGTATGACGTGGAGAAGAAGCTGCTTTCAGCTCTCTCCCATAAGGAGAAGAGAGGGAAGATAAGGGGCCTTTACGTTATCATAGACGGGATGTTTCTAAGAGGAAGAGACGAGTCTGCGCTGGCGCGGGATGTGATAAGGGCGGGCGCAAAGGTGATACAGTTGAGGGACAAGTCCAGGGAAAAGGGTCTTCTCCTCCCTGTGGCCAGGGCCTTGAGGAAGGTCTGTTCCGAAGAGGGCGCTATATTTATTGTGAACGACCATGTGGACCTTGCCGCGGCTTGCGGTGCCGACGGCGTGCACCTGGGACAGAAAGACCTGCCGCTGGCTGAAGCGATCCGTCTCCTCCCGTCAGACAAGATAATCGGAATATCCACGAACAATCTGAAGGAAGCCCGGGCGGCCCAACAAGGAGGAGCGGATTACGTTGCGGCGGGCGCGATATTTCCCACTTCGACCAAAGCCGATGCCCGGCCGGGCAGCCTTGAGACTTTGCGCGAAATCAGGAGCGGCGTTGACCTGCCCGTGGTAGCCATTGGCGGAATAAACGGCGATAACATCGGGAAAGTCTTTGAGGCGGGCGCCAGCGCGGCTGCCGTCATAAGCGCCGTTCTCAATGAAGAAGACGCGGGTGAGGCCGCAAGGCGATTAGTACGTAAAATCCCCCCTGCCCCCGTTGCTGAGGGGGGATTAAAGGGGGAAAGTCCTTAATGTATCAGAATCCATTTTCCATGTTCGCTCCGTTTATGATTGTCACCGGCATAGTGTTGTTCCTCATCGGGACAATATATCTGATATCCCGTATCCGTTCCGACCAGCTGCATCTTTCTTTGAGAAACGCAGTGGAAGGATATTTTTACCTGATGACGGTGGTAAGCTTTGTCATCTTTACTTTCGGGCTGGTAGCCCTGCTCAACGTGGGAGCCAGCCAGGCGCTGGGTAAAGACTTCAGCTACGGGCGTCCGCCTTATTACGGACCCATGTCGGCCCGCCCGATACCCGCATATCCGCCGGGAGTAGTCCCTGAGAAGACAACGCCTCTCACCCCGGCGCAGGAAGAGGAGTTGCGGCAGAAGGAAGAACAGAGGCAACTGGAGGAGAACCGGAGGCGGCAGGACCAGAATCAGAGAGAAGAGCTTACCCAGGGCATCGGGATGGCTTTCGTGGGAGGGTTGGTGTGGGTCTTGCACGCGTGGGGACGGAGGCGTTTTTATTCCGTCCAGGACTCCTTCAGCAAGGGCATCAGACGTTCATATCTGGTAGTGATGCTTGTTCTTTACAGCATAATGGGCGTTACATCCGTAACAATCGCGGTGAGCCGTGTTTTGCGGCAGTACATTCTTCAGGATGTTGACAAGTATGCCTACATGCCCTCTCCCGGGCCGATAGCGGCAGCCACCGTTATCTTCGTTCCGGTCTGGATTTACTTCCTGGTGGCTTTAATAACGGAGATGAAAAAGAAGGAAAATGAAGGGACAGCGGACAAAGCCTAGCCTGCGCGCGGAATTCGCCCCGCTCCTGGAGAAGGTTGCCGCCAGAATCCGGAAGAGGTTCAAGAGCCAGGACCAGGCGCGGGAGAAAATACTGGGACTCGGCCGCGAGACCATACGCTTCAGCAGCTACGCCATCAGGTCCATCCACCGGAGACAGCTTGAGGAGGCGAGGGAGAACCTGAACGGGGCTCAGGAAACAGTGGCGAAGCTGAAAGCCGTGTTGAACGAATATCCGGATATGTCTTCTAACCTGGCATACGATGCACAGAAAGAATACGCGGAGGCCCGTTTGACGCTGGCTCTTGCGACCGATGGCAATATCCCGTCCCCGGAAGACCTGGGCATCGGCTATGCGGCTTATCTTAATGGCATGGGAGAGGCTGTGGGAGAGATGCGTCGCTACCTTCTGGATAATCTTCGCCGGGGAGACCTGGCTCCATGCGAGGACATTCTCTCGACCATGGATGACATCTACAGCGTCCTGGTCACGATGGACTTCCCGGACGCCCTGACCGGAGGGCTCAGGCGCACAACCGATGTGGTCAGGAGCATTCTGGAGAAGACCCGGGGCGACCTAACCCAGGCGCTGTCTCAGAAAAAGCTTGAAGACAAGCTAAAAAGTCTCGAGGAAAAGAGAAAGGCGCCCGGGAAGACGAGAAGCAGGGGCGTTTCGTGAACCACCGCCGCCATGGACTCCAGCTTTCACTGGAACGTCGGGAATCCGTCTCAGCTTGACAAAGACATCATTAATATTGCTAAAATAATTATGGCTGCTCCAAATGAGTAGCAGCATTAACCTGATCAGGTGAGGGAGCATATAAGGTATGCCAATTTATGAATACATTTGCGGTAAATGCGGGAAGCGTTTCGAAAAGAGACAGGGTTTTCATGAAGAACCCGTGGCCCTGTGCCCCTTATGCAACGGGGACTCGAAGCGTCTCATTCAATGCGTTCCCGTCATATTCAGGGGCAGCGGCTTTTACGTTACCGATTATAAGAAAGAAAATGCCTGCGTAAGCAGCCCGGAGGCTGGCAAAGAGACTGCCGCGGCGGTCGGCTCCGAGGTTAAGAAGGACTCCGCGCCAGCCGCCACGTCCGAGGTTAAGAAGGACTCCTCACCGACTGCCAGCAAGGAAGCCAAGTGCGCGGAGTCAAAGGGCCAGGACTCCTGCAAGGGCTGCAAAGCCGCAAGCTGACCAGCCCTCAGTGGATGAAAAGGTCCCGGTTAAAGCCTAATACAAACGCGTTAGTTCCAGGGCAATTCATGAATTGCCCCTACAGCTTTGTTGGCAACTGCGATGCAACATTATTTAATACTATTGTATTAGTTTTTTAACAGTTTGGGAACCCCGATACAATCGGGGGTTTTTTAAGACCGCATTTTGGAAAAGCTTCTGCTCGCCACCAACAACAGGGACAAGGTCAAAGAGCTGAAAGTCCTGTTGAGCGGCATCCCTCTTGAAATAGTTATCCCGCGGGATATGGGCCTCGAGCTGGACTCAAAAGAAGATGGCGCCACCTTCAGGGAAAACGCCGTTATCAAGGCCATCTCCGGCGTCCGGGCCAGCGGACTGCTAACGCTGGCAGACGATTCCGGGCTGGGAGTAGAAGCCCTTAGGGGGGAGCCGGGAGTGCGTTCCGCAAGGTACGCCGGCGAAAATGCCTCCAACGAGGAGAGAATAGGGCTGCTCTTATCCCGGATGAAGGAAATACCGCGGGACAAAAGGCAGGCGGCTTTTCAATGCGTCATCGCGCTGGCAAAACCTGATGGAACAGTGAAGACCTTCACAGGCGCCTGCCGCGGCATCATCGCTTTTGAGCCGGTCGGGACGGAAGGCTTTGGCTATGACCCCGTATTTTTCATCCCTGAGCTGGGCAAAACCATGGCCGAACTGAACATGGACGAAAAGAACAGAATCAGCCACCGGGCCAAAGCGGTCCTCAAAGCAAAGCGCTGGATACTGAAGAATTACGGCGTCTCTGCCGGCGAACGGCAGATTCTGCTATAATTTACTAAAGAACGGGCCATGATAGTCATATGACGGGTTTATCCGATTCCTTCCAGAGACCTATAAACTATCTTCGAATTTCAGTAACAGACCGCTGCAACATGCGCTGTGTCTACTGCACTCCTGCCGAGGGCATCGAGCTTTTCCACCGCGATGAGATTCTCACTTTCGAGGAGGTCCTCAGGATTGTGGAGGCCGCTTCCTCCCTGGGCATTTCCAAGGTGAGGCTCAGCGGAGGCGAGCCGCTGGTGCGCTCCGGCCTGGCGGACTTCATCGCTAAACTGTCCAGGATACAGGGGATTGACGATGTTTCGCTTACCACCAACGGCCTCTTGCTGAAAGAGAACGCCGCAAAGTTGAAAGAGGCAGGGTTGAGGCGGGTAAACGTAAGCCTGGACTCTCTCAGGAAAGACAGGTTCAGGGCAATCACCCGCGGCGGCGACCTGTCTAAAGTGCTTGACGGTCTTGAAGAAGCGGGAAGAACCGGCCTTCATCCTGTCAAGATCAACACGGTAGTCATGCGCGGCGTCAATGATGACGAGATCGTTGATTTCTGCCTTCGCAGCAAGGATGGGTGGAACGTGCGCTTCATAGAGTTGATGCCCATGACCAGGGACGAAGGCAAAGACAAACTGATAACTATAGCGGAAATACAGAAGATCATAGAAAAACGGATGGGAAAGCTCCAGCCCGGCCCCAAAATAGTAGGCAATGGCCCGGCCAAATATTTCAGACTGGAAAACGCGTCCGGCACCATAGGTTTTATCAGCCCCGTGAGCGAACATTTCTGTTTTGGCTGCAACCGGCTGCGCCTCACGGCGCACGGAAAGCTGTGTCCCTGCCTGCTGGGCGAGGAAGAGATAGACCTGAAAAATCCTCTCCGGAACGGCATTACCGATGAGGCGCTCAAAGAAATCATCAAAGAGGCAGCCAGGTCTAAACCGGAACGGCATCACCTCGATTGCGGGATTGTCGCCGGCGTCAGGTGCATGTCCCAGATCGGCGGCTGATTTTAGTCGGCCCATTTCACCCGGAGGCTCCGATACACCGGAGCTTTTTTGTTATATAATGTCTGGTCAAGGAGAAGCCTAACATCAATAAGAGTAGTTCTTCGTCTCACAAAGTCAGGATGGTGGATATCGGCGCCAAACCTGTCACGGAGAGAGCGGCAGTAGCCCGGGGAAAAGTGAAGATGAACCCTGCCACTCTGGAGCGCATCAAATCGGGGAAAATAGAGAAAGGCGATGTGCTGGCCGTGGCTCAGGTGGCGGGCATCATGGCAGCCAAGAAGACCCCTGAGATTCTCCCCCTTTGCCATCCTCTCCTGATAGAGCATATAACAGTGGAATTCAAGTTTGTCGAAGCCACGTCCGGCGGATGCGGCGTGGAGATACGGGCCTCAGCCAGCGCCTCGGGTAAGACGGGCATGGAGATGGAGGCATTGACTGCGGTTGCAGCGAGCGCCTTGACCATTTATGATATGTGCAAGCCTGTTGACCCCGGTATGGTCATCGAGGAGATCAGGCTGGTGCGGAAGAGCGGCGGCAAGAGCGGGACGGTTGTCCTGATAGAAGATTAAAAGATCGCAGGATTAGAAGATTCTGTAATCTTCACACGTCATAATCTGCAATCTTGAAATCAGTTTGAATCTGCGATCGGAAAGGGTGATTACAATGAAACTATCGTGTCTCCAGGAAAATCTATCTAAAGGCCTGAGCATCATCAGCCGGGCGGTGCCCACCCGCACCACGCTGCCTGTAACCAACAACGTCCTCCTGTCAACAGAGGAGTCGCGTTTAAAACTTGTAGCCACCAATCTGAAAATAGCCATTACCTGCTGGATAGGCGCGAAGGTTGAAGAAGAGGGGCAGATAACGGTCCCTGCCAGGCTCCTGACTGACTTCATAAACTCGTTGCCCAATGACAAGGTGGACATTAGCCTCAATCCTAACTCCAAAGCCGTCGAAGTGCGCTGCGCCCGTTCCCAGTCGCATGTCAACGGGATTGACGCCGGTGAGTTTCCTCCCATCCCCACAATTGGAGATGGGGCCGTGGCGAAAATAAAGGCAGAAGACCTCCGGGAGGGCATAAACCGCGTCGGCTTTGCCGCGGCTACCGAGGACACCCGGCTTGTGCTCACGGGAGTCTATTTCTTGGCGGAGGGCTCGGACCTGACGATGGCGGCTGCCGACGGCTTCCGGCTGGCGGTATATAAGACTACTCTGGTGGAGCCGCTGCCAGACAAGATAGAGATTATTATCCCGGCCGTGACCTTTGCCGAGCTGAGCCGGCTACTCGCCGAGCAGGAAGACCCTGTGGAGATGCAGGTGGCTTCCAATCTTAACCAGATTCTGTTCCGCTTCAAGAACGTGGAGATGCTTTCCCAGGTAATCCCCGGCACTTTCCCGAAGTATTCCCAGCTCATCCCGCAGAGCTGGACCAGCCGGACCGTGATCAGCATTCCTGATTTCCTGCGGGCCACCAAGGCAGCCTCGATATTTGCCCGCGATGGCAGCGGTATAGTCAGGTTGCACAGCCTGCCTGGAGGCGATATCAAGGCGGGAAGCGTGAAGGTATCCGCGCGGGCTGAGGAAATAGGAGACCACGAGACAGAGTTTGACGCCATTATTGCCGGAGACGAAGCCAAGATAGCCTTCAACGGCAAGTATCTGACCGATGTCCTGGGCGTTCTGAAAGAAGGCCAGGTAGCCCTGGAAACCTCAAGCCCCACCAGCGCCGCTGTCCTGCGTCCCGTCGGCAGCGACAACTACCTCCACGTCATCATGCCGATGTTTGTACAATGGTAGGTAGCCAGGGGACTCCAGTACTCCGAGGCTAGCAATTTCTTGACCAGTAAGATTTCTTAGGTCCAAATCTCAGGGCGTAACCTTCTAAGTGGAACCCTGAGTAATCCAGATTTTGCCAGATGAAAATAGTTTAAAACGACCATATTCCTGTTGACCGATGTATAACATTGTGATACCATTCATTTAGGAGAAGTGGGTGAAAATCGATGAGTTGTACTGGGATGACGAAAACGTCGAGCATATCGCCCTGCATAATGTAATCCCTCAAGAAGTGGAAGATGTTTGTTTTGGGGTTCATATCAGTGGCCGAGAAAAAGGTCAAAGGTACATTCTGGGCGGGCAGACTGCCGATGGCAGATATCTTAATGTGGTAATTGAGAAATTGGGAAAAGGGATGTTCAGGCCCATAACAGCCTTTGAAATGAGTGAGAGTTACAAAAGAAGGTATAGAAAAATACTGAGGAGGTAGGAGGGAGATGGTAACAACAAAAAGCAACAAGATTCCGAAATTTGAGTCACTTGAAGAAGAAAGAGAATATTGGGAAGCACGAGGTCCGCTATCGGATGGACATAAAGGGCGTATAAGTAAACCTACAGCAGGGCAAAAGCGTTCATCCTTCCTGGCAGTCCGCTTAACCGGAGAAGAATTAACACAGTTGCGAGATCGTGCAGCAAAGCATGGAGTGGGACCCTCCACTTTTGCCAGGATTGTATTAACCTCTGCAATTGAGCACGAAAATAAGTTGCCTGATTCTATGTCTTTGAATCAGCTTTTGGAAATGCTGGAAAACAGTCTTCCGCAATCAGTTAAACATGAAGCTGAAACACTAACTAAGAATGTAGTTATAGGATATCCAAATGATCCGGCTCTTGTTCTTATTGATGAAAGTAATATCAAAGATGCCACAAAATTAGCGCTCTTATTTATCAAAGCTCTGCTTGCGTTGACAGGCAAAAAAGTGATTACACCCGAAGATGAAACATATAAAAAGGTCAAATCTATTATAGATTCACAAACACAAGATTAGGTAATGAAGAAGAGTCAAAGAGTGAGCGGCACAACAGAAGGAATGTTCTGTTCCCGCCAGGTGAAACTACTTGCGGTTGTGACTGATGGCGACGTTGATCCTTTTCACGAGGTCATCGGGGTTGAAGGGTTTGGGGACGAAATCACTGGCTCCCAGGCCGGATAGCCGGTCGCTGATGCCGCTTCTCGCGCTTAGAACGATGACAGGTATCTCCGAGAAGGCGCGCAGCTTCTCAAGCACCGTGAAGCCGTCCATTCCCGGCATCAGCAGGTCCAGTAGCATACAATCGGGTTTTCTTGCCGCGCAGACTTTCAGAGCCTCTGCCCCGTCGCTGGTTGTAATCACTTCGTAACCTGAAGCCTTTAGCTTTATTTTGAGGAACCTCAGTATCGTCTGTTCGTCGTCAACTACCAGGATCAGTTTCTCGCATCCGTCTTGCTCGCTCATGCATTACGACCCCTTTGTCTGGATTCAGCCGTCCCGGGAAAGACCAACTATCGAGAAATGATATAGCCATGCACGCTATTTGTCAATTTATCTTGCTGTTTGAAACCGGGGTTCTTGCCGGAATCTCTGTGATTGGCTGTTTGCCGGGGGTGGTATAGGGGGTGGTATAATTAAGGTGGAGAGGCATCTGGCGTTCGTGTAAACGGGTGTAAGGAGGCCAAAATGGGGTGTTGCGCATAGTCTCCAGCAAGAGCAAGAGGTTTCGGGACAGGGTCGAGGCAGGGCGGCTTCTGGCTCAAGAACTGATAGAGTTATATGGCCAGAGGGTGGTAGTGCTCGGTATTCCGCGGGGTGGTATCGTTGTGGCCCGGGAAATGGCTCACGCCCTGGTGGCTGACCTGGACATCGTACTTGCCCGCAAGCTCAGGACTCCCGGGCAATGGGAACTGGCTATGGGCTCGGTAGCGGAAGACGGGAAACTTTTCGTCAATGAAAGGGTGGCGGGTGAGCTGGGCGTCAGCGAGTCCGAAATTATGCGCGAAAAGGCCATACAGTTGAATGAAATAGACCGCCGCCGGCAGCTCATTCGAAAAATCCAGCCCAAAGTAGCCTTGAAAGACAGAGTGGTCCTGGTCACCGATGATGGCGTTGCGACCGGTTCCACGGCCCAGGCAGCACTGTGGGCGGTACGCCAGGAAAACCCCAGGAAGCTAATCGCGGCCTTTCCAGTGGGGGCGCCGGATACTTTGGCCAGGCTAGCCGAGTACGCGGACGAAGTGGTGTGCTTAAGTGCTCCGTCATTGTTCTTCGCCGTAGGGCAATTCTACGAGAGATTCGAGCCGGTGGAGGATGAAGACGTGCTGGAAATCCTGAAAGAAGAGGTCGAAATGGGAAGGGCCAGAGCGAAAGCCGGGTCTTAAGTCAGGCCCTGATGTCAGGCTTCTTTTCAGATCAGGAGGTGGGTGATGGAGAAAAATGTGAAGCAAATAAAGGAATCACCGGTCAGGGTGATGGCCGGTGCGGTTCCGCTGGATGGAGACCTGAGTGTGCCGGAGAATCCCCGCGGCATTGTTCTCTTTGCCCACGGGAGCGGCAGCAGCCGTTTAAGCCCCAGGAACCGCTATGTTTCCGGCGTGCTGCAGAACGCCGGGTTGGCCACCGTGCTGTTCGACTTGCTCACAAAGGAGGAAGAGGCGGAGGACTCGAGAACGGGTCATTTGCGCTTTAACATCCCATTTCTTGCCAGGCGTCTCGTCGCTGCCACAATCTGGCTTAGAAAGGATTCCGAAGTCAGAGATTTGAACCTGGGTTACTTCGGCGCCAGTACGGGGGCTGCGGCCGCTTTGCTGGCTGTCGCGGAGCTTCCGGATGTTGTCAGTGCTGTTGTGTCCCGCGGAGGGCGGCCCGACCTCGCTTTGCCGGCTTTATCCCGTGTCAAAGCCCCCGTTCTTCTGATAGTTGGAGGAGAGGACCTGCCCGTTATCGGCATGAACCGGGAAGCTTTCCGTGAGCTGAAGGTAGAGAAAGAGCTTGTAATCGTCCAGGGAGCGACGCACCTATTTGAAGAGCCCGGGGCTCTGGAGAAGGTTGCCGAACTTGCGGCGGGCTGGTTTCTCAAGTACCTCGGCTCCCGCAGCGAGATGATGGAAAAAGTTGCGGCGTGAAGTAGTGGCTTTGTTATTCAAGTCAGGCACCGTAGCTATTGTGGGTCGGCCCAACGTGGGCAAGTCCACTCTCCTCAACCTATTAGTTAAGTTCAAGCTCTCCGCTGTAAGCCCCAAACCACAGACCACCCGGCACAAAATACTGGGCATAATCACGGGGGAAAACTACCAAATAGCATTCTTCGATACCCCCGGGATGCCACTGAAGACCAGCCACGAACTGGATAAGCGCCTGGTTACGCGGGCGCTGGAAGCCATCGGCGAAGCAGACCTCACTGTGCTGCTGGTGGAGCCGAAACCTCCTGGAGATATCGAACGGAGGCTGATAGAAGAGCTTAAACGGCACGGGAGGCCCGCCCTCCTTGCGATCAACAAGATTGACACGGTGAAGCGGCACGAGCTTCTGCCGGTGATGGATGAATACAGCCGTCTCCACAAGTTCGCGGACATAGTGCCTGTGAGCGCCCTGAAGATGGATGGAGTTGAAAGCCTGACGGACGCCATAGTCAGGCATCTGCCGGAGGGTCCTGCGCTTTTCGCTGAGGACGAAGTCACCGACAGGCCGGAGCGTTTCCTGGCAAGCGAGATAGTGCGGGAGGCCGTTTTCAATGCCTACGGCCAGGAGGTACCCTATGCCGTGGCTGTGGAGATCGAGGAGTTCAAAGAGCGCTCGGAGGAGCAGGGCGGCAAGGACTTCATTAGGGCCGTTCTCTATGTCGAGAGGGATTCGCAGAAGGCCATTCTGATTGGCCGCGGGGGAGAAAAGATGAAGAAGATTGGCGAACGCGCCCGCCAGGAGATTGAGTTGCTTGTGGGCAGAGGCGTTTACCTTGAGCTGTGGGTCAAGGTCTATGCGAAATGGCGAAAGGATAAGGCCTTCTTGCAGAGGATAGGGTACTGAAGTAAACTCAAAAATCAAAAATAAAAAGTAAAAAATAAAAGTATTCTCTATGCTGCGGGAAGCTGGTTCACTCGCTCCTATCGTTGGGTGGTAGCGCTTGTGCGAATAGGGACGGTCATAACGGGGACCTTAGAGACGTGGTAAAATAGTCTTTAGTACACCTCATCGGATACCATCGCTGTTTAGGCTCTAAATTTGAAGGACGAGGAGGGAGCTGGCAATGAACAGGTTTCTTATTCTGGCAATCCTCTTTCTCATAATCGGATGTGAAAGGGCACCCACGCCGACTCCCACTGCAACACCTTCTCCTATCGTTACGGTTGCTCCTGCTCCCACACCAGCGCCGACACCCGTTCTCACACCATCTCCAACAGCCTCGCCTACTCCGCCTCCCACCCCGCGGCCAACTCCCGCTCCAGCGCCCAGTCCAACGGCGACTCCGACTCCGGAGCCCACTCCAACGCCTGAACCATCGCCAACGCCCACCACCGCGCCGACGGCTGTTGCAACACCGACTGCCCCAGCTTCCCCGTCGCCAACGCCTTTGGCTTCTCCTATCGCGGTTCCATCGCCTTCGCTCTCACCGTCTCCTACTGTTGCCGTGTCGCCATCACCTTCTCCCGCCGCCGCGGAGGTAAAAATGAGGATTGCCGGATTCCTATTCGTACCGGCGTCCGTTACCGTCACCACGGGAACCAAAGTCACCTGGACTAACGAGGACTTTGTCCCACATACGGTAACGGATAGAGGAGGCGCCTTTGACAGCAGTACCTTGTTTAACGAGGGGAGATACAGCAGGGTCTTTACGGAAGCCGGAGCCTACAATTACTATTGTGCCATTCACCCCACCATGCAGGCGACTCTGACGGTCACGGGACCGCCAGTCAGAGTTTCACCGTCGCCCGGTCCCACCGCGACACCGTAGCTACGCTTTCAGTGGAGCACAAAGCTACATTGCATCGTCTCTGTGAGTGTCATGCCGGGGTTACGCCAGTCCGGCTGCAATTGGCAATGGTGACTAGAAGTGCGGACGAAAACCCCTTTTTGGCATGTTTTTCTCCTAAAAATCATATCTGCCGAGCGCCAAAATGACAGCGATTTTGGACTTTTCGGCCTGACTTCTAGGAGATGATTTTGATTGCGTTACGGGCGATTTCCAGCAGGAAGATGGGGAAGACGCCGACAAATAGCACCGCCAGGCTGGTCAGGGCGAGGGCGAAGCTGAGAGAAGGGGTGGAGGCGACTTTTTCCTCTGTGGCGGCTGCGCCGAGGAACATCACCTTAACTATCCTCAGGTAGTAGTAGGCGGAGATTACCGAGTTCACCACGCCGATTACCACCAGCCATGCCAGTCCCTGCTGGACGGCAGTATTGAAAACGTAGACTTTAGCGATAAAGCCTGCGGTGGGAGGTATGCCTATGAGCGAAACCATGGCCAAGGCCAGGCAAACCGCTAGCAGGGGCGACCTTTTCATCATTCCTGTGTAATCTACTATCTGGTCGCTGTTGATGCGGTTCGATATGGCTATGATAGCGATGAAGGCGGCCAGGTTGGTAGCGGTGTAGCTGGCCAGGAAGAACAGCACGCTGCTGATTCCCGGGCTTTCTCTTGGGCCGGCAAAGCCGATGGCGGCGAGGCCCACCATGAGGTATCCTGCCTGGGCTATGCTGGAATATCCCATCATACGTTTAATATTGCTCTGCGAGATGGCTATTACATTTCCGGCGGTCATGGATAGCGCGCTCAATACCGCAAAGAGGAATCCCCAGTTCGAGGACATCTCCACGGACCAGCCGAAGATGATGGAAAACACCCGGATGATGACGGCAAAACCTGCGGCTTTGCTCGCTACTGAGAGGAAGGCTGTAACGGGCGTAGGAGCTCCTTCGTACACATCGGGAACCCACATCTGAAAAGGAACGGTGGCGATCTTGAAGCCAAACCCGCCAGCAAGCATAGCCAGTCCCGCTATAAGGGCCGGCCTATCCGCCAGTCCGGCGAATCCAATCTGTTTTAGACTCACGGCTATGTCGCCAAGCTGCGTCTTGCCTGTCAGTCCGAAGATAAGGGCCATCCCGTAAAGGAGCACGGCGGAGGCCATTGCGCCCAGAAGCAGGTATTTCAGACTGGCCTCGCTTGATTTCGGATCTTTTAGAAGCCCTGCCAGGGCGTAGAGAGAAAGGCTGGCCAACTCCAGGGATATGTAAATCGAGATTAGCTCTCCCGTACTGGCCATGAACATGAGCCCAAGGGTGGCGAAAAGGAGAAGAGCATAATACTCTCCATGCAGGCGGCGCAGCTTCATCACATAATCTATCGAAGAAAGGACAACGATGCCAGCCGCGGCCAGGAAGAGAATCTTAAAGAAGATGGCGAAATTGTCCGATAGAAGCATGCCGTTGAAGCCTCTCCCCTCTCCGGTCTGACTGACGGCCAGAATCCCGGAGACTATTATGCCCAGCAGGGCAATGACCGGCAGCGCGCCCTTTTTCTGTGTGAAGAGGTCTGCCAGTATGAGAACAACGGCAGAAATGGCGAGCGCCAGCTCGGGAGCCAACAGACCAAAATTTAAGTTCATATATTAAGATCCCAAGAGCTTTGTTATCGGCTCTATGCCCTTTTTTATCAAATCTGTGACAAATGCCGGATAAAGGCCGACCAGCATTATGCCTCCCACGAATGCATATGTGTAAAACCTCTCCAGCGCCGTGGCGTCGCCGGCATGATCGTATTTCTCCTGGGGAGGGCCGTAGAAGACCTTCTGCAACATGTAAAGGATGTATCCGGCCGTTATGACAATGCCCAACGCTCCGATAGCGGTATAAAGCTTTATGCCCTCGACGAGGTTACTATTGAAGCTTCCCAGGAACACCAGGAATTCAGCAATGAATCCGCTTGTTCCTGGAAGTCCAAGCGAGGCCAGTCCGGCTATGCTGAAGAGAACGGTAATGACAGGCATCTGCCGGGCAAGACCTCCCAGCGTGTAGATGTCCCTGTTGTGGGTCTTTTCATATACCAGTCCCACCATGGCAAAGAGTAGACCCGTTACAAGCCCGTGGCTGAACATCTGCAGCACCGCGCCGGTGAGACTTAGCTGGCTCAGGGCGAAGACGCCAAGCAGGACATATCCCATGTGGCTAACGCTGCTGTAGGCTATCAGCTTCTTCAGGTCCCGCTGTCTCAGTGTTACCGCAGCGCCGTAAAGAATGTTGACCAGAGCCAGTATGATAAAGAGAGGGGCGTATTGCAGGGCCACATCGGGGAACAACGTAACATTGAGGCGAATCATGCCGTAGCCGCCCATTTTCAGCAGGATTCCCGCCAGCATGACGCTTACCGCGGTGGGGGCATCGGTGTGGGCATCGGGAAGCCAGGTGTGAAACGGGAAGACGGGAAGCTTGATGAGGAAGGCGCCCAGGATGAAGAAGAAAATCAACGGAAGCAAAGGAATGACGGCCATGTTCAGGCCAGCCTGGGCCAGGTCAATCATGTTAAACGCTGACTGCCCCGGGGCCATTAGTGGCTGGGCCTTAAAGTAAAGCAGGAGGAAGCCGGCCAGCATGAAGGCGCTGCCCGCCAGGGTGTATATGACGAACTTTATGGCGGAATACTCTTTTCTGCCGGAACCCCAGATAGAGATAAGCATGTACATGGGCAGCAACTCGACTTCCCAGAACAGGAAGAACAATATGAGGTCGAGGGAGGTGAATACGCCCAGTATGCCCGCTTCCAGCAACAGAAGCCAGATGAAGTACTCCCGTACCCTTAAGGCAATCTTCCAGGAGACGAAGACGGACACAAAGCCGAGGAATGTCGTCAAAAGGACCAGGGGCATGCTGAGGCCGTCAACACCGAGATGATAGCTGGAGCCTACTGCCGGTATCCAGGGAACCATTTCCCTGAACTGGAACGTCCCTGAGGCGGAGCGGTCGAAGACAAAGAAGAGGTACAGAGAAATCAAGAAAGCAACTGACGTAAATACGACAGAGATAATCCTCGTGCCTTTGGGCGTCAGATTACGCAGGAGCCCTATGAGAAGCGCCCCTAACACAGGAAGGAAAATTATGATACTCAGATAAGGCATAAGACTTTCTCTATCTACTCAATCATCTGAACAGGTAGAACCCTGCTATTATGGCCACCAGACCAACGAACATTACCATGCCGTAGGACTGAAGACGTCCGGTCTGGAGCTGCCGCAGCACTTTGCCACTGCCGACCGTCAGCCAGGCGACTCCATTAACGGCACCGTCAACAACATACTTATCGAATAACTCAAAAATCTGGAAAAGCACTTTGTATAGAAGCCATTCGACTATGACTTTCTCATACAGCTCATCCATCCAGTACTTGCGCGAAAAAACCCTGTACAGAGGGGAGAAGGCCTTCCCGACAGATTCGGCGGACAGGCTCTTCCTGCTATACATGAGATAGGCCAGAAGGATCCCGATCAGGGCGAGGATGAGAGCTATCCAGGGCAGGGGGTGAGTAAAGACGCCAAAGAATCCGACCCCGTGCTCCTCTTCGCCCTCAAGGAAGCTGCTGAGAGCGCCGCTCACATTGAAAAGGCCTGAGAAGATGGCAAGCAAGGCCAGGAAGGCCATGGGGACTATCATGACTGCTGGTGATTCGTGGAAGGCGTGCCCCGGCTCGTGGTGAGAGTCCGCCTTGTGCGTTTTGGCTTTCTTGGCTTCATCGTAATGGGCTTCAGCGTCGCCATGTGGAATCTTGGATAGTCCAGTTTTGGCCTGGGCCCTGTTCTCTCCCCCAAAGGTCAGGAAGTAGGCGCGGAAAATGTAGAAGGCGGTCATGGGGACCGTGGTCAGGGCGAGTACGAATAACAACTTGTTATGCTCGAAGGCGCTGGCCAGAACCTCGTCCTTGCTCCAGAATCCGGCAAGCGGCCAGATGCCCGCCAAACTCAGGGCTGCGATGAAAAACAGGCCCGCGGTCCAGGGCATATACTTTCTCATTCCGCCCATTTCTCTCATGTCGAATGTGCCGGTAGCATGATTGACGCTGCCGGCTCCAAGGAAGAGAAGGGCCTTGAAGAAGGCGTGATTAAAGAGATGGATCATCCCTATGGCCACTCCTCCGGTGCCGAGGCCGAGCATCATGTAACCGAGCTGGCTGATGGTGGAATAGGCAATGACTCTTTTAATGTCATGCATAACGAGCCCCATGCTGGCAGCGAAGATGGCGGTGAAGCCTCCCACTACGGCCACTGTCAGGACGGCCTGAGGGGAGGGCTCGAAAATAGGCAGGGTGCGGGCCACGAGGAAAACGCCGGCGGCAACCATCGTAGCGGCATGTATCAGGGCGCTGACAGGGGTTGGACCTTCCATGGCGTCTGGAAGCCATACATGCAGCGGGAACTGTGCTGACTTACCCGCCGCTCCGGAGAAGATTCCTAGGGCAGCGAGTGTGAGCGCGGTAGCGCCGATTTTGCCGGCTATGGCATAGGATTTCAGCGCCTCAATATCGAAGGTGCCCGTCTTAAAATAAAGGATAAGCAGAGCTATCAGAAGGCCGAAGTCGCCCAGCCTGGTGACGATGAAAGCTTTCTTGGCCGCGTTAGCCGCGGAAGGCTTGTGGAACCAGAAGCCAATCAGCAAATAAGAGCAAAGCCCCACGCCTTCCCAGAACGCATAGAGGAACAGCAGGTTGCTGGACATGACCAGTCCCAGCATCGAGGCGGTGAACAGGGACATCCAGGCGAAATAGCGCGGGTAGCCCGGGTCCTTGTGCATGTATCCCTGCGAATAGATTTGCACCATGAGACTGACGGTGGTTACCACGAGAAGCATTAGAGCCGTCAGCGAGTCCATCAGGAGCCCGATGCTTAAGGTAAGGCCATTTTCGATGACCATGATTTGAATTGGCGCTATTGTGAGCTTGTGTTCGGGAGTATTCCATACCGTGATGAAAGCCCAGATAGAGAAAAGCCAGGAGAGTCCTATTGCCAGGATGGTGACATAACCGCTGACCTGGGGGGTTCGGCTAAAGAGGGGCCGGAAAATAAAGACAATAGAAAGGAACGAGAAGACGGGAAACAGAAGAATCAGCCATGCAAATTCAGGTGGCATCTATAACTTCCTTAGGATTTCCTCATAAACATGTACTCTGAAATGGGGCACCAGGACCTTGTAAGTGACAAATTCCTGCATATCTACCACAGGCGAGACGCCCGTGCCACTGGTTGATTTCCCATCCTGGACGGGCAGAATCCTCGTAGGAACCCCTTCACTTTCCAAAAGGAGCTTCCACGTTTCGGCTATGACCAGGTTCGGCGCTTTTCTAACTTCAATCCACACGATAGTAACTCAAAAGTCAAAACTTAAATCTCAAAAGTCTCCGCCCGCCCTACTGCTTCATAAGGTCGATTTCTGTGACGTCCACCTTGGCTCTGCTGCGGTAGAGGGCCAGAATAATAGCCAGTCCCAGAGCAGCTTCCGCCGCGGCGACAGTCATGATGAAGATAGCGAACACCTGGCCGGTAAGCTGGGTGGGGGTGACGTAACGGGAAAAGGCAACCATTGTAATGTTGACCGCATTTAACATAATCTCAATACACATCAGTATGACGATGGCGTTCTTGCGGGAAAGAGCGCCGAAAAGGCCGATGCAGAAAAGGACGGCCGAGAGGACTAAATAATGCTCCAGCCCGATATTCATTTACCTCTCCCTCGCTATTGCCATGGCTCCAAGGATGGCGGACAGCAGCAAGAAGGACGCAATTTCAAAGGGAAGAATGAAGCCTCCGCTGGTAAAAAGCTGCTGGGCGATGGCGACAGTGGTGATTTGTTCCGGCGCGACTGCCGATTTCGCCCAGGAGGTGTTAACGATGGCGAAGATAAGGATAACCAGGAACAACGCAGCCACCACGAACGAGAGCCAGGCGTTGCCGGCCAGGTTGCCCTGTTTTACCTCACGGGTGAGCATTATCGCGAAGATCAGCAGAATGGATATGGCGCCGACATAAACCAGCACCTGAACAGCAGCCAGGAAATCCGCGTACAGGGTGACATAAAAGGCAGCTATCACGAAGAAAGAAAGGATGAGGAAGAGCGCCGCCCGGAAGATGTCTTTGATAAGGATAACTCCCAGGGATGCCACAACCGCGATGGCTGCCAGGAACCAGAATACAAGCGCTGTCATTTGCTCTTGGCCTCTTCCTTTTGAGCCTTGGGTCCTTCCTTCGAACGGTTTATTAGCAGGGTCTGCTCCGGCAAATTGTTTTCCAACTCAGGCTTGTAATAGGCGCTGACCACCGTCTCCTGGTTAATCTTCATCTGGTCTCTGGTCTGTACCAGGCTTTCGCGCGAATACGTGGCCCTCTCGAACTCCCGTCCCATGAAAAGGGCATTGAAGGGGCAGGACTCCACGCAGTCTCCGCAGAACATGCATCTTCCGGTATCCACCTCAAATTTATCCACGGCAAAGTAGTTGTTTCCCAGGGGGCGGGTGACTATTTCGATGTTTCCCTGGGGACAGCTCTTGGCGCAGGTAGCGCAGCCGGTGCATCTCTCTTTGGACCAGTGCAGGTGGTAGCCGCGCATTCTTCTCGAGGTCACCAGCCTCTCCTCCGGGTACTGCGTGGTTATGGGCCGCGTGAGGAAATATTTGAAGGTTACGGAAAGCCCCTTGGCTATGCCTCTCCCGATTCTATCTGGCTTCAATTAGCGACCTCCCCTCCGGTTTTGCGCCCGGTATTTCCAGTATCCTGCCTTTACCTGTAACAAAGAGCAGTGAACCTGATGCCACAACGGCGCCTGCAACGATCCAGTTTATGATAACTACAAACCAGGGGAACCCCGGCCAGACCATGGCCTCCAGCCCCGTGATGAAAATATTCACGAGCGCCGCGGGAAAGAGGAACTTCCAGGCGAAGCCCATTAGCTGGTCCACTCTGAAACGGGGCAGTGTGCTCCTGATCCATATGATGCCGGTGAAAACCAGGCCGATTTTTATGAGGAACCAGACGAAGATGGGCAGTCCCGGGAATCCCTTCCAGCCGCTGAGGAAGAATACGGAAATGAGCGCGGAAGTTACGACAGCGTGGGCATACTCTCCCAGGAAAAACAGGGCGAATTTCATCCCGGAATACTCGGTGTGAAATCCCGCCACAATCTCGGAATCGGCTTCAAGCAGGTCGAACGGAGTGCGATTGATTTCGGCCAGAGACCCGGCCAGAAAGATGAAAAATCCCAGGGGCTGCAGGAAGATGAAGGGTATGTGCTGCTTCTCTACGATGCTATTAAGGGAAAGGGATCCGGCGATAAGGACAACGCCGACCATGGAGAGCATCAGAGGTACCTCATAGCTGACCATCTGGGCGACAGCCCTGATCGCCGAGATTAGTGAATACTTGTTGTTCGATCCCCATCCAGCCACAAAGGCTCCTATGACGGAAATGGTACCTACGGCGGCTACATACATGACGCCGATATTGAGGTCCGCCAGCAGGGCGCCATTCTGGAAGGGGATGACTGCAAAAATAAGAAGAGTCGGGATAAATACAAGGATGGGAGCTATAAAGTGAGCGACTTTGTCTCCGGGCAGGGGAACTATATCTTCCTTGGTCAGGACTTTGATGGCGTCAGCCACTGGCTGCAAAAGACCCTTAGGTCCGGTACGGTTGGGTCCTTGCCTGATCTGAAAGCGGCCAAGCACCCGCCTTTCCATGTAGATGAAGACCATGACGGTGGTAAGGAGGAAACCCAGCACTACAATGGAGCCCACCAGGAATGGTATGAGGTAAGCCAGCCATTCGGGCATGCTGCGGGCCAGGGTTTGATAGAATACTTCAAGATAGGTCATCTATCCACCTCGCCCAGCACTATATCTATGCTTCCAAATACCGTTATAGCGTCTGCGATTTTCCAGCCTATGACCATATCCCGCAAGGCGGTGAGGTTAATCAAAGACGGCGGCCGTATCTTCATACGGTATGGAGCAGACCCCCCATCGCTGACAAGATAAAAGCCAAGCTCTCCTTTTGGCGACTCTATGTGCCCGTAGGCTTCACCCGGCGCCGGATGAAGATAAAGGGGCACTTCCGGAGCTATGTGAAGGCCGTCCGGCAACTGCTCGATGGCCTGCTGCAGGATTTTGACGCTCTGTTTCAGTTCCTGGAGCCTCACCCAGTACCGGTCATAGTTATCTCCGGTTTGCCCGGTCGGAATCTCGAAGCTGAAACGGTCATAAAGGGAATACGGATCGGCTTTCCTTAAATCCCAGGCCACGCCGCTGGCTCTAAGGACGGGCCCACTGGCCGAGCAGCTAATGGCCATCTCTCTGGGCAGGATTCCCACTCCCTTGGTTCTTGCCAGAAGGATCTCGTTGTCAGAGAGCAGGCGGTCATATTCATCGATAAAAGCAGGCATTTCCCTGACGAACCTCTTGAGGGCGGGAAGAAACTCGGGTGGGAGGTCATGGCTCAGCCCTCCGGGGCGCATGTAGTTGTAAGTAAGGCGCTGTCCGCAGACCATCTCAAAAAGGTCAAGAAGCTTTTCTCTCTCGCGGTACATGTACAGGAGAGGGGTCTGAAACGCGCCGCAGTCATTGAGGAAGAAGCCAATGGCCATCAGGTGGCTGGAAAGCCTCATCATCTCTGCCATGATCACCCTTATGTACTGGGCCCTCTCCGGCACCTGTATGTTCGCCAGTTTCTCCACGGCAAGGACATACGCGAAATTGTTTGTCATGGAGGCGAGGTAGTCCATGCGGTCCGTTAGAGTAACGTTCTGAGTATAAGTGCGGCCTTCCGCGAGCTTTTCGACTCCCCTGTGGAGATAACCGAAGACCATTTCAAGGTCGGTGACTATCTCACCATCCAGGGCTACTCTCATGCGGAAGACGCCATGGGTGCTGGGGTGTTGGGGCCCCATATTGAGGATCATGGGCTCGGTTTTCAGTTCCATGTTTTTTACAGGTAGTCTCTTCTTAAGGGGTGCCCCTGGAAACCTTCCCACATAAACAGCCGCTTGAGGTAAGGATGGCCCGTAAACTCGATTCCCAGGAGGTCATAAGCCTCTCTCTCCTGGAGGTCGGCGCCTCTCCAGATTCCCGTTACTGAGGGCACGCGGGCATTTTCTCTGTCATAACAGCGAACTTTCAATATCAGACTGTGGTTATTTGTGAGGGAAGCCAGGTGATACACCACCTCTAAATAATCAAGATAATCAACACCGGTGAGGCATACCAGGTAATCCAACCCTGCCTCAGGTGAGTTCTTCAGATAATTGCAGACGTCCAGAAGCGAACTGCCCCGGACGATTACGCATCCTTCCTCTGATTTCATCACGGCTCCGGGGAACTTCTCCTGCAGCCTGGGAAGGAACGATTTCAGAGCAAGCGGCCTGGTCACGGTTTCTCTCCCTGCTGCATCTGTGCCCTTCTTGTGATGATGCTGTCCTTGTCTATCTTCTTCTGAAGCATCATGAGGGCATGAAGCAAAGCTTCCGGACGGGGTGGACAGCCGGGGACATATACGTCAACCGGGACGAGGCGGTTGACTCCCGGGACCACATTGTAGGATTCTGCGAAAGGTCCTCCGCTGGTGGCGCACTGGCCCATGGCTACCACCCATTTGGGTTCAGCCATCTGTTCGTAAATCCTCTTTACGTACGGGGCCATCTTCCAGGTCACGGTCCCCGCGACAATCATCAGGTCCGCCTGCCTGGGCGAGGGTCTGAACACTTCCATGCCGAACCGGGAAATATCAAACCTGGAGGCCCCGGTCGCTACCATTTCCATGGCGCAGCAAGCCAGGCCGAAGGAAAGCGGCCATACGGAGGAGCGTCTCCCCCAGTTGAGAAGGGCATCGAGAGATGTGATGAGAAGGCCCTTTGACACTTCCCCTTCCATCCAGGACAGGTCATCCGGTACCTGCTCTTTGGCTGAAGACATGAGCGCGTTGATGGCCATGCCTTCCGTGACGCAGGCGCCCTCGGTTGTGCGGACCAGGTAGGAGTCCTGCCTGTTGTCTATTTCCATTCCAGGAATCCTTTCTTCCAGGCGTAAAAATAGCCTACCAGCAGGATGAACACGAAAATGAGCATCTCCACAAAGCCGAAGAGCGCCAGTTTGTTAAAAGCCACTGCCCAGGGATAGAAGAAGACGGTCTCTATATCGAAAGCCATGAAAAAGAGCGCGTAAAGGTAATATCGAAAATTGAATTGCACCCATGTCTTACCGATAGTCTCGGGACCGCACTCATAGATTGCGCTCTTGATGAGGCTGGGTTTCTTAGGTATTACCTTGAGAACCGTAAGTACAAAGGGAAGAAATACGACGAGAAGGGCGAAAAGTATTGATAGTACAATAAATATCCCTATGTAGCCATAGGTCTGTAAGAAGCTCAATTATCCTCCTGTTTAACAAGAGAATGATTATAACACCGCAGCGGAGGGCTGACAAGATAGTAAAGCCGGAATATTTGTCTTTTCCAGTTTGAAAAGGGAAGCTACTGTCGGTCCCGGGAAGCCAGGGCGTGGTGCATCCGGCGAAGGAATACAAGGGATACAAGGCCAGCCAGAATAATAACGCCGGAGATTGCCAACCGCGCGGACAGGGCGGCCAGAACGGTGGTCTCTTTTGGAAGTCCCCCCAAAAAGACCCCCATAGTTACCAGCCCGCCCTCCGTTACGCCCAGTCCTCCCGGCAGGAAGGAAAGGCTTCCGGCCAGGGAGGCAAGCGGGAAAGAAGCAAGGGCCAGCGAGAACAGGCCGAAGTCAGGCCCGTTTCCAAAAGCGGAAAGACTGATGAAGAATATGGTCACCTCCACCATCCATGCGCCAACTCCAAGCGCGAAATTGGGCGTGAACCCTGAGACGGTCAGGAGAGAACTTTGGGCCGTATTTGCCTGACTCAGGAACTCGCCGACTCCGCTGTTCTTCACAAAACTAAGGGGTTTCCATTCGGCTAAACGTGCCGGAACAGATGTGCGGAGAACGAACATGGTCAGGATAATGAGGACGATGATTCCTGCCACAACGAGGCTGGGAGCCGCGCCAATCAGAAAAAGCCCCAGGCCGGCCAGCAGTGCCATAACCAGCAGGTCCGAAAGCCGTTCCGCGACCAAAACCGGGAGGCTCTTCGAAACGGGGATTCCAAAGAACTCGCGTGCATATACAGATTTGGCTACTTCACCTGCTCTTCCCGGTGTGAAGATGAGCAGTGAACCCGCGCAGAAGAGAATTATGGCGCTGGAACGTTTGAAGCTGGCCGGGGAGACGTACTTCAGCAGTATTTCCCATCTCCAGTAGCGAATTGCGTGGTTAACCACCGCCAAGGGTGCCAGCCAGACTGCGTATTGCCAGTTAAGGTCATACCAGGCGTTGCGGAGCTCCCGAAAATCACCAATCAACAGAACAATCATGACCACGGAAACCAGGAAGCCGATTCCCGAGATGAGAGGCAAGAGACGGCGCCATGCGGTCCTGCCCTTATTCATTTGCTGTTGCTCATGACTACTATCGAGCTGTTTTCGAATTCGATGGTAAACCCTGCTTCGACAAAACTGTCAAGAGGCCTCTCGAGCACTCTTCTATCCAGGAAAAGAAACCGTATGCCTTCGGCTCTAGCTATGCCCGCTACTTCCCAGGGTGAGATGTCCTCCATTAGAAGATGGTGGGTCAGCGCTACCTGGTCTCGCTCCTTGTTGTCAATAAAGAGGAACGCATCCCCTGCCATGTATGTCTGCAAATGAGCATAGCCCTCTATCCACCAGCCATAGTTGTGACCATGGAAGGCACCGGTAGCGGCTACTTTGGACCCTGGAATCCTGTTATCACGCAGCCACTCCAGGGCCGGGAAGACATCGGAGTCTATGACGTCATACCAGTAGTAGGCGATGATGGACCGGCGGAGTCCAATTCCTCCTATTATCAGGACGGTAACGACTACCGCAGTCAGTGTCATGGCGAACAGTCGCCGCCTTGCCGACGGTCGAGATAGAAACGTCACCAGCATGTTCAGCAGTAGACCCAGTATGAGGACCATACCCATCTCGATATACTCTCCAAAACGCAGTTCTCTGATTATGAAGAGGCCTATGAATCCTGACACAAGTACTGCCACTGCTGTCGTGAAGAGGACAGGATTCCTGCTGTAAGTCCATCTGAAGTTGAACAGTAATAAGGCGAAGGCCGTCAAGAACAGGGTAACCCACAGAATGAATTCCCATAACCAGGCCCTGCTCAGCCAGTGCATAACATTCAGCAAAGTCAAAGCCTGGGGATTGGCTGGAGACCGCTCGGCGGAGGACAGATAGGCGAGGTAGGAGCCGGAAAACGGCAGGCAAAGAATGATAGAGGGTAGAATCCACCAGAGTGCTACGGAACGCAGACGCGCACTTAGGACGTTTGCCCCCGTTAACCGGAGTTTGTACGACCACATCAACAGAATCAGAGTACCTGACATGGCCAGCACCATGGTCGGAAGGACGTTTGAACTGACGGTTCCGACTGTAGCCAGAGATGCCGCAAGAAACCATTTATTTTTTCCTGTATTCAGTCCTTGCGAGAGGAAGAAGACGGTTAACATCAGGAAGGAAGTGCCCAGGAGCTGCGGGTAACCGCCGAAGCTCAACACCTCGCTCTGATAGGGGGTGAAGGCCGCGGCCAGGGAAAGAAGCGCGGCAAGCCATGGGAAGAGCGAAGTACGGAGCAGCAAATATACGGGAACGCAGACCGCGACCGAGGATGCGATGCCGAGAAGTTTCAACGTGAGGAGTCCGTCGCCGGTTGAAATTACCCTGACCAGAAAGGGTATGAGGGGTGGATAATCCTGGAATCCCGCCTTGATCCTCTCTCCGCCAAAGAGCTGGTAGCCAAAGGCGAGCCATTGTCCCCCGTCGGACCCGGGTGGGGCGTTATTGACTCTGAAGTGAAAAAAGCGGCCGGCGGAAATCACCAGCAAGCCGCCAGCCAGTAAGAGAATTCCAATTGTCTCAGGGTGGTTTCTGACCCATGCGGCGAAGTTGCTGCGCGAGAACCTGGCAATCAAAAGAGATCCCCGCCCAATTGCATTAGACTCTTTTGGGGGCGCTGCTCAGGATTTCTTCGATGAGCTCTATCACTTTCCACCCCATGCGGGGGGATACAGGGGATTCCTCTCCGTTGATTACCGCGTCCAGGAAACGCTTTACCAGCAGGTCGTGCCCGAAAAACAGCTTCCGGCGCACATGCCGCATGCCGGTGGCCGCTATTCCTCTCCACAACTGCCCAGTGCCTGTCAAAGATACTTTTAATACATCCTGAGAACCATGAGCGCGCTCCGGCGGCAGATGGATAAGTATGTCGCGAAAGAGGTCCAGGATTAGCACGGAACGTGAGCAGAAAAGGACAAAACACCATTCGGAAAAAGGCGCTCCCGTCCACATGGTCACGTAGCCGGCGCCCAGGCTTCCCTTCAGGCGGAATTCCACCCGTTCCGTTTTGGGCTCCGAATCTTCATGGCCGCTTGTGCGCCAGGATTGCTCTATTCCCACGTCTCCCAGAAAATGCTGCATCAGGTACAGGAGGTGAGGAGCTTCGTCAAAAAACAGGCCTCCCGGCAGCTCGTTGAACCATGAGGGAAGGCGCCTGTTCCAGCTGCTGAGCTGTATTCCCATTGCCCACTGCACCTCTCCCGCCTCGCCTTTTCGCAGGAGCGATTCCGCCTGCTGTGCCGACCGGGAGAAAAGAAAACTGTGAGCAGGGCAAAGCAGAACGCCCATTTTAGCCGCAAGCTCCTCCAGTTGCTTGCCCTCCTGAGACGCCAGCGTCATGGGTTTCTCCACCAGGACGTGTTTACCGGAAAGCAGGACTTCTTTGATTATGGCCCCGTGTGTCGGAGGCGGAGTGCATATTGAAACTACGTCCAGAGGTTCGCGCAGAAAATCTTCCAGGCGGGCGAAAGACCGGGGTATTTTGAACTTCTTCGCGACCGATTCCGCTCTGCCAGGGTTGCGGTCCATCACAGCGGAAATGGTTGCTCTCCTATCCAGACGGAATGCGGGTATATGACGCATCGTGGAAACCCACCCCGTCCCGATGACACCGACCCGGACCTTGCCGGGTTTGTCAGTGTTAATCACAGGCTGCCAGCTGCTGTCTTAATCTTTGACTTTTGATATAAGTTCATATACACGCTCTGTCCGGTCCACAACGTAATCCCAGCTATGGCCGGCCACTGCCATTTCCCGTCCCCGGCGACCCATCTCTTCAGCCAGAGAACTATTGTCCAGAAGTCCGATGATAGCCCTGGCCAGGCTATTGCTGTCTCCAACCGGAATCGAATAACCGTTGACTCCGTCGTTGAGAATCTCAGGAGTGCCGCCAACAGGCGTGGCTACCACGGGAAGTCCCGAAGCCATTGCCTCCAGGACGGTTAGCGGCATACCTTCAAGCGTGGAGGGCCTTACGAACAGGGCGGCTTCCCTCATAAGCTGGGGCACATCGAGGCGGTTGCCCAGAAATCTCACCCGGTCAGCAATTCCCAGGGCGCTCGTCTGTCGTTGCAGGCGTTTCCGGAGAGGACCGTCTCCCACCAGTACGAACTGCGCCCGGGGGTGCCGGGACAGGACTTGTGGCGCCGCGCGGACTATGATTTCAGGGCCCTTATTGGACACCAGCCGCCCCACAAATAAAATCGTTGGCGCGGCTGGGCGCCCGTTACGCCGGGGAAAGAACACCTCCGTGTCAACGCCATTGGGTATTACGCTTACCGGCGCGCCGCCGTTTGTGATGTTTTGCAGATGAGCGGCCACTGCGTGAGACACAGCGATCAAGCGGTCGCTGCGGTGCAGTATGAACCTGCCCACTGTTGACTCGTATATCTTGATGAGCGCATTGAACATATCGCTACTGCCTTCCGCTTTTCCCAGGTGCACAGTGGTGACAAGAGGAACATGGTACACCATCCTGAGCAGGGCAGCCACTTCAGTAGTGCGAAAAAAAAGATTATGAGCATGGATTACATCCGGCTGAAAACTGCGGATAAGCCGGCCTGTGGCAATCAGGAGAGGGAGGGAGACTGCCTGCTGAAGGCCCAGCCATGGAGTCAGGTCCGTGGCGGGTGCGCGTCGCACCATCAGCGCTCCGTTGACCTCCGTGGATGGCGCGGGGCGTGTGCGCAAGGTCTGGACAGCGACGGTGTGACCGCGCTTAACGAGTCCTTCGACGAGCCTGGATACTACCTGCTCCACTCCGCCTCCAATATGAGGTGGAAAGTAATCGGAGAGCATCAATATGCGCAATTTCAGATGTTCCTGTGGTGATGGGGTGCCGAACCGGCCTGCTACCAGCAGAGACGTTTGCGGAAAAGAGAAAGGAGGTTACCAACGCCGTCATGCCAGGGGCGCAGCTTGGGGGTGCCGGAACGGTAACCATAGTGCACCGGCAGCTCAGCGCAGCGCGCCTTCAGACGGTATGCCGCCTCAATCTTAATCTCCTGTGATAGCGCCATATCTGTCGCCTGCAAGTTCATTTTCTCGAGCAGCCTGGCTCTGAATATCCACATGCCGGACTGGGAATCGCGGAAAGGCAGTCTGAAAAGGGCCTGCCCGGTAAGATTAAGAATGGCATTCCCCACCTTGTTTATTTTGGGCATCACGCCATTTGTCATAAGTGTAAAACGGTTGGTGTTGATGAAATCCAGGTTCTCGCGGAGGAGTACCTCAACCATGTCGGGCAGGACCGAAGCCGGATAGGTGCCATCGGCATCCATGGTGCAGATGATGTCCCCTTTTGCCTCTTTGAATCCCCGCAGGTAAGCCTGGCCGTACCCGCGCCGCGGCTCGTGGACGACTCGGGCCCCCGCCTTCCGGGCCAGATGTCCTGTGCCGTCCTTTGAACCATTATCCACTACCAGTATCTCAACATCAAGACCCCTGCTGGTAAACTTATCTACCGGGACACTGGCGATTACGCTTGCGATGCTGGCCGCCTCATCGAGGGCGGGCATGATTATGCTGATCAGACGTGTCAAAAAACTAAGTACCTCTTAATTCCAGAGTAACCACCTACGGCGCGGACGGCGGCCGGGGAGCAGCGCTGGGAACCGGAGTAATCACGGGACCCGTGTATGGAGGCAATCCTCTCCTGGATATATACCAGTACGGGTCGTCCGAGCCTCTCATGCTTCTAATAAACTCCAGCACCTGGGAATCGTAATAATGGGAGTAATACATGCTCAGGGCAACACGCATCCCCGGGTTGAATTCCAGAAAATACCCGTATTTATCCACCTTGCCTGCCAGCGAGGGCGACGCCTTACCTATGTATTCAGAAATCTTTGTCTCATCGGCATAGTTGTCGGCAAGTTGGTCAAAGGGCCCGTCGAAGTAATCGTTCCTTTCCACGCTCTGTTGCCTGACACTTACCAGAACTTTACGCCCATCATGCCGTAAGTCCTCCCAGAAGATAAACCCCGAACGACGGCCGCGGTAAATATCATCACTGTTGCCAAAGAGGTCCAGCGTATCGGGCACTCCGTCTTCTTCATTCAGCACCCAGAAGAAGTACTTCTTTGCCTCGTTGAACAAAAGGAAGAACTGAAAGCCGGACTCATCGAAGGTGCGCATTACGAAGACCTCGTCTTGGCCCAGCTTAAAAAGGCGAGGCGGGTCCTGGGGCAGGCGCAGAAAATTGAAGGTGACTGATTTACCCTTATAAGTTACCGCGTAGCTGAAGCGGTCAAGTTCCTTCACCATTACCCCGTCGCTGGCGGTAAACATTTTGGCCCGGGAGAACTGAGGACCCTGGACGTAGGCAAATTCGTCATACTCAAAGTAGGCGAATGAAAGCTCTCCCAGTTCACGGCGTCCGGAGGGCAGGCGGATGTTCCCCCACAACTGGTGGCCGTTGATGCCTAATATGAAGTAGTAGTAGTTCTCCGAGGGGTAGACGACTACCTCTTCCGGCAACTGCGAGAAGACGGCCCAGAACATGGCGTCCACATCGCGCTCATCAAGCGGTTTTGAGTAATAGCCCTCCAGCAATTTCTGGTTGGTACTGAAAGATAGGTTGTAGGAAGAGGGCGACAGTTGTCCCTTGTTAGCGGGAACTACGACACGACGCTGTTCCACAGAAAAAGGTGCGGAGGAGGGAGCCGCCGCGTTATTGGAGGATGCCAGCGCCTGTGGCTGCGGGGATGGTTTGGAACATCCTGCCATGATGGCGCCCAGCACAACTGGCAGGGCGACCATACAAACAAACAACCATATCGGGATTCTGTGTGTCATACTTTCTTTCCTTGGCCCAAACCTTATTCAGACAAACCCTTCGAACGTGGACTAATGAGCGAAGTCCTTCATAATAGTATTGCGGAAAATATGCGGCGATTGCAAACTTCGTTCTTCCGGTGGAACTGTATCCTGTATTTGGCGGGGGTGGGGCCTGAGCCCCACCCCCGGACGAATTTAAACCCGGGCTAGGGAGCATTAAACACCCGGTTGCGTACGGTGTCCACGACTATGTCCTCGCCGTTATCCCATCTTCCATTGCTGTTCGCATCATGGAAGACGATGTTGAGCCTGGAACCGGTGACCAACAACTGGAAACTCGCGGCCGCGCCATTCGTCACGGCACCGCTTCCCGCGAGGATGACGGTATCTGTCGCAGTCGCGTATATACCTTCAATGGTTCCACCTTCAAGTATGAGCCAGTCGCCGTCAGACCATTTCTTATCGTTGTCCTTGTCGAACATAAGGATGTCCATCGTCCGCGCCCCGCTAGCAGTGGACTCGAACGTCTTCAGAGCGTTGCCGTTGGCTACATTCAGGGCTCCCGGAAGGCCGGTGCCGGTGGTAGTTGTACCATCGGCGTCTATCACCAGGTCCGACGTTCCGGTGTACTGCGCCGATACGTCCGGCTTATGCGCGGAAGAAGATGCGGCGCTGTGCTGAAGCGAGGCTGCGGGCCCGTGCGTGCCATTGTTGGAGATGGTCGGATTGTGCCATGACGAGACAGCACCGTCGTGCACCCATGAGGTGTTCGGGTCGTGCTTCTGCGAGAAGAAGGCATCATGGCCAAGCGATACCGTGGCGTAATGAGCGCCAACTATGGAAATCGCCGGGTCATGATACTTGGAGCGAATGCCGTCATGGATCCAGGTAGTTCGCGGGTCATGTTTGGCCGATAGATACGGGTCATGTCCGGTAGACGTCTCGGGCGCATGGCTACTGCCGGCTGATAGGGTCGGGTTATGGTACCTGGACAGCGCGCCGTCATGGACCCACGAAGTAGCCGGGTCATGCTTCTTGGAGAAGAAGGAATCGTGGGCCAGCGACACCTTGGGCTCATGTGTGCCGGCCGTGGAAACCGCCGGGTCATGATACTTGGAGCGTATACCGTCATGGATCCAGGTAGTCCGCGGGTCGTGTTTAGATGAGAGGTAAGGGTCATGACCCAGGGAGATGTTGGGCGCATGGCCTCCGGCGGACAGTGTCGGGTCATTCCATTTGCTGAGCGCTCCGTCATGGACCCACGAGGTGGCAGGGTCGTGATTCTTCGAGAAGAAGGAATCGTGGCCCGTAGATATCGAAGCCTCGTGGCCCTTGTTCGAGATAGCAGGGTCGTGCCACCTGGAGAGCGGCCCGTCATGAATCCAGGAGGTGGTCGCGCTGTGGTTCGCCGAGATGTACGGGTCATGCCCTATCGAAAGTTGTGGGGAATGTCCGCCCGCGGAAATCGTGGGATCATGGTACTTGGAGAGCGCGCCGTCATGAATCCAGCTCGTCGCCTGGTCATGCTTCCTGGAGAAGAACTGGTCATGCCCTATGGAAATGTCGGGCCGGTGTTGACCAGCCTGTGAAAGGGCAGCTTGATGGTTCTTGGAGAGAGCTCCATCGTGAATTACTGAGGTCGCTGTGGCATGTTTCCCCGAAAGGAACGGGTCATGTCCCGTTGTAAGGTCCGGCGGACGCCCGTTCTGGGAGAAGAACACATTGTGCTTCTGGGAATAGGCGCCGTCGTGGACCGACGTTGTAGTAGCATCGTGTTTCTTGGAGTAGAAGTCGTCGTGGGCCATGGATATGGCGGGCTTGTGGCTCGTGGCGCTTATTGAAGTGATGTGCTGCCTCGAGAAAGTGCCGTCATGCTTGTTCGATGACGATGCTTCATGCATCCATGTTGTAGTGGCATCATGCACTCCGCCCGACGAAACGTTCGGGTTATGCTGGCCTGCGGAAAGGACCGCGTTATGCTGCTGCGATTTGGTCGGGTCGTGCTGCGTCGATCTTGCAGGGTCATGCTTCATGCTGGACAACGTCGGATCGTGCTGCGCGGAGGCTGTTGGGTCGTGCAGCACCGATTGTACCGGGTTGTGGCCGAAGCTTGATAACGTCGCGTTGTGCTGGTTGGATGCAGCGGTAGCATGCGTGGCGGAGACTATCGGGTCGTGCTTGAAACCTGAAAGCACCGCATCATGATTTGCTGATACGGTCGGGTTGTGCGCCTGTGACCTCACTGGGTCATGTCCCATCTGCGACAGGAGCGCGTCATGCTGTGCCGACAGGGTCGGGTTATGTTTCGCCGATAACGCGGGATTGTGCCCCTCTACAGAGAGAGTCGGGTCGTGCCGCTGCGAAAGTATGGAATCGTGCAGCACCGACTTCAGGGCATCATGCTTCTCGGCCGACAGAGTTGCGTTATGCTGTCCGGAGACAGTGGCGTCATGCTTCTGAGACTTTATTGGCTCATGGTTGAAGCTGGACAGGGTGGCGTTATGCTGGTTGGACGCCGCTGTGGCATGTCTTCCCGAAAGTATCGGCTCGTGTCCCTGAGACGACAGGGTGGCGTTATGCTGGCTGGAGGCCGCGGTAGCGTGCCTGGTAGAGATTATGGGGTCATGCCTGAAGCTTGAGAGCAGGGAATCATGATTGGCCGACAGGGTCGGGTTGTGACCCTGGGAAAGCATCGGTTCGTGTCCCTGAGACGACAGGGTGGCGTTGTGCTGGCTGGACGCCGCGGTGGCATGCTTGGTCGATATTATTGGGTCATGCTTGAACTCGGATAGCAGGGGGTCGTGGTTCGCCGACAGGGTCGGGTTGTGTTGCTGGGATTTTATCGGCTCGTGTCCCTGAGACGACAGGGTGGCGCTATGCTGGCTGGACGCCGCGGTGGCATGTTTGTTGGAGATTATTGGGTCATGCCTGAAGCTCGAGAGCAGGGAATCGTGATTGGCCGACAGGGTCGGGTTGTGGCCCTGTGACTTTATCGGTTCGTGTCCCTGAGACGACAGGGTGGCGTTGTGCTGGCTGGACGCCGCGGTGGCATGCCTGCCGGAGATCATTGGGTCATGCTTGAACTCGGATAGCAGGGGGTCATGGTTGGCCGACACGGTCGAGTTGTGTTGCTGGGACCTTATCGGCTCGTGTCCCTGAGACGACAGGGTGGCGTTGTGCTGGCTGGACGCCGCGGTGGCATGTTTGTTGGAGACTATGGGGTCATGCCTGAAGCTTGAGAGCAGGGGATCGTGGTTGGCCGACAGGGTCGGGTTGTGACCCTGTGACTTTATCGGTTCGTGTCCCTGAGACGACAGGGTGGCGTTGTGCTGGTTGGACGCCGCGGTGGCATGCCTGCCGGAGATCATTGGGTCATGCTTGAACTCGGATAGCAGGGGGTCATGGTTGGCCGACACGGTCGGGTTGTGTTGCTGGGACCTTATCGGCTCGTGTCCCTGCGCGGATAGGGTGGCGTTGTGCTGGTTGGACGCCGCTGTGGCATGCCTGCCGGAGATTATGGGGTCATGCCTGAAGCTTGAAAGCAGGGAATCATGGTTGGCCGACAGGGTCGGGTTGTGGCCCTGGGACTTTATCGGTTCGTGTCCCTGAGACGACAGGGTGGCGTTATGCTGGTTGGAAGTGGCCGTAGCATGCCTGCCGGAGATCATTGGGTCATGCTTGAACTCGGATAGCAGAGGGTCATGGTTGGCCGACACGGTCGAGTTGTGTTGCTGAGACCTTATCGGCTCGTGTCCCTGGGAGGACAGAGTGGGATTATGAGTCGCCGACCTGGCCGGGTCGTGCTTCGTCGAAACAATAGGGTCGTGTCTGAAGCCGGAAAGCGTCGGGTCGTGATTGGCCGAAACGGTCGGGTTGTGCTCCTGTGACCTTATCGGCTCGTGTCCCTGCGCGGAGAGAGTGGCGTTATGCTGGTTAGACGCCGCGGTGGCATGCCTGCCGGAGATCATTGGGTCATGCTTGAATTCGGAGAGCAGCGGGTCATGGTTCGCCGACAGGGTCGGGTTGTGTTGCTGTGACCTTATCGGCTCGTGTCCCTGAGACGACAGCGTCGCGTTATGCTGGTTGGACGCCGTGGTAGCATGCCTGGTAGATATTATGGGGTCGTGCCTGAAGCCGGACAGCGTGGGATCATGATTGGCCGACAGGGTCGGGTTGTGGCCCGCCGACTTTATTGGGTCGTGTCCCTGCGCTGATAGCGTCGGGTTGTGATTTCCGGACTTTGTCGTGTCATGCTGCGGCGACAGTATGGGGTCATGCTTGAATTCCGAGAGCAAAGGATCATGATTGGCGGAGGCCGTCGGGTTGTGTCCCTGCGACAGTATGGGGTCATGTCCCTGCGATGATCGGGTCGGGTCATGCGTCGCCGACCTGGTGGAGTCATGCTTCGTAGATACTATCGGGTCATGTTTGAAGGCTGACAGCGTTGGATCATGATTGCCGGAGACGGTCGGATTGTGGCCCGCTGACCTTATTGGATCGTGTCCCTGGCTTGAGAGCGTGGGATTGTGCTGGCCGGACCTTGCCGGGTCGTGCTGCGGTGATAGTATGGGATCATGCTTGAAGCCTGAGAGCACGGGGTCATGATTTGCCGAAACGGTCGGGTTGTGCCCCTGCGAAAGTATGGGGTCATGTCCCTGCGATGATCGAGACGGGTCATGAGTCGCGGATTTGACCGGATCGTGCCTCGTAGATAGTATCGGGTCATGTTTAAAGGCTGACAGCGTTGGGTCGTGAGCCGTCGAATTCACCGTGCTGTGCCCCTGCGATTTTATGGGGTCGTGTCCCTGCGCCGACAACGTCGCGTTGTGAGTCGCGGATCTGGCCGGGTCATGCTGCTGCGAAAGCACGGGGTCATGTCCCTGGCCGGAGAGCGTGGTATCGTGGGTCGCTGACCTGACCGGGTCATGTCCTGCCGACCTTATCGGGTCGTGCCCCTGGGCTGACAGCGTGGGATTATGAGTAGCGGACTTCTCCGGGGTATGCTGCGTCGACAATACCGGGTCATGCTTGAAGCCTGACAGGGTTGGGTCGTGGTTGGCGGATTTGACCGAATCATGACCCTGGGAAAGTATAGGATCGTGCCCCTGATTTGATAGCGTTGGATTGTGACCGGAGGACTTCACCGGATCGTGCTGTAGCGAAAGCAGCGGGTCGTGTCCCTGCGTGGACAGCGTGGGATCGTGGCTCGCTGACCTGACCGGGTCGTGCTGCGCCGATAATACCGTGTTGTGCGATCCAGCTGAAAGAGTTGGATCATGCTGCTGCCGGAAGTTGGCAACGATGCTCTTATTGCTGTTCATCATAACCGTGGTCGTGGCGCTGCTGGGACTGGCTACGGGTCCGCTCCAGAAGTCGAATATGCTGCCGGAACCGGCTGTCGCCGCCACCGTAGCTATGGCGCCGGCGCTCCAGGAGCTGGTTCCCGGAGCAGGATTGGTGCTGCCGTTCCCGTTGACAGATATCATGAGCACGTAGTTCGACTGCGGCCCTGTGGGCTGGAAATTGGCTGTAACAATCTTGTTCTTGTTCATGGTCACGGTCGTTGTGGCGCTATTCGGGTTAGCCACCTCGCCGGTCCAGTTAACGAAGACATTGCCAGGGCTTGCGGTCGCGCTGACAGTCGCCGTTGCTCCGGCAGCCCAGGAACTGGGCCCGGGCGGGGGATTCGTAGTGCCGGCTCCAAAAACTCCCATGGTCAATATGAAGTTCTGCTGTTGTTGCTGCTGCTGCTGCTGGAAATTGGCAGTAACAAACTTGTTGCCGTTCATGGTAACCGTGGTGGTGGCGGAACCGGGGTTAGACACCTCGCCGTTCCATCCCATGAATATCCATCCCTGTGAGGCCGTAGCAGTCACGGTCGCTACTGAACCCGGATCCCAGGCGCTGGTGCCGACAGGGGGATTGGTGATGCCGCTGCCATTAACGTTCATGGTAAGAATATATCTTTGCTGTCCGTGCTGCTCCGTTGACTGGAAATTGGCGATGACGCTCTTGCTGGAATTCATCGTTACTGTTGTGGTGGCGCTGCCGGGATTTGCCACAGGCCCGTTCCAGAACATAAACACATTGCCGGGGTCAGCGGTAGCTGAAACAGTGGCTACGGAACCGGCGCTCCAGGAAGTGGTGCCAGGAACGGGATTAGTAGTGCCACGCCCCTGCACGGCAACCAGCAGCACATAGTTCGCCAGCTGCTGCTGGGACTGGAAGTTAGCGACGATGGTCTTGTCGGAGTTCATCATCACCGAGGTGTTGGAGCTGTTAGGGGTGGACACTTCGCCCACCCAGCCCGCGAAGACCCATCCGTCTGAGGCCGTTGCTGTCACGTTAGCGACGGAATTGGCGGCCCAGGAGCTGGTGCCGAGTGCTGGGTTCGTGGAGCCTTTGCCGTTCTTCTTTACGGTGAGTGTATAGTTCGCTGCACCCCCGCCACCCTGCTGTTGCAGCTGGAAGTTGGCTGTGACGGTCTTATTAGTATCCACGTTGACTGTGGTGTTTGCAGAGGTGGGGCCGGTGACTGGACTGCCCGCGCTGACGCTCCAGTTCGTGAAGACGTAACCTTGGGCAGGTGTCGCCGAGATATTTACTGTGGCGCCCGCGTTCTGAGTGCTGTTGCCTGCGGAAGGGGTCGTATTCCCGCTGCCTGGGGGATTCACCGCCATCGTCAGGGTGTAGGTCTGCGGCTCTCCTCCACCGCCAACGGGTAGGAAATTAGGAGTAAGAGTCCTACTAGTATCCATCCTTATTGTCGTAGTGGCCGCCGATGGATTCGCCACGGGGTTTCCGCCGCCCGTCCAGGCCCAACTGGCGAAAGTATAGCCCTGAGAGGCCTGGGCTATGATAGGAACAAATGCTCCTGAGGCCCAGGAACTGACCCCGGGCGGAGGAATAGTGTCGCCGCCCGGAGCAGCGGCCACCGTTAGTAACTTGGCCTGCTGAGAGACGGAGAACCCGGCGGTAGCGGTCTTAGTAGCATCCATGATTAGTGTAGTAAAAGCGCTGGCAGCACTAGCTGGAGCAGCAGTTCCGAGGGTGGTGTCCCAGTCCAAAAAGACATAGCCCGGAGAAGCCAATGCCAGGATACCTACAACCTCTCCGGCTGTACGGGGGCTGGTGCCAGGGGAAGGAATTGTAGTACCGCCAATATTGAAGCCTTCGCCATAAGACCTGAAAGCCATCGTAAGTACATATCCTTGCTGCTGTCCACCACCCTGCTGTGGTTGGAAGTTGGCTGTAACGGTCCTGTTGGTATCCATGGTCACGGTCGTTGACGCAGCCATGTAGTTAGCTATTGGGTTGCCGCCGCCGGTCCAGGCCCAGCTAGCAAAGGTGTAGCCCTGCGAAGCCGTGGCCAGGATAGGCACAAATGTGCCTGACGCCCAGGAACTGTTGCCAGGCGGGGGATTGGTATTGCCGCCAATACCGTCTTTGATAGCCATGGTAAGCGTATTGTTCACAGGCTGCTGCTGGGGTACGGTTGCTATGATATAAAAGTTTCTATCATTATTTCTGGTGGCAGTATATACATAGGCATTGCTGGTTCTCATGTTAACAGAGGCGGTATTAGGAGATAGTCCCAAATTTCCGTCGTCCCGCAGGGTCAAGGATACATCAGGCGGGACCGAATTCAGGGTCCAGCTCAAAGTTGCGGGCCGCGAATTGTCCGCAGCGTTATTCGAACTATTGATTATCTGTAATGGTCCCCACGTAATAGTAGCAGCGGAAGGACGAGAATCTAAAGAGTAAGTAGACGTTGACGGATTTATTGTCCACCATGTGTCTAGTCTGGGAAATTCCGGAGTAGGTGGGGGCAATTCCGAATCCGTAATCTCAGCGACATTTGAACTAGACGTGTTGACTGCTGCACTAGCATAGGTAAAATAGGGTGCAGGGATTCCACCACCGGACATAACCGTGTCTGCCCTGAGGTTTATATACCACTGCAGGGCTCGAGCGCCAACCAGTGAACTGGTTGTGGTTTGTTCACTCTGAGCAGGCGGGACTACCGCGGAGGCTCCCGCCGGGAACAAAGAAAGCAGGATTATTGCTACCAGAAATAAGTTGGCGAATAAGTTGAAGCCAGTCCTTTTGATCATGAGTGAACTCCTCCTATGGTCAGAATGCGCCTGATTTGCCAGAACAAATGACGTACATGATGCGTGCGTAGATTAATGGATGGAACCCTGCCTGTCAATACCTCGAAGGGCGTACCCAACAAGCAGGATATGTGCAACGTCGTCATATAAGCAACCACCAAAACTGTTTACCTTAAATGCACAACCGCGCCTCAATGGCCCCGTTAATAACGCAAGACGTTAACACAAAGCGCGGGCGCTGTCAATCACAGGATGTTCGTATCTGTAGCCTATTATACGGCTAGTTGATTGTAGATATATCCTTCATCTTCTTCAGGAAAGAGTTCTGGGCGGGAGACGAGATCATTTGTGTTTGAGATAATTTGGCTCTTTTTGCTATATAATTGTGAAATGTTGCTTTTTAAGAAGCGCGCAGAGAAGCACGATGTCCTGTTTTACAGCAAAGCTGGGTGTCCCCTTTGCGATGAGGCGAGAGAGGTGCTTCACGGGCTTGAAGAGAAATTTTCTTTCGATATACGGGAAATAGATATCACCGGCGACAGCGCCCTCTTTGAACGCTACAGGAACATTATCCCGGTGGTGATCATAGACGGCAAATACACTTTTGGCGCCAGAGTGAGCGAGGATGACATAATCTCCTGTCTGGAAGGGTTGGATCAGGGGCCGGGAAGGAGCCACTAAATGGAAAATTCTGTTAGCGAGAGACCCCGCAAGAAAAGAAGCTGGAGTCTGACGGTAATTCAGGTCCTTATCGCCGGTGGATTCCTGGCGGTCTTATGGTTTAGCTTCGGACAAATGGTCCTTCCCCCGGTCAGGCAGCAGGGCTTGCCCGAGCGCCTGGGGAATCTGGAGCTGGTCAGCCTGGTACAGGGACAGCAGGCCATAGCTCAGGTGGCGCGGCTTCACGGCTTGGAAATACCTCTGGTCAACGCTTACATCGGGCAGTACGGCCATCAGGGAGATGAAGCCACTCTCTGGGTCGCAAGGGCCTCCAGCCCCGATGACGCGGCCGATATGCTCAGACGGATGCTCGCCGGAATAAGTAAGGGAGGCTCACCTTTTCGCAATCTCAGGCGGATTGATATCAACGGCCAGGAGGTATATCAGGTAGATGGCCCGGGCGGCCAGCACCTGTTCTATAATTCGGCGCAGACCAGAGAGAATGTTGTATGGCTTACGGCAACGGGACCCGATGCCGCGTCTCTGATAAAGCAGGCAATAAGGATTTTTTGAGAGAGAACATAGAATACAGGATACAGGATGTAGGGGCCCCGATACACCGGAGCCCAGTGCGGCCACAGAGTGCCGCCCCTACGGAGGGCTGAAAATGCAATCGCTGGAAAGTCTCGGCACTGTGATAGACGCGGATGTTCTCATTATAGGAGGCGGCTTCGCCGGAGCTTGGGCAGCCATTCGGGCCAGGGATTTCGCGGAACTGATACTTCCTTATTAAGGATATCCCGCTGAGTAGTCCGCCCTTGCCGGACGACGAGCGATCTCTGAGATTCTTCACTTCGTTCAGAATGACAGGAAGTCGTTCAGAATGGCAGAAAGCCAGGCGCAGGAAGACCATCCCGCCGGCGTTATGTGTGGTTAAGAAATGTCATAGAAACGCAATACTTTTCATCTGAATTTTATGAGAATTTAATTTTTCAGACATATAATGGCGAGAAGTAGAATTGTAGAGTTACATAAGGAGGAGTTCGGATGAGTGGTTTTAAGATACAGCTTAAATCTCTTGCCATTATTGCCGGTCTGTTCACGATAATCGGTCTGGGCCAGTTGGCCTGCGCCGGACCTGCCGGCCAGCAGGGTCCGGTGGGACCGCAGGGGTCCGCCGGAGAAAGAGGCCCGGCCGGGGCGCAGGGACCTGCGGGTTCCACTGGTCCCGCTGGAGCAGCCGGGGCTCGGGGGCCAGCCGGCGCGGGACTTGTCCCCGGAACGCAGACTTTCAATATCCTTGTGGGTGAGGCGCTGGTTTTGTCCCCCGAACCGGGAAATGCGACGGTGGGTTTTTTCCATCGCTGGGAGCCTGCTTCGATTGTGGTGAATAAAGGCGATAAAGTTGTGCTTAATGTGACTAATCCCAGAAGTGTGGTGCATTCTCTTATTTTGCGTGACTTCGATGTGAACACCGGACCGCTGGCTCCTCTGGGGGGCAACAAAACGGTGGAATTTACGGCCGATAAAGCCGGTTCATTCGTGTTCCGCTGTGGCACTCCTCCGAATCCCAACGCTACTCCCCGGGCATGTGCTCCTGATCACAGCCGCATAGTGGGCAATCTGCTCGTATTGGATCGATAGACAATCTCTTTCCCGTATTGGCTTGGTATTCCGGTCGCTTGTTGCATCGGGCAGGTGATGACTGCCCGCCGGGTGTTCCTGTAATAATTTGACAGGCTGGCCGGATGCCGCTGGCCTGAAACGCAATGTATCAGAGGTAGGCTGATTCCAGAATGGACCTGGACTTTTTGCTTGCGGCAGCGCCCGGCAGGATTCCGGAGATAGCGGGACAACCGCTCACCATCTACGCGGGCTTTCTGGTGCTGGCGGTGGCCCTGGCCACTGCGTTGGTGGGATATCTTTATCACAGGAGAATAATGAAGATACCTGTGAAGCAGCACAAAAACATGGCTTTTATCACACTGGGCGTGGCTGTCTTCCATGGAATTCTGACGGCGATCGACCGTTTCTTCCCGCCTTAGGATTCTGTAAGTTACTGTTGGAGTCTTTAGATAGCGTACTTCCCTTTCCAGTTTCCCGTGGAAGTCATTCTGCGGTGGATTGAGTTCGCCGGACTTCTCTCCATAACCGGCGGGCTGGGCTTCGGTCTGCTGGTTTTGGCGCCTGCTTTCTCCCGGAAGAAAGGGGGCGAAGCCCTTCAACAACTGGGCGTCCGCCTGGACTCCCGGCTGGTCAGGCTGCTGTGGCTGTCCCTGGCGGTGCTCTTGGCAGCCTTTGCGGGGCGGCTTTTCTTCGAGGCAGCCCTGATTCGTCAGGTGAGACCAGACGGCGCCGTGTTCGATAACCTCGGCCTGGTCCTCACGCATAGCTATTGGGGAAGTCAGTGGCTGCTGAGAGTTGGTCTTTTTCTTGCCGTTGCGCTTGCGCTGGTTACGGAAGGCTTTGTACTGTCCAGAGTACTGAAGGGAAGCGTAAGACAGGAGTGTTTCAGAAAAGCATTCCGGACTGCAGCCCTTGCCATTAGCATGAGCCTGCTGCTGCTTTTCAGTGTTGATGGCCACCTGGCGGCGCTGACCGATTTACGAATCGCGGCGGTAACCTCAAATTATCTCCATCTGCTGGCGGCGGCTTTCTGGGCCGGCGGCCTCCTGCATTTTGCTACAGGAATGCCCTTGTTGATGCACCCCGTGTCTTCAGGGGAAAGGAGAGCTGCGCTTCTGGCCCTGGCGCCCCGGTTTTCCACTCTGGCAACGCTCAGCGTCGCCACACTGCTGATCACCGGGTCTTTCAATGCCTGGGTCCAGGTAACCGACATAGCGGAGTTCATGACGCGCTACGGGCTTACGCTATCCATAAAGCTGAGTCTTCTTGTGCTGTTGTTCTTCGCCGGGGCATTCAAGCGAATCTGGCTGATTCCGGCGCTTTCCAGAGACGAGAAAGCTGGTCTGAGGCTGCATAACGTGCTCAACTGGGAAGTGATTGTGGTTGCACTGGTGATATTGTCCGTAGGTGTGCTGACCAGCCTGGAGCCTCCGAGGCAGCTCGCAGTTACACCTCCGGCGACAAAGACGCATCCCCTGGGTTTCTATGTCGGAATAACAGGGTTCACCCTGCTTCTGCTTGCAAGCGCGACGGGTTATCTGATGTACAGGAGAAAGCTGAGAGTGCCGGTCAGGTATCACGCGGACCTGGCTCTTATCGGCCTGGGTGCAGCTGTTCTGCACTCTATCTTTGCCACGATTGATCGGTTTTTCCCCGTTCCTTGATTTTCAGCGGGGCTGGGTGACCACGTCCACGAGACCCATTAGAGGCTGCTTCCCGGCCTATCGCCAGAGCGGCAGAGGTTCGTAAGCGCGGCCCAGCAGCTCCTGGTCCGGAGCTCCCAGCCACCCGCGCAAAGAAGTGGCATAGACCGAGCGGAAGTCCACAGTATATCTCAGATTGCCGTTATCCAGGTTATCCAGCCCGGGTCTCTTTCCGTAAAGTCCGCCTTTGACCGGCGTACCTAAGAAAAACAGAGGGCCGGCGCTCCCGTGGTCTGTGCCGTCGCTGCCATTCTCTTTCACCCGTCGCCCAAACTCGGACCATGTCATGATTGCTACTTTCTTATCCAGGTTATGTGCCTGTAAATCTGTGTAGAAAGCGTGGAGTGATTCGGAAAGCACGCCTAGCTGCTTCGCCTGTCCCGCTAGCTGGTCTGCGTGAGTGTCGAAACCGCCTATGGTGACGTGACAGACCTTTACGCCCAGGTTAGCAGCGATTGCTTCTGCTACTATGAGTAAAGATGAAGCCAGCGCGTTGTTAGGATAAGTGACTGCGGGTTTGTAGCTCTGGTGGGCTTTTTGCAGAGCATCACTGCTTCTCATGGCAGCTTTGAAGCTGCCGTTGAGCTGTGGTCTGTAGGTGTCCCCTATTTGCCAGGACGCGTAGAGAGAGCTTAGGGTTTCCAAACGTTGAGCTGTTAAGAATGACGCCTGAGGGTCTCCCTGGAATCTGTAGCTATTTAGATTTTGTAGTGATGGAATAGTAACGGCGGGAGTAAGCAGAGAAAGGGGCAGCAAGTTCCCAATTGCCAGGCCCAGAAAGGGAGTTTCCTGATTGCCATTTATTTTCTCGAAATACCGGCCCAGCCATCCCTGGGGGACCTGTTCTGTAGGGTCCGCCTTCTGCCAGATACGCATGGAAACAAAGTGGGAAAAATTCGGGTTAGGATAGCCGACCCCTTCTACGATAGCCACTATGCCCTTGTCCCATAGCTCTTTCATCTTTGTCATACCGGGGTGCAGTCCGGTGGTGGAGTTCAGGGGCAGCGCCTGAGCGGATGGAATGGCTGTTGCCGGCCGGCTGCTATAATACTGGGTGTCCGCTATGGGTATTACAGTATTGAGGCCGTCATTGCCGCCAGCCATCTGGACTACCACGAGTATTCGTCCGTCATCCGCGGGCGCGCCCCGCAGGTTCTGCTCGTTAAGAGCGGCCAGTGCCTTATCAAAAATGGAGGGCATCAGGGCGCCTATCCCCAGGTAAGATACACCCCTCTTTAAGAAATCCCGTCTATTTAAAAGCATTTGATTATTTCACCCTAACTGATAGTCAGGCGAACTCAGCACCAGATAAGCAATCGCTCTTACGGCTGCATCTGGTTTAGCCTCGCCCTTGACGCTCTCAGCATAGCCATACATGAATTCCCGCTGTTCGGAAGTTATGTTGCCATCGAGCAGAAGTCCGACGAAGTAATCCACAACATCCCCGGCTGACCGGGTGCCTGCTTTGTCCAGAGCTTCCTGAGGATCAAAGGACTTTCGGTCGGTAGCGATCCGGTTTGCAAAATTAATTCTTTCTAAGATAGTAGAGCTGTTGAACCATGTATGGCCTCCGGGCCATCCTGCTACATCTGGGGGGTCGAACAGGGTCTGTCCCAGACGGGCCATCACCGGCATAAGTCCCTGTTCATCAGTCTCCAGGCCAAGCGTTCTTATCGTGCCGGCCACGAGTTCCACGGGACTTTTTGGCCTGCTACGGTAAGCTGTTTCGGAGTAAAAATTTTCTGAGGTGAGAATCTGCTCCATGACTGCTTTGATACTGTGGTTTCTCCTTCTAAAAGTATCCGTGAGCCGGGAGAGCATCACGGGCTCCGGGTCATCATAAGCAAAGAAAGCAAACAGCTTACGGCATATGAACTCGGCTGTCGCGGGCTGTTTCATGATTATGTCTATTATCTGGTCGCCGTCCAGGGAGCCCTGGGTTCCCATGAATAGCTTTGGGCCGTAGTCGTGCTGATTGGTATTAAAGAAGAAGCCATCCTTATTCAGGAAATAGCCCGTAAAGGCCCTCGCCGCTTCTCTTATGTCCGTCTCGCTATAGTTGCCTGGCCCCATGGTGAACAGTTCCATCAGTTCGCGGGCAAAGTTCTCATTGGGAGCAGCTTTGCGATTATTCCTGCTATCCAGCCATATTAACATTGCCGGGTCCCTTGAGATGTCCTTCAGAAGGATATCGAAAGGGCCTAAAGCCTTCTGGCGGAAAAGCTCATTTTGTTTCAGCATAAAGTCGGGTCGTCCCACGGTGCTGGACCCGCTGGTGAGAATGCCGTGCCAGAAGAGGACCATCTTCTCCTGCAAAGGCCGCCGAGTGTGAATCATTCTCAGGAGCCACCACTGCTGCAGCTGGGCGGGCTTTGTAAGGTCGAGGTTGCGGGACTTTAAGCGATTCTCCAGGGCGCTGTCATCAACAGTTTCATAGTTCAGGATATAGTTCACTGTAGCGGACAGTCCCTTCTCCTCAAAGAAATCCAGCTCCTGGACGCTGGCGCCGAATCCGGCGCGGCGCAGCAGGTGTGCGATTCGTTTTCGCTCCGGGCTGGTTGGACTAACCGAGGCAGGTGGTGGTGACGCGGTTGGTGCTGGCGAGGGTGGAATGGTTTGGAACGGTGAGGGAGACGGCGTGATTTTTGGAGTGGAGCTTGGTGCAATAGTAGAAGCAGGAGGCGGTGTTGGTCTTGAAACTTGCTCCGGAGTGGGCAGAGGAGTTGAACTCAACAATGGACTCGCCTGCTCAAGAACCTTTTCTTTCTCGCAGGCCTCTGCCAGGACTCCAAAGGCCGCGGTGAGGCCGAGAGCGCCCGCCAGCTTCAGGAATCCCCGTCTATCGGGGCCAGCTTCCAGGTTATTGAGGATTTTCTCTTTTTCTTCTGTATTTTTCATATTTCATGCAAATTGCATCCAGGATGCGCGCCATGAAAGTGTAGACACATATATTAGCTATAACGTCATAACCCCGGGTTTGTCAGGTTTTGTTCAGTGGAAAAAAGGGTTCCGGTTTACCGGAACCCTTTTTTGAGTGACTATCAGAGAGGACAGGTATATCTTAGACGTCGTAATAGAGGTGGAACTCGTATGGATGGGGCCGCAGGGCAACAGCCTCCATCTCGTTCTTCCTCTTATACTTAATCCAGGTTTCCAGCACATCGGGCGTGAAGACGCCGCCTTCCAGCAGGAAGTCATGGTCTTTTTCCAGGGCATCCAGAACCTCGGCCAGGGAACCAGGGGTGGATTTTATCTTGGCGGCTTCCTCGGGTGCCAGTTCGTAAATGTCTTTGTCCACCGGCTCTCCGGGGTCCATCTTCTTCTTAATGCCATCTAGTCCGGCCATAAGGAGAGCGGACAGAGCCAGATATGGATTGCATGTCGCGTCCGGACACCTGAACTCAATCCTCTTGGCCTTAGGATTTGTCGAATAAACCGGAATCCGCACAGAGGCGCTGCGGTTTCTCTGGGAATACACCAGATTGATAGGCGCCTCGTAGCCGGGGACAAGGCGGCGATAGGAGTTGGTGGTTGGAGCGGCAAGCGCAAGAAGGGCTGGCGCGTGGTGCAGCAATCCGCCTATGTAGTATTTGGCGCACTGGCTGATGAGCGCGTAGCCTTTAGGGTCGAAGAAGAGGTTGGTCCCGTTTTTCCACAGGCTCTGATGAACGTGCATGCCGGACCCGTTGTCCTGGAAGAGAGGCTTGGGCATGAAAGTCGCCGTATAGCCGTTTTTGGCGGCCATGGTCTTAGCCACATATTTGTAAAGCATAACCTTATCTGCCATGCGGGTGAGAGTGTCATATTTCATGTCGAACTCCACCTGTCCCGCCGTGGCCACCTCGTGGTGATGCACCTCGATATCGATGCCGGCCTCAATCATCTTCAATGTCATTCTGGAACGGAGGTCCTGAAGCTTGTCGATGGGAGGAGTGGGGAAATAGCCCTCCTTGTGACGGGGGCGGTAGCCCAGATTTGCGCCCGTGCCGTTTCCGGAGTTCCAGATTCCTTCCTCGGAATCTATGAAGTAATACCCGGAGTGAGAATTCTGTTCATAACGTATACTGTTGAAAATGAAGAATTCCAGTTCAGGTCCCCAGTAGCTCCGCTCGGCTATCCTGGACGACTTCAGGTAGTTTTCCGCCTTCTGTGCTATGTAGCGGGGGTCTCTGCTGTACGGCTTGCCGGAAGTCGGGTCTTTCACGTTGCAGACCAGGCTCAGAGTAGGCACTTCGCAGGCCGGGTCAACGATAGCGGTATCAGGGTCCGGGAAAAGCAGCATATCGCTCTCATGGATTTTCTGGAAGCCCCTGATGCTGGAGCCGTCAAAACCGATCCCTTCGGCAAACAGGTCTTCTCCGAGCGTACTGGCCGGTATGGAAAAGTGCTGCCACATGCCGGGGAGGTCCACAAACTTGAAGTCCACCATCTGCAGCTTCTTTTCCTGGATGAACTGGATTACTTCTCTTGGATTCATATGTTGCCTTTCTCCTCTTTGTATTTGTTTCGCATTGTTGTTGCCGCTCTATATGGCCGCTTCTCCTTCTTCTCCGGTCCTGACCCGCAGTGCGTCTTCAATGGAGGAGAGAAAAAGCTTCCCATCGCCGATTGCTCCGGTTCGTGAGCAGTTCGCTATGGCTTCCATGATGGGCCTGACCTCTGAGTCCCTGGCTATTATCTCCAGCTTCAGTTTGGGCAGGAACTCCGACCTGTGGGTTTCGTTGCCGTTTGAACCGGTCTTGCCTTTCTGCGTGCCGTGTCCTTTCACTTCTGTTATGGTCATGCCGGGATAGCCCACCACCTCCAGCGCCCGTCTAACTACGCCGAGCTTTTCCCGTCTTATTATGGCCTCGATCTTTTTCATGATTGTGAAAAAATCTTACCCGATGATTGTTACGGCAATGTTACAGAAACATTAACATTGGATTACATGACGCTCCCTGCGGAGGCTTTGCAATTGCCGGCGGCTTATCTTATTATTCTCTTGCAAAGTGGGTCGCGTTCCGACATCGCACCACGACGGACGGAGTAGGCGCTTTCAGAGAGCAGAAAGAAAACTTCTCCCTGTGGAAGGAAAAGAAATAAAGGAGGCTATTTGAATGATAATAGACGTCCATCATCACTGGATGCCCAGGGAGCATGTTGAGAACCTGAATAAATATCTGAGGCCGGGCGAGACTCTGGCGCAAAAGGGAAAGGCGTGGAATATTATGTTCCGGGGCCGGAACCTGTTCAGCCCATCCCCCCTTTACCATCTGGTGGAGGAGCAAATCAAGGATATGGACACTTCAGGCATAGACATGTCCGTGCTGAGCACAAGCTGCTGGCCGGAATGGACCACGCTGCCCATGGCGCGCTTCATAAACGATGAGATGGCGGAAGTCCAGGCTAAATATCCGGCTAGATTCATCGGACTTGCCCACGTGCCCATTTTCGAGGAAGGCGCCATGGAAGAGATGGAGAGGGCGGTGAAAGTTCTGAAACTGAAGGGAGCCTGCGTTACCACTAACACGAAAGGCAAATACCCTGACGCCCCCGAGTTTCGTCCTTTCCTCAAGAAGGTCGAAGATATGGATGTGCCTGTCGTTGTGCACGCTGCGGGCGCCCAGCCATCAGAGCAGGTCCAGAATATCGTCTTCGACAGCGTAATCAAAAGACCTCTGCTGGCGCGCGGGTTGGACCACAGCCTGTTTGTGGTGCGGACTCTGCTCAGCCACGTACTGGATGATTTCCCCAGTGTCAGGTTCATTAACGGGCACTTGGGCGGCGCCCTTTATTTCGCCGACAAGGGAAGGCCCGGGTTCGATACGCCGGCCTATGAAAAAAACATATCTCAGCTCTTCTTCGATACCGCTCCGGTGGGGTGGAACAGGCTCTCCCTGACTTTTGCCACGGCCAGCCACGGGGTAGAGCATATGATGATGGGCAGCGATTACCCGGTAGTAGCCTCTGACAGCGACGGGCTGAAAAGGTCTGTCGCCGCCATAAACGAACTCGACCTGACTGCGCAGGAGAAAAAGCTGATCCTGGGAGGGAATGCTGCCAGGATATTCAAGATAAAGGGCTGAAAAAAATTGCCAGATACTCCCGGCAAGGTCGTCCTTTTCGGCTCGGGTGAGACCTCGCCCAGCGGGCGGCTAGCCCTGGAACGCCTGTTTTCTGAGCTGGCGCCGCCCATTCGGGTAGCCATACTGGAAACTCCGGCCGGTTTTCAGCCAAACTCAGCCGTGGTGGCGCAGGAAATAGCTGATTTCATGGCCTCCCGCCTGAGAAACTACTCGCCAATGATTTCCATAATCCCCGCGCGGCGCAAAGGGCCTCCTAATAGCACTGACGACCCGGGCATTCTATATCCCATGCTGCGCGCGAACTGCGTTTTTATGGGGCCTGGCAGCCCCAGCTACACGGTGCGTCATGTGAAGGACTCGCTCGCTTACAGCTATCTGACCGGCAGGCACAGAAGGGGCGCGGCCATCATCCTGGCCAGCGCGGCGACGATAGCGCTGAGCTCTAAGGCTCTTCCGGTGTACGAAATATTCAAAGCAGGGCATGACCTTTACTGGATGGACGGGCTGGATTTCTTCATGCCTTTCGGACTTGACCTTGCTATTGTTCCGCACTGGGATAACAGGGAAGGCGGGGAGAAGTTGGATACCAGCCGCTGCTACATGGGAGTGGACCGCTGGAATAAGCTCTTCGCGCTGCTGCCGGAGGCAACGACAGTGCTGGGGATAGACGAACATACGGCAGTGTTTTTTGATTTGCAGGCCGGCCAGGCGGAGGTGTTCGGAAAGGGAGGTATAACCATCCAGTCTTACAATTCACGGTCCGCCTATGAGCGCGGTTCCATCTTCGGGCTGGATAAACTGGGTCCGTTTCACGCCGCACCACAGTACGAATTCTTCCTTCCGGAGGTCGGCGCTGAAGTCGTTGCTGCGTGCAATATGGAACTGCCTCCGGACATAGCTGGTCTGGTGGAAGGAAGAAAGAAGCTGCGGAAGGAGAAGAGGTGGCAGGAAGCTGACTCAATCCGGCAGCAGCTTCGCGAAAGGGGATATGAGGTCCAGGACACGCCGGAAGGAAGCCGGTGGTGCTACACGGGTCACCCGGGGAGCTCGAAATGATAGAAAGCCTCTGCCAGCGGGATATTTTGCTCCTTCCCTAAAGCCTCGGCCCTCTGCCTAACCATGATTTCGACATCTCTGTGGGCCGGGCGGTTGCCAACCTGGCTCTTGTGACATTTGAGGGATTTGATCTTCTGGTCGAAGACATCGGTGATATCCACATAATGATTCGCTTTTTCCGGTCTCCACAGGTACACATCCTTCACTTTGTGGGGCAGCAGGCCGGCAGCGGCGTGCTCCGGATAGAACAGGCGGTCTCTGGCATAAGGCCATACGGCGTCAAGTGCCACCATCCCTGCTATTCGGTGATCGCGATGAGACCAGTATTTCATGTAGGGGTCTGTGGTAGCTATGGCGTCAGGCCTGATGCGGCGGACCAGCCGGACCACATCGCCCCTGAATTCCCTGGTGTCCTCTAGCCCTCCATCAGGATAATTCAGGAAAATTACCTCCTTTATGCCGAGGACTTTCGCGGCTGCTTCCTGCTCGTGATGTCTTATATGCGCCAGATTCTCCGAGGTCATTTCAGGGTCGGAACTGCCTTTGTCCCCGTTGGTGCAGACGCAGAGATAGACCTCTTTGCTTTCCCGTACCCATTTGATGATGGTGCCCCCGGCGCCGAACTCGGCGTCATCGGGGTGAGGGGCTATTACAAGAATTCTTTCCGTCATAACAATTCCTCCGCAATATCAGACTAGCCTTCTATATTCATCCGCAATCTTTTTGACTACCATATCCCATCCCAGGTTCAGCACCGATTCACGGGCGCGGGCTGCCATCTCTTTCAGCAAATCTCCATCATCCAGCACGCCTGAGAGAATCGAGGCAAGCCTGGCAGAGGAGTGTTCCTCCAGCAGCAGGCCGGCCCGTGTCTTTATCACCTCTGCCATGACACCCACCTTGCTGGCTATGACTGGCGTCCCGCAGGCGAGGGCTTCCAGCGCCACGAGGCCGAAGGTCTCATATCTTGAAGGCAGCACGCAGAGGTCGGCGGCGCTGTAATACAGAGGCAGGTCGGTTTGAGGCACCGCCTCCTGGAAATAAGTTAGATGGTCCACTCCCAAACTTCCGCATTGCTGTCTCAGGCTGTTAACCTTGTTCCTTTCCTCTTTTCCTCCCCCGACTATCCGTACCTCTATTTTCCTGCCGTTCTTGATCATGGACGCCGCTTCGATGAGCAGCTCAATCCCTTTTTCGGCCTCAATCCTTCCTACGTAGAGCAGTATCCTGGCTGAATCCATGCCCAGGATACTGCGGGCCACTTTCTTGGGAACCGGATGGAACATTTCCATGTCCACTCCGCAGGGTATCACGGCTATCCTGTCCACGGGAGCGCCATAAAACTCAGCCAGGTCCCGTTTCTCCTTTTCCGTGGCAGCGACAATCAGGCTGGAAGAGGCCAGCGCCTCCCTTTCTCCTTCCTCTCGCAGCTGGGGCTCCACTTCCGTGCCCAACGCCATGTTCTTTGCGCGGGCTGATGTGTGTAGCATGACCACATGAGGCACATGCCACCATTGGGAAAGGTGCTTCCCTGACAGACTGGACAGCCAGTAGTGGCTGTGGACGAGGTTATAGAAGAGGTTGTTCTTCTTTTTGAAATCGTTGATAGAGCAGGCCAGGTCACGCAGATGGGGGAAAAGTCCCAGTTTGCCCGTTTCCTGGGGCCATTCCAGCGGCAGATGAATCAGCCGGACTTTGTCTCCCAGTTGCATGACCGGCGGGCCTTCCGGATGGTAATGGGTGGTAAATATGTCAACTGCGATGCCCATTTCTCCGAGCCGCCTGGATATCTGTTGAATGTAAACGCTCATGCCTCCCGTATCCTTCGTTCCCGGTCTGCCCAGAGGGCAGCTATGAAGGCTGAGCATGGCGACCCTTAAGTTTGATACAGGACTCATATCAGGTTTTGCCGTTTGACTTTGGCCTACGGGTCTATTGTGCATCTATATACCCTGATGCTGGTCCCGCCCAGGTGTTCCTTGTATTCTTCGGCGCCGCGAAGGAAATCGAACTTCTTGGCGCCCGTGTTAATGGCTTCGAGGATTGTCCATGCCTTGGAGACCAGCCCGACGCTTAGGCTGGCGTAGTTGGGGTCGAAGCCGCTGTTGTAAAGAGAAAGAGCGCTTCCGTAGCTGAAACACAGCGTAGCAGCTACTCTCTCCTTTTCCAGCTCCAGAAAGTAGAGCTTTAGCCATCCCTTCCTGGCCAGTTCGGTGGCCATATCCCTGAAAAAGTACTCTCTATTCGGTATCAGGAAGGCTGCCTTATCACTCCTTTTTCTGAAGAGATGAAAGAAGTCATCCATATTGCTCCGGGTGGGCTCAGCGGAATAAAAACTTACCTGGCCGGCGCTTTCCAGCTTGCCTATCTTGCGTCTCAGTTCGTGGCGCTGCTTCCGGGGAAGCAGGAGAAGGTAATCTTCCCAGTTTGGGGGCACTTCCAGAATATAGGAAAAATCCAGATGCTCCCTGCACATTTTGGGGTCTTCTTTCATCCGGGTGCCTATGAGACCCACTATTGGCGAATCGGGATGCATGGGGAAGAGGTCCAGCCTGATGTGTTTTTCCCTGCCGTAGCCCCTCAGGGACTCGAATACGGCTGTCTCCTCGCCGGGAGCGGTGATGACATCCAGGTAATCGCAGACCTCTTTATCTCCAAGCAGGCTGGCCGTTCTGCCTTTCAATTTCAAAGGAGCGATGGCTACGGTTTGTCCGGCGCGGTGCAGCGAAAGCAGGTGCAGTTCACCGGTATTCGTGCCCAGGTGCCGCCACCAGGTCTTGCCCCACAAAGGCGTGAAAAAGACCTGCTTGTGCGGCATGGCATCCAGGAGCTTGTACCAGGCATCGTCAACGGAGCTAAAATCATCCAGATGGTCAGTGATAGTAATGTCTTGCGGTGGAACAAAGCCTTCGGTCATGATAGTCTTATTATATTGGCTAATGTTTTCATATTCAATCGTCTTTGCGTGTGTAAATACCATTTGATAATATTAGGTGCACAAATTCCCGTTTCCATGAGAATTGACTGAAACGTATCACATGTGATACGCTATATTTACTGAAGAGACTTAATGGGCAAAAGAAAGCTCGCAGGATTCATCTTTGTGACGTACAAAGGTGACCATCGTCCTTACCATATTCACATCAGGAAGGGAAGAAAAGAAATAGGCCGGTGGGACATCGAGAACCAGGCGCCGCTGGATGGGCTTGAGGTTACGGAGAAACTGAGAAAGGCGCTGGTGAAATTGGGGTACGCATTCGAGGCTGAAAATGACGCTAACTAAGGGTTTGGTGGATGACAATGGCAAAGAATGGCAGTATAAGGCGTGCCTGGTGACCGACCACGAGTTGTTCGAGAATCTTCAGAATTACAATGTTGATACCAACCTGCGGCTGCTTTTCAGGGAACGCCTGCTGGATTTGGTCAAAGACCGTGACTGCAATCTCTACGTAGTTGACACCGGGGTCAAAGATATGGAGACATGGCCTGCCCCGCTTCTGGCGGTTCCCGAGTCGCGGTCAAAGGACTGGTTGTTTCTTATTTCCAGTCTCTCGGACGCCTTTCGCCTGCATCCATTGCCTCAGAATGCGAGGTTTCTTGACCGCAGGCATTTATCGGCAGAGAAGGTTGTATCACTTATTAGAAAACAGCTGGACCCGGACGCGAGAAAAAGGTTTGCGAGAGTCAAGTACCTGGAGGATATGAGGGCGTTTCTTATATGGATGGAAAATGGCAAGACATACGCCTTGCGCCTTTCGGATTTGCCCGAGGCGGATTCGTCAAAGGTAGTTAGGTGGTCGTTGAGCAGGGACCGAAGCCATATTAAAGCTGTGCAGAAATCCGGCAACACGTTCGAGATTCCTTGGGACGATGTCCTGTATCATTGCGAACCACAATACGATTTCTACAAGGCAAGACAGGTTGAAGATGAGGACGTGGTGGCAAAACGGATAGGTGAAACGGTTAGGCGCCTGAGAGAAATCAAAGGATATTCCGTTCAGGAACTTGCGGACAGGGCTGGAATGAAGCGTCCGAACCTGAGCAGACTGGAGCATGGTCGTCATCAGCCTTCGTTGGAAACGCTGGATCGGATTGCAGAAGCCCTGGAGACCTCTGTGGCCGAGCTGGTCGCGAAGCCAAAACAGCGGCCTTGACAGAGCCCATCCACAGAGATTAAAGTTCAATCCATCGAAGGCTTAGCCGGCATGTAAAACCGGACAGGGAAACCGAAATGGACTTAAAGACTAACGTTCTTTACTATGGGGACAATCTGGATATACTGCGCAAGTATATCCCGGACAGTTCCATCGACCTGGTCTATCTCGACCCGCCGTTTAACAGCAAGAAAGATTACAATATCTTGTTCAAAGAAAATGGCGGTGTTGAGTCCGAGGCGCAGGTGCACGCTTTCACCGATTCGTGGCATTGGACACAGACTGCACAGGATACCTATCAAGAGATCGTTACCAAAGGGCCGTTAAAGATAAGCAAACTGATAGGAGCCCTCCATGACACTATAGGTACTAACGATGTGATGGCGTACCTGGTGATGATGACGATTCGGCTGATTGAGCTTCACCGTGTTCTAAAACCTAAAGGTTCAGTCTACCTCCACTGCGACCCCACGGCCAGCCACTATATCAAACTTGTACTTGACCAGATATTTGAGCCGGTCAACTTCAGAAATGAGATTATCTGGCGCAGGACAAATGCGAAAGGACTTGCTTTTACCAGGTTTGCATCTAACCACGACGTGATTCTGAGGTATTCTAGGTCAAACAGGTGGATTTGGAATGCTCAGTACGTGGACCATGACCCGGAATACATAGCGAATTTCTATCGCCACATAGAACCGAAAACCGGACGCCTTTATCAACTCGCTGACTTGACAAACCCCAATAAGAATCGGCCACACCTTACCTATGAATTTCTCGGAGTAACTCGAGTCTGGCGGTGGACAAAGGAACGTATGGAGGAAGCATACGCGAAAGGTATGATAGTTCAAGACAAGCCGGGCACTGTTCCCCGTTTGAAACGCTACTTGGATGAACAGGAAGGCAATGCTATTGATGATATCTGGGATGACATTGGACCTGTGGGTCAAACTGGTGAGGTGAAGCTGGGGTACGACACACAAAAACCTGTTGCTTTGTTGGAGCGCATCATTAGCGCCAGCTCTAATGAGGGTGATATTGTCCTTGACCCGTTCTGTGGTTGCGGCACAGCGGTAGTAGCCGCACAAAAGTTGGACCGTAAGTGGATAGGAATTGACATTACGCACCTGGCGATTAACCTCATGAAGATACGCCTCAAGGACAGTTTTGGAATCAAGCCGGAGGTAATCGGGGAGCCGAAAGATCTCGCTGGAGCCAGGGAGTTGGCCCATCAAAAAGACAAATATCAATTCCAGTGGTGGGCGGTTGACTTGATCGGCGCGCGACCTGTTGGGGAAAAGAAGAAGGGGGCGGATAAAGGCATTGACGGTGTTATCAGTTTCATCGATGATCCGGCTGGCAAGGCCAGTCGCGTGATAGTGCAGGTTAAGAGTGGGCATGTTGGCGTAAATGCGGTCAGAGAACTGGAAACTGTGTCCAAAAACGAAGCCATAGGCGTACTTGTCACGCTCGAAAACCCTACTGAGCCAATGAAGGTGGAAGCTGTCGCCGCTGGTTATTACCACTCCGCTCTTTACCACAGGGACTATCCCAAGATACAGATACTAACGGTGGAAGAGCTTTTGCAGGGCAAGACAGTTGACATGCCTCCACAAACACAAACGAATGTAACCTTTGCCAAAGCACCTAAGGTCTCCAGGAAAGAGGGCAAGCAGCTACATATGGGGTAGGGGACCCGTGTTGCGGTCGGCCCGAATAGGCAGGAAAGATGAAAGTTGCGCCTGCAGCCGCGTTCAGTCAGGCTTAACTATGAAACGAAACCACTTCCAGCTTCGTTTCTTTTCTCACCAGCGGTTTACCTTCTTTCCGGGCTTTGAGCACGGCTTCTCTGCCAAGCATGGCCGCCCCCAGGGCGCCGGTTATTAGAGGCTCGGGGGGAGTTAGAAGCGGGAAGCCCAGGCGCTCCTCGAGCGCTTTGACCAGCCCGATGTTCTTGGCCCCGCCTCCGGTGACTACTACCGCTGGCTTTGGCTTCACCCGCTCCGTCATGCTGCCTATCCTGTTGGCGATGGACTCATGCAGCCCGGCTATGATGTTTTCCAGTGGGACCCCCCCCGCCAGGCTGGATATTACCTCCTGCTCGGCAAAAATGGTGCAGATGCTGCTTATGGCAACTTTTTCCTTGGCCTTCAGCGAGATTTTGCCCATGTCCTCCAGCTTTATCCCCAGTGTCTCCGCTATGACCTCCAGAAACCTGCCGGTGCCGGCTGCGCACTTGTCGTTCATAACGAAATCAATTACTTTTCCCTGCTCCACCCGCATGGCCTTGGAGTCCTGGCCGCCTATGTCTATGATGGTGCGCGTCTCCGGGATGAGACTGGATACTCCGCGCGCATGGCAGGAAATTTCGGTGATCTGCTTGTCCGCAAAGGGGACATTGATTCTCCCGTAGCCGGTGGCGACAACATAGGCCAGGCCGCTGAAGGGGATGCCTGCCTTGTCCAGCGCTTCCTGCATGACTTTGCTCGCCATGCGGCGGTGTTCAGCCCCGGTGGGCCCGATGATGGAGGTCAGCGAATCGCCGTTAGTTATGACCACCTTGGTCATGGTCGAGCCGATGTCTATTCCTGCAAAAAAGGCATCGGCCATTAATCCTTTATGACCTCCAGAAAGGCCTGGACCCTGGTCTTGAGCTGGCCGATTGTAGTGACGCTGTAGTCGTCTTCTATATGCAGGAAAGGGATGCCCAGCTTCTTGAGGTAATCCATCACGTCGGGGGCATCGAACTCATGGGTATCGCAGAACCTTATGATATAGAGGATAACGCCTTTTACATTGAACTCTTCAATGAAGCTCTTTAGATATCCGAACCTTCTGTCCAGGTCTTCTTCACGCGAGCCGGTGCGGCGGCGGTAGGTGCGGGGGCAGACTATGTCGCAGAGATAGCGGTCCACAAGCGATTCCAGAAGTCCGTCTTTCGGGACAACATCATTCCAGAACACTCGGGTGCCCGTGCACATGTCATCCATGACTACCTGGGCTCCGCAGTCCTCGATGAGCTTTATGAGTGCTATGTCGTCTATCTCGCTGCCGTAGACTAGGAGCCGGGTACCGGTTCTTGTCTGGTGTCCGGAATTCCTCAACTCCTGAATGAGTTCCCGTATCAGCTCAGTGTATTCGACAACCGGCAGGGTGTTTCCCACTACCAGCAGCCGGGTGACGTCGGTGCCTGAGATAAGAGCCGGCTCGGCGCGCCGCAGGGAATAAAGCTCGCGGAGAAGGGCCCTGTTTTCATTGTGGAGGGAGACGGCGGACTTCAAGTCTGCCTCTGAAATGGGATGCCCGGTGAAATCTTCCAGGGCCTTTTTCAGCCTTTCCAGCTCCTTCAGGTAGAATCTCTTCGAGGACTCGTCTTCCATGTGGGGAAGGTTCAAGAAATGGGAAAAGGCTGGCTGTTTGTGATATTTCCAGATGTCGTAAATGCGCTGCACCGTGTCGCAGGAGTGGGGCATCACGATCCCGTCCAGGAAATCGTATTCGCCCTTCAGGGCAATATCGAAGCAGCTCCGTATGAAGGGGCATACTATGGTCTCCAGATAGGAATCGGCCTCGCTTATGGTCTGGTCCAGGCTGCCCATGATGCGGTACGGCACTACTCCCGCCGCGGTAAAAAGCTCCAGCGGGACGTAGCAGCAGAGATAGCCGATAACCTTGCGTCCACGAGAGTGAAGTTCTCTGGCGCGTGCAGTTCGATGTTCGTAAAGGTCTATTATTTTTTTTGAGGCCGGCCCGGCAACGTTTATTGACATATACTTGTTTTTTGATGTTATAGGTATAGAAGTATAATTGAAATTAATCCCTATCTACAACTATAATACTTTGGCGTTACACAGACTCTCGCCTCCGATCGGGCTTTGCCCATCGGAGTCCGCAAAGCGGACCTTCTTCTATATTTCTAAAGAGAGCGAAAAATAAGTTTACATAGGGGAGTATTGATGAGCATAAGTGAACAACTGATAAATTTCATAAAAAAGCATCCATATTTTTCCGGTTTGAGCAGGAAAGAACTGGAGAGCATCGCCTCCCGTTTGCAGGAGAAAACTTACGAAAAGGGTGATCTGGTAATCATGGAGGGTGAGACCTGCCAGGCCATGTATTTTATCAAGTCCGGCACGGTAAGGATTTTGAAGACCTCTCCCGAGGGCAAGGAGCAGGTGCTCCGCATGATGGGCGACGGCGAGTCTTTCAACGAAGTCCCTATTTTCGACGGAGGGAAGAACCCAGCCTCAGTTGAGACGCTGGCGACGACTGCGCTGTACATTTTATCCAAGAAGGACCTGATTTCTCTCGTCAGGGAGGATCCCGATTTGTCGCTGGCGGTGCTCAAGAACATGGCCTTGAATTTGAGGCATCTGGTCACACTGGTGGAGGACCTTTCCTTCCGCCACGTCTCCAGCCGGGTGGCCAAGATACTCCTCCAGTATTCCCATCCCGGAGGCTCGCTATTCGAACCTCTGCCCCCCGGCGGAGGAAAACTAACCCAGCAGCAGATTGCGTCTGTGGTGGGTACGGCCCGGGAAGTGGTCGGACGTTCTCTGAAAGCACTGGAGAAAGAGGGAGCAATTAAGATCACCAGAGGAAGGATTCAGATACTGGACTCCAAGCTGCTGGCCAGGAAGATTTAGGAATGGAGGAACAGGGAGATATTGTCAGCCTGGGGAAAATAGAATAAGTGAGAAAAGTCATTTTTCTGTGTGCCCGGCTGAAGTATTATCTTGAGAGAACTTGAAAGAGGTGATAGAGAATGAGTAAGACTACCAGGGGATTTATCTACTCCGGCTTGATCTACCTGGCGATAGGCGTGATCCTGGGAAGCCTGTTTTCTTTCTTCCCTGATCTGGCGGTCCTGCGCACGGTGCATGCCCATTTGAACCTGGTGGGGTTCGTGACCTTTCTGATTTTCGGGGTGGCCTATCATATCCTTCCCCGGTTCAGCGGCAAACCGCTCATAAACGAGGGTTGGGCCTGGGCGCAGTTCTGGCTGGCGAACATAAGCCTGGCGGCGTTCCTCAGCTTCATGACCATCGGCATCTTTTCCAAAGTGCCCGGAATGATGCTTTTGCAGGGCCTTTCGGGAGTCCTGCTGGCCCTCTCCTTTTTGATGTTCATAGTCATCATGATGACGACGCTATTGAGAAAGGTGCCGGAATAGAATTTAACATTGGGATTTAGCCTTGTGCAATTTAGTCAGGAGGAGGAAAAAAGATGGCTCAGGCAGTGAAGAAAATCAATAAGGATATGCCGATAGGGGATGTAATCAAGAATCATCCCGAGGCAACCAAAGTCATCGAGAAGTACTTTGGCAACGGCTGTTTTACCTGCCCGGGGATAAGGATGGAGTCCATATCCTTTGGCGCGATGATGCACGGCAAGAAGGCTGACGTTATCGTGGATGAGATAAACAAGCTGCTCGAGGGGAGCTAGAGACAAAAGCAGGGGCACCCCGCACGGCGGGGTGCCCCTATGGACTCCCCTTGGCTAACTCACGGTAGAATCCCACGGTTTTTTGCAATCCTTCTTTCAACCTCACCTCAGGCCTCCATCCCAGTTCTTCCTGCGCTTTGGCCGAACTCAGGCATATCCGGTAAACCTCACCCTTTCTCACGGGACCATAGATGGCTTTCTCATCATACCCGAGTAGCTCTGCCAGCGTGTCGAACATTTCCTGGTCGGTTGTCTCCAGTCCGCTGCCCGCGTTGTAGTGGGTCTTACCCGGGTTGTCCATTGCCAGCAAATTCAGCCGGACTATGTCTGAAATGTGCACGTAGTCCCGGGTCTTGTCTCCCTTACCGAATATGGTGCAGGGCTTGCCCTGAAGCATTTGCAGCGCGAAGATGGCTACAACCCCGGCCTCTCCCTTGGGATTCTGCCTGGAGCCGTACACGTTTGCGTAACGTAGAGAGACCCAGTTGAGCCCTTCGTTTTCACCATACAGATTCAGGTAATGTTCGACCATGTGCTTGGAGAGGCCGTAGGGAGATGAAGGGTCTATCGGGTGCTTTTCGTCCGCTGGTAGATATTTTGGCTCACCGTACAGGGCGCCGCCGGTACAGGCGTAGACGAACTTGCGCACACCGTGTTTTATGGATTTCTGGATAAGGTTCAGGCTGCCCATGATATTGACCTTGGCGTCATAAGCGGGTTCTCTGACCGACCTGACTACGCTGGTCTGGGCCGCGTGGTGATTGACCGCCTCGGGCTTGAAGTCGTGGAAAACTTCGTCAAGCCCAGGGTCGCAGAGGTCTGTCTTGAAGAAGAGCGCCTTTGGATTCAGGTTTCTTTCGAAGCCGGAGGACAGGTTGTCCAGCACAGCGACCCTGTCTCCTCTTTCTATAAGTGCATCTACTATGTTGGAAGCGATGAAGCCCGCTCCGCCTGTTACAAGTACTCTCATATTAGATTGTTCGCCTTACCCCCTTAGTCCCTTAAAAATCCCCTCACAAAAGACAGGTCTCCTCAGAGTTCCTTCGCCAATTTCTGGGTTTTGAAGCCCATCTTCGCCCACAGAGAGCTGAGCGCGTGATGCCCCATGGCTTTGAGCAGGGTGCTGGCCTGCCAGTCGAAGGAAAAATTCTTGTCCTCGAGCACCAGTCTGTGAAGGCCGGAGCTCTCAACGATGTCGAAGACTCTTTCTATCTGGGCATCGGAAAGCCTGTGGTAGATACTTCTGGCCATCTGTCCCGTCCGGATTTCCTTCCCCAGCGCTCCTTTCCATTTCACTTCGTACCCCCTGAGAGCTTTCGCGGAAAGGTCATCCCTCTTGAGGGCCAGGTCCAGGGTATTGACGGCAATATCGGCGCACAGCAGGCCGTAGTACACCCCTCCGCCGGTAGTTGGTTTCACCTGTCCGGCGGCGTCACCTACCGCGAGAATCCTCTCGGCGTAGCTCTTTCGTATCATCCCGAGAGGGACTCCGCCGAAAACAGCTCTGCCCGTTTCACGGTCTATTTTGCCCCGGGAATACAGGCTATTCAGAAAGTTCCTCAGGTGAGAAGCCTGCTTTGTTCTGCTGAAAAGGCCAACGAGGCCTTTCCTCCCTGAGGTGGGCACAAGCCAGGCGAAGAAATCCGGGGCGACCTTATTACCGAAATATACTTCCACGATGCTTTTTGGGGGCAGTGAAACTTCCACCTGGGCTCCAAACGCGTACTTCGCGATATGGCCCAGTCCCAGCATCTCCGGCAGCTTTGAGTTGAAACCGGCGGCTATGACCGCGGCTTTTGCCTCAATGGGCTTCGCTCTGTCAGAAGAGAAAAGCTTCACCCCTGTTTTTTCAATAAGGATATCTCTTACACATTTTCCCGTCTGGACAAAAGCTCCGGTCTCGGCTGCCTTCATGGCCAGTTGTCTGTCGAAGACGGCGCGGTCTACGATATAGGCCTGGTGCTCCTCTTTCTGCATGTAGATTTCATGCCCTGCCGGCGAATAGAAACGGGCTGAATCGGATGCCCCGAGAACGCTGCTCATGCCCAGTGGGAACTTCTTGAAGCACTCCGCGCCGATGATGCCGGTGCAGTTGACCGGCTCGCCGATTTGCTCGTGTTCCTCCAGAAGGACAACCCGGCGGCCCCGGCTCGCGAGCTGCCACGCCATGTAGCTGCCTGCGGGCCCGGCTCCGATTATTGCCACGTCAAAGGTTGTTTGTTTCATAACGTTAAGAAGAACAGATACAACATTATGGCCATCGTGCCGAATATGGCCTCTATTCCCATTAAGACCAGTACCAGGTTTTTCTCAGCTATTCCACCGGACCATCGCATAATCATCTGGCAGAGGCCCACAGGCCCCGAATTCGGGCAGTAAAGCTTGCCGTCTTTGTATACTCCCCACCAGCCTTTACTGGGCAGGCGGTGGGTGAACTTCAGGAAGGCATCAAACGCGTAAGGGACGATAATGAATATGCCCGCCCATTCAAAGTTGCCCAGTATGACTGCGGTAGCCACCATCGCGCCTATGCTGAATGTACCCACGTCTCCCAGGAATACCCTGGAAGGGTACCAGTTGTAGCGCAGGGTAGCTATCAGTGCGCCCATGGCAGCTACGAGCAGCACCAGCGAGGTGTTTGCTTTAAGAAGATATGCGATCACGGCGAGAGAAGACACCGCCACCAGTCCCATTCCGGCCTCCAGACCGTTGAAACCTGCCAGCATATTGAATGCGTTGGCGCTGCCTGTGATTCCTATTGGAACCAGGAACAGCGAATAAAATATTCCCAGGTTGATGGGCCCCATGAAAGGGATGGATATGATCGTTTGTCCGGTCTTCGTCGCTATCAGGGGCAGGGACGCCAGCAGGGGCAATATCGCCTTGGCGCCCTGACGGACCAGTATCAGGTCGTCAACTATGCCTATGAGAGAGACGGCAAGGACTACCGACAGCGCTCCGAGCAGCGAAAGAAGGTCCAGAGACAGTAGATAGGAAAAGAAGGTCTTGATTCCGATTGCGGTTATGATGCCGGCGCAGAATCCTGCCGCGAGGATTATTCCTCCCATTTCCGCAACCTCCGGCTGGTGGGGTTTGTTCATGTCTTTTCCCCTTATGCCGGCCCTTTTCAGGCGGGGTATGGCCGCGGGAAACAAAAAGAGAGTGGTAAAGAAGGAGACCAGGAATATTAATAGTACGAAGTACATCTACCTGAACTTCCTGCCCCTTTTCCTGAATTCCCGGGCGTCTTCCTTGCCGGGGAAATGGAAATAGCTTCTCTGGCGGGGGTCATTTGGCCTGGGACCCAGCTTTCCCCCACGCAGGTCTTCAAAGAACTGCAACAGCATCTTGTATCCGGTCTCTTTGTTCTTTGTCACGAGCGAGTGCAGGGTCTCATCAGGCGAAATGGGTATGGGCCGCTGCATGAATATCTCGCCCTTGTCAAGCTGGGGAGTCATGGAGTGCAGGGTGACGGCCGTCTTCTTCTCACCTCTGGCCAGTACCCAGAACGAAGGCATCATTCCCGCATATCTGGGTAACGGGCCCGCATGGAGGTTAAAGCATCCCATGGGCGGGATTTTGAGAAGTTCTTCTCGAAAAATCTGGCTCGCGGATATGGAGACTATCACGTCTGGCTTCAAAACATTCCTGAGATGGTCCAGAAAACCCTTTGAATTTACGTCCTTCGGCTTGAGGACGGCTATGTTGTGTTTGCGGGCCGCGGCCCTGATAGAGTAAAGCTTCTTCATCGGAAAAATAGAACCCGCTACATCCATGAAGCGGGCTCTGGCAAAGCTCAGACCGAAAAACAGAAAATCCTTCAATCCGTATAGATTATAGAGTTGTTTTGCCACGGTTAAAAGCCCTTTGTCCAGCGGGGGCAATATGGCGATGGCTAATATCTCGTCCCGGGTGCTGCCCAGGAAGCGTTCAAAAAAAAGGGGAAGATAAAATGGGTCCTCCTGGGTTACGAGCAGGACCCGCAGAGGTTTTTGGCTGTCTTTATTGAGTTCCATACATCATGCTATCTTGCTTTCCGGCGAATTGCCCTTTTCCCAGTCCAGGAGGACTTCCCTGAGCGGAGCCCACCGGAACGACTTCAGGAGCGCGTTCAATTTTACCAGATTTGTCTTCAGGTTTACATAATGCCTGTACTTTGGGAAGGCCGGTATCCCTTTGAGAACCGGCTGTGAGGAGTCGAACTCCCAGGGATGGAAATAAAGCACGACGGGCTCTCCCCTGCGGTTTATCCTGCCTATCCCCCAGCGCGTAAGAGAATAAGGGAAGAAGCGGAAATAAAAACCGCCCGACAGCGGCAGACGGACACCCATGAAAGGCATCGAGGCTACCGGCATCTCGCAGAGACCGCTTCTTATCTCGTGGGGAACGAAGCGGCTCGCGACGCCGCCTCTGTTGCCCAGGTGGACAGGAAAAAGGCTGGAATCGTATCTGAGTCCCGCCTCTTTTATCACGTCCAGGGCCCACAGACAGTCGTTTGTAATAGAAAAGGATGGAGCGCGGTAGCCCAGGACTCTTCTTCCGGTAATGTCTTCCAGGATTGCAACGGATTTCTTCAGGTCTTCCCCAAACTGGGCGCGGCTCTGCCTGTATACGAACTGATGGCCGTAGCCGTGGGTAGCTATTTCGTGTCCCTGGCTCAGGACTCTTTTCACTATACCGGCATGCCTCTCCGCCACCCACGCCAGAAAAAAGAAGGTGGCTTTCACGCCGGCCTCATCGAGAGCCCCAAGTATGAGTTCTAGCTGAAGCTGTACCCGGCTGGGGAAAGAGTCCCACCTGTCAGCGGGAGCGGCCCTGGCGAGGTTGTGAGCATGAAAGAATTCCTCAACATCGAAGGAGAGGCCATTGGTGATAGCTGAGCCTATGGTCTTATCCTTTCGCCGCCCATTTGAATATTTCCTCATAGCGTCTCACACCTGTTTCCCTGGAGAAATGTTTTTCCGCGTACTCTCGGCCTTTGCGGCCCATCTCCTCCAGCTGCGCGGGCGACCGGTACAATTGCAGTATCGAATCCGCCAGCTTTCTGGCATTGCCCGGCTCGATTACCATGCCGCAGCCGGCCTCCTGAATAATGCGGGGGGCGTCGCCATTGAGAGGCATACTGGCCAGGATAGGACGTCCGGTGGCCATGATGCCCAGTATCTTGGAAGGAACCACTGGGGTCTTCAACTTGTCCTTCAGGTTCACCAGGCAAAGGTCTGACGCCTGGAGCACCTGCGGGTATTTGTCCCAGGGCTGCATGGGCAGAAAGACCACGTTGGTTAGCTTGAGGGAAAGGGCATCCCTGACCATCCCCTCTTTCTCCACTCCTTCCCCCACCAGCAGAAAAAGGATATCCTCTTTGTCGCGCAGCAACGCGGCTGCCCGAATGATCGTGCCCGTGTCCTGGCACCATCCCATAGTGCCGGCATAGGAGACGATAAACTTCTTTCCCAGGTTGTATTCCTGTCTGAAGGCATTCTCCTTGCCGGCAGGTTTCAGGCGGTCCAGGTCTATCCAGTTGGGCACAACCTCCACCCTTTTCACCCGGTTCTCTTTGCTCTTTACATAATTAGCGTTCCCGTGAGAATGGACAGCGACCGCGTCCGCCAGGCGGTACACCAGCTTTTCCATCTTGAAGAACAAATCTATGAGAAAAGAACTCTTCAGGAGACCCAGGTCGATGGCTTCCTGTGGGAAAAGGTCCTGGACGTTCACCACCACGCGCATCTTTCTAAGTTTACCGAGCCAGCAGGCCGCAAGGGCAAGGGTCAAGGGCGGTGAATAGACCAGGATGACATCCGCCTTTTTGGCGAAGAGACCGCCCCAGAAAAGGCTGAACGCCACTGTGAAGTGCTCGAGCCCCCGGAGAAAAAGAACGTTCCTGGGCATTGAAGGTATGAAGACCCTCATCACGTCGATCTTGCCCATTTTTTCTACGGAGCACAGGCCTGCGCGTCTCCCGGACTCAGCTTTGCTCACATTGTACCGGGGGAAGCCGGTTATCACCGTTACTGAGTTGCCCTTTTGCGAAAGGCTTTCTGCCAGCTCGTAATAGAGATGAGAAGCTCCGCCAATCTCAGGGGGAAAGTAATTCGTTACAATCAGCAGTTTCATGCCAGGTCAACCGGAGCCTTTCTCCGGAGGGACTCGATAATCTTGAAAGTGGCAAGGGTGGTGTACACGTATTCGTCTATTTGCACAGGGGCGGGCGTACCCTCCCTGGCGGACTTGAAGAATGCCTCCAGTTCGTTCCTGTGTCCCCGGTCTACCGAGAAGCGGCCTATGCTGGTGCCTTTGCCCCCGGCAGTGAAGGTAAGTTTCTTGAAATCATCGATTACCAGCGCCGCTCCGCGACCGAAAACTTCGATTCTCTCACGGGGGAAGGCCCTGTCTCCCGAGGAAGTGTAAATTATCGCGGCGAGAGAGCCATTTCTCATCTTCATGTTAATAACCAGGTTGTCGCTTTGCGCGTAATCCTGGGAGCCTGATGAAAAAGCATGGGCAAATACCTGTTCCGGAAGCGACCGGGTGAGAAACTGGATATGGTCAATGAAGTGGCAGATTTCGCCGATTATTCTGCCCCCGCCCTGCGCAGGGTCCTGGGTCCAGCTATCCGCAGCTACGAATCCGGCATTTATGCGGTAGTTGATAATCAGGGGTTGCGGCGAATTCCCCAGTAGCTCCATGGCCTTGACGCTGAGCGGAGCAAAGCGGCGATTGAAGCCAACCATCAGGAAACCGTTGCTTTTCTTGTGGGCCGCAACGACCGCTGAAAGCTCTTTTTCATTGATGGCCAGGGGCTTTTCAACAAAGACCTTTTTGCCCGCAAGCAGAGCTTCTTCGACAATTCCCGCGTGCAGATTATGCCTCGTAGCTATAAAGACGCAGTGAACGGAGTCGTCCCGTATCAGCTTCCGGTAATCGGTAGTGGCATAGGCGAAACCCCACTTCTCCCCCGTGAAGGCGCTGCTTGTGGACGTGGCTGCGGCGATTGCCCGGAGGTTTATGCCGTTAATTTTCTGTACCAGCGGCAGCAGGGTGCCGCGCGCAAATAGTCCCGCTCCGATAAAACCCACTCCAGGGGAAGATTCCTTTTCGTTCCTGGGGCTGACAGCTCTCATCTGACCGCCGGCAGCGATTTTGTCTTCCATCGGCTTGTCACCCGCGTAGCTGAGAAGTACCCCGAGGCTTTTGCCCCGCTCCGGCCCTTTTAGCACAGCATAGGCTTTTTCGGCCTCTCCTATTTGAAAGCGGTGAGTTATGAGGCTTTCCATATTGACCTTTTTATCCGCGGCCAGCCTCAGGAATTCCGCCATGTTGCCTCTCACAGTGTCGCCATCAGTACCCGGGCCGGAATCGAGGGCTCCCGCGAAACGCGGCACAACGAGGCTGAGTTCCTTCTCATAGAATACCCTGCGTGGGATATTCAGGCCGATCATGCCCGGTGCCACAATTCGTCCCCCTTCGCCGCAGACTTCCGCTGCCAGCTCAAGAGGTTCCTGACTCGGAGTGCTGGCGAAGATTATTACGGATTTGGCCCCTCTGCCGCCGGTGAATCCCCTCACCAGGGCGGGAATATCATTTCTTCCTACCACTCCCCCATCGTCAGCGCCGTGTTCCAACGCGAGTTTGACCCGCGCGGGATTGATATCGGCGGCAAGTACTCTCAGTCCCCAGGCGTGTGTCACCTGGCACGCTATCTGGCCCAGCAGCCCCAGACCGAGAATGAGAACGGCGTCCCCTGGTCTGGGAGAGGCTAATCTCAGGCCATGTACGGATACGGCCGCAAGGCAGGCGAAAGCGGCATGTTCGGTCGCGATTCCCGGAGGCACGGGCACGCAGAGCGACGCCGGGACCGAAATCTGCTCGGCGTGTGAGGCGAATCCGCTTCCGGCGCAGGCCACCGTTTGCCCTTTGTGGAATCCTTTAACTTCGGCGCCTGTTTCTTCGACGGTTCCGGCTGAGCTGTAGCCCAGCGGTACCGGCTGCTCCAGCCTCGCTCTGGATTGCAGGTAAGCCTCTTTGATTCCTTCCAGTTTTATTTTCTCTATGACCCTTTTTACCAGGTCGGGACGCGCCAGCGCCTTGCCAAGCAGGCTCTTGTTGGCGAGTTCCATCATGAGGCCCTCGGTGCCGGCGCTGATGGCGGAAAACTGGTTCCTCACCAGGAGAGAACCCGGGAGATGCGCCGGCGCCGGCACCTCTGCTACCTTCAGTTCTCCGTTTTTATAGCTCTGTACTACCTGCTTCATGCTAAATCAAAAATCAAAGATAAAAGATTAAAGGTCCTGATGGGACTTGTAGAACGAACCTAAGGTCTTGGAAACGTATTCTACCTCGCTGTCCTTCAACTCCGGGAACATGGGGAGGGATAGAATCCGGCTGGCATAGCTCTCGGTTACCGGCAGGGAGCCTTTTTTGCAGTCCAACTCTTCGTAGGCGCCCTGAAGGTGGACCGGCAGAGCATAATGTACGGCGGTGAAGATTTGTCTCTCGTGCAGGTAGGACTGAAGCTCGTCTCTTTTGTTCGACCGGACGACGAACAGGTGATAGTTGTGGCGTCCGTATTTCGCTTCTGCCGGCAAGTCTATCAGGTTACCGGGCAAAAGCTCCATATACCTGGATGCTATCTTGCGCCTGCTCTCGTTCCACCTGTCAAGATAGGGCAATTTTGTCCTGAGTATTGCGGCCTGGACTTCATCCAGCCGGCTGTTGACCCCTTTTATTGGATGCCAGTACCTTTTCTTGTCCTCCATGCCGTAGAAACGTAGCTTCTTTAGCTTTGCGGCCAGCGACTCGTCATTGGTGGTTATCAGTCCGCCGTCGCCAAAGGAGCCCAGGTTTTTGGTGGGATAGAAGCTGAAGGCTCCCAGATGCCCCAGCGAGCCGGCCTTCCTGCCTTTGTATTCAGCGCCGTGAGCCTGGCAGGCATCTTCTATGAGGGCCAGCGAGTGTTTTCCCGCCAGTTTCTTCAGACCGTCCATGTCCGCCGCCTGCCCGAACAGGTGTACCGGCATGATGGCCCTGGTCCGGGAGGTTATTGCCGCTTCGACCTGCTTTGTGTCCATGGTGTAGTAAACGGGGTCTATATCCACAAAGACAGGCTTCGCTCCGGCCATGGATATCGCCGAACAGGTCGGCACCGCGGTGTTCGATACTGTGATTACTTCATCGCCCCGGCCGATGCCCAGTGACAGGAGAGAAAGGAACAGGGCATCGGTTCCTGAGCCTACGCCTACGGCGTATTTCACGCCTGTGTATGCCGCGAACTCCTCTTCAAATTTCTCAACTTCCTCCCCGAGGATGAAATTGCCTTTCCTGATAACTCCCGCGATAGCCTCTTTCAGTTCCCTCATAAGAAGCCGGTTCTGCCTTTGCAGGCTGAAAGGCGGGATAGGGGTCTTTCTTCTACCAGTAATGGCTTTTGTTTTTTGTGTAGTAGTCAAAGGTAGCCCTGAAACCCTCCTCAATGGTTATTTCCGGCTTCCATCCGATAGCCTTCTTTATCTTCTGATAATCTCCAACGTAATTCCCGACCTCCACCCTTTTCGTCTCGGGTGGATAGGGTACAAGCTCATAGGAGCCTTTACCATAGACCTTTATCATTAGTTCCGCTATGTCTTTCAGGCTGAGAGCTTCTCCTCCCAGGTTATATATCTCTCCATTGGTCTCCTCCCTCGCCATGCCCAGAAGCAGGGCCTTTACCGCATCGTCCACGTAGCTAAGGTCCCTTATCTGGCTGCCATCGCCGTATATTCTTATCTTCTCGCCTTCAATTAGCTGCCGGATCCACCAGTTAATAACTCCCTGGTGGGGGCTTTTCATCTGGTGCCCCGGTCCATACGTATTTGTCAGGCGCAGGGAAAAGGACTTAAGACCGTAATTCTTGAAATACAGTATATGATACCATTCTCCGGCCATCTTATTTATTCCGTTTGCGTCGGTGGGTTGCATGGGGTGGACTTCATTTACCGGCAGGTACCGGGCGCGGCCATACTGGGACCTCGTGGCGGAGTAAGCAATCTTCACTTCCGGGTTGTGCTCCCTGCAGACCTCCAGGAAGGAGATGTGGGCCAGACAGTTGGCTTCGAGGTCGAGGAAGGGATTTGCCATGCTGCCGGTGTGGCTCAGGGCGCCCGCCAGGTTGAAAATGAGTTGAGCTTCCCTTACCGGTCCTTCCATAGACCCTGCATCTTTAATGTCCGCAATCTTGACCTTTATCTGATTCTTGATCTGCTCCACATTGAATCGATTGGCCCCTCCTTCGGGTAACAGGTTGTCCACAATCGTAACCTGTGCCTGCATCTCAAGCAGACTGTGCGCCAGCCTGCTTCCGATAAAGCCCAGCCCGCCGGTGATGAGGACTCTTTTCCCCTTGTAAAATGCGCTTAAATTGCTATCAGGCATGCTCTTCTGCCGTTCCCGAATCTAATATTCTATCTACTGTTTGCTGTTTGCTGTCTACTATTTACGGCTTCCCTGAACATTCCCTCCATCTCCTCCACCACTTTCTCCACGGCAAACTTCTCCTGTATCAGGATTCTTGCCTTTTGTCCCATCTTTTTTCTCTTTTCCTCGTCGGATAGAAGAAGCCGCAGAGCCTGTGCCAGCTCCTTTTCGTCATGCGCTATCTCTAATCCGGCGCCATATTCTTCCAGCCAGGGTATGGAGTCCCTGTCGGTGACTATAACGGGCAAGCCGGAGGCGCAGGCTTCGAGGGAAGCCAGTGAAGTCTCTTCGTAGACCAGCGGAGTGAGGGCAAAGACATCCGAATCTACGAATGCTTCCAGCTTTTCTCTGTCGTACATGGCCCCGGGGAAGATTACCCTGTCCCTTATCTTCAAGTCTTCCGCCTGTTTTTTGAGCGCCTCTCCGTAGCTTTCATCAGCTCCCACGATAACGAGGACAGTATCTTCTCTTTCCGTCAAAGAAGCAAAAGCGTTCATGAGGAACTGGAATCCCTTGTCATGGTGCAGCCTTCCCAGCGAGATGATAATCCTGGCTTCGGGGCCGATGCCGGACTTCTTTCTGAACACGCCCCGGGCCGGCAGGTCCTTGAAGTCCGAAAAGTGGACAGGCAGCGGGGAGAATTTCGCCTGCGAAGGGGAGATGCCGTATCTTAGGCAGGCATCTTTCTCGTGCGCGTTTTGCACCAGCAGCCCAGCCGACAATCTGAACATCTTCTTCGTCCAGATACTGTCGTAGAGGTTAATCAACAGCCTCTTGCGAAACGAACTCTGGTAAGCCAGGTTGCCGAAGATGGACATGAAATAGGGCACTCCCGCGTCCCGACAGGCTTTCGCCGCGGTCGTGTTCATATAGTTTCTGACTTCGCACAGGTGCACCACATCGTAGTCCCTGACTTTTTCCGCGATCTCCTTCTTGAACCCCTTGACGATGACGCGGAGGAATTTTGAAGGAAGGCTGGGGTTCAGGCGTGGAAACCTGGTTATCTCGATGCCTTCGAGGCTTTCCCTTGCTGTCTGGATTCTCTTTCTTGTGTCCCTGACATGGAGCGCGTCGCTGGTATGAACGCTGACCTCGTGTCCCCTCTTCACCAGCCCTTTTGCCAGGTCGTACATAACCCGTGGCGGTCCTCCAAAGCTAAAGGCCGGGGCATAATAGGAGGATACCTGCAAAATCTTCAAATATTTGTCTTGGAATTCACTTGTTTTCACGTATTATCTTATATCTGTTGCAGCTTTAAAGTCAATTAGAATATAGCCCGGCTAAAATCATTGAGTGTAATAACGTAAATCATAATGTATAATATGAACCGAAGCAAAGTCCTGATACAAGTATTAAATAATGTTGCATCGCGGTTGCCAACGAAGTAGGGGCAATTCATGAATTGCCCTGGAACTAATGTCATGAATTGCCCTGGAGCTAATGCGTTTGTGTTAGTTGGATAGATGAAACGGCTAATAATACTTCGCCACGGCGAAACGGAGTGGAACAGGGAGGAGCGGTTCCGCGGCATGGCCGACCTGCCTCTGACCGAGAACGGACTGCGGCAGGCCCGGTGCGCGGCGGAAAGGATTGTCGAAGACTCTCGGAAAGGAGCCGTCCTGAAACCCACTATAATCTTCTCCAGCCCTCTCAGGCGCGCGATGCAAACGGCTCAAGCTGTCGCAAATGCGGTGGGCTTGCCTGTCCTGAGGGAAGACGGGCTTAAGGACATAGATTACGGTTTGTGGCAGGGTCTCAGCCTTCCGGAGGCTTACCATAAGTACAGGAAAGACTATGTGCAGTGGCTCCACAGCCCGCAGCTCGTGAAGTTCCCGCAGGGTGAGAGTCTGCCCGTGGTGCAGGAAAGAGTCAGCAGGCTCCCCCATTTCGAAGACGACAACCACAACGACGACGTAGTTCTTTTTGTGACCCACAAAGTCGTATCCAAAGTGTTGGTCTTGACACTTCTGGGCGCTGACCTGAGCCACTTCTGGCAGATAAAGCAGGACGTGGCCGCCATAAGCATATTCGAAAAGCGCAACGTCTTCCTGATGGCGTCGGCCATCAATGACACGTGCCACCTTAATGCAAAGGTGTAAACCGTCCTATGCCAGACAGCGCAGACATCTCTAGGGTGATCTCCCTGCTTGAGAAGGAATACGGCAGGCTGAAGTGGAAGCCGCGCCTGGCGCCTCTCGATGAGCTTATCTACACGGTACTTTCTCAGAATACCTCTGACGTAAACTCTGAGCGGGCCTTCAAGCGGCTGGGTGATACCTTCAAGAGTTGGGAAGAGCTTGCCGTCGCGAAAGAAGCGAAGATAGAGAAGGCCATAAAGGGAGGAGGCCTTTTCCGCATTAAGGCAGTCAGGCTAAAGGAGATTCTGCGTGGTGTCGAGAACGACAGGGGCGTGCTGGAGCTGGATTTCCTGAAGGACATGCCCATGGAAGAAGGCAGGGCATGGCTCAGGAAATTTCCGGGAGTGGGTCCCAAGACAGCCGCCTGCGTCCTGCTTTTCGCGCTGGGAAAGCCGGCTTTCCCGGTGGATACCCATGTCCACCGTGTGGCGAGGAGGCTGGGTCTGGCGCCCCTTAAGGCGACGCCTGAGCAGACTGCCGCTATCCTGGAAAAAATCACTCCGGAGAAATCTATGTACCAGCTCCATGTCCACATGGTCTGGCACGGGCGTCGGGTCTGTCACGCCCGCAAACCTGAATTCGGCAATTGCATACTGGAGCAGATATGTCCTAAAATAGGAGCGGCAGAAGCAAATCAAAAGTCAAAACTCAAAACTCAAAAGTAGAAGGTGATTTAGTTGAAAGAAGTTTACATCGTTGGCGCTGTGAGAACAGCCATAGGTGATTTTGGCGGAGGACTGAAAGACGTCTCCGCGCTGGAGCTTGGAAAGACTTGCATGGAGGAAGTGGTCAAAAGGGCCGGGATAAAGAAAGAGGATGTGGAGCAGGTCATAATGGGAAACGTGTTGCCCGCCGGCCTGGGACAGAACCCGGCGCGCCAGGCATCGCTCATGGCGGGGCTGCCTTTCAATTCAGGCGCCATAACCGTCAACAAGGTCTGCGGCTCGGGACTTAAAGCCGCTATGCTGGCGGACCAGGCGATCAAGACCGATGATGCGGACATAATACTCGCGGGCGGCATGGAGAACATGTACCGGTCCCCTTACCTCCTGCCCGGGGCCCGCGGTGGATACAGGATGAGTGACAATAAGGTCATAGACAGTCTTATCCATGACGGTCTGTGGGACATAATGAGAGATTACCATATGGGAATAACGGCTGAAAATGTTGCCGGAGAGTTCAAGGTGACCAGGGAAGACCAGGACAGGTTTTCTTTGGACTCTTACCGCAAGGCTCAGAAAGCCTGGGCGGCGGGCCAGTTCAAAGCTGAAATCGTGCCCGTGCCGGTGCCTTCAAAGAAGGGTCCAACCTGGTTCGAAAGGGATGAAGCCTGCCAGAGAGAGACCTCCATGGAAGCTCTCGGAAAACTGCCCACTGCCTTCAAGAAGGAAGGCGGCACGGTGACCGCAGGGAACTCTTCCAAGATAAGCGACGGCGCCGCGGCTCTTATTCTGGCTTCCGCGGATAAGGTCAAAAAGCTGGGCCTGAAGCCGCTCGCAAGGGTTGTAGCCCACGGCGCTCAGGGAATAGACCCCCGTATTATGGTGGCCGCGCCCATCAATTCCATCCCCTTTGTGCTGAAAAGGGCGGGGCTTCAGGAAAAAGACATAGATTTACACGAGATTAACGAGGCCTTCGCTTCTTCCACCGTTGCCGTCATTAGGCATTTGAAGATAGATGAGGGCAAGGTGAACATCAGGGGTGGTGCGGTGGCCTTGGGTCATCCCATTGGTTGCAGCGGTGCCAGGCTCGTGGTCACTTTGATTAATGCGCTCAAGGATGAGGGGAAGAAAATGGGCATGGTTACGCTGTGCCTGGGTGGCGGAGAAGCGGTTACGATGATAATCGAAAGGGTATAGCAACCCTTATCCCTATGCCTGTTTCCAGGAAAAGCAAAGCCAGGTCGAAAGTCAGGGTCGGCATTGTTAACGTCACCGGCTATGCTGGCGTCGAGCTGGCCCGGCTGCTGCATAATCATCCCGGCGTTGAGCTTGCCTCTGTCACCGGCAGGGCCGAAGCCGGCAAGAGGCTGGCGCAGGTATTTCCCCACCTTGCGGATATAGATCTGACCATAACCGCCGAACTGGATGGCGTGGAGCTGGCTTTTTCCGCTCTCCCTCATAAGACCAGCGCTGAAGCTGTTGCCGGGTTGCTGCAAAAGGGCGTAAGGGTGATTGACATAAGCGCCGATTTCAGGCTCAGGGACGTTGAGGAATACCAGAGGTGGTATGAGGTGAAACATCCCTGTCCCGAGCTGGTCGCTGAAGCTGTTTACGGTCTGCCGGAGTTATTCAAAAAAGACATAGCCCGGGCCAGGATCATAGCTAACCCGGGCTGCTATTCCACTTCCGCCATTCTGGGGCTGGCGCCCGCCGTAAAAGCGAATCTCATCAATGGCGAGATAATCATAGACAGCAAGTCCGGGGTTTCGGGCTCCGGGCGTACCTTGAGCCTTTCCGCCCACTACTCGGAGGTAAACGAGAGCGTCAGCGCCTATTCCGTGACGGGGCACAGGCACATGCCGGAGATAGTGCAGGCTTTCAGGGATTTGAACTCCCGCATCCCCGTGCGCCTCACGTTTATTCCGCATCTCATTCCAATGACGCGCGGCATCCTGAGCACATGCTACGCATCTCTGCTTTCGAGCAAGCTGCACCACGACTCAAGTGACCAGCAGAACGTAACCGAAATCTACCGCGAGTTTTACAGAGACGCGCCTTTCGTGCGCATTGTGGACGCGCCTCCGGCCACCAAACACGCAGCGGGAAGCAATATGTGCCTCATTTATCCACGTGTGGATGACAGGACAGACAGGCTCATTGTGTTCAGTGTGCTGGACAACTTGGTGAAGGGAGCGGCGGGCCAGGCGATACAAAACATGAACATAATGCTCGGTTTCCCGGAGACGCAGGGGCTTGAAGCGTTAGCCCTTTACCCGTGATATACTTTAACAGCGCCCCCATCGTCTAGCGGTTAGGACGACGGCCCTTCAAGCCGTTAACACGGATTCGAATTCCGTTGGGGGCACCACTTTCCAGATTCAAATTCCCCTATTTTTTAAGCGCTCCGTGTATTTTGCTTAACGTTTTAGCTTAATTGACTGGTCACCACCGGACAAACATCGGGTTGTTTGCCCTTTCATACATACGTTTCTAGACCCAATTAATCAATCTAATCGAAGGAGCGGAAAATGGGAAACCAGAGCACTCGGATAAGAGCGGAAATTAGGTTTCTTTTGAGCTGGAGCTAAGTCAAATAAGTAAATGGACGGAAGTCTAACAAACATGAAATTGGATCGGTCCTTCTTGTCAGAATTGATCTTAATGCCACCGTTTAGAACAATATCACCAAGTTTCCTTTCATTTGCCGGAAATAATTCTGGTATTGAGACTTCCACAACCCAAAGGTTCTTTGGCAAAGTCCGACTCAGTACGTTGATTATTTTGTCGCTCTCCGCATGCTGCTCCCAATCTCTTTCATTTATGAGATGACGAATGTATGTGTCACGGTTAACTGCAATAGCACGCAGTACAATTCTTTGAACATCCCGATCTGCATAAAATTTCAAACGTTGTAGCCATACATTTTTAGTCTGATCGATTACTTTCAGAACCGGATAAAGAAATTGAAGGGATAGGACTTCTGCTTGACTTCCTCCGAACTTGATTCCAGATTTAAGTAGTTCGACAACGTACTCAACCTGTTTAGGACTAATGTACAAACGAGGCACGCAGAAATTAGGACCAAAGTTGTCATCGTGCCCTAAAAAACTACTAGTCCAGTTTTCGCTAGGAATATAACCCAATTTCTCACCGACTTTGAAATACGACCTATCAGCTTCTGGAGCCCAAGTATCTTTATTGAAAGTATGGCCGTAGAATGGAATGATGTGGCACACATCATTCCTAATTGCTGGACCACTTAGACGGAAGCCAAGTAGAGCACCGTTACCGGACTCAATACCTGAATATAGATATTTACCATAGGGGTAACGTTGGCGGTCGCCTTTAAGACCCTGTTCATAATCAAAGTCACGAAATGGGATTTTAAAGCCATTTAGTATTGATCGGATTTGCGTTGTTGTCAAACCTTTAGCCGGGTCAAATCCGCTTGAAGATGCTGCCTGAGCAAAACCATTAATTTCTCTGTAGGAAACATCAGTATTACTTATTCTTGATATTACGCTTCTCAGGGCTACTTGCGAACAACACTTATTCAATCCGTTTTGTTGAGCAAAAAGAAGTCCCGTGATACTAAGCCTCTTATTCCCGACTGTAACCTCGTACTTGGCCGGATTGGGTACGCAATTGTGTTTATGGTCGTATTTCTTAAAAACAGCTTCAAAAACATGCCACTTATGGTACTTTTTAACCAAAGATTGGTCGCGTTTAAGAATAACATATCCCAAACATTCTTTTTCTTGTAATGTGTTTGTATCTGCCACATCTGCCACAGTAAAGACAGATTTCCAAAAGCTGATTCTTTTAAGACCCGTCATCTGGAAATCATTACAATATTGAGTTATTTCATCATTTTCATCAATGATTATCCCCGCTGGCTGGATTTCTTCAATCACTAAAGTGTGAGCATCTTGGGCTCGGGCTAAAGAAAAAAGTCGCCTGATTGCAGGATTGTTGTCTTCGTAAAGACTGTCTATGTGTGCAAAAGAGGAAAAGGGGGGATCAATAGAAGCGACTGTAACCTGAGTGGCCCGGATAAGGCGATGGTCAAACAAATTGCTGATAACCAGCTAGCGGAAAACTAATTTACTCTTTGCGGCTCTTTTGTGTGCCTTTTCAATGCCTATGATATATTTTCTGACTATTTTTTCATGGTGCATGCGTACTTTTACGACTTCGGTTTTCTCGCCATATTTACGCTCTAGTTCTTTGGCGATCTCTGGACTAGAGAACTTTCTAGGCATTATTTAGTTTCCTCCTTCATACCACTAATAAATCAAATGTTGCCAGCTAGTATAACATCTGAGTAACGATTGTCAATAGGTTCTGCAAATAATTATATCTTAATTCTTAATAAATAGGAAATAGGGCGATTGATGAGGTTATCCTGTTGACTGTATATCTCAATGTATCAGCCCTGGTAGGCGCGTGCACCCATACATCTTTGCTATCTAAGTCAGAGGGGACGCTATAGCGGCTGCTTGTATCAACCTCAAAATATTACCGAAAGAGTCTCAAGTTTGGCAGGACACAAATCATCTTTATGTTCAGCGTCTTCTCAAATGCTCACTTTAGATCCGGCAGTTCCTCAAGAGACAGCAAAAGACGTATGGACCGGGCTTCCCCGGGTGTCCTCATTATTAATCCCCGTTCCTCTAACCTGAGGATCATTTGATGAATTGAAGAAAACGCGACTTTGAAATACCGCTCCAGGTCTGCTTCTGATGGAGCACAACCATGAATTTTAGTGTAGTAATGGATGAAAGCCAGATATTGACCCTGCAGAGGTGTATATTTTCTTTCCATAAAATGACCCTCCCTTACTTCTTTTCTGCTTTTCCCATCGCTCTCTGCAATGCCGCCTTGCTCGCCAGGCCGTAGACCCTGGATAAGAAAGAGGTGACATCATATTTCCCGGCAGCAAAAGGAGGCTTTCCCAGCCTTTTGAGAAGCCCGCTGTCAACTTCAGGGAGAGAGGGACTGGTAACAAAGGAGTCCAGGGCTTCTCCCGCATCCCAGAAATCGTTCATGCACTCCTCAAGCCGCCGGAGAACAGCGATTTCCTGTGAAGGTTTTGTTGAGGCAGCAACCGGTTCGTCACCAACCACCGCTTCCTTACCCCGTTTCTCACGAAGTAGCTGAATAATCTCTTCCCTGGTCCTGCCCCGAAGCCTGAAGATTAGAAAGGGGTCTTCATCAAACCGCTCTGCCAGAATATAGTAAGCGGCGGCAACATGCTTGCATGGATTTGCCCAGTCCGGACAGGAGCATTCGGTATCGAGGTCTTTCTTCGATACCGGGAAAAGACGGATTTTCGCCCGGGAAAAAGCATCTTCAATGTTCTGCGGCATTTCACCGGATAGCAGCCTGGCAGCGAAGATTGCCTGTGAAGCCATGTCGTTAGTCACTCTGTCCCAGTCCTCATCGGCAAGTGGTGCCAGCCTGATCTTGATGGAATAAGGCTGGGGCCTTGTGCCCTGGACTCTGGCAGTGACAATGCCCTTGTCCACTTCTATGGAGATAACCTGCCCCTTGCGTGCATAAGAGCGGCCGCGGCCAAGCCTTGCCCCCATTCCGAGAGATTCCAGCACCTTTATCCAGCGCCGCGACCACCAGGTCTCGCCGATGGCTCCCCGCTGGCTCTTGGCCCTGATGCCGTCTTTTACTGCCCTCGGTCGGGCACTCACCCAATGCTCCCGGTAATCCCAGCGACTCATTTCAGCTCTCCACTGCCTCACGGCTCAAAGTGAGTACTTCCCTGAGCTGCCGGGTGGACATCCCGGTCAACCATGCTTCCCCGGCGCCAACGATACTCCCGGCTAGCTCCTTCTTCTGTTCTATCATCTGGTCAATGCGCTCCTCCAGCGTTCCCGAGCATACAAACTTATGCACCTGGACGTTCCTTTTTTGCCCGATTCGGAAAGCCCTGTCGGTAGCCTGGTTCTCCACTGCCGGATTCCACCACCGGTCAAAATGGAAGACATGGTTTGCCGCCGTCAGGTTCAAGCCCAGGCCGCCGGCCTTCAGGGAGAGAATGAAAAGGGAAGGCCCTCGGTGGTCCCCCTGGAACCGCTGCACCATCGCGTCACGTTCCTTCCTGGATGTGCCTCCGTGCAGGAAAATGGTCTCGCAGGCTAAAGCCTCCTGGAGATGCCGCCTGAGCATCTGTCCCATCTCCGCAAACTGGGTGAAAATGAGCGCCCGGTCACCCTCAGCGAGTATTTCCTCCAGCATCTCCTCCAGCCTGAGAAGCTTGCCGGAGCGCCCCTCCAGCACGCTCCCGTCCTGAAGGAAATGAGCCGGATGGTTGCAGACCTGCTTGAGCTTCATCAAAGTGGCCAGCACCAGTCCCTTCCGCTCAATGCCCTCCGAAGATTCAATCTTCTCCATCATCTCCTTTACTACGGCTTGGTACAGCGTCGCCTGCTCCCGTGTGAGATGGCAGAAGACCTTCGTCTCTATCTTTTCAGGAAGGTCGCTGATGATGGTCGGGTCGGTCTTTACTCGCCTCAGGACAAAGGGCTGAATCAGGGTTTTAAGCCGCTCAGCATGGGTGGGACTGCGGAATTTCTCAACGGGAATGACGAATTTGCTGCGGAAATCCCCCGCGGTTCCCAGGTAACCGGGATTCAGGAACTCCATGATTGACCAGAGTTCTGATAGCCGGTTCTCCACCGGGGTGCCGGTCAGAGCCACTCTGAAGTTCCCATTAAGCTTCCTTACTGCCTGCGTCTGCCTGGCGGAGGGATTCTTGATATTCTGTCCCTCATCCAGAGAAATACATTCCCACTTAATCCCGGATAGCAGCCCGGCGTCGCGATGCGCCAGGGCATAGGTGGTAATTACCAGGTCGTGTGTTTTCGCTTGCTTCACGAAGGCTTTTCCGGAAGCTCTACCCGGGCCGTGGTGGACCATGACCTTAAGCGAAGGAGTGAAGCGCTCCGCTTCCCTTTTCCAGTTATTGACAACCGACATGGGGCAAATAAGAAGGCTCGGGCCGTGGAGCAGCCTGTTATCGCGCAGATTAAGCAAAAGCGCTAAAAACTCGATTGTCTTGCCCAGACCCATGTCGTCCGCGAGGCAGGCGCCAAAGCCAAACCGCCTGAGAAAAGCCATCCAGGAAACCCCTGCTACCTGATAGGGACGCAGTTGGCCGTTAAAATCCTTAGAAGGTGCGATAAGGGGCATCCTGGAGGCATCGCCGCGCCATGTATCCAGAAAATCTCCAATCCAGCCTTCAGCCGTTACATCCGCCACCGGCAAGCCTGACTCCGAGATTTCCCGTCCCAGTCCAGCCCTTACCGCTTCACCCAGCCTCATTTCACCATGGATGCCCCTCTTCTTAAAAAAGGCGATGGCTTTCTCCACTTCCTCCGGCTTTAGCTCCACCCACTGTCCACGCACCCTGACCAGCGGCACCTTAAGCATGGCGAGCTTTTCAAACTCCTCCGCTTTGAGAACGGCGCCGCCAAGGGCGATTTCCCACTCATAGGAAATGATGGCATCCATGCCTAAAAGCCCGGAACCCAGCTTCTTTGTTTTATCCTCCGGTTTCAGTTTTAACCTCATGCCGGGTGACGCTGCCGGTTTATGCCACCAGTTGGGGAGGAGGATGCCAAAGCCGCTCCGCTCCAGAACCGGAGCCGCATGGCGCAAAAACTCATAGGCATCTTTCGTGTCCAGATTTACTTCCACAGGGCAGGCCGTTTTAAGGCTTTCCTCGACCGGCGGAAATATCCTTGAGGCTTTGCCCAGGTCCGCCAGCAGCCGCTCCTGCGGATTCTCGAATCTATGCTTCAGGAAGGTGATTATGCCGGACTTCGCCTGCCAGACTTTCTCCGCGGGAATGAGCAAACTCCGGTCTTCCCTGGCTTGAAGATGGAAGCTCAGGTTCCATTCCTGGTTTCCATTATCTGGCGAGTCCAGGCGAAGGCAGGTAAAGAGCGCGGTATCTGAGGCGAGCGGTTGAACCTGGCTTAACCAGGACTTCATCTCCTTGGAAAAGGATGCCAGATCTCGCGCCGGCGCGGTTAGATAAGGGGCTTGAGATGAAAGCGCTTCCAGCCACTGACCGGCTAAGGAAGGAGATTTCCTGCCTTTAGAGCCGGATCGCGGCGGTCCGCCTGCGGCGGAGGTTTCAAGGCTTTTACGGATGAAACTATCCATGGTCTGGTCCAGGAAACTCCGGACGAGGAATTCCGGAAGCAAGGGCTTTTTGCCTGGATACGCGATAGCGCGGCAGCACGGCGGCATTGCCCTGGCCAGCAGATGCAGCCGCTCCAGGTCTGTCCCCTCGATAACCGCTTCCCAGGCGGCTTTGAACTGCCGGCTGCCTTCAAGGCCTTCCTCTTTGAGTGTAGGAAGGAAGCATTGCCTGGCAATTAGCTCAATAGAAAGCTTTGCTGCTTCAGCCCAAAAGCGAAGAGAACTGCCAAAGATAGCGCCATGAGGTGGGCGGTCTGGCAAACAGAGGAGAAAATCCAGGGCAACATCAGCAGCCATAGACAGCGTGGCAATCCGCCAGGGTGCCAGACTGATTTCCCGGGTAGCTCCGGTTTCCGGAATGCCGCTATCGCCGAAGCGCAGTAGCTCTCTGGAAGGGAGCGGACGTTCCCGGGTAGAGGGTAAAAGTGCCGTGATAGCCTCCGGTCTTATGTCGCCGCCGGTCAAATCTCCGGAGATAGCGGCGATTAGCTCCCCGAGCGAATCAGGGGACAGGGCGAAAGGGTGGGAGTCAGACTTTTTGGAGGGCCTTTTACCCCGCCTGGGGGCAGTATCCGCGGGTGTTGAAGACTCTGCCCAGAGATGGAGCTTGCCGCAAATGTCCCAGAGGGCGTGCAGAACAATCACTATACTATTATCCGGAATTTATCCAAGTGTATTTTACACCATACCCGCGGGGTTTGGTTAGCTCATAGTCGCCTGCGCCTCTCTGCACGGTCTGACATTATGACAACACCAGTTTCCCGGTTGGTTTATACGGGGAACTTTTCTTTACAGATTGGCCTGAAGCGTTAGGCCCGGTGCTTTTCTTTTGAATGTGCCATTTTCCTCTTGACATATTAGAACGAGTGTGCTACGTTATCGGTGTGAGTCTGGACACTGAGGCTGTCTCGGATTCGCCGCAGGCGGAGAAAGATTGATTCTCAAAGGGAAACCAAAGCAAAATCGAATGGCCTTCAAAGGGGAATTAAAACAAAATCGAATGGATGCCATAGGGGAATTGAGACAAAAACGAATCAAGTCGAATCAAGTCGAATCAAAGATCCCTTTGAGAAAAACAAAATTGAATCAAGATCGAATGATTTCCATAGGGGATTAAGATAAAATCGAAAGAAGACGAATACCTTCAAAAAGCAACCTCCACCCTTGATTCGTTTCGCATAAAAATATTTTTTGCGCGGCTTGGCAAACCCTATGTTTTTGGCCGCCCTCAAGGCTCGGAAGTCAAAGTTGAAGAATTGTTGACAAGGCTGACATCATATCCTTATAATTAATGGTGAAGTTATCCTGCTGAGTATTAATTTTTCCTTCGTGTAAATTTGCTCTAGTGGGCCAACATTTTTAAGAAAGCGGCCGTTGCATTTCAAAGCTTCTAAGGTTTTTTCATTGCGCCTTTGTAAAAAGGGTGCTGTTTTAGTACCAGATATTTTTTCCGGTTTGTAATGGGTGTCTAAGTATATTTTTGTTACCGGCGGCGTGGTAAGTTCCGTAGGCAAAGGAATTACTGTCGCCTCCATCGGACGTCTTCTTAAGAGCCGCGGGCTCAAGGTCTCAGTTCAGAAGCTCGACCCCTATTTAAATGTCGACCCGGGCACCATGTCCCCATATCAGCACGGGGAGGTTTTTGTTACGGACGACGGCGCGGAGACCGACCTTGACCTGGGACATTATGAGCGCTTTATTGATGTGGCGATGACCTGCACCTCCAATGTTACCACCGGGCAGATTTATAACTCGGTGATAACCAAGGAAAGGCGTGGGGAGTTCCTGGGCGGGACCATTCAGATTGTGCCCCATGTGACCAACGAGATCAAGTCCAGGATAAGGTTTCTGGCGCAGCATAGCCAGGCGGATGTTCTCATAGTTGAAGTCGGCGGTACGGTGGGAGACATAGAAGGACTGCCTTTTCTGGAATCCATCCGCCAGATGCGGCATGAGGAAGGCAGAGACAGCGTTATCTTTGTCCACGTGACTCTCCTGCCTTTCATATCATCAACGCAGGAATTGAAGACAAAGCCTACGCAGCACAGTGTCAATGAGCTGCGGCGCATCGGTATTCAACCGGATGTCGTCCTGTGCCGGAGCGACATACCCATGGCGGAAAACCTGAAGGATAAGATTTCGCTCTTTTGCGATGTGGAAAAGCGCGCGGTGATTTCGCTGCCCACGGTGCCTGTTGTATATGATGTGCCCATTTTGCTCGAGCAGAACGGGCTGGGGAATATCCTTGTCGAGAAGCTGAATCTGAACTGCAGCGCGGTAGATATGACCGAGTGGCAGGGCCTCGTGGAGAAGCTGAAGAAGCCGAAAGAGACGGTTTCCATAGCAATGGTGGGCAAATACATGGAACTTTGGGACGCGTATCTCTCGGTGAGAGAGGCCCTCTGCCATGCGGCTACCTTTCATGACAGGGACGTTAAGATAAGCCACGTTTCGTCCGAAGAGCTGGAGCGGGAAGGTCCCAATAACCTTCTGCGGAACGCCCAGGGAATTCTCGTGCCGGGTGGTTTTGGAAACAGAGGCGTCGAGGGAATGATTATGGCGGCGCGGTATGCCAGGGAAAACAGAATCCCCTATTTCGGTTTGTGCCTGGGCATGCAGGTGATGGCCATTGAGTTTGCCAGGTTTATGACGGGTTCGGAAGAAGCTAATTCAACCGAGTTCAATGTGGATACGCGATATCCGGTGATTGACTTGATGCCTGACCAGCGGGATAAGAAGGAGAAGGGGGCAACAATGCGTCTCGGGGCATATCCCTGCAAGCTGGTTCCGGGAACAAAGGCAGCCGGCAGCTACAACGCCGAGCTTATACACGAGAGACACCGCCATCGCTATGAATTCAATAACGATTTCAAAGAGATGTTCTCCCGGGGGAACATGGTCTTCAGTGGCCTGTCGCCCGACGGAGAGCTGGTGGAAATAATTGAGCTATCGGGACATCCCTGGATGCTGGGCACCCAGTTTCACCCGGAGTTCAAGTCCAGACCCACGAGGCCGCATCCTCTGTTCCTGGATTTCATTGAAGCGGCCAAGGGCACTATGCGGGAAGGCGCGCAGCCGCCGCTGCCGCTCGGCATGGGTACTGGATAAGGGGCGGCGAAAAAACAGCATCGATATTTTCCGGTCATTCTGTCCGGCTTGTCGGACTCTCGCATAGCGGAGAGCGTAGCCTGGATTCTTTGGTCGCCATGCTCCCTCAGAATGACATTGTGAGTTACAGTCAGAATTTTGAAGGTTTAAGGTAGGGATAGAATGAACGTTGCGGAACATCCATTGACTCTTGCGGAACTGGAAACCAAGTCGCGAGAGGAACTAATCGACATAGCCAAGGAGTTGTCCATTACAGGATACACTTCTTTGAATAAACAGGAACTTGCCTTGCGCCTGCTTCAGGCCCAGACAGAGGCCCAGGGCTTCGTCTTCAGCGGCGGTATTCTTGATATCGTGGATGAAGGTTACGGCTTCCTGCGCCAGGAGACTTTGCTTCCTAGCAATAACGATGTGTATGTATCTCAGTCTCAGATTCGCCGTTTCAATCTGCGCACTGGCGACATGGTCCGGGGACAGGTCAGGCCTCCGAAAGAGGGCGAGAAATATCACAGCATGATCCGCGTGGAGGCTGTAAACGGCATGGACCCGGAGGTGGCCAGGAACAGGGCCCATTTCAACCAGCTCATACCCATATTCCCTAATAAGATGCTGAACCTGGAGACCGCTCCCAACGTGATGGCTACCCGCTTGATCAATCTGGTATCCCCCATCGGCAGAGGACAGAGAGGTCTTATCGTTTCGCCCCCGAAAGCCGGCAAGACGACAATCCTGAAGCAGATAGCCAACGGCATTACTACTAATTACAGCGACATACATCTGATGATATGTCTGATAGGTGAGCGGCCTGAAGAGGTAACCGATATGAAACGCTCAGTGAAAGCCGAGGTGGTCGCTTCCACCTTTGATGAGCCCGTGGAGAGCCATACCCGCGTGGCGGAGCTAGCCCTGGAACGCGCCAAGAGACTGGCGGAAATCGGCACCGACGTCGTCATACTCCTGGACGGAATCACCAGGCTCACCAGGTCATACAACCTTTCCGTCCCTTCCAGCGGAAGGACGTTGTCGGGCGGTATCGACCCCGTGGCTTTGTATCCTTCGAAGAGGTTCTTCGGCGCCGCGCGAAACACCGACGGAGGAGGGAGCCTCACCATCCTGGCTACCTGCCTTGTAGATACAGGAAGCCGCATGGATGACGTTATCTATGAGGAATTCAAGGGGACAGGCAACCTGGAGCTTCACCTGGTCAGGTCTCTGGCAGAAAAAAGAATTTTCCCTGCAATAGATATACTGCGCAGCGGTACGCGGAGAGAAGAATTATTGCTGGATGAAAAGACTCACAAGCAGGTGATGCGTCTGCGCAACATAATAAACAAGATTGCTGAGGACGTTAAGAACCCCAGCGAGGTTGCCCTGGAAGTTACTGCGCGCATCATAGATGCTTTGCAGAAAACATCTTCCAACCAGGAATTCCTGAATAACATAGCCAAGGTGCAGTAAAGAGTCCTCTCCCTTTTTTGGGGACTAGACCTCTAGCGAATACTGACAAAGTGCGTTAGAATATAGAGACGGTCCCGTGGTGTAGCGGCCAAACATGCGATCCTGTCAAGGTCGAGAACGCGGGTTCGAATCCCGTCGGGACCGCCATTTCCATACTTCTCACCCGGTGGTTTCCCTGATGCCGTCCTCCATCTTTCGCTGCCAGTCCAAGTTGTTGAACGCTACCCTCCGCAGTGATAATATGATAGTAACCTCCCATAGCAGACAGGTTTACATAAGGGCATAGCCGCCGCTGCTTATCGGGATGGCTTACACAGCAAGGAGATTAAGCAATGGGCCTCTCAGGAGGTATCCTTGATAGACTTCGGGAGATAGCGGGTGCCAGGGGCGTTTTGACTGAGCCCGTGGACCTGGCTGCTTATTCCTTCGATGGCACCACCAGCTGGCAGGCCCGGCCGGACGCTGTGGTCTTCCCCACCTCCGCGGAGCATGTATCCCGGATCTTGAAGCTGGCCACGGAGTATGGCATACCTGTAACCCCACGCGGTGCCGGAAGTAATCTCAGTGGAGGTTCGGTGCCCGTCTCGGGCGGAATCGTCCTCTGTACCACGCGCATGAACAGGATAATCCAGGTTGACTCGGCTAATCTCACCGTGACCGTTGAGGTGGGAGTGGTCCTGAACGACCTCAACAAGGAGCTGGCCCGGCATAAGCTTTTCTTCCCTCCCGACCCCCAGAGCTTTCTGGCTGCCACCATCGGCGGCTGCGTGTCAGAGAATGCCGGAGGTCCCTACGCGGTCAAGTACGGAGTCTTCAAGCATTATGTGCTGGGCATGACCGCGGTGCTCCCCACAGGGGCTATCCTCTCCCTGGGCGGCAGCACGGTCAAGAACGTCACCGGATACGACCTGCCCCAGCTCCTCTGCGGTTCCGAGGGCACTCTGGCAGTGATAACGCAGGTCACCCTTCATCTTCTGCCCCTGCCGCCCGCGCGCCAGACTGTCCTCGCTGTCTTCAACGATGTGGTTAAGGCAGGACAGGCGGTGCACCGGGTCCTGAACGAGGGTATCCTGCCCGCCAAGATCGAGCTTATGGACAACTGGGTAATCCGCCGTATCGAGGAGAAGACGCCGTTGGGACTTCCACTGGAGGCCGGGGCCATTCTTCTGTTCGAGCTGGACGGTGCTGCCGTGGTGGTGGAGAAGGAGACTTCTGGAGTCATAAGTCTCTGCAGGCAGACCGGGGCCATGGAAGTGAGGCCTGCCCGCGATGCCGGGGAAGCGGAGAACTTCTGGACTGCGCGCAGGGCCGGTTTCTCCGCCATCTTTGGAGCTTCGCCCACGGTGCTGGCAGAGGATGTGACTGTCCCCCGGGATAGGATACCGGACTTGATAAGCAGAGTTCAGAAGATTGCCGCGGGCTATGACCTCAACATCGTCATCATAGGCCACGCCGGGGACGGCAACCTGCACCCCAGCGTCCTCACGGACAAGAATAATCCGGAACACTTCCGCCGCGCCGAAAAGGCCGTCGGTGATATTTTCTCCGCCGCCCTGGAGATGGGAGGAAACATATCGGGTGAGCATGGCATAGGCCTGGAAAAGAAGCGTTTCCTGAAGCACGCCATGCCCCCTGAAGCCATCGGCCTCCTGCGGGGGATAAAAAAGGTCTTCGACCCCAAAGGAATCCTCAATCCGGGTAAGATCTGGGAAGAGGAATGAGCCAGGTTATTACGACTCATGAGGCCGGCAAATGCATGAAATGCGGCTTCTGCATGTCCTCCTGCCCCATATACACCGTTGACCACATCGAAAGCCACGTTGCCCGGGGAAGAAATGTACTCATAAAGCGGGCTGGCGAGGGCAGCATTCCAGAGGATGAGGCGTATGCCGAACGTCTGTCTTACTGCCTGTTATGCGGGCGCTGCGAGACCACCTGCCCGGCAAAGGTGCCTTCGCCGGACATCACCATCGCTGCCCGCATGGGCATGGTGGGCAAGAGAGGGCTGAGCTGGCGGCAGCGGCTGGTTTACCGCGGGATACTGGGTAAACCCCGCCTTATGGCCAGGTTGCTGGGTCTGGCCTCGCTCGTGCCCGGGTTTTCTGTCAGGAGCGGGAAGCCCCTGCGCCACCTACCCGACCTTGCCTCGGCACTCACGGGTGGCCTGTCCATCCCCAAACTGTCCCGTCCCTTCCTCTCCGACAGGCTCAAATCACGGACCAATCCGCCGGAAGGGGCTAAGGTGCAGGGACGCATAGCGGTCTTTCCTGGCTGCGCCTCGGAGTTCTTCTTCGCGGACGCCGGCGAACAAATGGTTCTTGCGCTGGCAGACGCGGGTTTCGAGGTGGTGCATCCGAAGGGTCTGACCTGCTGCGGGGTCGCGGTCCGCAACGCGGGAGACCTGTCCACGGCTCAGCAAATGGCCCGGCATAACATTGAAATACTTTCCGGCTTCGACCGGATAGTCACTGGGTGTGCCACCTGCATCTCGGCCCTCAAGGATTACGCGGACTGGTTTCCGGGAGATGAGCACTGGACGCGGCGGGCGGGGGATCTTTCAGCCAGGATAAGAGATTTTTCGCAGTTCCTGGTCAGCGAATCCGCCGCTCCGCTATGCGATCTTGGGGAGACAACTCGGACAGGCGGGCGGCCGCAGTTGGTGGAACCCGTGACCGTCACCTACCACGATCCCTGCCATCTGAAGTGGCATCAGGGGATAAGCGCTGAGCCGCGGCGTCTCCTGCGCTCTATCGAAGGAGTGGAATTCATAGAGATGGAGGGGGCAGATGAATGCTGCGGCCTCGGCGGCGCCTTCAGCATCAATCACCGCGAGGTCAGCCTGGCCATCCAGGAGAGGAAGATGCAGTCCATTAAGAAAACAGGGGCTCAGGTGGTGGTCACGTCATGCCCGGGTTGTATGATTCAACTGATGGACGGCGTTCGCCGCCACGGTCTTTCCGTTGAGGTCATGCACATCAGCCAGCTAATTCGCGGGCAAAAAGGGCGGCCCCGTAAGCCCCGGTGAGCTGGGGATGGGGAGGCAAAATAACTTCCCCCGAAACACGCTCTTTGAAAATATCCACGATTATGTGGTTGTATTCAACAACTCCGCCGCATAGCACCACGGGAGCGGTGAGAGACGACATCTCGATTACCCTGTCGACTACGGACTCGAATACCCCTCTTGCCAGTTCTCCGGGAGAGACTCCGGCCCTGATATGGGACAGTACCTCTGTGGCGCTGAACACCGTGCAGTAGCTTCCTATCTTGATTCGCTTCTGCGCCTTTCGTGCCATCGCGTCGAGCTGCTCCAGGGGGACGTTCATTCTGGCCGCGATCTCCTCTATGAAGGTGCCGGTACCCGCAGCGCATTTCCGGTTCATCTTGAACTCTATCCTGTGACCCTGCGCGTCGAGCTTGATTACTTTATTGTCCTGGCCCCCTATGTCCACCAGGGTCAGGGCCCGGCGGACGAGTTCGAACGCTCCCCGGGCGTGACAGGAAATCTCGGTCTTCGCCTCGGAGGCGATGGGTATGGTGTGCCTCCCGTAGCCGGTGGACACGATGGGCATGCCATCCGCCGCCCGCCCCCCCAGCGCAATATCGAGAGCCTCTCTGGCAGCCCCCACGTAGTCAATGCCGGACCGGCGAACATAGTTGCCCACCATGTTGCCCTCCCGGTCAATCACGACTGCCTTGGTGGTGCAGCTGCCGATATCTATACCTGCGTAGATTGGCACCGGGATTCCTCTATTTTTTTGTCTCCGCGATTTGCTCGACGAAGGCCTCGACATTGGTAATCGCCTGCTCCTCGGAGAAACAGCGCAGGTCGTTGAGGTCGCCGTTAATCACGAGATAGGGTTTGCCCAGCCGCTCGGTGAGGCGGTTTGGCATTCCGTAGCGGTTGTTGGAGTTACTGGGACACGTTTTGGCGTCATGGTACAGAATCCCGTCGAGGCTGAATCGATTGACCTTCTCGGATACATAGTTCTCCTTGAATGCGTCGTCTTGTCCGATGAAGATGGAGCAGTATGCCTGGGCCATGCTGTCGAAGGGGTCTTTCGGGTCGAAAGCGCCGAAGACCCAGCTGTTGCAGTAACTGCTCACCACGACGCATGCTTTCAGCTTCGCGAAGGTCTCGCTCAGCACTCTAAGTTTACCCCAGACCGGCATTCCATCCCAGTAGAAGCGGTAGCGCTCCCCGGGAACGGCGCCAACGCCCTGCTTCACGCGTTCCTGCATCTCTTGCAAGAGCACCCGGTAATAAGCGGCGGCCTCTTTTCTGCCCCGCATGACCACCGCGGGACCCATATGCACACAGGCATCCCAGAAACTAATGGGAGAGGGTTTTGCCACAGCGGTGTCCAGGACTGCCTCCCAGAGTTTGGAACATTCGAGAGACGTAGCCAGGACATCGCGGAATTCATCTATGTCGAAGGAGCGTCCGGCGATTTTTTCCAGGCCGGGCACCATCTCTTTTAACTGCGCCGCTGTTGCCTTCACCACGTCCTCCCGTACCTGGTTCTGAGTGCGCGGTGTATTAATGCCGAATACGGGCACCTTTAACTCCCGGGAATACCAGCTCATCCAGTCGAAAACATCGCGGCACTGGTTGGTGTTGTAGAGCAGTACATCGGGCCGGGGTATCTTCGCGATACCGTATGCCTTGGTAAGAGGAGTTTCACCCTTGAGATAGGCGCCGACGTCGCTGGTGAGGTAAGAACAAATGTCGGGAGAGTAACCCTGGGTGTTGGCCACAGGGATGTAATCCATGGCTGAGCGGTTGGAGCCAAGCATGGCTGAATGGTTTTCAGGGTAGTAAACCAGAAAGCCGAGCGAATGCGCCAGCTCGGCGGGTCCAACGCTGGTACACCAGGCGACCTTCTTGTTGTGTGTCCGTGAGGCCTCATCCAGCTCCAGGAAATGCTGGGCCATGAGGTCCTTCATTTGTTTGGATGCTTTGATTTCTACGCGCTTTACTTCTTCCAATCTTCAACTCCTGTTTGTTGGAAATATTCTGGTATGCTTTGAACTTTTCAGGGAAGGTTAAACAATCCGTCCTTGCCGGCCACTGCCTGAGAACGCTTGATGAGGATTCTGGCCACGCTGACCATCAGCTCGTAGGGCTGCCTGTCGGTGAGGGTGCTCACCCAGTTCGCCGTGTCCACTGCCATCTGCTTGGGGTCATCGCCCTTGCCCAGCCTTTCCATTATGTTGCGGTGATAGGCTTCGGTGGACTTAATCGCCTTCCGGAAATAGTCTTTGGTCACGCCATTGATTACGCCGTGATGGCTCAGTGCGGCCCTGCGGGCCGGCAAAGCGGAGAGCTTTCTGATGCTGTTGCAGTAGTTTTCCAGGGAGTCGAGATAATTGGGCCAGAAAACATCCTGGGTGGGGACATAGAATCCGGTGATGTCGCCCATGTCCAGTGTCTCCTCTTTCTGCTCATAGTAGGAGACATGACAGGGGGAATGGCCGGGAGTTTCATAGACGGTCCAGGAGATTCCTGAGCCGAGATCGAGCTTGTCTCCTTCTTTGACAACCCTGTCCACATTGAAGGAATAGCTCTCAAGAACCGGAGGCATGTCCGTGCAGTCGCCTTTCGAGACCATGATTTCGGCGATCTTGCGATCCACATGCTGGTAATCCTTTACGAGCGCTTCCTCCTTGAGCAGTCTGGCCGCGGTCTGGCTGGCGACAAGCTTGAGATGGGGCCAGAGCTTCTGAAGGTGCAGCACCGACCCGATGTGGTCGCCATGAGTGTGAGTAAGGGCAATGTATTTGATGCGCTCAGGGTCAATGCCCAGTTCCCGGATTTGGTCTACTATGATAGGAGTGGCGGCCCCCGTGCCGCCCTCGATCAACATTCCGTCATCCCCCATGGACAGATAAACGGGATGAGTGTAAGTCCCCAGCTGGTGATAGTGGGGGGTTACGGTGATGGGTCTGTGTTTATTTCCGCTCAACTAACTTTTTCCTCCAAGTCTATACAATCCTTTCAGTATTAATGATATCGCCGGTTTCTTATGAGTCCCGTTTCTTACTATGATTTAGATACTTCTGCAAACATAAAGATTGAGTATAGATAGTGCAAAGGGGACTTGTCAACCACGCTTGTTTTCTTGTGGATTGTTCTGCGCTATCTGGAGAGAAGTCTTGCTCGTGTCGCGGTAATGATTTAATATTGCTTATGAGGCGATATCAAATTAACCCGAGACCGTGATGAAATGTGATAAATGCTCCTTTATTAATGCCCCTGACGCACAGTTCTGCAACTCGTGCGGAACCGCTTTAATTATATCATGTATCAGGTGCGGGACGGTAAATCCGCCGCAGAGCAGGTTCTGCAAACGGTGCGGCGCGGAGCTGCCGGGCATCAAACAGGAAGACATTCAGGCTCCCGTTAGTCCGGACCCGGCCGCGCTGATGACCAGGGTTTGCGCGGCTTGCGGCGCCATGAATGAGGCTGCCGCCGCCTACTGTTACAGATGCGGAGTGGGACTGCCGGAGCAGGCTCTCAGCAGCTTACAGGCGGCGGGCAATCCGGCTGGTTTCCGGGTAAGGCTGGCAGCCTATTTTATCGATGCCCTGGCGGTTACCATCTTTACGTCTCTGGTATTGATGCTGTTTTCGGATATTCCCGCGAAAGAATTGTGGGACCTGCGGAACATGTTTTCCGATTCGGACGTCTCGTTCAGGGCAAATCTGATCAACGAGCTCATCTACCTTGCTTATTTCACTTTAGCCATCGGGAAGTGGGGACAAACTCTGGGCAAGGCAATGATGGGCCTCAAAATAGTCAGGCGGGATGGGAGCAAATTGACCTATATGAGGAGTTTCGCGAGAACCATTTCGTACAACTTATCCTTCATAATTCTAGGAATTGGATTCCTGATGATTGCGTTCAGCACCCGAAAAAGGGGCCTGCACGACCGCATATGCGATACAAGCGTACTGAAGATTGCCAGATGAGAACGAGTTAAAAATGCCGGCATTAGGCATATTCATGCTGGCTTTCTCGCCGGGCATATTCTGGCTCTGGCTTATCTACACCAGAGACAAGTACAGGCCGGAACCGCGCCTTCTGGTTATCAGGACTTTTCTTCTGGGAGCTGCGGTGTCCGTGCCGGTCACTCTGATTGAGTTCGGTCTGTATCCGGGCGCGGCAGACCTGGACCTCTCCCGGCCCGTAAATATCGCTACCGCGGCATACCTGGCTCTCATCGTGGCCGGTGTTACAGAAGAGATAGGCAAATACGCGGTTGTCAGATACACGATATATAACTCTCCCTATTTCGACGAGCCGATGGATGGGCTGGTATATGCTTCCGCGGCGGCTCTGGGTTTCGCCTCGCTGGAAAACGTGGGATACATGTTGACTTACGGGTGGGAAATCATCGCGGTTCGGGGCCCCTTCTCCACTCTGGCGCACGTCCTGTTTTCAGGCATCTGGGGATATCTGCTCGGCAGGCAGAAGATTCACCCGGGTGCGGGCAGGGCCCTGCTGATTGTGGGCCTGACGGTTTCCATCATATTGCACGGAGCTTTCGACTTCCTGCTTCTGTCTAAAAAAGGCTATGAGATGATAGCGCTCGTGGTGTTCGTTGGAAGCGGGATAGGCTTCATGGGTTTAATCAATCTCGCGAACAAACAATCGCCGTACAAGGATAAGGTGGGTTCCGTTCTCGTGCGCTGTTCCGCCTGCGGCCACAAGAGCGGCTACTATGCCGGTTTTTGCAACAGATGCGGCAGCCGTTTGACCGACGAACTGAAGCAGGCTGCTCTCTTCTGTAGCCAGTGCGACGCGCCTTTAGTCCCGCAGTCCTATTTCTGCAACTCCTGCGGAAGCCGTCTCAATAGAAAGAAGTGGAAACCATAAGAGCCCGGACTTCAGACTACTGCCAGCCTTCCGCTCCTATGCTGCCCGGAGGCACAAGATTCTCCGGCGAATTATCGATAATCACGTCGAGCAGGGCGAACTTGCCCGAACTCAGACCCCTGTTTACCGCCGGGATAATCTGGTCCGGCTTTTCGACCCTCTCGCCATACGCGCCGAAGTCCCTGGCAACATCGGCGAGGTTTGGAATGGGCAGGTCCGTGCCCATGAATCGGCTACCGTATTTCTTGACCTGGGTATGTCTCATGTTGCCGAAAGCGTTATTGTGGCAGATGACCATCAGCACCGGTATCTTGTAAGCCACGGCCGTGGCTATTTCCTGAAGGCTCATCATGAAGCCGCCGTCGCCGCAGATGGCCACTACCGTCCTGTCGGGCAGGGCCACCCTGGCCCCCAGGGATTCTCCGACTTCAGCGCCAATGGCGTGCCAGCCGCCGAAGTAGGTGGTATGTACAAAAGCCTTGAAGGCATATTCAAACCAGCCGTGAGTGCCGCCAGAACCTCCCGCCACGACCGCGTCAGCAGGCAGGGCCCGGCGCAAATCATGCATAAGGCGGATGCGCTGTATGGGCATCTTGTCGGATTTCTGAAGGGGCTCCAGCGATTTCTCCCACTCCTCTTTCTTCTTCGACGTGTCCCTGACCCAGCTATTATTACTCAGAGGACGCCGGTCGATTTTCCTTTCCTTCATCTCAAGCAGGAGGTCTTCCAGCACACTGTCAATGCTGCCCTCGATACCTGCTGCCAGAGGGTAAATCTTTCCGAGAGAACAGGCGTCGGAGTCCACCTGTATGATTTTAGCTTTTTCGGGGATGACTTTATGGCCGAAACCGGCTGTCGTGAACTGGCCGAAGTTGCATCCCAGGGCCAGTATTACATCGGCATTTTGCAGCGCGTATACCGCGGGAGGAGAGCCGTGAATGCTGGCCACTCCCATCGCCAGCGGATGGTCTTCCGAAATCATGCCTTTGTTATTTTCGGTAGCTACTACCGGCGTCCCAAGCCTTTCAGCCAGTTCCACGAGGAGCCCCTGGGCCCTGTCCCAGTAGACCGCGTCATCGGCGAGGACGGCGGGCCTCTGAGCCGCGGCCAACAGTTCCGCCGCCTTGCTTATATCCTTCGCATCGCCTCTCACCCTGCCGCCGGGGCGGTATTCCTGAGGTGGGGAGAGGGATGGCTGCGTCTTCTTGCCGAGCATGTCCCTGGGGATGCCGAGATAAACGGGGCCTTTGCGGCCGTTAGCGGTTACGCGGAACCCGGTGCGAATGCTCTCGCCAATCCTCTCTACCGGCTCGACTCTCATCGCCAGCTTGGTAATGGGCTTCATCAGCGCCTGAGTGTCCAGGGCGTGGGCCAGGGAGATTCCCATTCCCTCCAGACGGCTCGTTTCCTCGGTTGCCATGAAGAGAGTGGGGGTGGCCGTGGCAAAGGCCTGGGCCATTCCGGAGACGGAGTTGGTTATGCCGCCGCCGGGGCTGACAAGACAGACGCTGGTGCTTCTTGTGGCGCGGGCATACCCGTTGGCCATATATGCGGCGCCCTGCTCGTTCTGGCTCTGGATATAGCGGATTTCAGGGGTGCGGTAAAGGACATCCATAATAGAAAGCAGGGGGCTGCCCGACACGCCGAAAATATGTTTGACGCCTTCAGCCTTAAGGCATTCCACGATGTACTCGGCACCGGTAAGTTCCATGTAACGCTCCTCAATTCCGCCCCGATGCATCGGGGCTACTCTCTCTATTTCATGAGAGGACCGAAGATTTCCCTGGCCAGCTTCTGGAATTCCGGTTCCCTGGAAACGAAATCCTCGGCATCTCCATTGAAGTAGGTTACCCCGGGCTCGGGTATCCTCGCGGGGTCGAGACCCTCCGTGCCCACGTCCAGCCGCGAACTGGGAGAAAGCCTCGTCTGTGCGAACAGCTCCTGGGGCCTCTTTGTGAGAATCCAGTTGATGAAAACTCTCTGGGCGGCGGGATGAGCGGGTTTGCCCAGCCTGGTCAAATAAGCGGCGCCCGCTCCGATATGGCCGCCCTCCACGGGAGTGCTTCGCGATATGGGCGCGCCCGCCTTGACGAATTCGGCAATGGAGTCCGACTTGGGCGCTATCAGGACAGGGTACTTGCCCATGGCCAGCCACTCGACCTGCTGGCGTTCATCGCGGAGGATTACCGGCTCCTGTTTGGCCAACTGCCGCATATAGTCCGGCCCCAGCTTCTCCAATGTTACCCCGAACCACTTGAGCCCCGCCCCCGTGGCAGTGGGGTCATTCATCAGAAGCTTGCCCTTCCATTTCGGGTCGAGGAGGTCTTTCAGCGATTTCAGGTCGCCCGGCTTAACCAGGTTCGTATTAATGGAAAGCTGCGGAGTGGCCACTCTCGCCATGGCCAGGCCTTTGCGTTCCTTATCGTAGAAAGGAATCTTGCCGTCGGGCCAGACCTTCGGGTCGAGGACCTCGGGGAGAATGAGCACCGGCTCGACCTGCTCCAGGATGCCCGCGGGCTTAACCGTGTTGCTTATGGTGGTGCTGCCTCCCATATAGATATCGGCGAGGCTGAGCCCGTTCCTGTACTCTGTCAAAAGCTTTTGTGTGATCGACTCCGCGCGGGCCACCGTCCATTCGATATCAATGCCGAAGTCTTCTTTGAAGGCCTTGATAAGGACGACCCTGGTATCTCCGCCGACGGAAGTATAAATGACCAGGGCATTTTCCTTTTTGGCCGTTGCCACCGTCTTCTCCCATTGTTGTTGCCAGGGAGCCTTATCCACGACAGCTTCTTTGGCTGGCGACTGGGGAACAGGCGGAAGAGGAGCGGATTTGGGAGAACACGCGAAGAGGAGAAGAATGACAGGAACCAGAAACGAGAATTTCAACATCAGCTTAAGCATTTGCTACCTCCCGATTTATCTGCCTGGAAATCTGCGGGCATGGACGGGTTCCTGAAGTGACTTTACTGGTTACGATTTCCACGCTGGATTAAACAACTTCCAGGAAAGTTTGTCAAGTTAGGTTGGAGACCTTACCCCCTGACCCCCTCTCCTTACAAGGAGATGGGGAGTGTGTTTTTTTGAAAAGGGGGGCGTGTGTTCTGGAAAAAATTCTATTTCGAGAAACAAATCAAGCTAAAGTCGGAACGAATATAGCTAAAATCGCCCCCCAAAAAATCGCTATTATTCGGTATAAAGGGGCCCCCGATGCATCGGGGGCCCCTGCAATCTACAGGTCTTTTGATCTGGTCGAGACCCTTCGCTACGCTCAGGGTGACAATACCCAATCATTTAACGAACTTGTGCAACGCAAGGCTGTTGGATAGCCCATCTCCGCTTGCGGCTGTGACAATAGCCAATCATTTAACGAACTTGCGCAACGCAAGGCTGTTGGATAGCCCATCTCCGCTTGCGGCTGTGACAATACCCAATCATTTAACGAACTTGCGCAACGCAAGGCTGTTGGATAGCCCATCTCCGCTTGCGGCTGTGACAATACCCAATCATTTAACGAACTTGCGCAACGCAAGGCTGTTGGATAGCCCATCTCCGCTTGCGGCTGTGACAATACCCAATCATTTAACGAACTTGCGCAACGCAAGTACTAATACAAACGCATTATTTCCAGGGCAATTCGTGAATTGCCCCTACAGCTTCGTTGGCAACTGCGATGCAACAGTATTTAATACTCTTGTATTAGACCTCAACCAGGTTGGGCTGCCATTCCTTCAGTTTGACGCCGACCCTCTCCAGGTCTTCGCCCAGGATTCTGAGGGTGTTCTTGTAGAACATCTTCTCCAGGACGCCCTGCCTGTAGTCGAGCTGGAAATGCTGGTACAGGATTCCGGCGAGCGGGAAGAGGTTGTATTCCGAGCCGAACATGTACTTGTCCTGCTGGCGGCGGTTCAACTCGTACCAGGTCCGGGGCACGTTGACGGGGAGGTACTCTGGCCACATGCCTGAGAGCTCGCGGTAAACGTTGCCCTTGTGCCTGCAAACGAGGACGGCGTCCTCTTCGCGGCCTTCGGCGTGGTGCAGCATGACTATCTTCAGCCTGGGAAAATCGGCCGCAACGTCATCGAAGTCCGGTATGACGTTCATGGTATATTTCAGCTTTATGCCAAGTCCTCCCGGCGCTCCGCCGCCCAATCCGGTGTAGCCGGTGTGGAACTGCACGGGCGCTCCCAGGTCCTGGAGCAGGTCCCAGAGCGGGTAAAAGCGCTGGTCGCTGACGTTGAAGGCCTGGCCGGTCTGCTGGAATTTGATCCCGATGAGCTTCAGGTCTTTGATAGCTCTCTCGGCCTCTTCGAGGGCCTTCTTGCCTTTCCAGGGGTCCACGGAACCCCAGGCTGTGACGACCACGTCGGGGGCCCTGTCTCTCAGGCTGGCCATGTAGTCGTTCGTGTTGGACTGGTAGGTCTCATCGGGGCCGTAGGGGGGGCGGATGCCCATGGTGGTATCGGCGTCCCATCCGACGGGTGTGGCGGCGACTCCGAGGTCGCGGTAAACCGATATCCAGTCCTCTTCGGTGGGCGATTCCATGGTTACGGACTCGGGCGTGGAGCCCTTCTTTCCGTACAGATAATCTTCCAGGTGGGTGCGGAACTGTCCCAGGCTTCTCCATCCTATCTTGGTATAGGGATGGCAATGCACATCTATGGGTCTGGGCATGCCCTTCATTCTTTCCTTCAGAAAGGCCTTCAGTTCGCTGCTGATCTTCCTGTGAAAAGGCTGAAGCTTGACCTCTTTATCAAACCTCTTTTTGGTCTCGTCATCCATCTCCAGTGTGCCGTAGCGCTTCTTTTCTGCCATATCTTCCTCCTTAAATCCTTGGCAAAGATTCCATTCTATAAAGGCTCAACATTCTTCCAGAAATCAGGTTTTCTCTTCTCGAGGAAGGCGTTCATTCCCTCCTTGGCCTCGGGGGTATGCTGGTAGAGCACCGCCTGGACGCGGCCCATCTCCCACAGGCCTTCGTACTTGTCGGTATCCTGCTGGAAGTGGAGCTTCATACATCTGAGAGCGGTGGGACTCAGAGAAAGAATTTCCTCGCAGACCTTATCCGTCTCGGCGTCCAGTTTATCATCCGGGACGACCCAGTTCACCAGGCCCATGTCGAGCGCTTCCTTTGCGCCGTACATGCGGCAGAGGAACCACATCTCCCTGGCCTTTTTCTCGCCGATGACCCTGGAAAGATAGCCCGCGCCGAAAGCGTTGAAGCTGCCCATCCTGGGGCCGTTCTGGCCGAATTTGGCGCTCTCGCCAGCGATGGTGAGGTCGCAGAGCAGGGCCAGGACGTTGGCGCCGCCGACGCACCAGCCCCTTACGACGGCTATGGTGGGTTTGTTGACGCGCCTGAGGGCGATATAGAGGTCGGTGGCGTTGTTCCAGGTGGCGTGGCCCCTGTCTTTCTCCCAGTTGACGTCGCCGCCGGAGCTGAAGGACTTATCGCCAGCCCCGGTGAGGATGACCACGCCGATGTTGGGGTCCATATCGGCATCGTTCCAGGCCTGCGCCATTTCATCCAGCGTAATGCCCCTGAAGGCATTATGGACCCTGGGGCGATTGATAATCACCCTGGCTACCTTGCCCTTTTTCTCGTAGATAATATCCTGGAAATTCATGTAGATTATTTTCCCTTTCTTAACATAAGATGTGGATTTTATTAGTCGAAGGCTCGACCCAGCGAGAACTGTGGCTAGATTATAAGATAAAGAGGGGGGTTATTTCAAATGGAAATTGTCACTGTCGGGGAGTGGACGTTTGAAAAAGGACTTTCCATGCTATAGAATGAATTTGGAAATCGGAGGAACTGTTGATATGAATATACAAAAGAAGATTGTGGTGGATGAAAATAATAATCCGGTTGCGGTTCAGATAGATATTTTAACATTCAATAAGATAGAAAATGTCCTTGAGGACTATGCTCTGGGTCAGTTGATAAAAGAAGTAGCTGAAGACGAAGCGCTGGAACTTGAAGCAGCAAAAACATACTATCAAAGCCTGCCTGAAGAAAATTAATGTGGCGAGTAACCTATAAGAAGGTATTTCTACAGGAGCTTAAGAAATTGCCCATAGACATACGGTCTCAGGTAGAACAATTCGTCTTTGATAAGTTAAATTCCACAAAAAGCCGTTATAAGGGCTGACGGCAGGCGTATTTTTGAATATCACCGGCAAGCATACGAATGGATGTCAGGTCAGATGCGCCTGCGGCTGTCTCCTTCTCATGGTCGGTTTCCACTATGGGGCTGGTATCGCTGTGAGGGCAAAAAATACCCAAAACCAGACTTACGGTCGTCAGGTCATTTACCAAAAGGCGCCAATGGAGTCCGCATTGAGTTCGAGATTCCAGAAAATAAGGCGCTTATCTCAGATTTCGATGCATGGCATTTCGTACTAAACCGATGGTTTATGTCCCTTTGTGAGCAAGAAGACAAGGATTTTACAGAAGAGTTAGAGCGAGCGGGAATTCCTCAAAGATGGCCTTATCCGGAGCCTTTCAGTTCCCGGATAATCAATAGCTGGCAGCGCATATTTGACCTGGAGGCTGCCGACCCGGAATGGCGGGGACCGCTGAATGAGCGAAGTATCCAAGCGACTTTCCGGGAACTCGACCTTTCTCAAGTCATCGGTGTGGATGCATTCATAGCGAGATAGACCTAGCGCTTAGTTGCACAAATGCGCGTCATGAAGATTCTTCGCTACGCTCAGAATGACAACCCTATCCTGTCACCCTGAGCAAAGCGAAGGGTCTCAAACATCGTCAACATTACGACTATCAATGCAACTAAGCACCAGGCGCTAAAAGTCGGTTTTACGGCGGCAGATTTTCGGGGCAGCGTCTTCTCCAGCTTTATGCCATTGCGGGACTAACGTTTTGAAGCTTTAGCTATACCACCACCTTGTTGCTTCATTGAAATTCAACTCTCGCACAGACAGAAGAACTTACCGGAATACTGATGAAATGCGCTTACGATGCCCCGCCTTCCCGGATAAGTTAAATATAAGTGGAAGAATCTGCAATTAATCCCAGGCTTGCTATGATAGCTTTATTCACCTCGGCCATTTTAGATTCGCTTAATCTTCCGCATTTCCGTGTGAGGCGAGTTTTATCTATGGTCATTATCGCTGCCAAATTGACGGCGCCATCCTGTGGCAGGCCGCTCTCTTTCGCTGTAATCTTCACTAGAAACGGGTAGGACTTTTCAACTGCGGTAGTTAACGCGGCTATAATCGTTGTCGGGCTGTACTTATTCCCAATGTCATTTTGAATAATGAGAGCGGGCCTTAAACCGCTTTGCTCACTGCCTCTACCCGGATTCCAGTCAACCCAGTGTATTTCACCGCGTCGTACTTCTTCAGGCATAGTCTTATTTCCAGTCAGGCAGCGCTTCGTGTTCAATTCCTGAAGCTACCTTCACGAACCGCTCCTGTTCCGCAGCCATGGTTTTATAGCCCTCGGCCATCTCGGCTACTCTGTGCTTTTCCGCCAGTTCCTGCAAACATGTGGAAAAAACTTTACTGCGGCTTATCTTCTTCTTTCTGGCTATCTCATCGGCAAACGAAATCAGATGCTCAGGCAAGCTAATCGTTAACTTTGCTGTTTTTGGCATAATGCCCCTCCTGCCGGGTAAGATATATTAATCCTACTAATAAGTATAACAAAGCAGTATGCTGATATTCAACAGGTGAACCGTACCCTGTAAGTTCATAATCAAACTCGGCAGATCCCACTCGCGGCGCTTGACAGGTTGAACGCACTGAGATATTCTTATAGCCATAGGGTGTAAGGGTGTATATTCAATTCTCGACTAGTCGCCTGGCCGACGCAAGTGTGAGCTTCGCAGAGGCTAACCGTATCTTCGGTGCTGCAATTGGTCGGAAGTTTATCCAACGATTGGCAATTCTGAGAGCTACAGACAAATTCACGGAGCTCTTTGGGCACAGGTCATTGCGGCTGCATTCTTTGAAAGGTAACCGCGCCGGACAGTATTCGATAACCCTTACTGGAAACTATCGGCTTATTCTCGAAAAGGTAAAAGAGGACACGGTGCGTATCTTAGAAGTGGAGGATTATCATGGTAACTAAGACGGATGCTTTTCCTGATATTGCCATCCCTCCTGGTGAGTATCTCGCTGAGGAAATCGAGGCGCGAGGCATCACTCAAAAGGAACTGGCCAGGCGCATGGGACGGCCACTGAACGCGATAAATGAGATCATGAATGGGAAGAAGGCCATCACGGCTGAGACCGCCTTGCAGCTTGAAGATGTCATGCCGGAGATACCGGCACGGTTCTGGTTGAACCTGGAAACGGACTACCGGCTTACCAGGGCATTAATAGACAAGCGCACCAGGGCAGCGCAGCTATAGGTGTGACTTTACGCCAGGACAAACTTTTCCTTCGGGGAGACCGGGCACCCACACGGCATAACCTTCATCGGTTTTCTTGAGATTTACCTTGTATTTCATAAACGTCTCCAGGGCATTCAATGTGCCATCTTATTTTACCCCAAAAAGGGTGGCCCTGCTGGCTTTGAGGTTGGCTGAATTATTAATTGCCTCAAGTATATTCTCCAGACGTCCTTTCCAGTTCTCAGGATACATGAACTGCCTCTTTGAGAACACGCTCCAGCATTTTCGGCTTTAAGGATGCGGCTGTCCCAATATCTACCCTGCATCCCAACAGATTTTCCAGGTAATTGTTCAGGTCAATGAACTCAAAGATGCCTACCGGCTTGCTGAATTCCACGATGATATCCACATCACTGTCTGGTCTGGCTTCATCTCTTGCCACGGAGCCGAAGATAGCCAGAGATTTAACTCCCAGGGAATCCAGCTCTTGTTTGTGAGCGGCGAGGCGTTGAACTATCTCATCCCTTTTCATATGCGCCTTGACAGAATCATGAACTCTTACCTTTTATTAACAAAACAAAATATTATTCATATTATTTCGAGCAGCGTGAGCAATTTACGCTGCTGCCTTATGTTGATGCTTTGAAATTACTATATTTTTACGTCATGGCCTTCAGTGCGTAACCATTCTATCGTTAGGGAATAAACATCCTGGTCCGTCAAGAGACGCATTAGATGGTCTCCAGGTGAATCTCTTCTGCTCGTACCAGTTCAGCCGCATATTTGGCGCAGGCTTTCACATCTTCAATTTTTAAATCGGGGTAATATTTTTCGATGATCTCCTTGAAGGGAATGCCTTCCTGGACTAACTCGAGAACATTCTCAACAGGAATCCTGGCGCCGGCTACGCACGGCTTGCCAAAGTGTACGCCGGAATTAATTACAATTCTCTTCTTATAATCTATTTTGTAATCTATCTTATTTGCCATTATCACCTCCCCTGGTCATGGGCTGCCTCACTACCTCTTTTTGTGATCCCTGCAATATTTTACCACCTTTAAGAAGGTCTCGGCAGGCTACTAAACCCGATTGAAGATTCCCGAGTGCAGTTGCCGCCTTCGGCAGGGTGACGGTCCCGGTTAATATGGAATGCAGTCTGCCCCGGACAAAGAAATATTTGAACTGTCTGCCGGAGAGAACCGTATTCTAATTCCGGCAGATACTGATCTTGGCACTTTGCTCGCCCTGAGACAGGACAAGAAGCCATCGGTTATCCTGTTTCGGCGGTCATCCAGAAAGCCTGCTGACCAGGCAGTATTCCTGATAGCCAATTTGCCCAATATTACAGGAAGCCCTGGAACAGGGCAGCATTATAGTCCTCGAAGATAAGCGAATCCGTATTCGTTCCTTACCCGTATGATTAGAAAAAACACAACATTTCAACTTTACAGGCCATAATTACTTCCTCGCATTTCCCACTCACAATTAAGCCCTATTTACTTATAGGCGTCCCCACGGCTGGCTATGGCAAGAATACGAACTTCCCCACTTTCTTCAATAATCCTGAAGACCATCCTGAATCTGCCCACTCTAAACCGGTATAGCCCTTCTAATTCTCCATGCAAACGCTTGATATTCTTTCCTGAGAAAGGGACTCTCTCCAGTTCTCTGACCGCCTTTTGAAACCTATCTTGATATTCACCATCCATTTTCAAATAATAGTTTCTTGCCGACTTTGTCCAGATGATTCTCCACCGGGTCAAAGCTCAACCTCAACCATATTGCCCGTCTCTTCATCCCTGAGTCCCTTATTCAAATTTAACATGAGCTCTTTGTCAGATAGAGTCTCTTCCGTTACCTTCCATTCTTCAAGCTCTTCCCAGCTGATGTGGCGCATTAATTCTACCTTTTCCTCATGAGACATGCGTTTAATCAACTCGGAAATGGCAAGAGCCAGATTCTCTTTCGTGGTCATTTTTATCTCCTCCCTCTACACCAGGCCTCTCAGAGGCGGCCAGTCAAGGCTTTGTGATGTCCGGATACACCAATGTTTGCCTTGTCTCGCAATCCAAAAGCCTGTTTTCTCAAAAGCTCGGTTTTCTTGAGATTCACCTTGTATTTCATAAACGTCTCCAAGGCATTCAATGCGCCTCATATTATTTTACCCCAAAAAGGGTAGTCTTGGATTACGCCGGTTTAGACTGAGGCGGGGCATCTGTGGTTGACGCTTCCCCGCTAAATGGCGGGTATTTGTCCGTCAAAAGGTAAGTGTAGCCGGAGAACCTGACGGTCCAGCGCATATACCAGGCCATAAAACTAAAGAACGATCCGGGATACTTTCCAGTGAACAGGATAGCCCACCAGGACAGGAAAAGGACTACGCTGGCGGCAATTGACAGGAAATACAGGACAATGATGTGAGGGATTGACAGGATGATTCTGAAGAAGGTAGATAACCGGGATAGTCTTTCCGTGTAAGCGATGTTCACCTCAACAGGGTACTGCATTTTACCAGGTCACCTCCTAAATTGATTCATGTTTCCCGGAAGCAACTCTATAACGTTCAGGCATCGTTTCTTAGATAAATCAGGAAATGTGACGGTCAGTGAACAAAAATAAGGTTTATGTTATGTTTTTCCTCCTTTCCCTGCCCGGCTCTGTGAATATCAATTGGTTTATCGCGGTAGTGGGTTGAGTGTAGTCCTGTCGTCAATCCTTGTCAATAGGTGTGTAAAGTCAGATCCAGGGGATTCTTGACAGAGCGGAGAGCCGGCCTTTTTACCGTAGATGTAAGATTCCTTTGGCTTGCTCTCTGTTCTTAGGTATTGAATAATTCATATCTGCTGCCAGATGACTGTGGAATGGAAGCGCGGAGGGTAGAAGACGCTGGCCTACGTAACTCTTCAACGGTCTCCAGATATGCCTCTATTGCGTCTTTGATATTCTCGAGTGCCTCCTCCTCGGTCTTGCCCTGTGGCCAGCAGCTTGGCAGGCCGGGCACCCATACGGCGTGGCCTTCATCGGTTTTCTTGAGATTCACCCTGTATTTCATAAACATCAGTCAGGGTTATGCTGTAACACCCTCTCGTATCAAGTTTCGTCGGAATTTGAAGGTAAGCTGAACCTTCAAATATCATTAACCATCGATTCCATATCCGGAAATCAGGGCCCTGTGTAACTCAGCTATGTTCTTGTGCCGCGCGTGGCCAGCAAGGCTGGCAAGGTCAAACCCAAGGCAGATATCAATGTCCTTTTGCGACAGGTAGTTGTCGTGGATCAACACCTCACGGATCTGGTCGGCGGCGTCGGGGGTATTCGCGCTCCTCGGGGTTGTGGTTCTGAAGCAGAAACTCGCGGTAGCAGTGTTCGATGATGGGCTTGGAGTGCGTCTGGATTTCGTCCACGACACGCAGGACCTCGGCGATCTTGGCGTCGAGCGCCGACTTGGTGCTGAAAAAGATGTTGCCGTTGGCGTGGGCGGTTTGGTTCCGGTCGTCCACGAGCTTGGCATACGTGCCGATCTCGCCATTGTCGCAGGCGATGAGCTTGAGGATGCGGAGGATGCCACGCTCGTTTGCGCCGCTAAAGACAAAGGGTGAGGTCGCGCTTAGTAGGTTGGTCTCATCCCTGGCAAAGCCGATGACGCCCTTTTCAAAGTCCGTTGGTTCTGTCTGCTTGATCTGCCAGATGTTGAAGTATACGAAGCTCATGGTGAGCATGTGGTAGGCGAGGAAGGCGAACTGGTAACTGCCGTGGGTGTAATTGGTCTCGAAGGCGTCCCACAAGAAGTCGATGTACTCTTGCTCCTTCGGAGTCTTGAATGAGATCGGCAGATAGTTGCCCAGTTTGGAGGCCTCTTCCATGGCAGTCCTTCAGAAGCGGAATCCAAATAGTCCGCCATCTTCAGTAGCGTCGGTCAAAACGACAGGCAAGACGTATTTCCGCAGATCAAACCCCTCTTTCTTTTCCTTGAAAGCGTCGTCTTCGTTCATCGTTGCGATATATTGAAACCCGAGTTCATCGGCCGTTTCTGCTCCAACCTTCAACGCACTGATGACTTGGCGGCCATCCACTCCATCGAACAGGTGGCTATCGTGAACTAGAAAACCAGGTCCAATGCCGCGTTTGGCGCAGAGGCGCATGAGCATCATATCGAAACAGAAGATTTGCATGTTCTTGATGCCTTTGCTGCGGGAACCCTGCATCGGGAACTGGAAAACAGGTCCGTTTGGTGTCTCATCCACGGTCATGCTACCTGCCGATTCATATAGTCGCTTGGAGGTTTCTTCAAAGGCAAGAATGGCTTCCGATAGCTGCTGTTTTCGTTCGGAGAAATCGCGCCGTAGCCGTAGCGTCAGCCGATTGCGCTCGATCTCCAATTCATTCTTTGTGCCTTCTAACTGTTCGGCCGCTTCAAAACGTTGCCGTAGGGATTCCACCTCAGCCTCCAATCTCCCGGCCTCACCCTGCAGGTTGGCAAACTGATCCAGCGCACCGTGGCTCTGTAAAATTCCCATGATTTCTGCCCGACGTTGGTCAAGATGCTGTTTTTCTTGCTCGCGAGATGTGACACGTTGTCTGGCGGCCAGCAGTTCTTCGGACAGATAGTCGCGTCGATTGCGAACCACAGACTCGTGAAAGGTGCGCACTTCATCATATCTTTTGATGGCGACTCCAGGCAGCACCACCCCAGCTTCAGCATAGATGGCTTCCAATGCCGTCAATGGCGGCGGAGCTTCCAATTGGATCGCCGACTCCAAGTCTCGAATCGCTGCGGCATCGATGGTGTTGTCGTTGGAAATGGTGTTCAGTTGCCGAGTAATATTGTCTGCTTCCTCTTCCAGTTCACGGTATTGTGGCAGAACACGGAAAGTACCAATCTGAGCCCTGAGTTCACTTGATCGAGCCTCGGCGACGGCAAGGTGGGTGCGCAGGTCTGCCGTTTTTCCAATGATGCTTCCGAATGCTCCCTCTCCTGCGGCTTTCTTTAACTCGGCCAGTGTCTTTTCGCGGTCGCGCACTTGTTGCCAATCGCTCGCAATCTTCCAGTCCAGTCCAAGCAGAAACAGCAAGGCGACCTGATAATCACCGGCCTGTTGCATGATTGCCTGCTTCTCCGGGGTGATGAAGGCACCGCTGAGTTGACGGCGTACGAAGTAGGCCAAGAGCGAACGGAAGGTCGGAGCACGACCGGCACCATCGGGAATTGCTTTTAATTCAAACATCTCGTCACCGAGAAGATCCACCCACTCGGAATTGGAGAGCTTGGATTTCCCTTTTAGAAGAATTCGCGGCCCGGAAACATGAAGTTTGGACTTCTCCCGTCCACAGCGCTCGGCAGATATCATTCCCTCGTCCAATTCGAACACTATGCCAAAGGACTCATTGGCAAGCGCATCCATGCGGAAAAGAGATTCCTTTGCGGCGTCTGCTCCAGTAAGAAAATGTACGATCTCGATCAGGCTCGTCTTGCCAGCCCGGTTACGGGTCTGCTTTTCGCTCGCACCCGCTTCCTTCTGCGCCATCAGCACGTTCAGGCCGGGTTGGAACTCAAGCGTCTTAAAAGTCGGCAGGGTGCTATAAATACGATGAATCATGTTCATTCCGTTTCAGAAACCCGTCCTCCATTTCAATATCGTTGTTGACGGTACTTTCGAAACCTAAAACAGCCTCTACTGTAGCCAGAAGCCCGTCCTCCATTTCAATAGCATTGATGAGGTAAAGAAGATCCAGAGCGAGAACAAATCCGTCATAGTTCAGAGGAGAAGTTGAGTGCGATGAGCTTTTGGCTCGGAGAGTTAGCTCCTCCCAGAGTGCGGAGATAGTCATGGGGTTGCGTAAGTGCTGCAAAATCCGCCCTCCCACTGTGAGCAGTGCCCGCTCCTGAGAAAGGTGTTTGGATGGGAGAATCACAACGTAACCTCCCTTGGCTCTTCAAAAATATCACAACGCTCGAAGTAATAGGCCATGACGGTAAGAACCGCCAGTTCATGCTCGGGAGAGCCCCGATTCGCTCCACCAGCCCATGACTGGAGTTCGGCGAAAATCAGGTTTGGGGTAAGGTTCTCGCGTAGCGACTCGTACTTGGCCCGGAACGACGTGGCGATGCGTTCGCCCAGTATGGGGTCGTGCCACTGATCAAAAAATCGGGTCACCAATGGCGCCTTGGTCATACCTTCTCTCAGTAGTGTAGCCACGCTGTCCGATAAGGCGTTTGCCTCGATCTTGCCGCGCGGCACATCTTTCACTGGCTGGCCGGGCGCTGCGGGTTGACCGGCCAAATGTTCAAGAACTACCTGTAAGTTCTTGAAGCCGAGTCTGGCATTGGCCTCAGCTGTTGGCGCTGCGCCAAACCAAACTGCTAAATCATCCGAGGTTAGACGACGAAAAACAACACGAAACTCCTCTAGACACCACGGCTCCAATTTGACCCCCGTATTCGCCTGCTCGAAATCAAGCAACACCTTCTGAACATGGGGCGGCAGACCGTCGACCGCATTGTGGGCAAAAACCCATTTGTCGAAATGCGTGCCCCAGTAGGCCTTTGCGCCATCGAAATCCTCGGTGATTTTCGCGATTGCTTTGACCGCCTCCATTTCGTTCGGAGCGTAAACTTGGAACAAACGCCGCTCCGATTTGAGGAAGCCATCGTTCTTGTGGTCGCCTTGGTTTCCCCATGGTCGGCAGGCCATGAAGTCGGCTTTGTAGGCTAAGCCCATCATTTTTTCGAAGAAGGTTTGAAAGGCATCGCCCTTCGACTGGAGGAACGCGATCTCAAAATCTTTCTCATAGAAGGCTTGCTGTAGACGGTCCATGGCTCACGCCTCCGCCGAGGCCGGTTTATCCTCGCCCCAAACTCGGGCGAGGGTGGCTCGGATCTTCTTTTCGAAACGCGAGATCAAGTCGCGGTTGGCGGCGACCAGCGCCTGCTCGACTTGGATCTCGGCGACGATGGTTCGCTGAGTTGTCAGGGGAGGCAGGGGAATTTCAAGTTCGCTGAACTTCGACTTTGAAAGCTCCTTGAAGGTCCCGCCGGTCGCCCATGCGTCCATTGTGGGAACGAGGTTAGTCAGCGCAAAGGCAACATACTCTGGCACAGCGCGGGTCATGTCCCCGACGATGACGTTCTTGAATCCTTGGTTGGTGGCCAGAGGAATACGGTTGATCCCAATACGTCCGATCGTCGCCCGGGTGGACACGATTACCGAATTCTCAGGAATAAGCTTGGCGGAAGATTCGGAAAGACCCCGTTTAGTGATTGTTCTTTGTGTACTTCGGATTTCGGTGACAAAGTCTGATGCTGGCAGATCGACGAGCGTGGCCCACGCGATGGGGCCACCCCAGTATTCAACCACTTCAGACTTGGGGGTCCCGCCGCTCTCTATCCTGAACATGTCCGAATCCCCCAACTTCACACTCTGCCAGTCCGGGTGGATAGAGATGTGGGGACGGTAGTTGTCGAGTACGGTGCGGGCACCGTTGATAATTTTCTGGTAGCCTTCGATCTCTGCCACAATCTCCTTCTGAACCTCCAGCGGCGGCAGGGGGATTGTAAGTTCTGACAGAAAGCTGCGAGTGACGCCGCGAACACCGATCCCCTCTGCATTGCGCTCAACAACCGCCGCAATATGAGGCGCGACGACTCGTATGAATTCCGGAACAAGTCGTTCGGTATCCTTGGAAACGAGCGCAGTGAGGTCTTGGTTTACTGCGTAGTCATCATACGCGAATGCAAACTTCCCAACTGAGACGCGCGTGATGATGATCGTCGAGTTCTTGGGGACGACTTTTGTGGACGACTCTTCGAGGGCTTTCTTCGAGATAAGCTCGTGGCCGGTGATCTGCCCGCGTTCGTCGATATGCTTTGAAGAAATCCACTTCACCGAGCCATTTTGCCAGTAAGACTCGTTTTGCTTTGATGGTGTGGCACCACCAACGAGTTCGCATACTTCACCGATCGGAACGAGGGGGTAGTGAGAGGCACGGACGCTGCCGTGTCTATACCGCTCACGACTCAGGCTGTATTCGCCGTTCGCCGCGACATTCCCCTTCGCCACGATCAATCCCATCGTCGGCTGGAAGTCTTCAATCGACTCCCCCGACTGAAGGCGACGCAGGTATTCGCCGATCTCGGCACGGGACTTCGGGAGGTCGTTCCTGTCAATTGGCCGCCGCTGGGCGCCGAGACCGAAGCCGTCGTTTTCGATTTTGAAGAAGGCGATGGCATTGGTCTTCCTAGCCAGCGACTTGTCGAGGATGAGGATCGAGGTCTTGACGCCAGAATAGGGATTGAACACCCCCGCGGGCAACGAGACTACGGCGACGAGATACTCCTCCAACAGCATCTTGCGCAGTTGCGTGTAGGCGGTCTGGCTCTGAAAGATGATGCCTTCGGGCACGATGATGCCAGCACGGCCGGTGGGTGTAAGGTGCTCGGCCATGTAGTCCACGAACAGCACTTCGCTCCGCTTGCTCTGGACGGAGAAGCGGTTGTGCGGTTTAATGCCGCCTTTTGGAGACATGAAGGGCGGGTTGGCCAGGATTACGTCGGCGTGCTCGTTCCACCGGTCCTGGCTGGTCAGCGTATCGTACTCGTAGATGTGGGGATCAGCGAAGCCATGAAGATACAAATTCACCAGCGACAGGCGCACCATGTCGGGCGAGATGTCGTAGCCCTTGAAGTTCTGCGCCAATCGGCCCTTTTCGTCGGGTGTCAGAGTACTCTTGCCCGTGGCGTCGGTGTTGGCTTTGAGGATATGTTTGTAGGTAGAGATGAGGAAGCCGGCAGTGCCGCAAGCCGGGTCAAGCACGATCTCGGTCTTCTTCGGGTCGATGATTTCGACCATGAAGTCAATGATGTGGCGAGGGGTACGGAACTGCCCGGCGTCGCCCTGGGCGCCAAGCACGGAGAGCAGATACTCGAAGGCGTCGCCGAGGCGTTCGCTGTGGTCGTAGTTGAACTCGTCAATGACCTTGAGGAACATCTTGAGCGTTTCAGGGTCTCTGTATGGTAGATAGGCATTCTTGAAGATGTCGCGGAAGAGGAGCGGGATGCCGGGATTCTCCGGCATCTTGGCGATGGCTTCGGCGTAAAGGTTTAAGGTTTCAAAGCCACCCAACCCGGAGCGCATGAGTTTCGCCCACCCATAGCGGGCGAATTCCCCGGCGAAGAACTTGCGCTTCCCGCCGAACTCCTCGCTCTCGGCGTCCATATCGTCCATGAATTTATAGATGAGGGCAATGGTGATCTGTTCGACCTGGCTTTTGGGGTCAGGCACCTTGCCAACAAGAATGTCGCGGGCGGTGTCAATTCGGCGTTTGGTGTCGGTATCGAGCATTAAGTCTCCTTCATACGGCAAACTGATTCAAGGAGATATAATCCTTTACGTATTCAGGGATAAGGTCACGGTATTTTTTCGGCACGGCCTTGAAGTCGGTGGTAGAAAAGACAGGATTCGTGGCCAGGTCGGTGAACTCCCTGCTGTCAATGATTTGACGCACCTTATCGTTGGTAACGTAAGCCTTGAAATAGTTTTTCAATGCAAGAATAGCCTCAGCCTCTGCCGGCTTGTAATCGGCAACGAACTTGGCGAATTCCTCCTCCAGCAGTTCATCTTTGGATTTGAAGCGCGGGATGAGGCCGAAGATTTTCTCCAGGATTTCACGCAACGTCAGGCGGCGGTCCACGGCGGCGGCCCTGCGCAACTTGTCGAGGTTGTAGTATTCCTCGGGTTTGTCGAAGACCTCGCGGTTCACATAATCAATGACGCGATCCCATTGACCAGCCTGAACGGCGGCAACAATAACCTTGTTCTCGCGCACGGTGTCCTCGAATTTCTCGAAGAACATTCGGTCGATCTTCATACCATCTAAACCGATGGTCTCTTCTTTGAGCGTGCCGAGGACATCTGCACCCATGTGCTGATAGCTGACTCCAGTTTTAGACGTCCCTTCACCTCCGCCCTCGCAGCTTAGGGCCGATGGCTTCGGCAGCTTGATCACCTGATCATAGTTGTATTTCTCCTCGAAGAACTCACAGGTGGCGAAAAAGTCGAAAAGCTTGAAGGTAATCTTGTGCGGCTCCTTCACATTTACCTTGATGGCATCGTCAAATAGTTGTTCCCGGAAGTCGTGCTTGCGGGTTCCACGGCCTTTGATCTGGATGAAATCGGTAGGAGAAAATATGGGCCGAAAGAGGCCGAGGTTGAGAATGTCGGTGCAGTCGTAGCCGGTGGTCATCATGCCTACGGTCACACAGATGCGGGCTTTGCTCGTCCTGTAAACGGGAAGGAAATTGGCCGAGCCTAGCAGGTTGTTGTTGGTGAAGTTGATCGTCAACTGCTGCGCATCGGGGATCTGAGAGGTGACCTGCACAGCGAAATCGGACTTATACTTGCCGGGGAACATGCGGTCAGCCATTTGATTAAGAATCTGCGCAAGTTTGGCCGCGTGATTCTGGCTCACCGCAAAGATGACGGACTTACCAATTTCGCCACTAATGGGATCGCGCAAGGCATTCTCAAGGAAGGTTTTGCAGAGAAGCTGGTTCGTGGCTTCAGCAAAGAAGCGCTTCTCGAACTCTCGTTGCCTGTAGGTCTCTTTTTGATCTGCACCCTCTTGGTCTGTAAAGGAAACGGCGAATCCATCTTCGGAAAGCAACTCTGTAGTGATTTCGGTTCGGGCATCCACTACGGTAGGATTGATGAGATAGCCTTCTTTCACACCATCGAGCAGCGTGTAGCGAAACGTGGGCTGGCTGTTCTCGCACCCGAATGTCCGATAGGTGTCGAGCAAAAGACGACGCTCGTATTCGCGTGGGTCGTTTGCGCCCAGCGTGGACTTATCGAGTTTCTTGAGGTAGTCTCTCGGGGTGGCTGTAAGGCCAAGCTTGTAGCCGATGAAGTATTCGAAAACGGCGCGGGCATTTCCTCCGATGGAACGGTGGGCTTCATCCGATATGATGAGATCGAAGTCGGTGGGCGAGAAAAGTGTCTGGTATTTGTTGTTGAAGAGAAACGACTGGACAGTGCTCACAACAATCTCTGCACGACGCCAGTCCTCCCTGTTTTCCTTGAAAATTACTGTTTGATAATCGTACGAGAGCAGGGCTGATAAAGCTTTCTTAGCCTGGTCTTCCAATTCAAGACGATCCACAAGAAACAGGACACGGCGTGCGTTGCCTGTGCGGAGGAAGAGCTTGATGACCGCGGCGGCTGTCAGTGTTTTCCCTGTGCCAGTTGCCATCTCGAAGAGGAAGCGGTCCTTGCCCTCCGTGATTGCAGCCTGGAGCGCCCAGATGGCCTTCTTTTGATAGGGCCGCAGAAAACGCAGCTTGTTAGCCTGTATATAGCCAGGACGTTCCGCTTCATCCCGCCACGCGGCTTCGGCCCGGTAGTTTGGGCGCTGAGTAAGGACAATATAGTCGTCCTCGACGTGTTCTTCCACGAGGTGTTTTGGGGTGGGGATGGTTTTCTGATAACCCATGACAGAATCAGGAGTGGGGAACGATGTGATAATGTGCGGATTGCCGCGTTCAAGATCCCAGAAGTAGTGCAGGTTGCCGTTTGAGAGAATTACGAAGCGGCAGTTCTGAGAGCGCGCATATTTGCGAGCCTGTTCCTTGCCGATTAGCGGATTTTTATCCTCGGCCTTGGCTTCGAGGACGATGAACGCGAAGCCCTTGGCGTCGAGCAGTAAAAAATCAATGAAGCCTTTACTGGTCTTCTCAAAGTTTTCACCGAGGGCGTCGATGTCCGCCGATTTGATGGTAACGCTTGGTTCCAGTTGGATGTTTGCAGGGTGTTTGGCATCTGCGAAAAAGCGCCAGCCTGCGGCTTCGAGCAGCTTGTTTATCTTGACACGGGCTCTAGCTTCTTTATCTGCCATTCTGTTTTCTATCGCACCTTAAGTTCAGATGGATAAGCGATGTATTTGCCAACACTATAAGCTATCTTTTTCCATTACCTGTCCTTATCCTAGCACTTCGGCAATGGCAACAGGTCTTACGGTCACGTCCGGACAGCATAAGAAATTGTGCAGCTAAAATAGACAAGCTATTAAGGGGATGTTATCATACCTAACTGCTGTTTGATATTTAGGGGTATTAAACGACTGGCGAAGACACCCCGTCTGAGTTGTTCAACTAACACTATGTCCATCTCTGCTTTTAATCTCAGCTTCCCGCTTGACAGGCGCTGAACTAGTTTTTCAATACTGTCCACCTGAATTTTGTTGCAGTCGAATATTGAATCACATGTGAAATCAGGATATTGGTCCTGGCGAACAGCCACGAGTGTTTGGGGTGGATTGTTCTTGTTGCGCCGCTTGACGATTTCTATTTTGGAAGAAGGATACGCCAAAAAAATGACGTTCTCAGTAGTCGGACTTATGTTGATTACTACGAAGAAATGTGGCTCCTGTGAAACAAATTTCTCATGTGGGAAATAATAAACTGAACCTGGTCTAATAGATTCTCTGATGGTGATCTCTGGAGGTATCTCCAAAGATTATCTCCAGAGAGATTCGATAAGAGACCTCTCTGTGATTTCTTCACTTCTTATCTGACGGTCATCCTCATTGAGTTCAAAAGTCTTGTGATCTTCTTCACCAAGTGACAAACCGGGGTCTACATGCTCGGTCGGGTCCTTAAGAAAATCCAGGATATCCATATGCAAACATGAACCCGCACCTATGGACTTTTTGTGTTTCGCCCATTCAGGGTATGAGTGAGTTATGTCTCGCAACTGAAATTGGTCATAGCGACCGAAAGTATCCCAAGCAAAGTTCAGTGCCTCGATGTCAGATTCCGAGAATACCGTATCGTCGGTATTTTCTGCGGATGCCAATTCCAAGTTATTAACAGGTTCAATGTATCTCAATGAATATTTTTTTGGAATTTCGTCAAGATAATCATTTGATTCCGCAATGTCTTTGGTCACAGAAGGAACAGGGCCGTGCTTCATTGCCACGTAGTTATCATTTGTGATCAAACGTCCATACTTACGGAGGTGATAGCGGTCAGCCAGAAATATGAGCTTCAAAGCCTTCATCTTGTTGATCTGTCCGCCTTGTTTAATGGCGAAAAAGTTTAATGCTTGTGTGGCTTTTTTGTGGTCGAAGTCGAAATGAACTCTCGGCATTATTTATCTTCTTTATAGAGAATGTATTATTATACTATCACGTGTCAAGGCCAAATACAAATAAGTTCAGAATCTTATTCAAAGTTCATTCATACTGATACACCGGTGGAAAACATAAAGAACAAGGGTGCGGAAGCAGTTTCAGAGAATGAACAGCAGGATAGCCAAGGCCATTGGCCGAAATAAGTTTGCGGCCAAAGAAACAATCCGTCATTTTGTTACCCACCTAACGATTCCTGAGGGTCCCCTTCGCAAGGGCTGGCCCGTGTTGGGCAACGGCATCGGTCGCTAAGCTCTCCCCGAAGTTCTCCTCTTCCGTCTAGAAGTCAGGCCGAAAAGTCCAAAATCGCTGTCATTTTGGCGCTCGGCAGATATGATTTTTGGGAGAAAAACATGCCAAAAAGGGGTTTTCGTCCGCACTTCTAGGCTTCCTGCCCTAGCTGAAAAAGCCTCCGGGAGACCAGGACCAGCCATACCGCGAGAGGGATGAGGGAGGACATGATCCAAATCAGCCGGTTTTGCCGCGGCCATAATTAGCGTCTCCGGGGCGTGAAACTAATACAAAAATACTATTGACTCAGATAGGACGGGCAAGGTATAATCCTCTCCGATTGGGGATACCTCGTATCCTCTGGGAAGGAGGCCCAACTTGGACATAAACAAGGTCGCTATCCTCGGTGATGAGGGGATGGGGGCGAAGCTCAAGGCCCTTTTTTCAAAAGCCGGTATTTCAGTCTCTCTGTCCGATCCAAAAGGCGACTACTCCAGAGACCTCGCGGACGCGGACCTGGTACTGGATGCCTTCTCCGCAGACCCTCAGGCAGTGAAGCAGGTCTTCCGCAAATGTAACGAAAAGGCCCCGCAGAAGGCGATTTTCGCCAGCACAAGCCCCGTGGTCACGCAGATAGCTGCCGCCTCGGGAAGGCCGGACAGGTGCCTGGGCGTGAATTTTACGGCTAATCCCTTCGATGATAAATGGCTCGTCGAAATAGCCAAGGGGCTGGAGACCTCGGCGGAATCGGTGGCAGCAGTAAAGAACCTGGCCAAGAAAGCCGGCGCCGCGGCAGTGGAGATGGAGGACGGCGCCAGCTTCATACTCGACAGGGTGATCGCGCAACTGGTCAACGAGGCCAGCTATATGTACACGGCGCGCCTGGCTACCGTCGAGGATATTGACGGCCTGATGAAGAACTGCGCCAACTGGCCCATGGGCCCGTTCGAATTCGCCGATACGGTGGGCGTGGACAAGGTGGTGGCCACGCTGGAAACGCTGGCGCAGCACATAGGGCCGCAGTTTATTCCCTGCCCGCTGCTCAAAAAGATGGTGGCCGCGGGGAGGCTGGGGAAGAAGAGCGGAAGAGGATTCTACGTACATAAATAAAAAGTCAAAGATAAAAAATAAAAAATATAAATAAAAAGTCAAAGATAAAGAGCGAGACCCTTCGCTTCGCTCAGGGTGACAGGGGGGTGACAAGGGTGACAGGTGGTGGTGACATAAGACAGAGGGATGGCATATGGGGACGTTAGAGGGATGACATAAGACAGAGGGATGGCACGTGGTGATGTTTAGAGTGGTGACATATGACAGGAGAAGTGATTATGGATTTTAAGAACATCATATATTCAAAGGAAAACGGCATCGCAAGGATGACGATTAACAGGCCGGATGTGCGCAACGCCCTGAATCTGGCCACCAGAAGAGAGATACGCGAGGCGCTCAAGGATATCGAGAGCGATGAAGGCGTCCGCGTGCTCATAATCACCGGCGCCGGCGACAAGGCATTTATAGGCGGGGCCGATGTGAGCGAGCTGAAGCCGTTGAGCCCGGTCGGCGCCGAGGCTTACGCGTCCACCCTGGGGGCCCAGCTCTACGCGGACATCGAGAACCTGCGCATCCCGGTCATCGCCATGATTAACGGCTTCTGCCTGGGCGGCGGCTGCGAGCTGGCCATGTGCTGCGATATAAGAATCGCCTCGGAGGCGGCCAAACTGGGGCAGCCCGAGATAAGCCTGGGCATTTTTCCCGGAGGGGGCGGAACGGTGAGATTGCCGCGCCTCGTGGGATGGGGACGGGCCAAGGAGCTGATGTATTCCGGCAGGGTCGTGGATGCCGCGGAAGCCGGCAGAATCGGCCTCGTGGATAAGGTTGTTCCGCCCGACAAGCTGGAGTCAACAGTGAATGAGCTTGCCGGCACGATAGCGTCCAAGAGCCCCGTAATCATGAAGCTTCTCAAGAAGAGCATCAATAAGGGCATGTACGCCGACATGGGCGCCGGATTGAGCTACGAAAAGGCCAACTGGAGCCTCTGCTTCGGCACGGCTGACGCCATGGAGGGGCTGGGGGCGTTTCTGGAGAAGCGCAAGGCGGAATTCAAGGGAAAGTAAAAATCATCGGGTGAGGAGAGTAGGGAGTAGAGAGGATACAGGATACAGGGATGCGGGACTACCAAAACGATTGAGATTCTTCACTTCGTTCAGAATGACAGGCAGAAAGATTCAGAATGACAGGCAGAAAGATTCAGAATGACAGGCAGAAAGATACAGGATTAAGGAGGGATGATGCAGATTCAGAAAATATGCGTCCTGGGCGCGGGAGTTATGGGACATGGCATCGCGCAGGTGTGCGCCACGGGCGGCCACCAGGTGACCCTGTGGGATATCGAAGATAAATTCGTCAAGGGCGGAGTGGACAAAATCCGCAAGTTCCTGGACGGCAGCGTGGAGAAGAAGAAGATGAGCCGGGAGGATGCCGACAAAATTATCGGGAGAGTCAGCACCAGCATTGATCTGGAACAGGCGGTCAAAGACGTAGACCTGGTCATCGAAGCTATCATCGAAAATATTGATATAAAGAAGGACACGTTCGGCAAACTGGACCGGTTCAGCCCCCCCCATGCCATACTGGCCACCAATACTTCATACCAGAGCGTCACCGATATGGCGCGCGTCACCAAGAGGCCCGACAAGGTGCTGGGCATGCACTGGTTCAACCCTCCGCCGCTCATGAAAGGAGTGGAGGTGGTCAGGACAGACAAGACCTCCCAGGAGTCGGTGGATACGATCGTGGATCTCGCGAAGAAGCTGGGCAAGGTACCCGGGGTGTGCAAGGACTCCGCCGGATTTATCGTCAACCGCATCCTCCAGCCCTGGTACAATGAGAGCTACAACATATTCGATGAGGGCCTGGCCAACATGCAGGATATAGACGCGGCCATGAAGACCGCCTACAACTTCAGGATGGGTCCTTTCGAGCTTCGCGACCTGGTGGGGCTGGACATCGCCCTGGTGGGTACGGAGACCATCTACAGGGAGCTGAAGAATGACAGGTTCAGGCCCGCGCAGTGCCTCATAAGGAAGGTCAGGGCGGGAGACCTGGGCAGGAAGACCGGGCAGGGGTTCTACGAATACAAACAATAAATCAAAAATCAAAGATAAAAAATCAAAGATATAAATAAAAAGTCAAAAGTTAAAAGTTAAAAGTCAAAAGTGTAAATAAAAAGTCAAAGATGGTTAGATGGGCGGCCGGCCAATTAGAATGTTCCCATCAGTAAGACCCTTCGCTTCGCTCAGGGTGACAACCATAAATCAAAAATATAGATAAAAAATAAAAAATAGGCCGGGGCGGGCGGGTTTCAAACCCGCCCCTACGAATATAAGTAAGAGGAGGAGATATGGATTTCAATTTTACCCGCGAGCAGGATATGCTCCGAAATATGGTGCGCGATTTCGCCCAGAAGGAGCTTGCCCCGCGTATACCAGAGTTCGACCAGACAGAAGGCGAGTGGCCTTATGATGTAATGAAGAGGATGGGGCAGCTTGGCCTTACCGGTCTGGCTATCCCGAAGGAATTCGGCGGAAACGGCATGGGACATGTGGCGCTGATGATAGCCTGGGAAGAGATCGCCAGGGTCTATGCCACATGGGCCTCGCACCTCAGGGGATTTGTCCTGCCCGCGTATGCCATATCTCACTTCGGCCCGGCCTGGGCGCAGAAAGAGATCGTGCCCAGAGTCTGCAAAGGCGAGATCCAGGGGCTGATGTCATTGACAGAGGACACGGGAGGCTCCGACCTGGCAAATATCCGGACCACGTGCGTCGCGGACGGAGACCATTACATCGTCAATGGGCGGAAGATAATGCAGTCCCGGTACTCGGTCTCGGACTTCTACACGGTAATAGCCAAGGCGGGGGAAAAGTCCTTCAACTACCTTCTCATCACCAAGGACATGCCCGGGGTGCAGATCGGCCGCAGAGAGAACTACATCAGCTGCACGACCAGGACGGCGCTTGTCGGTGAAGTGATATATGACAACGTGCGCGTTCCCAAGAGAAACATCATCGGCGAGGAAGGAAAAGGCTTCAAACCCGTATTGACCACCGTGGGCGCTATAGGCAGGCTGGGAGGGGCGGGAATATCGCTGGGCATCGCCGAATCCGCTTTCGACCTGGCCCTGAAGTATGCCAAGAACCGGAAGCTCTACGGCAAACCTATCGCCGAGCTCCAGGCAATCCGCTGGCTGCTGGTCGACATGCATACCAAAGTCGAGGCGGCGAAATACTTCAACTATCAGCCTTCCTGGGCGCTGGACAACGGCAAGAAGCCCCACGAGATAGCCGGGGACCTGGCGAGAGCCAAGCTGTTCGCCAATGAGACCGCGCTCGACGTCTGCCTCAAGTCCATCGAGATACACGGCGGCTACGGCACGACTCCCGAGTTCGGCGTGATACAGAAAATGAAGGGCGCTCTGGACCAGATGACCGCCGCGGGCTCGAACCAGGTTATGAAACGCGCCATGTCCGAGGCGATAATCGGCACATCGGCATAGGGGCGTCCGGATAGCCATGAATATAGTAGTTTGCGTCAAGCAGGTGCCCGACCCGGAGCAGTTCTCCAAAATCACGCTGGACCCGGTCAGGGGCACCATAAGAAGAGAAGGCATCCCTTCCGTGATGAATCCTCTGGACAAACATGCAATTGAGGAAGCTTTGATAATACGGGAGAAGTTCGGCGGGCGGGTGACCGCCCTCAGCATGGGGCCGACCCAGGCGAAGGAGACGCTTCAGGAGGCACTGGCGATGGGCTGTGACGACGCCGTGCTGCTCTGCGACAGAAGCCTGGGCGGGGCGGACAGCCTGGCCACGGCCTATCCGCTGGCCGACGCCATAAGACATATCTGCCAATTCGACGTGGTAGTCTGCGGCAACGACACCGTGGACGGGGCCACGGCGCAGGTGGGTCCCCAGCTGGCCGAGTTCCTGGAGATTCCCCATGTGACCCATGTTACCGGCATCGAGTTTACTTCCGAAAGGTCGTGGATAGTGAAGCGGGCCATCGAGAGGGGCTATATGAAGGTGGCCCTGGAGCTGCCGGCGTTAATAACGGTGCTCAAAGAAGTTAACCAGCCCCGCCTGCCTTCGGTTATTGACATAATGTCGGCGGCGAGCAAGCCGATAAACGAGTGGGCCTGCACCAACCTCAGCCTGGCGGCGCCCATAATAGGGCTGGGAGGCTCGCCCACAAAGGTGGTGGGGAGCTTCGAGCAGGACATAAGGAGAGGAAAAGACATATTGAAAGGCCCCGAGGCGGAAGTGGTGGGGAAAGCGATAAAGAGACTGAAAGAACTGGGGGCGCTATGACTACGAACGGCGAAGTATGGGTCTGGGCCGAACAGAGAAACGGGCGCCTGTTGGGAGTTTCACTGGAGCTTCTGGGCAAGGGCGCTGAACTGGCGCAGAAGCTGGGCGTGCAGCTGGCGGCGGTGCTGCTTGGAGAGAAGGTCGAACCTCTGGCCAACGAGCTTATAGCTCACGGCGCGAGCAAGGTTTATTTGCTCGAGGATCCGAATTTGAAGCTGTTCCAGAGCAGCCTTTATACCAGGCTGTTGACCGATATGGCGCAGCGGCACAGGCCGGAAATATTCATCATGGGAGCTACGACGGTCGGGATGGACCTGGCCCCTTCGGTAGCGGGCAGGCTGAAGACCGGACTTACCGCCCACTGCGTTGATTTGACCATCGAGCAAATCAATAACAAGCCGCTGATGGTGGCGGCGATTCCGGGATGGGGCGGCAAGATCATGGTAAAAATCGCCTGCCCCGACAAGCGGCCCCAGATGGCGACGGTGAAGCAGGGCATGATGGAGAAGCCGAAAGCGGACGCGGCGAGAAAAGGGCAGATTATCAGGGAGAAGATCGATGTTCGGCCGGAGGACATGAAGGCCCGAACCATCGAGATGGTGGAGGAGAAACCGGTCGGGGTCCCGCTGGAGGAGGCCGAGACAGTGGTCTCCGTGGGCTGGGGAATCGGGTCGGAACAGAACATCAAGCTGGCCAGGGAACTGGCGGCGGCGCTGAGGGCGGCGGTGGGAGGAACGAGGCCGGTAGTGGACAAGGGATGGCTGCCGGAAGAGGCCATGATAGGGCAGAGCGGGAAGCTGGTGAGTCCGAAGATATTCATAAGCCTGGGCGCGTCCGGGGCCATGGCCTATGCGGTGGGCTTCCTGAAATCCAAGGTCGTTCTGGCGGTGGACAAGAACCCGAGCGCTCCCATATTCGAGATGTGCGATGTGGGCATCGTGGCGGACCTGAACAAGCTGCTGCCGGTGCTTGTGGAGGAGTTTAAGAAGGTGACGGCTGCCTAGAGGGATAAAAGGTATGCAGGGGCACGGCGTGCCGCGCCCGCTGATTTGATAGCAGGGGCAATTCATGAATTGCCCCTACGGCTTACATGGCAATGGTGATGCAACATTATTTAATGCTTTTGTATTAGGTAAGGAGATAACAATGCCAAAAGATGTAGCGATTGTCGGGGCCGGGCAGAGCGTGTTCATGCGCAGCTGCGCAATGGCCGTCCGTGAACTGTGTTTCGATGCCTTTATAGAGGCCATGCAGGGGTTGAAAATCGGCGCGAAGGACATCGACGCCTCCATCGTGTGTTCCGCGCCGGAATACGACAAGCAGCGCAGCCCCTCGGGGGTCGTGGCCGAATATCTGAACCTGGTGCCGAAGCCGACGATGTATGTGGAGACCGTGTGTTCTTCCAGCACCACCGGGCTCAGGGTGGCCTACTCCCTGATTAAATCCGGGCTGCACAATGTGGTGGCCGTTATCGGCTTTCAGAAGATGTCCGAGCTTTCCTCCCGCGATGCCGCGGAGCGCATGGGACGAGGCGGCGACATAGTCTGGGAATCACCCTTCGGGCTTACCATGCCCGCCGGCTATGCCATGTACGCCCGGGCGCATATGGCGGCCTACGGCACGACAGAAGAGCACCTGGCTAAGGTCAGGGTGAAGAACTCGTCGTACGGCTCCCTGAATACTAAAGCCGTGTACCGCAAGGTGCTGACCCTGGACGAGTGCATGAAGTCGGAATACGTGACCACGCCCTTCAAGAAGTTCGACTGCTGCGCCAACGCCGATGGAGCTTCCTGCCTCATCCTGGCGAGCAGGGATGTCGCCACGAAATTGACGGACAAACCTGTCTGGCTGATGGGACTCGGAGCGGCGACGGACAGCACGTCCATGAGCGGCAGGAAAGTCCTCACGGGCCTGGCCAGCGCACAGGACGCGGCCAAACAGGCCTACAAGATGGCGGGAGTAGGTCCTCAGGACATAGATGTCGCTGAAGTCCACGACTGTTTTACCATTTCAGAGATTCTGGCCTATGAGGACCTGGGATTCGCGAAGCCCGGAGAGGGCCCACGGCTAATAGAAGAGAAGCAGACCTACGTGGACGGCAGGATACCCGTAAATGTGGACGGCGGGCTGCTCTCCAAGGGGCATCCAATCGGGGCTACGGGCGGGTCACAGCTCAGGACCATTTTCAGGCAGCTGAGAGGCGAGGCCGGAGAAATCCAGGTCAAAGACGCCAAAATCGGCCTGGTGCACAATATCGGCGGGGTGGGCATATACGGCAACGTTATTATACTGGGGAGATAGCAATAAAAGTCAAAAATCAAAAATCAAAAGTCAAAAATACAGGTCAAAAGTCAAAACCGCGCGGGAGAGGATTGACGTGAGGGGGCGCAAGTTTGGATAAGGAGTTATTTAGATGGGTTTCGAGAAATTTGGGACCGTTAGCTTTACCGCTGAGACAAAGGCGGCCGATTTTATCAGCCTGCTGGAGAAGGGCAAAGTAGAGGCGACGAAATGCAAGAAATGCGGTCGGGTGTACTTTCCGCCCCGGGTGCAGTGCGCCGACGACCTCTCCAGCGACGTGGAATGGATTGACTTATCCGGGACAGGGAAGCTGCTCACCTTCACGACCGTTCATTACGGCCCTACCGGGTTCGAAAACGACGCTCCTTACACGCTGGCGGTGGTGGAATTCAAAAACGGGGTAAGGGTGTTCGGACGTCTGGACAAGGGCCTGCCCATCGCGGAAATCAAAGTGGGGATGGACGTCAGACCGGAGACCCTCAGGCTGGCCGGAGACAAAATCTCCTACCACTTCGTCAAAGCCTGAGGCTGTTTTCCCCCTCACTCTAACTCTCTCCTCCGCTTTGCTCCGTTCCTCCGTTCCGAGAGTCTGCGACGAGAGTCTCGGACCACAAGGGGAGAGAGGACAGGACGCTAGTGCCTGGTTGCACAAATTCGCGTTGTGAAGATTCTTCGCTGCGCTCAGAATGACAACTCTATCTTGTCAATGACAACTCTATCTTGTCACCGTGAACGAAGCGAAGGGTCTCAAACATCGTCAACATTACGACTATCAAAGCAATTACGCACTAGTCGGCTCTGCCTCTGAGATCAGGTCGTATGCGACGTATTGCCCTGAGCATTCTGATGGTGAAATAGCCGCGGTCATGTTTGCCCGGCAGCCGGGAGATTTCCTGCTGAGCGCTCAGCCATGACAGACTCCTGTGCAAGGCGCTGCGGCAGACCGGTTCTCCGGGGAACCATACCGCCTGACCGAGATTGGGAGACAGCGGACACAACGGCGCGACACAGGCTTTCGAAAGGGGACAGTCGGTCTCCGGCGGGGCAAGGGGCAGCTTGAGCTGAATCACGGCAATATTATATATCTCTGAAAAGGGCTGTGCACCTGAAGGATTTTGTTCTCTGCATTCTCTCTTGACAACGAAAGTTGCGCCGCTTATAGTTCACTGTCAGATGATAATCATTCTTATTAACTGTAAAGGAAACTAACGAATGAAGATCAGAACGCTCGAATGGAAAAAGGACAGCCTGGTCATCATAGACCAGACACAGCTTCCTCTTAAACAAATATACCTGGAGCTCAAGGACCATTACCAGGTGGCCCTCGCCATCAAGGAAATGAAAATACGGGGGGCTCCGGCTATCGGCGTCTCCGCCGCGTACGGCATCGCCCTGGCGGCCCTGAAGATGCAGGCCAAAAACCTCAAGGAATTCGGGGAAAAGATGGAAGCGGTGTACAACCTCTTTTCTCTCACCAGGCCCACGGCGGTGAACCTCTTTCACACCATCGAGAGGATGAAGAAAGTGGGCGCTAAACCCCGGAATAATCTGGAGGAAGCGAGGGCAGCCCTGGAGGAGGAAGCCCGGAAGATAGAGAAAGAGGAAGATGAGGCCAATCATCTCATGGGCAAGTTCGGGGTGGAGCTTATCCAGGAGGGTTTCACCATTATGACGCATTGCAACGCGGGGGCGCTGGCCACCGTGGACTACGGGACGGCCCTGGGCGTGGTCAGGGCGGCCAAGGATAAAGGACTGAAAATAAAGGTTTACGCCACCGAGACGCGCCCTCTTTTTCAGGGAGCGAGGCTCACGGCCTGGGAGCTCATGAAGGAAGGCATTCCGGTAACTCTTATCACCGACGATATGGCGGGGCATTTCCTGAGCAAAGGCGGCATAGACTGCATAATAGTAGGCGCCGACCGTATCGCGGCCAACGGCGATGTGGCCAACAAGATAGGCACCTACAGCATAGCTGTGCTGGCCAAGGAGAACGGGGTACCGTTTTATGTCGCCGCTCCGACCAGCACCATCGACCTTTCCATCCCTTCGGGCGATCGAATCAAGATAGAGGAGAGGAAGGCGGAGGAAGTGACGGAGTTTGCCGGAAAACGCATAGCTCCGGAAGGCGTCACCGTGGCCAATCCCGCTTTCGATGTCACGCCCCACATCTATATCTCCGCTATCATCACCGAGAAGGGCGTGATAAGGGAACCATACGAGGCCAGGATAAGGGAAATCATGGGAAGCAAATAGCAGGAGTCGGGACTTGTCAAAAGCAAAAATAGGCATCATAGGCGGAAGCGGCTTATATGAGATGGAGGGACTTGGAGAGGTGCAGGACAGGGAGGTCAGCACCCCTTTCGGACCTCCGAGCGATATCATCAAAACCGGGACCCTGGACGGAGTGGGGGTGGCTTTCCTGCCGCGGCATGGACGGGGACACCGCATAAGTCCGACGGAGGTACCATCCCGGGCGAACATATATGCCCTGAAATCTCTGGGAGTAGAGTGGATAATCTCCATAAGCGCCGTGGGGAGCCTGAAGGAGGAGATAAGGCCGCTGGACATGGTTATCCCCGACCAGATTATCGACCGCACGAAAAGCAGAGACAACACTTTTTTCGGCAAGGGGATAGTAGCGCATGTCGCTTTCGCGGACCCTTTTTGTCCGGTACTCAGCAAGCTCCTGCTTGAGGAAGCGCAAACTGTGGCCCCCCGGGTGCACAAGGGGGGAACGTACGTGGTGATGGAAGGACCCCTGTTTTCCACGAGGGCGGAATCCATGATTTACCGCTCGTGGGGAGCCAGCGTTATCGGGATGACCGCCCTGCCTGAAGGCAAGCTGGCCCGCGAGGCGGAGATTTGCTATGCTACGCTGGCGTGTTCGACGGATTATGATTGCTGGTATGAGCACGCCGAGTCCGTGAGCGTGGAGATGATTGTAGCCAATCTATCCAGGAACGTGGAGAATGCCAAAAAGATCGTGAAAAAGGTGATAGCCAGGATTCCCCCCAAACGGGAATGCGGCTGCTCCTCGGCCCTGAACAATGCGATAATCACAGACCGTTCGCTGATTCCCCCGGCAAGGAAGAAGGAACTGGGGCTGCTGGTTAACAAGTACATAAAGTGAAGTCGTCAGTCGCAGGGGCAATTCATGAATTGCCCCTACCATTTGATTCGTTGTGAAACTTGAATTTCGTTGCCTCGCCACCGGAATAGGCAGCCTTCCGCATCAGGACCCGAAGGCGGCCTGCGCCTTCATATCTAAATATTTCAAAGAGATACCTTTCTGGCCCCAGTTGCCCCAGTTATCCGCCAAAGAGGACATGTTCATTCAATACATAGAAGGCTTTCCCGGCGTGTCGCTGGACGGAGAGAAGACAGTCTGGAGAAGGACCGACAAGTTCGCGGAAGAACTGGAGAAGCTGTACGAACATCATTTGCAGGGGCAGTACCAGAGCTATGGTTTCGGCAAGGGATACGCTTCCGGTTTCCAGTCGTTCCTGGACAGCGGAATTGTTCCAGAGAGGGCCGTAAAGGGGCAGGTTACGGGGCCGGTAAGCATGGGGCTTTCGCTGGTCAAAGAAGATATGCGGCCCGCCCTGTATGACGAGGAGCTTTCGGACGCCATAGCCAGGTTTCTGTGTTTGAAAGCCATCCGGCAGGAAAACTCACTGAAAGCTATTTGTAGAGAAACGATAATGTTCGTTGACGAGCCTTCCCTGGCCAATCTCGGCTCCGCCTACATTAACATAAGCAAGGAACAGGTGGTCAAACTTCTGGGGCTGGTCTTCAAAGGCATCAGCGGTATTAAGGCCATTCACTGCTGCGCCAATACGGACTGGGGCGCCGTCATCGAGGCGGGGCCCGACATAGTCAGCTTCGACGCTTATAACTACATGGTGAATCTCAGTCTCTATGCTTCAGAAGTCAAGGCGTTGATTGAACGGGGCGGGGCGATTGCCTGGGGGATAGTTCCGAATACAGTCGAAGCGCTTCAGAAAGAAACGTCCGCCAGTCTGAAGGACAGGCTGGAAGAAGGGATCGGCCTTTTCGACCGGAAGGGGCTGAACCACCGGCAGCTAATCGCGCAAAGCCTGCTCACACCTTCCTGCGGCATGGCCGGCCTGCCGGTGGACGGGGCGGAAAAAGCCGCCGAACTCTTGCGAGAGCTCTCGGCGTTGTTAAGAAAGAGATACGGGTAAGGGATGTGGCAAGGTCTTTTTCAGAGATAATCGAGGCTTTGGGCAAACCCCGCGCATATCCTCATAAGACCGAACTCATAAAAGTAATTCAGACGCAGATGTCCTGCGTTTTTCTCACGGGCAGCTACGCTTACAAGATAAAGAAGCCGGTGAATCTTGGCTATCTGGACTACACCACCCTGGAGAAGAGATTGCTCTACTGCCAGAAAGAGGTGAAGCTGAATAGTCGCCTGGCCAGAACAGTTTACCTGGGCGTGGTCCCGGTGGTGGAGCGTGACGGCTCTATCGTGACAGGAGAGCCGGGGGAACCGCTGGAGTATGCCGTAAAGATGAAGCAGCTTCCTCAGGAGAGGATGCTCGATTTCCTGCTTCGCCGGGGAGACGTTACCGAGGACATGATAAGGCGCCTGGCCGAGAAAATCGCCTCATTTCACAACAGGGCCAGAACCGGTAAGGTAATTTCCTCCTTCGGCAGGCTCAGGGTAGTTGAGAAAAATATGCGGGAGAATTTCGCGCAGACCAGGAAATACGTCGGGAAAGCGCTGACGGCTGAGACCTATGAAGACCTGAGGTCATTCAGTGAAGATTTCATGAGGGAAAAGGCGGCGCTTTTTCAGAGGAGGATTGACGGCGGGAGGATAAGAGACTGCCACGGCGATTTGCATTCTGCCCATGTCTGTTTCGGCAAATCAATCTATATTTTCGACTGCATCGAGTTCAATGAGCGCTTCAGGTACTGCGACGTGGCCTCCGAGGTGGCTTTCCTGGCCATGGACCTGGATAATCACGGACGCAGGGATTTGAGCCGTACTTTCGTTTCAACATACCAGGAATATTCGGAGGATTTCGAGATCAGGGAACTCCTGAACTTTTACAAGCTGTACCGCGCCTATGTGAGAGGAAAGGTAAATTGCTTTAAAAGTGAAGACCAGTTTATCTCGAGCGCCGAAAGGGAGGACAGCCTAAAGACTGCTCAAAGCTACTTCAGATTGGCGGAGTCCTATGTTTGCACCGATGTCAAGCCTACCCTTTTCATAACCGTCGGGCTGGCAGGTACAGGGAAAAGCGTTGTGGCCGCAGCCCTGGCGGAGAAGATCGGTGCCATGGTTATCTCCTCAGATATCATCAGGAAAGAAATATCCGGCATACCGATTTCAGAACACCGTTTCGATGACTTCCAGAAAGGCATCTATAAAAAGGCAGTGACCAAGAAGACCTATGAAGCGCTCTTCAATAAGGCCAGAAAACTGCTTAGAGTAGGCAAGAACGTTATTCTCGACGCCTCTTTTCTTTATAAATCCGACAGGCAGAGAGCTGTGGAGGTTGCCCGGGCATGCGACACACCTGTGGTCATTCTCGAATGCCGGGCACCCGAAGCGACGATTAAAGAAAGACTGGAGATGAGGCTACGGGAAGGGACGGTTTCCGACGCGAGGTGGGAGATATTCCAGTCTCAGAAGCGTTACTTTGAAGCAGTTGAAGAATATCCGGGTGTGCTGCATCTAGTCGTGAACACCACGGCGCCGGTTGCGGAAGTTGTAAGCCAGATACTGGCCAGAATAGAAAAGACTTGAGGGGGAGAGGTCTATTTCGAATTCGGGTATAGCTCCTGGCGGGATATTGGGCTTCTGGAAGCGGACATCCGCAGCTTTCCAGAACCGAAGTTTCACACTTATCTGGTACAGCTCCGCGAGCGAACATCTCGGGGAATGGATGGAGGCCGCGGCCCTGTTCTGGCTGGTGAGGCAGCTTACCCCTTCTCCTTTCCTGCTGGGACTTACCGGATTTGCCCGTTTCGTCCCCATGATAGTGGTGTCCCTCATGGGGGGCGTGGTAGCCGACCGTTTCGACCGCAAGAAACTCCTCTGGATATCCCTGGCCGGCTTTGGGGCGGTCTCTTCCGCTATATGGCTTCTGATTGTGACGGGGACCATCCAGGTCTGGCACGTGATAGTCCTTTCCCTGCTGGTGGGCATTGTCACGAGTTTCAATCATCCCGCCCGGGCCGCTCTTGTGCCAAACCTCGTGAAAAGGGACCAGCTATTGAATGCCATATCGCTGGACCTGCTGGCGGTCATGTTATCGCGGCTCATCGGGATGCCCCTGGCGGGCTACCTGATGGCTTACAGCGGCATAGCTCCGGTTATCGCGTTAAGAGTGATCATGATTGTCGTGGCGATTGTCATAATACTGCCGATGAAGACTCCGGCGCAGGCACCTGCAGCGGTGAAGAAATCCAGCTGGAAAGATATGACCGAGGGACTCGATTATCTCAAAAAGGACAGGGTTGTCATGATTCAGGTGCTTCTGTACCTGGTTCCCTGGTTTTCGTCTTTTTCCATGCAAAGTCTCATGCCCATCTTTGCCCTCGACATTCTGAAGGTGGATGCCACCGGGTATGGGTGGTTATTAACCGCCGTTGGTCTTGGCTCCGTGCTGAGTGTACTTGGCCTGGCTTCAATGGGCAACTATACGCATAAAGGCATGATATTGATCGTGACGGGAGCCCTGATGGGCATCTTTACAATAGGATTTGGAGCCTCACAGTGGTTCTATGTGTCCCTGATTTTTCTGGTGCTATATGGAATAATGAGCAACGGTTTTTCGGCGGTCAATACAGCAGTGGTGCAGGAACTGATACCCGACAACGTCAGAGGCAGGATTATGAGCTTTCGTGAGACCACCATGGCCCTGGGCACGAGCGGCAGCCTGCTGGCCGGATTCATGGCCGAGTTCACCGGCGTCAGGTGGGCAATCGCACTGTTGGGCATAGTCAGCCTAGTGGTGACTTTGAGCCTCTACCGGGCTTTGCCTCATTTGAAGAAAATGTAGGGTGTAGACGATCTTACGAAGAGGGTTTGACCTATGAGTGATGAAAAGGCGAAGGCGATCCGGTCCAGGCACTTCTGGGAGCGTACTTTTTACACTATCAAGCATTACAGGGACTATCGCCTGGTCTGGCTCGGCTCCGTCACGGAGCATCTAGGGGAATGGATGGAAAGTGTGGCGGTGATGTGGCTCATCTACAAACTCACAGGCCTGTCCGTTTATCTGCCGCTGTATCTGGCCCTTCGTCCTTTTTCGCGCTCCATTCCGCTGGTTTTCTTTTCCCCCGTGGGCGGATGGGTGGCGGACAGGGTGAACCGGCGCAACCTGGTAGTCTACACCCTGTTGTGGAAGGCCGCACTGTCCATCGCCCTTCTTGTTCTGGTTAGAACGGGTACGGTCAATGTCTGGCTTGTTTTGTTGAATGGCCTTCTCGCGGGTTTCGGCACGGTCTTCAACCATCCGGCGCGTCATACGTTGATACCAAACCTGGTCAAGAAAGAGCATCTGATGAACGCTATAACTCTTGACAATACTTCGGTGACGGCATCGCGCGTGGTAGGAACGCCGGTGGCGGGTTTCCTGATAGCGGCTTTCGGGACCGGGCCGCTTTTTGGCGTTCGCGCTGCCGGCTGCCTTCTGGCTGTGGTCTGGCTCATGATGATACGGGATGTTCCGCCGGCTCTCACCACGCCGAGTGTTTCCGGAAAGAAAACCAGCCACTGGGCGGAGCTTACCGAGGGTTTCCGCTATCTCAAAGGCAACAGGCCTATGCTAATCCAGGTATGCATGTATTTCTTCTCGTATTTCGCCATGCAGGGTTTCTCAAGCTTTATGCCTATTTTCGCCAATGATATTCTGAAGGTAGGACCTCAGGGATTCGGCTTCCTTGAGGCGGCCCCCGGGGTGGGCGCTTTGATAGGTCTTTTTACGCTTGCCTCCGTGCTGGATTTTAACCGAAAGGCCCTGTATGTATTGGTGTCCGGCGCAATCATGACGCTGGCCATCTTCTTCTTTGCCGCCTCTCCATGGTTTTATCTGTCTCTGGTCCTGCTGGTGCTTATCGGAGGAATGAATAATACATTTCAGGCGGTGAACAATACCATCATTCAAACCAGCGTTCCGGACGGGGTACGGGGAAGGGTTATGTCGCTAAGGGAATTAATCGCAGGTCTGGGGCCAATCAGCGGAATATTTGTGAGCTCCCTGGCTGCGGTCATGGGCGTCAGAAGCGCCGTGGGAGTTGTGGCGATGGGCTTTTTCGGGATGATAGTGCTGCTGGCTATTCTGGTTCCGCAAGCGAGGAAAGGTTAGTCAAATAACTCAGAGGAGTCAAAAATGAGCGGGGTAAGCAAGGAAGCAGAACCCGGAGTGAAGCATTTCTGGGACCGGACTTTTCTGGCAATAAAACTGTACCGTAACTATCGCCTGTTATGGCTTGGTTCGATGACGGAGCACCTGGGCGAATGGATGGAAACCGCCGCTACTTTGTGGCTGGTGCATTCACTGGGCGGCTCAGCTTTCAGCCTGGCTATGGTCGCCTTCCTGAGACATTTCCCTCTGGTCTTCCTTTCCACAATCGGCGGCGAGATAGCCGACCGCATGAACCGGCGCAACCTGGTGGTTTACACGCTGCTTTTCTCGGCCGGACTTTCCGTAGCGCTCCTGTTTCTGGTTTACACAAAACAGGTGCAGATATGGCATGTCTATGGGCTTTCCCTCTTAAGTTCTCTGGCCACAGCTTTTAATCATCCTGGGAGGCAGACCCTCGTGCCTAACCTGGTAGAAAGAAAGCATCTGATGAACGCGGTAACCCTGGACAATACCACCACTACTGCTTCAAGGGCTATCGGGGTGCCCATCGCCGGTTTCCTTATTTTCAGATTCGGAGTGACGCCTGTTTTCGGCGTCCGGGCTCTGGGAGCTTTGCTGGCTATTATCTGGCTGATGATGATAAAGGTGCCCCTGACTCCGCAAGTGGTGAAAAGGCAGAGCTTCTGGAAGAACATCGCGGAGGGGTGGTCCTATATGAGAGCCAATCCCATTATTATGAGCCAGGTGGGCATGTACTTCTTCGCCTATTTCGCGATGCAGGCATCGGGGTCCTTCATGCCTATTTTTGCAGAAGAGGTGCTGGGGAAAGGTCCGAGAGAATACGGCTGGCTACAAGCTGCTCCAGGGTTTGGCGCTATCATCGGCCTGGTTACTCTGGCTACGATGGGGGACTTCAACAGGAAGGGACTGTACCTTTTCATAGCCGGAATAGCTATGACTCTGTCTACGGCGCTGTTTGCCATATCCCCTATTTTTATTCTCTCTGTGCTGTTGCTGGTGTTTTCCGGCGCCATGAACAATACCTACATGGCCGTGAATGCTACCATCATACAGTCCACGGTTGATGACAAGGTCAGGGGAAGGGTGATGGCCTGGAGGGAAATCGCTTTCGGGGTGGCTCCCATCAGCGGACTGATAACGGGCAAAGTGGCGGAGTACATGGGCCCGACCAAGGCCGTCGCGGTGCCCAGAGCGCTTCTGCTGATGTCCCTGATATTTACCTGTATCATAGTTGCACTGCTTTTCTTGCTGCCCAGAGTGAGAAAATTCAAATAGGTGCAGGCAAACATCATTTCCTTTATAATTAATGCTTTGGTATTTGCTGAGTGGGGGAACTCATGTGCCCCCACGTGTGGAATTTAGAGAGAGAACTTGATATGACGATAAAATCGGATGTGAAAGACCTTAAGCTGGCTCCTGAAGGCCTGAGAAGGATAGACTGGGCGGCCAGGGAGATGCCTGTATTAAGGCTTATCGCGGAGAATTTCAAGAAAGAGAAGCCCCTGAAGGGGCTGAAGGTCGCTGCTTGTCTTCATGTTACGACGGAGACAGGAAACCTGGCTCTGGCGCTTAAAGCCGGCGGCGCAGAGATGGTTATATGCGCCTCCAATCCTCTGAGCACTCAGGATGATGTGGCCGCGGCTCTGGTCAAGGAGTACGGGATCCCCGTTTTCGCTATTAAGGGCGAGGACAAGGATACCTACTACAACCATATAAAGTCTGCGCTCTCATATAGGCCGCAAGTTACGATGGACGATGGCGCTGACCTGGTCTCCGCTCTGCATACCACCCACAAGAGCCTTCTGCCGAACGTACTCGGAGGCACCGAGGAAACGACCACCGGCGTAATAAGGCTGAAAAGCCTTTACGAAGCCGGGAAGCTGGCTTATCCCATAATCGCGGTTAACGAGGCCGATACGAAGCACCTCTTCGACAACAGGTATGGCACGGGGCAGAGCACTATTGACGGGATTGTCCGGGCTACAAACATCCTTCTGGCCGGGAAAAAGGTGGTGGTCTGCGGGTACGGCTGGTGCGGGCGGGGAGTGGCGCTGAGAGCAAGAGGAATGGGCGCCCAGGTAATAGTTCTCGAAGTGGACCCGATTAAGGCGCTGGAAGCGCATATGGAGGGCTACCAGGTGATGTCTTCGAGGGAGGCGGCAGCTGTGGGCGACATCTTTATTACCCTGTCGGGAAACATAAGTGTTCTCGATGAGAGGCATTTCAAGAGAATGAAGGATGGGGCCATACTTGCCAACAGCGGGCATTTCAACGTGGAGATTGACATCGATGCTCTGGAAAAGATGTCCAGGTCAAGGCGGACGGTTCGACAGTTCGTAGAGGAATTCACCTTGCAGGACGGCCGCCGGATTTATCTTCTGGGCGAAGGCAGGCTTATCAATCTCGCGGCTGCCGAGGGACATCCCGCCAGCGTGATGGACATGAGCTTCGCCAACCAGGCCCTGAGCCTCAAATATCTGGCGGAGAACCGCGGAAAGATAAAAATAGGTGTGCACGCTGTTCCCAAAAACGTGGATAAACAGGTAGGGAAGTTGAAATTAAGAGCTCTAGGAATTAATATAGACAAGTTGACGAAAGAGCAAAAGGCCTATCTTTCGGGATGGGAAATGGGCACTTAAGCAGGGAGAAACACAAATGAGGAGACGGAACCAATGAGCAATACCTTTAGGGACTCGGCATGTTACTACTTTACTTCTGAGTCCGTCACGGAAGGGCATCCTGACAAGCTTTGCGACCAGGTGTCGGATGCTGTGCTGGATGCCATACTGGCCAAGGATCCCAATGCCAGGGTCGCCTGCGAGACCGCCACGACTACGGGTCTGGTGTTTGTGATGGGGGAGATTACCACAAACTGCTATATTGAGGTCCCTGAGATCGTAAAGGACGTAGTAAAAACCGCAGGATACACGAGGCCCGAATATGGCTTTGACTATGACAGCATAGGGGTTATCGTCTCGATTAAGGAACAGTCGCCGGACATTGACGTAGGTGTGAGCAAGTCCGTAGAGGCAAAGAAGAGTGAAAACGATAATAATGAGATTCTTAAGATAGGCGCCGGCGACCAGGGCATGATGGTAGGTTTTGCCTGCAATGAAACTCCCGAGTTTATGCCCATGCCTATTGTGCTTGCCCACAAGCTCGCCAAGCGGCTTGCCGAGGTCCGTAAAACAGGTATTTTGCCCTACTTAAGGCCGGATGGCAAATCTCAGGTTACCGTGGAGTATTGCAAAGGAGTTCCCAGAAGGGTGGACTGTGTGGTTATTGGAGCTCAGCATAACCCTGAGGTAAGTCACGATACTATTGAGCGGGACATACTTACTCATGTGGTCAAGCCTGTTATGCCAGCCCATCTCATGGATAAGAAGACACGCTATTTTGTGAACCCGACGGGAAGGTTTGTCGTCGGCGGTCCCGTGGCCGACGCCGGGGTAACGGGAAGAAAAATCATCGTAGATAGCTATGGCGGCTTCGCTCGCCAAGGTGGGGGCTGTTTTTCCGGAAAGGACCCAACCAAGGTAGACAGGTCCGGCGCCTATGCTGCAAGGTATGTGGCTAAGAATATAGTCGCTGCCGGTCTGGCTGATATGGTTGAGCTTCAGATATCCTATGCCATCGGTGTATCTCAGCCGCTTTCTCTTTCCATCGAGACCTATGGCACCAATAAAATACCTGATGATGAGATTGTCAAACTCATCTGGAAACATTTTGAGCTTCGCCCGGGAGGGATTATCAAGGCGCTTGATCTGCGGAGGCCGATTTACCGGCAGGTTGCCGCTTATGGTCACTTTGGCCGTGATGACCTGGACCTATCCTGGGAGAAAACAGATAAAGCCGCGCATCTGAGAAAAGAGGCCGGGCTCTAGCGAACAATTGCGGTGCATCCGCCCCGGTCTGCCGGGGCAGATGCCTGCTATACGGCTTACCGCAAACAGCAAACACTGGGTAGCTAATCCCCCTTTTTCGGTTTTTGTCAGAGGGGGTCCAGGGGATATTAATCTTCTGTCAGAGGAATACTGAACTTACCGGAGCCAATGAAAGAGCTAACTGCCCTGGTCCTCGCGGGAGGGCGTGGTGAAAGATTGAGGCCCTACACCACAGACCGCCCAAAACCCATGGTTTCCATTAACGACCGACCCCTGCTTTATTATCATTTATCCTGGCTGAAAAGCGGGGGAGTCAGAAATGCTTACATACTTTGCGGCTACAAGCACGAGGTAATTGAAAATCACTTTGGCTCTGGAGAATCCATTGGCGTACGGATACACTATGTTGTGGAGGACGAGCCTCTGGGTCGCGGAGGTGCTATCAAAAAAGGATTATCCATGCTGGATCCCAATGTGGACATAGTGGTAGCAACCAATGGTGATACGATAACTGACCAGCCGCTGCCGGAACTTGTAAATGCTCACAGGCTTCACAAAGGTATGGCTACGCTTATGCTCAGCCCGCTGGTTAGTCCTTATGGTGTGGTAGATACGGACGGGGACAGAGTGGTGAAGTTTCTTGAGAAGCCTTCCCTCCCATACTGGGTAAATAGCGGAGTATATGTGTTAAGCAGGGAGATTGAAAGGTACCTTCCTGATAAGGGGGACCACGAGACCACCACTTTCCCGGAGCTGGCGAAGCAGGGCAGGCTTTTCTGCGTCAAAAGCAAGGCGTTATGGATGCCAGTAGATACTGTAAAGGACCTTAATGAAGCTTCGAAACTGGTGGACGGAATCCTGGCAAGGCAAAGTTAGATAATCCTGGAGGGACAGCGGATCCGATGCTGGAAAGGGGAAGAAATTGTATCCTGAAATAAAATTCGGCACTGACGGATGGAGGGCCCTTATCGCCCGCGATTTCACATTCAGTAATGTGAGAGCCTGTGCACAGGGAGTAGCTGAGTACATATCCGCTCATCGTCTCAAGAAGAAAGGCGTCCTGGTCGGCTATGACACTCGCTTTGCCTCGGAGGACTTTGCCGCTGAGACCGCGGAGGTGCTGGCCGCCAATGGCATCAAGGTCTACCTTTGCCCTCAGGCGGTTCCGACTCCCGTGGTGAGCTTCGGGGTCAAGAGTCTGGCAGCAGCGGCCGGAATAGTGATTACGGCAAGCCATAACGGACACCAGTGGAATGGATTCAAGATCAAGAACGAGGAAGGCGCCAGCGCTCCAACCGAGACCATTGAGGAGGTCGAAGGGTATATTCATAACCTCAAGAAGGCGCCTCCTATCATTTCCCTCGATGAAGGGATCAAAAAAGGAATCATCGAACACTTCGATCCCAAACCGCTTTACATAAAAGCGGTTTACAAACTGGTAGATGTTCCTGCGCTGAGAAAGTCCGAGCTCAAAATAGCCGTTGATTCAATGTACGGCGCCGGCATAGGATATTTTAGAGAGCTGCTGTTGGGCAAAGCGGTCCAACTGGACGAAATCAAAGGGGAGAGAAATCCCTTTTTCCCTGGAATTCATCCTGAGCCCATCGCAAAGAACTTGAAGGACCTGTGCAAGCTGGTACCGCAGAGCAGGTCCGACATCGGACTTGCTACGGACGGTGACGCCGACAGAATCGGCATTGTCGACGAAAAGGGGAATTTCCTTACCCAGCTTCAGGTGTATTCTCTGCTGGTTTACTATTTCCTGGAAGTAAGGGGGGAAAGGGGGCCTGTGGTCACGACCATAACCTGTTCCAGCATGATTCCCATGCTGGGTGAGAAATACCAGGTGCCTGTTTTCGAGACTCCCGTAGGTTTCAAGTACGTGGCCCCGGTGATGCAGAAAGAGGACGCGATAATAGGAGGCGAGGAGAGCGGCGGTTATGCGTTCAAGGGGCATGTCCCGGAGAGGGATGGGATACTGGCTGGCCTCTACTTTCTCGATTTCCTGGTAAGAACGGGGAAGAAGCCCTCTGAGTTGCTTGCTGATTTGTACAGAAAAGTTGGTCCCCATTATTATGATCGTCTTGACGTGGAGTTTGAGGCAGAAATGCGTCAGGAGATAGTGAATAGAATCGAGGAAAGCCAGCTAAAGACACTAGCGGGCGAAAAGGTGAAGACCTGGGACAGACTCGACGGCTTCCGCTTCATCCTGGAAAGCGGCGACTGGGTACTTGTCCGTTTCTCCGGCACAGAACCCCTTATAAGAATCTACGCTGAGGCCAGCAGTCTGACCAGGGCAAGGAAGCTGCTCGGAGAGATGAGAGGAGTGCTGGGACTATAAAAATGGAACGGGCCTATACCTGGGGTGCGCCTGTTCAGATGGAGCCCTTGACCGGAGCAACGAAGGAGGCCGATGAATCTTGACGAGTCGAGTACCTATGAAAAGCTGGACCCAGCCGGAATGCTGGCTTTGATAAAGACTTTTCCCTCGCAGTGTCGTACTGCATGGCACCAGGCGCAGGAATTCAACCTTCCCTCTGACTACAGGGGCATAAAGAAAGTGGTTGTGGCGGGGATTGGAGGCTCTGCTATCGCTGCCGATTTGCTTCGCAGCGTTGTGGAGCCGGAAGGCATACCGGCGCATATTTACCGCGACTATGATATACCGCCGATTCTGGATTCGGACTCCATGTTCGTAGCTTCCAGCCATTCAGGGAACACCGAAGAGACCCTTTCCGCCTTTGCCCATTCGCTGGATACCATGGCAAGAAAGATAGTTATCACCACCGGCGGGAAGCTGGCGCAGGAAGCCAGGAAACACGGCGTCCCGATCTTTGTTCTGTCTGCCCGGGAGTATCCTCCGCGATATGCCCTTGGAAACAGCTTCATGGGCATGCTTGGACTGGTCTCGAGGGTCTGCTCCCTGCGGTTAAGAGGAGAGGTGATGAACGAAATCTTCAAATCTCTGGAATCGTATTCACAGCGACTGTCCGAGGATATCCCATCTTCGGGAAATCCTGCCAAGGCGCTGGCTCTAAAAGCGAGAGGAAAAGTTGTTGTCGTTTATGGCGCCGGTATAACCGCCGCGGTGGCCCGCCGGTGGAAGACACAGTTCAATGAAAACAGCAAAGTCCTATCCTTCTACGAAACCTTTCCGGAGCTGAATCACAACTCTATCGAAGGATATGGTCTGCCTGCTGAGGCAAAAGGGGATTTTTTCATCCTTATGCTTAAGAGCAGTCTCGTTCATCCCAGGACTCAAATAAGGTATGAGATAACCGGCGAACTGCTAGCAAAGGAAGGCATACCTTTTGAAGTGGTGCACGGGGAGGGCAAAACACCGCTGAGCCAAATGCTAAACATGATTAACCTGGGTGACTATGCGAGCTATTATCTGGCCCTTCTCAACGGCCGGAATCCCGCCCCGGGGGAAAACATAAACTTCGTCAAGAACAAGCTGGCCTGAACACGTCCTGCGGCGGCGGGCCTCAGACGGCGACCACCAACAAAAAAAGGCGGGATATTTATTCCCGCCTCTTTTATTAACCTGTGGAGACCCCGCCCGGGGGCTTTTAGCGCTTCGTGTACTGCTTGGCTTTTCGAGCGCCGCGGAGGCCGTACTTCCTTCGCTCTTTGGTGCGCGGATCCCTGGTGAGAAAGCCTTCCTTGCGCAGGGATTCCTTGAATTTCTCGTCAAATTTAAGCAAGGCGCGGGCGATGCCGTGGATGAGAGCGCCTACCTGCCCCACTTTTCCTCCCCCCACCAGCTTGGCGGAGACGCTGAGCTTTCCTTCGAGTCCGGTTACCTTCAGAGGTTTCAATATGCTCTGTCTTTTCACCTCTTCAGGGAAATAGTCTTTCAGGTCTTTGCCGTTTACGATGAAGCCCCCCTTGTCCTGGGAAATCTTCACGCGCGCAACGGCGCTTTTTCTTCTTCCGGTGGCTAATATAAAAGTATTTTCGGTCAAATCTTCTTCTCCCCGGCTGAAGCTGCCTTTTCAGCCTTGCCTTTAAGTTGTGAGTGCGGGTGAGCTTCACCCGGATACACGTGCAGTTTCTTTACCATGGCGTCACCGAGCCTGTTAGGAGGCAGCATCCCCCTCACAGCGTATTCGATAGCCCTTTCAGGTTTGGTTCTGAGCACATCACCCAACGTGATATGTTTCAGACCGCCGGGATAGCCGGAATGGCTGTAATAAGTCTTCTGCTTCAATTTGTCTCCCGTGACCTTGATTTTCGAAGCATTTATGACAACCACATAATCACCGGTATCAAGATTGGGAGTGTAAATGGGCTTGTTCTTCCCCATGAGAAGCTTTGCTATCTGAGTGGCCAGCCTTCCCAAAACTACATTCTCGGCATTGAACAGGTGCCACTGCCTGCTTATGTCCGAAGCTTTAGTAACCTTCATAACTCTCACCCGATTCTTTCAGAGGTTTGGAATAGTTTACTTTCATAAGGCACAGCCCGTGAGGCGGGGCAGTTGGACCTGCCAGGGACGGGCGCTGCGCCTTTATGACGCCGCGAAATTCGTCAACACCCATTTTACCCAAACCTACTTTCAAAAGGGCGCCGACCGTATTTCTTACCTGATGCGGCAAAAAAGAATTTGCCACCACATTAAAACTGATTAGTTCTTCCTTCTTATCAACGTCTACCTTGTAAACGGTCCTGACCTTGCTGCCTTCATGTGGGCATGTGAAAGAGCTAAAATCTTTTTCACCCACGAGCTCCCGGGATGCTTCTTGTAGCTGCACCATATTCACAGGAGAGGGGACATGGTAGGCGAAAGCCCCCTTAAGAGGAGAGGGGCTGGGCCTGTTAAGCACATGATAACGGTACTCCCTGCTGATGGCTTCTTTCCTTACGTTGAAATCGTCAGGCACCTTGTAGACCGCTTTCACCGCGACATCCTCGGGAAGATAGAAGTTCAATGCCCTGGCCCAGTTGCGGGGGTTGAGCACGGACTGAGTGCGGAAGCTTACCACCTGGCCCTTAGCGTGGACTCCGGCATCGGTCCGGCTGGCTGAAAGCACCCGAAGTTTCTCGGCGCTGACTTTGAGGATAGCTTTTTCGATCTCTCCCTGTACCGTGGGAAGATCAGACTGAAACTGGAATCCCGCATATCTCCTTCCGTTATATTCTATTACAAGAACTATCTTGTTCATAAGAACTGTTACTGCGCTGCCCAGAGCACGAGGGGTTCTGGTGGAGGACGGCGAGCCGTGATCTTAAACTAGCTCCAGCATGGCCTGAGGAGCGCCGTCGCCCAGGCGCGGCCCCAACTTCACAATGCGGACAAAGCCCCCAGTCCTGTCGGAATAGCGCTTGCCCACGTTATCAAAAAGCTTGTCCACGACCTCTTCCTCGTAGATGAAGCTGATGGCCTTTTTTCTTGAATTGAGGCTGCCTTCCTTGGCCATGGAAATCATCTTGTCGGCCAGTCTTTTTACCTCTTTGGCCCTGGCTTCCGTTGTTACCAGTTTTTCATATTTTAACAGGCTGGTGGTGAGGTTCCGTAACATGGCCATCCTGCAACTGGTGCTCCTGTTAAGTTTTCTTCCAGAAAGACGGTGTCTCAATTTGTTTCCTCGGTATCATTCTCATCGTTCTCTTCTTCTTCAGGCTCTTCCTCCACATCTTCCCCTTCGATCCCTCCGGTCTCTTCTTCTATGCCCTCTTTCATGCCTTTCAGCAGGGAGAAGAGTCCCATTTCCTTCAGCTTCTCATAGACGAGTTCCTCGGATTTCTGCCCGAATCCTTTCAGAACGACCTTCCCTTCGCTTAGCCTTTCGAGGAGCTCTCCAACCGTATTGATACTGGCCCGTTTCAAGCTATTCAGGGCTCGCACGGAAAGGCCCATTTTCTCGACAGGCATATTGTATTGCTCGGGTGGTACGGAGAGGCGGACGAGCTCAACCTTCTTTTCGATCGTTTGACCAAGCGCCTGGAAGGGGGTCAAATTCTCAATCAGTATGCTGGCGGCTTTTATTACGGCCTTTGCCGGCGATAAGACTCCGCTGGTCCAAACCTCCAGGGTCAGGCTGTCCATGTTGTTTTCCAGCCCGGCGCGAATGACGCTGACATGATAGTTCACTTTTCTTATAGGGGAATGAATGGCATCCATTGGTATGACGCCCAGGGGCTGGTTGTCCACATGCCTGGAAGGCACGTATCCTGTTCCATACTCCACGTTGAACTCAACACTGAGTTTGGCCTCTTTGGAATCCAGAGTCGCCAGATAAAGGTCAGGATTGATAACCTCAATCTCAGGCGGCACTTTTAAATCCCTGGCATATACCTTTCCTTCTTTTTCAGCCTCCAGGTAAAGGGTAGCCGTCTTTGCCACAGCCGAACGCAGGCTCAACTGCTTCACATTCAGCAGGAACTCCTGGACGTCCTCTTTGACATGAGGAATCGGAGAGAATTCGTGAAGAATTCCATCTATCTTTACCCATGTAACCGCTATGCCGGGAATGGAGCTGAGAAGCACACGCCTTAAGGCATTTCCGAGAGTTATGCCAAAGCCTCTTTCCAGAGGCTCGGCTACAAAGGAGCCGTAAGTCTCGTCAGCTTTAATGGTTTTTATCTTAAACATATCTATCGCTTTTCTTCTTCATTACATGACATAGCTATCGAGAATAGTACTCTACAATGCTCTTCTCGTTGAATATGGCGCCTATGTCCTCAATCTTGGGTAAAGACAATATTTTGGCTTCATTGGTTTCCGTATTCAGGCTCAGCCATCCGGGGACAGGTTTTGCTTCGGCCTCCTGCAGATTCTTATAGTACTTGCTCTTGGTGGCGCGAGGGGTCCAAGCCAGGGAGTCCCCCACATTCAGCGAATGCGACGGTACATCGGATTTTCGTCCGTTTACCATGACAAAACCGTGAAGAACCAACTGACGGGCCTGATCCCTTGAGCTGCCCAAGCCAAGCCGGAAGACCACATTGTCGAGCCGCCTCTCCAGGTTAACCAGCAGGTTATGTCCCGTAGGGCCTTCCTGAATTTCCGCAGCTCTGAAAACACCGGCGAACTGGTTCTCCATAAGACCGTAAATGAATCTGGCCTTTTGCTTCTCCCTTAACTGAATTCCCCTGTCAGAGGTTTTTCGTCTTCTTCCCGTCTGCTGGCCGGGAGCAGTCGGCCGCCTTTCCACCGCACATTTGGGCGAGTAGCAGCGCCCATTTTTCAAATACAGCTTTTCGCCTGCGCGCCGACAGATGCGGCAGTTGTCACCAGTATATCGGGCCAATTAGACTCTTCTCCTTTTGGGCGGTCGGCATCCGTTATGAGGAATAGGCGTGATATCCCTTATGCTGGAGATATTCAGCCCGGTCCCCTGCAAAGAGCGAAGGGCAGCTTCCCTGCCGCTTCCGGGTCCCTTTACAAAGACTTCCACCTGCCTTATGCCATGTTCCATTGCCTTCTTGACAGCATCTTGAGCTGCAATTTGTGCCGCGAAAGGAGTCCCTTTGCGGGAACCTTTGAATCCGCTGGAACCGGAACTCGCCCATGCAATAACTTCTCCTTCGGGACCCGTGAAGGTAATGATAGTATTATTGAACGTGGATTGTATGAACACCTTTCCACGAGGTATTAGCTTCTTAGCTCTTCTTCTAGTCCTGGGTTTGGCTTTCTCTGGCATATGATCTCCTTACTTCTTGGCTAACCCGCGCTTCTGTCCTCTGCCGGCTACAGTCTTCCTGATGCCTTTCCTTGTTCGGGCATTGGTTCTGGTGCGCTGACCCCGAGTGGGCAAACCCCGCCTGTGCCTCTGCCCTCTCCAAGAACCTATTTCCATGAGGCGCTTTATGTTAAGGTTGATTTCTTTGCGCAGTTCGCCCTCAACCTTGTATTCTTTCTCAACGGTCTCCCTCAAACGGCTGACTTCATCCTCGGTGAGGTCTTTGACCCTGGTATCGGGGCTTATCTTTGTCTTGTCAAGTATTTTTTGGGCACGGGCAGGTCCTATGCCGTATAGATAACGCAAAGATATCTCAACCCTTTTGTCCTTGGGTATGTCCACTCCCGCAATTCTTGCCATACCTGTATAACTCCTGTCTGTTCTGACTAGCCCTGCCGCTGCTTATGCTTGGGATTCGGGCATATCACCCGTACAACTCCCTCTCTTCTCACTATTCTGCACTTGTTGCAGCGCACTTTAACAGATGCTCTTACTTTCATTCTATCTTATTCCCTGCTACCGGCACCCGCCCGGGGCGGGAGAGCCTTTACTTGTAGCGATATATTATTCTGCCCTTTGTTAAATCGTAGGGCGACAATTCCACCAGTACCTTATCTCCCGTTAAAATCTTTATATAGTGCAGCCTAATCTTACCCGAAATGTGCGCGAGTATCTTGTGGCCATTGGACAGCTCCACTCTGAACATTCCATTAGGTAATGATTCAGTTACTTTCCCCTCTACTTCAATTTTCTCTTTACTAGTCATTAACTTTTTTCAAAGGCGCGGCAAGAAACCCTTCTACATTATATAGCAGTCAGGACCTCCGCTGCCTCATCGGTGATAGCTATCGTATGCTCGAAATGCGCGGAAAGGCTACCATCCCTGGTCAAGACCGTCCAGTTGTCATCCGCGACTCTTGTTTGCCATCCGCCTAGATTGACCATGGGCTCCAGAGCCAGCGTCATTCCCTTCTGAAGGGAGACTCCTTCTCCAGGATGCCCGATGTTCGGCACCAAGGGGTCTTCATGCATCGACCGTCCTATTCCGTGCCCTGTATATTCTCTTATCACTGAAAAACCTCTTGACTCGGCATAATGCTGAATGGCCCATCCGATATCACCCAGGCGGGCATTCTTTCTGGCGCTGGCTATACCCGCCATGAGCGCGCTTTCCGTAACCTCGAGAAGCTCCTTTGCCTTCGGGGAAATCTCATCTATGCCGATGCTGATGGCGGCATCGCCCTGGTAGCCTTTATAAATAGCCCCAACGTCCAGGGAAACTATGTCCCCGGGTTTTATTTCCTTCTCTCCCGGAATACCATGCACGATTTCATCATTAACGGAAACGCAGATGCTCGCAGGATAGCCTCTATAGCCCAGAAAGGAAGGTTGAGCCCCCTTCTTCCTGAGTTCCATCCTGGTAATCTCGTCCAGTTCTTTGGTCTTCATTCCAGCCTTAATCTTGTATTTCAGCACCTGAAGGATTTCTGCCACTATCTTTCCCGCGTCGCGCATCATTTCTATTTCGCGTTTGGATTTGAGTATAATGCCCACAGCTCCCGCTTCTAACCATTCCCGACTGCCGCTTCGACTGCGCGGTAGACATCTTCCAGGGACTTGTTGCCATCAACCCTAACCAGCTTGTCCTGCTCCTGATAGTAGTCAAACAGAGGCTGGCTCCGGGAGTAATATATTTCCAGTCTCTTTTTCACAGTTTCTATCTTATCATCATCTCTCTGGTAGAGCTCTCCTCCGCACTTGTCGCATCGTCCTGAGACACTGGGTGGATTATTCTGCTGATGATAAGGCGCCTGACATTTCCGGCAAATCCACCTGCCGCTTAAGCGCTGTATGAGCTCAGTCCGGGGCGCCTCAATCAGGATTGCGCTCTTAATGTTCTGACTCTTCTTTTCCAGCGCCGCGTTCAGGGCCTTTGCCTGCTCAAGGGTCCTGGGGAATCCGTCCAGAATGAAATCGGACTTGTCACCAAGACTCTCCAGTTTCTGCATTATCATCTTTATGGTGACCTCGTCGGGTACGAGCAGACCCTTATCCATGTAGGACTTGGCAAGTTTTCCAAGTTCGCTGCCACTCTTTGCCGCCTCTCGAAAAAGGTCACCCGACGAAACATGACTTATGCCGTTTCTCTGTGCGACCAGCGCTGCCTGGGTTCCTTTTCCCACGCCCGGAGGTCCAAGAAAAACGAACCCCCTTTCGACTTTCGTTGAGCGGCTGAAGAGTTCCGACGGGCTCTTCAGGGTCTTACTTGAGGAAGCCTTCATATCTCCTCATCAGCAGCTGAGCTTCGAGCTGCTTCATAGTATCCAGAACCACGCCAACAACAATTATCATACCGGCGCTGGAAAGCTGAATTACCTGCAGGTTAGAGGCCTTCATGGCTATGTATGGAGCTACGGCGATTACCGCCAGGAAAATAGCTCCAGCCCAGGTCAGCCTGGTAATAAGCTGGTTGAAGTACTCATCCGTCTGCTTGCCTGGCCTTATGCCTGGAACCGAACCGCCCTGTTTTTGCAGGGTCTCGGCCAGATTCATCTGCTGGAAAATGACCATTGTATAAAAGAAGGCAAAGGCTACAGTCAGGAGAAAGAAAAGGGCCCAGTAAACGAGGCCCGTGGTGTTGAATATGTTGCCTATCGTCTTAGCGGCATTCGCAAAGAATCCCGTGCCTCCGCTAAAGTAGCTGGCCAGCGTCCCGGGAAGAATCATGATGGACATAGCAAAGATAAGAGGTATCATTCCCGCCATGTTGACTCTCAATGGTATATATGTGGAGCCTGACTGGCGGTACATCCTGCCATATCTTATCGAACTTCGGGAGTACTGGACAGGGACGCGGCGCTGACCCTCCGTCATCACTACAATGGCTACGACCATGGCAGCAGCCAGCACTACAAAGAACAGGAGACCGGCGGTCTGTCCGCCGGCAATAAAACCTCTACCTAACATTTCAGGCAGGCCGGCTACGATTCCCCCGAAGATTATGATAGATATTCCGTTGCCTATGCCGTTTTCGGTGATTCTTTCACCCAGCCACACCAGGAACATGGTGCCCGCCGTCATTGACATGACCATGGCTGCAGTTGGAAGTAACTTCTCACCGGCAAGTCCGATTCCGGAGATTACGCCGGCGTTTTGCAGGAGAATCAACTGGCCGTAACCCTGCAGTATCGCCAGCGGCACGGTCACCCAGTGGGTAATCTGGTTAATCTTGTTTCTGCCTTCTTCACCTTCCTTGGATAACGACTGGAGGGACGGTATCACGGGAACGAGAAGTTGCATCACTATGGAGGACGTGATATAAGGGTAAACACCCATGGCCGCGACGCTAAGGTTTCTCATAGCTCCACCGCTGAACAGATCAAGCATGCCCAGCAGCTGGTTTTTGTCAAAAAGACTTCTCAGAGCGCTAAGGTCTACACCTGGTACCGGCACGTGGGCGATGAACCGGAAGATAGCCAGCATGATCAGGGTATAGAGGATGCGCCTTCGTAAATCAGGCAGGCTGAAGGCGTCCTTCATTGCCTGAAGCAACTTGGACCCACTCTGGCGGGATGGCTGCATTACTAGATTGTCTCCGCTTTGCCCCCGGCGGCCACTATTTTGTCAATAGCGGTCCTGGAGAAACTGTTGGCCTTAACTGTCAGGGGCCTATCGAGCTTGCCGTTCCCGAGCACCTTCACAGGTCTGTTGAGGTCGGGTATCAAAGCCGTCTTTAATAAAGTCTCGGGGGTCACTTCCTGCTCCTGACCCAGGACATTGAGCTCCTCGATATTCACGATATGGTAAAGCTTCCTGAATATGTTAGTGAAACCCCTCTTGTAGGGAAGCCTTTTTACCATAGGCAACTGACCACCCTCAAATTGTGGTCCAAACTTGGTTCCGCTGCGGGACAACTGCCCCTTCGCACCTCTGCCGCTGTAAGCGCCATGACCGCTGCCCAGCCCTCTCCCAACCCGTTTTCTATTGCGGCGAGAACCAGGCGCCGGCTTTAACTGGTCTTGTCTCATTGACCTTGATTCACCCTTTCCACTTTGACTAAGTGCTTAACTTTGGTAACCATACCGCGGATAGCGGGAGTATCGTCATGCTCAACAGTGTGTCCTAATCTCTTTAAGCCCAGAGCTTTTATGGTCCGTTTCTGGTCATAGCGATAGCCGATGGCGCTCTTGCTCCAGGTAACTTTCAATTTAGGCATTTTCTTTTTCTTTCAAGCCTTTTCTCGCACTGACTACAGTCGCAGGTTCCTGCAATTTGGCCAGCGCCATAATAGTCGCTTTCACCACATTGGTGGGATTGGAACTTCCCAGTATCTTGGCAATGACGTCTCGTACGCCCGACACTTCAAGGACAGCCCGGGCTGCTCCGCCAGCGATGATTCCTGTCCCGGGAGCTGCAGGTTTCAGAAGAATTATTGAAGCGCCGAACTTTTCCCTGATTTCGTGGGGAATCGTATTGCCATGGAGGGTGAAATTGACCATCCTCTTCCTGGCAAAAGCTCCAGCTTTCCGTATTGCCTCTGGAACTTCTCTCGCTTTGCCCAGCCCGAAGCTGACCCTCCCGCTGTCATCGCCGACAACAACGAGAGCGCTGAAGTTCATCCTCTTGCCGCCTTTTACTACTTTGCTGACGCGGTTTATGAAGACCAGCTTCTCTTTTTGTTCTCTCTCTTCTGATTCTATATGTGGTTTCTGCACTTTATATCCTTCTAAAACCGAATGGCGAAATCCGAAGTCATTAACCTATCTGGCAATTAGAACTGGAGTCCGGCCTTGCGGGCTGCCTCGGCCAGGGCCGCTACTCTCCCATGATATCTGTAGCCCCCTCTATCAAACACAACCAGCTTTAGTCCCTTTGCCAGGGCTCTTTGGGCCAGGACGGTTCCTACCTGTTCCGCACAGGCTTGCTTCTTCATGTGGCCTTTCTCTTTTATCTCTTTTTCCAGCGAAGACACTGAGACCAGTGTCTGACCCTTGTCATCGTCAATTATCTGGGCAGAGATATGTCTCAGACTGCGGAATACGCCCAGTCGGGGTCTGTCAGCAGTTCCCGAAACCTTTTTGCGAACTCTCAGGTGCCTTCTTGTTCTGGCAAGCCTGGGATTTTTTTCACTGATTCTCATTATTTCTTCTTACCTACAGCTTTTCCTGCTTTGCCTGGCTTGAGGTGTACCTTCTCTCCGGCATACCTCAGGCCTTTTCCTTTGTAAGGGTCGTGGATCCTGATGCGCCTGATACGCGCGGCTATTTCACCAACGAGCGCCTTATCAATTCCGCTAACCTTAATCCTTGTGGGGCTGGAAAGTTCAAACTTTATCCCGGGCGGCGGGCTCAAATCCACGGGGTGGGTAAAGCCGAGTTGCAGACTGAGCTTTTCTCCTGTTTGCGCCGCTTTATAACCTACGCCGGTGATATCCAATTCCTTAGCATAACCCTGGGTAACGCCAAGGACCATATTATCCAACAGTGTCCGCGTAAGTCCCCACAAAGCGCGATTGGCATTCTCTGCTTCCAATGGTTTAACTACCAGACTGCCGTCTCCCATATTCACGTTGAAACCATCGGGAATCCGGTGTTTCATTTCGCCTTTAGGCCCGGTAACAGTTACCTGACTACCCTGCAGCGATACTTTTACACCCTTCGGGATGAGGACAGGTTTCTTTCCAATTCTAGACATCTAGCGCCTTCACCATACGTAACATAATAGCTCTCCACCCATATTCTTCTTCCAGGACTCCTGTCCTGTCATGATTCCCTTGGAGGTGGATAAAATCGCTATGCCCAGTCCGCCGTAGACCCTTGGTATCTCGCCTTTCTGAACATAAATTCTCAGACCGGGTTTACTGATTCTTTTCAGACCGACTATGGCGGTCTTATTCTTTTCGACGAATTTGAACTTTATCTTCATCACGCGCTGGGTCTTGCCCTTCATCAATTCGTAATCTTCGATAAAACCTTCAGTTTTCAATATCCTGGCAATGGCTAACTTAACTTTCGAAGAAGGCACCAGCACAGAGTCATGGCCGGCCAGGATAGCATTCCGGATGCGAGTCAACATATCTGCGATATTATCAGTGACCATTTTATATCACCAGCTAGCTTTCTTCATACCCGGAATCTTGCCTGTGAGAGATAAGGTTCTCAAACAAATGCGGCACAATCCGAACTTGCGATAGTAGGCCCTGGGCCGGCCGCAAAGGTTGCAGCGATTATGAAACTGCGTCTTATACTTGGGCGGCCTTTTCCATTTTTCTATTTTGCTTATCTTAGCCATATAACTCTCTAACTCCTGGCGAACGGCATTCCCATCAACTCGAGAAGCCTTTTACCCTCTTCTGCTCTCTGACTTGTAGTAACTATGGTTATCTGAAGGCCCCTGACCTTTTCCACTTTATCGAATTCAATCTCGGGGAATACTATTTGCTCCTTAAAACCCAGAGTGTAGTTTCCTCTATTGTCAAAGGAATTCCCGGAAACACCCTGGAAGTCTCTTATTCTGGGCAAGACAACATTCATGAGCTTGTTCAAGAAGTCCCAGCTTCTCTTTCCGCGCAGAGTTACCACGGCTCCTATCGGCATGCCTGCCCTCAATTTGAATGCCGATATAGACTTTTTGGCCCTGGTGATTACCGGATGCTGGCCAGATATTGCAGCCAGGTCTTTCTGGGCCGACTCAATGGCCTTGGCATTCGTGGTAGCCTCTCCGATGCCAATGTTGAGCACGATCTTTTTTAGCCGGGGCACCTGCATCACATTTGTATACTTAAATTCCTTCATCATCTGCGGGGCTATCTCGCGGACATATCTGTCTTTGAGGTCAGCGACAGTCTTCTCGACGGGACCCCTCGCGGATACAGAAACCTGCTCAGCGGCCCTAGCGGGTTTCTCTTTCGCTTCCGGAGCGGCTGTTTCCTCCGCTTTTGCGGGGGCCTTTTTGGCCGCCTTCGGCTTTTCGGGTGCGGCCCTGGCGGGTTTCTCTTTTGCTTCCGGCTTTGGCTTCTCCGCCAGTTCCTTCTCTTCAGCCTTCGGCTCCTCGGAGGGCGCCTTTGCCTTCACCTTTTTCTTAGCCGGGGCCTCGCCTTCAGCTTTCTCGGCGACCTGGAGCGTTTCACCAACGCCTGCTTCTTCAGCCTTCGCCTTCCGGGCTCTGGCAGTCCTGGCCTTTTTATCGGCTGTGGAAGAAGTGGCTCCTTCTTTTTCTTTGTCTTCGGAGACTTCTGTGGGGTTTGAAGCGGCCTCTTGATTCAATTTAGTCCAGGACCTCCTTACAATTCCGGCAGAGTCTGACTTTCCTCTCATCTTCGAGGAAAGTGTAGCCCACGCGAGTTGGTTTGTTGCACTTGTTGCACAGCAGCATCACGTCAGATATGTGAACGGGAGCTTCTCTCTCGATGATACCTGCCTGGCGAACCGCGCCTCGCGCCTTCGTATGTTTCTTGATCATATTAACGCCTTCGACGATAAGCTGGGATTTCCGGGGAAACACGAAGCGCACCTTTCCCTTCTTGCCTTTGTCTTTTCCTGCTATAACCAGGATGTTATCATTTTTTCTTATTTTCATAGTGACCTGTTATCCGGCTCACAATACCTCGGGAGCGAGAGAAATGATCTTCATATAGTTCTTCTCTCTGAGCTCTCGAGCTACCGGGCCAAAAATACGGCTTCCCTTGGGATTATTCTTGTCTGTCAGGATTACAGCAGCATTGTCATCGAATCTGACGTAGGAGCCATCCTTCCTGCGATAGGGCTTGGTCACCCGCACGACGACGGCATGCACCACCTCTCCCTTCTTCACAGCCGCACCAGGGATAGCCTGTTTGACTGCGCAGACTATTTCATCGCCCAGACTGGCATATCGTCTGCCGCTTCCCCCCAGAACATGGATGCACATGACGCTTCTGGCGCCTGAATTATCTGCCACTTTTAGTCTAGTATAAGGTTGAATCATCGGAATTAATTAAACTTCACTTTTAACTTCTTTAGCTTCCTGAGCTTCTTTAACTTCTTTAATCTCTAGCTCCACAGGTTTCTCGACAATGCCCTTTCTGGTAATTACTTCAGACACCTTCCATCTTTTTTCCTTGGAGATGGGACGGGTCTCCACCAGTTTCACAACGTCTCCGGGTTGACTTACTCCCTTGTCGTCATGAGCCTTGTACTTTTTTCGCGTTCTTATCTTCTTCTTGTATAACGGATGAACGAACGAAGACTCGACTTCCACTACCACAGTCTTCATCATCTTGTTATTGATAACTCTACCGGTCAAAGTTCTAAGCATTATTCCTCTTTACGCTTTTCTACAGCGACCCGGGGCCGCCGCTGAGAGCACGCTGTTTAAGCCTGGCCCGACAGCTCTCTTTCTCTTAGAATCGTCTTAATCGTTGCTATTCTTCTCTTAACCTTGGGAATCTCCCGGTGGTTGACCAGCTGTTTGGTAGCCAGGCGAAAACGAAGATTGAAGAGCTCCGTATGGGTCTCCTCAAGCTTCTTCTTTAGTTCCTCTGTAGCTGCTGCTTTTATTTCAGTGATTTTCATTTTACCGGGCGTTCTCTATCCTAAATGTTTTCCAAATCATTCCGAAGCGGCGGCGCTTTCAGCCACCACAAACTTCGTGTCTATCGGCAACTTGCTGGAAGCGAGGCGAAAGGCTTCCTTGGCTATCTGCTCTTTCACCTCCGCCAGTTCAAAGATCATCCTACCGGGCTTTACGACTGCCACCCACTGCTCGGGCGCGCCCTTGCCACCACCCATTCGCGTTTCGGCTGGTTTCTTTGTGTAGGGCATGTCTGGAAAAATCCTTATCCATATCTTGCCGCCTCTTTTAAGATGATGGGTTATCGCTCGACGAGCGGCTTCTATCTGGCGTGCGGTGACCCAAGCTGACTCCAAAGCCATAAGCCCGTAATCTCCGAAAACCATGGTGTTGCCCGCTTGCGCTTTTCCCTTGCGCCGCCCTCTATGCGCCTTTCGAAACTTCACCCTCTTTGGCTGTAACATCTTTAGCCATAGCTTCTCTCGTTATGATCGAAGCCTCTGGTGCCTCCTTCTTGGGTAATTCCTTAAGAACATCTCCCTTATAAATCCAGACTTTTACTCCGATGCGACCCATCACGGTATGCGCTTCAACCAGGCCGTAATCTATGTCTGCTCTAAGCGTATGCAGGGGGACTCTGCCCTGTCTCAGGCTTTCCCGCCGCGCGATTTCATTGCCTCCCAGTCTACCCGCACAGTTAACTTTTATCCCCTTGGCCCCTCCCTGGACGGCGCGGGTTATAGCCTGTTTCATGGCGCGGCGATATGCCACCCTCTTTTCTATTTGCTCAGCTATGTTTCTTGCCACCAGGGTAGCGTCTAATTCCGGCCTCTTAACTTCGAGGATGTTCAGTTTTATCTTCTTCCCTATCAGGTCCTCCAGGTAGTTTCTCGTTTCCTCCACTTTTTGTCCGCCCCTGCCGATAACTATCCCTGGCCTGGACGTATGAATGTCAACAACTATTTGATTTGCCTGGCGCTCGATGTTTACCCGCGAAATGCCTCCATCAGCATATCTTGATTCAATGGCCTGGCGAACCCGCATATCCTCTAACAGTAATCTGGGGAAATCCTTCTGGGCATACCACTTGGCCTGCCAGTCTTTGACGATACCGAGTCTGAGTCCGAAGGGATGAGCCTTATTTCCCAATTAGTCCTCCTGCTCCTCTACAATAACGACGACGTGGCTGCTTCTTTTCAGTATGGGTCCCACTCTTCCCCTGGCCTTGGCCCTGGCCCTCTTGCTTTTTCTTCCTTCATTGGCGAAGATTTCGGATATTTTCAACTTCGCCGGGTCCAGCTGAAAATTGTTCTCCGCATTGGCAGATGCGGACTTAACGACTTTGGCAACATCCCGGCCGGCGGGAGAAGGCGAGAAGCGCAGGATATCCAGAGCTTCCGCGACCTTTTTCCCTCTCACCATATCGACAATGAGCCCTAATTTTTTGGGTGAGACACCCAAATTCTTTACCATCGCTCTAACGCGCATTTCTAAATCCTCTAAATTCCTGCGGAGCCCTATTCAGCCTTTGGAGCTGCCTTTTCCACTTTGCCGCCATGTCCTCTAAAAATTCTCGTGGGTGCGAATTCTCCCAGGCGGTGCCCGATCATATTCTCAGTTATGAAAACGGGGACGTGCCTTCTTCCATCATGGACGCCTATGGTATGGCCAACCATATAAGGCATAACCATGGAAACCCTGGACCAGGTCTTAATTACAGACTTCTGGTTCGTGCGATTTAGAGCTTCGATTCTCTTTTGAAGCTTGGGGTCTACAAAAACGCCTTTTTTCGATGACCTACCCATGAAGCTAAATCCCTAGTCCCTTCTCTTAACGATAAACTTGTTGGAAATCTTCCTGCGGCGGGTCCTGTAGCCCAGAGCAGGCTTCCCCCATGGCGTCTTCGGCGGCATGCCCCTGGGGTTTTTTCCCTCTCCACCACCGTGTGGATGCGCGCGTGGGCTCATTACCGCCCCGCGAACCTCAGGCCTCAGCCCCATAAGCCTCGCCCTTCCTGCCTTGCCCAGAACGATATTCTGATGGTCGACATTTCCCATTTGCCCTATGGTAGCGCGGCAGTTAACATGCACGTGGCGTAACTCGCCCGAGGCCAGCCTGATGAGCGCGTAATCGCCTTCTTTGCTCATAAGCTGGGCGGAGGTACCCGCGCTCCTTATCAGTTGACCGCCTTTACCTATCTGCAATTCTATGTTATGTACCGGGGTGCCGACGGGAATGTCCTTCAGAGGCAGGCTGTTTCCGGCCTTAATCTCTACGCTGTTCCCGGATGTTGCAGATATTATACTGTCACCTACCTTAAGTTCAAGGGGCGTGAGAATATACCTCTTTTCACCGTCCGTGTATTGCACGAGGCTTATCCTGGCGGACCGGTTAGGGTCATATTCGATTGATGCCACTCTGCCGGGCACATTGAATTTGTTCCGTTTGAAATCAATGATTCTATAATATCGCTTGACGCCTCCGCCGCGATGCCTTACCGTAACTCTTCCTGCGTTATTACGCCCCGCCTGTTTCTTGAAGGCTTTTATGAGAGACTTCTCGGGCTCTACCCTGGTGATATCCTTGAAGTCATCGCTTATTCTGGCCCTCAAGCCAGGTGTTGTGGGCTTATAAGTTTTTAGACCCATGCTTCTTATGCTCCATCCGCCTGCGGCGGACTCTATTTATGCTTTCTTTCCCAGCGGGTCCTCTTGAGCAGCTTTCGATGCTTCTGCTTGCTCATTTTTTTTCTCCGCTTCTTTATAACAGAGCCCATTTTTTTCCTTTACCTAAAAGTTACACGCCTTCAAAGAATTCGATCTTCTGTCCGGGAGCGAGAGTCACAATCGCTTTCTTCCATGGTGAGGTCGTCAATATCCTGCGCCCTCTTCTCTTCTGCTTGCCCGGAACTGTAATTATGTTTACGGCTGAAACCTTGACCTTGAAGTTATGCTCCACTGCGTCCTGCACCTGCTTTTTATTAGCTCCGGGAGCAACTTCAAAGAGATACTTGCTCTGTTCCTTGAGTACAGTGCCCTTTTCCGTTATTAGAGGAGTCCTCAATATTTCTGAAATATGCATCTTTTTCTCTTAACCGCTGACTTCGCGAAGATTTGACAGGTCAAATCTTCTGTCTTCAGGCATTTCCCTCCGCAGGCGTCGGCTGGCCCCCTCCCCATAAATTATTGATTGTATTCAATGCCTCCTTGCTGACGAGGAGAGTCTTATAAGAAAGAAGGTCCACCACATTCAGCATGTTCGGGGGGAGGACCTTGATCCCCGGGATGTTCCTGAGGGCTTTCACCAGGTTCGGTTCGAGCTTGTCAGGGACAATCAAAGCCTTTGAGTTCGCCTTGAAAGTATTCAGTATCGAAAGTATCTCCTTAGTCTTCGGTTTTTCCACTTTCAGATTGTCCACCACCACCATTTCTCCCTGGGCAACCTTTTGTGACAGCAGAGATTTTAGCGCTAGAACCCTCATTTTCTTGGGCAGCGCCTGCCGGAAGTCCCGCGGCCTGGGGCCGAAGGCCTTACCGCCCCCGCGGCGGTGCGGCGCGCGAATACTGCCCTGTCTGGCTCTGCCGGTATGCTTCTGCATGTAAATCTTCTTCCCTGCGCCCTCCACTTCCGACCTGGTCTTGACCAAAACTGTTCCCAGCCTCTGATTAGCTTCCTGCGCTACCATAACCTGATGAACAAGAGGTTCATTGAACGGGACATCAAAGACGTCATCCGCCAACTCCATGTTGGCAATCACTTCACCGGATATATTATGTACTGGAACCTGCATTTACTTGGCCTTCGTTTTCTTAATAAAGAGCACCGCATTTATGTGCCCGGGAACGGCTCCCTTGACCAGCAAAAGATTCTGGGACGGCTCAACCTTCACTACTTCCAAGTTCCTTTGCGTTACTCTCTCGTTGCCCATGTGTCCCGCCATTCTAAGCCCTTTCCACACTCTTCCCGGATAGGTGGTGGAACCGATGGCGCCGGGAGCTCTGGTGCGATCAGACTGCCCGTGAGTTTTCGGCCCTCCATGGAAATGATGTCTCTTGACTCCGCCGGCAAATCCTTTGCCTTTAGAGGTGCCGACCACATTTACCTTCTCGCCCTCTTTGAAAATATCAACTCCCACTTTCATGCCGCGGGAAACAGTTTCTATATCGAGGGCTTTTACTTCACTGAGATATCTGAAATTCCCCAGGTCTTTCAGGTGACCCTTTTCGGGGGAATTCAATTTCCTGGTCTCCCCAAATCCAAGCTGCACGGCTTCATATCCGTCCTTGTCTTTGGTTTTCACCTGAGTAACTGTGCACGGCCCTGCCTGAATTACCGTCACGGGAATAACTTCCCCATCTTTGCTGTATATTTGGGACATGCCCAACTTCTTACCGATAATAGCTGTTAACATTTCTTATCTACTGCTTAATCTCAATATCGACGCCGGAAGGCAAATTCAGGCGCGTCAGGGCATCTATGGTCTTGGATGTGGGGTCGAGAATATCGATTAGCCTCTTATGAGTTCTTATTTCGAATTGTTCCCGTGAGTCCTTGTCAATAACCGGAGACCTGTTGACTGTATACCTTTGTATGCGCGTAGGAAGCGGTATCGGGCCGGCTACTCTTGCGCCTGATCCCTCCGCGGCAAGCACAATCTGCTCTGCCGACTGGTCAATGAGGCGATGGTCGTAGGCTTTAAGCCTGATCCTTATTCTTTGTTTAGGCATATTATTACTAAATCACTTTCCCTTTGCACCCAATTTGATGCCTTCAGCCAGGCTAGCCGGAAGGTCTTCATAGTGGGAAAACTCCATGGAATACGTCGCTCTGCCCTGCGTAATCGACCTCAGAATGGTGCTGTACCCGAAAGTCTCAGAGAGAGGTATCTTACTGCTTATTACGCGGCTGTTTCCTCTGGTATCTATGTGTTCGATGCGGCTTCTTCTGGAGCTGATGTCCGAGATAACATCTCCCATAAATTCCTCTGGTGTAACTACTTCAAGTTTCATTACCGGTTCCAGGATGACGGCGTTTGCCTTCATGACGCCTTCTTTGAAAGCAATCGAACCTGCCATCTTGTAGGCTATGTCAGAGGAATCAACTTCGTGATAAGAACCGTCAAGAAGGGTTACCTTCACATCTATGACGGGATACCCCGCCAGGACGCCGTTTTCGGCAGCCTCCGTGATGCCGTCATCAATGGAAGGGATGAACTCCTTTGGAATAGTGCCTCCCCTTATTTTGTCCACGAATTGCACGCCGCTTCCTCTTTCGCCGGGCGCAAGCTCAATCAAGACGTGACCGTACTGTCCTCGTCCACCACTCTGTCTGACGAATCGTCCTTCGCTCTTGACAGTTGACTTGATGGTCTCCTTGTAAGCTACCATAGGCTTGCCGACTCTAGCGGCAACCTTGAATTCCCGCAGAAGCCTGTCTACCAGCACTTCCAGGTGCAGTTCTCCCATGCCGGATATAAGCGTTTGCGCTGTTTCGGGATCGTGCCTTATCTTAAATGTCGGGTCCTCGTCTGAAAGACGTCCCAGAGCCTCACCCAGTTTGTCCTGGTCTGCCTTGGATTTGGGTTCAATGGAAAGCGAGATGACCGGCTCGGGGAAGCGGATAGATTCCAGAAGGATCGGCTTGGACATATCGCATAAGGTGTCACCGGTGAAAGTGGACTTCAGTCCAAGAGTAGCGGCGATATCGCCCACTACTGCTTCCTGTATCTCCTCGCGGTGATTGGCATGCATCCGAACCAGGCGGCCCAATCTCTCCCTCTGGACCTTGGTCGGGTTGAAAGCCTGGTCTCCCACCTTTATTTTCCCGGAATAGACTCTGAAGTACGCCAGCCTTCCCATGAAGGGGTCCGAGACCACCTTGAAGACCAGAGCGGAAAAAGGTTCATCTTCCCTGGGATGGCGGACGACTTGTTCGCCGCTTTTCGGGTCGATACCGCGGACGGGCGGCAAGTCCATTGGCGAAGGAAGGTAATTTACTATGCCGTCAAGGAGCTGCTGGATACCCTTATTTCTGAGGGAACTGCCGCATAATATGGGGACGGCCTTTCCGGCAATGGTAACGCGCCTTACCGCAGCTTTGATGTCGGCGGGCGAAATCGGCTCATTTCCGAGGTACTGATTCTGCAATTTCTCGTCGAATTCCGCCAGGGATTCGATCAGCTTTTCCCTGCGTTTTTGCGCTTCTTCCTTGTATTCAGCAGGTATATCCTGGATTTGGGGTTTATCTTCCGTGCTGGTACTGTAGAACCATGCCTTTTGTTCGACCAGGTCTATATTGCCCCCATACTGCGCTTCCGTTCCAATCGGATGCTGAAGGGACAAAGTCCTGGCTCCCAGTCTCTCCTCGATCATGGCTATGGTTGCCCAGTAATTCGCGCCTACCCTGTCCATCTTGTTAATGAAGCAAATTCTAGGTACGTGATGCTTGTCCGCCTGTCTCCACACTGTTTCGGACTGAGGCTCTACTCCGGAGACGGCATCAAAGACAACCACGCCACCATCCAGCACCCTCAGAGACCGTTCCACTTCAGCCGTGAAGTCGACGTGTCCTGGAGTGTCAATAATGTTTATGCGATGTTCCTGCCAGAAGCAGGTAGTTGCGGCCGCGGTAATGGTGATTCCCCTCTCCCTTTCCTGGGGCATCCAGTCCATTGTGGTCGTGCCCTCATCAACCTCGCCTATCTTGTACGTACGGCCCGTATAGAAAAGAATCCGTTCAGTAGTCGTTGTCTTACCGGCATCTATATGGGCGATGATGCCGATATTCCGCAGCCTTACCAGAGAAGGGTTATTGGCCCCAGTATTCTCTCCCATCGAATGATCAAGTTTTTCTTTATTGTCTACAGTTAGTTTTACCATCTATAATGCACGAAAGCTCTGTTGGCCTCAGCCATCTTATGAGTCTCTTCCCTTTTCTTCACTGCTGCACCCTGACCCTGCATGGCATCCAGAAGCTCAGTAGCGAGCCGCTCCGCCATTGGTTTTCCCTTTCTGTCGCGCGCTGATTTGATCAGCCACTTGAGAGCCATGGAAAGCCCTCTGTCGCTCTTCACTTCAACGGGCACCTGATAAGTAGCACCGCCTACCCTGCGTGGTTTCACCTCCAGGGTGGGGGTAATATTCTTCAAAGCCTGCTCCATAATGGGCATAGGTTCCTTCTTGGTCTGGCCCTGAATGATATCCAGAGCACCGTAAACAATCTGTTCCGCCGTACTCTTTTTGCCTTTTTGCATTACTCTCACAATAAGGCGGGATAACAGGGCGCTGGAATACTTTGGGTCAGGCGTAACTTTTCTTTTGAATGCTTTGGCTCTGCGTGACATGATAATCCTCTACAATAAACCCTGTACTAAGCTGCTTCCTTGGCGGGCGCTGCTGGGGCTGCAGCTTTTCCAGTGGTTGCAGGCTGGCCGGATTTGGCGCCGTATTTGCTTCTACCTTGCTTTCTGTTTGTGACACCAGCGGTGTCCAGTGCGCCCCGAATAATATGATACCTGACACCGGGTAAGTCTTTAACGCGGCCACCTCTTATAAGTACCACAGAGTGTTCCTGCAGGTTATGCCCCTCCCCGGGAATATAGGCAGTAACCTCAACCCCATTAGTCAATCTGACGCGGGCGATCTTCCTCAGTGCCGAGTTTGGCTTCTTTGGCGTCATGGTTTTCACCTGGACGCAAACGCCCCGCTTCTGAGGAGCCTTGCCTCTCTTTGTCGTCCTGTTTCGCAAAGAGTTAAAGGTAACACGCAGGGCAGGAGCTTTTGTCCGCTGCCTCTTGGTCACACGTCCTTTTCTTACTAATTGATTAATAGTTGGCAAAATAAAACCCCTTAATCACTGTAAACGGATGGGACCATCCACTTCAGGTGGACGAGCTCATCCGTTTGGCGCCTACAAAAAACAAAGGCCCTCACATCACCACCAGGCCGCCCTTCCACAGGCCTTTGATTACTATACCAGCCTTTTTTGTAAATGGCAATTGGTAAGTTTACCACCCTTCTTGACGCCTGTCAAACGGCCCCAGATAGTGTCAAACGTATGAAGACACTCGTCACCTTTTGACATAATATGACATCATTGTCATATTATCAAAACAGTGTGGACTGGAGACTATTATAAACCAGAAATGGAAATATTTCTAGGGGTCGAATTGTCGACAGTCGAATTTGACATGCATATTTTTACCGTGATAAACTCCGCAGCTATCAGCGCCGGTTTTCCTGCGAATGCTTTAGTCAGGAGGAATCTATTGTGAAAGTTGAACCTTCCAGCCTTCACGGAAAAGAACTGCATGATTTTTTCTCCAGTGTTATCGTGCCCAGGCCCATAGCGTTTATTTCTTCAGTTAACGCACAAGGCCAATATAACGCGGCACCCTTCAGCACGTTCAGCCGTCTGACCCTCGATCCTCCTATCGTGGTCCTTGCGTTCGGACGCCGCAAAGGGCAGAAGAAGGATACAGTGAGGAATATCGAGGCAGTGGGTGACTTTGTAATTAACATGGTGGATGAGGACCTGGCGGAGCGCATGAACCAGGCGGCTGCAGATTATCCGCCGGAGATAGATGAAATCAGAGAGGTGGGACTGACTGCCTTGAAGAGCGATAAGGTGAAATCGCCCCGGATAGCGGAAGCGCCGCTCAGCCTGGAGTGCAAACTGGTGCAAACCGTGGAAGTGGGAAACAAACCTAACAGGAGCACCATTTTCCTTGGTGAAATCCTGGTGGTGCATATCAAGGATGAAATAATGACCAACGGGAAGCTGGACCCCTTGAAGGCGAAGATTATCGGCAGACTTGGCGATGGGAATCTTTATTGCCGCACCACGAATACTTTTTCGATGAAAAGGACGGGCTCGGACTGAATTATGCGCAGAAAATTTGACCCATCGCGAAAAGGCTTGCTGGAGAATGAGGAGAGGCGCCAGACTTTCCCGCCGGAGAAAATCCTTGCCCTGCTGCCCCTGGCTCCCGGGCAGACAGTAGCCGATATCGGCTGCGGGACAGGTTATTTCAGCATTCCGCTGGCTGAACGTCTCACAAAAGGGAAGGTTTTTGCCCTGGATATATCTGAGGAAATGCTCGGGGCGCTCAGGAGCAAGCTTGAGAAGTTTCCCCATGACAACATAGTCGTGCTGAAGTCAGGGGAAGAGGAGATTCCAGTTAAGCCCCGCAGCCTGGATGGAGCCCTGATGACCTGCGTTCTGCATGAGGCCGCCGAGGATAGAGCGGGCTTCTTGAACAAGGTCTTCGGCCTGTTGAAGCCCGGCGGTTGGCTGGCTGTGGTGGAATGGTGCAAGAAGGAAATGCCTGTTGGACCTCCCCTCAAGGAAAGGTTGGACCTGAACGAGGCAGTTGACCTGGCTCCAAAGGAAGGGGTGAAGCTGGTCAGGCAGGAGTTCCTGAGTGACAAGCATTACTTCTTGCTCTGGCGGAAAGAATAGGGGGAACAGTGAATTATCCTGAGATAGTTAAGCCGGACTTATCCCGTTTGGCAGTCAAGCCGAATCTCACTCATCTCGGTCAGCTTACGCCTGAATTCTCATGGGACTCGGTTGAACAGGAGCTGGGCATCTGGGGGAGAGACCTGTGCAATCTTGCCTGGCTGGCGATCGACCGCCACTGCAGTACCTCAACAGCCGACAAGATTGCTATGTACTGGGAAGGCAAGAAGGGGGATACCGAGACCTATACCTTCGAGCAGATGAAGGACCTCACCAATAAGTTCGCCAACGCCATGGTTGATTTGAAGGTTACCAAAGGCGACAGGGTTTTCTTTTTTGCGGAAAGGATTCCGGAGCTGTACATAGCGATTTTTGGAGCTTTGAAAGTCGGAGCCATTGTCGGTCCCTTGTTTTCCGCCTTCGGCCCCGATCCGGTCAAGGAGCGCCTCCTGGATAGCGAAGCCAGAATTCTCGTCACGACTCCTGATCTCAAGAGCCGCCTGGCTCCTATCTTTAAGGACCTTCCGCAGCTTGAGCGCTGCATCATCATTGACAGGACGAAGGGAAAGTCCCTGGACAAGGGCGATATCTCCTATGAGGAAATCATGGAGAAGGCGTCGCCTCACTATGATCCCCTGATACTCACCCGCAAGAGTGATTATTCCGTCATGCACTATACTTCCGGCACCACGGGAAAGCCGAAAGGCGCCGTGCACGTGCACAGGGCGGCCATCCAGCACTATGCCACCGGGCAGTGGGTTCTGGACCTTCACCCGGATGACCTTTACTGGTGCACGGCTGACCCGGGTTGGGTAACGGGCACTTCGTATGGAATGTTCGCTCCATGGCTGAACGGGGTTAGCCAGCTTATCTACGAAGGCGGCTTCGGCGCCGGCGCCTGGTATTCCATGGTTGAGAAATACAGGGTGAACGTCTGGTATACGGCCCCGACCGCTATCAGGATGCTGATGAAGGCTGGTGAGCAGTTGCCGGCAAAACATAATTTAAGCAGCCTCAGGCATATTTGCAGCGTAGGCGAGCCGCTCAATCCAGAGGCGGTCATGTGGGGCATGAGGGTATTCAAGCAGGCGATCCATGACAACTGGTGGCAGACCGAGACGGGCGCGCAGCTTATCGCGAACTACCCTTTTATGAATGTGCGGCCGGGTTCCATGGGCAGGCCGATTCCCGGGGTCACGGCGGCCATCCTGAAAGACCCGCCTGAGGTGGGCGAGGAGCTTCCTCCCGGAAAGGAAGGACATCTGGCCATCAAGCCGGGCTGGCCCTCCATGTTTGTGACCTACTGGAGAAATGAGCGGCTATACAGAAGCCGTTTCCAGAAAGGCTGGTATATCACCGGAGACAGGGCCTGGCGTGATGATGACGGCTACTATTGGTTCGTTGGCAGAAATGACGATGTGATTAATACCGCCGGGCATCTCGTGGGTCCTTTCGAGGTGGAAAGCGCTCTGCTAGAGCATCCGGCAGTCGCAGAGGCCGGGGTGATAGGCAAGCCTGACCCTATTGCCATGGAGGTGGTGAAGGCCTTTGTCTCGCTGAAAGACGGCTACGAGCCGACCGACAAGATGCGCCATGAACTCATGCGTTTTGCCAGGGAGAAGCTTTCCTCGTCCGTGGCGCCCAGGGAAATTGAGTTTCTTCCCTCGCTGCCCAAGACTCGAAGCGGCAAGATCATGCGCAGGCTGCTCAAGGCGAAGGAGCTGGGGCTGCCCCTTGGGGACACATCCACACTGGAAGATTAGATGATTGCGGATTACGGGATTAAAAGATTGGTGTTGAGCAAATGAGACGTTATAGTGTAAATCCCGACCGGAAATACTACGATTCTAAAGGCAAACTGCCGTCCGTGGCGCAGGAGAGTACTCCTGCATCGATACCGCCTCAGAGTCCCCGGACTCATCCGAAGCTTATAACAGACACCACTATGAGGGATGGAGCACAGGACCCCCGCTTTGCGCTTATGTCCAACAGGGCCAAGCTGGAGTACTTCGACCTGCTTCACAAGCTGGACAACGGGACGGGGACCATCGAGGCAGTGGAGGTTTTCATATATCAGAAGCGGGACCTCTGGACACTGGAGAAACTGCTTGAAAGAGGCTACGATTATCCGAAGGTAACCACATGGACAAGGGCTGTCCCCAAGGATATCAAATCGCTGGTGGAAATCGCTGGTGGAAAGATAAAAGAGACCGGCATTCTGGCATCGGCTTCGGACCATCACATCTTCGATAAGCTGGGTTATCACAGCAAAGAAGAAGCCATAGAAAAATACCTGGTCCCGATCATGTCCGCCTGTGACAACGGCATCGTTCCCAGGGTGCATCTGGAGGATGCCACTAAGGCGGATATCGAGGGATGGGTCATACCTTTCGTACAGCGAGTACTGGAGAAGACCGAAGGCAAAGCCCGCTTTCGTATCTGCGATACCATGGGCGTGGGAATGCCTGACCCTTTCACCTCTTTGCCCTCCGGCATACCGAAGCTCGCTTCCACTCTGGTACGCGAGACGGGGGCGGAATTCGAGTTTCACGGGCACAACGATTTCGGCCTGTCGACCGCGAACAGCATGGCCGCTTTTGCCTACGGCTGCAAGAGGGTAAACACAGCTATCGCCGGATTGGGCGAGAGGACGGGCAATACGCCTCTGGAGCAGGTCCTCGTCAATTACATCAGGGTCTACGGCAACCCGGGTCTAAAGCTTGAAGTCCTGGCTGAGATGGCGGACCTGCTGAACCGGGAAATTGTGACGATTCCAGAAAAGCAGCCTTTACTGGGAAAAGGGATATTTACCACTCAGGCAGGTCTTCACCAGACGGGAGTGGCAAAGCAAAGGGAATCCCCCGGGGGTTTGATTTACCTGCCGTTTGAACCTGAGACCATGGGACAGCGTTCCACTGAGTTTAACCGCATCGGAGCCCTCTCAGGGATGGACGGCCTGATTGCGGTCCTTAACGAGGCGTGGTACGAGAGCACGGGTGAAAAGGACAGGTTCTCCGGGGCCAGCAGGCTGGTCAAGGAAGTTTACGATTTCATCCATGAATCTTACGATGGCGCTTATGACGCGGAGAAAGGCGAATACAGGGACTACCGCACAACATTTTTCACAAAGGAAGAACTCCTTAGAATAGCCAGGGACATCCAGGCTAAAGACCCCGCCAGGTACGGGGGAAAATAATCTTAGTTTCCCTCATTCTTTCTAATCGTTAGCTAGAGCTCAACGAACAAAAGTGTTGTAAAATTTGCACGTAAAGATAGACGCGTGGCGCACATAGCCCACCACCAGTCAAGAAGGAGAAGAATGGCTTTCAACGATATCCGGGAATTTTGTCAGGCGCTAACGAAAACAGGAGACCTGGTCCATGTAAAAAAGGAAGTGGACTGGGAACTGGAGGCCGCCGCAATTACCAGGAGAAGCAACGAAACCCTCGGTCCGGCCCTCCTGTTCGAGAAAATCAAGGACTACCCGGCAGGCTACCGTATTCTGGGCGGCCAACAGGCTACCTACAGGCGGGTCGCCGTTTCGCTGGGAATGCCTCCGGAGGCTCCCATTCCGGACATTTACCGGGAATACGAGGCAAGAGACCAGAAGCCTATCAAACCAGAAATCGTTACTACCGGCCCATGTAAAGAAAACGTTATGAAGGGTGAGGACATCGACCTTCTCAAGTTCCCTGTGCCGCTGGTCCACGACGGTGACGGCGGCAGATATTTTGGGACCTGGGACATCGTCATTTCCAAAGATCCGGATACCGGATGGACCAACTGGGGCATGTACCGTTTCATGGTACATAACGAGCGCGTCCTGACCGGAGATCCAACCATGACCAGCCACTTCGGTATCGTTTTCAGAGAGAAATTCATGCCCAAGAAGAAGAGAATGCCCATAGCCATCGTTGTGGGCGCCGACCCGCTGTCCCATATGGTGGCTACGGCGGGATACGGTATCGGAGTCGATGAAGCTGATTATGCCGGAGCCTTGCGCAAAGCCCCTGTCCAACTGGTCAAGGCGGAAACGAGTGATTTGCTCGTGCCGGCGCATGCCGAAATCGTTGTGGAAGGTGAGATTCTTCCAGACGCCGTCGGAACGGAAGGCCCTTTTGGCGAATATCCCGGCTATCGCACAGGAAGGGCGCACATGGCCAATGTCTGTCTTGTCAAAGCCATCACATACCGGAGTTCACCTATCATGAGCATGATTAGCCTGGGCATCCCGGTGGATGACAGTTCCGTATCGGCGGCATTGACCGCATCTCTCGCCATAAAGCGCCGTTTGAAGAGACACAATATTCCTGTCACGGATGTCTACGCGCCGGCCGAGGGAGTAACTCACCTTGTTGTGGTTGGCGTCGAGCAGGGGGGTATGAGAGTAGCGCAGGAGATCAAGAACGTCATCACGGCCCGCCGCGCGGCAATAAACAAGGTGGTTGTTGTGGACAAAGATGTAGACGTCTTTGACATGAAGCAGGTTATACACGCGCTATCGGTAAAATGCCACCCTGTGCGCGGAATCGTATCCAACGAGGTAGCGCCGGGCAAGGCCAATGAACTCACTCCCTGTTATAGCCTGGAAGAAAGGCAGCATAAGAAGGGCGGAGCGGTGGTTTTCGACTGCACGTGGCCGCCGGAATGGCCGAAGGAAACGCTGCCCATAAAATCATCGTTCAACGACATTTACCCGCGTGAAATTCAGGAAAAGGTATTGAAGAACTGGAAAGATTACGGCCTGAAATAGCAGGGCTTTACGAAGGACTGGAAAATGAAAGAATATATGACTTTGATTGAGGAGCCGGAAAAGATAAAAGGGCCGGTAGAGATGACTTTGACCATCAGGGACCTGGAGGCCGGACCGAGAAAATACACAGGCCACAATGTGGTTGCGACTGTATCACCTGTGCCCTTCCCTGGCGCGGATATCTTGCGGGTGCGGCACACCAACGGCCTTTTGCTGCCGGAGCCCTGGTATATCAAGATAAATAAGAAGCTGGATGACTTTTTCCCCGGCCGTCCGTATGCCGGGATAGTGGACTAACTCGGCCTTAGCGCAAACAAGCCGGGCGGTGAACTCAGGCAGTAGGCCGCTGCTGTTTGAGAACTGCCTGTCTGACAATACGACTGGAAGAAGCTGCGCTTATACGTAGGTAACTCATACACTCGCGTTTACTACTGCCCTGATCATCAATTATTTCGATGACGGACTTCGGCGTTAGCTCTGTTACATCTTTTCCCCAGCATATCCTCGTATTGTTAATGTTAGGGTTCATTAGGCACAGACCATTATGGCTTGATAGCTTGTATGTTCTTCTTCTCTTTTTCCAAAGCCTTCAGTAGTTTCTGGCGCGATGATTCAAGTTCTTTGACCTTAGCCCAAACATCTGAACGCGCATCTTTAAGTGCTTTCACGTTAACCTTGGCATATTTACTCTTGTCTTTCCTCGCGCTTTTTATGACTTTGTTCACCAGGAGCAGTGGATCTTCCTTCCCTTGGCGCATTACTTCTATTTGCCAGATTCCTTTGCTTAAACCGTCAAGATCTGGATGAAGAGTCTGGTGATCAATCCCATAATAATTGTTGAGTTCCTCAAGAATATCCATTTTGCTATCTCGGGGGACTCGCCATCTGCGAATACATAGAATATCGAAATCCTTGTGGCGATAATTCGTTGGAGCATATTCTTGGAGAGGCTTCCAGGGGTCCTCCTGTATTGTGAAAATTCCTGCCTGGCTAGTAATTCGTCCACTTATATGAAAGGGATAGATGACCTTTACACCTTTGATAGGGAATTTGCACCTTCCTGCAAATTCATAGTCCTTTATAACTTTACCGCAAAACACATTAAGGTCATTGTGTTCTTCTAGCCTACGCTTAAAGGCCCAAACAGCGCCGTCCTTATCAAATTTTCTGAGGCAGGCCCAGTAGAGAGCTATCAGTGGGTTACTCGTCCAGTCGAGGAGTCTGGTAGGTAGTCCATGGTGTCTGGCAAGAAACAATGCTTCCCAATCGCTGAGTATCCGTCCATCATGAAAATACGAACGACGTCGGAAGCGGTGAAGCAGGTCTCTCTCCTGCTCGCGGGTGAATTGTTTTATCACTTTGCCAGCATGTTCGTAATGGTTGGGCCAGGCAATACTTGGCAACAGGTCATCACCAAGATTGTCTTGTCCACGGAAGTAAAACCCTCCCAGATTATGCGGACTGCCACAACTTTGGGTTGGATTATCTCCGTCTTTTTTGTATGGTTCACAATATTTTTTTAAGATTCTAACTAGACGTTGCACGTTTGTAATGCGCTCTTTCCCGGGATAATAGTATTTGTCAGCTTTATTTGATGATTCTTTCGCCTGCGATGTCATAGTTTTCCTCCCTTTTAATCAGCCAAACATGCTGATGATGTTCGTCCGTTATTCGACCGCGGGACAGATGCGATTTGATCAAAGTATGGCATGCTATGGGAGAAAAAGCCAGGTTAGTTCTACCATTAGTCATAGCTATTACCTGGCTGCCATCTTATCTTTCCGAAGGTCTGCTGCCATTTTATCGATCCCGGGGCAACCTCAGGAGGATTCAGGGGATCATCCGTTAAACGTCATTATTCTTCTAGATCGATGATGAGTTCCTCGACGGAGTCGAAGGTTTTCACTCGACCAGCTTTGATATCTTCATCGGCCTCTTTCTCACCCTGTTGCCATCTTCTGGTCCAGAAGTAGGCCTGGCTTTTGTCTACTAATCTCTTGGGCATCAGCAGCGCCTTCTCATCTACTACTTCATTGTAAGGCATTCCTTTTGCGAATTCTACGTAAGGCTGCATTATAGTTTGTCCGGACATTAATTCGTTATGAAATCCCTGAATAATACTTGACCCTGTAACGCCTCCAGGTATATCATCCTGCCGAACCCAGTGATAGTAACGGTGGATTCAATTTTTGACCCGGGACATGCTCCAGTATGAAAGCTATCGTAAAGAGCTTCGGCAGAATCGGACTACAGAAGAGGATTTTCCTCTATGTCGCCGTTGGTCTAGCTCTTATGCTGGGCGTCTTTGCCTACCTGGGATTGAGGGCCATCGGACATGGCACGCAGCTGATATTTGAGGAGCGCCTGGTCCTGGCCCACGAGCTGGCCGCGGGCCTTAGCCTGGGTTTTGAGCATGTGGCAAAGGACGTTGGAGAGGATATGGAGGGCGTCGGCAGCCGGAGTGACAGTTCGGCGCTGGAGAAAGCCGTTCGGATTGCATTTCATCATGTGGCGGAAGTCGATAAGTTTCCCCTATTTAAGGTTAGCGGCCTCTGGCTTATAACCCGGGATAATCAGGTAATCGCCCGGCCATCCCAACGTCTTCCCTATGACGGGGCCTGGATAGCGTCATACTTCGAGAGAGAGCCCTCCCTCAGGGTGTTGAGTCCTCCGGAGCCAGGAGACAGCAGTTTTGTGTACCTTCTGGTGCCGCTGCTGGATGATAGCAAGAACATCTGGAGCCTGGCATTGATCAATACTGTAGCCAACAGCAGCCGTCAGTCCTTCACCCTCCTGGAGTTTCTGGGGCTGGGCGCCGGTGGAAGTGAACCATCAAGGCAATCGCGGTATATTTTGAAGATTGTAAGTCCCGAGGATATTGTCCTTCTCAGCATTGGTTCCCACGAGACAGTAGGGAAGGTCACTTCCCACGTCTCCCTGATAGAAGCCCTTCGGCAAGGCGGAAGGAGCGACGTCAGGATTCACCGCAAGACAGGCGTTCCGGAAGAACGTGACCATGTAGCTGCCTCGGTCCCTGTACCGGGATCAGACCTTTATCTGGTCCTGGAACAGGAGGAAGACATCGCGCTGGCGCTTCCCAATGAGCTTCTCCGGCAGCTGTTGCTGTTTGGCAGCGGTGGGTTTCTGGTCTCTCTTTTCATAGCCTGGGCAACCACTCGCAGCGTTGTCAAGCCTACGAAAGACCTGATTCAGGCCTCAGAACGCCTGGCTAAAGGGGAGCTGGCTACTCCTGTGGTGGTGCGCGCCCAGGACGAAATCGGGCGCCTGTCGGAGAACCTGGAGGCAATGCGGCGGCAGTTGTGTTGCGCCCTTCAGAACCTTGAGCGGGCTAATGAGGACCTGGAGGCCCGTGTCCGTGAACGTACCCGGAGTCTCAGCGAAGCTCTGGGGAAAATCGTGTCGGCACAGGAGGACGAACGTCTTCGAGTGGCCCGCGAACTTCACGATGAAACCGCCCAGGCACTGGTCACGCTGGGCCTCCTGCTCGATAGTATCCGGGACAAAGCCCTGATTGACCCATCCGCGGCCCGGCAGCAAGCGATCGCAGCCAAGAAACTGGCAATCGATCTGCTTGAGGAAACACGCAGGCTCATCTTTGACCTCAGGCCCGCGGTGCTGGATGATTTCGGCCTCGCGTCAGCCCTGCGGTGGTATGCCGGGCACCATCTCGAGGAACGGGGAATAGGAGTTGACGTTACCGCTGACAACCCTGCTATTCCTGCCCGCGTGCAGGTGGCCATATTCCGTATTGCCCAGGAGGCCATAAATAACATTGCAAAACATTCACATGCAAGACATGCTCGAATAGAGGTCTCGAAAACCGGGCGGGGCATCTCTCTCGTGGTCGAGGACGACGGATGCGGTTTTGACCCGGCAGGAGACTGGAGCAAGGCTTCAAAAGTGGGTCTTGTGGGAATGAGAGAGCGGGCTAATCTGCTGGGAGCTAAACTGGAGATAAGTTCTCTTTCAGGTAAGGGTACTCAAGTACATCTGGAAGTGCCTCAGGAATTGTGCGATGGATAAGATCAGAGTTCTGCTCTGCGATGACCATGCCATGGTCAGGCAGGGGATAGCGGCCCTGCTCGCGAGCCAGCCTGACATGGAGGTGGTCGCACAGGTCAGCGACGGAGAGAATGCGGTGTCGGAAGCCATCAAGCTTGTTCCGGACATAGTGCTGATGGATATCGGATTGCCGGGCATTAGCGGCCTGGAAGCTACTCATCAAATTATGAAATCGCTTCCGCAACAGCGAGTTCTAATCCTTACAGTCCATGACAGGGAAGATTATCTCTTTCAAGGTCTTAAAGCCGGAGCCTGCGGATATGTCCTCAAAGGAGCCGACGCCAATGACCTTCTTGCCGCTATTCACGTGGTTTACAGGGGAGACATGTTCATTTACCCTTCCATGATCAGGAAGCTGATTGCTGATTTTCTGAAACGGGCTCAGACCGGTGAAGGAAGAGACGACTACAGCAATCTTACCGACCGCGAAAGGGAGGTGCTGCACTACATAGCTGACGGCAAGACCACCATCTCCATCGCGGATGATTTGCACCTCAGCCCGCACACGGTTCGCAGCCACCGGGAAAATCTCATGAAGAAACTTAACCTTCATTCCAAAGCCGAACTCATCAAATATGCGCTTCGCCACGGTTTCCTCGATTCCGATAGCTGATATCCCCCTGATGCATTAGACAAAAATACGGCGTTTGCCCAGCCAGATTCATGTATTAACACGATGGAAATGAAGACTGGTTTCCCATAGAATTCGCACGGATATTTTTTGGAAAAAGGGAGACTCTATGTTTAAAAACTGGTTTCACAATCTTGTCGCTGTTTCTTTACTGGCCATGCTATTGCTGGCTGCCTGTGCCGGCCCGAATGGTCCTCAGGGGCCTGCCGGACCCGCCGGACCGGAAGGCCCGCGAGGCCAGGCCGGACCAGCGGGACCTGCCGGCACTACCGGGCCCGCGGGGCCACAGGGGCCTGCCGGACTTGCCGGCTCACCTGGTAAAGCAGCGGACCCCGAGGCGGTTGGCAGCGCCATAGCTGACAAATTCAACACCAGTGACCGCAAACTGGCTCTCTGGGACATCCAACCGGGGACCGCTACCCAGATGATTGAGTTGCTCAATAGATTCGATGTTATCTGGTTCGCCGGCCAGGGAGGAAACTGGGACCTGGTTATATTCCAGGTTTACGAGGCTAAGGCAGATGTCGGGGTGTTGAAGACGACCCGTGCATCCCGGTTCCCTGCTGTGAATGCCTGGGCTGAACCCAATTTCAAGGCGCTGGAGGATGCTGCAAAGGCCAAGGATAAGGCTGCGTTCGAGAAAGCTTATGACGCTGCCGTCGCGGGATGCAATGCCTGCCACGTGGCTTCTGCGGGTGGTCCTCTTCAAAGCCTGAAGGCAATAAAGGTGACAAGACCAACACAGCCCTTGCATGCGGGACTGGATTACGCGGCTCCACAATAACAAAAAAAGGCAACAATAACGCAACAGGCGATTAGCTAATACGGCCGGGTTCTTGAACCCGGCCGCTTCTTTTTAGCGTTCCCGACGGTGGACCTTCGGGAGCGGCGCCTCTGCCGTTCCTCCGACCCAGAGGACCCAAAACCTGGCAGCTACGGGCAGCGCCGGAGTCAAAGGGCTAAGGCGCGGAGACTTTTCTTCGTGAGTGCCTGTAGATGGCCGCTGCGGCCGAGAAAACAATGGCGGCGACGGCTATCCAGCGGGCTGTCGGAATGCCGGTAATTGTCCACACGTTGATCTTGAGACCCTCCAGGAAGAAACGGCCTGTACCATAGTAGACAATATACAGGAAGAAGATATCGCCATCCAGAAGGCGCTTTTGCCATTTTCGCCCCACTATCAAGAGGAGAGCGCAGCCGGACATATTCCACAGGGACTCGTACAGGAAGAGGGGATGGAAATGAGTGAAGGCTTCATAGCCCGGAAGCCTGTGGGCAGGGTCGATGAATATGCCCCAGGGTAAATCCGTGGGATAGCCATAGAGCTCCTGGTTGAAATAGTTGCCCCAGCGCCCGATGGCCTGGGCGAGGATTACTCCGGGAGCGGCGATGTCCAGCCAGCGCAGGGTGCTCAGCCGCTTGAGCCAGGTGTAAATTACGAGTCCGATAGCTCCCCCGGCAAGAGCGCCGAATATCCCCAGTCCCGCTCCCCCGATAATCTGGAGCGGATGCTGGCGGTAAAAATCCCACTGGTCGATCACATGGTAGAGGCGGGCGCCTATGATGCCGGCTGGCAAGATAACAAGAGGCAGGTTAAGGATATGCTGCGTATTTTCGCCCCTCCTCCTTGCCTCCAGATAAGACAGGATTATCCCGCCGATAACCCCGGTGAGGATGGCGGCCCCATAGAGGCTCAGGCCAAACGGACCAAATCGTAAAGCGGACATGCTTTCTTCCTCTACCCCTTGTCCGGTGTCTGGTGTGACCAAGGAAAGGAAAGCAGGCTAAGCGCCAGTTGATTCCTTATGCTCTTCGTGCTCTTTTTCGTGCTTTGACTGCTCATCGCGGACCCAGCGGTGAAGCTCATCGAGGGCGGGCGGAGCCACGCTGAAAACCTCGATGTCTTTGGGAAACTGGACACGGTGACCTTCCCGGATGAAGAGCAGGGCGGCTTCCCCTTCCTTGAGCATCTCACTCAACTTCGCTGAGATATATTCGTACCTCTTCTTCGAGACTTCCATGTAGGAGGCAGTCACAAGGCGGGCTGCTTTCTCACTGATAAATCCCATCATGAGAAAGCGCTCCCAGTCCATGTTCTCCTCTACGAGTTCTTTGTCCTCGATCACCTCCAGAAGGGCTCCATTCCGGCACTTTTCTTTTGTTATTTTGAAGCTTTCCAAGCTGACCTTTTCCAGGAAACTCAGTCCCTCTTCGCCGCCTGACAATACGGATTCATGGTAAACGTGGTTGACCTGCCCTATTCTCGCTTCAAGGCTGGATATATGCTCGGCAGCCTGCTTCCAGTACATCTGAAACTTCTCCACGTATTCAGCGGGAGGTTCATGTCCCTGCAATATCAGCGGCACAAGGTAAATCTTCTTTTTTGCCAGGAATTCGGAAGCTTCCGGCCTTTCGATCTGTCCTAGTTGTTCTGTCATTCCGTGAACCTCACCCTCAGGATGTCAGGCAATCCAGCGTTTTCTTCTCTTGTAGTGCTTTATGTCGCGGTAGCTTTTCTTGCCGCCTACCCCTGTAAGACCGAGATAAAATTCCTTTACGTCTTCGTTTTCTCTGAGCTTGCTTGCCGGACCGTCGAGGACGATGCGGCCGCTTTCCATGACATAACCGTAGTCGGCGAGAGAAAGGGCCGCGCGGGCATTCTGTTCGACGAGGAGAATAGAGGTCTTCTCCTCCTGATTTATCCTTTTGACGATATCGAAGATTTCCTTGACCAGGAGAGGTGCCAGTCCCAGGGAGGGCTCATCCAGGAGCATGAGCTTCGGCCTGGCCATCAGAGCATGTCCTATGACCATCATCTGTTGCTCCCCGCCCGAAAGATATCCCGCCGTCTTGTGGCGCAGGTCGCGAAGGCGGGGAAAGTACGTATATACCATTTCCAGGTCCCGCTTAATGTTGGCCGTATCGGAGCGAAGATGGGCGCCTATCAGGACATTCTCCTCCACGTTGAGATGTTTGAAGACTCTTCTGCCTTCCATAATCTGTACGATTCCCATCTTTACTGTGTCTTCCGTTGCCTTCCTGTCTATTCTGGAGCCGTTGAAATGGATGCTCCCATCCGTAACTTCCCCCAGTTCCGTGTGGAGCAGGCCGGAGACAGCCTTGAGCGTGGTGGTCTTGCCGGCGCCATTCGCCCCCAACAGGGCGACAATAGCGCCGTCCTGAACTTCCAGGGAAACCCCTTTCAGAACGAGGATGACATCGCTGTAGATGACTTCAATATTGTTTATCGTTAACATTCAGGCAAGAATCGCGACAGGGGCTCGTATCTATCGGCCCCTGTCGCTAAACAAGAGTATCCCCTTATTTTATGGTCCTGAAGCCTTCCGGTGGCTCTATCCAGTTGGTAATAGGTACAATAGCGGGAATGCCTTCTGGTCCTTTCCACACTATCTTGCCCATGCGGGACTTGTTCTGTCCCTGACGCTGGGTGGGACCAAAAGTTATCGGCGCAGTTAATCCCATGGTGTCGAAATCCTTCAGGGTGTCGAGGGCTTCTTTCACCGCCTTGCCATTTAGGTTCTCATATCCGACTTTATCAATCGCCCTGCCCAGGACTTCAGTATAAATCAGCTGGTCTACCACAAGGTTCATGTAAGCGCTGTCATAAGGCACTCTGCCCAGTTTGGGGTCCTTTGCCAGATAGCGCTCGAGATATTCGTTGGCAAAAGGAACGCCAGCTATACTCTCCTGTGGATAGGAATCATAGGTTATGCCATACATCCCCTCTGTTATGTCGCCCATCAAGGGCACACTGCCTGATTTCATAACCATGGGTCCCATTATCCACTTGAACTTATCCAGCAGCCCGAGTTTCTTCGCATCCCTGAAGATGAGTCCGGGAGCGGCTCCTGTCATAGGCATATAAATATAGTCTGCGCCGGCCTCTTTGATTCTCAATAGCTCGGCGGTAGAATCCAGAGGCATAAGCGGGACATACTCAAAAGGGCCCAGTTCTATGCCCAATTGGGCAGCGTATGGTTTCGAGGGCTCTACGTGGCTGATGCCCATGGGGATTTTCCAGCCGATTTGAGCAACGCGGGGAGGCCGGGATTCCTTCCAGTCTGACTCTTTAATCCATTTCAGAGTGGTAGTGAAAAACTGCGTGAAGGTGGGGCTCCAGCTATACATCCAGTATTTCGGGTCCAGAGCCTTGTCGGTGGCCCAATGGCTGGCCATAGGGATCCCATCGCGGGCTGCTATTTCCAGGAGCGGCTCTCCAGTAACAGATGTCCAGGGTTCTACGAGCACGACTCCGGCGTCCTTAAACTGTTTATATCCGGCTACCGACCGTTCCACATTGAACGCGCCGTCGTACCACATGTGCTCTACTTTCACTCCCCGGATACCGCCCTTGGTCTCGTTCAACCATTTCCAGTAAGCATCATAATGGGCCAGGGTGATGCCCGGCATGCTGCTCTGAACGGGGCCTGTGAGCTCATAGAACATTCCAATCTTGAGCACCTTCTCTTTTGCAGGCGGGGTGGGTTTGGTACAGGTAACCAGCAGTGAGAAGGCAAGTACCAGTATGGCCACAAAGACCATTATGGCAGCCAGATTAGTTCTTCTTTTGTTCATTCTATCCTCCACTTTTTTGCTTCCAAATTATGCTGCTATTGTTTGCTCGTGCGGGTGAATCAGGTAATCAGGTATTCTCATCAGTCATCAGCCGCCAGCTTGAAGTTTCGAGATTCACTTCTGGCCGGTGACCTTTGAATTATTTCACATTATATGCCTCCTCTCAGATGAAGTCAGTAAGAAAACGGCCATAGCCGGTAATAGCCTTTGAAGGTCTCCCAACGGTGCGCCAGGCCCCGTGGCTCAAAGACAAGGAACAAAATGATAATCAGTCCGAAAACCACCAGTCCCATCGTTGCAGGGACGGCCCCCACCATGCTGGGCATTGCTTTGGCCACCAGAGGCGCGGCCGTGGTCACTCCCTCACGAAGGAGTTTAAGGAAGGCCGTACCCATGATTGCTCCGAGGGTGCTCCCCATGCCCCCGACTATGAGCATGCCCAGATACCATATGGAGTCCATCAAGGTGAACTGCTCGGGGTGAATCCGGCTTACATAGGCTGCCCACAGTCCGCCGGCTATCCCGGCATAGCATGCGGAAAGGGCGAAGGCAAGCAGCTTGTAACGAAAAAGATTCACTCCCATCGCAGCCGCCGCCTTATCATTGTCTCTTATGGCTATGAAAGCCCTCACCACCTTAGTGCGCGCCAGGTTTCGGGAAAAGAAAGTCAGGAGGACCGCGCTGGCGATAATCAGGTAGTAAAGGCGGAAATCGGTGTTAAAGACAAAGCTGCCTATCCTGGGTTGAGGGATAAGCAGGCCGTCCACACCGCCCGTCAGCTTGGAGAGGTGTTTTTCCGTTATCAGCCAGATGACGATGAAGTGGGCCGCGATGGTCGACATAACAAGGTAAAAACCCTTGACCCTGACCGCGGGGAGGCCGAACAGGACCCCCACTATGGCGCTGCCGATGCCCGCCAACGGAAGAGCAATCCAGAAAGAGAGCCCCAGCAGGCTCATCAGTATGACGGTAATGTAGGCTCCCACTGCCATGAAGGCTGCCTGTCCCAGAGAAAGCTGGCCGCAGTAGCCGGTGATAATGTTCTGCCCGAGGACCACGATGGCAACGATCGCCATACTGATGGCCACGCTGAGCAAATAGGTACCAACGACAAGGGGATACAGGAAAAGGAAAACGAGGAAGGCTATCAGGATGGCCCACTGTAACCGGGTCCTTACAATGGCGGAATCTTTCTCGTAGCTTACATTGAAAATGCCGCTGGGCTGCATCTCTATACCCTCTCTATCTCCTCATAACCAAAAAGCCCGTAGGGTCTGATGAGGAGGATGATCATCATGGCTATGAAAGGAGCAACTTCTTTGATTCCTCCTCCTACATAGGGGTCAATATAACCGCCCGCAAGGCTCTCAAATAGTCCTATGATTAATCCTCCCAGTATCGCTCCCGGAATGGACTCCAGTCCCCCTAGGATCACCACCGACAGCACTTTCAGCCCGATTACTGACAGTCCCGTATTCAATCCCACCTGGTTCGAGAGGAAAATGCCTCCTATCACAGCCACAAGAAAACAGAGGGCCCAGGAGTAGGAAAATACTCCCTTGACGCTTACCCCTGAGCTCTGAGCCAGCTGGTGGTCTTCAGCCGTGGCCCGCATGGCAAGGCCCCAGCGGGTCCTGTTAAAGAGCAGGGAAAGGACTGCGATAAGCACAAGAGTGATGACGAAGGTCAATATCTGTGCCAGAGAAATGGAGAAGCCTGCGATGCGCAGGTTAAGTGAAGGTATGAATTCGGGAAAACCTACCGGGGAAGTGCCCCATATGACATATACGAGTCCTTCCAGAAGTGCCATCAGCGCCACCGTCACCATGACCAGGGCATGAATAGGCTGGCCTATCAGCGGGCGCTGGGTAAACCGCTCCACGGCCATTCCCAGGAGGACGCTTGTGGCAAGAGTGGCCAGCAAAGCCAGTGGAAACGGGAAAGAAAGCTGCACCAGGTAAGCGTAAAAAATGAAAGCTCCGAGAAGCAGGATACTACCCTGGGCCAGGTTGAAGACCTTGGTGGACTTGTAAATCATGATTATGCCGATGGCCACCAGGCCGTAAATCATGCCTGCCGTGACGCCCGATATTATTAACTGGATAAAAGTGTTCATAGCGCCCTGTTAAGTCACCGTATTAATCCCGATGCAGGTGGTAACGCTTCCTTCCCTGCCATCGCGATATCTCACTTTTGCCTGCACATCGAGGTGGTCTTTGTCGCCATAGATTGCTTCCACGAGCTCTTTGTAACGCTGCTCAAAGAAGGTGCGCCTCAATTTTCTGGTGCGGGTCAGTTCCGCCTCATCCGCGTCGAATTCCTTGTGCAGCAGGGCGAATCTTCTTACCCTGGCCTTTTCAGGCAGGTGCTTATTCACTCTCTCCACATCTTTCTTTATCAGGTCGTGAACCTGGGGTTTCTGAGACAGGTCGGCGAAAGTGGTGTAGGGGATACGCTTTCGCTCTGCCCAGTTACCCACATTTTGGAAATCCACATTGATGATGGCGCCGACGAAAGGCCGTTCTTTCCCGCCCAGAGTTATCGCCTCCTTGACGTAGGGACTGAACTTGAGGCGGCTTTCGATGAACTGCGGGGAGAACTTGGTGCCGTCCGTTAATTCCAGCAGGTCGGAAAGGCGGTCAATAAAGATGAAGTTGCCTTCCTCGTCTATGTAACCTGAATCCCCGGTGTGAAGCACTCCTCCCCTGAAGACCTTAGCGGTAGCCTCGGCATCTTTGTAGTAACCGATGAAGCAAGCTTCTTTGCTTGCCAGGACTTCGCCGTCCGGTGAAATCCTGATTCCGGCCTCAGGAATAGGCTTGCCCCAGGTGTAGGGGCTGATATTGTCGTCGTTGTGCCCGGACATAAAGCCAATCTCTGTGAGCCCGAAGCCCTGTTTTATTCTTATGCCGATGGCGTGAAAGAAGCGGAATATGTCCGGTCCAAGCATCGCCCCGCCGGTTTGTGCCACCTTAATGCGGGAGAAGCCGAACTTATCCCTGAGGGGCCGGAATACCATGAAATGGGCCACGGCATACATCGCCCGCCAGGCGAGGCTGGGTTTCTTCCCATCGAAATACAAATCGGCAATCTTGTAACCTATCGGGAGAAAGAGGTTGTAAAAGGAACGTTTCAGGAAGCTCGTATCGTCAATTTTAGCCCGGATAGTAGATGATACTCCTTCCCACACACGGGAAGCATTGAGCACATAATGGGGCGCGATTTCCCTGATATTCTCCTGGACGGTGTCCGCGGACTCGGGAAAGTTTTGCGTGCCTCCCAGCATCATTATGGCCCCCAGCCCGCTGACCTGTTCGGCGTTCCATCCGGGCATCAGGAAACAGACCACATCCGTATTCTCGTCCAGAGAAGGGTTTACGCTGAGATGCCAGCTGGACCACACGAGAAGGTTGTCGTGGCTGGTAATGGCGCCTTTCGGCAGGCCCGTAGTACCGGAGGTGTAAAGAATCAGGGCCGTGTCTTCTCCCCTGCCCTTTTCGACCATCTCCTCGAAGAGGCCGGGGCGCTCCTTTTCATATTTCCGGCCCAGCTGCAAGACCTGCTCGAAGCTGAGCAGGATGGGGTCATCGTAATTCCTCATCCCTTTCGGGTCCCAGTAGATGACCTTCTTCACCAGAGGGAGTTCGGCTTTCAATGACAGGACCTTGTCAACCTGCTCCTGATCCTGAACTACCAGTACTTTGCTATCGGAATGGGTTGCGATGTATTTCACCTCTGTGGGGAGGGAATCGGAATAGATTCCAACCACTGCCGCTCCCGCGGACTGAGCCGCTATCTCAGCCCATATCCATTGGGGGTCGCTATCTCCAAGAATCGAAACTTTGTCCCCCTGGACCAAGCCCAGACTCATCAAACCGAGAGAGAAATGCTTTACCCTGGTGTAGTAATCGTGCCATGTGTACTCTTTCCAGACGCCGTAGTCTTTCTTCCGCATGGCGACTTTCCGGTCGCCGAACTTTTCGAAGTTGCGCCTTAATACTTTAGGCAGGGTATCGATATTAGGCATGGCCGGCTTCCGCGCTTATCTCTTCCCCAAGATAGGCTTTTATTACCCTGGGATCTTTTTTGATTTGTTCGGGGGTCCCCTCGGCTATTTTGACTCCGAAATCGAGGACCACGACCCTGTCGGAAATATCCATGACCACTCCCATATCGTGTTCCACCAGTATCATGGTGACGCCTTTTTCCTCGTATGCGTCCAGGATGAAACGGGCCATGTCTTCTTTCTCTTCCGTGTTCATTCCGGCCATCGGCTCATCCAGAAGGAGCAGTTTCGGCTCCTGGGCCAGGGCCCTTCCCAGCTCCACCCTCTTGCGCTGGCCGTAAGGCAAAGTGCCGACCACTTTTTTCCTGATGCCTTCCATTTCCAGCAGCTCGATTATTTCCTCCACTTTTTTGCGATGGGCCATCTCCTCATGGTGCGTCCAGCCGAAGTAAAGTGCTCCGGGAAGCACTCCGCGTTTCAGGTGCAGATGCCGGGCCGCCATCAGGTTATCCAGCGTGGACATGCCGACAAAAAGCTCTATGTTCTGAAAAGTCCGGGCTATTCCGAGCCGGGCGACCTGGTGTGGTGGAAGATGCGTCATGTCATGCCCCTGGAAACTGATTTCTCCCTGCTGGGGATGGTAGAACCCGTTTACGCAGTTGAGCAGGCTGGTCTTGCCGGCGCCGTTAGGGCCGATGACGGCCAGAATCTCCCTTTCCCTCGCTTCCAGGCTGACATTGTTCAGTGTTACAACCCCACCGAAGGAAAGGCTTATGTTATTTACCTGTAGGTATGAGTGGCCCGCCCTGTTTTCCAAGTATTTACGTACCTGCTTCCCCCTGAGGGCTTCAGAAAGTTTTCTTGTGTGGGCGAATTATACGATGTCGGCTTTTTTGATGTCAATCTGCAGCAAGTATGTCCCTCATTGGATTGGGTAAGCATTTATCTTATAATAGGATTATTCAGAGTGATTTGGCCGCAAAGGAGGTTAGACATGCCTGAAAAAGCCAGATTCTTCCCTACCAAAAGGTATGTTGAGTTCCTCAAGAATTCGACTGCCAATCTGGAGAGCTTCTGGGAAAAGGAAGCGGACAAAATTCCATGGTTCAAGCACTGGGAGAAAGTGCTCACCTGGGAAGAGCCTTTCGCAAAGTGGTTTACCGGTGGCCTCCTCAATGCCTCCTATGCCTGTGTAGACGCGCATATGATTTCCTGGCGCAAGAACAAGGTGGCCATATACTGGGAGGATGAGAGGGGGAACACAAGGTCGTTCAGCTATACCCAGCTGTACAAGGAGGTCAACAGGTTCGCCTCCGTCTTAAAGAATATCGGAGTGAAAAACGGCGATATCGTAGTTTTGTATCTGCCGATGATCCCTGAGAGCGTCTTTGCAATGCTCGCGGTAACCAGGTTAGGGGCCATCCATACAGTTGTGTTTTCAGGATTTAGCAGCAAGGCATTGAGGGACAGAATTAATGATTTAGGGGCGAAGTTTCTGATAACGGCAGATGTGGGCCTGAGAAGAGGGAAATATGTTCCGCTCAAGGAGATTGTAGATGATGCCCTGGAATCGGCCCCAACAATTGAGAAAGTGGTTGTGATCAAGAGGACAGAAGAAAAAGTGGCCCTTCGTGAAGGGAGGGATTTCCTCTATCATGAACTCATCAAAGAAGCGGAAAAATATGTGGAACCGGAACCGGTGGAATCAACCCATCCCCTTTATGTGCTCTATACCTCGGGGACTACCGGCAAACCCAAGGGCATTGTTCATTCTACAGGCGGTTACCTGGTCTATAACTACGCCAGTTACAAATGGGTGTTCGATATTTCCGATGAATCCATCTACTGGTGTACAGCGGACGTGGGATGGGTTACCGGGCATTCGGCGATTGTCTATGCGCCGCTGCTTCACGGCGCTACTATCGTATTGTATGAGGGCGCCCCCGATTATCCGCAGATGGACAGGTGGTGGGAAATCATCGAGAAGTACGGAGTCACTATCTTCTATACTTCCCCAACCGCGCTCAGGATGTTCATGCGCTACGGCGATGAATGGATAAGAAAGCATGATTTGACCAGCCTGAAGGTTCTGGGAACCGTGGGAGAGGCCATTAATCCGGAAGTGTGGGAATGGTACTACAAACACATAGGCAATGAGAGGTGTCCCATAGTTGATACCTGGTGGCAAACGGAAACGGGGGGGATAATGATTTCGCCCGCCCCGGGTCTGGAGCTGGTGCCCCTCAAGCCGGGGTCAGCTACCTATCCTCTGCCCGGCATCGACGCTGAAGTGGTGGATGATACGGGAAAGGTGGTGGCCGCCGGGGTGAAGGGGTATCTGGTAATCAGGAAACCGTGGCCGGGGATGCTGATGGGTTTGTATAAAGACCCCGAAAAATACAAGGAAACATACTGGTCGAGGTTCAAGGGCATCTATTATACGGGAGACTATGCCATAAAAGATGATGAGGGGTACTTCTGGCTGCTGGGAAGGGCCGACGAGACGCTCAAAGTCGCGGGACATAGAATAGGCACCGCCGAAATCGAAAGCGCCGTGGTGTCCAGTCCTTTTGCCGCGGAAGCCGCCGTGGTGGGCCTTCCGGACCCGGTCAAGGGAGAGTCCATCGCCTTGTTTGTGATTCTAAAGGAGGGGTACAAGCCTTCCGATGAAGTCAGAAACCAGATAACCGAAAACATTCGCGCGGAGATAGGTCCCCTGGCCACGCCGGGGCGTATTTATTTTGTAGGAAAGCTTCCCAAGACAAGGTCTGGTAAAATAATGCGGCGTATCTTGAAGGGAATCGTGCAGGGTATGCCTATCGGAGATGTTACCACCCTGGAGGACGAGGCGTCCGTGGACGAGATAAAGGCGGCTTACGAAGAGTTCAAATCTATATTAAAGGCATGAATGGAATTGGATAAGACAGGAAAAGTATATTTGATCGGAGGGGGACCGGGAGACCCGGGACTCATAACAATAAGAGCGCTGGAGGCCATAAGCGAGGCGGACGCGGTAGTATATGACCGTTTGATAAATCCGTCCTTGCTGAACTGGGCGCGGAAAGAGGCTGAGCTTGTTGACGTCGGAAAGGAGAGGGGAAGGCATAGCTGGCCGCAGCAAAAGATAAACGATTTGCTGGTCAAGCTGGCCTCTCAGGGGAAAACGGTGGCCCGTTTGAAGGGGGGAGACCCTTTTGTCCTGGGAAGAGGCGGGGAAGAGGCTCTTACTCTGCGCGAAAACAATCTGCTTTTCGAGATAATCCCCGGAGTCACTTCGGCGGTGGCCGCTCCCGCGTATGCCGGAATACCGGTCACTCACCGCGGAATCGCGGCGTCATTTGCAGTCATAACTGGCCATGAGGACCCCACCAAGGAACATTCGAGCATCAACTGGGCCAATCTGGCATCGGGCATGGATACGCTGGTATTTCTCATGGGCATGGAGAACCTGGGATTCATTTCCTCACAATTGATTAAGAACGGACGACCGGCCGGTACTCCGGTGGCACTGATATCCCACGGGACGCTTTCGTCGCAGAAAACGGTGGTGGGGAACCTGGGGAACATTGTGGAAACGGCCCAGGCTTCTGGCATAAAAGCCCCCGCGGTGATAGTGGTTGGGGGAGTTGTGTCCTTGAGGGAAAAGCTGCGCTGGTTTGACAATAAACCGCTTTTCGGCAAGAAGGTTCTGATCACGCGGCCCAGACGCCAGTCCGTCGCGTTATCGGCGGCGCTGGAAAGGGAAGGCGCGGAGCCTGTGGAGGCTCCCACAATTGAAATAAACCTGAACTCCAGGGTGATAGGCAATGTGATAAACAGACTGGGAGATTTCGACTGGCTGGTCTTCACCAGCGCCAATGGCGTAGCGGCCTTCTACGAAGCTGTCTCGGAAAAGGGGCTGGACAGCAGGGTACTTGCCGGACTGAAGATCTGCGCCATCGGCCCCGCCACCGCGCATGCGCTGGCGTCCGAAGGTGTCAGGGCGGACCTGGTCCCTGCCGAGTTTTCCACTGAGGGCATACTGGCCAGCCTGAAAGGCAAAAGAATCGCGGGGAAATCCTTCCTGCTTCTGAGGGCCGACCTGGCGACCACGGAGCTCGAAGACGAACTTGAGAGAAGAGGCGCCAGCGTAAAAAGGCTGTCTGTTTACAGGACGGTACTGGCCTCGAAAGTGGATGACGAACTTAAGGAGAAACTGGCCGGGAGCGGTATTGACATCATAATGTTTACCAGCGCGTCCACCGTCAAAGGTTTTTACAATCTCATGGGGAAAGACTTTAGTTCCCTGGGCAACCCGGTCATTGCCTGCATCGGACCCGTTACAGCCGCCGCGGCAAAAAAGCTGGGACTAAAAGTGGATGTGGCGGCCGAGGAGCATACCATAGACGGACTCATCGCTGCGGTAAAGGAATACGTCGGGAAAACTCAAAAGTCAAAGGTCAGAATTTCGGGGCCCGAACATCCACCGTTGCCATAAGCAAACAGGCATCTTTCATGTTTTCCTCAAGTTCTTCCAGCGTCTCACCCTGTGTCATTATTTCGGGATATTCAATGAGTTTCCCAGGCCAGAATTTCTTACTTTTCCAACAGACCATTTTCAATTTTGTTTTCATCTCGTGACCTTACATCACATATCTCACCTGAAAATGATAGCACAAATTCTTATTTCAGGGCGAAGGCCATCCTGAAATTCCGGAGGGTAACTACCATCAAGCACCTCTTAGTTCGCTTCACTTTGTGGCCCGAAAGAAGACAAAACTATATGGCTACAAATGGCCAAATAAATTCGCGGCCTCCCACTGCACATTCTGGACAAATGTTACTTCGTAAATGCAAAATAGGTTAATCCTATTTTAATACAGATTTAAGTTTGTTCTCGAATATAGACTTTCGTTTTTCAATGAAATCCAGGAATCTGTCATAACCATACGAATTCATGTCCGGAATCATGTGCCGGGCCTTGAAATTTTGATCCCGCGTTGAAATCCATGAATTAAAATCTTGCGCGTTCTTCTCCTGGTTCTCACTGGGAGTCAACAACTGCAAATTCAATACGGTGTTGTAATGAGATAGATACTTTGAGATCGTTAGATCGTCATATCCTTTACCGCGTAGCTTTGCCTGCGTAAACTCACTTTTGGGGAAGATGTGGTCCTCATGATGAACATTCCCTTTCCAATCTCTACCAGGGTCAAGTAAGGACAATATCAAATAACTATACTTGGTCCTATACGTAACATCAAAAATTTTAATTATCTCATCACTTGAAAAATCCGAACTAATGCCTAATTTAGTGTTTAACCTACTAGATTGAAATGTCGAGTAGTCCTTCATAGCAATTAGCTCTTTTCTAAGATTATCCAGGCTCGTATCCGAAGAACTTCCGAAGGCGTTCTTAATTAGGACAGAGATAAGCCATTTTTGAATCACATTTTGATTATTTACGTCTTGGGAATCAGAGGAATTAATATAGTTTGGTTTCCCCAGTCTTGATAGGTAATAAGCTATGGGCAATAGAGCAACTTTGGATGTTATGTTCTTGTCTCCAAATCCGTACTTGTTAATGAGTCTAATCGAGTCCTCCAGACCCTTCGTAATGAGTGGCCAATTGACTTCAATCTTTTCCAGATTAGGCTTATTGAAATTTTTGACCTTGTATTTTATAGGTAGATCCTCTGTTAGGTACAAACATCCTTTCAATACGAAGTCTTTTCCAAATCCATATCCTGGTCCTATTGTGTTAATATTATCCGTAAACTTCTCTATCTCTTCTCTGGCATTTAGACTTTTCCATTTCGCAGTAGCGGTCGATAATAATATATCCGAATACTCTAGTGATTTTCCCCCTGTGTTTGCACGAATGAAGACCTGGACCACCTTATCGTAGTCTTGTGATTTCTCTTCATAATAATTGATTAATTTGTAGGTATGAATTCTACTATGCAGCCGCCCCACCAACTTTTTTGCATTCAACTGTTTCTCTTGGTCTAGATGACCAATTTCACCCTCAATCGCTGATTTAGCTTCTTCGCTATCTTCGTAGTCCAGAATTCGCCCAACACTGTACCACAGTTCTTTTTCAGGTTTCTGCGTGTTCGTATCGTCTCTGAATTCAAATTGATATTCCAGTTCATCAGGATCTAATTCATTCTTCTCCATCGGTTTCAATAGGTTCAGGTAGAGAATTTGTTTTTTCCACCTGTAGTAGAAATATCGATAGGAACCCCTTAAACCAATATTAATAGCAGTGAGTCTTTGTTGGCCATCTAATATGAAGTAGATATCTTTGTTTACCCCTGACAGATTCGCGATTTCATTGTGTGGGTGTTCTTCATCATGATTATTGATGAATTTATAACATATCCAGTCGTTTTTACTCTCTTCTTTGACCTTCCAAAAGAGGAAAGACCCAATAGGGTAATCCCCCATTATTGAGTCGAATAGTCTCTTGATTCTCTCCGGCTCCCAAACGAATTCTCTTTGTATAGCTGGAAGATAATACGTTCTATTTAGTTCGTCGATTACGTCCCGTATGCTTTTTGACTCGTACGACATTGTAATAACTCCTGCGATTTATATCACCAGACTATGGTTATTTAACATTCCGCCCTTTTGTTTACCCCCTGGCTCCTTTCGCATGCAATCCCCATGCCTCTTGCAGGGGACACCCTAAATGATTAATATTCCCCTACATGTTATTTCCGGAGCAATGAAGGAAAATTAGATCCTCGGGCTAACGGCATTAAGCGCATTGCGAAATATGATCAAGATGTAACAAAAAAGAACGCAGCAGAAATATTTTAAGGTAAAAACCACCTCTTGAGCTTGGTTTCAATCGATCTAGAAAGTGATACCTCAAGAAGCCGTAAATATCCCTTGACTGTAACACCAAAAAAATAATTCCCCAGGCCAAATAGGAGAAAGACAATTAATGCCACAGTCAAAATATTACGAACCAAACTCCAGCTTGTCAGTTGCAGTGTGCCGGGAAACGAAGCATACGCCCCCACTGAGAGGATGGGTATCAATAGAACGGAGGCAAGACAAGTAACATAACGGGCAATCCGCTGTGCCATTGCAGCCAACCTTAGATTGAGGTCATCGCGCTCCTTCTGTCTCGCTTGCTCTACTGCCTTTTGTTTGACTTTTATGGCTTCGAGCTCCCGTTCGGTCTGCTCACGCAGGTTTCTCTCTGCGACTATCTTTGCTGTTTCCTCAGCTTTTATGTTCCGTTTTATCCTTTCTAAGATCTCTTTGGGTGTGCCCTCCACAAACGCATATTCATCACCCTTCGTAAGAGACATCAATTCAGTTCGTGCCTGTAACGAAGCTCGGAGAAAATAATAGTCATCTGAAGAAATATCTCCCTTACTCTGAAGCTTCGAAATCTCAGCAAGGTACTTTTTCCAAAGGTTATCGCTTGGTTCCATTGCAGCGTAACAGTCAGCAATTATGTGTTTGAGAGGAAGGTTGGGAGCCATCGTTGGCTTTTTTAGCCATAAAAGAGTGGTCAACAAGTGATCTGTTATGGCAATTGGCGCCATCTGGCTTGAAGAGTGCAAATCTTTGTTAAAGAATTGCCAACTTACTTTACATAGGGGGATGTTAGTAGTTAGGAATAGTGCTGCACAATTTTCAATATAATAGCAAACACGACCTTTCCTTATCCTGTAAATAGCAGATAAGCAGTCAACATCATGAATACGTGCCTTTTGTCTTTCATCACCGTATAGTATTTCTTCTTCTAGCGCTTGCTCGAGCGCTTTTTCGTCAATTTGGAACTCTCCAACATATTCTGGCTTCTCAACCACCTTGATCCGTAATCTTGACAGGTTCTTTTCCAGCCCAGCTATTTCTAACTCCAAATCACTTGGCGTGTAACCCGCTTCAATTAGATAACTAAGGGTACGTCCAGATCCTCTAGAATCTCGCGACTTTAACCTGTATATACAAGCTTGGAGTACATTAATAATCTCCTCCATAGTGTGCCTGAAACATCGCAATTCAGCCCGCTTTTCGTAAAGCAAATCAATGAGTTCTTTGCATGGATCCCTCTGGCGAGGACCCTCCAATCCAATGGCACGAATGAGGAAGGCAGTATCACAATATACTTCTGTTAGTTCAAAGTTCTTCGTTACCCGACTTATGTCTGGATACCAAAGAACGTTCGCCAACATACTGCCTTTCACGATAGTGTCTAAGTATTTAAATCCTTCGGGGTCACTTTCACACAAATGTATGATAAATGCATTTACCAAGAACTCAGCTTTCCTGTTCACATCTGTTATTCGCGGAATTGACGATCCATCAACAGAAGAAGTTAAGATTTCGACTTGATGATCGGCAATGTAAGACAGCAATGCCTTCTCAGCGTTATCTTTGTCCCAAGTGACGCTGTGATTGTTATCACAAAAATCAATCAGTTTGCCTATGGTCGCATTATGCTCCCTCAAGACCCGCTGTTTGGTAGATTCGAAGTCTAACGTTGCAAGAGCTTTTTGATTAGGAACGTATGCCCCGTGTTGCCTTATAACATAGCTCCTATTTGCTGCTCGATTAAGTATAGTCTTCAACGCATTTTGCGGTATTCGGATGCCAAAGTCTATTTCCAACTTAGTCTGCACATCCACAACGGACACAACTTCGGATTTCATGGAAATGATGCACTGCGCGACAAAGGGTACGAAATTCTCAATGTAGTCTTTGCCGAAAGTGTCCCAGTTGACCTTAAGAATCGCTAGGCTAGTGATTGCTGGCGAAACCATGCCAATTTTCTCCTTAAGGTAAAGAATACAATTTCACACATTTGTCTTGCAACAGCTTATCATGCTGCGATCTCTGCCTTGGCCTGGGTCCCCAAGCAGGATTCGGACTTCTTCTTATGGCGCGAATTCTACTATAGTATTTCTGTGTCAGTCAACGTAGAGTATATTCCAATACAAGATGCGCCTGAAGGGGATATCGATTTCTAACACAAGATGATTCTGGAGAGATAAGGCATCTCGTTTATGATTGGGACATGCAACTGATCATGAA